>PVML01017430.1_pt1 | contig 225967 bp, 229 predicted proteins | sample 1853371 | NCBI WGS metagenome assembly PVML01 (sample SAMN08533508, study PRJNA380276) | Human gut metagenome, whole genome shotgun sequencing project. | isolation source: participant 1, chromium library | host: Homo sapiens | collected 2017
ACAGGCCGTCTGCGACAGCAGTATATTGACGCTCATGGATATTGAACGGGAGTTGGCGTGGATCAAAACCACCAACAGACCGTATCTTACGATTGAATCCATGGTCAATAAGCTTGCGGATAGAAAGAATGTCATTTTTGAAAGTGTTTTAGATCTTATAGCATTGTGAGGAGGACGCAATATGCCGTTGCCATTACTGTTTATTGGCATTGCCGCAGCAACAGGCGGGCTTGGTGTTGGAAAGACCATTAAAGCCGGAATCGATGCGAACAATGCGAAAAAAATCAATAAAAATGCGAATGAAATAGTAGAAGCATCTACCGAGTGGCTAAACACTCAGAGAATGGCATGCGGAAATTCTCTGCGTCAGCTCGGCGAACAAAAACTATTCATTCTTAACAGCAGCATCACAGAATTTTTTGATACATTCACGAAAATCAAAAATGTTGACTTTCGTGAGTCCGAGGGATTGGAGGAACTGAAAAAGTTCCATGTTGATGAGAAGGAATTTGTGGAACTGAAATCTATGGTAAGCTTTGCGGGATCACTCGCAGGAGGCGCAGTAGCGGGAACCGCTGGCGGAGCATTGGCTGCCTTTGGTGCATACGGCACAGCACAAGCACTTGCCTGTGCATCCACAGGAACAGCGATTGCCTCTTTGAGTGGAGCTGCCGCCACCAATGCTACCTTAGCATTTTTCGGTGGAGGCTCCCTTGCTGCCGGAGGACTTGGAATGGCTGGCGGCACAGCAGTCCTTGGTGGTCTCGTTGCCGGTCCCGCTCTCATGGTCATGGGTTTTGTGGCAGGTCACGCCGCAAAGAAAGACCTTGAAAAAGCTTATACGAATAAGGCAGAGGCGGTACAAATTGCTGCTCAACTAAACACAGCATCTTTGCAATGCGAAACCATCCGCAGACGAACTTATATATTCTACAATCTGCTTGCAAGGCTTGATACCTACTTTCTCCCTATGATCTATAAAATGGAGGATATTTTCCAAGCAGAGGGTGATGACTACAGGCAATACAGCGCAGAGTCCCGAAAAGTGATTGCCTCTTGTGCGAGTATTGCCGTATCTATGAAATCCGTGTTGGACACGCCCATTTTGACAGATGATGGTCTGCTCACAAATGAGTCCGAAGCAACAGCAACAAATATCGAAGGATTCTTGCAGAATATGAGAATTAACATCTAATTAGCAATTACGAAGAAATCCCTTTGGAACAAAGGGCGCACTTCTATACAGGGGCAAGCCCTGTATGTGCGCTCTGCGAGGCAGACAGCCCGGAGGACGGTTGAAGTCCAGGTTGTTTTGCGTCACTTCGTTCCGAACAAGGGGCAGCACCCCTTGCGCCGTTATGCGGCTATCCACAGTGTACTTACTGTTAACAGACGGTTTTGCAAATGCGGGCGTTATTTATGGACAAACACCAGAAAAGCCTGTAGAGTCAAGAAATTTACGGTTTGAGCGCTTGCATTTGACCTTGCCGAAAATTGAATATCCGATGTTATGCTGGAGTATTAAACGCTTGAAATCAGTCTGTCCAATATTACGACACAACATAGAATTGTAGAAGTTCTTTCTTCTTATGATGCTTTGACTGAAAATAACCAGAAGCAGATTAAGCTACTGGAGGAAGCGGTACAACGGTCATATAAAGAGTGGCTTGTTGATTTGCGCTTCCCCGGCTATGAAACTACTCCCAACACTGACAACATACCGGATCTGATTAGCAAATGATTTGAGGTGTCATCATGATTTTTGAAAGTTTTCCATGGAAACAGGATTTGCGTAGACGTAAAAATCTGATTATCAAATACAATACAGCAGAACACTTCGAGAAGAATGATGACACCACATATACGGTCATCGAAAAGGCAATTTTCTATTCTGCGTTCATTATTCGCAAACTGATTGATTGCGGAGGAAAACTCAGCGACGAATCTGAAAACTATTCACTGAAAGTCTGTTCGGTTCAGCCACTTAAGCCCGTTGATCGGCTCCATCGATGGCCAGAGGAAGATAGTCATGACTGGGAAAACGAAAAAGAAGTTGTAGTTGCGGGAAAGAACGTATGCAATTGGCTGATACATTCCTATATGTTTTTTGTTGTATTCAATGAAGACGGCATAATCGATAGCTTCAGTGTAACCTCTGACTTTGATCGCAATAAAGTTCTTTATCGCATACCATTAGATGCTTGGATGGAATATATGGACTACATAGCGTCAGACGATATCGTAGGAATGTCATCTCATTATGATCCCAAAGCTGACGATTATGTTTTCAGTCGCAAAGAACGTGGAAAACGATAGGCTGCTCATTAGTTTTCAGGAGGAAAAATGGTTGTATTAAACTTTTACGGAAAAATTGAACCAATTTGCATATCTGAAAAACTTGGGTTATACATCGCCAATCTTCCCAACGAAGAATACAATGAATGGAGAAACGCTCTGGCCGAAGAGCTCGAACTGGCTGTAAAGGCAAACAAAATCTATCAAGAAAAACTTGGGACGAACTATCCCTGCGGGATAATCAATTTATATCAAACACTGTTTCCAGATGAGCTCCTTCCAGGAGAGTTTGAGCAAGAGCACTATATAAAAATTGCAGATCAAATGATCTTCATCTATCAAGATTATGATTATACGGACATGCCTCTTGGTGGTTGGGACACCAATTGTTTTGATGGGCGGTTGTGTGAAGAAGATTATTCCGAGAAAATCATAGACTTCATTAACTTCATGGCCCATTCAGACCAACCAGACTATGCAATCCCGAAGCCTGTACCGCAATGGACGTTCTCCTCAAACCACGACGGAATTGACCATTGGCGTATTTTCTGGGGTGGTGAGGAATCCGCTGAGTACATTTTGGCCTTGCAGGAGTGGGGAAAGCTCTTTGACAGCTTCTTATGCTCAAGGAATGACTATTTGCTTTTCGATTACTTGGTCAATACCATCCACAAGGATAACGAGTACAATGAGAATCATTTGATTAAAGCCTTTTCGTTGTGCCAGCTTTTTCTCGAAAGGCACAAAGAAAGTGAACTCGACGCTAAATTGCCGCAGTTTTTTGAGCTGCTTGGTCCAGAAAGTGATACAAAGCGGCAGGCTGAACTCTTTAGAAAAATGAGAAACAAAATTGCACACGGCGATTTCTTAGCCTTTGAAACAGTAATCGAAACATATGCTTCCGAGTTCATGGATGGGCGGTTCGCATTTGACTATTCTGAGTACAGTCGTAAGAACTGGGCTGTGCAGCATGTTTGCTGTGAACTGGACAACGTTATTCGAAAATTGCTGGGTATGCTTTTGTTCAACAGAAGGGAATTGGAGAGAATCAAAAAATCTATCTAAAATATCGAGGTACTTTAGGATCTGACGAAACGTTGATGAATTAAGAAGCTAAATAACAGTACCGTTTAGAAATAGACCGTTTACCGATCTTCGGTAGGCGGTCTTTTTATATCCCCACCAAGAAAACAAGGAGGTCATACACTATGGCAAAACAGAAAACTATTCCCGAACTGGAAGCCGAGAAAGCGGAAAATGAACGCAAGCTCTCGCAGCTCCAACACAAAAAGCAACAGATTGAAAACCGTATCACCTACTACGAAAAAGGAGGTCGGCGCAAGCGAGCGCACCACCTTATCACCCGTGGCGCAGCCATCGAAAGCGTTGCACCGCTGACAAAGGTTTTGACCGAAACCGAGTTTTATGCCTTTGCTGAAAAAGCTCTTGCCGTCCCGGAGGTCAAGGGCTTGCTTATGGAAGCGGTCAATGAACACAACCGGGCAGAACAGAAAGAGAGGTGTTGAGTATCGCTCTATATCATTTTCATGTCACACAAATCAAGCGCAGTGCAGGACAATCCGCTATTGCGTCTGCCGCCTATCGCACCGGCGAAAAGCTGCACAGCGAATACTACGGCGAGGACAGCGACTACACCAAAAAGGGCGGCGTGATCTGTTCGGAAATCCTGCTGCCGCCCCATGCCCCGCCCTCTTTCTCTGATCGGGAAACGCTATGGAATGAGGTGGAGAAAGCAGAGAGAGGAAAGAAAGCGTAGCTTGCATACAGCTTTGACATTGCTTTGCAGAACGAGTTTTCCATGCAGGAGAACATCGAGCTTGCAAGGCAATTTTTGTTGGAGCAGTTTGTGAGCCGTGGCATGGTAATGTAAACTGTCATCATATAGATTTCAAACAATCCACAGACTGCGATGCTATAATCAATGAAAAAGCCGATGGGCGAGTCATCACGACTTGCCCATCGGCTTTTTCGTCCATTCTCCTTTGTGGTTCAGTAGTCACACCCGCTCCAGCTTCGCCGTGTACTCCGCATCGCTCATGCCGCCTGCCAAGAATTCCGATTTGACGTCCTGAATGTGCGCCACCCGGCGGTTCCATTCTTCCGCGCTGATCTTGCCCCGCTGTTTCCAGGTCTTCAGCCGGTTATAGGCTCTGGCGTATTCACGGCAGGCAAAGTCCTTACCGTTCTTCTCCCGCTCTTTTTTGTGGGCGCCCACCTGACGGCAGGTGCGGGCCTCCTCCCCCGGAGCCACCCGCTGGCAGTACACCGTGTCGTATGCACCGATCGCCAAAAACCACCTGCCGCAGTTGTGACACTGCCTCGGCACGTTGCCTGCCACCATCCCGCGGTACAGGTCCATATACAGAAAGCTGATCAAGTCCTCAAAGGTCATTCGCTCTGCCATGAAGGGCTGGCCCGTCCTCTTGTCACGCTCCACCACAAAGGAGATGCCCACCGGAAAGTTGATCCGGCGTCCGCTCATGTACGCAAGGTCCTCCTCGTCCTCCGTCTGCATGTAGATCTCCCGGAAGGATGCCATACACGATTCGAATGCCGCCGCATAGGCCTCCGGTCTGCGGGATGGCAGCTCCTCGAAATAATCAGTCAGCATATCGTCCGTGTCATATCGGAACCGCTGAAGATCGTCTGCCAGGCGGTTATACACCCCGTGCCAACGACGCAGCATCTCATTCTCTGCCGTCCCCACTGTGAGCATCCGGTCCAGCTTCTGCTCATCGCCACGCAGCTCATAGACAACGCCGCTGACAGAACTTCCGCGCCCCTCCCGGTACGGAAGCTTGTTGTACAGGGGAAGCTGACTGACAAGCTCCCAGGCTTGGTCCAACGCCTGAACTGCCATCCCCGCGCTGGATGCTGTCCGCGCGGTCAGAAATACACCAAACTTCTGGCTGGCCTGTTGGGTCAGCTTTTTTAATTCCTCGATCACCGCGGCATCCATGTCCATGACCTCCGCTGCAAAGAAGCCCAGCGGATATTCTTCCCCCGCCACGATGCTGCTTTTCTTCCCGAACAGCACATCAAACCGTTCAAAAAAGTAGTCATTCTGATAGATCATGCTTCCTCTCTCCGTTTCCGATGGACTTTCGGTTGTGTACCCAACAACCGCCGGAGCGATTGCGCTTGGCCTTTTCCCTGTGCTATGCTCTGATTGTACCTGATTGATAGAAACAAGTCAATCCGGCTCATCCGCAGGAAGTCAAAATCAGTTCAGAAGAAAAGAAGGTGATGAAGCATGGTCCGCTGAAAAAAGAAAGCCGCCAAACTGCTGCAACAGTCCGGCGGCCCGCTGCGTTTCGGAAAACACAGCCTGATCTGCTATTCAGTCTAACAGACCACCCTCCGAAACGCAAGAAGGTTTTCTGAATTTGAAAAACGGAGGTACAAAATTGAAACCATCGATCTACAAAAGCTATGACGAGCTACCGCTGATGCTGAATATGAAGCAGCTCTCGGATCTTCTTGGAATCTCAGATGCCAGCGCCTATGAGCTGGTCCAGGAGGCGGACTTCCCCTCTCTGCGTATCGGCAAGCGCATCGTGGTCCCCAAGGAGGAACTGCGGAGATGGATCTCCGCTCGTACGAAGGGAGGGCAGGGATGATGGGAAATCAGAAGCGGGATGTGAAGAAGTATTTCTTCATGCTCCCTAACGCGGTGTTCGAGTTGGGGCTCCATGTCTATGAACTGGCCATCTACGCTTACCTGCTGCGGATTGAGGACCGGCGGACCTGGCAGTGCGTGGTCGGCTACCCCACCATCGCAGACAAGCTGGGGATCTCGGTCAACACCGTGGCCAAGTATGTGGGACTGCTGGAGGAGCACGGCCTCATCGCCACGGAGCGCACTGACGTCATCACCCGGGACGGTCTCAAGCGCAACGGTTGTCTCCACTACACCATCCAGCCGATCCAAAACGCCATCGACCAGTTCCATGAGCGGCAGATGTCTGCGCTGGAGCAGGCAGCAGCTCAACAGCGGGCGCAGCGACAGGCGGAGAAGTCCGGTGTGGAGTTCGTTCCACCTGACAAGGAGCAGAGTGCATGACCACGCCGTTGCGCGGCCTGGGATGCGTTGTGTGCGGCGATGGAGGTGCGAGTAGAGCACACGCCCCACCCAAATTGCAGGGCGCGGTGTGCGGGCTGTGTGCCCCAAGCGTTCGGCCCTCCAGAACCAAAATGTGCAGGCGCAGCAGCCGGTCGATTTTAGTGCTGGATAAAGGCAGGGGGTCGCAAGCGTCCCTCCTGCCGGTCACACCGTCCCGCAAAGCGGGACGGCGCAAGGGATTGCGGACTTTCAGAGGCGGGGTCTTAGATGGTCGGTTTGGATCAATTCGGGCGTCAGAGGTGGCCGGAATGGAGGAGAAAATCCCGCAAGCCCGCTGAAATCAAGGAGTTCAGAGGTGCACCCGCGGGGGTCACCTCGGGGATATTGGCCCGTTTTTGAGCCGATTTCAGCGCTGTCTGAAATTGTGAATGTTCTGATAACAAAACGCAGTTCCTGTGGCTATTTTTTGTTTCTGTGATATGGTGTGTTGCTGACAAGGAGGTGGCACACCATGCGAGAGACGCTGGAAGACCTGTACTACGGGAACATCACGCCATACGACCGCCAGATCCGTTCCGGCACATCCCTGATGAAAGCGATGGAGCAGTCGCAGGAATGTGAGGAGAAGCTCACCGAACTGCTGGATGGCGAAGCCCACAGTCTGCTGCTGCGGCTCATCGACGCGGAGAACGAGATCGGCAGCACGCTGGCTCTGGAGAATTTTATCTTGGGCTTCCGTCTGGGAGCGCGGCTGATCCTGGAAGCGCTGGACGAGGACGATGGCAGTCTGGTGGAACTGCTCGGCAGAGATGACCGAAGGGGGGAGCAAGGATGACCACGAATCAACTGCCCATCCGCCAGTGCCGCTACTACGGCAGTGATGACCTCGGGCTGGGCTGGCAGCACGGCGAGGGGATTGTCACCTTCAAGAAGCACGGCATCCTGGGCAACCGGATGCGCTGTCTGGTCTGCCGCCGCTGCGGTGCGGTGCTGTTCCAATGGGTGGCAGAGCCCCACAGGTTCCCACCTGTTCGGTAGGCCACGCAAGTCCTGCGACACAAATCAAAGATAAAAACACCTGGAGGTGAAAAAGGAAATGGCAAAGCGAAGACCATCCGGAGACGGCATGGTACGAAAACGGGATGACGGTCGCTGGGAGGGCCGCATCGTCATCGGCCACAAGGAGAATGGGGCGCCCATCTTCCACTACCTCTCCGCCAGGACCCAGAAAGAACTGCTGGAGAAGTTGCACAGGTGCATGGAAGAATATGATGGGGCTGAGCTGACAGAGGACTGCCGGATGACTCTGGGCGAATGGCTGGAGGTCTGGCTGGCGGAGTGCGCAGGACCCGCCGTGCGGCCCTCCACCTTTGAGGGCTACCGGGCATATGTCAGGGACAAGATCGTTCCCTATCTGGGCGATAAGGAGATCCGCAAGGTCACTGCCGGAGATGTCCAGAGGCTGTATCGAAAGCTGAAAAAGGAGGGTGGGGCCGATGGCGGTCCGCTGGCGGGCGCCACGGTGCGGAGGATCCACGGTGTTCTGCATCAGGCAATGGGTGTGGCGGTGGACCGCCATCTCATCGTAAAAAATCCCACAAAGGATGTGACGCTCCCCAAGAAAGAGTCCACACCCAGGACCATCCTCAATGACGCACAGCTGGAGCAGTTCATGGAGGCCATCAAACAGGACCGGCAGTGGCACGACTTCTTCTATCTGGAGATCACCACAGGACTGCGGCGGGGAGAACTGTGCGGGCTGATGTGGAGCGACTTCGATGAAAAGAAAGGGACACTCTCCATCCGCAGGACTCTGCATGGGAAACGGGGCGGCGGCTACTATGTAGGTGACACCAAGACTGGAAAAGGGCGAAGGATCATCAGACTGCCGCCCAGCACGGTGCAGCTCCTGACGGAGCGGAAGCGAACGGCCGTCAGTCAGTGGATCTTCCCCAACCCATTCCGCCCGGAGGACCCGGTCATGCCAAGCAGCGGCTACAACCGGATGAAAAGACTGCTGGCCGAGGCCGGACTCCCTGCTCTGAGATTTCATGATCTGCGGCACTCCTTCGCCACTCACGCCCTCACCAGCGGGGTGGATGCCAAGACACTCTCCGGAATCCTGGGCCACACCCAGACCTCCTTCACGCTGGATACCTATACCCATGTCACCGGAGATATGCACCGGAGGGCGTCAGAGATCGTGGGCGGCTTCATGGAAGAATTCATGGTGTAGGAGGCAGAAACATGGCACGAAAACGGAAAAATGGTCAAGGCACTGTCCGACTGCGGAAGGACGGCCGCTGGGAGGGGCGGCACATCGTAGGCTACGATGAAAATGGAAAGGCAAAAACCAAAAGTGTGCTGGCCAAGACAAAGGCGGAGTGCCTGGAAAAACTGAAGCAGCTCCAGGATGGCTACGGCACGGCGGAGCCCTTCAAGGTCAAGCCGAATATGCGCTTCGGGGACTGGATCGTCTACTGGTATGAGAACCACTGCCAGCCAACGATCCGGGCCACCACGCAGAAAGGATACGAGGAGTGGATCTATGTTCACGCCATCCCGGCGCTGGGGCAGATCCCATTGAACAAGCTGACTCAGGCCGATTGTCAGAAGTTCCTGAACGAGATGAAAGCCAATGGCCGAAAGATCCATCGGGACACCAAGGGGCCAGAGATGTCGGAGCGGTCGGTGCGCAGCTGCTACCATGTGATCCGGATGTCTCTGGAGCGGGCCATCAAGGATGGCCTTATCAAAAAGAACCCCATTCTGGGCTGTAAGCTGCCGCCGCCGGAGCAAAAGGAGATGAAGGTTCTCTCCGGGGAGGAGATCCAGCGGTTCCTTCTTCAGGCCAAGGAGGAGGGAATGTATGAACTGTTCCTGCTGGAGCTGACTACTGGCCTGCGCCGGGGTGAGATCCTGGCCCTCCGATGGGAGGACTTGAATGAAAAGACAGGGGAACTGCGGATCAACAAGCAGGTCTACCCGGTGGGCGGAAAGCTGATCGTCAGCGAGCCCAAGACCAAAGCTGCCTTTCGGACGATCATCCTGCCGCCCGCCATGGTGGGACTCCTGCTGGCGTACAGGAAAGGAATCTTCTCTGACTTGATGTTCCCATCCCGGATCAAGCCGGAGCAGCCCATCGATCCGGGCTATGTGCGAAAACGGCTCCAGATCATTCTGGAGCGCGCCGGGTGCAAAAGAATCAGATTTCACGATCTGCGGCACACCTTTACCACCATCTCCCTGGAACACGGTATGGACAGCAAAACGCTGTCCGCCATCATTGGACACATCTCCTCCAGGACCACCCTGAACATCTACACCCACATCACCGATGAGATGCAAGAGAATGCGGCGGTCAGCATCGACCAGGGCATCACCAAGGCTGAGCTGCCCAAGAAACGGCAGGAAGAACCCGCTGAACAGAAACCGTTCACACCATATCAGCCGGAACGGCGCAGACCGGGGACAGGCTACCTCAAGCAGATTAAAGAAGATCTCTGGGAGGGGCGATACTCCCCAGTGTGGCCGGATGGGAAAAAGCACTCCCGGAATGTCTACGCCCACACCAGGGAGGAATGTGAGGAGAAACTGGCAGAGCTGATCCTGCAAATGAAGGCGGAGATCGCCGCCCTCCGCTCCGGTAAGGCAACCGAATATCCAGACGGTGTCAGCCCCAAGAAAAAGCAGCTTGCCGCCTACCTGCGGGAGAACCCCGGCGTGAGCAATAAGAGTTACATCGCACGGCAGACGGGTATGGCCATCACCACCGTCCATAAATACTACGACGAGGTCAGAACGGAGTTGGCGGGACAAGAAGAGAAAACACTGGCATAGCAGGAACTGCGATGCTGAACCAACGAGAAGAAAAAGACAGGCGCCGGACGGAATCGTCACGGCGCCTGCAACCTTGTGAAGTGGTCAGATTTTTTCTCTGTCTGTGGTATTATTGTGGTCAAACGAAAAATCACCGCCAAATTGGCGGTGATTTTTCTTAAAAATGGTGGACGGTAAGGGGATCGAACCCTCGACCTCGGCGATGCGAACGCCGCGCTCTCCCAGCTGAGCTAACCGCCCAAATCAACCACTTTTCAATCAAAAAAGTTGCGAAAAATGGATTTTTGAGATATTCGATTTTGAGGAGAAAGTCCGGGAAATCGGACTGCTAAATCGCGGGGGAACAGGGACGAGTGATGTGCGTCCATATGGATGCGAAAAGGCATATAAAACTTTTTTGCATAATTTCTAATTATTTGTGGCGCTTTCCGCTCGGTTTTTCTTTCTTTCCGCCACTCTTTAGAACTCTGATCTCCATGTGCTACGCCGCCGTCTGTGGTGCGTCCTGTGGTCAAAACGCTCCCCGCCCTTTGCCGGAGACGATTTCCCGGCTTAGACGGGGAGCATTTTTCGTGTCTTTGTCTGCCTGCATTGTAACTCTGACGTCGGGATTAGGCAAGTATTTTCTGCGCCGTCCATGCCTCAGAAATTGGGGGGCAGTAAACAACAAAGAGCAATAATATAGGCTCAGACACAAAAGAATCATACCTGCCCACAGATAGTAGTCCCGAAAATTCATTATAACAATTCCTTTAGCGGATAGGGTTTTGCTCGGGGTAACGTAAGCGTGAAAACCGCGCCCCCCTCTGGTCGGTTGGCGGCAGTCAGGTCTCCGCCCATGGCGCGGGCGGCAGTCAGGGCGATGGAAAGACCCAGACCGAAATTGCCCCCCTTCCCCTTATAGCACCGCTCAAACAGATGGGGCAGGTCGTTCTCTGCGATCCCCGCTCCGTCATCCAAAACGGAGATTTGAACATAGCTTTCCTCCGCCGACACAGCCACTGTGACGGTGGATTTTGCATAGCGGACAGCGTTGCTCACCAAGTTATCCAGCACTTTCCCCAACAATTCCTCGTCTCCCAGGACGGATACTGATTCGTCCACCGAGGAGGCGGAGAGGGCAACATCTTTTTGCAGAGCCAGGCCGTGAAAACGGTCCAGGCAGTCCCCAATTACATCTCCAAGGGGAACCGGAACCAGTACCGGAGGATTCTGGCCGCTTTCCATCCGGGAGAGGGTAAGCAGACTGTTGACCAGTTCGGTGAGCCGGACGCTTTCCTCCAGGATGGTGTGGGCAGCCTCCTTGGGCGCAGGGAACACCCCTTGTTCGATACCCTGGGCATAGCCACTGATGGACATGAGGGGATTGCGCAGCTCATGGGAGACATTCTGGAAGAAGTCCTTCTGCACCTGGGCGCTCCGCTGGAGCTGGCGGGCCATCTCATTCATGGATTCCCGCAGCTGCTCCAGTTCCCGTAGAGAGAAGGTAGGTGCGATCTCAGAAAAATCACCTGTGCCGATCTTCTCCGCCTCCCGGCACAGCCAGTTCAAAGGGCGGCTGACACTCCGGGCCGCCACCCACAGGACCACGATGGCCACCAGAACGAATAGGCCGGAGATCCCCAGCACCAGCAGGCTGGTCTGATTTACCCAGGTGCTGATGGCAGAGACGGAACAGTAGGTGACAAGATACCGAAGGCGCATTGACACTGCTGGGATCTCATAGACCCGTACCAACCAGGTTTCTCCAGAGCCATCCGTCCACTCCGATGCCGTCCCCAGGGACAGTTCCCCGGACTGGATCGACTGGGACCACGCCTCCGCCAGGGGAGCGGCGGCCTCCCGCTCCCCCTCGTCCCGGGGATAGACCATCTGAAAGTCCGGCCCCAATATCATCAAGTTGGCCCGCCCACCCATGCGGTGGGCCATGGGGCCTGCCTGCCGGAGAAAGGTCCCCACCTGTTCCAAAGCCTCCTCCGGTGTGCTGGCCTGGTGTTCGAAAGCGTTTTCCATCAGCGGCAGGATATTCTGCTGTAAGTCCTCCAGGTCCCCAGATGCCTCTCCATAGGCATACCGCGCCGCAGCCTGCTGAAAGATGAGACAGCTGAGGGGCGGCAGGAGGAGCAGCACCACCAGCACCGGCAGGAGCAGCCGTGAGAGCAAAGTCTGCTGTTTCATAGCTCCTTTTCCTCCAACACCAGCCGGAAGCCATAGCCCCAGACTGTCTCGATCCGCACCTGGCTGTCCCGCTCCCGCAGCTTGCGGCGCAGCCGTTTCATCAGGTCATCCGCCGCCCGTGTGTCTGCCTGCCAGTCCACCTGCCAAAGGGCCTGGAGCAGCTCCTCCCGGCTCACCGCCCGGTCCCGGTTTTGGATCAGGTAGGCCAGGAAATCAAATTCCGTGGGCGTCAAGGTGAGGGGTTCCCCATCCAAAGCGGCGGTACGCAGCTCCGGGGATAATACCAAAGGGCCGTACTCCAAAGGTTGGTCGGGCTGCGCCGTTTGGGACGCTCCACCCGCCCGCCGAAGCAAAGCCTTCACCCGGGCCACCAGCTCCAGAGGGAGGAATGGTTTAATAAGGTAGTCATCGCTGCCCAGCGTCAGTCCGGTGACCCGGTCATAGGGGCTGTCCTTAGCAGAGACGATGATAATGGGCAGCTGGGCGCTGGCCTTCCGCAGAGCGGAGCAGATACTCAGACCGTCCGTTCCCGGCATCATAATGTCCAGCACCACCAGGTCGGGCAGCCGCTCCTCGCAGGCAGAGAGCAATGCGTCCCCAGTGGGAAAGGTCTGTACCTGGAAGCCTTCTTGCGTGAGAAAGGCGGCGATGAGTTGCCGGATATTTTTTTCGTCATCGGCCACATAGATGACCTGCGGCATGGAACCACCCCCAGCGTAAAAACTGATTGTATCATACCATCTGCCTGCGCTTTGGTAAAGGTTTGCCGCAGTTTTGCCGCAATTCGTCCTGGGCAGCATCCTTGTGGAGTGCGTCTCGCACTCCTTCATATCGGTGGGGGCAAAAAGCGGGGTCGGAGTTTCCTCCGGCCCCGCAATCATCATACAGCAATGGCCTCGCAAAAGCGCATCAGTATCTTTCTCCAGCGCCAGCGATGCCACCCGGATAAAATTGGTTTCGTATGCCGTCACATCTTTATCATTGGTGGTTACTCCCATGGCGGTTGCCGGGATGAAGCAGAGCACTACACTTGCTACCGCAATCAGCACGATGATTCTTTTCATGGCTTGTGTTCTCCTTTTTCTCTGGATTGCCCTCCTCTATCATAGCACCGGGCTGAGGACACAGAAAGGTCTGCCGCAGGATTGCCGCAGTTTGACCCTCGAAGTGCCGCAGGATATGGTGCTATGATAGGCGCAAAAGATGAACTTGAACTAAAAACTGAGTTTATCACAACAAAGGAGTGAAGGAGCAATGAGAAAAACAAAGTGGATGGCTGCAGTATTATCTGTATGCCTGATATTGGTAATGCTTCCAACGGTTGCATTTGCTGAGGGTCATGCAAAATCAACTGGAAACGCCGAACATGATAACCCATTTGGAGATATCCATGAGGGAGATTATTACTATGACGCAGTACTATGGGCTGTGGAGCAAGGGATTACCTCGGGTACGAGCGCTACAACGTTTAGCCCAGATACATCCTGCACCCGCAGTCAGATGGTGACCTTTTTGTGGCGTTCTGCGGGTTCTCCCCATGCACAATATACAGTCAGCCCTTTTGAGGATGTCAGTTCTGATACCTACTATTATGAAGCGGTTATCTGGGCTGCTGAGCAGGGGATCACTTCTGGAACCAGTTCCACAACATTCAGTCCAGATACCACGATTACCCGCGCCCAGGCCATTACGTTCATCTTTCGGGCTATGGAGGCTCCCGCTCCTGCGCAGTCAGCTTCTTTTTCGGACGTACCGGCAGATGCCTATTACGCTTCCGCTGTATCCTGGGCGGCGGAACAAGGAGTGACTGGCGGCACCAGTGCTGATACGTTCAGTCCAGATTCCGACTGCACCCGTGGTCAGATTGTAACGTTTATCTTCCGCAGTGAAAAAAATAACACTCCATCTACCTTTGAAGCAAATAGTGTCTCAAATGAATTTGGGAGCTTTCGCTATTGGTTATACACTCCCTCAAATCCAACAGAACAGATGCCACTGATTGTCTATCTGCACGGCGGCAGTGGAAAAGGGGACAATTTAAGCCTGATTACCTCAGAGGACGGCTTTCCCAAATACTTACAGTCAGGAGAATTGGGCGATGTTAGGGCATATGTCTTGATTCCACAGTTGCCCTCTACGCAAAAAGGCTGGGCAGATGTAAGTCAGCCGCTCTATAACTTAATCCAGGCTATCGTGACAGAATTTCATATTGACACAGGCAATATTTCTTTAACAGGCCACAGCATGGGCGGTACAGGAACGTGGAATTTGGCTGCTGAATATCCGACACTGTTTGCTCGGATTGCTCCCCTTTCAGGCAGCGCACGATTGAACGCAGATGCAATTAAGAAGCTGGACACTCTCCCTGTATGGGCTTTCGTCGGCTCTGCGGATACCATTGTTCCCCCTGATTCTTCGGAACAGATTGTCAAAGAATTGGAAGAAACCGGCGGAACAGCCCAAATCACAATATTCAATGGAGCCGACCATTTTTCAGTACCATCTCTAACCTATCTGGACAAGAATATCGATCTTGTTGGCTGGCTGATCGGGGAAACGGACGGCACGATCAGATAAAATATTCACCGGATTGTGCTGTCACAAAAAGCGCATATCATTGTTTCAAAAATTTCCGCTCATGTTTTCCCAAAAACTATGTGAGTACTTGATAAGGCCTCTAAGAATTGAAGCATGATCATACAGAGAAAAAAGGGACTCATCATTACGCAAAATCAAAACCTGAGCCACAAAATTTATGACAGCTTATCGGATATTCATTTAGACTTTCATTATGCGGAAACCTGCGCTCACATGCTCAGCCTTTATAGCAGATTCCACTATGTGCTGGTCATCTTGGATCTTCATATTTCTGATGTTTCTGGAGTGGCAATTGTTCGCCGTCTGCGTCAGTTGGAACAGTCCCCCATCCTTGCCCTGTCTGCCAGCTATTCCAGGCTGGAAGAGATCGAGGCGCTGAACGCCGGGGCGGATGCCTACCTCCCCATGGAGGAGCCGCTGGATCAGGAACTGCTCCTGGCCCATGCCTCGGCTCTGATGCGTCGCTATCTAAGCGCCAATACCAGGCAGGCCGCTTTGATCCAAATCGCTAAATTCGGCCTGAAAATCAATCGTGGGACTCGAAAAGCTTTTCTGAACGGAGAGAATCTTCACCTGACCCCAAAACAATTTGATATCCTGCAGCTCCTCGTAGACCGTATTGGAGAAGTGGTGACCAAAGAAGAACTCCTTGAACATGTATGGAAAGAAAATTACGATATTTGCGCTGATGCATCGCTCAAATTCCAGGTCAAAGAATTAAGAAAAAAACTGTGCTTTCATGGTGCAACAGATGTAATCGAAACTATTTGGAGCATTGGGTATCTGCTCTGCCTTGAAGATGACGACCACACTCCTGAGTAGATCTACTCTTAGCAGAGGGAATATTCAAATTTTGAGGGAGAGTAAACAATAAAATCCCTTCGCCATTTACAGAAGCTTTATCTCCCGCTATACTGAAGGCAGAGAAAGAACGGAGGTGTGGCGATGGCGGGCAGGAGGATCTGTGCCGGGTATTACCGGCGGTACGACGGCAAGGTGGTCTATGTGGTCTCCCTGGCCATGGATGCCGACACCGGCGAGGAAACTGTCATCTGGACTGCTTATCCCTTTGCGGATGTCCCCAGGTACTGCGCCTCCAGCAAAAAGTCCTTCTGCGCCTTCGTAGAAGTGGACGGAGAGCGAAAGGTCAAGTACAAGCGGCTGATGAACATGAAGATCTCAGAGGCCGCCATCGAGAGGCTGGAAGATGAGGGCTTCCGGGGGCCGGTGCGTAAAAATCAAATGCGGCAGATGGATGAAGAATATGACTCCCGCAAGTATCAGCAGGCCGCCACATACCACGCATACGCTAAAAACCTGTGTGAGAACTACAACTTTGACCGGAACAAATACCGCCTCTGCGTGAGAGAAAAGAAGTTCGCCGCCATCACACGAAGCGACTTTGCCAAGCTGAAAGAGGACCTGCAATTTCTGGACAATGCCATGAAAACTGTACTGGATGAGTACAAGGACTATTTCCAAGAGCGGTTTGTGGATGGTCTGTCCATCCGCAAATACGCTGAAGCCCACCAACTTAATCGGGGCAGCGTGGATCATCTGCAAAAGAAATTCTTCGTCGCACTGGCTCGCTTGCTGAAAGAGCGAGACGAGGCAGAGGGAAAATGCCGCCTATGGAAACCATCACAAAACTGAATTGACCTTCTCTTAAGCGGAGCGCCTGCTGACAAAGCAGGCGCTCTGTTTTTCTGTCAAAAGTATGTCAAAAAGATGTAGTTTCAGCAATAGAAAGTAGAGGGGCAAAAGAAGGGGGTGAGTATGACAATCCTATGTCATATAACAAATGTTCTCGGGAAAGAAGTAGGAGGAGGTTTGAAGGCACGGAGTATCGCAGTGTCCGCATGTCTACAAGATTGCTAAATTAAAACACCCCACTTTGGGCATGTCTCTGAATTTTACATCCTATGGTTGCTAAATCATTCCTTTCCTCCCCTATACAATTGGAACAGAAAATTTCTTTTGTGAACTGCCACGCTTAGCAGGTAATAAAGTGAGTGGACCTTATGGAAGGAGGCTGTAATCGTGAAAGAATCCAGTTACAAAAGCTACGACGACCTGCCGTTGTTTCTCAACTCAGAGACAGTGGCAAAAGTGCTTGGCGTATCTCCATCGTCGGGATATGAACTGATGCACGAACCGGGCTTTCCGGTGCTGCGCATCGGGAATCGCATGGTGGTTCCCAAGGAGCAGTTCATCCAGTGGGTGAAAGAGCACACAGGAGGTGGTGTATGAGGTACAGCAAGTACAGCGGGCGAGGAAATTTTTTCTCTCTGCCCAACGAAGTGTTTCTCCTGGGTCTGAGTGCCGGAGAGTTGGCGGTGTACAGTTTCTTGAAACGGTGTGAGAATCGCAAGACGCATCAGTGCTGGCCCAGCATCCGCACCATTGGGCAGGCGGTGCGGATGAGTGAGAACACCGTCCGCAAGTACATCCGGCAGCTGGAGGAGCGTGGACTTATCACCACAGAACCTACAGAGGTGATCACCAAGACAGGAGAAAAGCGCAACGGCAATCTGCTGTTCACGCTCCGTCCGATCCAGGAGGTGATAGATCAGTATTACGACCGCCAGTTGGAGGAACTGGAACTTGCCACCGAGCGCCAGCGTGTGGCGAAACTCCTGTGGGAGTGGGAAAGCCCCGCGTGACCGCCTGTGGGCCGCTGTGTGCCTCGATTTCGGGAGGGGCAGAGGCCCTGCCCCTCCCGGCGGTTTCGGGGCGGATTTGGCCCGTTGTTCCACCGCTGTGGAGGAGGCCTATCCGGGGAATTTGCCGCCCTATAACGATTTACGGAGGACGAAAGGAAAAGCAGGATAAACGCCGGGGTCGCCGGTGGCTCCTCCGGCCGGTCACTTCGCCCCGCAGTGCGGGTCGTTACGGGGTTTTGCGGTGTATCAAAAGTGGGGTCAAAAACAGGCAGCGGGGATCACGTTTGTGGTCACAATCCCCGAACTCCTACTGCCATAACGAAAAAATAGGGGTCATGCCCCGGAAAGGAGAAGTTTATGGGCAAAAAAGAGAGATTCGCCTTCTATCTCACCCCGGAAAAGAAAGCCATTCTGGAGCGCCGGTTTCAGGAGGACGGAAGCCGGAGCATGACCGCTTTCGTCGAGCGGGCGGTGGACTTTTACCTGGACTACCTCAGCGCCAACGACGCCGGCCTTTTCCTGCCAACATCTATCAAATCGTACCTGGACGGGCGGCTGGGACAGCTGGAGGAGCGGCTGTCCTCCATCGCCTTCCGGCAGGCGGTGGAGCAGGACATGGTGGCCGGAATCCTCGCTGATGCGTATCAGTTCAGCGACGAGGATCTGCGCCGTCGGCGGTCGGAGAGTGTGCAAAATGTGAAGAAAACCAATGGCCGCATCTCCCTGGAACAGCGGGTGCGGGTAGCCTTGGAGGAGGACGATGAGTGGCAAGACTGATCCTGAAAAGTCCCTATCTCAAGTGCGGTGGGAGCAACTTTGTCAGTGGCTACCTGCGATACATTGGGACGCGGGAGCGCGTGGAACTGATCCCAGATGACCGTCCGCCCACAAGGAAACAAGAGCAACTCATCACAAAACTGGTGAAGGATTTTCTTGATAGCAAAAAATTGGATGAGTACTCTGACTACGAAACCAAACCTACCAAGGCCAACGCCTCCGCGTTTATCACCAGGGCGTTGGAGGAAAACTGGTCGGCAGTGCAGCAGTCAGACGGCTACATGAAGTACATCGCCACCCGGCCCAGAGCGGAGCGGCTGGGTGACCACGGCCTCTTTGGGGACGAGGACGGTGTGGATCTGGAGCAAACCATGGACGAATTGGATCACTACACCGGCAATGTGTGGACCCACATCATCTCTCTAAAACGAGGGGACGCCGCCCGGCTTGGCTACGACAATGCCAGGGCGTGGATGAATTTGCTCCGGGCGAATCGCAATGACATCGCCGCCGCCATGAACATCCCGCCGAATCACTTCCGCTGGTACGCCGCCTACCACGACGAGGGTGACCACCCCCATGTCCACATGATGGCGTGGTCAACGGTGCCCAGTGAGGCATACCTGACGCGGGAGGGCATCCGAAATATTAAGTCTCAGCTGACCAATCAAATCTTCCAGCAGGAGATGCTTCACACCTACGAACAGAAATCCCAGTCACGGGACGAACTGGTACGGGAGGCACGCAAGGCTATCCGAAAACTCACGCAAGAGATGGCACGAAGTATCTGCTCTCACTCTGAGATTGAGCAGAAGCTGGGACAGCTGGCCGGACAGCTGGAAACGGTCAAGGGCAAGAAGTCCTATGGGTATCTCCCCAAGCCGGCGAAGAAAACCGCAGACGAAATCGTAGACAAACTGGAGGAGCTACCAGTGGTCCGTGAGTGCTATGAACAATGGTGCGCCCTCCAAAGTGAGGTAGAGAACTACTATCACGACAAGCCCAGAGAGAGGAAAAAGCTGTCCCAGGAGAAGGAGTTTCGGCAGATCAAGAACTCCGTCATCCAGGAGGCAGAGCGAATACGGTTTGGGGAGATCACCTTCGAGGACGCTGACCTGACCGGACACGACGAACCGGAGCGGCTGCGGGGAGAGTCCTATGCCTGCTGGGAACTGCGGCAGATCATCCGGGACGAGTCCCTTTCTCTGGCAGACCGGGACGAGGCGGGGAAGGAATTGGAGCGGCTGGCGGAACGAGGAGATACCCACGCCCAGTACTTGATGGGCCTACTCTATCGGGCTGGTCCTCTGCTGATCCCAGACAGTCAAAAGGCGAAAGACTGGTTCACCCAGGCGGCAGATCATGGTCTGCCGGAGGCACAATATGCCTTGGGCAAGCTGTTTCTCTCTGACGATCCCGAAGTCCGAGACCCGGACGAAGGCATCCGCTGGCTGAAAGAAGCGGCGGCCCAGGGAAATTCCTGGGCCGCCTACCGGCTGGGAAAGGAGTATCTGACCGGCGAGGTGCTGACTAAAGATACCTCCAAAGCGGTAGATTGGTTCACACAATCTGCAGAAGCGGACAACCAGTATGCCCAGTACATGCTTGGTAAGCTGTACCTGATGGGGCAGGGTGTGCAGCAGGATCAAGTCCAGGCGATGAACTGGTTCAGCCGCTCCGCCGCCCAGGGGAACCAGTACGCTCAGTTCTTCCTGGAACGGCAGAGTGACCTCCGTCCGCCCTCCGTCATGCTGGCGGCCACTCGCCTGCTCTACCACATGAGCCGGATCTTTGAGGATCACTCCCTGCCCCAGTCCAGCGCCGGTCTCCATGTCGACAGAAAACTCCGAAGAAAAATCCAGGAGAAGAAAATAGCCCTGGGCCACAAGCCTGATGACCACGCAGAGGAGCAGAACCAAGGCGGAATGGTCATGGGTGGGATGTGACCACTTCAAGAATTGCGGGGCTGTAAACAACAAAAAGGTTTCGAAGCAGGAGAAGCAAGTGAGATGATAACTTTCTGATAATAGTGTGCCGCGCCCCTGGCTATTTCCTGTTTCTGTGGTATTGTGTGTTGCTGATAAAGGAGGCGGCACACATGCGTGACACACTGGAAAATCTGTACTTCGGAAACATCACGCCCAACGATCAGATCGTCAAATCGGGGACTGCACTGAAAAAGGCCATGGAACAGTCGGCGGAGTGCGAGGAAAAGCTCACCGCTCTGCTGGAGGACAAGGAAAAAACATTGCTGCTCCGGCTCATCAACGCGGAGAACGAGGTCGGCAGTACCATGGCACTGGAAAATTTTATCCTAGGATTCCGTTTGGGAGTACGCATGATCCTGGAGGCTCTGGACGAGGACGACGGCAGTCTGCTCGACCCCAATAAGGAGGAATAGACTATGGCAAAGCGCAGACCGTCCGGCGACGGCATGGTTCGGAAACGGAAAGATGGCCGCTGGGAGGGCCGCATCGTGGTGGGCCACAAGAGCAACGGCGACTCCATCTTCAGGTACCTCTCCGCCGGAAGTCAGAAGGAGTTGTTGGCAAAGCTCCATCGAAACATCGAAGAGTACCGGGATGTGGATCTGCGGGAGGAGAGCAAAATGCCCCTTGGCGAGTGGCTGGATCGCTGGCTGGAGGAGTACGCCGCCCCCTCGGTGCGGCCCTCCACACTGGAAGGATACCGGGGATATGTCGAGCGGAATATCAAGCCCCGCCTAGGGAACAAACCGGTGGGAAAGATCACTGTCGAGGATATCCGCCAGTTGTACCGGGAACTCCAGGAGCACGGCCGCCAGGAGGAGCACCCGCAATACGGGTACAAGCTGGCCGGTTCCACCATCCGCCGTATCCACGGTGTGCTCCACGAGGTCCTGGACGCGGCAGCACAGGAAAACCTGATCGCCAGGAACCCCACCGACGGCATCACCCTGCCAAGGAAAAAGGCCGCGCCCAAGCAGGTCCTGAACAATGCCCAGCTGGAGCGGTTCATGACAGCCATCCAGGAGGACAAAGTCTGGCACGACTTCTTCTACACGGAGCTGACTACCGGCCTGCGCCGGGGAGAGATCTGCGGCCTCATGTGGCAGGACTTCGACGAGGCCCACGGCACCCTTACCGTCCGCCGGACCATCCATGCGGAACGGGGCGGAAGGCTGACCGCTGGAGAGACAAAGACCGGGGCCGGGAAACGGATCATCACCCTGCCGCCCAGCACGGCCCAGCTTCTATCGGAGCGCAGGAAACGCTCCTATACAGAGTGGATCTTCCCTGATCCCCTCCGCCCAGAGCGGCCCACCCGTCCCAATGCTGCCTACGTCCGTATGAAGGAGCTGCTGAAAAAGGCGGGATTGCCCAGCATCAGGTTCCATGATTTACGGCATACCTTTGCCACTCACGCCCTGGCCTCTGGGGTGGACGCCAAGACCCTCTCGGGTATTCTGGGACACACCCAGGCGTCCTTCACCCTGGATACCTACACCCATGTGACGGGGGATATGCAGAAACGGGCCAGCGAGATCGTGGGCGGCTTCATGGAGAATATCATGGTGAGGTGAGGAAATGGCAGGAAAGAGAAAACGAGGCGAGGGCACCGTCCGCCTGCGGAAGGACGGCCGCTGGGAAGGCCGGGTGGTAGTGGGCTACGACGAGGCCGGCAATCCCAAAACAAAAAATGTGCTGGCCAAGACGAAGAAGGAATGCGTGGAGAAGCTGGAACAGCTGAAGGAGCAGTGCGACGGCCACCGCCCAACTCAGGTACGGCCTGATATGCCCTTTGGGGTATGGATGGACTACTGGTACCAGAATTTCTCCAAGCCGAGGCTCCGGCCTACCACCCAGCTGGGATATGAGGGCTGGATCTACAACCACCTGATCCCCGGCCTGGGTAGCATCCAGCTCAATCGGTTGACCCAGGCGGATCTCCAGCAGTTCTTCCGAACCATGAAGGAGAGCGGCAGAAAAAGCAATGCGGAAAAGCGTGGAAAGGGGATGGCGGACCGCTCGGTGCGCAGCTGTCACGCCGTCTGCCAGATGGCCCTGGACAAGGCGGTGGAGGAGAAGTTGATCCACGGAAACCCTGCCGCTGGGTGCAGGCTCCCGCCCATCAAGGGGAGGGAGATGCAGGTGCTGACCCAGGAGGAGATGCGCCGGTTCCTCATCCAGGCCAAGGCGGAGGGAATGTACGAGCTGTTCCTGCTGGATCTGACCACCGGGATGCGCCGGGGTGAACTGCTGGCCCTTCGGTGGGATGATCTGGACTTCGCCACGGGGAAGCTTCGCATTGACAAGCAGATCTGTCCGGTGGGCGGGAAGCTGATCGTCAGCGAACCCAAGACCAAGGCGGCCAACCGCACCATTATCCTGCCGCCCGCCATGGTGGAGGTGCTGGCAGAGTATAAAAAAGGCATCTTCTCTGATCTGATGTTCCCGTCGAGGGTCAAGCCGGAGCAGCCCATCGACCCCGGCTATGTGCGCAAGCGGCTCCAGATCATTTTGAAACGGGCCGGGTGCAAGTCCGTCAGATTTCACGATTTACGTCACACGTTTGCCACCATGTCCCTGGAGAATGGAATGGATGTGAAGACGCTCTCGACGATCATCGGCCATGTGTCGTCGGCCACCACCCTGAACACCTACACCCACGTCACCGACGAGATGCGGCAGAAAGCGGCTGTAAACATCGACCGGGGGATCGCGGGTGTTGAGGCGGCAATGACCGGGAATGAAGAAAAGGCCGCCTGTTCGGAGCCGGAGTTCACCCCTGTCCAGCCCGCCCGCCGCAGACCAGGTACCGGGTATGTTAAGCAGATTAAAGAGAATCTCTGGGAGGGCAGGTACTCCCCCGTGTGGCCAGATGGGAAAAAGCACTCCCGGATGTCTACGGTCACACAGAGGCGGGGTGCGAGGAAAAGCTGGCGGAACTGATCCTCCAGATGAAGGCGGAGATCGCCGCCCTGCGCTCCGGAGCCAGCACGGAATATCCGGACGGGGTGAGCCCCAAGAAGAAGGCCATCGCCGCCTACCTGCGGGAGAATCCCGGTGTGACCAATAAAGCCAAAATCGCAAGGGACCTGAACATGGACCGCACAACGGTGCAGAGATACTATGATGAGATTCGGGCTGAACTCAGGGGCGAGGAAAGTCCGGCACTGCGAGCCTGAAACATGAAGGCGTCTCCTCAAATTCTGCAGGACAGCAGCCCCGGCGGGCAGTAAATCCCCCCTCACCGCAGACGTATCCTTTATAGACCCACTTAAATCAAATACCGCCCACTGTAACGGCTGTTAACAGTGGACGGTGCTTTTGATGTTTATTGAAAGCGATAACTGCGCTCTGCCAGATCCTGCACATAAGATAAGAAATGGCTGTGTTCCTGGAAATTGATTAAGTCGCTGTTTTTAATGGGGTGAAAGGAAACGATTTTTTCTTTTTCGTCCACCCAAATCTTGAACTTGTCTACCACACTCTGCTCCCAGACATCCATACTATACGGCCTCCGCAATGATTCCGCCCCAGGTCTCTTCCGCAGCCCCGGAGGAGATGCTCAGGGAATAGGAGAAACCATCCTTGGACCAGATTGCCAGCATATAGATCCCGGAATTCCCCTTCAAGGTGGCGGTGATATCTCCTACTGTCAATTCCTGGACCGTGTCATAGGAATTGAAGTCCCCGGAGATGTCCTCGATACCGGCACTTTTCCGGAACACGGCCTCTGCCGTATCGCTCCGGTACCGGATCTCCGCCATCTCACCCCAGTAGGCCGTATAGACAGCTTCCGTCGGCTCAAAGGGCAACCCCTGGACGTCGCCTACTTCGAATCCCACCAGTTCAGAGAGTTCTTCTGCAGAAGATGCTTCTACCATATCCGGTACAACCTGCACCCCGGAATCAGGCGGCGCTTCCTCCACAGGCACTGTGAGTCTGGCCGCACTCCATACACCTACTACGAGGATGGCAAAACAGGCGGCCAGGGACGCGAAACGCTTATATTTTTGGAAGGGCACGACTTTAGAGGCCGGGGAAGTTTCAAAGGACTCCGACTGGATGCGGTTAAGGATACGCGTTTTCATTTCATCTGTTACCACAACTCGTTCCATAATATCCTCATACGATTTCTTCAAAGTCACACGCCTCCTTCAAAATTTCCTTTAGTTTGAGGCGGCCTCTCCGCAGGTCCGACCGGACGGTAGATTCCTTCCGGTCTAACATGCGGGAGATTTCCGCAGTGGAATAGCCCTCATAGTAAAACAGGTGTATGACCTCTCGAAATGGCACCGGCAGAGACCTCACCGCATCCCAGACAAAAGAAAGATCCTCCCGCTTCTCGGCTTTCAGGGTGTCGCTCAGTTCATCCGTAGCCCGCACCTTGTTATAGTCGATCCGGTTTTTGCTCAAATTGCCCGCCACACGCAGGAGCCATGCCTTTTCATGGGTGCTGTTTTCAAAAGTTGGGGCTGTTTTGAGAAATCGGAGCAGAGTATCCTGCAGAACCTCCTCTGCGTCGCTCATGTTGTGCAGATAGGAATAAGCCAGACGGAGGATGCTGCTGCCGTGCTCGTCCAATATGTGCTCGGCCTGACGGTTGATCTCTGCTCTGTCTACTGTCCGCGTCGCCTCCGCAGGTTCTGGAACAGCTTGAGCTGGAGCCACCAGGGACGCTAAGGCGGAACAGAAACGCACCAATCTCCTGCTGACCCAACCGGAAATCGCTTCTCTTTGCTCCAAACAGCATTCCATATCTGTCCCCCCATGACCAGCAGGCAGACCATACGACCATGTGGTGTATGGTCTGCCTGCATCGCAGTTACGCGATCTCTCGAATCAGATCTGTCATTTCTCCACGGCTCATTCCGGCGCTGGCGCTGACGGAATAAGTATACTCCCCGTTGGTCCAGACGGCAAGGTTGACCTTTCCGGCGTCGCCCTTCATGGTGACTTCCATACCGTCCATTTCGGAAACAGCGGCCTCAGCGTAGCTGTTGTAGTCTCCGCTGATGTCTTCCGATCCAGTACCCTTACGGACACAGATCGTGTCAGCTCCACTCTCATACAGGACGTCAATCAGCTCACCGTCAATGGCGGAGATGAAGACGCGGTCATAATCCCCGACAGACTCCGGGGCACGCATCTCGAAACCGGCGACCTCGCCTGCTTCCGCGAGCGAAGCGCAATCAATGAATGGACTGGGAATCTGTACATTATTTTCATTTATTTCTGTATTGATTACGATTTTTCCATCTTCCAGATCGACGGCACCGTTGCCCAAAAGCACATTGAACATTTCCAGAGGGACGTAAGTGGTGCCGTCCACCACATAGGGGGCCGCACCCAAACTCAGGGGCGCCGTGGCTCCGACAGCCCCCTCGATGCTGGTAATCGCCTGGTAGGAATCCTCCCCAATGGTAATGGTCGTATGCATCTCTCCGCTGTCAACGGTAACGGTTCCGTCGCCGTTCCAGGTAACGGTAAAGCCCAGCTGCTCGGCGATTGTCCGCAGAGGCACGATGATGACGGCGTCCACGGGCACGTCCTTTCCGTTGATCTCAAAAGTGTAGCGCCCCGTGGTTTCCTCTGGCGCCTCCGAAATCACAGCAGGAGGCTTAGAAATCAGCGTGGGGGACTCCGTCTCGACAGCGAAAGCCGGGGTGAACATGGCGCAGGCCGCCGTCAGGGACATCAAAGTAGCAATCGTTTTCTTCATGGTAATGACCATCCTTTCCTGTTACAGAGTTTGCTTTTGAACTGCATTTTTGCTGTTCTGACTGATATACAGCTGAGAGGAAGAGAATGTTGCTGCGAAACAAAGAAATTTTTATGGCAATTCATTTCAAGGCGGCCAACGCCCCCAGAGGCTTGGCAAAGTAATGGATAGGCATGAGGGGTAGCCAATTGGTTTGGTCAGCAGTTCAGAATTTCCGTACATTGCTTCCGCAAGTGGTGCAGGAACATCTCCGCAGCGGAGGAGAAAGTCTGGTACTTTTTCCGCACGATATCCAGGCCGGACTTCAGCCGAGGTTTCAGCGGCTGGAAGCAAAGAGAGTTATCTGCAGAGGTGTCCGCCAACTTGTCCAGGCTGGCCACACAAATCACTCCCTGCTTGGCCAAGACTGCTATGCTGTAAACGATTACGATATTCATGCTGATACATTATTTGAATTTCAGGTCAAGAAACTACAAAGAAACTATGCTTTCATGGTGCGGCAGATGTAATGGAAACTGTTTGGAGCATTGGGCATCTGCTCTACCTTGGAGACGGCGACCGCTCTTCTGAGTAGATTTACTATTGGCAGAGGGCATAGTCAAATTTTGCGGGACAGTAAACAAGAAAGGGCACTCCTTCCGAAAAAGGGTGCCCTTCAAGCGGTCAAAACAGAAATCCGTCTGTGGTATTTCTGTGGTCAAACGAGAAATTACCGCAGTTCTCACTGCGGCAATTTCCAGTTTTGGTGGACGGTAAGGGGATCGAACCCTCGACCTCGGCGATGCGAACGCCGCGCTCTCCCAGCTGAGCTAACCGCCCAAATCAGCCATCTTTCAATCAAAAAAGTTATGAAAAACGGACTTTTGAGATATTCAATTTTGAGGGAAAAGTCCGAAAAAACGAACGAGAAACTGGAAACAAAAATTGGGGCCGTGATGTGCGTCTATATAGATGCGAACCGTACGCTCTCCCAGCTGAGCTATAGGCCCATTGTGATGGGTGCTATAAAAGGTGGAGTACACAGGTAAAACACCAAGTCAAAGCTACTTGTTGTATTATAACAGATTGTTTCAAAAAGTAAAGGGTTTTTGCCATAAAATTTTTGACGCTGGTACTGTAATACGGTTCTGTACATCGCAAACAGCACAAAGGTGGGACAAGACCGGGTATCATAACATGGCCGGACTTCTTGACAGTCTGAACATTCCTTTATTAATAAATAAATTTGGAAGAGCGTTGCACTGCCGGAAAAGGCCGTTAGGCCTTTTCCGGCAGTGCAAGAGGCATTTTCCAACAGAACAGACAGTGGATCAGCAGACCTTCATGGTCCAGCCGTGAGGATCGGCCACGCGGCCCCACTGGATGCCGGTGAGCTCATCGTACAGGCGCTGGGTGACGGGGCCGATCTTGTTGCCGCTGATGGTGACCTTCTTGTCGCCCTCGGCCAGCTCGCCGATGGGAGAGACCACCGCGGCGGTGCCGGTGCCCCAGGCCTCCTCCAGAGTGCCGTTCTCAGCGGCCTCGAAAAGCTCCTCGGCGGAGATGCGGCGCTCCTCCACCTCATAGCCCCAGTCCTTCAGCAGCTGGATGCAGGAGCGGCGGGTGATGCCGGACAGCACGGATCCGTTTAGATCGGGGGTAAGGATCTTACCAGCCACCTTGAACATGACGTTCATGGAGCCGACCTCCTCAATATACTTGCGGTGGACGCCGTCCAGCCACAGGACCTGGCTGTAACCCTTGGCCTCGGCCCGGTCGCCGGCCCGCAGGGAGGCGGCGTAGTTGCCGCCGGTCTTGGCCATGCCGGTGCCGCCCTTGACGGCGCGGACATCCTCGTCCTCCACATAGATCTTGACCGGATTCAGCCCCTCAGGATAGTAGGCGCCCACGGGGCAGACGATGACGATGTACTGGCAGTGGTGGGAGCTGTGTACGCCCAGGGCGGCGTCCAGGCCGATCATAAAGGGACGGATATACAAGGAGGTGTCCTTCTCGTGGGGGACCCAATCCCGCTCCAGCTTGACCAACTCCGTGATGCCAGCCAGGGCCAGCTCCTCGGGGATCTGGGGCAGAGAGATCCGCTCGGCGGAGTCGTTCATCCGGCGGATGTTGTCCATGGGCCGGAACAGCTGGATGGAGCCGTCGTCAGTGCGGTAGGCCTTCAGGCCCTCAAAGATCTCCTGGGCATAGTGAAGCACCTTGGCCGCGGGGTCGATCTGGAGGGGGGCATAGGGGACGATGCGGGGATCGTGCCAGCCCTGGCCGGCGTCATAGTCCACGATGAACATATGATCGGTCATGCTCTTGCCGAACACCAGAGTGGAGGACTCGGGCTTCTCCTTCAAAGTCTGAGCGCGGGTGATCTTGATCTCTTGCATAATGGAACAGCCTCCTAAAGGTAGTAAATTAACAGGCATAGGGCCGCCGCCCGTTCCGGGGCGCGCTGCTTCGGCGGATGCGGCCGGGGCTCCGGCTCTGCTCTGCCGCGGTACTGCGGTAAAACGCTTGTTGTCCTAATTATACCAGTCTTTTTTTCCAGTTGCAACGGCTGGACAGCTCCGCAGCCAATATTTTTTCCCATATTACAAAGCTGGCCGGGCTTTTCCCACCATTCCGGCGGTTTTGGTTGTATTTCTTTCCGCCATCTGATATAATAAATTCCTGATTTCACCGACTGGAAGGAGGTCCCCTTCTTGAATCGAAAGTTACATCAACTGTTTCAGCCCAGCCTCCAGCTCTACTTTGTCTGTCTGGTGGTATTTGCCCTGGCCTCCGCCCTGTTCAGCCTGCCGCTGGCGGCCCTGGAGCTGGTGGTGGTGGCCCTGCTGGGTCTGTACCACCGCGCCACCCTCCACAAGCGCCGCCGTGAGGTGACCAAGTACATCGAGAACATCACCGGCACAGTGGATGTGGCCGCCAAGGACACCATGGTCAACTCCCCCCTGCCCATGGTCATCTTCCGTCCGGAGAGCGGAGATATCATCTGGACCAACGACCGCTTCCTCAAGCTGACGGACAACGGGGAGCACCTGTTCGACGCCAAGCTGTCCGCCGTGATCCCCGGCTTTGATACCCGCTGGCTGCTGGAGGGCAAGAACGAGTGCCCCGGTGACGTGGCCTTTGCCGGACGCCGCTTTCTGGTGTACGGACACCTGGTTCGGGCCAGCGAGCGGGGCGGCGGCTTTCTGGCCACCACCTACTGGGTGGACGTGACCGAGCTGTCCGCTGTGCGGGACCGCTATCAGGCCAGCCGGCCGGTGGCGGCGGTGCTGCTGCTGGACAACTATGAGGATCTGATGAAAAACCTCACGGAGAACCAGCGCTCCACCATCTACTCTGAAATCAACGCCCGCCTGGACGCCTGGGTGGACGGGACCGGCGGGATGCTGCGGCGGATGGAGCGGGACCGGTATCTCTTCCTTTTTGAGGAGCAGTATCTCTCCCGGTTCGTGGATCAAAAATTTGACATTCTGGACACCATCCACCAGGTGGTCAATCCCGGCGGCCTGTCCGCCACCCTGTCCATCGGCGTGGGCAAAGACGGCTCCACCTTCCAGGAGCTGATGCAGTTCGCCAATCTCTCCATCGAGATGGCGCTGTCCCGCGGGGGTGATCAGGCCGTCATCCGCAATAAGTTCACCTTTGAGTTTTTTGGAGGCCGTTCCAAGGAGACAGAGAAGCGCACCAAGGTGAAAAGCCGTGTCATGGCTAATGCCCTCTCTGCCCTGGTGTCCGACTCCTCCGGCCTGTTTATCATGGGGCACAAGTCCCCGGATAACGATTGTGTGGGCGCCGCTGCCGGCGTGTTTGCCATCGCCCGGAAGAAGGGGGTCCCCGCCTATATCATCCAGGAGGCCGGCTCTCCCCCTAGCAAGGTCCTGTCCGACCGGCTGGCCCAGCTGACCGAGTACCGGGGAGCCTTTCTGGCGCCCCAGGAGGCACTGCTGATGATGGACAACCGCTCCCTGGTGGTGGTGGTGGACACCAACCGCCCGGAGCAGGTGCTGTCCCGGGAGGTGCTGGAGTCCTGCAACCGGGTTGCAGTCATCGACCACCACCGCCGGGCCGCCACCTATATCGAGGGGGCCGCGCTCAACTACCACGAGCCCTACGCCTCCTCCGCCTCGGAGCTGGTGACCGAACTGCTCCAGTACATCGCCGACCCCACCGACCTGATGCGGGCGGAGGCGGAGGCCCTGCTGGCCGGAATCGTGCTGGACACCAAGAACTTCTCCATGCGCACCGGCGGCCGCACCTTTGAAGCGGCGGCCTTCCTGCGCCGGGCCGGGGCGGACACCGCCGAGGTCAAGCGTTTGTTCCAGAACGACCTGGAGGGCACCATCGCCAAATACTCCATCATCCAGAACGCCAAGATGTACCGGGAGGGCATCGCGGTGGCCGTAGTAGACCACACCGTAGGCCGCATCACCGCCGCCCAGGCGGCGGACGAGCTGCTGAATATCATCGGCATCGACACCTCCTTCGTCCTCTATCCGGACGGAGACCGGGTGATCGTCTCCGCCCGCTCCATCGGAGAGGTGAACGTACAGGTCATTTTGGAGAAGCTGGGGGGGGGCGGCAATGCCGCCGCAGCCGGCGGACAGATCCCGGACAAATCCTTGACCCAGGTTGCTCAGGAGCTGGCCCAGGCCATCGACCAGTATCTGGAGGACGAATGATGTCCAAAGGCCGCTCCGGCAGGATACCTTGAGTCTCTGTAACTGGTATTCGGTGTGGTCTGAATGAGATTGAAAATGTCAAGATTCTATTTTTAGGAGGAACTTACCATGAAAGTGATTTTACAGCAGGACGTCAAGGGCCAGGGGAAGAAGGGCCAGCTGGTCAACGTCTCCGACGGCTACGCCCGGAATTTCCTGCTTCCCAAGAAGCTGGCTGTCATTGCCACGGCGGAGAACGTGAACACCATGAAGCAGCAGGAGAAGGCCCGCAAGGCCCAGGAGGCCGCTGAGAAGGCGGAGGCCGAGGCTCTGTCTGAAAAGCTGAAGGGGCTGACCGTGAAGGTGGCTGCCAAGGCCGGAGAGGGCGGCCGCCTGTTCGGCGCAGTCACCGCCAAGGAGATCTCCGAGTGCCTGGCGGAGCAGCACGGGCTGACCATCGCCAAGACCAAGCTGGTGCTGGACGAGCCCATCAAGGCCTGCGGCGGCTATCAGATCCGCGCCAAGCTGGGCTATGAGGTCACCGGGACCGTCAACGTGATGGTCACGGAGGAGCAGTAAGCCCTTGTTTGGAGTTAGGAATTAGGAGTTAGGAATTTAGATATTTGGAATAGAGATTCGGAATTGGCCGGTCTGGCTCCGCCGGACAGATCGGGAGCAGCAGGCGGAAGCGCACGCTGCAATTCCTAATTTCTCATTCCTAATTTCTAACTCACAAGAGAGGGGGTGCTGGAAGGTGCCAATGGAAGACGAACAGCTGCTGCTCCGGCAGATGCCCCACAGTGTGGAGGCGGAGCAGGCAGTGCTGGGCTCTATGCTCATTGACGCCCGGTGCGTGCCGGAGGTCATCGACCAGCTGCGGTCCGACGACTTCTATGTACGGCAGAACCGGGAGATTTACGATACCATCTACTCCATGTTCAATTACTCCCTCACCATCGACCCAGTGACGGTGCTGGAGCACATGAAGCAGAACGGGGTGTACGACGAGAACACCTCCCGGGGCTATCTGCTCCAGCTCATGGACACCACCCCCACCGCGGCCAACGTGGTGGAGTACATCGGGATCCTGAAGGACAAGACTCTGCTGCGCCGGGTGGCCGAGGCCGCAGGCGATCTCACCGCCCTGATCCAGCAGGGAACGGAGACAGGGCAGGACATCCTGGAGGCCGCGGAGCAGCGGATCTATGCCATCCGCCAGGGCCGGGCCGCCCGGGGGCTCATCCCCATCTCCAACGTCCTCATCGATGTGTACGACCGGCTCACCGAGCTGGCCGCCAGCGAGTCGGCCATCCCCGGCCTGTCCACCGGCCTGACCGATCTGGACCGGGCCATCTCCGGCCTGAACAAGTCGGACCTGATCCTGCTGGCCGCCCGCCCCGGTATGGGTAAGACCTCCATGGCCCTGAATATCCTGCTGGAGGCGGGAAAGAAGTCGGGAAAAAATGTGGCCTTCTTCTCGTTGGAGATGAGCCGGGAGCAGCTGGCCCTGCGCCTGATCTCCAGCGAGTGCTTTGTGGACAACAAAAAACTGGTCACCGGAAAGCTGACGGAGGAGGACTGGGAGAAGGTGGCGGTGGCGGCGGACTCTCTGAACCGCTCCCGCATCTTCATCGATGACGACTCCTCGGTGTCCGTGGCCGACATCAGCGCCAAGTGCCGCCGGATGGACAACCTGGGGCTGGTCATCATCGACTACCTCCAGCTGATGCAGTCCGCCGGAGGGCGGACTTACTCCGGCGAGAACCGGCAGCAGGTGGTCTCTGACATCTCCCGGGCCCTGAAGATCATGGCCAAGGAGCTGGATGTGCCGGTGCTGTGCCTCAGCCAGCTGTCCCGTGCCAATGAGAGCCGCAGCGACAAGCGGCCCATGCTGTCCGACCTGCGTGAGTCGGGCGCCATCGAGCAGGATGCCGACATCGTCATGTTCCTCTATCGGGAGGGCTATTACGACAAGGACACCCCGAACCCCAACCTGGCCGAGTGCATCATCGCCAAGAACCGGCACGGCGAGACCCGGACTGTCGAACTCCAGTGGCTGCCGGAGTTCACCACCTTCGGCAACATGGAGTGGCAGCACGATGAATACTGACCGTATTTTTAAGATGAATTTTTACGGATTCAACCCCAAAATGGGGCCCGGGAGGATCTATGGGTGATTTTGCAGGCGGTCTGCTTCTGGCGCGGGAGCTGATCCCCCCCGGCAGCACCGTCCTGTGCGCCGTATCCGGCGGAGCGGACTCCGTGTGCCTGCTCCACCAGTTGTACCGACTGCGCCGGGAGGTCCCCTTTACATTGGCCGCCGCCCACTACAACCACCAGCTGCGTGGGGAGGAGGCCGACCGGGACGCGGCCTTCGTCCGCCAGTTCATCACCCTGTGCTGCGGGCGGGACCGCCTGCTCCAGCCCGACGGGACATGGCGGGACCTGCCCCCGGTGGAACTGTTCATCGGGGGCGGCGATGTGTCCGGAGAGGCCCGCCGCCGCCGCCGCGGTGTGGAGGAGACCGCCCGGGACATGCGCTATGATTTTCTCCGCCGGACCGCCCGGACCTGCGGGGCCCAGTGGATCGCCACCGCCCACAACGCCGGGGATAACGCGGAGACCATCCTGCTCCACCTGATCCGGGGGACCGGGCTGCGCGGCCTGGGAGGGATCAGCCCCCGTCAGGGGGATGTGATCCGTCCCCTGCTGTCCGTCTCTCGGGATGAGATCGAGGCGTATCTCCGCTTCTGGGGGCTGCCCTGGCGGGAGGACGCTACCAACCGGGACGACGCATACACCCGAAACCGCCTGCGCCACCGGGTGCTGCCCGAACTGGAGGCCATATCCCCCGGCCTGACCGTCCGGCTGGGAGAGATGTCCGCCCGCCTCCGGGCGGACGAGGCGTATCTGGTGGAGCAGGCCCAGGCCTCCCTTGCGCCCCTGGAGGAGATCCCCGGGGGACTGTCTCTCCCCGCGGAATCGGTGGCGGCCCTCCCCCAGCCCCTGGCAGTGCGGGCTGCCCGCATCCTGCTGGGCCGTATGGAGGGTGGAAACGAGAACTGCTCCGCCGCCCACCTGGAGGGCCTGATCGCCCTCTGCCGCAGCGGAGATCCGTCAGCGGAACTGAATCTCCCGGGCGGCGTCACCGCCCACCGGGCGTACAGCCGCCTGATCTTGACACGCTCCGCCCCTCCGGCGGCACTGGAAAATCAAGTCCCGCTGCCCCTGCCGGGCACGGCGGAGTGGGCGGGCTGGACGGTACACAGCACCCCGGAGCTCTACCGGGGGCAGCGGCAGGGGCCCCTTCAGTTTTGGCTGGACCAGGACGCGGTCCATGCTCTGACCCTGCGGGGCCGTCGGACAGGGGACCGGCTGAAGCTGCCGGGCCGCCCCACCAAGACCGTCAAAAAATGGTGCGTGGATCAGAAGATCCCCGCCTGGCTCCGCCCGGGGCTTCCAGTGCTGGACTGCGGCGGCTGTCTGGCCGGGGTGGCAGGCCTGGGACCGGACGCCGCTCTGCTCCCCCCGCACGGAGCGCCCGCGTGGCGCATCCGGCTGACCCCGCCCCAGGAATTTCAAAGCTTGGCCGCGCCGGAGCCATCCGGCCGGCAATCCATTCAGCAGCAGTCATTGTGAGGAAAGGAAGAAGTATTATGTTGGAAAAAGATATTCAGGAGATCCTCTTCAGCGAGGAGCAGCTGGCCAGCCGGGTGAATGAGATCGCCCGGCAGATCACCCAGGACTACCAGGGGAAGGAGATCGTCCTCATCAGTGTCCTGCGCGGCTCCTTCGTCTTTATGGCGGACCTGTGCCGCCGGATCGACCTGCCCTGCACTGTGGACTTTATGGCCGTGTCCTCCTATGGCTCCGGCACCTCCTCCACCGGTCAGGTCCAGATCACCAAGGACCTCTCCAGCGACATCGCCGGAAAGCACATCATCGTGGTGGAGGACATCCTGGACTCCGGGAACACCCTGAGTTATCTGCTGAAGCTGCTGGCTCAGCGCAAGCCCGCCTCCATCCGGCTGTGTACTCTGCTGGACAAGCCCGAGCGCCGCACCAAGCCGGTGGAGGTCCACTACTCCGGCTTTACCATCCCGGACGCGTTCGTGGTGGGTTATGGCCTGGACTACGCCGAGCACTACCGCAATCTGCCCTACATCGGGATCCTGAAGCCTGAGGTCTACGGCGGCTGACCCATCCAGGCGCCGGAGGGCCCCGGTTGGCGGACCGTGTCCTCCGCGTATTCCTACACCGCCGGAAAGGAAGTGTCCTCTCTTGAAGCGATTCAGTTCCCGGGATGTGATACTCTATCTCATGCTGCTCCTGCTGATGATCTTTGCGGTCAACACGGTCCAGCAGATGAATGAGGCGGACGATCCCACATACAGTCAGGTCCGGACCCTGTTTGAGCAGGAGAAGGTCAAGTATTTCGTACTGAACGGAAAGGACCTGGGCCTTCAGATCCGGGAGGAAGGAGATAAGGTCAGCACGGTCCACTACCAGCTGCCCGATCTGTCCGTGTTCTATTCGGACCTGCACGAGCTCATCGACCAGCAGCACGAGAGCGGCGTGCTGGAGGGCTACGACTACAAGGTGGGCATCGAAGGGACCTGGTGGTACCGGATGCTCCCCTATCTGGTCCTGCTGCTGGTCATGGCCGCTTTCTGGTACATGATGTATCTGCGGCAGTCCGGGGGCAGCTCTGGCGGAGGTCCTGGGCCCAGCCGCTTCGGACACGCCCGCACCCGTACCCTGGCCGACCAGGGGAAGAAGGTCACCTTCCAGGATGTGGCCGGTGCAGAGGAGGAGAAGGAGGAGCTGCGGGAGATCGTGGATTTTCTGCGGGATCCCCAGAAGTTCATCTCCCTGGGCGCCCGGATCCCCAAGGGCGTGCTGCTGGTGGGCCCTCCGGGCACCGGCAAGACGCTGATCGCCAAGGCGGTGGCCGGCGAGGCGGGGGTCCACTTCCTGTCCATTTCCGGCTCTGACTTTGTGGAGCTGTATGTGGGCGTGGGCGCCAGCCGGGTCCGGGACCTGTTCGATCAGGCCAAGAAGGAGGCCCCCGCCATCGTATTCATCGACGAGATCGACGCCGTGGGCCGCCAGAGAGGGGCCGGCCTGGGCGGTGGCCACGACGAGCGGGAGCAGACGCTGAACCAGCTTCTGGTGGAGATGGACGGTTTTGCCTCCAACGAGGGGGTCATCGTCATGGCCGCCACCAACCGCCAGGACATCCTGGACCCCGCCCTGCTGCGGCCCGGCCGCTTTGACCGGCAGATCTATGTGGGACTGCCCGACATCCGGGGCCGGGAGGAGATCCTGAAGGTCCACGCCCGGAAAAAGCCGCTGGCGGAGGACGCCTCCCTGTCCGACCTGGCCAAGGCTACTGCGGGCTTCACCGGGGCCGACCTGGAGAATCTGCTCAACGAGGCCGCCCTGCTGGCCGCCCGGTCCGACAAGCGCTTCATCACCATGTCTGACCTCCATGAGGCCATGATGAAGGTGATCGCCGGTCCGGAGAAGAAGAGCCGGGTGGTCACCCCCCAGGCCAAGCGCCTCACCGCCTATCACGAGGCGGGACACGCCGTGGTCATCCACGAGCTGGACAGCCAGGATCCGGTGCATCAGATCACCATCATCCCCCGCGGCCCCGCCGGCGGCATGACCATCTCCCTGCCCCAGGAGGACCGGGCCTACCAGTCCCGCCGGGAGCTGGAGGAGCGCATTGCGGTGTGCCTGGGCGGCCGGGTGGCGGAGCAGCTGGTGCTGGGGGATGTATCCACCGGGGCCTCCAGCGACATCCAGAAGGCGTCCTCCATCGCCCGCTCCATGGTCACCAAGTTCGGCATGAGCGACAAGCTGGGCGCCATCGCCTATGGCAATGAGAGCGACGAGGTATTCATCGGCCGGACCATGGCCCAGGCCCGCAGCTACTCGGAGGAGGTGGCCGGTCTCATCGACGAGGAGGTCAAGGCCATCGTGGACCAGGCATATTCCCGGTGCGAGGAGATCCTCACCCGGTGCCGGAAGGAGCTGGAGCTCACCGCCCAGTACCTGCTGACCCACGAGACCATGAGCGGCGAGACCTTCGCCCGGGTGTTCACCGATCCGGACGGAGAGGAATTTACCGCCCTGCCTTCCCAGAAGTAACCGAAACGGAACGCGCCGGCTGTCCCACGACAGCCGGCGCATTTTTTCAGCGGCACAGGAGGCCCTTCCACTCCCCCAGCAGCTCCATGGCCTTAAATTTCAGCACATAGCCCCGGTCCTCCTCGGTGATGAGGGCGGCCTGGCCCGGGGAGAAGTATCCCGCCGCCGCTGCCTCGTCCACCGTCTCGGAGGCGGCCTCCAGACAGAGAGGCGGGAAGGCCACGCACCACCAGTTCTGTCCCTGCCCCGCGCCGATGACGACACGCAGGGCGGTATACTCCCCGGCCGGGAGGGCGAAGCCGTCATACTCCTTGGTGGGGAACCAGCACCGCTCCAGGCGGGCGGTCACTGGCTCGCTCCGCCCCGCCTCTGTCACCGCCACCTGACCCGCCGCGGCCAGCTCCTCCAGGTGGGCCTCCAGGGCGGCCCTGGCCTCCTCCAGAGTGGCGCGTTCGGGGTAAAAGGTCTCCGTCTCGGCCAGCACCCGGTCCCGCACCTGAAGCTTCAGCGCCTGGTCCTCCGGGCTGTCCGAGTTGGCGATCACATGAAAGCGGATCACCCGGTCGGCCAGCTGGGTCTGCTCCCGGTCCAGCCAGAAGCCGCCCAGCAGTCCACACAGCAGCCCGAACATCAGAGCCAGCTCCCAGCGCTTCAAATTCCGATCCAGCATAAAAACACCGTCCATCCTATGTAGTAGTACCCGCGGTACAGATAGGATGGACGGCTTTTTGTTCTTTTAAACCGTCTGGCACAAAAATGTGTCCCAGCAGTTCTCCGCCAGAACAGCCCGGGCCTCCTCCGCCGCCTCCGGACAGTCAAACAGGCCGAAGGCCGTGGGGCCGGTGCCGCTCATATTGGCCCCCAGGGCCCCTGCCTGGATCAGTGCGTTTTTCAGCTCCCCCACCCGGTCCCGCTGCCGCGGGGGAAGGACGTCCTCAAATACGTTGTACATCCGCCGGGCGGCTCCCCCCAGGTCCCCTTCCTCCAGGGCGGAGAGCAGGCCGTCTGTGTCGGGACGGCAGCGCAGGCGGACGCTGTCGATGCGGGCAAAGAGCTCAGGCGTGGAGATGGCGAACTCCGGCTTGCAGACCACCACCCAGCAGCGGGGCAGGGCGGGCAGCGGAGTGAGGCGCTCTCCCCTGCCCTCCGCCAGGGCGGTGCCGCCCAAAACGCAGTAGGGCACGTCAGAGCCCACCTGCTCCCCCACCCGGGCCAGCTCTGCCGGGGTGAGGGGGCTGCCCGCCCGCTGGTTCAGAGCACGGAGGACGGCGGCGGCGTCGGTGCTCCCACCGGCCATGCCGGCGCACACCGGAATGCGCTTCCGGATGCAGATGTCCAGGTCCTCAGCCGGACAGCCCAGGGCCTCCCAGAACCGGCGGGCGGCTATGGCGGCCAGATTTTTCTCCCCGGTGGGGAGAAAGTGCAGGTCGGTGCTCACCCGCAGGCCCTGGCCCTGATTGGAGGTGAGGGTCAGCGTATCGCAGAGGGTGATGGACTGCATCACCATCCGCAGGTCGTGATAGCCATCCGGCCGCTTCCCCAGCACGTCCAGGGTCAGATTCAGCTTGGCAAAGGCCTGTATCTCCACAAAATCACCTCGTCGCTCAGACCCGGATGCGCCGGGCCTCCAGATAGAACCGCTTGTCGTGGGCCTCCCCCATGGAGAAGGTCTTGCGGGGCAGGACCCCGTCGTGGATCACGGTGGGGAACAGCTCCTCCTTGCCCATGGCGGGCAGAAGAAAGGCGATGGCGTCCGACCGGCTGCAGGCCAACTCCTCCGCCACGCCGGCGCCATGGATATAGTCCACACGCGCTTCGGGATGTCCGATCAGATACTCGTCCAGAAATCTTTGGAGAGTGCCCACCGGAAGCTGGGCGGAGGGGCGGTTCACTGCGATACAGCCCCGGCCCGTCTCGTCCCCCCGTTCCTGGTAAACGTAAAGGAGCAGGTGGGCCTCCCCCGTTTCCCCGCTTAGGCTGCCCGCATCCCGGGCCGTCCTGAGTTCGTTCAGCAGTTCCTCCGGGTCTACCCCGAACACCACCCGGTGGATGGGCTCGAACTCCAGGGAATCGTCGTGGAGGTTGTTCAGCTCCACCAGGGCGTACCGTGCGGGCAGGCTGTCCCACTGCTCCGGCGGACAGAGCTTCTTCTGCCGCTCATAGCACTCCTTGGCGGTGGCCAGGGAGTGGTTCCCGTCCCCCACAGCAAAGAGCATCACGGGCAGGCCGCTGGTGCGGTACCGGGAATTAAAGGCGTCGGGGTCGGCCAGGGCGGCCAGGGCGCAGGCGGTCTGCTCCCACTGGGCCGGGGTCAGCTCCCAGCCCCGGATGTGCCCGCCCCGCTCCATCAGGTCGAAGTCGTAGAGGGGGCGCATCTCCGCCGTCTGGCCGGACAGCGGCTCGATCACAGTCCGGCCCGGGTCGTCGGCCAGCAGCATCACATGGGGCAGCTCGATGGGGGCGTTTTTCCGCACTGCCACCCGGGGCGGGATGCGGGAGAGCACCGTCCCCTCGGTGGCCCGGATGGGGGCGGCGGAGCCGGGCTCATAGTCGTACTGCTCCAGATCGATCCGGCCCACCAGGCCGCGGCGGACCTTGCCACCGTCCAGGGTGCGCTCGATGTAAAAGACCGCGTCTGGGTGGACCTGGAACCGGCCCTCCCGGAGATAGCGGCTCATCGTGCTGTTGATCTCCATGATGTCGGTCTGGGTGTCGGGACCCTCCAGCCGGCTCTCCGGCAGGATGAGGCGCAGGGTGGAGGGGGCGGAGCCCACCCGCTCCTCCACCCGCTGCCAGTACTCCGGCTGGGAGGTGTACTGGTCGCAGGCCACGACGCTCCATTTGCTGTATGCACAGTCCCGTGGCAGGAGGATGTCCGCGGGCAGGAAGGGCAGCTTATCTTGATTCATGTCGATCCATCTCTTTTCAAAGAACGTTCGGTTTGTTTCTCCAGATATGAGCGCGTCCGCAGGTCAGTCCAGCGCCGCACGGATGGCCCGGAGCAGGTCGCTGAACTCCTCATAGGCGGGCACCTCCGGGTGGTCGGCCTTGATGGCGTCGGTGGATTTGAAGAGGAATCCCGCCTTGCTGGCCTGGATCATACCCAGGTCGTTGAAGCTGTCCCCAGCGGCGATGGTGTCATAGCCGATGGACTGAAGGCCCCGCACCGTGGTCAGCTTGGACTGGGGGCAGCGCATCCGGAAGCCGGTGATCTCGCCGCTGTCCGCCACCTCCAGGGTATTGCAGAAGATGGTGGGCCAGCCCAGCTTCTCCATCAGGGGCTTGGCGAACTGCTCAAAGGTGTCGCTGAGGATGATGACCTGGGTGTCCTTCCGCAGGGCGTCCAAAAACTCCTTGGCCCCGGGGAGCGGGTCGATCCTGGCGATGGTCGCCTGGATCTCCCTGATCCCAAGGCCGTGCTTCTTCAAAATGTCCAGACGCCAGCGCATCAGCTTGTCATAATCGGGCTCATCCCGGGTGGTCCGCTTCAGCTCGGGGATGCCGCTGGCCTCGGCGAAGGCGATCCAGATCTCCGGGACCAGAACGCCCTCCATATCCAAACAAACAATATTCATTGTGATCTACTCCTTTTCCCGCAGGCGTATTGACGGTTTTTCTCCGCCATCATTCATCCCGCGGCAGTGATATTTGATTTTAGGGAGATGCGGTCATCCGTCCTGCCCCTGCTTGCGCCGCAGGTTCTGGAGGAAGTTGTCCAGGCGGCTGATAGACTCGGTGAGGTCCCGCATGGAGGAGGCGTAGCAGGCCCGGACATAGCCCTCTCCCCCGGGTCCGAAGGCAGTGCCGGGGATGACGGCCACCTTCTCCTCCCGGAGGAAGCGCTCGCAGAACTCATCGGAGCTCAGGCCGCTGGAGCGGATGCAGGGGAACACATAGAAGGCGCCTTTGGGCTCGAAGCAGTCCAGGCCGATGCGGTTCAGATTCTCCACCAGATAGCGGCGGCGGCTGTCATACTCCTCCCTCATGTGGGCAATGTCCTCGTCGCCGCTGCGCATGGCCTCGATGGCGGCATACTGGCTGGTGGTGGGGGCGGACATGATGCCGAACTGGTGCAGCTTGGTCATGGCGGCGATCACAGGCTGGGGGGCGCAGACGTAGCCCATGCGCCAGCCGGTCATGGCGTGGCTTTTTGAGAAGCCGTTGACCACCACGGTCCGGTCATACAGCTGGGTGAGGTTGGCCGGGGAGACATGGCGCTGTCCGTAGGTAAGCTCGGCATAGATCTCGTCGGAGATGACCATGATGTCGTTGTCCTTCAGCACCTGGGCGATGGCCTCCAGGTCCCGGCGCTCCATGATGCCGCCGGTGGGGTTGCTGGGGAAGGGGAGCACGAGGGCCTTGGTGCGTGGGGTGATGGCCGCCTTCAGCTGCTCCGGGGTGAGGCGGAAGCCGTTCTCCGCCGTCAGCTCCACATAGACGGGGACGCCGCCGGCCATCTCAGTGAGCGGCCCGTAGCACACGAAGGAGGGCACGGGGATGATGACCTCGTCCCCGGGATTCACCAGGACCCGAATCGCCAGGTCGATGGCCTCGCTGCCGCCCACAGTGACCAGGATCTGGTTGGTGTAGTCGTATTCCAGGTCAAAGCGGCGGCGGAGATAGTTGGCGATCTCCCGCCGCAGTTCCAGCATACCGGCATTGGAGGTATACTTGGTGTGGCCCCGCTCCAAAGAGTAGATGCCTGCGTCCCGGATGTGCCAGGGGGTGACAAAATCGGGCTCACCGATGCCCAGGGAGATGGCGTCTGTCATCTCCTCCAGGATATCAAAAAACTTGCGGATGCCCGAGGGCTTGATATTCTGGATCTTCTGAGAAATGATCTGATCGTAGTTCATGAAAAGACAAACTCCCTTTCCTGTGGCTCCGGGCGGCGGAATACCAGATGTTTTTCCTTGTATTTCTTCAAAATGAAGTGGGTGGCGGTGCCGGTGACCCCCTCCAGAGGGGCCAGGCGCTCACCCACGAACTGGGCCACCTCCCGCAGGGTGCGTCCCGAGATGATGACAGTCAGGTCGAAGGCGCCGCTCATCAGGTACATGCTCTCCACCTCGTCATACTGGTAGATGCGCTCCGCAATGCGGTCGAAGCCATCAAGGCTCTGGGGTACCACCTTCACCTCGATCAGGGCGGTGACGCTCTCCCGCTTCACCCGGTCCCAGTCGATGATGGCCTGATAGCCGAGGATCGCGCCGCTCTCCTCCAGCTGCCTGAGCTCGTCCTTTACCTGTGCCTCGGTCATGCCTGCCTGTGCGGCCAGCTGTGCCGGGGACTGCGTGCAGTCCTGTTCCAGCAGTTCCAATAAAGTGTACATATCCTGAGACCTCCTGATCCTTTATATTTTCCCGGACCCGCCGTGGGGCAGTCTGAGATCCCCACCATTATAGCTGATTTTCTTCCAGAACGCAACGGAGAACCACATACGGGCGGGCAAAGCTCTTGGCGGAGTGCTGCTGATCAGGTCCGTCCGGAGAAAACCGTCATCTCAGATATAAGGTTCCACCGGCTCATCCAGAAGCACCCCCTTCATCTCCTCCAGATGGTGTGGTATCGCAAAAACAGTGTGTCCAGAGATAAAAATGATCCGCTGAGATCACAGGATCTCAGCGGATCAGATCGGCCGCAGGACAGCGGCCTCTGCTGGCTCTGATTCAGCACTTGCGGATGATGCCCATGGGGGTGGATTCGCTGGACTGGCCCAGCGGGTTGTCCCCCAGGACCTTGGCCAGCTGGTCCATCGTGGGCTCTTTTTGGGAGAAGCCCAGGATGTTGGCCCCCAGGTCGTTGATGTCCACAATGGCCACTGGATGCCCCAGGGCGGTGGCCAGCTTCCTGGCGGTGCCGTTGGGATCATCGGGGGTAAGGACCACATAGTGGTCATAGGGAGGGATGGTCCCCTCGGTGGGACCGTCGATGCCCCGGGCCTTGGGGCCGGCGACGATGTAGAACCAGCCCCTCTGGTGGAAGAGCTTACCGATCACGCTGCAAAAGGCGGCAAAGAGGATCCGCAGGGTACCGCACTCCTGAAGGGCCATCTCCATGGTCTCCGGGATGCCCAGGCCGATGCCGGCGGGAGTCTTGGTGACATAGCGGCTGAGGGTAACGGCCAGCTTGCGGGGCTTGATGTCCTCCATGGGGATGGCGCGGCTCTGGGTGCAGGCCACCGCCTTTTCGGAGATAAAGAGGATATCCCCCTCCTGCATCTTGTCCCCGGCATACTGAAGCACCACGTCCTCCATGCGGTCCGCCTTGGTGATCAGGTGGGTCTTGATGGGGATGCGCTGATAGTCCACGCCGTCCACGGTGCGGATCAGCTGCTTGCCCGGGTTGGCGGTGTATATGGTCTCTTCGCTCATTGGTATCGGCTCCTCTCCACGCGGGGCGGGCCCGCGGTGTCATTTTCATTCCTATTGTATCCAGCCGCCCGGCATTTCACCCGGAGCGGGTAGGTCCGCGGGGGATTTCCCCAAAAACAGCCCCTATTATATCACCCCAGCCGCCCGGTTTCCATACGGGCCGGGAATTTTCTTCGGTCAAATTTACTGAAATTCTCCCAGCTCCTCAGGCAGAGGACGCCTGCGGTGCTCCACCGGCCCCCACTCCGGCAGAGGAAGGCGCTGCATCGCCCCAAATGCCCGGGCTTTCAGCCCCGGATAGCGGCCGTTCAGCTCATAGATCAGCTCCTTGATCTCCTGCCGCTTGGTGTTGCCGTTGGCGGGGCAGGGATTTTCCAGCACAGGCAGGTCAAGGCGCTCCGCTGTGTGGCGGATCATGCTTTCCCCACAGTAAAGCAGAGGGCGGATCTGGGTGATCTCCGTCCGGTCCAGCCAGGTCACCGGCTGGAAGCAGGAGAGCCGCCCCTCGAAGATCAGGGACAGGAAAAAGGTCTCCACCGCGTCGTCGTAGTGGTGCCCCAGGGCGATCTTGTTCAGACCCCGCTCCTTCAGTGCGCTGTGCAGCGCTCCCCGGCGCATTTTGGCACACATGGAGCAGGGATTCTTCTCCCGGCGCACATCAAAAATGATGTGGTGGATCTCACTCTCCAGCAGAGTAAAGGGGACATCCAGGTCCCGGCACAGCCGGGCCACCGGCGCAAAGTCCATCCCCGGCCGTCCATCGGCGTGTCCCATGTCCAGGGTGAATGCCTCCACCTGGAAGGGAATGGGATAAAATTCCCGCAGCTTGGCCAGGGCCATCAGCAGCATCAGCGAGTCCTTGCCGCCGGAGACGCCCACGGCGATGCGGTCGTTGGGTGCGATCATCTCATAGTCCTCCACACAGCGGCGGACCAGGGAAAGAATACGGTTCATTTTACGTCCTCCCAAGGGAAAAAGCTCCGGTTTCCGGAACATTTTCAGCGATTAAAATTAAAAATTGAAATCGAGAAAATAAGAGATATGGTGTGATAACAAGAGAAAACAAGAGATTTTGGCGTGTGAATCAAAAAACAAGAAAAAAACAGGTTGACACTGCGCCGCCCAACTACTATAATACAAAATGTTCCGCTTGTACAGTGGAGCAGCTGATTTTGTTGTAAATCAACTTTTTGATAAGTAAAGTAGAGGAAAATGGAGGTTTTACCTATGTCCACTTTTATGGCCAACAAGGGTAACATCGAGCGTAAGTGGTATGTCCTGGACGCTGCGAACAAGCCCCTGGGCAAGACCGCTGCCACCGCCGCTACCCTGCTGCGCGGCAAGCATAAGCCCGAGTTCACCCCCCACGCTGACTGCGGCGACTGCGTGATCATCATCAACGCTGAGAAGGCCATTCTGACCGGCAAGAAGCTGGATCAGAAGTACTATCGCCACCACTCCGGCTGGGTCGGCGGCCTGAAGGAAGTCAAGTACCGCACCCTGATGAGCGAGCGCCCCGAGCTGGCCATGAAGCTGGCTGTCCGCGGTATGCTGCCCAAGAACATCATCAGCAAGGATTCTCTGACCCGCCTGAAGATTTATCGCGGCGGTGAGCACGAGCACGCCGCCCAGAAGCCCGAGATCTGGGCTGCCGAGTAAGCAGGAGGTAGACGATCATGTATAAGAGCAAGAAGCCTTATTTTTACGGTACCGGCCGTCGGAAGTCCTCCGTGGCCCGTGTGCATCTGTTCCCCAACGGGACCGGTTCCATCACCATCAACGGCCGTGACATCGACAATTACTTTGGCCTGGAGACCCTGAAGCTGCTGGTCCGCCAGCCCCTGGTCACCACCGAGCAGCTGGGCAAGGTGGACATCGTTGCCACCGTCACCGGCGGCGGCGTCACCGGTCAGGCCGGCGCTATCCGTCACGGTGTGGCCCGCGCCCTGCTGCTGGCCAATGAGGAGTTCCGCCCCGCCCTGAAGGCCGCTGGCTTCCTCACCCGCGATCCTCGTATGAAGGAGCGTAAGAAATACGGTCTGAAGGCCGCCCGCCGCGCTCCCCAGTTCTCCAAGCGCTGAGTTTTACTGCTTTGGAATCTTCAAACCCCGGGAATCACAAGATTCCCGGGGTTTTGGGCGTTCAGCGCGTATTTCACCTGCTTTCATGCGATTCAAGCTGCTGACAAGGAAAATCACCGCCAATTTGGCGGTGACTTTTTGACAAGGGAGGAATATCAGCTGATTCACATCTGCACGCGCAGACCTTTTCATACAATAAACATACATGGAGATAGACACGGACTTTCAGAGTTTTTCCTGACTTTCACCTGAGTTACAGGGAGAGGCTGGCAGTCCAGAGCGCCATCAAAGGACAATCCATATAGATCGCTATTGGTCAAAATACTAATGCCCTAACTAATAGGACCATTATTTTCCACACAGAGCGTGCGCTGATACCAGCTCTTACAGCACAGCCGCTCCTCCATAGACTTTTGATGCGAGATATCGATCACCATGCCAGTGAGAAGCGTATTCCCACGCTGCTCAGATAGAGAGCCATTCACCATCAGCCATACAGTCCTGCCGTCAGGCCGGACAACACGGTATTCCAAGCTGACTGTCTGCTCTTTCTGCTCTATCGCTTTTTGTAGACGCTGCTCCATCCATGGAATATCCTCTGGATGAACTAGATGGATCGTTTTATTCCCAAATTTATTGCGCAGATCCTCTCTTGTCAAGCCATCCAAAGCATAGTAGTGGTCATTTGCATAAATCAGAGTGAAATCACGATCCATTCTGGCTCGAAAAATCCCACCCATAGGACACTGAACGATGGATTCCAATTCGGCCTGCGCTTCCATTTGCCCGGTGATGTCTAGACATAAGCTGACCAGCACCGGCACCCCATTGGGCAGACACTTCTGTACACCTGTTTCTTTGACCCAGATATATTCCTTTTCCCTGCACATCATTCTATAAGTCGTTGTATAGCTGGTCCCATTGAGAAGGGCCTGTGCAATCTCGGCCTGCCGGCCCACCCGGTCCTCTGACCGAATACAATTGATCATGTCCTGACCAGTTGCGGCAATGAGATCCGCCTGGTTTGAATAATTCAACAGCGACAGCATCCGCTCATCTATGTAATAGAGAGGAAAACCCGGCACATCATAGGTTATCATGATCCCGCTGAACACACATTGACTCAGCAAGTCCATCACGGCTTTCTCTATACAACACTCAACCTCCCCGTTTACATCAGTCTCAGAAGAGGCAAGGGGAAAAGAGGCTGGCGTTTTTCTATCCATTTCCATTTTTACATAACGCTCCCATTTCGATATTGCAAAGAATCTCTTTTATATCGCTTTTGGGGGAGATGCGGCGTTCGAAACGGCCTGCTGGATGCCGGATGCTAGCGCCTTCATCTCAGCAAGAATCTCATTGTATATTTGCTCACGGCAAGCTGACAGATTGTCACATGATATCTCCTTCGTCTGCTGCATCTCCTGCTTCCACCGTAGGAACAAAACTTTGAGTTCATTGGAATTTTGGGTATTGACGGGGTCCAGATAATGCTCCACTGACTTCGGATCCCCGTGCGTCAGAGCACCCTTAAACGCATACCGTATTGCGCGTTCCACCTGTGAGAAGCTCGCTCCGTGCTGTTTGGCAATCTTTGTGTACAGGGCGCAGACCTTACCGGAAAAATAGTAGGAATCTTTATCCATAATCTCTAATGCATCATGAATATAGATAAATCCCTTTGTACTAGCCGGAATTCTTGCACGCAACAGGACGTCTGTGATCTCATCGTGTATCATTCTAAACTATCCTTTCTGCGATTATTATTTTGCCGCCCCTGTGGTAGACTACACACATTTTCGGGTTGACAAGCACTGTCTTTTGACATAGTGTTAAGGCCAAGCTGTTTTGTCCAGAAATAGCCGGTCTGTTTTGTCGCATAGCCGGATTGTTTTGTCACGACAGCCGAGCTAATCTGTCGTTGAAGCCGGTCTGTTTTGGCATCGCTATATCATAAAAGGGAAAAGAGAGGTGCCGTTCTTGGTAGAACGGCACCTCTCTTCAACTTGAGACTATTGGAATTGATACAGCATAACAGCATTGATATTTTGGTTGTCGCTGCTGTACATGATGGGACGATATTCACCTTCTGGAAGGGAACTCAGATCGAGCGTTCCTGTAAGAGCACCACCAACGGCAGATAGGGTATACACCTCTTCAGACACCTCATCGATAAATCCAATATAGATTGTTCTGGAAGCAGAGGCCCAAGTGCAATGAACGGCCATTGCCTTTGTTTTTTCATTGGGCAACAGAATGGTATCGTCTGCTTTTGAATATTGAGATTCATCAATATTGACGCACACAAGTTCTCCTTTTGGCGTACTCTCAGAGAATTCCACAGGCTCATCTACAAAGTATTCACTTAAATCCACCACATCAGCAAATGGAAGAACAGAAGCCGGAGGAACGATGGCATCGCTGTCATCCTTGTCTGGAACCTCCGATACAGAATCCTTAGTAGAACAAGCAGCTAACATGGCAACCACCACGATTGCTAACAATAGCCCTAATCCTCGATGAATTCCCTTTTTCATGGTTATTTTACCTCGTACTGCATAGCTCCGGTGATGCTCTTACTTCCGCCATTCACAATGCAAACCTTATAATCTCCATCTGGAACACCACTGGAGTTGACTCTCTTGCTGTTAATATCTCCACCTTCATAGGTAACAGTGTATGTTACCCGGGTGTCCACATTATACCAGCCGATTTTTACATCCTGAGAAGAGGGACTCCATGTGCAGGAGTTGATAGTAAGTACAGCATCTTCACCAGAAATGTAGTATGTTTCGCTGGAAGTCTTTCTGGAACCGGAACCCAAAGAGGTGAACGAAAGAGACAGGCTCGACTTCGGCACGATATTGGTTTCCTCCGTGGCTACCGGTTCATACGGGACTTCTTCAACAGCAAAAGCCGTGCAGGACAAAGAGAACACCATTGCGAGAGCTAACACAGCCGACAGGACTTTCTTCATGGTACTTTCCTCCTTTTCTTGGAACCGTTGATACTTGTTAGGTAGCTACCATCTTCATTATACTGAATAATTTCGTATATGGCAACCTAAATTTTGTGTTTTGCATATATTTTTTCGGTTTTGCTTCTTGTTTTTAGTTGGATATGCTATTATTATGACAGCTCAAAAAATGAGGCAAGAGGAAGCAATGAGTCCAATCACTGGAAACAAGCACATTTCCAATAATTACAACGACTCAATGCTCCCTCTCACAAACCATGATTAGTATAGCACAGTATGAATTGTCCTGCAACGGGGACACTACCAAAATTTTAAGCAAAGAGAGCAGCCTATGTCCAATCTGTGGAGGAGCACTTAAAGTTCATGGAACCTGTACGCGGAAAGTCCGATATGGAGACTGCATACACAAATACCATCTCAGAGTATTAAAGTGCCAGTGCTGTGGAAAAACACACAGAGAGTTACCGGATAGCCTCATTCCATATAAGCGATATGGAGTGGAAGCATTCTGTGAGATTGCCGAATCTACAGAAGCCCGACATACCTGTGAAACATCTACCTGGCTGCGCATCCGATCCTGGCTTGCGTGGTTCATCTGTTATGCCCAAAATATTGCAACCGGATTGATTGCAGCCAACCTCCTTCCGATGACATTTCACCCCGGCTACACTCTGCGCCAGCAGACGGTGCATTTTGTCCGGCTGGTAGCAAACAGCGGAAATTGGATACAGCACCGTTCCGCCATGACAATGGATTTTCCTCCGGCTATACTGGTGTCATGCCAATAAAACAGGAGGCGATTCCAGCATGGAAATGAAAAACAGGAAGCTCGCCGCAGAGATTGCAGAGGAGCGAATGTCTATGATTGCACCGCTGCTGTCCCAAAACATGGATAGCAGACGGGTGGAACAGCTACGACAGGAGATATGCGAACGAAACCAGATTTCCCAACGAACTCTGGAACGGTATCTCTGCGCATATTTGAATGGAGGTTTTGAAGCACTGAAACCGCAGAGCAGGAGCAGCCAAAGTAACTACAAAATTCCACAAGAGCTACTGGATGAGGCAATCCAGCTACGCAGGGAACTTCCCAGCAGGAGCATCCCTACAATTATTAAAATCCTGGAGTTGGAGAAGAAGGCTCCTCCCGGATTTCTGAAGCGAACCACATTGCAGGATGCTTTGAGCCGTGCAGGGTATTCCACCGCAATGATGAAGCTTTACAATGACAAAGGGTACGCTTCCCAACGATTTCAACGGCTGCACCGGCATGACCTGTGGCAAGGAGATATTAAATATGGACTTGTGCTCAATCTTGGCGGTGTACAGACACAGACCTACTTCTCCTGCCTGATTGACGATGCTACCAGATACATTCTCCACGGTGAGTTTTACGGGACGATGGAGCAAGGTATTGTAGAAGACACCCTGCAAAAAGCCATGCTGAAATTTGGGCTTCCACGGAGACTCTATTTTGACAATGGGACGCAGTACCGAACACGCTGGATGAAGCGCGCCTGCGATTTGCTTGGTATCCGGCTGATCTATGCAAAGCCCAGAAATCCACAGGGCAAAGGCAAACAGGAGCGATTTAACCAAACGATGGATGCTTTTTTAGCAGAGGTAAGTCTACATCCACCAGAGAGCCTGCAAGAATTGAACACAAAATTCCAAGCATGGCTACATGAATGTTACCACTCCAAACCGCATAGTGCTCTTGGCACAACGCCAGAAATTGCATTTAAGTCCGATTCCATGCCTCCACGATTTGTGGACAAGGCTCTGATGGCACGAGCATTTTTGCATTGTGAATCCCGTAAGGCCGACAAGAGTGGTGTAATTAGTTTTGGCGGAAAACGATATGACCTTGGCATTGCTTTTGCCGGCAAGCAGGTTGATGTAGTCTATGACCCAATCTGTACAGAGATCCTTACGATTGAGACACCAGACCATGAGCCGTTTCAAGTGCGGCAGATTGTAGTTGGCGAAAAAGTTGCACCGAAGCCAAAACGAAAAGAGATTGAGCGTATTCCCGTTGACCATTCCCGTCTATTGGATGCCATAACGGAACCATACCAAGACAAGCAGCGCAGGAGGGCGATTTCCTACACCACAGAAATTGAAAAGGGGTGACAAGCATGTACGAGGAATTTTTTGAAATGACACATACCCCTTTTGTACGGGGCATTCCTGTTGACAATCTCTATGAAGACCAGGATACCGAAGAAGTCTATAACCGTCTGCTCTATGCTGCCAGCCGCCAGCTTTTTGCTCTTGTGGTTGGGGATGCGGGCACGGGGAAGACAACGGCTCTGCGCCGCCTGAAAAGCGTCTTAGATGGGCAAGATTACACCGTACTCTACCTTTCTGAATCTAAACTTACCCCGAGACACTTCTACAACGGTCTTCTGGAGCAGCTGGGGTGTGAAACACGGTTCTACCGAGGTGACGCAAGGAATCTACTGCACCACGAAATTGAAATTATGCGTGGAGTTGGACACCGAAAACTGGTTGTGATTGTGGATGAAGGGCATCTACTCTCTAAGGAAATGCTGGAGGAAATCCGCTTCTTACTCAACTACAAAATGGATTCTGAAAATCCCCTCGCACTCATTTTGGCTGGCCAGACGGAGCTATGGGAGAAACTACGGCTGCAAGCGTACAGAGCGATCCTCCACAGGGTTGATATTCAGTGCTTTCTGATGCCTTACGAATACGCTCAGACGAAAGCCTATATTGAGAAGCAACTGACCTATGCTGGACACCCCAACGCAATCTTCTCTGAGGACGCCATGAAAGCAGTCCACTCTTTCTCATCCGGCATCCCGAGACTGATTAACCGGGCCTGTACCCAGTCTCTTGTCTACGCATACCAAAACCGCCGGGCCATTATTGATGACCGGATGGTACAACTCGTCCTGGAGGGCGAGGTTTCTTGAATACCGGAAAGAAGGGGATGGCTGGAGCCATCCCCTTCTCTTATGCGACAAAACGCACCGGCGCCGGACAATGATGTCCGGCGATGACCGACAAAACAGCCCGTCTATTTCACGACAGAACAGGCCGTCTGCGACACTTGTGTATCAAAACTCCCCACAGTTTGTCGGTATGGTGCAAACTGTGGGGAATTCCTTTTCAACGCCTCATGAAAAACCATCACAGCTGGGAATGAAAATATGGTCTGTGCGGCAACCGCATGATTTGCCAAACTGAAGTCAGCAGGTGTACCATTGTTGCTGAGGCCATGCAGATCGTGGAGCAGACAGAGTGAGGCGAACGAACGGATGACGAGATGTAGGTGCAGTGTTGGAACACGGTGAAAAGTCCGAAGGGCAAGTCCCGACTTGTGTCCTTCGGTTTTCTCTGTGTTTCAGCGCAACGAATTCTGCGTAGCCTCATCATCATTGAAAAGCTGCGTCCCGGCATCTGGCCACAAGCAGAAAAACAGAGCCTCCGGCAGCGTTATACTGCCGGAGGCTCTGCCTGGGGATGATGTCATCGCGCATGCGCAGCCGCTGCTGTGTCAAAGGTGCGGGAAGTGGCTCAGACCTCTTGGTATAGTTCCAGAATGGCACCGTCCTTCCACACAAAAGCCAGCTTATCCCCCTTGTCATTGGCGTCCATGGGGCCGCAAATGACGGAATCCGCGTCGTCCATGTACTTCTGAAGGTCATCCACCCTGTACGCCACATGGGGGTTACGGTGGAGTACCTCGGGGAAGGGGGTGCCCTCCTCAAATTTCAGGTACTCGATCTTGTAGTCATAGTCATTTACCTGGCTTGCCCAGAACTTGGCTCCCTCATTATAAACCATGCCAGGCTTGCGGTTGGTGATGGGGATCCCGATATGCATATATTCAGCGGACATATGGTACTTCCTCCTTCTTCAGCTCAACGCTGATGTTTAACTGTTTCATAGATCTCGAAGGCCTGAGCGGCGGTGTAACCCTCGTGAACCACCTTTGCAATGGCCTGAGCCATACCAGCGGGGCAGTCGGACTGGAAGATGTTTCGGCCCATGTCCACACCGTGGGCGCCCTCCTGGATGGCCTTATAGGCCATCTCCAGAGCTTCCGGCTCAGGCAGCTTCTTGCCGCCGGCGATGACAATGGGCACGGGGCAGGCGGCGGCCACTCTCTCGAAACCGTCGCAGTAGTAGCTCTTCACCACGTTAGCGCCGTTCTCCGCCAGCACACGGGTGGCCAACTGGAAGAACTTCTCGGTGCGCTCCATGTCCTTGCCTACAGCCACGACGCCCAGGGTGGGGATGCCGTACTTGGTACCGGCGTCGGCGGTGCGGGCCAGCAGCTCCAGAGAGCGGGACTCACCGGCGGCACCAATGAAGGTCTGGACAGCCATGCAGTCGGCGTTCAGCCGGATAACACTGTCGATGTCGCAGGCGAAGCCGCCGCCATTGGACATATCATCGAAAAGGACGGTGGAGTCATAGGTCACTCGGACACATTTGCCCACCTGAGCAGTGGGGGAGATACAGGAGTGGATGACGCCGCGGGTTCCCATCAGCACGTCTACATAGGGGATCAGGGGCGGGATGACCAGATCGATGCGCTCCAGTCCGGCGGTGGGCCCCATGATATAGCCGTGGTCAAAGGCCAGCATAACGGTGTTGCCCGACTTGGGGTCGAACATCCTGGATAGCCGGTTCTTCATGCCCCAGTCACAGTGGGTGTTGCCCTTGACGTAAAAGCCTTCCTGGGCCACAGGTACGTCCAGATGATAGTCATGGGCGGCCTTGTTTCCGATATTATCAGCCATAATGATTGCTCCTTTTACGCTTTGCTGTAAGCGGGGGTGTGGCAGGGGGCCTTCCACAGGCGGATGAACTCGTCGTCCCACTTGGCAATGTTCAGCTGGAAGCCCCCGGCCTCCTGAACGGTGAGGATCTCGCCCACCATGCTGGCTACGACCTCGATATCCTTGGCCTTCAGGAACTCCACAGTGTCCTTAAAGAGCACCAGCATCTCCATCATGGTTGTGGCGCCGCAGCCGTTGACCATAACGAAGGTCTGGTCGCCCGCCTTCAGCTCCAGCTTCTTGCACAGGGCATCGGCGACAGTAGCGACCGTCTCTTTGGAGGACATCATAGGCACGCGGACACCGCCGCCCTCGCCGTGCTGACCGGCGCCGATTTCCATCAGGTCCGTTTCCCCCAGGTCACCGAAAGACATCCCGTTCTGGGGATGGGTGGCATCGGTGGATTTGACGGTGATGGAGGCCATATTGTCCGCATAGCGCTGGGCGATTTCGGCGACCTCGTCCAGGCTCTTACCCTCCCTGGCCGCAGCGGCGGCGATATGGTACAGGGCCACGGCGCCTGCCAGACCGCGCTTGTTGTCCTCGCCGTTGGGGTCAAACTGGACCTCCTCGCCCGTTACCACCTGGCGGAAGTTCAGGCCGGCCTTCTCCGCCAGCTTCATGGCCTGCTTGCCGGCCAACTGGTCGCCGGCGTAGTTCAGGGTGAGCAGCAGAACGCCGTGGCCCTTGTCAGCCAGCTTCATGGCGTCAAAGACCAGCTTGCCGTTGGGGGCGGCGAAGATATCGCCCACGGCCTGGACGTCCAGCATACCTGTACCTACAAAGCCGGCCTGGGCAGGCTCGTGGCCGGAGCCGCCATAGGTCACGATTGTTACGCGGTCCGCATCGGCCAGATCCTTGCTGATGACCAGGTGGCCGTCCACGTCCAGAATGTCGGGATAGGCCAGACCCAGGCCCACCAGCTCCTCGTCGGTAATGGTCTCAGGGGCGTTGATAAACTTCTTCATTTTCATATTAAATACCTCCCGGTTAAGATTGACTCAGCTTAGTTGGCCTTGGAGAGGCCCTTGAAAAAGTAGGCCATGGAAGTGGCCCCGGCGTCGGGGGTGCCGATGGTCTGCTCCCCATAGCTTTTGGCCCGGCCGAATTTGGAGACAAACTGCTTGCTGGCTTCGGAACCCTCGTGGGCGGCGGCGGCGGCCACGTCGAACAGCTCGCTCTCACTGTCGCCGGCGTAGGCGGCGATGGCTTGGCTGGCGGGAATCAGAGCATCCATCATGGTCTTGTCGCCTACCTTTGCGCCGGACATTTCATCCAGAGCAGTAAAAGCGCCGGCAAACATGGCCTTTAGGCCGGCCACGTCAACCTCGTCGCTGGCGGGGGCGGCCTCCTGCATACCGTCCAGCCAGGTGTTCCACAAGGGGACGGCGCTACCGCCGTTGAGCATCATCACGGCCATGGCCGCAGCATCCAGCATAGACTGGATACCGCCATCGGCTTCAGCCACTGCCTGGGAGATGGCCTTGGCGATCTTGGTCATGGTCAGTCCGTGGTCAGCGTCGCCGAATTTTGAGTCGATCTCCGTCAGAATATCCTCTGCTTCGGAGACACAGGTACATGCGTTAGTCAGGCGCACCGCCAGCTCGGTCTTTTTCACAGTCGATTCCTTCTTTCTTGCGTCAGTACAGTTTGGGGGAGTATGGCTGTTACCTTTGTACCTAATATTATATTTGAAATGAACAAATGTCAATTGAATGGCATATAATCTGCAAAACAAATAAGAAATGCAACTAAAAATTGTGCAAAACGCAAAAAGAAACCTCTGTGTCCCAGTAAAAATGGATCACAGAGGTGTTACAAATGTTAATTCAGAGCGGATTCGACGGCGGCGGACCTTGCCACCAGATGGGTGAAGATACCAGTCCGCAGCGCGCCGCGCACGGCCTGGACGCTGGTGTTGGCGGAACAGACGCCGATGATGTTCCGACAGCTTTTTAGGAGTTCCAACGGGATCTGGATGGCGAAATCCTGGTCTGATTCAATGATTTTTCCCTGGTCGTTAAAGTAGTAGACCAGCAGACGGCCGCAGGTGCGCTCTTTTTGGAGAAGATCGCCGTATCGGACCAGGGAAGCAAAATCCGGGCTGGATGGATAGTTGCCGATGTTTACCAGGGCGGTATCCATGGCGGCCCATTGCGTTTGGATTTTCCGATAAATCTCAGTGGAACACAATAGCTGCTTTTCCTCCACGCTCTCCGGCAGAGCGGGGAGATAGATGAAATGGGGGACAGCCCCCAGTTGCTGGGCGATCAGGCGTACATTCTCATTGGACTGATAGTTCCGGGCGGGGATGCTGGCATTGCCCACCAGAGGGCAAATGTCGGTGACACTGCTGTTAAATTGCGGGTTTTCCTCCAGCCACATAACAAGCTGACCAATCAGATGGCCCCAACCGATCCCAAGTCTCTGAGAGCCTAACTGCCGCAAAAGCTGTACGGCCCCCTGAGAGAGGGATTGATTGGTGGCGTTGTCATCCTCACCGTCCGGCACCAGAACGCAGTCACGAATGGAGCTGGTCTGCCGCAGCCGATCCTGCGCAGATTCTGAATGGGTCTCCGGCCGGGAAATAGTGATCCGAACCACCCCCAGCTCTCTGGCTTCGCGGAGCATACGGCTGACAAGGGGGCGGGAAATGCCAAGTTCTGTGGCAATATCGCTCTGTTTCCGATCTTCCAGATAGTATTGCTGTGCCACATAGGCAAGCTTTTGGATTTTATCTTGGCTGGGAGTCATTGCTGTACCTACCTTATGTCACATTGGTAACTACATCATAGTACGGAATTGTGCGAAATGCAATCAGAAAATGTGGTGGAGAGCTGCTAAAATCTGAGGAGGAAATTTGCTGGTGCTACTGGTTTCCATGTTAGCTCAAAGTACTGAAGCCGCTGTCTGTTGGAAGCGTCACTCATGTCAAGCATGAGTTTCCGCTCTCCGGGAATATGGGCGCATCTTGGAGCCTCACCTCGAGCTCTCTTGGTCAAAATCCGCATTGGTAAGGGCGATGGATGGGTTTAGGGTGACAAGATACAAAGCCCCGATTGCTTAAAATACAACGACCAAAAGCATCTTGAAGGCCCCTTGTCCATACACCGCATGAGGGTGCCCGGCCGGCATGACGATGGATTCCCCCTCGTGAAGCAGATATTCCGTTCCGTCAATGGTGATTTTTCCAATGCCCTCCAAACAGGTGACGAAGGCGTCACCGTCCGATTTATGGGAGCTGATCTCCTCGCCCTTTGCAAAGGAGAACAGGGTGATGCTCACCGCCGAGTTTTGCGCCAGAGTCTTGCTGACAACCTGTCCATCCTGATAAGAGATCTGTTCCTTCAGCGTTAGTACCTCTGACCGCGAGATATTTTTCATTTTTGCGTTCATAGCAGCGGCCTCCTGTCATAAAATTATAGTTTTGATTTGCGCTGCTGGGTCTATTCCATGAATGAGGAAAACTGGAAGAACTGTTATTCCAGAATCCTGCCATCCACCGAGAGGGTGACAACCTGCCAGGGAATGAATTTTCCGCTTGCCTGCAAGGCTGTTTTGGCTGCCAGCTCCAGTCCTCCGCAGCAGGGGACCTCCATCCGCACGATGGTCACGCTTTGGATGTTATTGTTTTGAATGATCTGCGTCAGCTTTTCGCTGTAGTCCACGCTGTCCAGCTTGGGGCAGCCGATGAGAGTGATCTTTCCGCGTATAAAATCCTCGTGCATTCTGGCATAGGCGTATGCGCTGCAGTCAGCCGCGATCAACAGCTTCGCCCCGTCAAAATAGGGAGCGTTGACCGGAGCCAGCCTGATTTGGCAGGGCCATTGTCCCAGACGCGAAACGGCCTGGGTCTGAGCGGGAGATGCGGCCTCCTGTGAATGCTGAAGACGCTGTGTCCGGCTGCTGGGGCATCCCTTGTGGGGAGCGGCGGAGAGATGCCCCTGTTCATTCTGTTTCCTCATATGTTCCTGCACGGCCTTTTCGTCATAGGCGGCGGCCTCCCGCTCCACAAAGGAAATGGCGCCGGTGGGGCAGGTAGGCAGGCAGTCGCCCAACCCGTCGCAGTAGTTGTCCCGCAGGAGCTTCGCTTTTCCATCCACCATGCCGATCGCTCCCTCGTGGCAGGCTGCGGCACACGCACCGCAGCCATTGCATTTTTCTTCATCTATTTGGATAATTCTTCGAATCACGTTCATTCTGTCCTTTCTCTTGTATTTCTGGGCATAGTATACTATACTCGAAGATGAAAGTCTGTTGTTACAACAACAAAAGGAGAAAAACATGAATTTGTCCAATACACTGTTATTTCGCGGATTGGAGGATACAGAGATCACATCCCTTTTGAACTGCCTGGATGCGACAGAGCGCAGCTACAAAAAAAGTGAGGTGATCCTTTCAGAGGGGAGCATCACAGAGAATATCGGGATCGTACTGTCCGGCATGGCGGTGATATTCTGTAACGATATTTGGGGCAATACCAGTATTTTGGGAAATGTTGTACCCGGTTCCGTATTTGCTGAGGTATATGCCTGCGTCCCGGGGCAGCCGATGCTGGTGAGCGTATCCGCTGTGGAGGATACGTCCGTCCTGTTCGTGAATGTGGGCCATGTCTTGGCCACTTGTACCAATTCCTGCCCGTTCCATACACGGCTTGTCCAAAATTTGCTGACTATCTGCGCCCACAAAAGCCTCCGGCTTTCCCAAAGGATCCTGCATACCACCTCCAAATCCATTCGGGGAAGGCTGATGTCCTATTTTTCGGAATGTGCCAAACGCTCCGGGAGCAACTCGTTTCTTATCCCATACAACCGCCAGCAGCTGGCGGACTACCTGAATGTGGACCGCAGCGCCATGTGCAATGAGCTTTCCAAAATGCAGAAGGACGGCGTCATCGAGTACGAGAGAAACCGCATTTTACTCAAAGCTTAAAAGCAGAGAGAAAGACCCACAAACCCTGCGTGAGAGCGGACAAAGTGAGGCGAGGACAGCTATTTTCTGTCCTCGCCTCGTTTGCTGGAGCATACTCAGTTCGCCATATCCTGATACAGGAAGGTCACGATCTGGGCACGGGTACAATCAGCATTGGGGCTGAAGCTGTTGCCGCTGGTGCCGGAGGTAATGCCCTCGGACACTGCCCAGCGAACGGCCCCTGCGTAGTAAGCATTGGCGTCCACATCGGTGAAGCTCATGGCGTAGTCCACCACGGGGGAGCCGTTGGCCCGCCACAGGAAGGTGACGGTCTGGCCGCGGTTCACGGTGGCGTCCGGGCTGAAGGTGGTGGCGCTGGTGCCGCTGGTGATGCCCTGTTCCACAGCCCACAGCACCGCGTCATAGTAGTAGGCTTCGGCGCTCACATCGGTGAAGGGGTTGGCCCTGTCAGCCTTGGGGGAGCCGTTGGCCCGCCAGAGGAAGGTGACCATCTGGGCGCGGGTGCAGGAGGCGTCCGGGCTGAAGGTATTGGCGCTGGTGCCGGAGGTGATCCCCTTGGACACCGCCCACTCCACCGCGTCGGCGTAGTAGGCATTCGCGGACACATCGTCAAAGCGGGCATCAGGCTTTTCCGCCGCACCGTCCCCGATGAAGCTGGCGTCAACGGTGACCTTGCTGTCCGCCATGTAGAAGGTATAAGTAGTCTCAGACCGCTTGGTGACCTTCAGGTCCTTGTTCTTGGCGTCGGTGATGGTCAGCTCGTCCAGGACATAGCCGCTGTCGGGCTTCACGGTGACGGTGATGCGGGTTCCGGCGGAGGCCTCATCCGCGCTGACAGTTACGGAGCCGTGTCCGTCATCCCCGGTCACGATAGCGTAGGTGCGCTCGTTGTCCGAGGAAGAGCCTCCGCTCCCGGAGCCGTCGTTCTCTCCCACATGGGGCACCGTGATGGAGAACTGATTGCGGGTGCGGAAGAGTTTGCCCTCCTCCGCAGAGTACCAGTTCACGTCCACCTGATCGCTGCCCTCATGAAAAGTGAGGAGCATCATCATACCCAGGCCGTAGTCCAGGTCGATGCCCTGGGCGTCGCACAGCAGGGAGGTGACTTCCTCTCCGGCTCCGTTTTCGTCGGTGCGGGCGATGACATCGGGGAAGCCGATGTGGCCGCCGATGGCCAGCACTACGTTCTCATTCTTCTTCCCCAGCTGCTCCCAGATTTCAGATCCGTCCATACCGTCCTGCGTGTACCCGCTGGTGTAGTCCAGGTCCTCATCGTTGAGGTGGGTGCCGTCCCAGTACATGAAGGCATGGGTGGTGACAATCACATTTTTATCCGGGTTGGCCTTGATGATCTTATCGGCCCAGTCCAGCTTGTCCTGAGTGGGCGCCCAGCCCAGGGAGAGGATCAGGTACGCCCGGTCTCCCACGGTGACCTCCCAGTAATTGCAGTCCAGCTTATCCTGCCCCAAAATCTCGTGCTCATACGAACCGCCAAAGCAATCTCAGCTGGCAAATTCCTCATAGGGGAACGCCTGGTTAAACCCGTTGGAGTCATCGTGATTGCCCCGCATGGGCATCCAGTCAATACTATCGCTCTTGTCCAGGAGGTACATGGCATCGGCACAGTTGCTCCACTGGGTGGAATTGCCGCTGTTAACCATGTCCCCCATGTGCATGACGGCCTGAATGTTGTAGGTCTGCTCGTGATCCACGATCCACTGGGTCAGCTTCTTATAGATGTCGGGATACTTCTCGGACAGGAACTGGGTGTCGGGCAGGGCCACCATAGAGTAGTCGCCCTGGGCAAAGCCCGGGTCGATCCAGTCCACAAAGGCGGCCACGTCGTTATCCCGGTCAGACCGGTCCTCATAGAGATCCTGCTCGCCGTCAAACTGCCAGCTGGCCAGCAGGGTCTCCCCCTCAGCGGAGACCGCCGCCGCGTCCGCCTGAAGGGCCTGAACATCCGCTTGGATCTGTTCCGCGGTGCGCACATCCGACCAGACGCTGATATTGGCGATCTCACCCCTGAAATACTGGTCGTTGTATCCCTCGTCGTACACCTGTCCGCCGGTGCCCCGGTAGTCGCCGCCGATTTTCAGCGCCTGGGCCGGAACCACAGGTTCAAATTCGCAGTCTTCCACGGTGCTGACCAGGACACCGTTGATATAGCAGGACACGGTATCCTTCTCGGGGTCAAAGGTCACCGCCAGGTGAATCCACTCGCCCTGCCGCAGGTCTACCCCGGAGAACACCACGCTCTGCACGCCGCCGTTGGGCTGGTTCCTCCGCTCCTGATGCCAGTAGAGGCGGGGCGCGCCGTTCTCATAGACCTCCAGGCTCACATAGCCCAAGTCGTAGTCATAGTAGCCCGCGTCCATCCAGCTGCCGATGATGACGCCGCCCCGGCCATCCAGAGCCTCGGGCAGCTTAACGGTGGCTTCAAAACTCAGGGGAACCTTGCTGAGCCGGTCCTCCATGGCCAGCTGGTCCTCCGGGCCGCAGAAGGACACGCCGGTCATATCTTCCGGGAAGGACGCAGGCTGATAGTCATACTTCCAGCCTGCGTAGAGGGTGGTGTTGCCCGCCACCTTGTCGCTTGCAAAGTCCCACTTCTGGGTGCAGCTGGCGTCCTTATACCAGCCGGTGAAGACAAACCCTTCCAGCTTTGGCGGTTCAGGCTCCTTTACCAGCCCGCCCACCTTGGTCTCCTGAGGGGGAACGGGCTCGTTGCCCTCGCCGGCAATGCCCAGATCAAAGTTCACCGCATAGATGGTCTCGGGATCTTCTGCATAACCGACAGCCTGAACGTCCACGCCGCCTTGGACCAGATCTGGAAAGACCCGGTTGCGGTAGACTGGCTCTTCCACATCCCGGAAGTCCCAGGCGTGGGCAAGGCCCTCCTCTTCCCCTGTCACGGTCTTACCGGCATACTCGGCAATTTCCTCCCCGGTACGTACATCGTCCCACATGCGCACCTCGGCGATCTTGCCGTCCAGCAGCAGCGGGGTGCTGTGGTAGTCGCTGCCGAAGCAGAGCCAGCTGTCCAGCGTGCCGCTTCCGAACCCGGAGACTTCCGTAGTGTTGCGCAGTTCCCCATCCACATACACCCGCAGTTCCTTGGCGCTGTTGTCCCGAACCACTGAGATCAGCATCCAGTCCCCGGTGCAGATTTCAATGTCGCTGAACTTGTAGTCGTGGTTCGGTCCGGCCTGATCCCAGTAGCGAAGGGTGTTGCTGGTGGTGACCTCGATCCCCCAGGTTGTGCCGCCCCTGCCGTAGTTGTTCATGATGATCTGACGGCGGTTTTCGTTCTCATCCAGCTTTAACCAGACCTCCACCGTATTGGGGATCTCGATCGCCCCCTGGACCTGGACATACTCCCCCTCTTCGGAGTCAAAGCGCAGGCCGCTGCCCGGCGCAGTCAGCTTGATGTCCTCTTCCGTCTCAGCGGCGGTGTCGGAGGACGCCTGTTCCGCGGGCTCCAGGGGGATCATGGGCAGGCTGTCAGCGTCCTGACTTCCGTTCTCCAGCCCTTCGGGGCCTTCCGCCGGGACCTGAGAGTCAGAGTCAGGCTGGGTCTGGGAGAGGACTGTGTCCTCTCCCGCCTCCTCCACGGAGGGGGCGGCCAAGGCGCTGACAGACAGGGATGCGGTCATGACCAGAGCGAGGGTCAGCGCGATCCCTCTCCGCAGCCACATGGGGTGTTTGCTCATAAGGTTCCTCCTCACTAAACAGAAAACGATGGCTTAATAGAACTTCTTTTTGATTCGCACAAAGACGCGCTCGATGCAGTAGGCCACCAGGAAGACCAGCAGGATAGCGACCCCAGCAGTACCGTAGTCATACCCCTGTAAACTATTGGAGATCACATAGCCCACGCCGCCGGCCCCCACCATGCCCAGGATGGCGCACTCGGAAAAGTTGACCTCCAGGCGCATACCGGCCCAGGCCACAATCTGGGACAGCGCGGCTGGCAGCACCGCGTTCATAAAGATGGACAGACGGCTTGCGCCGGTGACCTCCAGGGCCTCGATGGTCTCCTCGGGGATGCTCTCAAAGCTCTGGGCAAAGGACTTGGTAAAAAAGGCGGTGGTATGGACGCACAGGCCGGCCACGCCGGCCTCCGGCCCCATCCCCAGGCACACCAGCATCAGCAGCACCCACACCGGGGTTGGCACCGCCCGCAGGAAGGTGAAGAAGGACTGGGTCAGCACGGAGAGCCATGGTAGCCGAAACACGTTCCGGGCGGCCAGCATACCAAAGATGATTCCCAGGATCAGACTGTACAGCAGGGAGAGCACGGCAATGGAGACCGTCTCCACCAGAGAGGATAAAATCAGATCCATATTGGTAAAATCCAGATGGGCCAGATCCCAGAATACCACGCCGATGTCCCCCGCCCGGGAGGTCATTTTCAGCCAATCGATGTCCAGATAGGCCAGGCTGAGAACGGACAGCGCCGCCACCCCAGCGAGGAACATTGGAATGAAGCGGTTGCGCTGGCGGCATTTCACCGGGATCTTGCTGCGCTTTTTTTCCACCGGCCGTTGGGCGGCCCCGGCGGCACAGTTTACCGTGTCGGCGTTCATTTCAACAGCTCCTTCCGAAGTTTTCCGGTGATCTGGTCCACCACGATGACCATGGCGGCGATCAGCAGAATGATGGTGAGGGCGATATCATAGCGGAAGCTCTTGATGTAGGAGAAGAGGGTCAGTCCCACGCCGCCGCCCCCTACCATGCCCACGATGGTGGAGGCCCGGATGTTCACCTCTACGCAGTAGAGGAACCAGGAGAGGAAACCGCTCAGGCAGGACGGCAGGATGGCCTGAGCCACCCGCTGGGGAAAAGTGGCCCCCACCGCCTGCAAGCTCTCCACGCAGTCCTGGGACACGTCCTCCATGGTTTCCACAAAGGCCCGGACCATAAAGGCGAAGCTGGTGATGCACAGGGCCACGAAGCCCACGCCGGTGCCGATGCCCAGAGAGGAGAAGAGAATAAAGGCCCATACCAGGGCGGGGATATTGCGCAGGAAGGTGGCGAAGCCCCGGACCACTTTGGCAAAGCGCGGGAAAGGCGAGACCTTCTCGCTGCCGAACAGGGCCACGAAAAATGCCAGGATGGCAGCCACGGTGGTGGCGGACATGGCCAGGGCCAGGGTCACCAGCACGCTGGAGAAAATGCCGGGGATGCGGCTGGCTTTGGGCAGGGCGGGAGGCAGAAAATCCTCCGTGATGAATTCCCAGAAGGCGTCCCCGTTGGCCGCCAGCACCATGGGATTGAACTGCGTGAGATAGGTGCATACAGCGAACAGGAGCACCGCGGCCAGCAAAAAGCCGGTGTAGAGCCGCTTCAGGTCATGCGCAATGAGCGGAATTTTTCTGGTCATTGCGTTCCCCTCCAATCATCAGATTTTTCCGGGAGGTACCGTAGATCTGCTCGATGGTAGCGTCGTCCAGCTCCTCCGGCCGGCCGTCAAAGACGATCTCCCCCTTGGACAGGCCGATGATTCGGGTGGAGTATTTCAGTGCCACGTCCAGCTGGTGGAGGTTGACGATACAGGCGATGTTCCGCTTCTGGGTCATGGTTTTGAGCAGGTCCATGATGGTCTTGGCACTGGAGGGGTCCAGAGAGGCAATGGGCTCGTCGCACAGCAGGAGCTTTGGCCGCTGCATGATGGCCCGTGCGATCCCCACACGCTGCTTCTGACCGCCGGACAGGTCGCTGGACCGGTTGTAGGAGAACTCCTCCAGCCCCAGCTCCTTCAGCAGGTCCAGAGCCTCCTGCTTGTCCTCCTCGCTGTACCGGCCGAACACGCCCTTGACCCCGCCCATATAGCCCAGGCGGCCGTGGAGCACGTTTTGCAGGACGGATAGGCTGTACACCAGATTGTAGTTCTGAAAGATCATGCCCACCTTGCGCCGCAGCTGCCGCAGAGCCGCTCCCCGCTGGGCGGAAACCGCCTGGCCGTCCAGCCAGACGGTGCCGCCGCTGATGGGGATGAGGCGGTTGATGGCGCGCAGGAGGGTGGATTTTCCCGACCCGGAGGGGCCAATGACGGAGATAAACTCCCCCTCGGCCATCTCAAAGGACACGCCTTTCAAGGCATGCACACCGTTGGGGTAGTGCTTGGATACATTCTCAAATCGCAGGATCGGTTCCATATCGTTCCTCCTGTACGCCTGCCGGCTTAAAATTCGTTGATGATCTGGTTCAGCTCGATGATCTCCTGGTAGTCGCTCATATCACACTCGATGAAGCGGGCGCCGGGTACCTTGATGACGTCGGCGAAGTAGTCCTCGTTCTCATAGCCGGTGAGGAATTCGGTAAGCTTGTCCCGGGTCTCCTGGTCCACGTGCTCGGCCACCACCATGGCCTCGGCGGGAATGGCGCCGGACTCGTGGATGATCTTCACGTCGTTCTCGCTGGCGTTTCCGTTGGCAATCTCGCTGGCCAGGATCTGGTCGGAGATGGGCGCTACGTCCACGTCGCCCTTGACGACCGCCTGGAGCCCCGCCTGGTGGGAGCCGGAGAAGCTCACCGCCTCAAAGAAGTCGCCGTTGGTGTGGAGCATGTCGGAGTTCAGGTTGTCGTCCGGGAACGCCTTGATGATCTCCGCGGTGGGCACCAGGTTGCCGGAGGTGGAGTCGGGATCCACGAAGGCCATGGTTCGGCCCTTGATATCCTCAATGGAATTGATGTCGTCGTTGGCGCTGTTGGTGATGAACACAGAGTGGTAGATGGCCTTGTCGGGGTCTCCGTCCTCCGCCTTCATCACGATGGGTTCCAGATCGGTGCGCTCCACACCCAGGGCCAGGGCCTGGGAGCCCATGTAGGCCATATCGGCGCTGCCGGTGCGCAGGGCTTCGATGATGGCATTGTAGTCGCTGGCCTGGATCTCTTCCACCTCGCAGCCCAGGAACTCGCCCAGATCCTTGGCCAGGCCGTTGCGGGCATCGGCACTCTCCGTCGTAGATTCATTGGGGGCGTAAGCGATGGTAAACACGCCGTCCTCCCCGCCGGGGTTGGAGCCCAGGCTGCCGGAGGCGGATGCGTCAGCGCTGCTTCCGGATGTGCCGCAGCCGGCCAGCAGGGAGGTCGCCATGGCGGCGGAGAGGGTCATGGTCCAGAATTTTTTATTGAAGTTCATGATGTTCAAGCTCCTTTTCGTGTCAATTTACAGCTGCTGTCATATATTTGCTCCAAAATGGAGAGAATTGTCGCCGGTTCGATGGGCACCGGGTTGTTGTCCGCCCGGCCCTTGGTCATGCCAAGCCGCGCCAGGCGGGGCAACTCCTCCCGCTGTGCGCCCCACTCTTTCAATGTGGCGGGCTGCCCGGAGCGGCGCAGGATGCCGCACACCTTTTCCGCCAACTCCTCCGGACTGGAGACGCCCAGGGCGTCCAGCAGGGGTTCCGGCCGGGCGAGGGCCTGAGCATTGAGCTGGAACACAGGCCCCAGGAGCATACTCACCGCCGCCCCATGGGGGATGCCGCAGTGCATGGTCAGGGGATAGGAGATGGAGTGGCAGGCCGTGGTCTTGGTATTGCTGAAAGCCAGCCCCGCCAACATGCTGCCACGGGCCATGGCCTCGTGGGCCTCCATGGTTCCTGCCAGCAGGCCGTCCATGTGCCCCATAATCGTGCGGATGGCTTCCAGCGCCAATCCCCGGGACACAGCGTTGGTTCCCTTCGCCCAATAGCTCTCCACCGCGTGGGCCGCCGCGTCCAGGGCGGAAGATACTGCCAGAGTAACCGGCATCCCCGCCGCCAGTTCCGGGTCCACCAGGGCGGCAAAAGCGTAGTTTTCCCGGCACTCCACCGAGCGCTTGGCATCCCGCTCCGGGTCCCAGATCGTGGCCCAGCAGGTGACCTCGCTGCCCGTTCCCGCGGTGGTGGGCACGCCGATCCACCGGGCGGCCGGATGGCCGTAGGACTTTTCCTCGATCAGCCGCCGCAGGCTGTCAGCGTGGGGCAGGTCTGTGCCGTACAGGCAGCACAGAGACTTGCCCACATCCAGGATGCTCCCGCCGCCCACAGCTACCACCACCTCCGGGGCAAAGTCCCGGGTGGCCTGATAGGTCTCAAAGAGCTGCTCCACCGTGGGGTTGGAGGCACGGAACACCAGGGAACAAACCATGAAGCCGGCATCAGCCAGCTCCATGAATGTGGGCAGCTTCAGCACATCTTCATTCCACACCAGCAGGAGGACACGTCCCTCTTCCAAAGCCATCTCGCGCAGCAGAGCCGCAAGCTCTCCAGCGCAGCCAGGTCCCTCCACAGTCTGCACGGGGTTATAATACCGGTTCAACACGCCGCCTCCTGTTCCGCCATCCGGCGGTTGATCTCAGCCACCGCGTCGGGCAGCTCCCGGATGGAGTCGATGACCAGATCCGCGCCGGCCTCCAGATAGCGCTCCGCCGCCGCCTGCTTGCGCTGCTCCAGTTCGTCGGGTGCCATGGCCTCATACTCGGCCTGGGTCAGCCCCAAAAGGTTGGAGCCGGTAAGGATGCCGATGCTCCAGGCACCTGCGTTTTTCCCCTCCTGAATGTCCACCACCGTGTCTCCCACCTTCACGACCGCAGAGGGAGGATACACATTCAGCCTGCGCATACACTCATACAGCATGAAAGGGGTGGGGCGGCTGGCGCCGGTCACATCGGGGGTGACCACACAGTCGGCCTCATAGCCAAGTTCCCGGGCCTTAGGCAGGACCTGCTTCATCATCTGGGAGGTATAGCCGGTAGTGGAGCCGATCTTTAGCCCCTGCTTCCGCAGCTGCTGGACGGTATCCACCACGCCGGGGATAGGGACGCTGTACTCTGCCACCATTTGATACAAAATTCCTTCAAATTTTTCATACAGCCGTTCCACGTCCTCCTCGGTCCAGCTCGTGCCGTACCGCTCTTTCCATTGACGGCCCCCGGAAAGGCTGGAGAGCAGCGCCCGGATGTGGGCCTTCTTCTCCATGCCCATGGGCGCATTGATTTCCTCCTTGGTCAGGCAGATTCCTTCTTCCTGAAATACCCGGTCAAATACCACACTGGGCGCCACACCGCCGTAGTCCGTGGTCGTTCCAGCCCAATCAAACACAATCATCTGAATGTGGTTCATTTCCGCCATATTCAACACTCCTTGCCCTTGTATGCTGTTTTGTGCCGTTATTTGCTCTTGCACATCAATTATAAGCGGCATAATACCGCATCTTCAAGCGCTTTCCTGTCAACAGTATGTAAAAAACAGCGCAAAAAACCGCAGGTCTTATACCTGCGGTTTTTACATATCAAAATTACTACTGAATCTCGATTCCTTTGCTGCGGTACTGTTCCCTCACCTCAGGGGAAACATGGTCATCCATCAGCAGCAGATCCACCTGCTCGGGCAAGAGAACCACGCGCTTGGAGCATTGTCCCAGCTTGCTGGAGTCCATGACCGCAACCACCCTGCGGGCGTTCCGGGCAAGGGTCTGGATCACCCCAATCTCATCCAAACGAAAATCTGTATAGCCGTCCTGATAGTTGACGGCGTTGATGGAGAGAAAGGCCAGATCAGGGCGGTACGCGGCAAACTCCCGTTCGCACACGTTTCCATAAGTGGAGCGTTCCAGTGGATCCACGGTCCCGCCTACAGCGATAAGGCGGATGGCGGGATTCTGCATCAGGATGCTGAGGGCAGCATAGTTATTGGTGACCACAGTAAACTTCAGATTGAATCCGGACATCTCTTGGGCCAGCACCGTGTTTGTAGTCCCAGAGTTGAGGGCCACCACGTCGCCCTCCTTGATGTGGCCCAGCGCCTTGCGGGCAGCCTCTCGCTTCAGCTCGCTGTGGATGATCTCCCGGCCGGTGAAGTTGGAAAACAAATTCCGATCTTCCGGCAGACAGGCTCCGCCCCGGACATATTTGATCCGTCCCTCCTGCTCCATATTTTTCAGGTCGCGGCGGACAGTGTCCACCGAAACCTGCAGAAGCTGGCTCAGCTCTGTTACCTTCACTGTGGATTGCAGTTGAAGCTGCTGCAATATCAGCTCAGCCCGTTCGTTATACAGCATCATGGAACCGGTCTCCTTTTTGCGGTATTTTTTTAAGTATACCGCAAATTACAGCAGCCTGCAATCAAAAGGTCATAGACAGAGAAGAAATGAGTTGGGTACTATGACGTGGTTCTCTGGGCCTTGGACGAGGACATCACGGTCGGCACCAGCGCCACCGCCTTCAGCCCCGACGCTGTTTTGACCCGCGCCCAGATCGTGACCTTTCCACTCTCAACGGAAAAGTACACGCCCGCGCTGCCAGCACAGCGCCAAATATTGACGACCTGCATGGAAGCTCCCGACCTTCAGGGTGGTCATCGTGCCCTGCGAGGCCATAGTCAGGTCGGGGGCGGCGATGGGGCGCATGAACTCCTCAGCGTGGTCATGCCGTTTTTCCCGGTCTCCGCTGGGATAGTTCGTCCTGGGGGAAGGCCCTGGCCTGTTCCTGGTAGGAGGGCGTCTCTTTGAGAAGCACATGGATCAAATATTGAATTTGTTGGTAACGGTTCATTATACTAAATCAGGCCGCCCTGCGAACATACAGGGCGGCCTTGGCCTATCTTCTATCATCCAGACCGTCACTGCCGGCGCGGGATCTCATCGGCTCATGCCGTTCGGCTCGTGGACTCCACCACCGGTGGGGACTTTCACCCCGCCCCGAAGATCGGTATAGATTTTTCAGGATTACAGGTCGTACTCCTGGGGAGGATTGCCGGAGAAGTCGGCAATCACGGCGTGGGCGTCAGCCAGATAGAACACCTCAAAGATCGGGTTGTCGGCGGTCTGGTACTGGCCCTTGACGATGGGGTTCTGGATGCATAGTTCCTTGACCGGCATATTGTGCTCAAAGACTGCCTTTCCGCTCAGCCGGATCCAGGCATAGGCGGGGCTGGATACGGAGATCTCCACATAGGGATTGGCCTGCATATCCTGGTAGACGTCCTTCTGGTTGTTGGTGCAGAACCACAGCTTGCCGTCTTTCTCACCGGCGAACATGAAGGGGCGGCACTTGGCCTTCCCATCCCGACCTACCGTAGCCAGATACTGCACGGGATTTTCCTGCAAAAACGTTACAACTTCGTTCATGATTGTTACCTCCTAATGGAACGGTTCAGTTTCAGGCTTGTTATTTCTGCCTTGCGTGCTTATAATAAGCCTATCAGTTTCTGATGTAAAGTAAGCACTTTATTGTACCGTAGTTACTAAAAAGATACTATTGGAGGTTTAATCAGATGGAGACGGGAAACAGCCTGCCGGCCTGCCCGGTGGAGACCACGCTCATGCTCATCGGCGATAAGTGGAAGGTCCTCATCCTGCGGGACCTGATGCCAGGGACCCGGCGGTTCGGAGAACTCAAAAAGTCCATCGGCAGTGTGTCCCAGAAGGTGCTGACTGCCCAGCTCCGGGACATGGAGGCGAAGGGGCTGGTCAGCCGGAAGGTGTACGCCGAGGTCCCGCCCCGGGTGGAGTACAGCCTGACAGACCTGGGCAAAAGCCTGAAGCCCATTCTGGACGCCATGTGGGTTTGGGGGGAGGGCTATCAGGCGCAGAAGCGATAAAAAACGGAGCAGACCGAAGTGATATGTACCCAGAATTCTGGACACATAAAAAATTGAATTAGGTGCACATGGATGCCTCTCTGAATTTTGTAGGAGGCATCCATTTTGTTTTCTCTTGGATTCTTTCGTTGTTGTAGTAATTTATGTAGCCGTCAACAGCCTTGGCAAATGTTTCAAAAGAGGAATACTCTTTTTCATGCCCGTAGAACATCTCGTTTTTCATCCGTCCAAAGAAGGTCTCCATGATGCAATTGTCGTAACAGTTGCCCTTCCTTGACATGGATTGAATGATTTTGTGATCTTTAAGTGCCTGCCTGAAGTACACGTGCTGGTACTGCCACCCTTGATCAGAGTGAAAGATCAGGCCATCTACAGAGGGAAACTTCGTAAAGGCGCCGGCCAACATTCTCTGGATCTGTTCCATATTGGCACTTTGAGATAAATCATAAGAAATGATTTCGTTTGTGTTCATGTCGAGTATAGGAGAGAGATAACACTTCCCCCACGAAAAACCGAACTGAGATACATCGGTAGTCCATTTTTGCATAGGAGCTGTCGTGCTGAAATCCCGGTCAAGGATATTCTCAGCAACCTTGCCGACCTCGCCCTTGTAGGAATGATACTTTTCCTTTGGGCGCTTTCCTGCCAACCCCATAGTGTGCATAAGCCGTTGTACCCGCTTATGATTGACCTTGTGGCCGCGCTTTATCAGTTCCTGATATACTCTTCGCACACCGTAGCGGCCTTTATGCTGTGAGAAAATGTCTTTGATTTCATCTGCCAAGCAATGGTTTCGAACAGCAACTTGATCGGCCTTGCTCAACTCAAAATAATAGGTAGACCGTGCCATCTGCATAGATTTCAACAGATATTTCAATTGGTATCCTTTTTCACGCAGCTCTTTGATGATCGCTGCTTTCTCGCCTTGAGTTGCGCTGCGTGCCTCTCTTCTCTCAAGGCGATCTCTTTTTTTATAACTTCATTCTCCGCCTTTATATACTCGTTTTCTGCCCGAAGCCGGATCAATTCTTCTCGTTCGGATTCATTCAGTGGCCTTGCTTCTTCCTTTTTCATTTGGGGTACCCCTTTACTTGGACGACCTTTTTTCATTTCTACCAGGCCATTATACCCCTTTGTTTTATAGTTTTGAACCCATTGATACAATAGTCTATCTTGAATACCGGCCTCGATTGCCACTGACACACAGGATTTTCCGGACATTACTTGGGATACTAGTTCCAGCCGTTCTTCTGGTGTCCAGTTCCTGTTGAAATTTTTGTGTTTCAGTGCTTCTGGACCGCGGCTATCCTCTGCTCTTACCCATAGTCTCACTTTATCCCGAAAGGATTTATCGCTAACACCTTCCGGCGTTTCTGGCCATTTTCCTTCTCGATACAGTTCTACACATTTCCTTTTGTACTCATACGTGTACCGCATAATAATACCCCCCCTACTGGGTGTCCAGTAAAGGGGGTACATATCAAAGACGGGTTCGATCTGCTCCGTTTTTATGCCCGGCGGCCCATCTCATAGGCCTCTTTCATAGCGGAGGTGTCCTTCACCTTGCCCGGTTCATAGACGCCGCTGCCAATGATGACGCCCTTTTCCACTGCGCCCTCCACGCAGTCGGCATAGCCCCGGAAGCAGGCCAGCGTGGTGTCGGCAGAAGCTTTGGGCTCATCTGCCATGGTGGCGATGTAATAGAACTCCTTGTCCTTTACCTCCAGCCAGCGGGCTACCGTGCGGTCGATCACCGCCTTGAGCTGGGCGTTGATGGAGTAGAAGTAGACGGGGCTGGCCAGAACGAGTACATCGGCGTCGATCATTTTTTGCAGCAGGTCCGCCATGTCGTCCCTGTGGGCGCAGGCGCCGTCGTGGTCCTGACAGTAATAGCACCCGGAACAAGGGGCGATCTTCTTCTCTGCCACACGGACTTTTTCCACATCGTGGCCCGCCTCCTGGGCGCCCCGCAGGAATTCGTCGCACAGCAGATCGGAATTGCCGCCTTTGCGGGGACTGCCGGACAGGATCAGAATATTTTTACCCATGTGAAACACCTCTTATGTTATTTGCGCTTTGATACGCTGCATTGTCCACCGGTTCACACCACTCGGTTTCGGCCTTCTCACCGGGGACCTCCACCGCCAGATGGGAGAACCAGCTGTCCGGAGCCGCGCCGTGCCAGTGCTTGACGCCTGCCGGAATGTTGACCACGTCGCCGGGATACAGCTCCCGGGCGGGCTGTCCCCATTCCTGATAGCAGCCCCGCCCGGCGGTACAGAGCAGGATCTGACCACCGCCGGATTTGGCGTGGTGGATGTGCCAGTTGTTCCGGCATCCCGGTTCAAAGGTGACATGGTAGATCCCGACCTGATTGGTGGAGAGCGGCGCCAGATAGCTCTGCCCAGTGAAGTATTGGGCAAAACCGTCGTTGGGGCCGCCGATGGGGAAGACTGTGCGATTGGCGTGGGCCTGTTTTTCATCCGTAGTTCCGCAGTCCTCTGCCCAGATTTCCTTTGCCATGCGGAACGCGGCCCACGCTTTTGGCCACCCGGCATAAAATGCGGCATGAGTCAGGATCTCCGCGATCTCCGACCGGGTGATCCCATTTTGTTTGGCTGACATCAAATGATACTGGAATGAGGAGTCGATAAGGCCTTGGGCCATCAGCGCCGTCACCGTGACCAGAGAACGGTCCCGGGCCGGGAGTTCCTTCTCTCTGCTCCACACTTCACCAAAGAGGATGTCATCATTGAGCTGTGCAAATTGGGGAGCAAATTCCCCGAGGGCATCCCTGCCCGCAGTCTGCTTGATTGCCATCATATGCGCCCTTTCTTAACTGCTGTGATGTTTGACCAGATACCGCAGCCATAGGCTGCCGCCGTCCATGACTTTGGCTTCTTTCAGCTCAAAGCCTATGGGCGTATCATCGCTCAGTCCGTCTTTTGCCATAAAAAGGGTCTGAGTGGTGGGAGAGCCGTCTGCGGCGGGGGACATGACCACGCTCACCTCATCGCACATCCCGGCTTGGAGGAAGGACCAGTTCAGCGCAGCGCCACCGCCCAGCATCAGCGTTTCGACGCCGAACAGTTCTTTCAGCTTCCTCATTGCCAGGCCATAATCCAGCTTGTCCTTACCAGCGAGGATATAGGAGATACCCAGCCGGCGAAGAAAGTCTTTGTAGGCGTTGGAGGCCCTGCCGGTCAGCACCTCGATCACATGGGCCGTGGTGTCGATGTAGGTCAGGGTGCTGTCTTTCCAGCCCAGTTTTCCGGAGGGGTCTACTGAGACATAGTACATCCCGGCCTGCTTTGCCACGAAGTCGCCCTCCGGAACCAATGGAGCGGGTTCGTTCAGTGCAGGCTTTTCATAGAAGGTGAAATTATCGTCGGTGGTCACCCGACCGGACAGCCAGCCCTGATGCTTATAGTGGCGGTCCTTGCCGAAGGCAATGTTGTAAAACACAGTTCCAGCAATCTCACCCTCCGGCGTTTCCATGTATTTGCCCATGATCTTCCCGTCCAGGGAGGTCATCATGTGGCAGAAGATATAAGGCCGATCCATGGGTCTCCTTTCATTTCGCAAGGCCTGCAAGCCACTCTACTGTCTCCGGATCATAGTGGGAGAAAAACAGACTTTCTCCGGTGTCAAGAGCTTCGATCCGGTGCATCTCCATATCTGTCAGGACAAAGTCAAACACCTGGAAATTTTCCTTCATTCGTTCCTTTTTGGTGGATTTAGGGATCACGATCACACCGCTTTGCAGCAGGAACCGCAGCGCCACCTGCGCTGTGCTCTTGCCGTATCTCTGGCCGATCTCCGTCAGAACAGGATTGGTAAAGATCCCATTCTTTCCCTCTGCAAACGGTCCCCAGGATTCAATTTGGGTGCCGTATTTTTTCAGAATGGATCTCGCTTTTTTCTGCTGCTGGAACACATGGGTCTCCACCTGATTGACAGCAGGAACGACCTCGCAGAAATTCGCCAAATCCACAAAACGGTCCGGGTAGAAGTTGGAAACGCCGATCGCACGGACTTTCCCCGCCCTGTACGCCTCCTCCATCGCCCGATACGTGCCATAATAGTCGTTGAACGGCTGATGGATCAGCAGCAGATCAATGTATTCGCTCTGCAATTTATTCAGAGATTCCTCAATGGATCGCTTTGCGTTTTCATACCCCGCATTTGTGATCCATACTTTCGTTGTAAGAAACAGTTCTTCGCGCGGAACGCCGCATTTCACGATCGCGTTCCCCACGCCTTCCTCGTTGCCATAAGCCTGCGCGGTGTCAATGCTGCGATATCCCACCTCAATGGCATCCAGTACACAGCGCACGGTTTCCACAGGGTCTACCTGATAAACACCGTATCCCAGTACAGGCATCTTGATCCCGTTATTCAACGTCACAAATTCCATGATTCATTTTCCTTTCTCTATTTGTTTGATCCACTGTTTTAATGCCGGGCCTGCTTTCGCGGCGGAGCCGCCGTGAATGACCAGCCCCCTCGTCACCGCTGCGCCGGGACAAAGATTTCGGATGTCGGTTTCACTGTGCCCCATGCCGCTGCCCTCGTGGGTGCAGAAGGGGCAGATGGTCTTTCCGGAAAAGTCGAACCTCTCCAGAAAGGTGAATACCGCCATGGGCATGGTGCCCCAGTAATTGGGGTAGCCCAGATAGATGGTGTCATATTCGTCCAGACTGTCAGGGTACTCTTTCAGTTCTGGCCGGGCATCCCGGCGCTGGTCGTCCTGGGCTTCGGCGATGCACTCGTTATAGTCCGGGGAATAGGGCTGGATGGGGTTGATCTTGAACCGGTCTGCCCCGGTCAGTTCCTCCAACAATTCTGCCACGATCTCGGTGTTCCCCACCTTCACCGTTCGCAGAGCTCCGCTGAAATAGTTCTGATCCGCACGGGAAAAATATGCGATCAATGCACGCATAGTCACACCTCCTCAACGATATGCACGCTCAAAAATGGCTGCGCATTCTTCGTCTGTCATCGGAACGGGGTCTGCGCCGAACAAGCCGCCCATGGTTGCACGCGCGTTCTGAGCCAGCGTTATGCAGTCATCTCGCTGAATGCCATAGTCCGACATCTTCAAATCGGCCACACCGCAGGCTTCCTGTAATTCCACAAGGGCGGTCACAAAATCCATAGGATCGCTGGCGTTCTGTTTGCCCAATGCCTTTGCCATGCGGATAAAGCGGTCATCGCAGCAATGCTTGTTCACAAAATGGGTGTAGTATTCCTTGGAAATCATGATCAAGCCTGCGCCGTGAGGCAGATCGCCATGATATGCGCTCATGGCGTGTTCCATCGCGTGTTCACTGGTGCAGGCTCCCACGACCATAGAATATCCAGACATGGTGTTGGCAAATGCCATGTGCTCCCGCGCCTCCATGTCACTGCCATCCCGAACCGCCCGTGCCAGATATTTTCCCACATTCTCAATCGCGGCCAACTGTACCATATCGCTCATCAGGCTGTTTGCCTTGGAAATGAACCCCTCTGTAGAGTGGAACAGGGCGTCAAAACCTTGATAAGCCGTGAACTTGGCGGGCACCGTTGCCATCAATTCCGGATCGACCACAGCCAGTACAGGGAACAGACTGTCCATGCCGCCGCAGCCGATTTTCTCGTTGGTTGCCGGATTGGTGACCACGCCCCACTGGTCCACCTCGGAGCCGGTACCCGCCGTTGTGGTGATTGCAACCCAGGGAAGGACGGGGTTTACCAAGGGCTGCATCTTTCCGGTGGCTCCAGGTACATAGTCCCACAAATCACCGGGCTGGGGTGCGTACATTGCCATAACCTTGGCTGCGTCCATCACAGAACCGCCGCCCAAAGCTACCACAAAATCGCAGCCGTTGCTGCGGGCAAAGTCTGCGCCTTCCTCCACAATGGACTTCAGCGGATTGGCTCCGACTTTATCGAACAGAGCCATTTCCACACCTGCCGCACGAAGCTGCTCTGTAGTTCGGTCCAGTGCGCCGCTCATCCACGTAGATTTACCATTGGAAATGACCAGCATGGCCTTCTTACCCGGCATGGTCTGCTCATGCAGTTTGCTCAGTTGTCCCGCACCAAACAGAACACGGGTCGGGGCATAAAACATATAAGACATCATCGGTTCCTCCTGTCATTCCTGTTTTTACGTTCTGTTTATGATTGTATTGTACTTCGCGTTTCCTTGACATGGAAGAATCGATGTGGTAACATCGCATGAACCAAAAGGAAATACGGGTCGTTTTGTATCAATGAAGAACGAAGGGATGCACAATGTTCAATCCTCAACTGAAAACATTTGTAACTGTTGCCGATTGCGGCAGTTTTAATAAAGCGGCGGAAGAACTTTACATTTCGCCCCCATCTGTGATGAAGCAGCTCAATGCGCTGGAAAAGCATCTGGATCTGAAGCTGCTGGACCGGACCAACCAGGGGATCAGGCTGACCGCCGCGGGACGGGTCATTTACCGCTATGCGAAGGAATTTTTTGACCGCTCGGAGCAGGCGCTGGCCGAGGCCAGAAAAGAGGAGGCCCGGTTCAGCACAACCTTTTGCATCGGCAGCTCCATCCTGAATCCCTGCAAGCCCTTTATGGACCTGTGGTATCAGGTCAACGGGGACTTTCCCGGCTACCGGCTGCACATTGTCCCCTTTGAGGATGACCATCAGGGCATCCTTGGAGAAATCGCGGCCCTGGGAGAAAAATTTGACTTTCTGGTAGGGGTCTGCGACTCTAAGCTGTGGCTGGACCGCTGCAATTTCTTCCGACTCGGGACGGTCCAGCACTGTATTGCTGTCAACCGGGATCATCCGTTGGCAGAGAAAGAGCGTCTGACCATGGAGGATCTCTATGGTCAGACGCTGATGATGGTAAAACGGGGAGACTCCGCCACGGTGGATCAGATTCGGGATGAGATCGAGCAGCACCCACAGATCCATGTGGAAGACACCCCCTGGTTCTATGACATGGAAGTATTTAACCGCTGCTCCCAGACCATGAATGCAATGCTGACCTTGGAGTGCTGGAAGGACGTCCACCCATCGCTGGTGACCATCCCAGTGGAGTGGGACCATCCGATTCCCTTCGGCCTGCTGTATGCCCGGGAGCCTTCGGAAGATATTGTGAAATTTTTGGATGCTGTGGCGGTGGAGCAGGGGGCGTGAAAGAGGCGTGGGAAAAGACGGCGGCAGGAAACTGAACTGCCTTTTCTTTGATTTAGCGTCTCATTTCTTGCGTAGGGGGGTACGCTTGCATCGCTCCTGCATGTGAGATTGACCACAGAACAAGCCACAGACAGAAAACATAGGGGCTTCGGCGGTGTTGTTCCGCCGGAGCCCCCATGTTTTTACCCTGCCTTTGCTTGTGCTTTTATTGCGGCGATCTTCTGCTTCATCTCCCGGATCAGTTCGGCCAGCTTCTCCTCACATTCCTCCTTGGTGGCGGCGTAGATGTTCCGAGCCATGCGCTTTCCGTTCACAATGGGGGAGCAGCAGCCCTCCCGGCGGCCGTTTTTTCTTTGGGCTTTTGCGTCCTGTCCGTTCGGGGTCTGAGCGGTGCTGATGGACGTAGCCGGCTCTGATAGCGAAAGAAATCAGCAATTTGCATAAATAAAAGATGGGAATATCTATATTTTGGACAAAAATGAAAATGACCTTGCAATTTTATATGCGACATGATAATATCATAAAGCAATAGTTGCTGAAGTTAATTATTACTTATCAGAATTGAGGAGGAGTCATGAAACCGATTATTGGCATTACGGCTAATTTTATCAAAGACGGCCGATTTGGGGTAGACGCCCACATCGGGGGAGCGGGGCAGTTTTGGCAGGCGCTGGCAGATGACTACATCCGGTCGGTGGTCCTGGCGGGAGGGACCCCAGTGATCGTTCCCATCGTATCGGGTGAGGAAGCTTCCTCTTATCTGGAGGGCCTGGACGGCCTCATCATCTCCGGAGGCTGCGACGCCTCGCCGCTCACCTTTGGAGCGGATACCACCGGAGCGGTGGGGGAGATCTGCACCGAGCGGGACGAGCTGGAGTTGGAACTGCTCCGAAAGGCGCTGGATATGCCCGGCTTCCCGGTGCTGGGGATCTGCCGGGGCTGCCAGGTCCTGAACGTAGCCCTGGGCGGAACCCTGGTCTTGGATATCGACACGGAGAAAAACGGCGACCACTTCCTGGCGCAGCAGCGGATGCAGGTCTTTACCCACCGGATCGAGAAGACGCCTGGTTCCCGCATCGAGCGTCTGCTGGGAACAGAGGACCGGGTCAACTCCTACCACCACCAGTGTGTGGACCGGCCGGGGAACGGCGTTGAGATCACGGCACGGGACTGCCATGGAGTCGCCGAGTGCATCGAGGTGCCTGGACGTGAAGGCTTCACCCTGGGCGTCCAGTGGCACCCGGAGGGTCTGGCCCCCTGTGGAAACAACCACCTCAATATCTTTAAAGCCTTCGTGGAGGAGGCCGGACAGTTTCAGAACAGGAGGAACGCGCGATGATCGGAATGCAGGACATCCAGGCCTATCTGCCTGAGCTGGAGGAGAACTATCAGCACCTCCACCAGTGCCCGGAGCTGGGGTTTGAGGAGACAGAGACGTCTGCCTATATTCTGAAAAAGCTGGCGGAGTATGGCATCAAGGGAAAACAGGCGGCCCGCACCGGGATCATTGCCGACATCCCGGGCAGCGCCCCCGGCAAAACGGTGGCCATCCGGGCGGATATGGACGCCCTGCCCATTGAGGAGCTGAGCGGCGTGTCCTACGCCTCCCGGAATGAGGGCAAAATGCACGCCTGCGGCCACGACTCCCATGTGACCATGCTCCTGGGGGCGGCCCACTATCTGAAAGAACATCCGGAGCTGTTCCGCGGGACCGTCCGCCTGATCTTCCAGCCCGCTGAGGAGGGCTTTGACATGAACGTCCTCCGGGAGGTCTGCAAGGAGGGGGGCGACATGAGGGGCGGCGCGGCCAGTATGATTGCCTTCGGCGCTCTGGAGGGGGTGGACGCCTGTTTCGCGCTCCACATCAACAGCTCCATGCCCGTGGGGACGCTGGGGGTGCCCGAGGAGCTCTTCTCCGCCTCCAGCGACATTTTTGAGCTGACCATCCAGGGCAGGGGCGGCCATGGGTCGGCCCCCGAGGATGCGGTGGACCCCACCGGCGCCCTGGCCGCCGTCATCGCCGCCTATAACGCCCTGCCTTCCCGGGAGGTGGGCGCTCTGGATTCCTGCTCTCTGTCCATCGGAGCCATCCGGTGCGGCGAGGTCTGGAACGCCATTCCCGACTCCGCCTATGTCACCGGCGGCCTGCGGGCGTTCAGCAACGAGATGCGGGACCATATCTTCCAGCGGCTGAGGGAGATCGCCGAGGGGATCTGTGCCGCCCACCGCTGCACCGCCCAGTTCTGCCGCCACGAGGGCTACGCCCCCGGCATCTGCGACCGGGAGATGGCCCAGGTGATGAGCCGTGTGGGCCGGGAGGTTCTGGGCGGGGAAAATGTGACCATGCTCCCCAAGCCCATGATGGGCTCTGAGGATGTGGGCTACTACTTCCAGAAGGTGCCCGGCGTCATCGGCTGGCTGGGCGGTATGCCGGAGGCGGGTCCCGTCCCCCAGCACAACCCCCACTTCAAGATCGACCTGAACGCCCTGCCCTATGGGATGTTGGTCCATATCGCAATGGCGCTTGATTATCTGAACCGGTAACACAGGCACCCTTCGGCGCGGAGCTGTCTGTCCCGCCGTACAATCCATACGATCGGAACAAGTCTGAGGAGGAATATCACCATGTCACTGAGTGCAATTCTAAACAGTCCACTGCTGTATGCCCTGGTCGGCGGCGGCATCCTTATCGTGCTGGTCATTGCCACGATCTTTTTCCTGCGTGGGCGCAAGCGCGCCCTGGAGCTGGGCGTCTCCAAGGAGGACTTCAACTCTGCCATGCGCGGCTGTGTGGCCTTTTCCATCGTCCCCTCCATTGCCGTGATCATCGGCCTGTTTTCTTTGGCCCCTCTGCTGGGCGCGCCCTGGCCCTGGTTCCGCCTGTCCGTCGTGGGCTCTCTCCAGTACGAGCTGATGGCGGCCGACCTGGCGGCCACTGGAGCCGGATATGAGAGCCTGTCGGCTTTCGCCGCTGCCGATGATCCCTCCGCCCTGGGCACCATCATGTTCGTCATGAGCATCAGCATCATGGCCGGCATGGTGTGCAACATCTTCCTGACCAAGCGGATCTGTATGACCGCCAACTCCCTGACCGCCAAAGGGGGCGCCTGGGGCGCGCTGGCTATCTCCTGCTTCACCATGGCCATGATGTGTACCTTCAGTTCCGTACAGCTGATCTCCGGGCTGATCCCTGTCCTGGTCTTTGCTGTGAGCGCAGTCATCACCATTGGCCTGTCCAAGCTGGCCGCGGCGAAGAAGATCGGCTGGCTGAACGACTATATCATGTCCGTTGCGCTGATCGTGGGCATGGCCTCCGCCGTGCTGTTCACCAATATCCTGGGCTGGAAGGAGCTGCTTGCGTTATGAAAATGAGTGAGTATTTGAACCGCACCCACACTCTGGGGCGTATCGCAAATATCGTCGCTATGGCTGTCATGCTGGGTATCCCCGCTATCGTGTGCACTGTCTACGACATCTGGCCCACCGTGTCCAGCATTATCGCCACCGCCGGCCCCCTGCTGGCCATGTTCATCCCCAGCGCCCTGTCAGAGGTCATCAGCTTTACTCCCATCACCGGCTCCTCCGGCTATGTCGGCGCCATCATGGGCAACGTGTCCAACATCAAGTTCCCCTGTGCCATGAGCGCCATGGAGCGGACCAACTCCAGTTCCGGCACCGAGCAGGGCGAGGTCATCGCCACCTGCGCCATGTGTATCTCCGGCATCGTCACCACGGTGATCGTGGCCCTGGGCGTGGTGCTGCTGGTGCCGCTCCAGCCGGTGCTCACCTCTCCGGTGGTGGCCACCGCGACCCGATATGTGATGCCCGCCCTGTTCGGAAGCATGGCGACCTCCTTCTTCCTGAACAAGAACGCCGGAGCCTATGTGATCCAGGGCAAGATGAAGCTGAGTCTTACCATTCTGGTGCTGATGATGGCTCTGTTCCTGATCTTCCCGGCGCTCATTCCCCAGCAGGGCTATGTGCTCATGTTCTCGATCCCGGTGGTCATTCTGATTGCCCGCGTCTTCTATCAAAAGGGCATCGTAACAGTGACCGAGCGGTAAGGGGATCCGGGACCGAAGCGACAGATCAAAATGAGGCGGCCGCGGAGAGGCTGCGCTGTGGGGGTGAGTACCCCGGGCGCGGCCCCCGCGGCCGCCTTCCTGTCTGATGTATGGTGCGAAGGAAGGAGAAGTTTGATGGATCTGACACAAGGGATCAATGCGGTGATGCTGTGCTTTCTGGCGGTGGGTGGAGCGGACTACCTGCTGGGCGGCCGCTTTGGACTGGGCAAGGAGTTTGAAGAGGGGATCGTGACCTGCGGCCGGCTGCTGCTGGTGATGGCGGGGTTTATGGTGCTGGCCCCGCTGATCGCCCGGGGGCTGGGGCCGGTGGTCTCCCCCTTGTTCCACGCCATGGGGGTGGACCCGTCGATCTTGGCGGGGATGATGCTGGCTAACGATTCGGGTGGTCTCCCACTGGCTCTGGAGCTGGCTGATACCCAGGAGGCCGGACTGTTCAGCGTGCTGATCGTGGGGTCTATGCTGGGGACGACGGTCATGCTGGGCATTCCCACCATTATGATGTTTGCCACCCAGGCGGAGAGACCCTCTGTGATCTACGGGCTGCTCTGCGGGCTGGTGACCATCCCCCTGGGGTGTCTGGCGGGAGGTCTGGCCGCGGGGTTCCGGACGGAGCTGGTGGTGAGGAACTCCGCGCCGGTGCTGGTGCTCTCTGTGGTTCTGCTGGTGCTGCTCCTGCTGCTGAAGGAGCGGATCGTACCCGTTTTTTCCGCCTTTGGGAAGATGATGACGGCGGTCTCCATCTTCGGCCTGGTGTGCGGCGCGGCGGAGAGCCTGCTTGGGATCACCGTATTCCCCGGCATGGGCACGCTGGAGGAGGTGTTTCCCGTTGTGGGAAGCATCGCCGTGTTTCTGGGCGGGGCCTTCACCCTGGTGGCGGTGGTCCGGCGGGTGTTTGCGGCCGCTCTGGGCCGGGCGGGCCGCCTGCTCCGCATCAACGACAGCAGCGTCTCCGCGCTGATCCTGTCCCTGGCCAATTCCCTGGCGGCCATTCTGATGATCCATGAGATGGACGACCGGGGCCGCCTGCTGAACATTGCCTTTCTCACCTCCGCCGGGTGCGCTTTGGGGGACCACCTGGCCTATACCAACCAGATCGCCCCCGAGCTCTGTGCGCCTGTTATGGTGGGAAAGCTGGTGGGTGGCATATCGGCGCTGGCGGCTGCGCTGCTCCTGGCAAAGCGCCTGCCCCTCTCGGCAGGCACGGGGCAGCAGGCTGAGAGGGGTTCCGCTGCGGATGAACTTATGATATAATGACTCACAGAGAAGAAGAGAGCGACTTGCAGAGCACTTGGATCCATATGCGGCGGTAGAGCGGACCGGCGCTTGGATCCGTCTCAAACAAAGTTGGAATGGGAAGGAAAAATCATGGATCAGGGTTTAAAGATGCAGTGGAAGCAGCAGGCGCCCGCCTGCGGCTGGTATATCTCTTATTTATACCGAAAATCTCTCTCCCAAATGGCCACAGCATTTAAGAGCATAGGATTTTCTGGAAACCAATCCGTTGTTTTGGTGGGTGTCTACCGCAACAAGGGGATCAACCAGCGTACGCTGGCGGATACCATCGCCATGGCCCCGGGCGTGATGTCCCGGGTTTTGCGGGACTTGGAAGATGCAGGCTATGTGGAGAAGCGGCGGGATGAAGAAAACCGCCGGAATTATCTGCTCTATCTTACCCCGGCGGGGACGGCGGCGGCGGAGCAGAGCCTTTTGTTACAGAAAGGCTACTGGGAAAACCTGCTTCAGGACCTTACCGCGGAGGAAAAGACGACCTTAAACGCCCTGTTGGAAAAGATGGAACGCCGCGCGGCCCGGGTCGTTGTGCCGAAGGATAGGAACGGGCAGGGGCCTTTTCAACAGGATGAGATATGATGTCATAAAAAAACAGGGAAATACAGAGGTTCCATTTCTCAACGCATGGGGCGGCCGCGCCGGCCGAGGAAAGATATATGCAAAAGGAGAGGGGCTCTCCTTCCACCACCAAGCGGCCAGTTTTTTGAGGTTTGTGGCAGCGAATGGTGGCCAGCAATGTGGGCTTTGATTCGGAAATGCACGACCCGAAATCCTTTCGGTATCTGGACTTGAGTAAGGGGAACAGTGCCAGTGGAAGTTCTTTTCGGCAGACGATCTGCGGCAGCGGGATCAGGAGGGATACCAAGGTCTGCGGGGGAAATACGGGAATGGATAAAAAGAGCCGTGGAGCAAGTCGGACTGACTTGCTCCACGGCTTTATCATTGATTCATCATCTTATCAAACGGATAGCAGAACGGCTGTGCCGTCCCACCGTCCACTTCGTGCAGGCGAATTTACGTTACTTGGTCAGGCTCTCCACGAAGCGCATGAGGATGGTGGCGACCTGCGCGCGGGTAGCGCTGCCCTGAGGGGCCAGGAGTCCGGCGTCTGTGCCGGAGATCAGGCCCTCGCCTACAGCCCAGCGCAGGGCCTCCACGGCGTAGGTGTTTGCGCTGCCGCCGTCCCCGAAGGAGGACAGGGAGCCATCCCCGGCAGGGCTGCCTGCGTAGCGCCACAGCATGGTGGCAAGCTGCTCCCTGGTGATGGAGCCCTCGGGATCAGAGCCGTCAGAGACGCCGTGCTCCCGGGCCCATTCCATGGCCTTCTCATACCATACGGCCCCGCCGGTGGTGTCCTGCCCGTCAAAGCGGGCCAGCACGGTCATCAGCATGGCGCGGGTCATGGGACTGTCGGGCGTGAAGGTGTATTCGCCGGTGCCGGAGAACAGTTCGTGGGCGGTGGCAAAGTCGATGGCGTCCTCCGCCCAGTGGCCCTTGGTATCGGAAAAGTCGCGGCTGCGGTCCACCAGCACCAGCTCGGCGGAGCCCTCCAGCTTGACGGTCATGCCATCCTTGGTGGGGACAGACAGCTTTACCACCTCTCCGGTCTGAGCATCCACGGCCACAGTGCCGCAATCCACATCGGCGGGAATGGTGACAGTGGCCTCTCCCACGGACTTGGGGATGGTGACCTGGGCGGTCACGTCCTTGCCGGGCTCGTCCACGGTCTTGACCTTGACCCCGTTCTTGGCGGTCTCTGTGGTGGTCACAGTGCCGTCCTTCTTGGTCTCCACCACCAGGGTGGAGCCGTCCTTGAACCTGGTGGTCTCGGTGATGGTCCCGGTTTTCTTGTCGGTGACAGTGGTAGTGGTGGAGCCGTCCGGATGTTTGACGGTCTCTGTCGTGGTATTGGAGCTGCCGGAGCTGCTGGAGCCGCCGCCGGAGGAAGAGCCGCCGTCTTCATTCCCGGACTGCTTTCCGGTCAGCTCGTAGACCGCCACGGTTCCGGATACCTCGCAGGCTGCCAGCAGAAGCGGCTTGCCGGTGTTGCTGGCAGAGGCAGGGACAAAGGCCAGGCCCTCAGGGGCCACGTCGCCGCCGGTGACCCACTTGTCCAGCTCGCCGTCGTCGTATACTTCGGAGCCGGGGACGGTAGATGTGAAGTCGCGGGAGTTGAGATAGTTCACATAGGAGACATGGGTGGGATCGGTGACATCGTAGACCATGACGCCGCCGGTGCGTTCCAGGGCCACAAAGGCGTAGGTCTTGCCGTTCACCTGGCCAACGGTGACGCTCTCGGCCTCGGGGCCCTTCTTGCCGGAGCGGTCATCCTGAACGGCATTGTCGTTGGATGTGTTAAAGAAATCAGGAAGATACTGGGCGGTGAGACGCTCGAAGTCACTGCCGCTGGTGTAGACCTCCTGGAGGCCGGAAGCGGAGACCTCATAGAGGGTGAAGGAGCGTCCGCCGAAGAGGTAGTCCTTTTGACTGTTCAGACCGTCATAGCCGCTGGCGTCGAAGAACACCACCTTGCCGGTCAGGCCGGAGTTTTCTGCGGTGATGGCCCCGGTGGGAGAGGTCTTGCCCTTGCCGAAGTTGCGCTCGTCCTCGTTGAGGTAGTCCCCCCACTCCCGGCTGTCGCCCTCGTTGGCGGTCAGAAGGTAGGTCTTGCCGTTCTGCTCGAAGGCGGCGATGCCGTCGGGCATGCGGATGCCCATGAGGCTCTCATAGGTCTTGGGCGCGTACTGCTCGTCCTTCTTGTCGATGTCCACGGGGGTGACGCTGTGGTCCTCAAAGCCGGCGGAGTAGATCCCGGTGAAGGTCTTGTCTACGATGTCCAGCACGGCGATGGCGTTGGCCTCCTGAAGGGTCACATAGGCCCTGCCGCCGGCTGCGGCGATGTACTCGGGTTCCAGGTCCACAGAGGGTGCGGTGTTCTGTTTCAGAACAATACCGGCAGAGACCAGGCTGTCCCGCTGATCGTCAAAGGAGGTAAAGTCCACCACATCGGCGGTACCGGCCGTCACGTCCACCACGCTGACAGACCCCTTGGGGTCGGCGGCGTCAGAGCCGTAGCCCTGCCGGGGCTCGCCCTCGTCCGCAGTAAGGACGGTGTTCTGATCGGCAAAGGTCACCATGTCGGGCTGTACGCCCACGGTGACGACCTTGTCCAGCGTGAGGGAGCCGTCCTTGCCGCAGGAGAACAGGGCCACCCGGCCGGGATCGGCATAGCCTTCGGCCTGGAGGGCGGCGGCCAGGGTTTTTCCATCGGGAGAGACGGCCACGGAGGTCATGTCGCCGTAAGCAAAGCCCACGCTCATAGCTTCCACAGCGGACCTAATGTCAAAGGTGGTCCCGGGAAGGGCAGACACCACGCCGGTGTTCTTCAGCTCGCTCATGGGGATAACAGCCAGCTTGCCGCTCTTGCCATTGACGGCGTAGGCACAGCCGTTCTCCCGGTTGTAGGCCACGATTTCCATGACGCCGCCGTCCACATCGAACTGGCCGGCGCTGTATCCGGCGATCTTGGTCAGGTCCAGGCTGGCGGAGCCGTTCTCCATGCCCGCGGTCTGGGTCTCGGGGGCCTCGGGGGTGTCGCCGTCCTCCGACACCGTCACCCAGACAGGGTTGGCGTAGAAGCAGAGGCTGGCGTAGTTGGAATCGTTGATGGTGTCAAAGCGGGTGCTGTTGTCGCTGATGCCGGAGTAATCGGCGTCGGGGAGGGGATCGCCGTTTTCGTCCACCTGGGACACGGTGGTGCCGCGGAGGCGGAAGTACAGGTCGCTGTCTGCCTGCGTGGAGAAGGTGAGGGTGTAGTACCCGTCCTCGCCCAGAGCCTGCGCCAGCTCCTCCTTGCTGAAGGTTTTGACGATCTTGGCGTCGGTGTTGTCGGTGCTGCTGTACTGTTCCTCAGCCACCTGGCCGGTGACGTGGCCCATAATCAGGTCCACATGGTCCAGCTCGGGGGTGTTGTCCACCGTAATGCCGGTGCTGTGGTTGTAGAGGCTCTCGTAGTTGTTGGCGCTTCCCGCCTTGAAACGGACGGTAACGGTCAGCTGGCCGCCCTCGCTTGTGTTCAGCTCGCCGCCCATCGTTGCGCTGCCACTGCCGTCAGAGACGGTGAAGGACAGGTCGGAGATCAGGTTTCCGTATACCGAATAGGCGTTGCCGGAGCGCATCCCCTCCACCACATCAGAGAAGGCGAACTGCTGGTCGTCACCAGGCTCCACCCACACCTGGTTGGCGGAGTATTCGCTGGCCCAGTAGCCGCTGGAATACTTCTCATCGGCGCTGACCTTGAAGTGGAAGTCAGAGTTGGCGAAGTTGTAGAACCTGCGGCCCTCAGACAGCATGGCGTCCCACACGCCGCCGGTGACTGCGATCATCTCGTCCGCGCCGTTGCGGATGGCGCCGTCGGGCAGCTCGCAGCGCCCGCTGCCCGACATCTGGTTGCCGGGCATACCCTCAAAGCCAAAGACGGCGTTGGGGGCGGCGTCATTGAGGCGGCGCAGGTGCTCGATGGTCACCTCTCCGCTGCCACCCTTGTGGCGGGAGGGGTGGTTGGGCAGGAGGTAGCTGCCGGGATAGTTTTCCTCCAGCCATGCCGCCGCCTCATAGGAGGTCTCCGGCTGCCCGTTGTGCCGGCGGTCGCCATAGACCGCCTGCTCATCCATGTCATCGGCTTTTTCGTCCAGGGTGAAGAGGCTGGTGGGGTCGTCACCGGAACCCTGGCTGGCGTACAGCCACTCAAAGGCGTGGATGCCGGACAGAGAGGTCTCACCGTTCTTGTCCAGTACGCCCACACTGGCGTGGTCCAGCCCGGGCATATCCCACTCAAAGCCGGTGTTGAGCAGCTTGTCCGTGTATTCACCCTTCACCTGCAGCTTCTCCAGCTCCCGCAGCTGGGTCTGAACCGCCACATAGAAGGCGGTATTGTATGGGCCGTTGCCCTGACCGTCCACGCCGTTGTAGGACTGGCGCAGATGGTCGGCCAGACCCAGAAAATCGAAGGCGTCGCCGTTCCGAATGTTGTCAAACCTGGCGGCGCTGTTGGCCTCGTCCTGGAGCACATCCTTGTTGCGGAAAGCGGCGGCCAGAACATTGTTCAGGGACATGAACGCGGAGGTAGCGTCCTTGGACTGGCCGGTGTGGGTGTGGTATTCGCCGGTCATCCACTGGCCCCCGGTCTGGGCGGCCTGCTCCTCCCGGTCCATGCCGGCAAATCGCTGGTCAAAATCAATGCTGATCTCGCCCTCGTTGCCCGGACCGGTGAGGAAGTTCACATCGAAGAAGGACTTTTCGCTCTCGTCCAGAGAGGCGGCGTAAGGGGAGTAGATGGAGTAGTAGATCTTATCGGCGCTCTCGTCGAACTCCAGGAAGCGGAACCAGCCGTTGCCGCCATTATAGGCAAACTGCAGGTCGGTGAGGATGGAGATGACCTGCTTGCCGCTGGTGTTGGTCAGCTCCTGCACGCCGGAGCCGTGGCTGTGGCCGCCCACCATCATGAACACCTGGTCGTAGTCCTTGACGATGTTCCACAGTTTGCTGCCCTGATCACTGAGCTTGATCGCACTGGGCTGAGTGTCGGAGCAGTTCTGCAGGTCGTGGGTGGTGACGATGGTGGGGCAGTTGGGGTACTCCTCCAGCACCGAACGGAGCCAGGCTTCGTCCTCACTGTTCCATCCGGTGTTGTTGTTGGCGCCCGATCCGCTGCCTGTACAGGACAGGGAGATGATCAGGTAATTGTAGCTGCCCGCCCGCAGGAACATATAGGAGCTGTTGCCGTCACCGTTGGGAGACTGGGTGAGATACCAGCCGGTGCGGCGGGTCCAGGCAGTGCTCTTGCCGGAGAAGCTGTTATAATAGTTGTGGGTGCCGCTGGACCAGCCGTCGTGGTTGCCCATCTGCACCAGGAATTTGACGCCCGCGTCAGGCAGGCGGTAGAAGGCGTCCCGGGCGTTGACATACTGGGCGTCATCGTTGTTGTCATCCACCACGTCGCCCAGGTGGACAACTCCGGCCACATTCAGCGCGTCAGCGCTGTTGATGAGGCCGTCAATGGCGTTGTCCATCACATCGGGGCGGAATTCCACCATGTTCTGGGTATCGGGGATGAGGACGATGTTATAGTTGTCCTCGTTCCTGAGCTGATAGTCCTCGTTGCTGCCGAAGTTTTCCACATAGTCCTCAGGGTTGGGGACAAGCCAATCCTGTTTCTCCAGCGCTGCTTTGGAGATACGGATCTCCTGCAGGCTGCCTTGGAGGAACTTGTCCAGGCCGTTCCACCAGGAGGAGCCCACGCGGAAGCGGCCGTCGGCGGGGTCGGCGTACATCCCGTCCATATCGCTGCTGACATAGTCCCGGAAGGCCTCGCAGCCGTTGACATAGGTGGCGATCTCCTGTCCGTCGGAGACCACGGCGATGTGGTACCACACACCGCCCTTATCCATGGACACCGACCAGGCGGCGCTGGACATGGTATGGTTTCCAGCGGCATTGCCGGTGATGAACTGGATCTCCTTGCAGTTGGAGATGGAGGTATACATGGTGCCCTGCTCTCCCTCCGGGTTGCCGCCGTTGGAGCCCTGGCGGCCGATAAGGCTCATCCACTGGTCTGCGGCGGTCCAGTCCTCGGGGAAGTAGTAGATAAACTCCATGGTGTAGCCATCGGGGAACGTCTCTTTGTTGATAGCGGCTCCATCCACAGTGATGAAGTCCACACCGGTTTTGGAATCGTTGTCGCCGTTCAGCACCATGCTGCCGCCCGTACCGGTCATGCTGCTGTCGTTGAAGGAGATATACTGCTCCTGATTGCCGTTGTTGTAGACCTGCATTTTCAGGTCGTTGTTGTTTCCGCTCTGGTCCTCGATGATCAGATCGCCCTGCGCAATGCTGCCGCTGGTATATGCCTGGTCAAATTTCCAGTCTGCTGCAATGCTGTCCTGGTCCAGAGTCCGCCCGGGCTGCGTCTGGGCGTCCAGCCAGTCGGAGGCCGTCTGCGCAGCCTCCTGCCATGCGTCTCCGGCCTCCGCCGCCAGTGCGGTCGGACACCCTCCCAGGGTCACCAGGAACGCCAGGAGACCTGTTGTGAATCGTTGGTGCAAATTCTTCATTTCGTTTGGCCCCTCCTTAGAGAATACGATGCTATTCTATCGAAAGGGACTAGCCTCTATCCACCGGGAAACTGTAAAGTGCTTGTAAAACTTGAAACAATTCCAGGCAGGCCATTTGGAGAAGCAATTCCTGCGTTCATTTCTCTGTACGGGGCGGGGCTTAGGAGCTGCGGGTTAAAAAATTTTGTGACAGCCCTTGACAATGGGGCGGCTGAGTAGTATAGTAAGGAAAAATTTAATAATCTAAACCGTTGAAGCGGAGATAACGGCAATCATGCCTTTACAGAGAGCCTGTGGTGCTGAGAGTCAGGTAAGAAACAAGTTGTCAAATGGACCGCTGAGGGCGCAGTCAAATGTGATGCTCACAAAGTATACTGCGACGTTGCAGGCAGACGTCATTTGCCGGGGATATGTTGGTATCCTGCTAAGCGCACGGGTCATACCGTGAATCAAGGTGGCACCGCGGATAAAGTGTTTTATTCGTCCTTGACAGATCGTAGTGTTCTGTCAGGGACGATTTTTTTGCTCCTCTGGCAGAAACGCCAGGGGAGTATTTTTATTTGGAGGTGCAGACGATGCAGATCTTTCCCGCATTAGAGAACGTCAAGGAGATTGCGTCCACCGGGCGATACCGGGTGCTGCCGGTGAGCTGTGAGATCCTGTCCGACTTCACAACGCCCATGGAAGCCATGCGTGTTCTGAAGCAGGTTTCCACCCACTGCTATATGCTGGAGTCAGCAGCCAGCTATGAGACCTGGGGCCGCTACACCTTCCTGGGCTTTGATCCCAGACTGGAGATCACATGCAGGAACGGAGAGATGAGGGCCGGAAGCCTCCGGTTTCGGACGGAGCACCCCTCCGCGTACCTGCGCCAGATCCTGGAGGCTCACAAAAGCCCCCGGTTCGATTCCCTCCCGCCCTTCACCGGCGGACTGGTGGGATACTTCTCCTATGACTATCTCGGGTACAGCGAGCCATCTGTCCGGGCGGAGGTGGAGGACACGGAGGCCTTTCGGGACCTCGACCTGATGCTCTTTGACAAGGTCATCGCCTTTGACCACCTGCGGCAGAAGCTCATTCTCATGGTCAATATGTCCCTGGACGAGCCGGAGACCGGCTACCACAAGGCTGTGATGGAGCTCAGACAGCTTGTGGAGCTGCTGCGGAACGGCGCAAAGAAGCGGGAGCCGGCCGGCCGGCTCTTGGGGCAGGTGACGCCGCTGTTTGACCGGGAACAGTTCTGCCGCATGGTGGAGCAGGCCAAGGATCACATCCGGGAGGGGGATATTTTCCAGATCGTGCTCTCCAACTGCCTGTCGGCCCCCTTCGAGGGGAGCCTGCTCGACACCTACCGTGTTCTGCGCACCATCAATCCCTCGCCCTATATGTTTTACTTTTCGGGAACGGATGTAGAGGTGGCGGGAGCGTCGCCGGAGACCCTGGTAAAGCTGGAAAACGGAGTGCTGCACACCTTCCCCCTGGCGGGCACACGGCCCAGAGGAAAGACCCCGGAGGAGGACCGGGCCATGGAGGAGGAGCTGCTCTCCGATGAGAAGGAGCTGGCCGAGCACAATATGCTGGTGGACTTGGGGCGGAACGATTTGGGGAAGGTCAGCCGGTTCGGCACGGTTCAGGTGGAGAAGTTCCATACCGTCGAGCGCTTCTCCCACGTCATGCACATCGGCTCCACCGTACGGGGAGAGCTCCGGGCGGACAAGGACGCTCTGGACGCCATCGAGGCGGTGCTGCCGGCCGGGACCCTCTCCGGCGCGCCCAAGCTCCGGGCCTGCCAGCTCATTGCGGAGCTGGAGAACAACAAGCGGGGCATCTACGGCGGGGCCATCGGCTACATCGACTTCACCGGCAACATGGATACCTGCATCGCTATTCGGATCGCCTATCAAAAGAACGGCAGGGTGTTTGTCAGAAGCGGAGCGGGGATCGTGGCCGATTCGGTCCCGGAAAAAGAATTTGAGGAATGTCTGAACAAAGCGCGGGCATCCCTGAAGGCACTGGAACTTGCACAGGAGGAAGATCTATGACGCTATTGATCGACAACTACGACAGCTTTTCCTACAATCTCTACCAGCTCATCGGTGAGATCGAACCGGACATCCGTGTGGTCCGCAATGATGAGATGACAACCGGGGAAATTCGGGCGCTTGCCCCCAATCATATCATTCTTTCCCCCGGGCCGGGGAGGCCGGAGCAGGCGGGGGTCACCATGGAGGCGGTGACCGCATTGGGGGGCAGGATCCCAATTTTGGGGGTGTGCCTGGGCCATCAGGCCATCTGCGCCGCCTTCGGCGCTTCCGTCACCTACGCCAAAACGCTGATGCACGGGAAGCAGTCCCAGGTCCAGTTCGATCTGGACTGTCCGCTGTTCCGGGGCTGCCCGGAAACGGCCCTTGTGGGGCGGTATCACTCCCTGGCGGCGGACGCCGGCTCCATTCCGAAGTGTCTGAAGGTGACCGCCCGCACCGCCGACGGCGAAGTGATGGCAGTACAGCACAGGGAGCGTCCGATTTACGGCGTGCAGTTCCATCCGGAGTCCATTTTGACGCCGGATGGGAAAACCATGCTCCAAAACTTCATAAAGGGGATGTAAACCATGATTCGGGAAGCTATCGTCAAAATCGTCAACAAAGGGGACCTCACCTATGAAGAGGCTTACGCCGTGATGAACGAGATCATGAGCGGCGAGACCACGCCCACCCAAAACGCCGCCTTTCTTGCCGCCCTCTCCACCAAGAGCGCCCGGGCGGAGACCACCGACGAGATCGCCGGCTGTGCCGCCGCCATGCGGGCCCATGCAGTCAAGGTGGAGACCGGCATGGAATTGTTTGAAATTGTGGGGACCGGAGGCGACAACGCCCAGAGCTTCAACATCTCCACCACCGCCGCCCTAGTGGCGGCGGCTGGGGGCATGAAGGTGGCCAAGCACGGCAACCGCGCCGCCTCCTCTCAGTGCGGCACAGCAGACTGCCTGGAGGCCCTGGGGGTCAACATCCATCAAAGCCCCGCCAAATGTGTGGAGCTGCTCCGGGAAGCGGGGATGTGCTTTTTCTTCGCCCAGGACTACCACACTTCCATGAAATATGTCGGCGCCATCCGCAAGGAGCTGGGCTTCCGCACAGTATTCAACATCCTCGGCCCTCTGACCAACCCCGGGACGCCTGTCCGGCAGCTGCTGGGCGTCTATGACGAGTACCTGGTGGAGCCGCTGGCCCAGGTGCTCATCAACCTGGGGATCCAGCGTGGTATGGTGGTGTACGGGCAGGACAAGCTGGACGAGATCTCCCTGAGCGCTCCCACTACCGTCTGTGAGATCCGGGACGGCTGGTTCAAATCCTCGGTCATCACCCCGGAGGAATTCGGCTTTGACCGCTGTGCCAAAGAGGAACTGAGGGGCGGCACTCCCCAGGAGAACGCAAGGATCACACGGGCCATTCTGCGCGGGGAGCGGGGACCAAAGCGGAACGCTGTCCTGCTCAACGCCGGAGCGGCCCTGTACATCGGCGGCAAGGCGGACAGCATGAAGGAGGGTGTGGCGCTGGCGGCGGAGATCATTGACTCGGGAAAGGCTGCCGCCATCCTGGAGCGGCTGGCAGAGGTCAGCAGCCGCCCGGAGGTGGAGGCATGACCATCCTGGACCAACTGGCCAGCCACGCCAGGGAGCGGGTGGCAGAGGCCCAGAGGAAAGTTCCCCTGGACGTGCTTCGACAGCGGGCCCTTTCTCTCCCAAAGGGAGCGTACAGCTTTGAAAAAGCCTTGGGGAAAGACGGGCTCTCCTTCCTCTGCGAGTGCAAAAGGGCGTCGCCCTCCAAGGGGCTGATCGCCCCGGAATTTCCCTACCTGCAGATTGCCATGGACTATGAGGCGGCGGGAGCGGACTGCATCTCGGTGCTTACCGAACCCAAGTGGTTTCTGGGCAGCGACCGGTATTTACAGGAGATCGCCCGGGAGGTCTCCATCCCCTGCCTGCGGAAGGACTTTACCGTAGACGAATACATGATCTATGAGGCAAAGCTGCTGGGGGCGTCGGCTGTGCTTCTGATCTGCGCCATTTTGACCGAGGGGCAGGTTGTGGAATACCTGCATATCTGTGACGCGCTGGGCCTGTCCGCCCTGGTGGAGGTCCACAACGAGGCTGAGGTGGAGACAGCCCTCCGGGCGGGAGCCCGGGTCATCGGGGTGAACAACCGCAATTTAAAGGATTTTTCTGTGGACACGGACAACAGCCGGAGGCTCCGGGCCCTGATCCCCGAAAATGTGCGCTTTGTCTCTGAGAGCGGGGTCCGGAACGGGGAAGATGTGGCCCGGCTCCGGGAGCTGGGCGCAGACGGGGTCCTGATTGGCGAATCCCTGATGCGCGCGGCGGACAAAAAGGCCGCCCTGGCCGGACTGCGGGGCGGGGCATGACAAGGATCAAGCTCTGTGGGCTCTCACGCCCGGAGGATATTGCGTCTGCCAACCGGGTGCAGCCCGAATTTGTCGGGTTCGTGTTTGTGCCAGGCAGCAAGCGGTATGTCTCCACCCGGCAGGCCCAGCGGCTCAAAGCGCTCCTCTCCCCCCGGATCCAGGCAGTGGGCGTGTTTGCCGATGCGGAACCGGAGACAGTGGCCGGACTTCTGGACCGCGGCGTCATCGACCTGGCGCAGCTCCACGGCGGCGAGAGCGGAGATTACATCCGGCGGCTGAGGGCGCTCACCGGAAAGCCCATTATTCAGGCATTTCGCATCACATCCGCCCAGGATGTGATGCGGGCTGAAACCAGCATTGCCGACCACATTCTGCTGGACTCCGGCGCAGGGACGGGGACGGCCTTCGACTGGGCGCTCCTCCGGCACATCAAAAGGCCCTATTTCCTGGCCGGCGGACTTGGGCCGGGCAAGGTGGAACGCGCGGTGGAACTGCTGCACCCCTACGCGGTGGATGTCAGCTCGGGCATTGAGACGGAGGGAGTCAAGGACCCGTCCAAAATGGCGGCCTTTGTGGCCGCAGTCAGAAAGGAAGACAAACGATGACAAATCCCAACGGCCGCTTCGGCATCCATGGGGGACAGTATATCCCTGAGACGCTGATGAATGCGGTCATTGAACTGGAAGCGGCATACGACCACTACAAGAACGACCCGGAGTTTGACCGGGAGCTGACCGAGCTGCTCAACGAGTACGCCGGGCGGCCCTCCCGGCTGTATTTTGCCAAAAAGATGACGGAGGACCTGGGCGGGGCGAAGATCTATCTGAAGCGGGAGGATCTGAACCACACCGGGGCCCACAAGATCAACAATGTACTGGGGCAGGCACTTCTGGCCAAGCGGATGGGCAAGACCCGTCTGATCGCCGAGACGGGGGCGGGCCAGCACGGGGTAGCCACCGCCACCGCCGCATCACTCCTGGGGATGGAGTGCGTGGTCTTTATGGGGGAGGAGGATACCATCCGGCAGGCCCTCAATGTGTACCGGATGCGCCTGCTGGGGGCGGAGGTGGTTCCCGTAAAGACGGGCACGGCCACCCTGAAAGACGCCGTATCCGAGGCGATGCGGGAGTGGACCTCCCGCATCGCCGACACCCACTACTGCCTGGGCTCTGTGATGGGCCCCCATCCCTTCCCTGCCATCGTCCGGGATTTTCAGGCGGTGATCTCCAGAGAGATCAAGGCGCAGCTGCTGGAAAAGGAGGGGCGGCTGCCCGACGCGGTGCTCGCCTGTGTGGGGGGCGGCTCCAACGCCATCGGCAGCTTCTATCATTTCATCGGAGACAGACAGGTCCGGCTGATCGGCTGCGAGGCGGCTGGCCGGGGGGTGGACACCCCGGAGACGGCGGCCACCATCGCCACTGGGAAGCTGGGTATCTTCCACGGGATGAAGTCCTATTTCTGCCAGGACCAATATGGACAGATCGCCCCCGTTTACTCCATCTCAGCCGGGCTGGACTACCCGGGCATTGGTCCGGAACACGCCCATCTCCACGACATCGGCCGGGCGGAATATGTCCCGGTCACCGATGAGGAGGCGGTGTGTGCCTTTGAGTATCTGGCCAGGACGGAGGGCATCATCCCCGCCATTGAATCGGCCCACGCCGTGGCCTATGGGCAAAAGCTCGCGCCCACCATGGGCAAAGATCAGATCATCGTCATCACGGTCTCGGGCCGGGGCGATAAGGACTGTGCCGCCATCGCCCGATACAGGGGGGAGGATCTCCATGAGTAAGATCGCAGAGGCATTTTCCCACGGGAAGGCGTTTATCCCATTTATCACCTGCGGCGACCCGGATCTGGAGACCACCGCCGCCGCCGTTCGGGCCGCGGTGGACAACGGCGCGGACCTCATTGAACTGGGGATCCCCTTCTCCGACCCCACCGCCGAAGGGCCCGTGATCCAGGGGGCCAACCTCCGGGCACTGAACGGCGGAGTCACCACAGACCGGATCTTCGGACTGGTGCGGGACCTGCGCCGGGATGTAGAGGTGCCCTTGGTTTTTATGACCTACGCCAATGTGGTGTTCTCCTATGGGGCGGAGCGTTTTCTCTCCACCTGCCGGGAGACGGGGATCGACGGGCTGATCCTCCCTGACCTGCCCTTTGAGGAGAAGGAGGAATTTCTGCCGTTTTGCAGGCGGTACGGGGTGGCTCTGATCTCCCTCATCGCGCCCACCTCCGAGGACCGGATCGCCATGATTGCCAGGGAAGCAGAGGGCTTTCTCTATGTGGTCTCTTCTCTCGGAGTGACCGGTACCAGAAGCGAGATCAAAACGGATCTGGCATCCATGGTGGAGACCGTGCGGCTGAATACCAAGATCCCAGCCGCGATCGGATTTGGAATCTCCACGCCGGAACAGGCAAAGAAAATGGCGGAGACCGCCGATGGCGTGATCGTCGGGTCTGCGATCGTCAAGCTGTTGGAGCAGTATGGAACAGATGCGCCCAGATATATTGGTGCGTATGTAAAAGCGATGAAAGCCGCCATTGAATAGAGACCGCCGGATGGATTGCAAGGTGATATTTCCAGCATCAGCGTTTCATATATCCCTCGGCCTGGACAGCCGAAGATGTATTCTCTGTTTACTGAGCTGCAAATTTGGCACGGCGTTCCGGTAGACATAGACTCTTATCTCTCTATTTCATAAGGCCAGGTGTTGATGCCATCGAATTCGTAGGTCTTGGTGGCGCCTACAGTTGCGGCGCCGGCAGATCCTCATCGGTTTACAGAGGGAGAGCCGGTGGACCTATTTGAGCCGGTCCTCACTTTTGTAACCTGAAGCCAGAGGGCAAAATCGTGTAATTTATTACTTGAACAGAGAGAAAGACTTTATAAATCAACTGGAAAACAAATATAATTGCAGGTACAATATAGCAAACTGAAACCGAGCCATATAAAATTTGCTGGAAAGAGGAATGTTCTATGCGGCCTGAACTGATCAGTCAGCCTATCACCGGAATTTGTTCTTTTGGACGGTATCCTATCTGCCTGGATTTGGATCGACTGGATGCGGACTTTGGTGTGCTGGGGGTTCCCTTCGACATGGGAGTCGGCTTTCTGAGCGGGGCGCGCATGGGCCCAAGAAGGATTCGGGAGGCCTCCACACAGTATGGACGCGGAACCCAGGGATATTACGACTACGAAGCCGATGAGCAGATGCTGGCGGCTCCGATTACCATTGCCGACTGCGGCGATGCCGACGTGTTGCAGGGGGACCGGGATTATTCTTTCCACTGCATTGAGCGGGCGGTCCGCCGTATAATCCGTGCAGGCACGATTCCCATCGTCATTGGTGGAGATCACTCCATCAGCATTCCGGTTGGCCGGGCCCTGGAGGAGTACCACAAAGAGATCTGCGTCATTCAATTTGATGCACATTTGGATTGGACCAGCCATGTGGGACCACTGGTTCAGGGGAACGGAAGTCCCATGCGAAGAATGTCCGAAATGGAACACATTGGGCCAATGGTGCAGATCGGACTAAGAGGAATGGGCAGCGGGAAAAAACAGGATTACGATGATGCCCGCGCCTACGGCAGTCAGTTGATCTCCGCGCGGGAGCTGCACAGCAAGGGAGTATCCTATGTGCTGAGCCAGATCCCGGAGGCGGAGGCCTACTACATTACCTTCGATATTGACGGCTATGACATGACGCTGGCGCCCGGCGCCGCCTCCCCGCTCCCCGGTGGAATCACATATGATGAGAGCATGGATTTATTAAAAGGAATCTGCGAGACAGGAAAAGTTGTGGCGATGGACCTGGTGGAGGTAGCGCCTCCGTATGACCCAACAGGGTGTACGGAACGGCTCGCCGCGCTTACGATCCTTCAGGTGATCGCCCAGGCCGGGAAGAAATTACACGCAAACCGGACTCTGTAGCAGTGCAACTGGACATTTCAGCGTAAAATCATGGAAAAGCCCCCCCATTTACATCTTTTGTAGATGTAAATGGGGGGTTCTTTGCAGAAAAGCAAAAAAATGTTTCTGTTTTCCTAGTGGCTTCTTTCCCGGAGAACTGAAAATTCAGCAGAATAGACATAGGAGCCACATCCGCATCTCACGGCGGTCAAATTTATAAAAATTAGACGGAACAGAGGGCGGAATATCGGCGGCGATTTAGAAAAAGAAGCTGTTTGATAGACGGAGAAGGGGAATACGCCTTTCGGTTTCTGAATTTTTAAATAGCCTGTTCCGTGGTATCTGTGAAGTACGACCAGAGGATTTGACGTTTTTAGGACGGAGCATTGTCTATAATACCCAATACAGGCGCACAGAATCGAGATTCTGTCGACAAAACATCAAAAGAAGGGAAGGAAACAACATGGATTTCGGCTTCAACGATGAATACAAAATGATTCAAAAGATGTACCGCGAGTTTGCGGAGAAGGAGATCAAGCCGCTTGCGGAAGAAATCGACGAGAACGAGCGATTTCCCAAGGAGAGCGTCCAAAAGATGGCGGACAATGGAATGCTGGGCATTCCCTTCCCCGAAGAGTACGGCGGCGAAGAGGGCGACTATCTGAGCTATGTGATCGCGGTAGAGGAGCTGTCCAAGGTGTGCGCGTCCACCGGCGTCACCCTGTCGGCCCACACCTCCCTGGGCTCCGCCCCCATTTATGATTGGGGTACTGAGGAGCAGAAGCAGAAGTACCTGACCCGGCTGGCCAGCGGAGAATGCCTGGGCGCCTTTGGTCTGACCGAGCCCAACGCCGGTACAGACGCGTCCCGCCAGAAGACTACCGCGGTGAAGAAAGGCGACCACTATGTGCTCAACGGCTCCAAGTGCTTTATCACCAACGCCGGCGAGGCTGAGATCTATGTGGTCATGGCCATGACGGATAAGGAGAAGGGCAACCACGGCATCTCCGCCTTCATTGTGGAGGACGGGTTTGAGGGCTTCTCCATCGGTAAGCATGAGAAGAAGATGGGCATCCGCGGCTCCGCGACCGCCAGCCTGGTGTTTGAGGACTGCATTGTTCCCGCCGAGAACCTGCTGGGTGAGGAGGGGCAAGGCTTTAAGGTAGCAATGCACACTCTGGACGGCGGCCGCATCGGTATTGCCGCGCAGGCTCTGGGCATTGCCGAAGGCGCTCTGAACGAAGCGATTGCCTATGTGAAGATGCGTGAGCAGTTTGGGAAGCCTCTGTCTGCCTTCCAGAATACCCAGTTTGTGATCGCCAACCTGGCCAACCAGATCGAGGCGGCCAAGCTGCTGGTCTACCGCGCCGCTTGGGCCAAGGACAACCATCTGCCCTACTCCGTGGAGTCTGCCCACGCCAAGCTGTACGCGGCAGAGACCGCGATGCGTGTGACGACCGAGTGCGTGCAGCTGCTGGGCGGTTATGGCTACACCCGCGAGTATCCTGTGGAGCGCATGATGCGTGATGCAAAGATCACCCAGATCTATGAGGGAACCAGTGAGGTTCAGCGGATGGTCATTTCCCGCTCCCTGCTGCGGTAACATCTGAAAGCTGACAGTGTGCCCTGAGAGGCGCGGACAGATGGCGTGAATTGTTACATGACCTGGAGATTTCCATTTCTTTGGACGTGAAGATACTTGTTACATAAGGATTCTTTCCCCAAGACCGCTTTTGTTTGCGGAAAAACAGTCGTATACCTCACAGGCGGCAGAGAGGCGAGGCCGATCTGCCGCACATAATAAAGGAGGAACGCACGTGGAAACAAATGTCCCAGAGAAGGATGTAGCAGAACTGGACGCGAAGCATTTGGAAGAAGAACTGAATAAAAGTGTTGGAGTTGCGGTTGATTACAAAACAGTGACTCGGAACAACTTGTTTAAGTTCTTGATCTTCTCCGCCATTGGCGTGTGGGTGTTCTTTATCCCCACCACGATCGGCGGGAACAGCGGTGTTCCTATGGTGCTCTTGATCGATGCGGTAAAGGCGCTGTTGGGACCCACCGTTATGAACTGGATGGTCCTGATTTTGTGTATCGCGCTTTCGATCACCTTTACCATTTCCCGCATTCAAAAGGACGGTCCCATCCGCAGGTTCCATAAGAAGGACGGATGGGGAACCGGCATCCTCTACTATTTGTCCGCTATTTTTGCGGTCATGGTGGTTTTCAACGTCGGCCCCAGTCAGATCGTGAACGACAGCGTCGGCATCGAGGCCATTGGCCTGGCCGGCTCCACACTGCTGACCGTGACCATCGCCGGCTGGCTGGTCAACTTCCTGATCGAGTTTGGAATTCTGGAATTTATCGGCACCCTGATGGAGCCGATCATGCGTAAGGTCTTTAAGTTGCCGGGACAGTCGGCCGTTACGGCGGTATCGGCCTTTGTGGCCGCGCCGGCGGTGGGTGTTTTCATGACAGACAGATTGTACCATGAAAACGTCTACACCCACAAAGAGGCCTGCTGTGTGGCCACGAACTTCAGCGTTGTTTCCCTAGGATTTTTCGCACTGCTCGTTACGATCACGGATACCCAGTATATGTACGGTAAAGTCGTGATCTCCTCCCTGGTCATCGTGTTTATCTTGGCGGCCATTGTGATTCGGATCCCTCCGCTGTCCAGAAAGAAAGACCGGTATTACAACGGGGTGGAGCAGACCGCCGCCATGCGGAAGTCCAGCAAGTATTCCAAGGATACGATGAAGAAGGCGGTCGCGGCTTCCACCACCAAGGTGTCTCAGACTCCGTATTCCATCTTTGTTACATCCATTCCCGGCGTGCTGTCCTTCACGGTCAAGATCGTGACCTTTGTGCAGGCGCTGGCCACCATCGCACTTTTCATCAGCAACTACACCCCCTTCTTCGATTGGATCGGTATGCCCATGGTCCCGTATCTGGAGCTGTGCCAGATGCCCGACGCCGCGGCGATCGCGCCCGCTACCCTGGTGGGTATCGCGGAAATCGCCCTGCCCGTGATGACCATCGCCGGTATGAACATTGCTCCGATGAGTATTTTCTTTGTTATCGTGCTGTCTACCGTGCAGATCATCTTCTTTACGGAGAGCGCGAACGCAATGATGCAGAGCGATCTGAATCTGAAGTTCCCGGAGCTGGTCCTGATTTTCCTGATCCGTACTCTGATCGCCATTCCGATCGTAGCGGTATTCGCCCACGTTCTGTTTTAAACGGTTTGCGTAAATTTTGACTTGAAAGAGGTGTTTCCTATGAACAAAGCCCTGAGTGGGATCCGGGTTCTGGACTTTACCCAGGTGTTAGCTGGGCCTTTCTGCACCATGAACCTGGCGGATTTTGGCGCCGAAGTCATTAAAATCGAGAAGCCTGGAACAGGTGATGGAAGCCGGATCTTTGGCCCGTTTATCAACGGGCAGAGCGGATATTATACCCTGGTGAACCGCGGCAAGAAAGGTGTTGCGATCGACCTGAAGAAGGGCAGGGACATCATCTACGAAATGGTCAGAAACTGCGACATCGTGGTGGAGAACTTTAAGCCTGGAGTCATGGAAAAGCTGGGCTACTCTTATGAGCAGCTCAAGAAGGTCAATCCGGAGATTATTTACTGTTCTATTTCCGGCTTTGGACAGGACAGCCCCATGCGGGATCTGCCGGCCTATGATATTGTAGCACAGGGAATGTCCGGCATGATGAGCATTACCGGTTATCCCAATACTCCGCCGGCTCGTGTGGGCAGCTCTCTGGGTGACGTCAGTGCCGGCCTGTATGCGGTGACAGGTATCCTGCTGGCACTGTATAACCGGGAACGGACCGGACAGGGGCAGTATGTGGATATTGCGATGTTGGACAGCGTGTTCGCCTTCATCGAGACCAACGTGGTGCGGCACACCATTGGCGGCGTGCATCCCACCCGCGTGGGCGCCCGCCATCCGCTCAGTGCTCCGTTTGATATTTACCGCTGTAAAGATGCCCATGTGATTATCGCGGTAGCCAGCGACCACCACTTCGCCAAGCTGTGCGAGATCATCGGCCAGCCCGATCTGATCAAGAACCCCAAGTTTGACTCCGACCCGCACCGTTCGGAGAACGATGTGGAGCTGAAGGCCATTCTGGAGAACTTCTTTGGCAACTACACCGTGGCCGAGGCCATGGAGATGATGCAGAAGGAATCCATCCCCTGCGGCCCCCTGTGCACAGTGGATGAGGCCTGCCAGAACCCCAGCATCCTGCAGCGTGAGATGCTGGTGGAGATTGACCAGCCCGGTGCCGGCAAGCTGAAGATTACCGGCAATCCCATCAAGCTGTCCCAGACCCCTCCGGATCCCTGTCATCCCGCGCCGCTGCTGGGCCAGGATACCCAGGAAGTCCTGCGGGATACATTTGGTTTCAGCGATACACAGATCTCCAAGTGGAAAGAGGAGAACATTGTTTAAGTCAGTAAACAAAATTTGTAAAAATAATTTTTAGGAGGAATATATCATGGAATTCAAATACACTGAGGACCAAATTGCCCTGCGCCGCGCGGTTCGTGAGTGGGCCCAGAGCTATCTCGCCCCCAAGGCGGAAGAGATCGACGTCAACAACCGCTTCCCCACTGAGACCATCAAGGCTCTGGGCGAGCAGGACCTGATGGGCCTGGCTTATCCTGAGGAGCTGGGCGGCGCCGGTTATGACGCCATTTCTGAGGCGATCGCCATGGAGGAAATCTCCGCGGCCTGCGCCTCCACCGGTTCTATCATCACCGGTCACTATCTTGGTTTTGACGCTCTGTACCTGGCCGGCACCCCCGAGCAGAAGGAAAAGTGGCTGCGTCCCGCTCTGGAGGGCGAAAAGTACGCCGCGTTTTGCCTGACTGAGCCCGCCGGTGGTTCCGATATGACATCCAACAAGACCACCGCTGTGGAGGACGGTGACTACTATGTCATCAACGGCGTGAAACACTTCATCACTGGCGGCGCTCACTGCGACTTCCTGTGCTGCTTCGCCATCACCAACAAAGAGGACCCCAAGCACGGCATGACCTGCTTTGTGGTTGAGAAGGACACCCCCGGCATGAAGATCGCCTCCGAGGATAACAAGATGGGGATCCGCGGCGCCCGCACCGCTGAGATCGTCTTCGAGGACTGCCGCGTTCCCAAGGAGAACATGGTGGGCGAGCTCAACGGCGGTTACCGTCTGGCTCTGGACGTGGTGGACCGCGGCCGCATCGGCATCGCCGCCATGGCCGTTGGTATCGGTCAGGCCGCCCTGGATCTGGCCATCAAGTACGCCAAGGAGCGCGAGGTCTTCAAGCGTCCCATCTCCAAGTTCCAGGGCATTCAGTGGATGCTGGCCGACGCCGCCACTCAGCTGGAGGCCGCCCGTATGCTGACCTACTACGCCGCTGACCTGAAGGAGCAGGGCGTTCCCTTCACCAAGCAGGCCGCGATGGCCAAGCTGTTTGCGGCGGAAGCGTCCCACAAGGTGGTCGACACCGCCCTGCAGATCCACGGCGGCTACGGCTACATGAAGGAGTACGCCATCGAGCGCATCTACCGCGACCAGCGGATCACTGAGCTGTTCGAGGGCACCTCTCAGGTTCAGAAGATCGTCATTGCCGGTCAGCTGCTTCATTAATTTCCATAAACACGACCGAAAAAGCGTAACGCTCAGATCGTTTTATAGTGCGTGAAAGGATATGGGCAAATCTTGCTGTTACAAGGTTTGCCCACATCCGCTTGAAAACAACTGCGCCATCGCATCTGCCGATGGTTACATTAGGGAGGATAAAGTATGAACGTACTGGTATGTATCAAGCAGGTACCGGACAACTCTGTGGTGCCCAAGCTGGACCCCAACACCAACCGTGTCGTCACCGAGGGCGTGGAGCTTATGGAGAGCCCCTTTGACCTGAACGCTGTTGAGGCCGGCCTGAAGCTGGTGGAGGAGAGCGGCGGCGAGGTTTCCGTCCTGACTCTGGGCGGCGAGAGCGCCAAGACCTCTCTGCGCTACGGCCTGTCCATGGGCGCCGCCAAGGCTTACCTGCTGAAGGATCCCGCCTTTGAGGAATCCGATTCCTGGGGCACCTCTTACGGTCTGGCCAAGGCCATCCAGTCCATCGGCAATTTCGACGTCATCCTCTGCGGCAAGCAGGCCATTGACAACGACGCCGGTCAGGTGGGCCCCGGCATTGCCGAGCAGCTGGGCATCTCCCAGATCACTTATGTGAGCGAGATCGTTTCTGTTACGGAGGACACCCTGACCGCCAAGCGCGTCAGCCCCGCCGGTGAGGAAGTGGTCGAGGCGAAGCTGCCTGTGGTCCTGACCTGCGAGAAGTCTCTGAACGAGCCGCGCTACCCCACTCTGAAGCGCACCAGAATGGCCAACCGCGCTGAGATCCCTGAAATGGACTGCGCCGCCGTGGGCGCCGACCCCGCCAAGGTAGGTAAGAATTCTCCCTCCGCCATCAAGAAGCTCTATACTCCGGCTCCCCGTCAGAGCGGCGAGTTGATCCAGGGAGAGGCGGAAGAGATCGCAAAGATCGCCGTCCAGAAGCTTGTTGAGCAGAAGATCATCTGATTGAAGGGAGAGCATAGTATGTCTAACAAGAATAGCGTATGGGTCTGCCTGGAGCAGACCGGCGGAAAGATTGCCGGCGTCTCCTATGAGATGCTCAGCGGAGCCAGAAAGCTGGCCAACGAGTTGTCCGGTGAGGTGTGTGCCGTCCTGATGGGCCATCAGGTCCAGGCCAAGGAAGCCTTTGCCTATGGTGCGGATAAGGTCTATGTCTGCGACAATGAGAACCTGGAGCACTACAACACCGGCGCCTACTGCAAGGTGCTGGAGAAGCTGGTCAAGGAAAATGAGCCCGAGATCCTGCTTCTGGCCGCCACCACCAACGGCCGTGACCTGGCCGGCCGTTTGGCCAGTCGTCTGGAGACCGGCCTGGCCGCCGACTGCACCGCCCTGGCTCTGGAGGACGGCCAGCTGGTCGCCACCCGTCCCACCTACGGCGGCAATATCATGGCTGAGGTCGTCTTCCCGGAGAAACGTCCCGCTATGTGTACCATCCGCGGCAACGCCATGTCCAAGGATGACCCCGACGCCTCCAAGACTGGCGAGGTCATCACAGTGGCCTATGATGTGGATGACGCTGAGCTGCGCACCAAGGTGAAGGAGATCATTGCCAAGGCCAGCGGCGAGATCAGTCTGGCCGACGCGCAGATCATCGTCTCCGGTGGCCGCGGCCTGGGCGATCCCAGCGGCTTCGACCTGATCCGCAAGGCTGCCGCCACTCTGGGCGCTGCCGTTGGCGCCTCCCGCGCCGCTGTGGACGCCGGGTGGATCCCTTATGAGCATCAGGTTGGCCAGACCGGAAAGACCGTTTCTCCCAAGCTGTACATCGCCTGCGGGATTTCCGGCGCCTTGCAGCATCTGGCTGGTATGAAGACCTCCGATGTGATCGTGGCCATCAACAAGGACGAGGAGGCCCCCATTTTCAGCGTGGCCAATTACGGCATCGTGGGCGATCTTTACAAGGTCCTGCCTGTGATGATCGAAGAGATTCAGAAGGTCCTTGAGTCCCGCTGACCGATAGGGCGGCAGACATAAGCAGAGATCGCCCCTTCCCGAATGGGGGAGGGGCGATCCCGCAGCAAGGGGTCAGAGCTCTGGAAACAGCCGCCGCAGGCTGTTGATCTCCGGGCGGTCCAGCCAGCGGCTGAGGTGCTTGAGGGCCAAGCGTCCATAGTCCAGCGCGGAATCCGGCAGGATCTCGTCAAAAAACCGTCCCACATCTGGTTCCCGGTCCGCCAAAGTGCGGATCAGGGCTTGGGAGAAAAAGACTGAGCCTTGGTCGCTGGGATTTTTCATCTGCCACATATACTTCTGCGCGGCGAGAAGATGCCGCCGGGCGGCGGGCAGGTTCCTGTTTTCCACCAGCGTCAGCGCCAGATAGGAATTCAGGGTCGGGCGGCGCCAGAAGGAGTCAAATTGTCCATACAGGGCAAGCGCCTTCTCCAGAAATGCCTGGGCTGCGGCGTAGTCCCGCTGGAAAAAAGAGGCCTTTCCCGCATTGATGTAGAAAACTGAGAGGCTGGAAAACACATTGCCGGGGCACAGGGAGATCGCCTTGGAAAACATGGGGAGTGCCTGTACATAATCCTCCTTTTCCATCAGGATTTCGCCGATGTAGTTGTAGGAGGCGGCAATATTTACAGTGTAGCTGCGGGCCATGGACTCAGTCACAGTGAGCGCGTTGATAGACTCTAGCAGCCGCTTTTCCGCCTGCTCATAATTTCCGGTCATCATGTGATAGAGGGCCTGAAGCCGCAGAAGCACTCCGATCTCTCTATGATTGTTCTCTTGTACAGCCAGGTCCAGAGCCAGATCCAGATTTTGCTTCATCCCATCGGCATCGTCGATCTGGATAAAGTAAAAGATCAACTGTTTATACCCTGCCAAGGTGTAGTCCACGCGGCCCAGCCGCCTGGAGGTCTCTATGACCCAGGTGATGTTGCCTACCCCTTCCTCGTACCGTCCTTCCAAAATGGGATACCGGCCCTTCAGATAGAAAAACTGCATCTCCAAAAGCTCCAGTTCTTTCGATCCCGAATGGGCGGCGCGAAAGGCACGGATATCTGTCTCCAGATTTTGAAAGAGCGCGTCGATCTTATCTCGGGAGACATAGGGAACGGGGTCTAGATCCAGGTCCATGTCCTCTTCGTTAAATACCGGAAAAATTTCGTGGCTGAAATTGAGCCGGCTATTTAGATTTGCAATCTTGTACTTCATGGCCTCCAGCTGATATCCAGCCTGGGAAAAATGGAAAATCAGAAGGGGATAGACCCGGTTTTTGTGTCTGCTCTGACGGAGCTGTTTTTCAAGAAGCTGGCCAATCGCTAGGTGGCGGGAGGCCCGCCGGCAAACTGGTTGAGCGTTGTAAATGTATTCCCGCAGCTTGGGGTGGGCAAAGTGAATTGCCTCCTGACTTCCGGTGTGTTTCAGGAAGACTCCCCGATTTTCCAGCTGCTCCAGGGGAGCCAGCAGATCCGATGCGTTTTTTCCCAGAATCTGAGCCGCAGAGGAGAGCGGCGCGCCGTCATAGAAACAGGAGAGCACTTCGGCCAGCTCCAGCGCCTCCTGAGACAGGCCGAGCAGCTGCGTGCGCAGGAAGGACTGGATGGCCGGAGAGGGGTGGTCAAGCGACTCTCCCCGCTGAAGCATGGCGATGTACTCGTTCAGCAGGAATGGATTGCCCTCCGTCTCATTATAGATTTGCTCCAGCAGTTCTCCGTTTCCTGCCTGACTGGGCGGCAGTGCCTTTTTGATCAGGCTGTGACAGGCCTCCACCGTGAATCGGCGCAGGGTGAGAATGAGCATGGGGGAGTGGTATTGGAGCGCTGACAGGGCGTCATCCAGCGGGCGGTTGCGCGCCAGTGTGCAGGTAGCCAGAAGAATGGCCTGGCTGGGAGACAGTTCTAACATCACCGTGGTGAGAAGACGCAGGCTGTCGGGGTCCAGCCATTGGAGGTTCTCTACCACCAGAATGACCCGCTTTCGAGCGGAGAGCGTGTGGATCGCCTCTACCATCACATGGGCCAGCTTGCCGATGGGGACCTTCTCCGGCGTGGTAAGGAACTCGGTTGAGGGCAGATGCTCCTGAAAGTCTGGAAACACACGGCTCATGAGATCGTGCCACAGCGGGGGTGGAATACAGGGTTCCTCCTGAAGCAGCTGTGCGATCTCACGGGCGATCTGCCGCCAGGGCCGGAGTGAAAGATCCTGTCCCATCGAAAGTCCCTGTGTCTGCAAAATATAAAAATGTTCTTCCACTCCATCCAGGGCCCGGCGTTTCATGGTGGAGCGGCCGGAGCCTGGCTCCCCGCAGATCAGAATAGAGCGGCCGCCCTCCGGATTTTCCTTGAATTCTTTCAGCGCTTTTTCTAAGGCGGCGATCTCCTGATACCGGCCGAAGAAAAAGGACTCGTCGTTGGAAACAGAACGCCCCGTCTCGAAATGCATCTGCTCTAGAGCGCGCTCATAGATTTCCTTGGTCGTCTGATCTGGCGCAACGCCCAATTCTCGGCGCAGCAGCTTGGCAAATTCATAGTAGCTCTCGATCACCTTGCCATTGCGGCCGGTTTCTTGATAAAAGCGCAGCAGGAGGCGGAAGGCGCGCTCATCATACTCATCCAGCTCCATCAAATAGCGGATGTGCGTCTCCACCTGGTCGTATCGGCGGGCATCCAGATCGTCCGCTACCTTCTGATAGCACTCTGAGAAGAATTTCTCTTTGTAGTAGTTACGCATTTTGACGATCCAGTATTCATACGTCTCTGCCCCTTTCAGGAAGAACCCCTGGAGAAACTCGCCGGTGTACAGATGCAGATTCTCTTGGGGCGCCTGCAGAAACTGGTCGATATCCAAGGTGAGATCCAGGTTTTCGTTGAGCATCAGCAGAGATTTCTTGGGGGAGAGAATGATATTGGTCCCAAGTGCCTTTTTCGCCTGGTAGATCGCGTTTCGCAGATTCCGCCGGGCGGTCTCGTCCGTCTCGTCCGGCCACAGCAGCCCTGCCAGTTCCTCTCGGCTGACCACCTTGGACACCAGGATATAGTAGAGAAGAGCGTTGATTTTAGAATAAGGCAGAAAGACAGGTTGACCATCCTTTAGAATTTGAGGGACTCCAAATAACTTGCAGGTAATGGTACTCATATTTCGTTCTCCTGTTGACGTTCGGGGCGGCGGGCGCCTCGAAAAACGGGGAAAACACGCTGAATATTCTTTGGTGTTTCCCATCATTCTCATGAAAATGCAAAGAAAATCGACTGTGTCAGAAAACAAAGCTTCTTTACGGTTTGTATAGAAACCAAGTATAATGAAACCATCAAATCAGGCAAAATGCAATATTATTTTAAAATTTAGGAGGGAAATTTATGAACATCAAGTCCGACATTGAGATTGCGCAGGAGCATACCCCGAAAAAGATCACAGAAGTTGCCGCAACTGCGGGAATCGATGAGAAGTTCTTGGAGCTGTATGGCAACTATAAGGCGAAGGTGGATATCCGGTCTCTGAAGGACTTGCCCCGGAAGTCTAAATTGGTGTTGGTGACCGCCATCAGCCCAACCCCTGCGGGCGAGGGTAAGACCACCACTTCGGTGGGCCTGGCAGATGCGCTGAACCGTCTGGGTAAACGGACCATTGTCTGCCTGCGTGAGCCTTCTCTGGGACCTGTGTTTGGTGTAAAAGGAGGCGCTGCCGGCGGCGGTCACGCGCAGGTCATCCCCATGGAGGACATCAACCTGCACTTCACCGGTGATTTCCATGCCATTGGCATTGCGAACAACCTGATGGCCGCTCTGATCGACAACCACATTCATCAGGGCAACGCGCTGAACATCGACACCCGCAAGGTAGTCTGGAAGCGTGTGGTGGATATGAATGACCGTCAGCTGCGCCACATTGTCTGCGGAATGGGCGGTAAGGCCAGTGGCGTACCCCGTGAGGACGGCTTCGACATCACCGTTGCTTCCGAGATCATGGCTGTTCTGTGCTTGGCCAGCGGCCTGTCTGACCTGAAGCAGCGCCTATCCAAGATGGTTGTGGCCTATACCCGCGACGATAAGCCGGTCACTGCCCATGACCTGAAGGCGGAAGGCGCCATGGCTGCCGTTTTGAAGGATGCCATTAAGCCCAACCTGGTTCAGACTCTGGAGGGGACTCCCGCCTTCATCCACGGAGGTCCTTTTGCAAACATTGCACACGGCTGTAACTCCATCCAGGCCACGGAGACGGCGCTCAAGCTGGGCGAGTACACTGTGACCGAGGCCGGCTTTGCCGCAGACCTGGGCGCTGAGAAATTCCTGGACATCAAGTGCCGCGCCGGCGGATTCCATCCCGACGCCGTGGTGATCGTCGCCACCGTCCGCGCGCTGAAGTATCATGGCGGTGTGGCAAAGGCCGATCTGAACCATGAGAACCTGGAGGCGCTTGAGAAGGGCCTGCCCAACCTGCTGCAGCATGTGGATAATGTGACCAACGTGTACGGCCTGCCCTGCGTGGTTGCCATCAACGCCTTCCCCACTGATACGGAGGCCGAGCTGAAGATGGTGGAAGAGAAGTGCAAGGAAAAGGGCGTCAATGTCCGTCTGTCCGAGGTCTGGGCGAAAGGCGGCGAGGGTGGCAAGACCCTGGCGGAAGAAGTCATTCGTCTGTGCGAGGAAGAGAAGAGCGACCGCTTCCAGTTTGTCTATGACCTGGATACCACCATCGAGGAAAAACTCAACGCCATTGCCACCAAGGTCTACCGCGCGGACGGCGTGGTTATCACCGCTGCCGCGAAGAAGCAGATCCAGCAGCTGACTGAGCTGGGCTTTGACAAGATGCCCATTTGTATGGCAAAGACTCAGTTCTCCTTCTCCGATGACGCCTCCAAGCTGGGTGCGCCCCGCGGATTCAAGATCACGGTCCGGGAAGTGAAGGTAAATGCCGGCGCTGGGTTCTTAGTAGCCAAGACAGGCGACATTATGACCATGCCCGGTCTGCCCAAGGTGCCCTCTGCGGAAAAGATCGACATCGATGACAACGGAGTGATCTCCGGCTTGTTCTGATCCAAAAAGGAATAATGGAAGAGCCGTATGCAAATGGCATGCGGCTCATTCCATATATAAGGAAGGTTGGAGAATGGCAAAGAAAAGCATTCAGCCGGGGAGCGGAATATCCTTGTGGTCAAAGTATAGGCCCAGCTCCACCGAGGTCTGCGAATTTCCATAGCGCTTGATGCTGGACAAGATCGCGTCCAGCTCCTGCGTGTCCCGCACGGCAAAACGCAGTACCGCGTTGAAAATTCCAATGGTGTGAGAATGGCTGAGGATGGCCGGCGTTTTTTCACAGAAGCGGCAGAAACGCTCGTATTTATCCGGCTCTGGGGCCACTAAAATGAAGCCCGTAATGTTGCAGTCCAACTGCCGGCGGTCCACATCGATGCGGAAGTTCCGGATCACACCGGCCTCTTCCATGCGGCGGATCCGCTCGGAGACGGCGGGGGCGGTGAGGCCGACCTGCTCTCCAATCACCTTCAGGGTGGCGCGGCAGTCGTTCTGCAGCAGGTTCAAAATCTGATAGTCAGTCCGGTCCAAAGCGGCCTGCCTCCTTCCGGAACAGGGCAGCCGGCGTGGTCTTAAACCAGGCGGCCCTTTTTGATGACAGTCTGTACCAGATTACTTCCAAAACGGTAGCAGATGTAATCCAGATCCGGCGCATCCCAGATCACCAGGTCGCCCTGCTTCCCGGCCTCCACGGAACCCACATGGTCCGCCATGTCAATGGCTGCGGCAGCGTTCAGAGTAACGGCTGTCAGCACCTCTTCCGGGGTCAGGCGGTAGCGCAGGCACCCCAGATTGATGACGAGCTGCAGGTTGAGGCAGGGGCAGGAGCCCGGGTTGAAGTCGGAGGCCATGGCCACCGGCACACCGGCGGACACCATCTCCCGGGCCGGGGCATAGGTGGAGCCCAGACAGAAGCTGGTGGCGGGCAGCAGACAGGCGATCACGCCGCCCTTGGCCATGCTGGCGATGCCCTCAGGAGGACAGACGATCAGGTGTTCCGCGGAGATCGCGCCGATTTCCCCGGCCAGCTGAGAGCCGCCGATGGCCTCGATCTCGTCGGCGTGAATTTTGGGACGCAGGCCATGGCGAAGGCCAGCCTCCAAGATCTGGCGGGATTCCTCTACAGTAAAGGTATCCGCTTCGCAGAACACATCACAGAATTTGGCGATGCCCTGCTCCTTGACGGCGGGCATCATCTCCTCGCAGACCAGGCGGATATACTCCGCGCGGTCCTGCTTGTACTCTGCCGGGACCAGGTGGGCGCCCATAAAGGTGGCTGTCACATCCATGGGGTGTTCTTCCTGCAAGCGGCGGATGGCACGTAGCTGCTTCAGCTCGTGCTCCAGAGCCAGACCGTAGCCGCTTTTGGCCTCGCAGGTGGTGGTGCCGAACCGCATCATCTCATCTAGGGCTTTGGCGGCCTTCTGAGTGAGTTCCTCTTCGGTGGCCTGACGGGTGGCGTTCGTGGTGGACTGGATGCCGCCGCCGGCGTTCTGGATGTCCAGATAGCTCTTTCCATGGAGCTTCATGCCAAGCTCATTCTGGCGCCAGCCACCGAAAATCAGATGGGTGTGGGCGTCCACCAGCCCGGGAGTCACCAGCTTCCCGCCGGCGTCCACCACCTGGGCGCCACTCACTGAGGGAGGCGTCCCCGTCCCCACCTGGGCGATCTGGCCCTGGGAGATCAGGACCCAGGCGTTCCGCAGGATCTGGATCTGCCCCTGCTCCGCGCCTCTGCGGGCGCTGGAGCCGGTGGGAGTGGCCAGCATCCCGATGTTGGTCAGCAGTAGTTCGCTCATGCGTGCTCCTTTCCAAAAGCGGGGGCGCGGCTGCGCCCCCGCTTATTCATTTGGATGATGAAATCAGCCCTTCATGGTCTTGACCGCGCTCTCCACTACGGCGTCATCCGCCACATAGGGGAGAGTGATGTGGTCCTGGCCCTCGTACAGCTTGTTGTACTCGGCCGCGGTCGTCAAAGCGTTTTCATTGCGGGCCCAGGAGCGGCGGGCAACGCCCACCATCACGTCCCAAGGCATAGACATCTTCAGAATCTGGTCCACCCGGTCGGAGCCGTCCAGCACCATGCCGAAGCCGCCGTTGATGGACTTGCTGACGCCCACGCCGCCGCCGTTGTGCAGCGCGATCAGGCTCATGCCGCGGGCGGCGTTGCCGGCGTAGCACTGGGTCGCCATGTCGGCCATGATGTTGGAGCCGTCCTTGATGTTGGAGGTCTCACGGAAGGGGGAGTCGGTTCCGCCGGTATCGTGGTGGTCACGGCCCAGCATGACAGGACCGATCTCGCCGTTGCGGACCATCTCGTTGAACTTCAGAGCCAGGTTCATGCGGCCCATGGCGTCGGAGTACAGGATCCGGCACTGGGTGCCCACGACCATCTTGTTCTTGCCGGCATCGCGGACCCAGACGTAGTTGTCGTGATCCTGATAGCGGCGGGTGTGGGCCTTGATGTACTCGGCAGCGGCCTCATCGGTCTTCGCCAGGTCCTCGGGCTTCCGGGACAGGCAGCACCAACGGAAGGGGCCATAGCCGAAGTCGAACAGGGTGGGACCAAGGATGTCTTCCACGTAGGAGGGGAATACGAAGCCGTCCAGGTCGTTCTCACCGTTCTTGCAGATCTTCTCAGCGGGTACGCCGGCGTCGTAAACGGACTTCAGGAAGGCGTTGCCGTAGTCGAAGAAGTAAGTGCCCTTCTCATGGAACTTGCAGATCATCTCATAGTGATGCTTCAGAGACTTGTCAACCAGCTTGGCGAAGCCCTCGGGATCCTTATCCAGCATCTCGGTGCGTTGCTCGAAGGTCAGGCCCTGGGGGCAGTAGCCGCCGTCATAAGCCATGTGGCAGGAGGTCTGGTCGCTCATCAGATCCACATGGACGCCCTTGTCGTACAGGAACTCCAGCAGATCCACCACGTTGCCGTGATAGGCAACCGCGCAGGCGGTCTTGTTGTTCAGGTGCTCCTGGGCGATGGACAGAGCCTCGTCCAGGCTGTCGGTGCGGTGGGTGACCCAGCCCTGGGTGTAGCGGGTGGTAATACGGGAATCGTCCACCTCGGCGATGATGGAGGCGGCGCCGGCAATCTCAGCAGCCTTGCCCTGAGCGCCGCTCATGCCGCCCAGACCGGCGGAGATGAACAGGCGGCCGGCCAGGTTGCCGTCTTCGGGGACGCCCAGCTTCAGGCGGCCGGCGCCCAGCAGGGTGTTGAAGGTGCCGTGTACGATGCCCTGGGGACCGATGTACATCCAGCCGCCGGCGGTCATCTGGCCGTAGTTGGCAACACCCAGAGCGGCGGCGCGGTTGAAGTTCTTCTGGTCGTCGTACATGCCGATCATCAGACCGTTGGAGATGATGCAGCGGGGCGCCAGCTTATGAGAGTGGAACAGGCCCAGAGGGTGACCAGACATGACCACCAGGGTCTGCTCGTCGGTCATGACCTCCAGATACTTCTTGATCAGGCGGTACTGCATCCAGTTCTGGCAAACCTGGCCGGACTCACCGTAGGTCACCAGCTCATAGGGGTACAGAGCCACATCAAAGTCCAGGTTGTTGTCGATCATGACCTGGAAGGCCTTGGCCTCGGTGCAGTTGCCCTTGTACTCCTCGATGGGCTTGCCGTACAGCTTGCCGGCGGGGCGGAAACGGTAGCCGTAAATCCGGCCATGCTCCTCCAGCTCCTGGGCAAACTCCTTGGCCATCTGCTCGTGGTGATCCGGATGGATGTAACGCAGAGCGTTCTTGATGGCCAGAGCCTTGTCAGCTTCCGACAGATGGGATTCCCGGCGGGGTGCGCGGCGGATTCCCGCTTCAAAAGCCGGGTACTCAGGCAGCTCATAGTCCAACTTGATGGTCATAGCGTCGTTTATGGTACTACTCATTGTCATTCCCTCATTTCATAACATTTTGTGAAAAACGTGTAATGCGCACCGCAAAACCGTCCTCCTTGTGGTTGTATTTTACATGAGAGATGCTATAATGAAAAGAATCGATATTATATATTAGTCATATAGAAAGGGTATGATGATTCCATGAATGTCGCAGACGGCCTGTTCTGTCGTGAAATAGACGGGCTGTTTTGTCGGTCATCGCCGGACATCATTGTCCGGCGCCGGTGCGTTTTGTCGCATAAGAGAAGGGGATGGCTCCAGCCATCCCCTTCTTTCCGGTATTCAAGAAACCTCGCCCTCCAGGACGAGTTGTACCATCCGGTCATCAATAATGGCCCGGCGGTTTTGGTATGCGTAGACAAGAGACTGGGTACAGGCCCGGTTAATCAGTCTCGGGATGCCGGATGAGAAAGAGTGGACTGCTTTCATGGCGTCCTCAGAGAAGATTGCGTTGGGGTGTCCAGCATAGGTCAGTTGCTTCTCAATATAGGCTTTCGTCTGAGCGTATTCGTAAGGCATCAGAAAGCACTGAATATCAACCCTGTGGAGGATCGCTCTGTACGCTTGCAGCCGTAGTTTCTCCCATAGCTCCGTCTGGCCAGCCAAAATGAGTGCGAGGGGATTTTCAGAATCCATTTTGTAGTTGAGTAAGAAGCGGATTTCCTCCAGCATTTCCTTAGAGAGTAGATGCCCTTCATCCACAATCACAACCAGTTTTCGGTGTCCAACTCCACGCATAATTTCAATTTCGTGGTGCAGTAGATTCCTTGCGTCACCTCGGTAGAACCGTGTTTCACACCCCAGCTGCTCCAGAAGACCGTTGTAGAAGTGTCTCGGGGTAAGTTTAGATTCAGAAAGGTAGAGTACGGTGTAATCTTGCCCATCTAAGACGCTTTTCAGGCGGCGCAGAGCCGTTGTCTTCCCCGTGCCCGCATCCCCAACCACAAGAGCAAAAAGCTGGCGGCTGGCAGCATAGAGCAGACGGTTATAGACTTCTTCGGTATCCTGGTCTTCATAGAGATTGTCAACAGGAATGCCCCGTACAAAAGGGGTATGTGTCATTTCAAAAAATTCCTCGTACATGCTTGTCACCCCTTTTCAATTTCTGTGGTGTAGGAAATCGCCCTCCTGCGCTGCTTGTCTTGGTATGGTTCCGTTATGGCATCCAATAGACGGGAATGGTCAACGGGAATACGCTCAATCTCTTTTCGTTTTGGCTTCGGTGCAACTTTTTCGCCAACTACAATCTGCCGCACTTGAAACGGCTCATGGTCTGGTGTCTCAATCGTAAGGATCTCTGTACAGATTGGGTCATAGACTACATCAACCTGCTTGCCGGCAAAAGCAATGCCAAGGTCATATCGTTTTCCGCCAAAACTAATTACACCACTCTTGTCGGCCTTACGGGATTCACAATGCAAAAATGCTCGTGCCATCAGAGCCTTGTCCACAAATCGTGGAGGCATGGAATCGGACTTAAATGCAATTTCTGGCGTTGTGCCAAGAGCACTATGCGGTTTGGAGTGGTAACATTCATGTAGCCATGCTTGGAATTTTGTGTTCAATTCTTGCAGGCTCTCTGGTGGATGTAGACTTACCTCTGCTAAAAAAGCATCCATCGTTTGGTTAAATCGCTCCTGTTTGCCTTTGCCCTGTGGATTTCTGGGCTTTGCATAGATCAGCCGGATACCAAGCAAATCGCAGGCGCGCTTCATCCAGCGTGTTCGGTACTGCGTCCCATTGTCAAAATAGAGTCTCCGTGGAAGCCCAAATTTCAGCATGGCTTTTTGCAGGGTGTCTTCTACAATACCTTGCTCCATCGTCCCGTAAAACTCACCGTGGAGAATGTATCTGGTAGCATCGTCAATCAGGCAGGAGAAGTAGGTCTGTGTCTGTACACCGCCAAGATTGAGCACAAGTCCATATTTAATATCTCCTTGCCACAGGTCATGCCGGTGCAGCCGTTGAAATCGTTGGGAAGCGTACCCTTTGTCATTGTAAAGCTTCATCATTGCGGTGGAATACCCTGCACGGCTCAAAGCATCCTGCAATGTGGTTCGCTTCAGAAATCCGGGAGGAGCCTTCTTCTCCAACTCCAGGATTTTAATAATTGTAGGGATGCTCCTGCTGGGAAGTTCCCTGCGTAGCTGGATTGCCTCATCCAGTAGCTCTTGTGGAATTTTGTAGTTACTTTGGCTGCTCCTGCTCTGCGGTTTCAGTGCTTCAAAACCTCCATTCAAATATGCGCAGAGATACCGTTCCAGAGTTCGTTGGGAAATCTGGTTTCGTTCGCATATCTCCTGTCGTAGCTGTTCCACCCGTCTGCTATCCATGTTTTGGGACAGCAGCGGTGCAATCATAGACATTCGCTCCTCTGCAATCTCTGCGGCGAGCTTCCTGTTTTTCATTTCCATGCTGGAATCGCCTCCTGTTTTATTGGCATGACACCAGTATAGCCGGAGGAAAATCCATTGTCATGGCGGAACGGTGCTGTATCCAATTTCCGCTGTTTGCTACCAGCCGGACAAAATGCACCGTCTGCTGGCGCAGAGTGTAGCCGGGGTGAAATGTCATCGGAAGGAGGTTGGCTGCAATCAATCCGGTTGCAATATTTTGGGCATAACAGATGAACCACGCAAGCCAGGATCGGATGCGCAGCCAGGTAGATGTTTCACAGGTATGTCGGGCTTCTGTAGATTCGGCAATCTCACAGAATGCTTCCACTCCATATCGCTTATATGGAATGAGGCTATCCGGTAACTCTCTGTGTGTTTTTCCACAGCACTGGCACTTTAATACTCTGAGATGGTATTTGTGTATGCAGTCTCCATATCGGACTTTCCGCGTACAGGTTCCATGAACTTTAAGTGCTCCTCCACAGATTGGACATAGGCTGCTCTCTTTGCTTAAAATTTTGGTAGTGTCCCCGTTGCAGGACAATTCATACTGTGCTATACTAATCATGGTTTGTGAGAGGGAGCATTGAGTCGTTGTAATTATTGGAAATGTGCTTGTTTCCAGTGATTGGACTCATTGCTTCCTCTTGCCTCATTTTTTGAGCTGTCATAATAATAGCATATCCAACTATAAAGTGTACCCAAAGTCAAGGACACAATGAAATACCAAAAACATGAGAGTTGTTATGTGACCATAGATCTGGTCAGAAGCTATTTTCCATGCACAGGCGGTTTGCTTTGCAGCGGATAAACGCCTGAAGTGATGTACGTGTAAAATTCATTTGGAGATAATTTTGCAAGCTGCCACTGGTAACGGTCATTGTTGTAATAGTCGATCCAATCGTCAAGAATCGCTCTGACCTGCTCAAATGCGGTACAGCCAGATAAATCAATCTCATCTTTCATGTGCCCGAAAAAGCTTTCCTGCGGCGCGTTGTCCCAGCAATTTCCCCGGCGAGACATGGATTGGCGCAGAGCATGATCCTTCAGAAGTTGGATGAACCGATAGCTGGTGTAATGAAAGCCCTGATCGCTGTGAATCAGCGTTTTTGCGTTGAGTGAAACGCCATGCTTTTCAACCAGCAGATTTATGCATTCCAGCACGAAATCCAATTCAAGGGAAGCGCTGACCGCATAGGATAAAACCTGTTTCGTGTATGCATCCAAAATCGTCGAAAGGTAGCAAAACGTTCCGTTATAAGGAATGTATGTGATATCTGTGAGAAGCACGCTTCTGGCCCCATGCGCCGTAAACTCCCGATTCAGGAGATTCCCAGCCACATTGTTGGTTTTCAGTGCCTTTGCCATCCGGCGGTAAGGATTGGCTTTGCGGATTGGACAGGACAGGCCATATTTCCGCATGAGACGCTGGATTTTCTTGACGTTCATTTGTACAGGCTGCGGCAAATGGAGCAGGCGCATATGGATTCCACGGATGCCCTTATCATAGCCACGAAACCGATATGCCTGCAAAATCAGCTCAAAATCCGCGCGATCCTGTGATTCCCGCTTTATCCGCACCGGCTCGGCATTCAGCCAGCGATAGTATCCGGAACGGGAAACCCCGGCAAACTCACATAGTTCGGATATATTCAAAACATTATCACCGGCAAGCAGCGTTTCGTGAATCAGCTCAAATTTCCGGCTTGGCGTCATGGTCATTGCCGGCTCCGCTTTCCCCCATTGCCCGCATCTGTAATTTTTTTTAGAAACTCCACATGCTGGCGAAGATGTGTGATCTCATGCTGCATTTCCTCTGCTTGTTGTTCCGAACGGCTCTTATGCCAACCGCTTTCCGAAGATTTCTTACCACGCCCCGAATACCCATCTGTAAATGGGCGGCCTGCCTCAACCACTTTTCTCAGGTTCTGCGGAACGCTGTGCATACGGGTGTACCCGACAACCAGCGGATCGTATCCCATGCTTTCAAAAATTTGCTGCACGTCTCCGCCGCGCTCGTACTGCTCCCAAAAACGGCGCTTAAACTCCGCAGTAAACAGGAGCTGCCTTGCACGAACCCTGTAGGTGTATGGATTTCGTGCCAGCAATTCCATTTCGTATGCGCTGAACAGCCTTCGATTCCGTTTCATGTTTTGATTCCTCCCAGTCCTTGCTTTTTTATCTTACCACAACTCTCGGGGGAAATGAAACGCATGTCCATTTCACTGGTTTGATTGGAAGTTCACCCTGTCTACTTTCATGGGACCGCAGTCGTTTCTGTGTGTCCACAACATGGGATCTCTGCTGCTCTGCGTGTCCACTTTATAGGGTACATTTTACTAAAAACAAGAAGCAAAACCGAAAAAATATATGCAAAACACAAAATTTAGGTTGCCATATACGAAATTATTCAGTATAATGAAGATGGTAGCTACCTAACAAGTATCAACGGTTCCAAGAAAAGGAGGAAAGTACCATGAAGAAAGTCCTGTCGGCTGTGTTAGCTCTCGCAATGGTGTTCTCTTTGTCCTGCACGGCTTTTGCTGTTGAAGAAGTCCCGTATGAACCGGTAGCCACGGAGGAAACCAATATCGTGCCGAAGTCGAGCCTGTCTCTTTCGTTCACCTCTTTGGGTTCCGGTTCCAGAAAGACTTCCAGCGAAACATACTACATTTCTGGTGAAGATGCTGTACTTACTATCAACTCCTGCACATGGAGTCCCTCTTCTCAGGATGTAAAAATCGGCTGGTATAATGTGGACACCCGGGTAACATACACTGTTACCTATGAAGGTGGAGATATTAACAGCAAGAGAGTCAACTCCAGTGGTGTTCCAGATGGAGATTATAAGGTTTGCATTGTGAATGGCGGAAGTAAGAGCATCACCGGAGCTATGCAGTACGAGGTAAAATAACCATGAAAAAGGGAATTCATCGAGGATTAGGGCTATTGTTAGCAATCGTGGTGGTTGCCATGTTAGCTGCTTGTTCTACTAAGGATTCTGTATCGGAGGTTCCAGACAAGGATGACAGCGATGCCATCGTTCCTCCGGCTTCTGTTCTTCCATTTGCTGATGTGGTGGATTTAAGTGAATACTTTGTAGATGAGCCTGTGGAATTCTCTGAGAGTACGCCAAAAGGAGAACTTGTGTGCGTCAATATTGATGAATCTCAATATTCAAAAGCAGACGATACCATTCTGTTGCCCAATGAAAAAACAAAGGCAATGGCCGTTCATTGCACTTGGGCCTCTGCTTCCAGAACAATCTATATTGGATTTATCGATGAGGTGTCTGAAGAGGTGTATACCCTATCTGCCGTTGGTGGTGCTCTTACAGGAACGCTCGATCTGAGTTCCCTTCCAGAAGGTGAATATCGTCCCATCATGTACAGCAGCGACAACCAAAATATCAATGCTGTTATGCTGTATCAATTCCAATAGTCTCAAGTTGAAGAGAGGTGCCGTTCTACCAAGAACGGCACCTCTCTTTTCCCTTTTATGATATAGCGATGCCAAAACAGACCGGCTTCAACGACAGATTAGCTCGGCTGTCGTGACAAAACAATCCGGCTATGCGACAAAACAGACCGGCTATTTCTGGACAAAACAGCTTGGCCTTAACACATGAACTTAAAACAGCTGGAATATTTTTCTGCCGTAGCTGAAGCCAAGAGCATCTCACTGGCCGCACGAAATCTCCATGTGGCACAGCCCCCCATCAGCCGGCAGCTCGCCCTTTTGGAGGATGAGTTGGGGGTGTGTCTGTTTCTGCGCACCAATAAAGGGGTGGAGCTGACAGAGGCCGGACGCAGCCTGTACCGGCAAAGTCAAAATCTCTTTCAGGATATGCGTACGATCGTGGACAGCGTCAGGGACATCAACGCGGGAATGAGGGGCCTGCTGAAGATCGGGATGATCTATTCCAATATCTCCATCGCCTTGCAGTACCTGAAGGAGTTTCGGGCTCAGTATCCTCAGGTGGAACTCTATGTCCGCCTGGGGTCGCCTGGCGACCTGCTGGAGGATCTGAACAAGGGCGATCTGCATCTGCTGTTTCTGCGCAGCTCTTCGGAGCGGGGCTCCGGCCTGCACGAGCGGATCTTGGGGGAGGATCCGCTGGAGCTGGTGATGATCCGGGAGCTGGACCCGGCCCCAGATCAGGCTTCCGTTCCCCTGGAGGCTCTGAAGGGAGTCCCCATGTGCCTGCTGCGCAGTGATGACCTGTGGGGGTACAGCAACTATTTGATCAAGGAGTGCCAAAGGCAGGGGTTTACACCGAACACTACATTCCGGTGTTATGACACCCCCATGACCATGCAGCTGGTTCAGGCTGGCTTTGGGGTCAGCTATCTTCCCCGTTCGATTGTGGAAACGCAGCCTCATTCGGGGCTCTATACGAAACCGATTCAGGGGATCTCGGTTCTGTCCTATCCGACTCTGGTGTGGAGCAGCAATCTGTACTATGCCAGCTGTGTCAAGCGGTTTCTGGCCATGTTTGAAGGGGAGGATGCCGAGAAATAGAGGTTAAAAAAACCGGATTGCAATACCGTATCAGTATTGCAAATAGACAAAAACGATATTTTTTGTTGGGGGAAAAGCTTGCTATAATGACAGTAGAATCGCAAATCTATCTAAAGATCCCAAGAAATAGACCTCACATTTTTGTGCAGTATGTTTGGAGGAATTGATATGGCAAAGCTCGTAGAATGTATCCCTAACTTCAGTTGCAGCAAGGAAAAGGACGAGGCTACCTACAACGCTCTGGTGGAGGCCGCCAACAGCGTTCCCGGCTGCACGCTCTTTGACGCCCAGACGGACGGCAACCATAACCGCTGCGTATTCACCCTGATCGGCGACATCAACGCCATTGAGGAAGTGGCGTTCCAGCTGACCAAGGTGGCCACTGAGCGCATCGACATGACCAAGCACAAGGGTGAGCACAAGCGCATGGGCGCTACGGACGTGATCCCCTTCGTTCCCCAGTCCAAGGACGTCACTGTTGAGGAATGTGTGGAGCTGTCCAAGCGCGTGGCCCAGCGCATCTGGGACGAGCTGAAGGTCCCCTCCTTCCTGTACGAAGACTCCGCCACCCGCCCCGAGCGCCGCAACCTGGCCACCTGCCGCAAGGGTGAGTTTGAGGGGATGCCGGAGAAGCTGCTTCAGGAGGAGTGGGCGCCTGATTACGGCGAGCGGAAGATCCACCCCACCGCCGGCATCACGGCCATCGGCGCCCGTATGCCCCTGGTCGCGTTCAACATCAACCTGGCTACTTCCGACGTTGAGGTTGCCAAGAAGATCGCCAAAGTCATCCGTGGTTCCTCCGGCGGCTTCCGCAGCTGCAAGGCTATGGGCTTTATGATGGAGGACCGGGGCATCGCCCAGGTTTCCATGAACATGGTCAACTATGAGGACACCCCCCTGTATGTGGTCTATGAGCAGGTCCGCGCTCTGGCTGAGCGATATGGTACTTATATTGTGGACAGCGAGATCGTCGGCCTGACCCCCGCAAAGGCTATGATCGACTGCGCCGAGTTCTATCTGAAGGCCCGCGACTTCAACTGCCACAACCAGATCATGGAGTATCACCTTCTGGATATGAAGTAAAAGAGGGAATACAAAGAAAGGGAGGAGTATTACCATGAAATTAGCGGATATGCAGGTGACTCAATTTTGTGATGTGCTGGCATCCGATGCTCCCGCCCCAGGCGGCGGTTCTACTGCCGCTCTGGAGGGCGCTCTGGGCGCCGCTCTGACTGCCATGGTGTGCGGCCTGACCACCGTTGGCAAGAGCAGAGAGAAGTATGCTGAATATCAAGAGTTTGTCCTTGCCAGCCAGAAGAAAGCGCTGGATTTGAAGGCCCGCTTTGTGGATGTGATGGACCGGGACACAGAGGCCTTCAACGTGGTCAGCGCCGCGTTTGGTATGCCGAAGGCCACGGACGAGGAGAAGACCGCCCGCTCTGCTGCCATTCAGAAGGGGCTGGAGGGATGTACGCGTACTCCCTTTGAGATGATGGAGCTGGCCGCCGAGACGCTGGAGCTGACCGCTGAGCTGCTGGGCAAAACCAACGACAGCGCGGCCAGCGACCTGGGCGTCTCCGCCCTGTCTATGCGGGCGGCCATTCAGGGCGCGTGGCTCAATGTGCTGATCAATATCGGCAGCCTGAAGAACAAGGAGCTGGCAGAGGATTACCGCAAGAAGGGCGAGGCGCTTCTGGCGAAGGCTCTGCCCCTGGCGGACCAGATTTATCAGAATGTTCTGAGCCAGATGTAATTTTGAAGCCATTTTGACAGAGTAGGCTTTGTGCGTTAAGTGTCACCGGATGGGAGGTTGCCGGTGAACGAAGGGAGTTCCCGCGTTGCAAAGCCGCATCCGCTGCCATGGGGAAGTGCGCTTCTTTCATGGCAACGAGCCATGAAAGGAGCGTATTTTTATGTCCAAGACTACGAAAAAATTGTGTTATATCGCACTTCTGGTTGCGGTTTATGTGCTTTTAAGCATGACATTTACAATTAAGACAGGAAACCTGGAGATCACCTTCAAGTCCTTGCCGGTGGTGGTGGCGGCTCTGCTGTTTGGCCCGGCGGGCGGCGGCATGACGGCCCTGCTGGGGGAATTTTTATGTCAGGTGATGATGTATGGTCTGATGCCCACTACAATTTTGTGGCTGCTGCCGCCAGTGGCCCGCGGTTTGGTGATCGGGGGCGCGGCCAGATTCTTTTGGAAGAGCGGCTGCCTGCTGGAGTCGCGTCCTGTGACCTGCTACGTGGTCTGCCTTGTGGGCTCCTTTGCCACCAGTTGTGTGACGACCGTCTGCCTGTGGCTGGACAGCCTGATCTATGACTATTACTCCTTTGCCTTCGTGTTTGGCAGCGCGCTGATCCGCTTTGGGAAGGACATTGTGATCGTAGCCATCGTGACGACGATCGTGATTCCCCTGATGAAGCTGCTGCGCCGGGGCGGTCTGGTTCCGGTCTTAAATTAAGAAAGGAAGCGTTTTGATGGAATGGAGGCATTTCACCCGGGCGCAGTATATTACAACTGCCTGGTCGGGAGGAACGACCACTCAGCTGGCGATTGCGCCGGAGGGGGCGGTATATGCCGATCGAAAGTTCCTCTGGCGTCTCAGCTCCGCTCAGGTAGAACTGGAACACTCTGATTTTACACCGCTGCCGGATTATGACCGCCTCATCTCTGTCTTGAAGGGCGAATTGGAGCTTAAAATCGGACAGGGAGAGCGCGGCGCACTGGAAGCCTGCACGGTCCGCGGGTTTGACGGAGGCGTTCCGGTGGAGTCATGGGGGCGCTGTGTGGATTTCAATTTGATGCTGCGGAAGGGCGCATGTCAGGGCTTTGTGCAGCCGATTGTGTTACCCGCCGGTGGCAGCTTCCAGTGGGCGGCTCCGGTGCCTGCGCCTCAGAAATATCCAAACCGCACGCTTGCGCTGTACTGCGCGGAGGGGGATCTGACTCTCTCAGATGCGGGAGTCCAGGCGGCTGCCGGGGAACTTCTGCTTTGTGAAAGGGCAGATGCGTCCTTCCTTCATTTGGAAAGCAAAGCGGGGACTGCAATTATGGCAGCAGTGATCTATACACGATAAGGGATATTTCATTAGGAAGGGATTGAAGAGACATGGCAGTCCGACTGTCTGGAATCCCGGTTGCCCGGGAGATGCGCGGGCGCATTCAGGCCGGGGTAGAGCAGCTGCATCAAATCGGTCAGATCCCCACTATGGGAATTGTCCGGGTAGGTGCACGTCCGGAGGACATCAGCTATGAAACAGGCGCCACAAAGCTGGCCCAGTCGCTGGGGATCGCGGTCTCCCGGACCCTGCTCCCGGGTGACGTGGGGGAGCGGCAGCTCTTGGAAGTGCTTCGGGAGGTAAATGAAAATCAGAGGATCCATGGCTGCCTGCTCTTCCGGCCGCTTCCGGCCCATCTGAACACGCGCGCGGTCCTGGGAGCGCTGTCTCCGGAGAAGGATATTGACGCGATGACCGGGGCCTCTATGGGAGGGCTGATACTTCCGGGAATGGAGACCTTTCCGCCCTGTACAGCAGCGGCCTGTTTGGAGCTGCTCCGCTTCTATCAGATCTCGCTTCCGGGGAAGCATGTGACCATTGTGGGGACAGGCGCTGCGGTAGGGATGCCGACAGCGGTGCTTTTGATGAACCTGGGAGCGACAGTCTCTGCCTGCAATGTTCTGACAGAGCCGAGAAGGCTTCTGGAGCTGTGCCGGGAATCCGATATTATCATTTCGGCGGTGGGAAAGGCGGGGCTGATCGGACGGGAGCATGTACGCCCGGGCCAGATTGTAATTGATGTGGGAGTCAGCTTTGATGACCAGGGAAAGATGCATGGAGACGTAAACTTTGCACAGGTGGAGCCGGTGGTCAAAGCCATTACTCCGGTACCGGGTGGCGTGGGTGCGGTGACGTCCGCGGTCTTGTCCGCACATACAGTGGAGTCGGCCCTAAGGGCAAACGGATTGACCGGAAAAGAACCTTGAAATACCTGGATGAAGGAAGGAGGCACGACCTATGACCGGCCTGGAAGCTGTTGAATTGATTCACCAAGAGGCGTGGACCGGGAGAAAGCCCGGACTGAGCCGGACCAAGGAGCTGCTTGGGCGAGTGGGGAACCCCCATCAGAAATTAAAGTATGTCCATATTACCGGAACCAACGGGAAAGGCTCTACCGCTGCAATGGTGGCCTCCGTGCTGGACCAGGCGGGGCTGACAGTAGGGCTGTATACATCTCCACATCTGTGGCGCTTTCATGAGCGGTTCCAGGTGAATGGTGTGCCGATTCCAGATGACACCTTGGGGCGGATCGCGGAGCGGGTCATTCAGGCGGGAAAGGGAATGGAGGATCCGGCCACAGAGTTTGAACTGATGACTGTGGTGGGGATGCTCTATTTTCTGGAGGCTGGCTGTGATCTCGTGGTGTTGGAGGTTGGCCTGGGAGGACGCATGGATTCCACCAATGTGATCCCGGCCCCGGAAGTGGCCGTGATTACCAATATCGGTCTGGAGCATACCCGGGAGCTGGGGGACACGCTGGCCCAAATTGCCACGGAGAAATCCGGTATTTTAAAGTCCGGCTGTGACGCAGTGCTCTACCATCAGAGCAGCGAGGTGGAGGAAGTCATATTGGCCGCCTGCCGCCATCAGGGGATCCCCCTGACTCTGACCGACCCGGAGGGACTGCGTGTGCTGGGATCCGGACGGGAGGGACAGACCTTTACTTACCGGGACTGGGGGACGTTCCATATTTCACTTCTGGGCCGCTATCAGCTCTATAACGCGGCCACAGCCCTGGAAGTGGTCGCTGCACTGGTGCGGAGAGGCTGGAAGATTTCAGAGGAAGCTGTGCGACAAGGGCTGCGGGAGGCAGTTTGGCCGGCCCGCATGGAACTGGCTCGCCGGAATCCGGACGTGCTCCTGGACGGGGGACATAACCCCCAGTGTATGGGCGCTCTCCGGCGTTCCTTGGAGGAACTGTACCCAAACCGGAAGATCTTCTTCCTGACCGGCGTGCTCTCTGACAAGGACTATCCCTCCATGCTGGGGGAGCTCCTTCCGCTGTCCAAGCAGTTCGTCACCATTACGCCGGACAGTGATCGTGCCCTCTCAGCCGGAGAGCTGGCCCAGTATTTACGGCAGGCGGGGGCGGAGGCTCAGCCCTGCGGGAGCGTTTCGGAAGGGATCCGGACTGTGCTGGATCTGGCGCAGCCGGATGATGTGGTCTGTGTGTGTGGGTCGCTGTACATGATCGGAGAGGCCCGCCACGCACTGGGCCTGTGCTGAACGGTATGGGCCGATCAAATGGAAAGGCGGGAGGATTCGTGCTGACCCCATCGGAGTTTTTGGATTCGTATTGTGAGATCGGATATAAAAAGGCTCGGTCGCCGGCAGGGCGTATCCTGCTGCTGGCGATCCTGGCGGGAATTCTCATTGGAATGGGAGCGGTGGTGTCCAATACAGCGAGCCACGCCCTGGAAAATTTGTCCGTGGCCCGGGTGGTGTGCGGATTTTTGTTCCCCTTTGGACTGGTCATGGTGCTGTTTACCGGGGCGGAGCTGTTTACCGGGAACTGCCTGATTACCATTCCTGTTCTGGAGAGAAGGGTGGCCTGGACCGGGATGCTGAGAAACCTGTGCTGGGTTTATATCGGCAATCTGATTGGCGCGGTGCTGCTGGCGGCCGCGATCGTGTACAGCGGACAATTGAACCTGACTGACGGGGCTCTGGCTGTGTGCACCATTCGGACTGCGGCGGCGAAGTGTTCCCTTTCCTTTGGCAGAGCGGTGGTTCTGGGGATTCTGTGCAACGTATTGGTCTGCATTGGCGTAATGTGCGGCCTGTGTGCAAAAAGCGCAGCCGGCCGTACTCTGGGCGCATTTCTGCCGGTCTGCTTTTTTGTCATCTGCGGCTTTGAACACTGTGTTGCCAATATGTATTATATCCCGGCTGGACTGTTGGCCTTGGAGGTTCCGCACTACGCGGAACTGGCGCGGGAGGCCGGCGTCGCGGTAGAATCTCTGACCTGGAGCCGCTTCTTCCTCCAAAATTTGCTGCCGGTCACAGTAGGGAACCTGATTGGCGGCTGTGGATTTGCCGCGCTGATCTGGAGCGTCTACCATCCGCGCGGGCCGCTGGAGCGGCGTCCCCTTGCCGGGGACAGAGAGGCCGCAGATATGTTCGTTCAATAGGATACGGATACCCGGGATTCAGAACCGGGGTGAATGGATGCGTCACGGAAGGCGCGGTGGTGAAAGAACAGCCTTCTGGCTTCAAACAGGAAGCGGGCCGGGCAGAGAGAGGGAACCTCTCCGCCCGGCCCGCTTTATTCGCCGTATATAAGCCCGCTTCCAGAGGGTAGGAGAGCATGGGAGCGTGCCGCATATTTCCCCATGACCAGCCTTGCGGGAGTTTTCGTTTTTCCATCTCCCACGGGATAAGGGTCAAGGGCTTTCTGCCGGGAGCCGGAGCAAGAACTGATTCCCGCCAGCGGGGCCTTCCTCCACGCTCACGCTGCCGCCGTGGACCTCTGCGATGGCCCGGACCAGGGCCAGCCCCAGGCCGGTTCCGCCAAGATCCCGGGAGCGGGCTGTATCCAGCCGGAAGAAGGGCTCAAAGATCCGCTCCCGCAGCTCCGGTGGGATTCTGGGTCCCTGATCGGACACGGTGATGGCCGCATTCGCACCGTCCGGCTCTGCATGGATCTGGACTTCCCCGCCTTCCGGCCCGTACTTTACCGCGTTTTCCACCAAATTGAACAGTGCCCGGCGGAGCAGTTCTCTGCTGCCTTGGATGGAACCGGGGGCAGCCTCTGTGGAAATGTGCATCCCCTTGCCGCTGAACAGTGAGGACACATCCTCCGTAACCTGATGGAGGAGTTCACTCAATTCGATCCGGTCGGTGCGGGGCACCTGCTCAAGGCTGGTCAGCTTCAGCAGGCTGTCTACCATGCCGGAGAGCCGGTCCACCTCGTCCTCCAAAATGCGGAGGAATTCCTCCGTGGTCTGTGGAGAAAAATCCTGTTTCTTACGGAATAGGCCGATCCGGGTCTTGAGAACGGCCATCGGGGTGCGGAACTCGTGAGCGGCGTTCTGTGAAAAGCTGCGCTGCATCACAAAGGCCCGGTCCAGCCTTCTGGACATCTCGTTAAAAGAGCGGGCCAATTCCGCGATCTCATCCCCGCCGTTGGGAATGGGGAGGGGCTGCGCAAGATCCTGGGCGGTCCGGTTTTGGATCTGAATACTGAGTTCTTTTAAGGGCGCCAGGGCACGGCCTACCAGAAGATAGATCAGCAGAAGTCCCGCGGCCAGGATGGCGGCGGTGGCCAGCAGGCTTTGAATGTGAAAAAGCTGCCGGGCCTGCTGGACCGCAGGAGCCGGGGGAGAAACGAGCGTAAGCGGCATTTCCGCGTCAAGTCCGGGGGCCGTCTGAGCGGGATAGAGGGGGACGGCGGTGATGCTGTCCGCCAGCTGGATGGCAGACAGATTGCTGGTTACGGCGAGGGCGGTGCAGCACAGGGTCAGTAGCAGGGCGCACCAGAGAGTGACACGCAGACGCAAAGAATGGGCCCATTTCATGGTTCTGAATCCTCCATCAAACGATAACCCTGTCCCACCTTTGTTTGGATGGGATCGCCGCTCAGGGCCTCCCGCAGCTTTTTCCGCAGGGAGGAGATGTGCATTCGGACTACATTGCTGAAGGGATTGGCGTTCGATTCCAACACATGCTCCATCAGCTCCTCCTGGCTGACCCAGCGGTTCTGATGGAGCATCAGGTGCTCCAAAATGGCAAATTCCCGGGGTGTCAGCTCCAGAGGCTCCCCTCCGGCGGAGATGGAGCGGGACCGGGTATCCAGTGTCAGGCCGGCTGTGGTGAGCGCTGTATCCCGGGAAACGAACTCCCGGCGCAGCAGGCTGCGGACCCGGGCCTCCAGCTCCTCCAAAGCAAAGGGCTTGGTGAGATAGTCATCCGCCCCCAGGTCCAGTCCTGTTATCCGGTCAGACAGCCCTGCCCGGGCGGACAGGATCAGCACCCGCAGCTGCGGCCACTCCGCCCGGGCCACCCGCAGCAGATCCAGCCCGTCCATGCCTGGCAGGTTCAGATCTAGAATCAGCAGATCAAAGGCTTCGTTCAGAAGCAGATCGTAGGCCTTCGCGCCGTCATAGCACTGCTCTACTGTGTATTTTTCCAGCTCCAGGTCCTCTGCGATGCCATCGCACAACAGTTTCTCGTCTTCCACCACCAGAATACGCATGACTGGTCCCTCCCCCGCATGATATCTTCTATGATAACAGAAATCTGTAAATTTTTCATCAATGGAACCTTGACGGAAAATTTACACCAGCTTTGTTATACTCTCTCACGTTCCATTGAGACAAGGAGGTTTTATTGATGAGATTTTGGACGAAGAAGCGGGCGGCGGCCATTGGTCTGGCTGTTGTTATGACCATCTCTTTAACTGCCTGCGGTGAAAAGGATCCCAGCCTGGAGGAGGTGGAGCAGGCCATTGAAGCCGGTACCCTGACTGTGGAGGACGCCCTGGACAAGGGGTGGGTCGATCAGGCCTGGGTGGATGGCTACATCGAAGCCAACAGCGTTCCCGCAGGCGATAAGATGGAGGCCAACAAGGTGGAGGACTTTACGACCAGTACGCTGGATGGTATGGAGTTCACCAAAGCAGACCTGGGCGGCGTTGTCTTTTTCGCCTTTGCCGACCCTGCCAGCGAGGGCGTGCAAGAGTTCTATAACGCCCTGGCGCAGGCCCATGAGGGTGTGACCGCCAATGGAGCGGGTATCGTTCTGTGCACCAAATCCGAGGAAGGAAATGAGCTGTTTGCCGACGCACCCTTCCCGGTCATCCTCTACAATGATTCTCTGAAAGCGGCGGTTGGAAAGAACAGTGGAATGATCGAGGATGAGGAAATCCTCAACACGGCTTCCTGGTATGTGAACGGCTCTTTCTACTCCTCCTGGAGTCTGAAGGTGGATGCCGAAGATTTGGTCGAGGATGCGGCCGCCTTTGTGGAGATGAGCCAGGACAAGGAACTTTCCGGTGCCGACAGCGCTGACAGCGGGGCCGCCGGCATGGTCCCAATGGGTTGATATGAGAAAGACGACGGTATGTCTTCTGGCCGCGGCTGTTCTGATGATGGGCTTTGGCCTGTGGCGGGGAGAAGGGGCTGCAGTCCTGTCCAAGGGGATCAATTTGTGCATGGAGTGTGTGGGCATTGGCTAAGAACAGACACCGCTGGAAGATCCAGCTGGGGGCGACCCTTGCCGCCAACCCGTTCCTTCTGAACTTTTTTCAGGGGAAGATCTCCCGGGGGAGGCTGAAAGGGATCTGCGTGCCCGGATTAAACTGCTACTCCTGCCCAGCTGCGGCGGCCTCATGCCCCATTGGGGCGGTCCAGGCCGTCATCGGCTCCTCCAAATACCACTTTGCCTATTATGTGGTGGGATTTCTGTTGTTTATCGGGGTCCTGCTGGGACGTGTGGTGTGCGGCTTCCTGTGCCCCTTCGGCTGGTTCCAGGAGCTGCTCCACAAGATCCCCACAAAAAAGTTCAGCACAAAGCGGTTTCACATCCTCACCCATCTGAAATATGGGATTCTGCTCCTCTTTGTCATTATCTTGCCTATGACGGTGGTGAACGAGGTAGGGATGGGAGACCCCTTCTTCTGCAAATACCTATGTCCCGCCGGGATCCTGGAGGGCGGTATCCCCCTGTCCCTGGCTGATTCCAGCATCCGGGCCAGTCTGGGGTGGCTCTTCACCTGGAAGAGCTGCATCCTGCTGGGGATCGCAGTGCTGTCGGTGTTCTTCTACCGGCCATTTTGCAAATGGCTGTGTCCCCTGGGGGCCTTTTACGGCATGTGCAACAAGGTATCCGTTTACCGGCTGGAGGTGAACGAAAGCAAGTGTACCTCCTGCGGCGCATGCAGCCGGGTGTGTAAGATGGATGTGGAGGTCTTCCACATCCCCAACCACGCTGAGTGCATCCGCTGCGGAGACTGCGTAGCCACTTGTCCCCAGCAGGCGATTACAAAGACCTTTGCGCTGAAAAGACAAACAAAAAAGAAGGAGACTGTAACATGAAAAAACGGGTTTCTCTGCTGCTGGCTGCAGCCATGACGCTGACTGCGCTCACTGGCTGCTCCTCCGGAAATGATACCACTCTGGTATCCAAAACGCCGTTCCCGGAATTTTCTGAGGTGGACACTGAGGGCAACCAGGTGAGCAGCGACATTTTCGCGGACTACGACGCCACCATCGTCAACTTCTGGAACAACGGCTGCGGCACCTGTATCGAAGAGATGCCGGAACTGGAGGAGTTGTACCACCAGTTTCAGGAGCAGAATATCAATCTCATCGGTGTGGGCACCGACTCCGGCGAGGGGGAGGAACAGCTGGAGACTGCCCGAAACATTCTAACAGAAAAAGGAGTCACCTATGTGAACATCTCCCCAGATCCAGAGGGCAAGTTCTATCAGGACTTCATCTCTGAGATTTTCAGCTATCCCACCACCTACATTGTGGATGGTGAGGGCAATGTCATTGGCGCGCCCATCATTGGGAATGTGAAGAAGCAGATCGATACGGTGAACGAGCGTCTGGCGCTGATCCAATCTGAATGAAGATGATAAGCTTCCAATGCCAGCAGAGGACCTGCGGCTGTGCAAAAACGCCGGAGCGCGCCGTCTCAATGACGGCGCGCTCCGGCGTTTTTGTCAGCTTGTCAAAGAACCTCGCCAGCGGCGGGGTTCTTCTGGTATAATAGAGAAAAGGGGGATTGAATATGGAGAACTGGAAAAAGGATTCCCGAAAAGATATAGTGATGGTGGATGTGGATGCATTAGTCCCCCCAGACCATCTGCTCCGAAAAGTAGAAAGAGTCATGGATTATGACTGGCTATATGAGCGGTTAAGTCCATATTATTGCGCAGACAACGGGCGTCCAGGAACGGATCCTGTAGTGTTGATCAAGATGGTTCTAATTCAGCATTTGTTTGGGCTCGCGTCCTTACGTCAGACGTACCGGGATATACAAGTAAACGTAGCATACCGTTGGTTTCTCGGATATAGCTTGCTGGAAGAGATTCCTCACTTTGCAACGGTAAGTTATGCCTTTTGCAAACGCTTTCCCCCGGAGCTGAGTGAAGAAATTTTTGCACATATTTTGAACAAAGCACTGAACAACCGGATGGTAGACCCAAGCATGATTTTTATCGACGGAACACATATTAAAGCATCCGCGAATAAAAAGAAGTTGCAGAAGGAACAGGTCGCCAAAGCCGCGAAGGTGTACGAGGAACAACTTCGCAAAGAGGTATCCGAGGAACGAAAAAAACTGGGTAAGAAAGTCAACGATGACGATGATGACGAAAATAAAGGAAGTTCCGGAGGAGGAACGGTTGAGAAAACGGTGTCCAAAACCGACCCGGACTGCGGAATGTTTGTAAAAGGGGCACATGAGCGGCAGTTTGCGTACGAAGCACATACTGCCTGTGATAAGCACGGCTTTGTGTTGGGTGTTGAGGTAACCGCTGGAAATGTAAGCGATAGTGCTGCATGGGACGCAGTATACGACCAGGTAACGAACAGTTTTCCCGAAGTTAAGTTTGTAACGATGGATGCCGGATACAAAACACCTTGGATTGCAAAGAAAGTTCTGGAACACAGCAGAATTCCCATCCTTCCCTATACCCGATACAAGGTGTCGCAGACGGCCTGTTCTGTCGTGAAATAGACGGGCTGTTTTGTCGGTCATCGCCGGACATCATTGTCCGGCGCCGGTGCGTTTTGTCGCATAAGAGAAGGGGATGGCTCCAGCCATCCCCTTCTTTCCGGTATTCAAGAAACCTCGCCCTCCAGGACGAGTTGTACCATCCGGTCATCAATAATGGCCCGGCGGTTTTGGTATGCGTAGACAAGAGACTGGGTACAGGCCCGGTTAATCAGTCTCGGGATGCCGGATGAGAAAGAGTGGACTGCTTTCATGGCGTCCTCAGAGAAGATTGCGTTGGGGTGTCCAGCATAGGTCAGTTGCTTCTCAATATAGGCTTTCGTCTGAGCGTATTCGTAAGGCATCAGAAAGCACTGAATATCAACCCTGTGGAGGATCGCTCTGTACGCTTGCAGCCGTAGTTTCTCCCATAGCTCCGTCTGGCCAGCCAAAATGAGTGCGAGGGGATTTTCAGAATCCATTTTGTAGTTGAGTAAGAAGCGGATTTCCTCCAGCATTTCCTTAGAGAGTAGATGCCCTTCATCCACAATCACAACCAGTTTTCGGTGTCCAACTCCACGCATAATTTCAATTTCGTGGTGCAGTAGATTCCTTGCGTCACCTCGGTAGAACCGTGTTTCACACCCCAGCTGCTCCAGAAGACCGTTGTAGAAGTGTCTCGGGGTAAGTTTAGATTCAGAAAGGTAGAGTACGGTGTAATCTTGCCCATCTAAGACGCTTTTCAGGCGGCGCAGAGCCGTTGTCTTCCCCGTGCCCGCATCCCCAACCACAAGAGCAAAAAGCTGGCGGCTGGCAGCATAGAGCAGACGGTTATAGACTTCTTCGGTATCCTGGTCTTCATAGAGATTGTCAACAGGAATGCCCCGTACAAAAGGGGTATGTGTCATTTCAAAAAATTCCTCGTACATGCTTGTCACCCCTTTTCAATTTCTGTGGTGTAGGAAATCGCCCTCCTGCGCTGCTTGTCTTGGTATGGTTCCGTTATGGCATCCAATAGACGGGAATGGTCAACGGGAATACGCTCAATCTCTTTTCGTTTTGGCTTCGGTGCAACTTTTTCGCCAACTACAATCTGCCGCACTTGAAACGGCTCATGGTCTGGTGTCTCAATCGTAAGGATCTCTGTACAGATTGGGTCATAGACTACATCAACCTGCTTGCCGGCAAAAGCAATGCCAAGGTCATATCGTTTTCCGCCAAAACTAATTACACCACTCTTGTCGGCCTTACGGGATTCACAATGCAAAAATGCTCGTGCCATCAGAGCCTTGTCCACAAATCGTGGAGGCATGGAATCGGACTTAAATGCAATTTCTGGCGTTGTGCCAAGAGCACTATGCGGTTTGGAGTGGTAACATTCATGTAGCCATGCTTGGAATTTTGTGTTCAATTCTTGCAGGCTCTCTGGTGGATGTAGACTTACCTCTGCTAAAAAAGCATCCATCGTTTGGTTAAATCGCTCCTGTTTGCCTTTGCCCTGTGGATTTCTGGGCTTTGCATAGATCAGCCGGATACCAAGCAAATCGCAGGCGCGCTTCATCCAGCGTGTTCGGTACTGCGTCCCATTGTCAAAATAGAGTCTCCGTGGAAGCCCAAATTTCAGCATGGCTTTTTGCAGGGTGTCTTCTACAATACCTTGCTCCATCGTCCCGTAAAACTCACCGTGGAGAATGTATCTGGTAGCATCGTCAATCAGGCAGGAGAAGTAGGTCTGTGTCTGTACACCGCCAAGATTGAGCACAAGTCCATATTTAATATCTCCTTGCCACAGGTCATGCCGGTGCAGCCGTTGAAATCGTTGGGAAGCGTACCCTTTGTCATTGTAAAGCTTCATCATTGCGGTGGAATACCCTGCACGGCTCAAAGCATCCTGCAATGTGGTTCGCTTCAGAAATCCGGGAGGAGCCTTCTTCTCCAACTCCAGGATTTTAATAATTGTAGGGATGCTCCTGCTGGGAAGTTCCCTGCGTAGCTGGATTGCCTCATCCAGTAGCTCTTGTGGAATTTTGTAGTTACTTTGGCTGCTCCTGCTCTGCGGTTTCAGTGCTTCAAAACCTCCATTCAAATATGCGCAGAGATACCGTTCCAGAGTTCGTTGGGAAATCTGGTTTCGTTCGCATATCTCCTGTCGTAGCTGTTCCACCCGTCTGCTATCCATGTTTTGGGACAGCAGCGGTGCAATCATAGACATTCGCTCCTCTGCAATCTCTGCGGCGAGCTTCCTGTTTTTCATTTCCATGCTGGAATCGCCTCCTGTTTTATTGGCATGACACCAGTATAGCCGGAGGAAAATCCATTGTCATGGCGGAACGGTGCTGTATCCAATTTCCGCTGTTTGCTACCAGCCGGACAAAATGCACCGTCTGCTGGCGCAGAGTGTAGCCGGGGTGAAATGTCATCGGAAGGAGGTTGGCTGCAATCAATCCGGTTGCAATATTTTGGGCATAACAGATGAACCACGCAAGCCAGGATCGGATGCGCAGCCAGGTAGATGTTTCACAGGTATGTCGGGCTTCTGTAGATTCGGCAATCTCACAGAATGCTTCCACTCCATATCGCTTATATGGAATGAGGCTATCCGGTAACTCTCTGTGTGTTTTTCCACAGCACTGGCACTTTAATACTCTGAGATGGTATTTGTGTATGCAGTCTCCATATCGGACTTTCCGCGTACAGGTTCCATGAACTTTAAGTGCTCCTCCACAGATTGGACATAGGCTGCTCTCTTTGCTTAAAATTTTGGTAGTGTCCCCGTTGCAGGACAATTCATACTGTGCTATACTAATCATGGTTTGTGAGAGGGAGCATTGAGTCGTTGTAATTATTGGAAATGTGCTTGTTTCCAGTGATTGGACTCATTGCTTCCTCTTGCCTCATTTTTTGAGCTGTCATAATAATAGCATATCCAACTAAAAACAAGAAGCAAAACCGAAAAAATATATGCAAAACACAAAATTTAGGTTGCCATATACGAAATTATTCAGTATAATGAAGATGGTAGCTACCTAACAAGTATCAACGGTTCCAAGAAAAGGAGGAAAGTACCATGAAGAAAGTCCTGTCGGCTGTGTTAGCTCTCGCAATGGTGTTCTCTTTGTCCTGCACGGCTTTTGCTGTTGAAGAAGTCCCGTATGAACCGGTAGCCACGGAGGAAACCAATATCGTGCCGAAGTCGAGCCTGTCTCTTTCGTTCACCTCTTTGGGTTCCGGTTCCAGAAAGACTTCCAGCGAAACATACTACATTTCTGGTGAAGATGCTGTACTTACTATCAACTCCTGCACATGGAGTCCCTCTTCTCAGGATGTAAAAATCGGCTGGTATAATGTGGACACCCGGGTAACATACACTGTTACCTATGAAGGTGGAGATATTAACAGCAAGAGAGTCAACTCCAGTGGTGTTCCAGATGGAGATTATAAGGTTTGCATTGTGAATGGCGGAAGTAAGAGCATCACCGGAGCTATGCAGTACGAGGTAAAATAACCATGAAAAAGGGAATTCATCGAGGATTAGGGCTATTGTTAGCAATCGTGGTGGTTGCCATGTTAGCTGCTTGTTCTACTAAGGATTCTGTATCGGAGGTTCCAGACAAGGATGACAGCGATGCCATCGTTCCTCCGGCTTCTGTTCTTCCATTTGCTGATGTGGTGGATTTAAGTGAATACTTTGTAGATGAGCCTGTGGAATTCTCTGAGAGTACGCCAAAAGGAGAACTTGTGTGCGTCAATATTGATGAATCTCAATATTCAAAAGCAGACGATACCATTCTGTTGCCCAATGAAAAAACAAAGGCAATGGCCGTTCATTGCACTTGGGCCTCTGCTTCCAGAACAATCTATATTGGATTTATCGATGAGGTGTCTGAAGAGGTGTATACCCTATCTGCCGTTGGTGGTGCTCTTACAGGAACGCTCGATCTGAGTTCCCTTCCAGAAGGTGAATATCGTCCCATCATGTACAGCAGCGACAACCAAAATATCAATGCTGTTATGCTGTATCAATTCCAATAGTCTCAAGTTGAAGAGAGGTGCCGTTCTACCAAGAACGGCACCTCTCTTTTCCCTTTTATGATATAGCGATGCCAAAACAGACCGGCTTCAACGACAGATTAGCTCGGCTGTCGTGACAAAACAATCCGGCTATGCGACAAAACAGACCGGCTATTTCTGGACAAAACAGCTTGGCCTTAACAGTAATATCTCAACAAAAGATAAATATTTGTTGTGGAAGCACTATTTCTGCCTGATCAGGGAGTTTTTCTGCTTTTTCCCTCGCTATCAGCTATTTTTACCCCGGCATAGCCAAGGGTCTCCTGTTTGACGCTTACCCTAAAGATCCGGAAAGCAAAAAGGCTTCTCAGGGCCCGTCTGACGGAGAGGATTTTTTCAGGGGAAAGGGATGTTTGGAAAAAGCGGATTGACAAGCGCGCATGATTTGTGTACGATGTGACACACAGGTGTCTTGACACCTGTGTGTCACTTTACGAAATGGCGCCTGATACCTCTCTACCACACTGGAGCACGATACGGTTCTTATCATAGCATCGAATGGTCCGCGGTGATATGATTCCGCCGGTCAGGAGACGATCCAACCGGCTCTTGTGAAATGCAGTCTGTTTGGTGAGGGAAAGAGGGCTCTTTTTCGGCGCCATATATCTGTGTAAAAGAACAGGAGAGATCGTGTGTCTGATTATTCAACCACAACAGAGGCCCTGTATCAGGGCGACTATTTTCCGGAACTCGGGATACACCCGGAGACCATTCCATGCTTCCTGACAACTGCCTTCACAATGAAGGGCTTTCAAGAGGTGCAGGAAACCTATCAGAAAAAGGGCTATACCTATATTCGGACCCGTAACCCCAACCGTACCGCTTTGGGAGAGGTGCTCTCTTGTCTGGAGGGCGGTGAGGCGTCTCTGATTTTTTCCTCCGGCATGGGCGCCATCACCAGCACGCTCCTGGCAATCTTAGACCCCGGCGATCATATCATCTGCAACGCGAACATCTATGGCGAGACATTCTCTGTCATGACCCAGATCTTGAAAAAGTGCAATGTAGATGTCACGCTGGTAGATTATCAGAACACAGAGGATATTGCCAGGGCTCTGCGGCCCAACACCAGGCTGATTTACTCCGAGGTGTTTTCCAACCCTACGCTGACGCTGGTAGACCTGCGGGCCGTGGCGGAGATCGCCCACCGCCATGGCGCTCTGCTGATGGTGGACAATACCTTTACCTCACCCATCGCCATCCGCCCCATTGAATTTGGCGCTGACATTGTGGTCAACAGCCTGACCAAATTCCTCAATGGACACAGCGACGCCGCTGGCGGAGCCGTAACGACGACTCAGGCTCTGTGTGATAAGATACACCCCGTGGCTATGCTGCTGGGCACCCCTGGCGATCCCTTTAGCTCCTGGCTGATCCAGCGGGGCATCAAGACCGCCTCTCTGCGGATCCCTCAGCAGATGCATACCGCCGAGAAGCTGGCCAAGATGCTCTCTGAACACCCCTGCGTGGAGAAAGTGAATCACCCCAGTCTGCCCTCCTATCCTCAAAAGCAATTGGCGGACCGTATGTTCGGTAAGAATGGCCGCTGCGCCATGCTGAGTTTTATTGTGGAAGAAGCTCCGGAAAAGATCGATCGCTTCATGCGCGCTTTGAAATTTCCCCGCTATGCTCCCACTCTGGGCGGCCTGCACACCACACTGAGCTATCCCGTGCTGTCTTCCCACGCCGATGTGCCTGATGAGACCCGCCGCAAAATGGGCATCACCCCCGGTATGATCCGGGTATCTGTTGGCATTGAGGACGCAGATGACTTGATTCGAGACTTTGAACAGGCGCTGGAAGTCTTGCGCTGATAGACTATCATTTTTTGGAAAGAGAGATCTAAAAATGTCCTTTATTGATTTCCTGTATCAATTAGACAGCTGGGTCTGGGGGATGCCGTTGATCGTGGCAGTGATGATCCTGGGCGCTTATTACATGATTCGCGGCAAATTCTTCCCCTTCGTCCATTTCGGTCACACATGGAAAAATACCATTTTAGAAAAGTCTGATCAAACCTCCGCCGATGATAGCGGTAAAATATCCCCATTCCGTGCCTTCTGTCTGGCTCTGGGCGGCGCCGTTGGTATGGCCAATATTTCCGGTGTGGCAACTTCCATTGCGGTGGGAGGGCCCGGCGCTATTTTTTGGATGTGGGTATGGGCCTTCTTTGGTATGATGGTCAAGATCGTCGAGACCTCTCTGGGCCTGTATTACCGCCGGAAAGGACCGGACGGGAAGTACAGTGGTTCCGCCATGGATTACATGGAACGCGGGATTTCCGGGGAGATGGGATTGAAATTCGGAAAGCCTCTGGCCATTCTATTTGCCATCTCCCTGCTCCTGATGGTATTGCAGGGAAGCGGCGCATACACCGTCGGTGAAACCATGAGCGCTACATTCGGCCTGAACCTGATGGCAGTGGTCGTGGTATATGTCCTGTTCATCGTTTATCTGATTTTCCGCGGTGAGAACACGATCGGCAGGGTCGCGGAAAAAATCGTTCCGTTTATGTGCGGCGTTTATTTACTGGGCACGGTGGTCATCCTGATCCTGAACGCCGGCAATATTCCCGGTATGTTCGCAGATATTTTCAAAGGCGCATTTACCGGAACTGCCGCAGCCGGCGGTTTTGCGGGTTCCGCAGTGGCCACCGCCATTCGTCAGGGCGTGTCCCGTTCTGTCTATTCCAATGAAGCCGGCAACGGAACCTCTCCGCTGATCCACGGCTCCGCCAACACGGTTCATCCCGTCCGGCAGGGACTGTGGGGATCCGTCGAGGTGTTTTGCGATACGCTGATCGTATGCACCTGCTCCGGTCTTGCCATTTTGATTACCAATACCTGGACCTCCGGCGAAAGCGGCGCGACTCTGGGTGTTTTGGCCTTCACCGCCGCTTATGGCAGCTTTGGGAAATATTTTCTCGGCATCATGACGATTCTGTTTGCTTTCACTACCTCAACAACCTGGTATCTCTTTTACCAGAACATTCTCAGTTATCTGTTGAAAAAATGGCCGGCAGTCCTGAAGGCAGTACACAAAGCCTTTACGGTCGTGTTTCCTCTGATCATGGTCAGCAATGCGGCTCTCGTATACTATTCGGACTCCGACGCAACGCTGTTTTGGACCATCGTCAGCATCTTTACCGCGTTCCCTCTGTTCATTAACGCAATCGCTTTGTTCGTTTTGAGAAAGAAATTTTGGACGCTGTTAGATGACTATAAGGCGCGTTATCTGGGCATCGGGCAGGTAGATCCCAGCTTTTATGTATTCGCCGAGGACGACCCGGAGGTAATCGCCAAGATCAACCAGAATTTGGGCGAATCTTGAATTGCGCACCCGGCTGTGAATGCAGGCACACCGCAAGCTCTATTCCAATATGGGGTGCCCTTTGGCTTTTGATTTCACTGTTCTATGGGATCTGAATTGATTACGGACAGCAGGAATCCGCTGGAATCAGATGATCCCAGCGGATTCCGTCTCGCTTTTGCGACATTCGCGGAAGCGAGTACAGGGGCTCCGGCGGCGTTCCGCCGGAGCCCCTGTTTTTTCTGTCTGTGGCTGGTTCCGTGGTCATACGGACTGCGATCCCACCGCTCAGGCCGATCGCTTTTTTGTCACACACTTCTGCTTTTGACCCTGGGGAGCGTGGGCCGTATGGATCAGCTCCTCCCCACTCCAGCCCACATCCCCCGCCCCTGCCGCATACCGACGATTATACTACCACGCCTTATGGTCTGTGTGCAGCAGGTGGTGGGACCTCTCCCCCAGAGGCTGTCTCAGATACTCGTGGTACAGCTTCTGGACATCCGGGTTCTCGTGGGAGTATCGAACTTTTGCCTTTGCGTCCAGCTTCCACAGCTCCTTGCCTCGCGCCGCGGCCATCTCAACGCCCTCATGGATGGGCTGACCGCCGCCTCCGGCGCAGCCGCCGGGGCAGGCCATGACTTCTACAAAGTCATAGTCCGCTTCCCCGCTGTCAATAGCCTCCATCAGCTTCCGGGTGTTACCCAGGCCGCTGACGACAGCCACCCGAACATCCCCCGCGCCGGGGATGCGAAAGACTGCTTCTTTCCAATGCTTACTGCCACGAACTTCCGCGAAAGCATCGGGATCGGGGTTCTTTCCGGTCACCAGATAGTAAGCACTGCGCAGAGCCGCGTCCATTACGCCGCCGGTAGCGCCGAAGACAACAGCTGCGCCCGTGCCGGTGCCCAGAGGACTGTCAAACTCGGCTTCCTCCAGATCTTTGGGGACAATCAAGTCACTGCGCAGCAGACGGCACATCTCACGGGTGGTCAGAACCACATCCACATCGGGATCACCGCAGGCATCCTTCATGGTGGGCAACTCGCTCTCTGCCTTTTTTGCGGAGCAGGGCATAATGGAAACCACAAAGACATTCTTCGGGTCCACGCCAATCTTTTCCGCGAAATAGCTCTTCGCAATGGCGCCGAACATCTGCTGGGGAGACTTGGCGGTAGACAGATTGTGAACATAGTCCGGGAATTGACTCTTCAGGAACCGCACCCAGCCTGGACAGCAGGAGGTGAACATAGGCCAGCGGTACTTGCCTCGATGGGTAAACCGCTCCAGAAACTCGCTTCCCTCCTCCATGATGGTCAGATCCGCGGTGAAGTTGGTATCAAACACATAGTCAAATCCCATGGTCTTCAGGGCCGCCACCATACGCCCCGTAGTCGCCAGCTTTGTGGGGATCTCCATAAATTCCGCCCAGGCAACACGGACAGCGGGAGCCACCTGAACGACAGTGATCTTCTCCGGGTCCGCCAGAGCACGCAGCACCCGGATGGTATCGTCACGGACTGTCAGCGCTCCGGTAGGACAATGGGTCACACACTGTCCGCAGAAGGTACAATCGGTGTCCTTCAGAGTCCGCCCGTTCTTAATGTCCACCGTGGTACGGGAACCAGTCCCAGCCACATCCCAGATATTCATCCCCTGGATCTTATCGCAAACCTGCACACAGCGCATACACTTGACGCACTTACTGGCCTCACGGACAATGGGGGTATCCAGGTTGATCTTGGATCGTTCCGGCTTCACGGGATAGGGCTGAAAGTGGATGTTCAGGTCATGAGACAGCTTCTGCAGCTCACAGTTGCCGCTTCGTATACAGACGGTGCAGTTGGAGTTGTGCTGACTGAGGATCAGGCGCAGATTGGTCTTTCGGGCCTGACGTACACGAGGAGTATTGGTATGGACCACCATACCCTCCTTGACCTCTGTATTGCATGCAGGAGCCAGACGCTCCATATCTTCGATCTCCACCATACACATCCGGCAGGCGGCAATCTCGTTGATCTCCTTCAGGTAGCACAGGTGTGGGATCGGGATGCCGGCTTTCTCGGCAGCCTCCAGGATGGTCGTACCCGGAGCCGCTTTTAATTCGCGGTCATTGATTGTGAACCTTACCATTTTTCCACTCGACCTCCCTTGAAGCTTCCATAACCAAAGTAATCGCAGCGCAGGCAGCGGCCTGCCTCCTGTACAGCCTCTTCATGGGTCATACCGCACTCGATACAATTAAAGTCACACTTGCGCTCGCTTGCCTCACGCTCACTGGGATTCACACGACCGCGGGGGCGCAGATCCGAGCACAGGGGCGCGGAAACTTTCACATCCACCGTGATCTCATGGTGGAAGCCCAGATACTCATCGATGTTGGCCGCAGCAGCCTTACCGGCCGCAATGGCACGAATGACCGTCGCGGGACCGGTAACGCAATCTCCGCCCGCGAAAACAGCCTCCATATTGGGCAGCTGGGTATCCGGACGGGCGACCAGAGCGCCGCTGCGCTGCAGCTTCACGCCGGCCTCTTCCAGACCATGCGATTCAATGCCCTGACCGATGGCTACGATGATGGTATCCGCTGGCAGACGGACAGGCTCCACACTCGCGGTATTCGGCCGGGGACGGTTGGCCTTGTCATGTTCGCCGATGATTTGAGGCTGTGCCCACAGGGCGGTCACATGATGGCCGGCACCCTCTTCGATCCGCAGCGGCGCATGGAGGGGCAAAATCTCGGCGCCCTCGGCGATGGCGCCTTCCACCTCTTCCGCCTGAGCCGTCATATCCTCCTGCCGTCTGCGATAGACACAGGTGACCTTCTTGCGCCCAGACGGATGGCACTGCGGGTGACATCCATGGCGACGTTGCCGCCGCCCACCACCACCACATTCTGACCCGTGAAATCAGGCATCTCATCGTCGCCGATCTTCCCCAGCATCTCAACGGCAGAGATCACGCCAATGCTGTCCTCCCCCTCAATGCCCACTTTTTTGTCCGTATGGGCGCCGATGGAAATATACAGGCAGTCATAGTTTGCCTTCAGCTCCTCGAAAGAGATCTCGTTCCCCACCTTCACGCCGGTGTGGACCTCGATGCCCAACGACAGGATAGACTCAATCTCGGCATCCAGTTTCTCTCTGGGGAAGCGGTAGCTTGGGATACCGTAGCGCATCATGCCACCCAGCTTCTGGCGTTTTTCATAGATGGCTACATGATGGCCCATAAGGACCAGATAGTAGGCCGCCGACAGGCCGCCGGGGCCGCCGCCGATGACGGCGATCTTCTTGCCGGTGGAAGGAGCGCACCGAGGCTGAGGCACATCTCCGGCGTTGTCCACAGCATAGCGCTTCAGGCCGCGGATGTTCAGAGCGTCATCTACCATGCCGCGGCGGCAGCGGGCCTCACAGGGGTGCTCACAGATATAGGCACAGGCTGTGGGGAAAGGATTGTCCTTACGGATCAGGCGAACCGCATCCGCGTAGCGTCCTTCCTTCACCAGAGAGATGTAACTGGGGATGTCCACGCCGGCGGGACACAGCGCGACACAGGGCACGGGGTTCTCCAGACTACCCAGGCAGCGGTGATGCAGGATATGTTCCTCATAATCGTCCCGGAAGCCCTTCAGGCCCATCAGGACCAGATTGGCCGCGTCGATCCCGATGGCACAATCCGCGCTGTCCACGATGACCTGGGCGGTATTTTCGATCCGGCGCAGGATGCCTATGTCAGGCTCCCCGTCCAGCACTTCACGGATCATGTCGGAGATCTGGCTGAGGCCAATACGGCAGGGCACGCACTTGCCGCAGGTCTGAGCCTGACACAGGTTCAGAAAATTCAGGGCCATATCCACAGGGCACAGGCCCGGGGGGCTGGCCGCGATTCTGCCTTCCATGTTCCGGTACAGCTGTTCCACGACAGCCTGCGCCTGGCTGGGAGTCTTTACTTCCAATCTACTCATGATCTGCCTACCCTTTCTCTCGTTTTATCTGCAACAGGACCTCTTCCCAGACCCGCCGGAAGGGCTGACCGCTTCTTCCGGCGATTTCCGCCACATTCTCATACTCTGGCTTTTTCTGATGGATCCCGCAGCTGTCCGCGCGCTTGACTCTGACCAGGCTGAACGACGTCTCAACATTTTCACACCGGGATTCAGCAGATATTTTCCGCACTCCCGCTCCCAGGCGCCAATCCATTAGTGGTCAGTGGCTTTCTATACTCCGCATTTCGTACATACGAAATATCGATCGTCTTCCAGTTCTACGATCACAGCAGCATTTCAGAAACGTTGGGCAATTACAATCTCTTTCACAGACGGAAATCACACTGGAAATACTAATGCCAAATCTATTCGATCTTTGCCACAAGTTAGAACATGACCGGCATACCCCGCATGACGCCACAGCGCTCATTTCAGAAATGATGAACAGCCTTCTCCGTTTTGGGGGTTGACCATCTTCATCCCTGCTTTGGCGCCGCTTCTGACAAATACAACGGCAGCCCAATCTGGATCAACCAGTACGCTGTTCAGTGTCCGCCATCCGAACACTTGCATCTGTTGGATCACATTCCCGCTCTTCTCTGAATGAGCAGTCTCTCATTCCTGCAAAAATCAATTGGCAAGCCGGTATTTTGCATATATTCCGGCACTGCGGTTGCAGAAGCTTTTTTGTCTGCAAAATCCCTCCAACATTTCCAGCCGATAGATCCTCTGCTATATAACTTACTTTTTTATATTGAAAATGTCAAGATTAAATTGAAAAAATCCAGATTTACAGGCATGCCACACACATTGAATATCCGGATAAAAAAGGACAACGGATAATCCCGCATCAGTTGCAGCTGGATCCGCGGGCAACATTTGCATGAATAGGAGTAAAATCTTTCAAGAAAAGAGCATAACACAAGACACCGCATACCGGCAATATGCCCGGCCTTACTCCAGATAAAACGTTTCTGTACTCCTGGTGAGCGATACGATCAAGTACAACGCTCTGGGAAAATAAAAAGAAGTTCATACAAATCCCTGGCAGAATGAAGTTACCACACACCAAACTACGGAAGGAGACTTGTATGAACTACCGTCATCTTCATATCGAAGAACGTAGCTGTATCCGGAACTATGATGCAGATGGGTCGCGTGACCGAACGGCCGCCCGGCAGGAATATCTACACAGGCACACTCAGGTTCAGTCTCCGCATACCTCTTTCGCCAGCTGAGAGACTGTTTTATGCAGCAGTGGATGCCGCTTATTGGGGGCAATCTCCTCCAGAGGCTTGAGTACAAAGTCCCGCAGATGCATTTCCACATGGGGAATGACCAGCTCTTCTGTTTCCAGGACCAGATCGTCGTACATCAAAAGGTCCAGGTCCAAGGTCCGGGGGCCCCAACGGATCATTCGTTCCCGGTGGGCCGCCTGCTCGATTTCATGCATACGGTCCAGCAGTTCCAGGGGAGGGAGGAATGTCTTGAGCATCAGGCAGGCATTTAAAAAGTCATCCTGCTCTACCCCGCCATAGGGTTTGGTAACCAGGAAGGAAGAGACCTTCCGCACACAGCAGCCTCGAATTTGCTCCAGCGCTTGTACCGCCATGTTCAGATAACCAGCCTTGTCCCCCATATTGGACCCAAGACTCAGATAGGCAGTGTGCCAGAAGCGGGTAATCTTTACCGATACCGTTTCCAGCGGCAGTCCCACGGGCGCCCACGGCTTTTTCAGCTCCAGCGTTATCCCCTTCAGCAGAGGATACCGCAGCAGCAGTTCTTCCGCCAGGTGTTCTGCTGCAGCTTCGATCAGCTTGAAGGTGTTCTGTTTCATGTAATCGGTCACAAAGCTGCTGACTTCCCCATAATGGACAGACTGCTCCAGGCAGTCGGATTTTCCAGCTGGTCTGGAATTGACATACAGGGTAAGGGAAATCAGAAATTTCTGACCCAGGCGGGTCTCTTCGGGAAAAACGCCGTGATGAGCAAATATTTCAAGATTTTCCACATGAATCTCGTCATAACATGAGGGCTCCATCTTCTTCACCGCCCTTCCCGGATGATCGCTTGGGTCATACGGATGGCCCGGAGATTTTCTTTTACATCGTGGACACGGACAAACGCCGCCTTCTTTTGTACACCGATCACGGTCGTCACCATGGTCCCCTCGACCCGCTGGTCAACCGGCAGATCCAGAGCGCGGCCAATAAAGCCCTTCCGGGAGGTAGCCAGCAGCACAGGATACCCCAACTCCACAAGGCGCTCCAGATGGCAGACAGCTGCCAGATTATGTTCATCGTTTTTTCCAAAGCCCACGCCCGGATCCAGAATGATCTTGCTGTCCTGGATGCCCGCGCTCTTGGCAATGGCCAGGGAATCCCGCATATCCTGACACAAATCGCCCAAAAAGTTATGATATTCCGCCTTTTCGCGGTTATGCATCAGGACACAGGGCACCTGATACTGGGCAATCAGGTCCGCCACCTTCCGGTCATATTTCAGCCCCCAAATATCGTTGACCAGGTCGGCGCCCGCTTTCAAGGCCGCTTCCACCACAGGACTTTTATAGCTGTCGATTGACACGGGGACATCAAAGCTGCTTTTTACCATTTCGATCATAGGAAGCACCCGGTCGATTTCCTCCTGGTCGCTGATCTGAACGTGTCCGGGCCGGGTGGATTCGCCGCCGATGTCAATAATGGACGCTCCCTCCTCGAGCATCTGGGCTGTGTGCTGTTTCGCTGCTTCCAAATCATTCCATTTTCCGCCATCAGAAAAGGAGTCAGGCGTCACATTGAGGATGCCCATGACATAGCAATCATTTTCCACATCAAACTGACGGTCTCCTATTTTCATCATGTTCCCACGCTCCTCCTATCATCATCTGGTCAGGGTAAGATTTTTCCTGTCTTTGCTCCAGTTACATTCCCGGCAGGCAGCGCAAAACAGGCAGGCGCGCGATGCCTTGTCCGCACGGTAAATGAGTCCCGCTAAGTCGCTGCCGGCCTGTTCCATGTTCTGCGTTCTATGCTGTAAGATCGCATTCAGGATCGTTTTCTGTTCTTCTTCAGAAAACCCACAGTCCTTCAAAATGCCTTCCGCTTCCATGGCGCTCGCCTGCTCATGGGGTACCCCCTGTGTATACTGAAGGTGCCGGCCAATGTCATGCAGCAAGGCGGCGGCATAGATCTCCTCTTTTGGGATACCAAGACCGTTTTCCAGATCCTCAATGTAGGCGATCCTGGCCACATCTAAAAAGTGCGCAATGTCATGCTTGCAAAATATGCGATCCCGCTCCAATGCGTGGATTTTTTTCACACTCTCGTTCCAGCGTGGATGGGCACAGATGCGATTGATACGAACCATTTTCTTATCTGCGCTCCAGCATCCGGTAAAAGTTATTTTGGAGTCTCTCATTTTCGTCAAATACTCCCCTGGTGACCACGGTGACCGTCTTGGTGCCGGGCTTTTTTACCCCGCGCATGGTCATACACATATGCTCCGCTTCAATGAGAACCATGACACCCTGCGGCTTCAGTTCCTCCATAAAGACATCCGCCACCTGGGCAGTCAGCCGCTCCTGAAGCTGGAAGCGCTTTGCAAATACCTCCAGAGTACGGGCAATCTTACTCAGACCCACGACCTCGCCGTTGGGAATATAGGCAATGGCAGCCGTCCCGTAGAAGGGCAGCATATGGTGCTCACAGAACGAATAGAAGTGGATGTCCTTCTCGATGACCATATCATTGTTATCCACATGGAAGCGCTTCCGCAGATGTGTGGCCGCATCATCGGTGTAGCCGCCGGCCAGTTCCTCATACATTCTTGCAATGCGGTCCGGGGTCTCCAAAAGTCCCTCTCGTGTAATATCTTCTCCGATCCCTTCCAGAATCAGCTTGACGCCCTTCTGGATCATCTCACGGTTCATTGCCGGTACCTCCTGTCAAAACTGCTTGTTCCGCCTCGCCGAGGAACGAAAGGGAGCCAAAAATAACAATGACATCTTCTTGATCCGCCCGCTCCAGGCTCAGTTTTACCGCCTGCGCAATGCTTTCCGCAGCTTGAGTCCGGGGATTAACCGCTTCCACCGCTTTTTTCAGGGCTTGAGCGGAAAGCGCTCTGGGATTGTTGGGCGTCTCCACTGTAATAATATCCTCCGCCAAAGGCGCAGTGAGCTGGATCACGGTTTGAAAATCCTTATCCCGAAACATTCCCATGATATAGTGAAGCTTTTTGTTCGGAAAACAGCGCTTCAGAGACTCTTGCAATTCCTGGGCAGCTCCGGGGTTGTGGGCTCCGTCGATAATGACCACTGGGTCCCGGCGCAGCAAAGTAAATCTGCCCCACCAGACCGTGTGCAGCATACCAGCGCGCACCTGCTCGTCTGAAAGGCGATAGCCCACTCCGCGCAGTGCCTCTACAGCTTCCAGCGCCAGGGCAGCGTTCTGGATCTGGTAACTGCCGGCCAGATTGATTTTGACGTCCTTCCATGTCTTGTAAGAGAAGCTCTGGACCTCATATCCATAATGAACCTCTCTGAGCTGTGTTGGGTCAACAATGCGAAGGGCACAGTCTTTTTCCCTGCAAGTTTCCGCGATCACATCGGCAGCTTCCGGCTGCTGGGCCGCCGATACCACTACGGTATGGGGTTTTATGATCCCCGCCTTCTGCCGCGCGATCTTTTCCAGGGTGTCACCCAGGCAGTCCATGTGGTCCATGCTGATGGAAGCAATGACCTCGATAACAGGGGTCCGGATCACATTGGTGGCGTCTAACAGGCCGCCCAGTCCAGTTTCCAGGACCACAATGTCGCAGTGCTGTTCCTTAAAGTAGAGGAAGGCCAGTGCCGTTTCAATTTCAAATACAGTCGGTCCGGCCAGCCCAGCCGCCTTCATGTCCTCCACCGCCGCCCCAATTTTTGTGACATGGCGGGCCAGCGCATCTTGCTCAATGTACTTCTGGTCAACTTGAATTCGCTCACGATAGGAAAACAGCGTGGGAGAGATGTAGCGGCCGGTTCGGTAGCCCGCGCCAGACAATACCGTTGAAAGATATGCCAGTACAGACCCTTTTCCATTGGTTCCGGAAATGTGGATGAACTTTAAGTCATCCTGGGGGTTCCCCAGTCTGTCAAGCAGCTCTTTCATACCCTCCAAGCCAAGCACACTTCCACATTTGGATATTTCATCCAAATACGTTCTTGCTTCTGTGTAATTCATATTGCTCCTATCTGAGGCAGAAATATTCCTCTAAAGTTATCGAGAATCATTATATTCCAGCCTAATATAGATCGCAATAAAGGATCAAAAGGAATCATCCTCGATCATTTTTCTTTTTTACCTAACTATGTGCTTATACTTTCACTTATTAACGCAGGAAATATGTAGGAATATGTTCTTTTCAATCGGTCATCGTGTACCATTCCCCTCGCCACCATAATTCACCAGCTGGAAGGACACGGGAAGTCTGAACTGCCCACCGCCTTTGCCCTGCAAACCGAAAAAGAGAACGTGGAAATGAACCACTTGTTCCTGCTGACAGCCAATGCGGTTCCGGAAGAAGCAGACTGTGTGGTAATCTACACCCCGGAACGTGATACTTCTTCCGCCGGATAGGGCGGCAGATAAGATCACCGATTCTCTAATCAAGGACAACTACACCCCCGTTATGCCGGCCTCCGATGAATGCGCTCTCTTCCCTCATCGGCAAGAGCGAGGCCATGGCGATCCGCAGCAGGCCTCTATGGACAATGAGCGCTATGTCTCCATCGGAGACGGCAATGTGTATCTTGCCAAAGTAGACCCGCTGGACATCGATCGGGTCTGGAGTATTTAGCTACGGGAAACCTCTCCAACTTACGTCACCTAAGTCCTTGCTGGCAGCTTTACCGACGAATTTCCTGATGATAAAGAAGAAATTCGCCTGACCGCATCGTTCCGTCAGGAAGATCACCCACCCGTAGAAATCGCTCTCTACCGCCATGACGGCAGCCATTGTCTTGCAGTCGTAGATGGGACGCCCTTCGCTCTGGTCGATCGAAGCCGCGTGGTAGACCTGATAGAGGCGGTCAACGCCATCGTCCTACATTGATTTTGCATTAAGAGACAAACTGCAAGCTGATATGGATCAAAGGCTCATCACACCATTCACTAAATGTCACACCCGTATGTGACTTTAGGTATTATAGCGCACACTCCAGTTTTATATCTGCACTTACACAGGGAGCCCACCGGCAGTTCCCTAAAAGCACAGGGCTCCGGCGGAACAGCACTGCCGGAGCCCTGATTTTTCTGTCTGTGGCTTGTTCTGTGGTCAAAGCCCTGATCACACATTTTAAGCGCCCCAAAAAGTCAAAAAAGTAAAGCAAAACCGCCCTTTTCACACGAAAAGAGCGGTTTCTGTGGAGCTGCTATCCGGATTTGAACCGGAGACCTCATCCTTACCAACTGATTGGGAGGATGAGGTTTTCTGTTTTCCGGGCCTTTTGTGCCCTTTCTGGTCCGGAGTGTCATCCTTTCCGGCCCTCTTGCGTCCGTTACTTCCGTCCGCTCGTTTCCCCGTGTGGGTCGCGGTGTGGGTCAGAGGCCCTTGCCAGCGGCACAAAGGCAAAAATCTTGTCTTGGAGATAGAGAACGCATCTCCCCCGGGGCTATAACACCATATCAGAGGGCAACAAAAAAGTCTTTCCTCTGTTCTAAACGCTTGTCCAGATACGCTTTCTCCCACGGCCTTTTGACTCAGGATTTGCGGAACAGTAAACAATGAACAGCTCTTCTTGGATTCTTCCCGTGAAAGAGGGCAACCACCCAAAAATTGTGCGCACAATATTATGTTCTGTTTCTCTGCTCTGAGTCAGTTCTTGGTGCAGCTTCCCGAATGTCTCCAATTCTTGATGCCTGCCATATGCCAAATTCTATTTGTCGGCAGACAGCGTATATATAGCGCATTCCCAAAAGGAATATCATTATTTATTATTGCCATTTCCCTTAAAAAAAGGACTATGATATCCTGAAATGGAAGGAATCGGAACCCGCCGGGGCAGATCCGCCGAAAAACGCAGAGAGGACAAGGAGGAATTGAAGATGGGAAAATCTATTACGCAAAAAATTCTGGAATCGCACCTAGTAAAAGGCCACTTAATTCCGGGAAAAGAGATTTTTATCAAAGTAGATCAAACCCTTACCCACGATATCAATGCCGTGATGACCTATCTGGCTTTCGAGGCTATTGGGCTTGACCGGGTGCGCACCGAGTGCAGTGTCAGCTATCTGGATCACAATCTGCTGTATGTAAACAGCATGACTCCGGACGACCATGTCTACCTCCAGTCTGTGGCGCGGAAGTATGGTGTCTATCTGTCTCGGCCTGGAAATGGCATATGTCACACAGTTCATATGGCACGGTTCGGTGTGCCGGGTAAAATCAGCATGGGGGGTGACAGCCATACCCCCCATGGCGGCGCGATTGGAATGCTGTGCATCGGCGTAGGCGGCATGGATGTAGCCACCGCCATGACAGGGATTCCAATGCGGTTGAAAATGCCTCAGATCGTCAAAGTCCACCTCACCGGTCAGTTGAAACCAGGAGTCAACGCAAAGGAAGTCGTACTGGAGATGCTCCGGCGGGAAACCGTCAAGGGAGGACTTGGCAAAATCTATGAGTATACAGGCCCCGGTGCCGCCTCTCTGGAAGTACCTCAGCGGGCCACAATCGCTAATATGGGCGCAGAAATGGGCGCTACCACCTCCATTTTCCCCGCCGACGAACAGGTCCGGAAATTTTTAGAGGCCCAGGGTCGGGGCAACGTCTATCAAGAGCTACTGCCTGACGAGAACGCAGAGTATGACCAAGTCATTGAGCTGGACATGAGCCAATTGGAGCCCATGATGGCCTGTCCCCATCTGCCCGATCATGTACTGCCTTTGACCCAGGTGCCGAAAAAGAACGTTCAGCAAGTCTTTATCGGCTCCTGTACCAACGCCAGTTACGCCGATATCGCTAAGGCGGCCACTGTATTCCATGGGCATCATGTGAATGATGGAGTCTCCTGTACCTGTGCCATTGCCTCCCGTCAAACCTATAAGGAACTGTTGCGGGACGGATATATCGACATACTGGTAGACGCCGGGGTACGCCTGCTGGAGATTGCTTGCGGCCCCTGCTGTGCCATTGGACAGACGCCGCCTACTAATGGCGTGGCAGTGAGAACATCAAACCGCAACTTTAAGGGACGAGCCGGAGAACCGACAGCGGAAATCTATTTGGTCTCCCCGGAAAGCGCTGCGGCCACTGCCATTAAAGGGACCTTTGCCACGGCAGAGGAGGTCATGGGCGAGGATGTTGCACGGCTGGCACATATCACTGAGCCAGAACACTATATCGTGGATGACTCTATGATTCTGCCTCCTCTCTCCTCAAAAGATGCGGAGCGGGTAGAGGTGCTTCGGGGGCCGAACATCAAGTTCCTTCCAGTCCCGGACGTTCCTGAGCGCCATTTGACGGCCGCAGTCAGTCTGAAGACCCGAGACAACGTCTCCACCGACGATATTACCCCCGCCAGCGCAGAGTTCTCCTCCATGCGCTCTAACATCCCGCTGATGAGCCAATATTGTTACGCCAGATACGACCCCACCTTTTCCGCTCGGGCCCGAGAAATGGGGATTAGCGTAATTATCGGCGGAGAAAATTACGGTCAAGGCTCTTCCCGGGAGCATGCGGCCATCAATCCTATGTACTTAGGCGTCAAGTGTGTGATCGCTAAGAGCATCGCCCGTATTCACAAGGGTAATCTGGTAAATCACGGTGTGATTCCTATGCTGTTCGACGATCCAGCCGCCTATGACAGCATAGACCAGATGGACGTGCTGGAGTTTGTTGATTTGATGGGACAACTGCCCCGCCGCCGGGTAACAGTGAAAAATGTAACAAAACACTTTGAGTTTGACGCTGTACTAGATTTGACAGATAATGAACTGGAGGTTGTAATGGCCGGAGGCCAGCTGCGCTATCTAAAAAATCAGTTGGCCGCCAGTGGGGTATAATCGGACATACTGCCGCAAATTCATCCCTGCTGTGTTATGATGAAAGTATCAACATACTCATAGAAGCGGATTGTGGAGGAGAACCCGATGAAAGATTCTGACTGGCTGATTTTATCTGAGCTGTATAAAAACCCCAATATGACTAAAGTAGCTGATTTGCTCCATATTACGCAGCCATCCATGACAAAGCGGTTACAGCATATTGAGGAAGAGTTTGGCGTCACTATTGTCAACCGAACCTCTAGAGGACTAATCTTCACCCCGGAAGGAGAGTATTTGGGCCACCAAGCGGACATCTATCTTCATTTTTTGGATGAAACTCACCGGGAGTTAGCCCGAATGAAAAACATAGGAGACAGTGTGATCCACATTGGTTCTTCCTACACATACAGTAAATATGATCTGGGCGAGCTGATGCTTCGCTATCGGAGGCAGCATCCAGAGGTCCATTTCAATGTGATCACTGAGAGCAGCGACAGCCTGTTCCGCCGGATGCTGGATGGAACCATCCATATGGCCTTTATTCGCGGGGACTATGACAGTTCTCTGAACAAAGTTCTAGTAAGTCGGAACAACGCCTATGTGGTGACAAAGGAGCCCATCATTCTCTCAGATCTAAAATCGATGACACGCATTGGATACAGTACGAATCATCAAACTCAGAAGCAGCTGGATGACTGGTACACCGAGCAATTTGAGGAACCCGCTCCTGCCAACATGAGCGTCGGGTACATTGATGTGGCATGGCAGCTGGTGGAACGTGGCGCAGGCTATGTCTGCTGCTTTGTCCCGGAGCAGTACGAGGGACAAAAGCGTCTCTTCCTCACACCCATGTGTCACCGAGATGGCACACCAGTAAGTCGGAACACATGGTTTTTCTATCCAAAGAGCAAACGGCTCCCAGAAGCACAGGTGGATTTTATTCGCTTTGTGGCACAGGACCTTAAAGAAAAGAGAGAGTCTGATGGAACTCAGGAGGTAATCGTATGACATACGCTTATGTCGGATGCAGAACGACGAAAGAACGAAACGCCAGAGGCGAGGGGTTGAAAACCTATCAGATTCTCCCCTCTGGAAAATGGCAAGAGCTACAGTGTCTGTACACAGAGCCTAACCATTCTTTCCAGATACTGGATTGAGAAGAGAAATACCTCTATTCCGTCCATGGGGATATTACGAAAGTCAGTAGCTATCAAATCCAGCACGATCACACTCTGAAGCATCTGAATACCGTGGAGATCGGGGGGGCGAAACCCAGTAGATATTACAGTGGACCGTGAGAACCGCCGGGTTATCGTGGCTACCCTTCAGGGCGGCACTCTCTATGTGATTGACCGGCAGGAGGATGGCTCTTTGGGGAAAATCACAGCTACCTTCACCTATGAAGGAAAAGAAGACGGAAAAGTTTCCACGATCCACCAATGTATCTGGGACAAGAGCGGGGATTATCTCTTCGCTGCAGCCCAGGGGCGTATTAATGGCTATGGCCAATTCCGATCTCTGAAATACGAGCACGAAACTGGGCGCTTTACAGAAACTTCCCGCTTTCTCGCCCGCACTTGGGATGAGCCGCGCCACGCCGCAGTCCATCCCAACAACCGTTGGGTCTATCTATGTGAAGAAAAAGGAAACAAGGTGCTGTATTTCCAGTTTGATACAGAGCATGGGGCTCTCACCCCCCTGCAGGAATTAAGCACAGTTCCCGAAACGGTCACTGGATATTCCGATGCCTCTGAAGTTATGGTAGATCCTTCGGGGACGCATGTCCTCGTATCCAATCGGTATACTGATTCCATGGCAGTTTACCGCATTGACCCGGTTACCGGGTATCTGAAGAACACTGGCTTCTTCCCTTGCTTGGGCAAGACACCTCGTTTCTTCTGCTTCGGCCCCAACAGGAAATGCTATGTGGCCAATGAGGACAGCGATACAATTGTGGAGTTTGACTTTGATTCTGCCACAGGTCAGTTAATCCCCACGCTGAACATTGTCCATACCGGAAGTCCGGTATGTATTGTGTTCACACAGGACTGAGGAGGTACCATTATGAATTTAGGTCTGCTGTCTCTGCTCCTGTTGGCGCTCGCTATTGTGGTAGGCTTTCTGTGGAATGGAAATGTGGGCCTGTTGTGTGTGGGGCTGGCCATGGTGCTGACTTTGTTCTACGGCGAGTCCATCAGCGCCGAAGATGTAATCTCCGGTTTTAACACATCCCTGTTTATCCAGATGGTGGGCGTGTCCTATCTTTTCTCTATCATCCAGAGCAATGGCACCCTGGAACTGGCAGCCAAGAAGATAGTCAGCCTAGTGCCCGCTCGGGCCATCCCAGTGGTCATGTTTTTCATCGGCATGGCCCTTAGTGCCTCCGGTCCGGGGTCCATTCCCTGTTTGGCGATCATCCCGGTGATTGCCATTCCCCTGTCTGTCTCTGCCGGAATCAACCCTATCATGACCTCCATAATCGGCGATATGGGAGCTATGGCTGGGCGTATGAGCCCGTTGACCCCGGAAGCTGCCGTAGTACGCACACTGATGGAGGCACAGGGGCTGGATGGGAATACAATTCCCATTATGATCTGCACTTTTATCACTGCTGTTGTAGTAAGTATTCTGATCGCAGTCTATTATAAGGGATGGCGGGTAGACAACTCCTACGCCGGCGGCACCAAAGCACAGCTGCCCTCCTTCAGTTGGCAGCAAATCCTGTCCTTGGTCGGCCTGTCCATTATGGCGGTTGGGGCTCTGTTCCTGGGCTGGAATGTGGGGCTCACAGGTTTTCTGATTGGTACAGTCCTGGTAGTCCTGGGCTGCGGTGATGAGAAAAAGGCTGTAAGCGGAGTGCCCTGCGGCGTGATCCTTATGGTTTTGGGGGTTGGCATGCTAATGAATATTGTCAGCCTTTCCGGCGGCATTGATCTGTTGGTAGGGGCACTAGAAACTTTCACGGACCCCCGAAGCGCCTATTCCATTATGGCTCTAACAGCAGGATTTCTCTCTTTTTTCTCATCCGGTCTGGGTGTGGTATTCCCTACTTTGGTCCCTGTCTGCGGCGGGTTAGCTGAGAGCATCGGGGTGGATGGCATTCAGATGGTCGCTATGGTAGTGATCGGCGGTACGATTGCCGGATACACCCCCATCTCCACTACCGGAGCCCTGATCATGGCCGGTGTGGCTCAGCAGGAGGATTCGGAGTCCCGCTTTCCTCAGAACAAGCTATTCATAGAACTGTTCGCGGTCTCTATCCTAAACCTGATTGTCTTGGCCGTGATGGCCGCTCTGGGAATCTATGGGCTTGTCGTGTAAGTTACAAAGCGCGTAATTTATCTGCTGAAATTTGATTAGAAAGGAATTTTGACATGGATACCACCCAGCTAATTCAGGCCCTGCGGGAATTTTCTACTACAGAGCTATGCGACGGGATGACCGAGTTCCGGGTCCTAGATCCGGCTATCCACGGGATGGCCGCCAGGAGAAAGATCGTAGGACCTGTATTTCCTGTTGAGATACCGGGAGGCGTGAGTGGGATTATACCGGATGTTCTGCTGGAGATCCGCCCAGGTCAAGTATTGGTCATAGCCGCACAAGGCTACTGCCACAAAACCTGCTGGGGAGACTACCGGAGCTTTTGTGCTGCCATACAACAGGTAGAAGGGGTCGTTATCGACGGTGCCTTCCGGGATCTGGAAGGTTGTGAGGAAGCTGGAGTTCCCATTTACGCCCGTACCGTCGTCCCAAGAGCGGGCAAAAAGGACCGCGTTGGCAGGATCAACGTGCCAGTTTATCTGGGCAATGTACAAGTCAATCCTGGCGATATCATTGTGGGAGATGCGGATGGTGTCGTGGTGATCGTTCCAGAAGAGGCCGAAAATATTATGGCACGTGCCCGGGAAAAATCAGCGCGGGAAGCTTCTGCAATTCAGCGCATGAATGAAACCGGTATTATCTTGCCGCGTGCCAATTCAAGCAACTTGTCTGTCTGATTTTGTGTGTCAGAGATGCGGGAGCTCTTGCTTCTTATCAAGAAAATATTTCCTACGGGGTGCCGTTAAAGAAGACTCGAGCATAGGGCCGACAGTATGGATTGATTATACATAAGGCAATTCTCTATGGCCGAACTTCCCCAGCCATTTCTGGGGTCTGGCCACGGTACTTCCACTCATCCAAACTGATCTTTCCAGGCCCGACCATACTCCTCCACTTACGCCGGCTTGCGGCTGTCCCTATCTCGAGCCTCCTGTGGCATATTACACCTTTTGGCAGGTTCGCTCTGTCCCCCAAAGGACAATGTTGCTGCAGTAACCAGACAGTAGTTTCCAAAGATCCGTCACTCAGCGGGTGACGAAATACACAAGAGGCAGCGTATGCGGTGAAGGGAGCACAGCCAGCGTGGAGATTGTTTCTTTCTGCTAAATGAGCTGTTCCTATTGGGCCTGAGTTCCAGTGTGTGATCAACCCTTCTGTGACCGCCTGTGGACCGCTGTGTGCCGCGATTGCGGGAGGGACAGAGTCCCCTCCCTTCCAGCGGTTTTGAACCGAATTTGGGGCGCTGGCGAGAGCTCTGCGGGAGGTGAACGAAAGAGCGGGAAACATAAAATCACCGCATCTCCCCGCAGTGCAGAGTGCCATCTGGGGCCGTTAGTAGCAACTGGTCGGAGGGCGATTTTACCCACCCACAGGTGGGGCAAGCAGAGCGTTTGGCTTGCCGCAAGCGGCTGCCAAACGCCTTTTTGCGGGCGGAAGCCCGCACCCACTTTTTCTGCCCTGCGGGGCCAATTGATAACTTTCTGATAACTCTGCCTGTTTAATATGGCTATCCACAAAAAATTCTGGTATGTTGTCGTTCCCGGGAAGGGAGCGGCAGCATACCAAATTTTTATGCGGAGGTGAGGAAACATGGCAGTCCGAACCAGAAACCAGGTGATCGCCTTCCGGGTCACTCCGGCCGAAGCAAAGAAGCTCCGGGAGAAGGTGCGCCAGTCCGGCCTGAGCCAGCAGGAGTACCTGCTCCGGGCCGCACTGGAACAGCCGATCCTTGTGATCCACGAGCTCAAGCCCATCCTGTCAGAGCTGCGCGCCTGGGGAAGAAACCTGAACCAGCTCACTGTCCTGGCTCACACAGGTCATATCCAGACGGTATACCTGAACGAACTGACGGAGGCGCTGGGCAAGACCTATGAGGCGCTGAATGGCCTGCTCACAGAGAAAGGACCGGTGATCTCCTCTGGCGACCTGTAGCTACATCAAAGAACGGAAGCAGACGGCGGGCGCCATGGGGCGTGTGATCCGCTATGTGTCCCAGGAAAAAAAGACGATGGATGAAACCGGCCGCCGCTATCTCTCCGGTATCAACTGCACGCCGGAGCTGGCGCAGAAAAGCTTCCTGACAACCAAGAACCTTTACGGGAAGGCCAGCGGAACCTTCTTCTACCAGTACGTCCAATCCTTCTCGCCCAAAGAGGAAGTCGCGCCTGCGGAAGCGCACCAAATCGCTCAAGAACTGGCAGAGCGGTTCTTCCCAGGCTGTGAGGTGCTGGTGGCCACACACATTGATACGGAGCACCTGCACTCCCACCTGATCGTCAACTCCGTCCACCCGGACACCGGGAAAAAGCTGCACTTCATCCCCAACACCCTGGAGCAGATGCGGAAGGTCAGCGACCAGATCTGCATGGAGCACGGCCTCACCACCTTGAAGCCATACCAGCAGGACCGGCGCACCCAGGGCCTGCGGACTAGGGAATACCGGGCGGCTAACCGAGGAGACAGCTGGAAGTTCCAGTTGATCATCACAATCGAGGAAGTCATGAAGCGCGCCGGGACGCGGGAGGAGTTCCTTCGCGAAATGAACCAGCAGGGCTATCAGGTGCGGTGGGAGGAGGGGCGAAAGAGCATCACCTACACCACGCCCACGGGAAAGAAATGCAGAGATGACAAACTGCACGAGCTAAAATTCAGAAAGGAGCAGATGGAGCATGAATTCCGAATCCGGCGGCGAGCAGCGCAACAGTTCACCGGACACCCTGAAGCAGCGACAGAAAGTATCACAAACATTTCCCACCTTCACAGGCCAGCAGGCCAACATCCTCTACACCATGCCAATCCAAACCGTAGAGCGGCTGGAGCAAGTCCTGCGGAGCACCCTGGCCCTCCAGGAGAACATCCGGAGCGAAATGGATTCTCTGGCCACCAAAAAGAGCCTGGAGCCTCTGGCCACAGCGGACCTGCTGGCCCGCTGGCTGAACCAGACGGCGGAGCTTCATCAGAGTATGTGCGAGGACTTGAAGAAAGTCCAGCGTGGGATCCAGGAGGAGAACCGACAGGCTGGGAAGCAGAGAGACGAATTTATGAGGCAGCTCTCCGAACGGGCCCGGGAGTTCCGGGGAGATGGCTCGAAGCTGATGAATACCTTCCAGAGATGGGCAGCCCGCACGATTCTGAGTTCCACGGCGGCGGCCGTGGTGATCAGCATCCTGATCTGCAGGCTGCTGACGTGACCGAAGATGTCCTCCGCCTGCTGGCCAGGTTGGAACAGCAGGCGGACAGCGACGTGATGGATGCAACGACCCGGCACAGTCATGGAAACCGAAAAGCGCTGACTAAGGAGCAAGCAAAGAAGATCGCCATGGGGCACAAGGCAGACGATCACGAGGAAGGACAAAAAAATGAACTGAGCGATTTCCCCCAGCACTCTGGAAATCTCAAGTGCTGGGGGGAATCTTTAGCCGGACGCTTCAAAAAATGATACGCATAATCAAAGAAAAACTTCTCCCGGGGCCCCCTCAAACATTGCGGGTCTGAAAACAATAATAGAGCGTTTTCCCGGAACCGGAGATTGCGCCGCTGTTAACAATGAATACGGCGACCGAAACGCCTAAATGATAACAGTTTGATAATTGTACGCCGTGGCACTGGATATTTTGTTTTCTGTGGTATGTTGTGTCGTTGAAAAGGAGGCGACACACACGAGAGACACTTTGGAGGATCTGTACTTCGGAAATATTACTCCCAATGAGCAAGACATCACACCGGGTTCAGTCCTGGCAGACGCTATGGACCGGGCGGAACAGTGTGAGGAGAAGCTCACTGCTCTGCTGGAGGGAGAGGAGAAAACCCTGCTGCTCCGGCTTCTCAACGCAGAGAATGAAATCTGCAGCACTATGGCCCTGGAAAACTTTATTCTGGGATTTCGCCTTGGGATGAGAATTGCTATCGAGTCCCTGGACGAGGACGACGGAAACCTGACTATGACACAAGAGGAGGGAGGTATCTACCATGGCAAAGAAACGGGCCAACGGAGAAGGTAACATCCGCAAGCGAAAAGACGGCCGGTGGGAGGGCCGGTACACCGCCGGGTACGACTCCAAAACTGGCAAACGGCTCATCAAAAATGTGCTGGGTAAGACCCAGGCAGAGGTGAAGGAAAAACTCAAGATAGCACTCGAAGAAACCAACGGTTTAGATGTCAGCAAGGCGGCGGATGTGTATACCGTGGCAAGCTGGCTGCGCACCTGGTATGAGCTCTATGCCAAGCCCAATGTCCGCACCGCCACGGCCAACCGGTATGAGCTGATCATCGAGACCTATACGATCCCCCGCATCGGGAACATCAAGCTGAAGATGCTGACCACCCGGCACCTGCAGAAGCTCTACAAGGAGTTATTGGAGAGCGGCAGAATACATGTCGGAAAGAACCAAGATAAGGGACTGAGCTCCACCACCGTCCACAGCGTCCACCTGATGCTCCACTGCGCCCTGGACCGTGCGGTGAAGGAGCGACTCATCTCCCGCAACCCCTGTGAAGATTGCATCGTTCCCAAGCCCAGGAAACTGGAGATGAAGATCCTGCCCCCGGAGCATATGAAGGCCTATCTGGAAGCGGCGGAGGCCAGAGGACTACTCCCCATGTTCTACCTGGAACTGATCAGCGGCCTGCGGAAGGGGGAACTGGTAGCTCTGCGTTGGGATGACCTTGATATTCAGCAGAGGACAATCTCTGTGAGCAAACAATACGTCCGCAACCCGGACGGCTCCCTAGAACTGACCAGGCCTAAGACGGAGAACTCCGTGCGGCTGGTGTCCATCCCGCAGACCGCGGTGGACTTACTGATCCAGGAGCACTCCAAGCACCCAGACAGCCCCTACATGTTCCCCTCGCCCCTCACCGGAGAGATGTACCATCCTGACTCAGTGGTGAACCTCCACAAGAAGATCTTGATGGACGCTGGGCTGGAGCACCTCAGATTCCACGATCTCCGTCACACCTTCGCTACCACGGCCCTGCAGAACGGTGTGGATGTGAAAACTGTGTCCTCCATGCTGGGCCACTTCGACGCTGGTTTCACCCTGCGGACTTACACCCACGCTACCAGGCAAAAACAGGACGAAGCCGCTGCCGCTATGGGCAGCTTCATGGAGCAAGTTCGATAAAGACAAAAAGAAAAATGCGCCGGACAGGAAGCCTTTCTCCTGTCCGGCACTCTTGTGTCCATTGTTTCCGTTGTCTCATTTCCGCGTGTGGGTCACGGTGTGGGTCAGAAATTTGGTGCTACACCGCAAAGCAATTTTTTGCAACAAAAAAATCCCCGAAAACCGCAGTTTTCAGGGATTTTTGGAGCTGCTACCCAGATTTGAACTGGGGACCTCATCCTTACCAACTGATTGGGAGGATGAGGTTTTCTGTTTTCCGGGCCTTTTGTGCCCTTTCTGGTCCGGAGTGTCATCCTTTCCGGCACTCTTGCGTCCGTTACTTCCGTCCGCTCGTTTCCCCGTGTGGGTCGCGGTGTGGGTCAGAGATCCTTAATCTCCTCCAGGAACTTCGGCAGCACATCAAAGATGATCGCACAGATTACGATCCAACGGGTATCCTCATAGTGATGCACCAGCCGGTGCTGTAGTCCTGCAATTTTAATCCATGGAATTTCGGATGGTTCTTCTTAAATTCATCGAGCAGATTGTAAACATGTTCCCCGATGTTGTCCAGCGGCGTCGTGACCGTCCACTGGATTGTCTCCTCATTGCAGATTTTCTCTGGAGTGATTTGTTCTCTCTGCACATAATTCAAAAGCTTTTCTATTGTTTCTCGAATTTTCTCTATTCTCTGCTGGTCACTGTATTTCATGCAATCTGCACCCCCTCGGCCAGAATTGTATCATAGAAAGCCGACTGGGGATTGATCTCCCGCAGTTCATAGACGTCCACCGGTTTCCCTAACGCACAGTGAAGCTCTTCTGCGATACAGAGGACATCTGTCAGATCAAAATCTTTGCCCCCAACAACGAGCAAGTCAATATCAGAAGCGGCGTCAGCCTCCTGTCTGGCATAGGACCCAAACAGGATTGCCTTTTCCGCATGATATTTTTTCAGCAGGGGCAGCACGGCAGCAAAAATTTCGTCCTGGGAATAGATATGCTCAGAGATGGGACACACCTCCTCTGTGGCTATGATACCATACCAGAGGGCGAAATAAAAGTTTTTCCTTAGTTTCAAACACTTGTCCAGATACACTTTTCCGCAACATTATGGCTCAGAATTTGCGGAGCAGTAAATAATAAAGATTTACGCTTTTTCGGTGCTATTTTACTTCGGCGGTGATATTTCTGGGCGGATATAGCTTTCTACAGTTATCGCTTTCTTAAACAGCTGTAGCCGAGTACTCCCGTACAGCAGTGACAGGAAAGAGGCCCACCTTCGCCGCTTTCTCCCGGTATTCCTCCGCGCTGGCCGTGGTATAAATCTCCAGAGTCCCCTGGAATCTCTGATCATTCATTAGCTCCTGCTCCCGCAGATAGTCTCCGACTGCCTGGACCATCTGCTCTGCCGGATCAATAAGAGGCAATCCTGGATACAGGCGGCGAATGTTTTCCGCCACCAAGGGAAAGTGGGTACAACCCAACACACAGCACTCGATTCTGTCCCGGTAGACCAGGCCGTCCAGGTTGCTACGAATATCCCGGTCCAGAATTTCCTGACCAGCTGGGTCACCCACATAGGTTTCTACCAGCCGGGCCAGGTCGGGACAGCCGTGGCTGAACACCGACTTTTCCGGTGCCAGCTTTTCAATGGAATCCGGATAGCACCGAGTGGAGTGCGTAAAGCAGGTGGAGATAACGCCCACCCTTTTGACGGGCATGCTGGCCGCCGTCTCCGCTCCGGCCTCCACTACACTGAGCACGGGGCAGCTCATGTCATTCCGATATTGGTCAATGAGGCAGGAGATGGTATTGCAGGCCACCAGCAGGGCCTTGACTTCCCGCTCCTCCATAAAATCGAAGCATATAGCGGGTCATGTCCAGAATCTCCTCAGCCGAGTGGTTCCCATAGGGCATATTTTCCCCATCTCCGAAGTAGAGTAGATTTTCATGGGGAAAGCTGCGCTGCATACACCGGGCAACACTGAAACCGCCAATGCCGGAGTCAATAATTCCAATGGGTCGATTTTTTCTGTCATAAACTATGCCCTTCCATTTCCGTCAGCGAACCGCGCCCAACACGGCTGGTCTTTCTTTTATGCTGGTACATTCGATGCCCTACCGCATAGACGGATTGCGGCCTCTACCGCATGCCCCACCAGCACGGTGGATGTGACAGCACCCACGCCCCCGGGAACCGGGGTGACAGCGTCTACGATGGGAGCGACTGCCTCAAAGTCCACATCCCCGTGGAGCCTTCCGTCCTTGCCCATCGTCACACCCACGTCCACCACCGTCTGGCCGGGGCGCACATAGTCCCCAGTGATCAGACCCTGGCAGCCAGTGGCGGAAATAATAATGTCCGAGCCGTGACAGAGATCCCGGGTATCCTGCCGTTCCGACAGAACATGACAAACCGAGACGGTGGCCTCCTCGTTCATCATCAGCAGCGCCGTGGGCAGACCCACCGTCATGCTCTTGCCGATCACGGCGATCTTTTTCCCCTGAAGGGGAATATGATAGTACCGCAGCAGCTCCAGGCAGGCGGAGGCGGTGCAGGGGGCAAACCCCACATCGGTCTGGGTGAGCAGACCGCCCATAGAGGCGGTGGTCATAGCGTCGATGTCCTTCTCCGGGCGGAGGGTCCTGCCCACCCGCTGAGTATCCAGGTGAGGTGGCAGGGGGCGGAACAGCAGACAGCCGTGTACGCTGTCGTCGTGGTTGATCTTCTCCAGGACAGCCACCAGTTCATCCTCGGTAGCGGTCTCGGGCAGGAGGAACCTGCGCACCTCCACCCCCAGAGAAGCCGCCCGCTTCATGGCGCCCCGCTCATAAGACACGTCATTGGGCCGCTCGCCCACCCGAACGATGCCGAACACAGGGACAACACCAAGCTGTCCCAGGGTCTCCACCTGCTTTTGCAGTCTTTGACACATGTTCTCCGCAACGGGACCGCCTTTCAGTAACCGTGCCATCACGCACATCCTTTCTTCTGCATATTATGATCCATGGGGCCTGTCTCCCGGCACATCTCAGTCCGTCCGCATTTTCCCCGTCCCACGAAGCGGAAGCGGAGAAAAGTTACTGGAAGCTGGGGTGGCAGTACATGTCCTCGAACTGCTCCCGGATACAGGGGGAGACCCACTCGCTGGAGAACATGGGGTGGGAGGTGGCAATCTGCTTGACCTCGGCGGCGATCTCGTCCAGAACGGCCTGATTATCCCTGTTCTTCAAAGCCTGGCCCAGCAGATGGCCGATGTGTTCCATCTCCTCCTCCTTGGCGCCCCGGGTGGTCATGGTGGGGCTGCCAATGCGTAGGCCGCTGCCGCAACTGGGGGGGAGCTGGTCATACGGAATCATATTCTTATTGGTCACCAGTCCCAGGCTGTTGAGCAGGGTCTCCGCCTCCAGGCCGTTGACTCCCAGGGGGGTGACGTCGATCATCACCATATGGGTGTCCGTACCGCCGGTGATAATCCGCATTCCCTCGTCGGCGCAGCCTTTGGCCAGGGCTTTCGCATTCCGGCAGACCTGTTTGGCGTACTCCTTGAATTCCGGCTGGAGCAGCTCATAGAACAGCACGCCGCGGGCGGCCAGCATGTCTCCCTTGGGGCCGCCCTGGAGCCGCGGGAACACAGAGCGGTCGATTTTCGTGCTCAACTTGGTGAACTTGGGGGTACCATCCTTTTTCACGCCGTCGGGGATCTCCATGTCCTTGCACACCAGAATTACGCCGCAGCCCCGGGGCCCCCGAAGGGTCTTCTGGGTGGAAAAGGTGATCACATGGGCATAGGGCACCGGGCTGGGAATCGCTCCACCGGCGATCAGGCCGCAGTCGTGGGCGCAATCTACCCAAAAGTAGGCGCCCACCTCGTCACAGATCTCCCGAAATGCCTTGTAGTCGATGAGGCGAGGATAGGAGGAGGAGCCCACACAGATCAGCTTGGGCTTGTGCTCCAAAGCCATCTGCCGAACCTGGTCCATGTCGATCATCTCGGTCTCCCGGCTGACCCCGTAGTGCAGGGCGTTGTAGGTAGCCCCGCTGTAGTGGAACTTGGCCCCGTGGCTCAGGTGACCGCCGTTGTCCAGGGCCAGGCCCAGGAAGGTATCGCCCGGCTTCAGAAAGGCCCGCAGCACCGCCACGTTGGCAATGGTGGCGTTGCCGCACTGGATGTTGGCGTGATCCACGCCGAAGGCCTTTTTCACCCGCTCCACCGCCAGCAGCTCCGCCTGGTCTGCCAGCTCACAGCCGCCTACAAACCGCTTTCCAGCATAGCCCTCGGTGTTCTTATTGGTGAACACGGAGCCCTCCAGGCAGGCGGCCATGGGGGAGACCACGTTTTCCGAGGCGATCAGGCCGATGGTCTCGAATTGCCGCTTTTCCTCTCGGTGCAGAAGCGCTGCCATCTCCGGATCAAAAATATCCAACAGTTTAACTGCATCCTGTTTGGTCGGGGTAGACATACAAAAAACTCCTTTCAATTACGCTTTGTTTTTATCATGCACCGCCACTGGGGTCGGTGTCCATGGACATAAAGAAAAAGGCCAAATCAGGGTCGAGACATTCCTCATCCATACTGATTTGGTCTTTCCTAACTCGAGTCCTGAGTTCCGTCAGGACCCATTAACAAAGAGCCGATTCTATTGTGATTGCTTAGGGCCGTTCCTGCTTTTTCTCAGACTCCTTCAGCTGGGCCATCGCCATCAGGTAATGGTTCTGGGCGTCATAGAGCGCAGCAATCAGCGCCTTTTGAGAGAGTGCGAAAAAACGGGTGCAGAGAAGTTCTACCATTTCCTTAGTGTCCTCCACCAGTCTTTTCCCCACCAGGAGTTGGCGGACGAAGTAGACGGTCTCCTCCATCACCATGCTGCACCCCAGATCCAGAATTTGGCCGGTAGTGCGGTCCACTACCAACCCCAGGGACAGGTTCTGGTACATGGCACTGATGGAATCCTCTTTTCCCGTTTTTGCGATCCCCGCCACATATACGGCGTTTTCTAGGTCGTACATGAAATTCTCTCCCTCTTTTCCTTCAAATCACGCACTGAATCAAATATTGCGTTCTCAGAAAAAGAAAAAGACGTAAACCGCCCTTTGCTCTGCTTCGTACACAAAAGGTTGTTTTCCGTCTTGTTTATCTCGATTTTAAGAGGCCATCTTAAAACCAATAACTTGAGCTTGTCCGAAGTGTACTATTTCACGCCTCAGTTTGTCAATCTGTAATTTTCAACAAGATATTCTAAAAAATTTTGGCCATTATGCGTATTTCATTTTTTGCAGGAATGTGATAATAATATTGCAACAGCATCGATGCCGCATGGACTATCTTCCATAATGATCGGATTTCACAATTAACTTTCCTTTTTTGTTGGTAAGCAGACTGCCTCTGTTTATCGGGATAAGAAAGGCCAGAACCACCGCCTGTAGGATTGATATGGGCGCGGTTGCTGGTCTTTTTCTTTTGCTGGATGAGCAGACGCATGCCCCGGCAACCGCAAGCCAGTATTGGCTCCATATCTGATTTAAAACGGAGAGGTGTAACATTATGCAGCTATCCTTGAACCTGTATCAGTCCATGGCTCTGGCCGTGGGCGTGTTCTATTTGGGCGCTTTCCTGAAATCTAAAATTCGGGTCTTTCAGACCTACTGTATCCCCAGCCCCGTGATCGGCGGGATTATCTTCGCGATTTGCAATCTTTTGCTTTATCAGTCCGGCATGCTGGAGTTGACGGTGGACACCACCCTGCAGTCCGTCTTTATGAATTTGTTTTTCACCAGCGTGGGCTTTACCGCCGGTTTCTCCATGCTGAAAAAGGGCGGAAAGGCCCTGATCGTATTCCTGGTGGCCGTGGCCCTGCTCATCATCGTACAGGACGTGGCAGGCGCCCTGCTGTGCAGTGTGTTTGAGTTGGATCCTCTGCTGGGCCTGGCCCTAGGCTCCATGCCTCTCACTGGCGGGCACGGGACCTCTACCGCCTTTGCTCCCCTGCTGGTGGATCTTGGGGTGGAAAATGCCCTGACAGTGGCGGTGGCCGCAGCCACCTACGGCTTGGTAGCCGGTAATGTGATCGGTAATCCTCTGGCTCATCGACGCATCAAAAAGCTCCACCTGTCCAGCCAGGATGCCAGCGCGGTGAATGAGGAGGCCCTGCGGGAACTCCAGAAAAACACTCAGGGCGACGCCCGCCTGGACGCGGGACGGGGAACCCTGGCCCTCTCCCTCCTGTTCGTAGCCACCGGCATCGGGACCCTCATCAGCATGGTCTTTGACCTGTTCAACATCACTCTGGCCTCCTATGTGGGCGCCATGATCGTAGGTATCATCATCCGCAACGTCATCGGGACCAAGTTTGGCCTGGACCTGCCCATCCAGGAAATTGATACCATCGGCAACATCAGCCTGAACTTCTTCCTGGCTCTAGCCATGATGGGCCTGCAGCTCTACCAGTTGGCCGACCTGGCCGGTCCCATGGTGGTGATTCTGCTGATCCAGACGGTTCTCACCGGCCTGTTCGTCTACTTCGTCACCTTTAACATGATGGGCCGGGACTACGACGCAGCCGTGCTGATGACGGGACACTGCGGCTTTGGCATGGGGGCCACCCCCAACGCCATGGCCAACATGGACGCCCTGACCAAGACTTTCGGTCCCTCTGAGAAGGCCTATTTGATCATCCCAGTGTGCGGCGGCTTCTTTACCGACATTATCAACGCCCTGCTGCTTACCTTCTTCATGAACATCCTGTAAGCACTCCCCCACGTCAACGATTTTTTCACTTTCCCATTTCATATCCTTTTTTATTGGTGATCCGGCAGCCCCGGATCCATCAAGGTAACAAAGGTCAGGACCCGGCACTCTCCGCCGGTTTCTGACCTTTTATAATTCTTGTGAATGGAGGCCCTATTATGAACGTGAAAAGTGATATCGAGATCGCCCAGAGCGCATCCATGCTCCCCATTCAGGAGGTCGCAGCGAAACTGGGACTGACAGAAGACATGTTGGAAACCTATGGCCGCTATAAGGCAAAGGTGGACGTCCGCGCCCTTCAGGACCTGCCCCGCAGGGCCAAGCTGGTACTGGTCACCGCCATCAGCCCCACTCCCGCCGGAGAGGGGAAGACCACCACCTCTGTGGGGCTGGCCGATGCCCTGAACCGAATCGGCAAACGGACGGTGGTCTGCCTGAGGGAGCCCTCCCTGGGCCCTGTCTTTGGTGTGAAAGGCGGAGCGGCCGGCGGCGGCTATGCCCAGGTGGTTCCCATGGAGGACATCAACCTCCACTTCACCGGCGACTTTCACGCCATCGGCGCGGCAAATAATCTTCTGGCCGCTTTAATTGACAATCATATCCAACAGGGGAATGCTCTGGACATAGATCCCAGAACCATTACCTGGAAACGCGTTGTAGATATGAACGATCGTCAGCTGCGTCACATCGTCTGCGGCTTGGGAGGGAAAGCCAATGGAGTTCCCAGGGAGGACGGCTTTGAGATCACAGTCGCCTCTGAGATCATGGCCGTGCTCTGTCTATCCAGAGACCTAATGGATCTGAAGCGCCGCCTGGCAAAAATGGTGGTAGCCTATACCCGGGATGGTCAGCCGGTCACAGCCCATGACCTCCACGGAGAGGGAGCCATGGCCGCTCTGCTTAAGGACGCCATGAAACCCAACCTGGTCCAGACCCTGGAGCACACCCCCGCCTTGATCCACGGCGGTCCGTTTGCCAACATTGCCCACGGCTGCAACTCCATCCAGGCCACGGAGACGGCTCTGAAGCTCAGCGAGTACACGGTCACCGAGGCCGGCTTCGCCGCCGACCTGGGGGCGGAAAAGTTTCTGGACATCAAGTGCCGGGCCGCCGGCTTCCACCCCGACGCCGTCGTCATTGTGGCAACCGTCCGGGCGCTGAAGTACCACGGCGGCGTGGCCAAGTCGGAATTGAACCAGGAGAACCTAGAGGCCCTGGAGCGCGGGCTTCCCAACCTGCTGCAGCACGTAAACAATGTAAAGAATGTCTTTAGTCTGCCCTGCGTGGTAGCGGTCAACGCATTCCCCACCGATACCCAGGCCGAGCTGGACCTGGTGGAGCAGAAGTGCCGATCGCTGGGAGTCAATGTACGCCTGTCCCAGGTATGGGCCAAGGGAGGCGAGGGCGGCAGGGCCCTGGCCGAGGAGGTTGTCCGCCTATGTGAGGAGGAGAGCAGCGACCGCTTCCAGTATGCGTATGATCTGGACTGCTCCATTGAAGAAAAGCTTACCGCCATTTCCACTAAGGTGTACCACGCCGATGGCGTGGCCTTTACCGCCGCAGCCCGCAAGCAGCTCCAGCAGCTCACCGCTCTGGGCTTTGACAAGCTGCCGATCTGCATGGCCAAGACACAGTTTTCCTTCTCCGACGACCCCGCTAAACTAGGGGCCCCCACGGGCTTCCAGATCACCGTTCGGGATCTGAAGGTCAACGCCGGCGCAGGCTTCCTGGTGGCCAAGACAGGGGACATCATGACCATGCCTGGCTTACCCAAGGTTCCTGCCGCCGACAAGATTGATGTAGACGCCGACGGCCGGATCACCGGATTGTTTTGACAGGAGGAAAGCAGTATGCCCGAATTACTCACCCAACTTCCATGCACCGCTTTTATCCAGGCGCTGGCCTCCCGGGACCCAGTCCCGGGAGGCGGCGGGGCCTCGGCAATCACCGGGGCCCTAGGTGCCGCTCTTTGTTCCATGGCCGGAAGCCTGTCCGCAGGGAGAAAGTCTCTTGAGGCCTCCCGGGAGGAACTGGAGCAGTTACTGGTCCAATGTCAGCGCATCCAGATACGTCTGCTGGAGCTGGTGGAGGAGGACGCCGTAGCCTTCACCCCCCTGTCCCGGGCCTACTCCATCCCCAAGGGCGCCCCCGACCGGGCCAAGGTTATGGAACAGGCCGCCCTGGCGGCCTGCCAGCCTCCGCTGGAGATCATGCGTGCCTGCTGTCAGGCCATTGATCTGCTCTCCGAAATTCTGGGGCGGAGCAGTCCGGCCTTAATCTCGGATGTAGGCTGTGGAGCACTGCTCTGCCGGGCCGCTCTGGAGAGCGCAAGCCTGAATGTGTATGTCAATACCCGAAGCCTCCGAGACCGGACAAAGGCCGGAGCGCTGGAGGAGAAGGCCGACACCATGCTGGAGCACTACCTCCCGCTGGCCGACAGAATCTCCCGTGCGGTCCTCCGCCGCCTGCGGAGCGAGAGCAAGCCCTCTGCCTCGGAGGGGCAGAAGCTATGCTAATGCAGAGTCCTGGGGAGTTCGTGTCCTCCTATGGCCCCATCGGGGCTGGCAAGGTCCAGGCGAAGGGAATACGGCTGTTTCTGTTGGCAGTCTTGGCCGGCTTTCTCATCGGAATGGGGGGCGCAGCAGCGGGCACGGCATCTTTCTCCCTAATCTCCCCCTCCCTGGCACGTCTGGCCAGCGGTCTGCTCTTCCCCTTCGGCCTAATCACCGTCGTCTTCACTGGGGCGGAGCTGTTCACCGGCAATTGCCTAATCACCATATCAGTGCTCTCCGGTCAAGCTTCTCTGGGCGGCATGGTCCGCAACCTCTGTCTGGTATACCTGGGCAATCTGGTGGGCGCGTCCGCCCTGGCCGCAGGGGTGGTGTTCAGCGGACAGCTGGATCTCTCTGGCGGAGCATTGGCCGTCTCGGTCATAGAGACCGCCGCCGCGAAATGCGCTCTATCTCCGGGCAGCGCCTTCCTGAGGGGGGTGCTGTGCAACATTCTGGTCTGTGTGGGCGTTATGTGCGCCCTGTGCGCCAAGGACGTGCCAGGCAGGGCCGTGGGTGCCTTCTGCCCCGTGTGCTTTTTCGTGGTCTGCGGTTTTGAGCACTGCATTGCCAATCTGTATTATATACCGGCTGGCCTGTTTGCCCGGCACCTTCCGCAATATGAGGCACTGGCTCTAGAGGCCGGTGCCGATCTGTCCGCCCTGAACCTGACCGGTTTTCTTTTGGGAAATCTTTTACCGGTCACCCTGGGCAACCTATTGGGCGGGTGTGCTTTTGCCGCGCTGATGTGGTACGGGCACAAAAAAGACTACTCCTCACCTGTGTAGGTGCAGTTTCCTGTTTCATTGCAGAGTAGGGACAGCACGTTAAGTGCCGCCGGATGGGACGTTGCCGCCGGACGAAGGAGCATCCACTCCGCGTTGCTGTGCCCGCATCCACTGCCGCTGAGAGGGACCAACCTCCTCCTTATGTGGCAAGTACAAGGAGGAATTTATCATGTTCACCGTTCCAAAACTGACCACCCGTGAGATCACCACTCTGGGGCTCCTCGTCGCTCTGGAGATCGTTCTAGCCCGGTTTTGTTCCATCCAAGCCTGGAACCTCCGTATCGGGTTCAGCTTCCTGCCCATCGCCATGGCATCTATCCGCTTTGGTCCCATTCCCGCCGCCATGGCGGCCTCGGCAGCGGACATTCTGGGGGCTGTTCTCTTTCCCACTACGGGTGCCTACTTCCCCGGTTTCACCTTAACTGCTTTTCTCACCGGAGTCATCTTCGGCCTATGTCTGTACCGCCGTCAGACGGCGGGACACATTTTGGCGGCGGTCCTGCTCAATCAACTAGGTCTCAGTTTGCTGCTGAATACCACCTGGCTTTCGATTATGTATCACTCCCCCTTTTTGCCTCTGATGGCGACCCGAATTTTTCAGTGCGCGGTACTGGGGCCGATCCAATTTATCGCCATCGGCACCATGGTCCGGCTGATCGGCCGGTACGGAAAGAAGGTGCTGACATTATGACATCTGAGGAGCTCTCCCACTTCCTCCATGCCTCCAGCTGGCAAAGCAGCCGCCTGGGGCTGGAGCGGATGGAGACGCTGATGACCCTTCTGGGCCACCCAGAACGACAGCTCCGCTTCATCCATGTGGCCGGCACCAATGGAAAGGGCTCCATCGCAGCGATGCTCTCTTCCATCTTGACTCAGGCCGGCTATACCACCGGGATGTATACCTCCCCTCATCTGCTGCAGGTCAACGAGCGCATGAAGATCAATGGGATAGACATTTCAAACGAGGAACTGCTTACCTTGGCTGAGTCGGTCCGCCTAGCGGTTGAGGAGATGTCCGACCCACCTACCGAATTTGAGCGGATCACCGCCATGGCCCTTCTCTATTTTCAGCGCCGGGCCTGCCAGGTAGTGGTGCTGGAGGTAGGACTGGGGGGACGGCTGGATGCCACCAATGTCATCCCTGCGCCGGACGCGGCGGTAATCGCCAACATCGCCCTGGAACACACCGCCGTACTGGGGAACACTTTGGAACAAATCGCCAGGGAGAAGGCTGGGATTATCAAGAAGGGCTCCTCCGTAGTCCTTTACCACCAGAGCCCCTCTGTAGAGGCCGTGGTACGCGATGTCTGTCAGCAGCAGGGAGCCTCCCTCTTTGTCACGGATCCCGCCCGGGGACGGACGGTATCCCGCACTCTGGAGGGCCAGACACTGAACTACCGGGACCGGAACCATCTGTTTCTCCCTCTGCCCGGAGCCTATCAGGCGAAGAATGCCTTTGCCGCCCTGGAGGCAGTGGACGCCTTGGTGCGGGAGAAAGGGTACCGCATCTCCGAGGAGGCGATTCGCCGTGGCGTGGCCCTAGTCCGGTGGCCGGGCAGGCTGGAGGTGCTGCGACACGATCCTCTGGTCCTAGTGGACGGAGCTCACAACCCGGACGGGGTGGAGGCCCTCACCGCCAGCCTCAAAGAATACTTCTCCAAAAAGAGGCTGACCTTCGTCATGGGCGTGATGGCGGATAAAAACTATGTGGAAATGCTTCGCATGGTCACCCCGCTGGCCAGAAGGTTCATCACCGTCACCCCAGAGAGCGAGCGGGCCCTGTCCTCCGCCCAGCTGGCAGACCAGATCCAGCGGCAGTTCCACATACCCGCTCAGGATGGGGGCAGTATCTCCTCCGGTCTCTCCCTTGCCCTTACCCTATGCAGCCCGGAAGATGTGATCTGCGTTTTCGGTTCCCTCTATCAGGCGGGAATCGTGCGGGAATTCTTCCTCGGTCCGGCGCGGGTGGAAGCGCCGCTCAACGGGATTGAACTGGAGGTCACGAAATGACGGTATCAGAACAAAAGAAGCAGCTCCGAGCCCAAGTACGCGCGGCGGAGCGCAGTCTCTCTCGTGAGGAGCGTGCGCAGTCGAATCGCCTGATCGTCACTCATGTTCTCTCCCTTCCGGAGTACCAGGCCGCACGAAGTCTGTTCTGCTTTGTGGGTACCTCCCGTGAAATTGACACCACTGCCATTCTTCAGGACGCCCTGCGTCGGGGGACGATTCTTTGCGTCCCCCTATGTACCAGCCCCGGCAAGATGGAGCTGAGGCGCATTCAGGACCTGGAACAGCTTCGGCCTGGCGCATACGGCATTTTGGAGCCGGTCCCTAACACCACCCGGCTGGACCTTTCCTGCGTGGAGCTGTCCATCATTCCCTGCATCAGTTGCGACCATTTGGGACACCGGCTGGGGCAGGGAGGCGGCTACTATGACCGCCTTTTTTCCGCCGGGGCGGACCGGTGCGTTCTGCTGTGCCGGGAAGCCTTGGTCCGGATCCCAATCCCCTGTGAGGCTCACGATGTGGTGTTTCCCATGGTCATCACCGAGACCGGCGTATATCGTCCCGGTCAAACAGGTGACAGCCGCTCCACTCTTTGACCCATTTTTACCTATCAAAAACAACACAAGTAAAGGTAAGATCAAGCTACTTCCCGTCAACGGGATGTTGACAGCATGGGGGTGGAACACAACCTCAACCATGTTTGAGGCCGGAACCTGTCCAGCTTTGAAGTGACTGATAAAGAAATGAAGCAGATCAGCACCCTGGACCAAAGTGAGAACATGACCGGCATCGAGTACCTTGCCTCAGGTACTGTGCCGCTGTAAACAGGGATGCTTTTTCACGATTTACAGAGCTAGGCCTTGTTCGAAAATTGGAGATGTGACCAACAGCGAGGGATTTTTTCGCCAGACAAGGCGATTTGACACGCCAACACTTTGTGTATTGCAAGGAAAATCAACGCAGTATGGCGGAAAAAGATCCGCCGTTTGGACATGTTGACATTTTTCAAACAAGGCCTAGGACTCCGCTATACTTAAAGGCAGAAAAGCAGGGTGGTACGGCAATGGCGGGCAGACAAATCTGCGCCGGCTCTCACCGGTAATACGACAAAAAGTTGCCTATATGTGGACTCACTGGCCACGGACTATGACAACGGTGAGGAAATGGTCATCTGGACCACCAGTGATTTGGAGCTGAGCGCAAAGCGCCAACAAGTGGTAAAACTTTTGCGAGAGCAAGAAAGCCCTGCGTGACCGCCTGTGCGCCGCTGTGTGCCGCGATTGCGGGAGGGGCAGAGCCTGTGCCCCTCCCGGCAGACACAAGTCGGTTTTGGCGGCTTTTCAAAGTCTCGGTGGAGAATGATAGAAGAAACAGATAAAATAAAAATGCTGCGTCTCCCCACAGTGTGGAAGGGCACCTGTGGCCGTCAGCAGCAACCGGTCGGGGAGGGCGATTTTACCCACCCACAGGTGGGGCAAGCAGAGCGTTTGGCTTGCCGCAAGCGGCTGCCAAACGCCTTTTTGCGGGCGGAAGCCCACGCCCACTTTATCTGCGGAAAAAAGAAGATGCTGCGGTGCATTACACACCAAGGCGGAGAATCCCACTGTATTGCCTCTGTGCGGCCTCGCGTGAGACGATCAGGGTGCAGGGCAGCCGTGTACCCAACAAACCAGAACACCGCCGCTATGCGGCCCTTGTGGGTAACGAGCGAGGACAAAAGCCGACGCCCAGAGAGCCTCATATGTTCCATTCGAGTACCGAAATTGAACTCTCTGAAAAACATTGTTTAGTCCCTGTATCCGGCCGTTTCGCCGGGACCAGGGACGTTTGATTTTCGTACTAGGATAAAGGGAGGTGGTCGCAAGGCGCCCGTCTCCCGGTCACAACGCCCCGCAGAGCGGGGCGTGTCAAAGGATAGCGGGATTTTGCCTCAGCGCAGGCTTAGGTGGTCGCTGAAAGGGCTTTTTGGATTTCAGGTGGTCGGAGGGTTAAGAAAATCCAGAGGTCCCAGAAGGCTCCCGGTTTTTTCGCCGACGCTGTGCACAGCAACAGCCGGACAGCGACGTGATAGACGCAACGACCCGGCACAGTCGTGGCGACCGAAAAGCGCTGTCAAAGGAGCAGGCAAAGAAAATCGCCATGGGGCACAAGGCGGACGATCATGAGGAAGGACAGAAACTGAGCTGAACGACTTCCCCCAGCACTCTGGAAATCCCAAGTGCTGGGGGGGGGCTTAAACGGGTGGTTCAAAAAATGATACGCATATTCAAAGAAAAACTTCTCCTCATGAGCCCCTTCAAAACTTGCGGGGCTGAAAACAATAATAGAGCGTTTCCCTGGAAGCTGAGATTGCGATGCCGTTAACAATGAATACGCCGACAGGCCGGAGCGCCTAAATGATAACAGTTTGATAACTCTGCGCCGCACCCCTGGCTATTTCTGTTTTCTGTGGTATGTTGTGTCGTTGAAAAGGAGGCGGCACACATGCGAGACACCCTGGAAAATCTGTACTTCGGCAACATCACACCCAATGAGCAAGACATCACCCCAGGCTCCGTCCTGGCAGACGCTATAGACCGGGCGGAACAGTGCGAGGAGAAGCTCACCGCCCGGCTGGAGGGAGAGGAGAAAACCCTGCTCCTGCGGCTCCTCAACGCGGAGAACGAAATCTGCAGTACTATGGCCCTGGAAAATTATATCCTGGGATTTCGCCTTGGGATGAGGATTGCTATCGAGTCTCTGGACGAGGACGACGGCAGTTTGACCATGGCGCACGAGGAAGGAGGCAGCTGCAATGGCAAAGAAACGGGCCAATGGCGAGGGTAACATCCGTAAGCGAAAAGACGGTCGGTGGGAGGGCCGGTACACCGCCGGATATGATTCCAAAACCGGGAAACGGATCATCAAAAATGTGCTGGGTAAGACCCAGACAGAGGTAAAGGAAAAACTCAAGATAGCACTCGAAGAAACCAACGGTTTAAATGTCAGCAAGGCAGCGGATGAGTATACCGTAACAAGCTGGCTGCGCACCTGGTACGAGCTCTACGCTAAGCCCAATGTCCGCACCGCCACGGCCAACCGGTATGAGCTGATTATTGAGACCTACACCATCCCCCGCATTGGGAACATTAAGCTGAAGAAGCTGACCACCCGGCACCTGCAGAAGCTCTACAAAGAGCTATTAGAAAGCGGCAGAATACATGTTGGAAAAAATCAAAACCGAGGACTGAGTACCACCACCGTCCACAGCGTCCACCTGATGCTCCACTGTGCCCTGGACTGTGCGGTGAAGGAGCGGCTCATCCCCCGCAATCCCTGTGAGGACTGCATTGTACCCAAGCCCCGGAAGCTGGAGATGAAGATCCTGCCTCCGGAGCATATAAAAGCCTATCTGGATGCGGCAGAGGCCAGAGGCCTGCTCCCCATGTTCTACCTGGAGCTGGTCAGCGGCCTGCGGAAGGGGGAACTGGTGGCCCTGCGGTGGGATGACCTGGATATTCAGCAGAGGACAATCTCCGTGAGCAAACAATATGTCCGCAACCCGGACGGCTCCCTGGAACTGACCCGGCCTAAAACAGAGAACTCCGTGCGGCTAGTATCCATTCCGCAGACCGCAGTAGACCTGCTGATCCAGGAACACTCCAAGTATCCGGACAGCCCCTACATGTTCCCCTCGCCCCTCACCGGAGAGATGTACCTCCCGGACAGCGTGGTAAACCTCCACAAGAAAATTCTGAAGGACGCCGGGTTGGAGCATCTCAGATTTCATGATCTCCGTCACACCTTCGCTACCACGGCCCTGCAGAACGGTGTGGATGTGAAAACAGTATCCTCCATGCTGGGCCACTTCGACGCCGGTTTCACCCTTCGCACCTACACCCACGCCACTCGCCAGAAGCAGGACGAGGCGGCTGCCGCCATGGGCAACTTCATGGAGCAGGTCCGATAAATATAGAAAGGAAAATGCGCCGGACAGGAAGTCCTTCTTCCTGTCCGGCACTCTTGTACCCATTGGTTCCGTTGTCTCATTTCCGCGTGTGGGTCACGGTGTGGGTCAAACCTCTGACCCACATTTTGACCCGCACCGTTTCATTGCTTTTTGCAACAAAAAATCCCCGAAAACCGAAGTTTTCAGGGATTTTTGGAGCTGCTACCCAGATTCGAACTGGGGACCTCATCCTTACCAATAACCACTTTTACTTTTTGTAGCGTTTCGCATCGTTTGCAAAGCCTTATAAATCAAGGGTTTTTATGCCGTATCTTTTGCTTCGGCTCGTCACTTGGGGTGACTTTTCATAGCGTTTCACCCCAAATTCACCCCAAGCCAGCTTATGCCGCCTTCGGGCGTTCTTTTTTTGTCCCAAACTTTTCTATCGAAAACCGATATTTTCTAACAAAACAAAGAAAAATATTACCATAGCCGCTATACTTTAACGAAAAGGAGCGCGTGGCTATGGTTAGAATTTTACTGTCCACTCGGCTTGGCGAGCGAAAGTGGACACAAGCAGACCTTTCTAGGATGACGGGGATTCGCCCCAATACGATCAGTGAGCTTTATCATGAGGTCGCAACTCGAGTGAGCATCGACCATATTGATTTGATATGTGAAGCCCTCGGTTGCGACATTGCCGACTTGATTGAGATTGTACCAAACAAGGAGCCACGTGTAAAGACTCGCATCGGCGCTCCCCAGCACCCTTCTGGAAAGTAAATACCTCCGCTTCTTGCCCGGACACCAAATGTCCGGGCTTTTTTTGTTTCTGCTGTCCCGGTGTTCGTGTGCGCGTATAGTTTTACGCGCATTAGGCGGACGATAACCGGCTATTCTTCCCTAATTGATTTATTTCTTTATTCGCCGTGGTACAAATGGTACAACACAAGATAAACTTTTGAAATAGCCGGGTTTACGGCGTACCACACCCAAAAGCGACGAGAGCGACAAAAGGGACATACCATCCCATTTCTTGTTGCTCTCGTCGCTTTTGTATCAGGGGCCGCTAGACTCCGGTATCGAAGCCTTTTGCTGTTTTAGAGGCTTCGCCCAAGTGTTCATAAAAAATTCGATAAAAAGAATAATCAGGCTTGACAAATTCGATTTATCGAGCTATATTGTAATCAGAAATTCGATATATAGAATATACGGCAACCAGCCAGAAAGGACTATGAAAATGACTAGATTGATGTATCACACGTTCCGCGAGGGCTACGGCACTGACCAAATCCGCAAGACCATGACTGTTGGCGAGTTGAGGGCTTTTCTGGAGGACTACGACGAGGACACCCCGATTTACCTCAGCTTTGACAGCGGCTACACCTACGGCGGTATTACCGAAGACCGCTTCGAAGAGAACTACGGCGAAAATGAGGAGGCTGAATAAAATGCTGGATAAGAACGGTGTTGAAATCAAAACCGGCGATATCGTAGAGATCTCCGGAGCTTATTTCAAAAATGACAACGGCCTCTACTTTGTAACTCATTCTCCTGGCGATCCGACCTGGAGCGGTCGAGACTACAGCCTGAAGCGGATTTCCAAATACGGCAAAATCAGCAAGGCAAAATACAACCTCTGCTTTTGGCCCATCAGTGTGTTTGTTAGCGACCGTTTCAAAGCCGCTCAGGCTACTAGTTGGAACAGGGAACACGCCACAATCGAGGTCAAGCCGCCCTGCAAAGACATGAGCGAGGTCATCGCCTTTTTCCAGGCACAGGCAGCCGAGCTGGCTGAGAGCGTTCGCCGGAGCACTTGGAATTTGGGAGAGTCCCACCCCAGTGTCCAGCGAGAAAAAATTATGCTGGCGCACTATACAGCCCTGGCTCAAGCCCTGATGAACTAGCCGAAACGCCTCTCTTGGGGCGTCCGCCGTGGACCGGCCCCCCGGCGCTGATGATGGTAGGCCAATTTTACAAACGGAGGATTATTGAAATGCGTATCTGTGACTTTTTGGACTTGTGTATTGAACCCGGATTTTGCACCGTTGTTGTCTACGACGTGGAAAGAGCGGAGGACCTTTGGAAAGGGCCAGCGGATGAAATCCCGGCGGAACTCTCCGAGCTGAAAGTAGAAAGCTGGGACATCCCCTCCGAGGCCGGAGTAATGACCTTTAACGTCGCCGCATAAGTCGAAACGCCCCTCGGGGCGTCCGCCGTGGAATGGCTCCCCGGCGCTGACGATGACAGGCCAGGCTTTGCAAAGGAGGCGGCAAATCATGCCGAGGTTAGAAAATTCGAGAGGCGAGGCCCTCTACTACAACGTGGTCGAAAAGAATGGCAAAATTCAATATGTGCTAAAGGGGATCGGAAGCACGGTTATTTTGGGCCGGGACAAGCAGAGAAGGCGATCTAGAATTTTCACCCAAGAGGCACAGGCTGAGCAGTACCTTCGACGGCACGGTTTTGAAGTCACATACTGATATAGTGCACAAAGCGGCGGCCCACAGTTGGGCCGCCGTCGCCTTTTTACTTACCCCCCTAAAACTACCCCTCCCATCTGGTTACCGCTTCTCTTTTTTCCAAAAGAAAAAACAGGGCCTTTTGCGCCTTGGGTAGTATGTTTATACCCTATCGGAGTAAAAGGCCGCTACGGGCCGTCTACGGGGCAAACAGAGGGCAAAGCAGTACAGGTGGATGGAATTTTTATTTTCCCTCTTGCATATACTGCCACTGGCTGGTATAATTACCTTGCCTAAGAAATTGAGTATCTCCAGCATAGCGGAAACCGGGAGGGGTGCCACCCTCCCGGTTTCCTGTGCTTAGTCGCCCTTGTTGTGGTCGTCAAGCCACTTGCAGATGTAAGTGCCAATTACACCCGCTGCGACGGCCAGTAAGAAATTGAGTATCGCCTCCAGCATAGCTATCACCTCCTTCCCGATTACCGGGCCGGAGGCAGAGCGACCGGGGATTATTCTACCAGTTTCCGACAATCTTCGCAAGCCCTATATAAACAAAAAGCGCCCCCACCTCGGCCCTGAGACCGAGATGGGGGCGTTCGCTTTAGATGGCCGGACTGTCTATGGAGCCCTCCGGCTCCTGCGGAGCATTGAAGTTGACGGCCTTGGCTGCCTCGTAGGTAATGCCGCCTTCCTTGTGGTCCGACTTGCACAGGCTCAAGTAGGCCGTGCAGACCACGCCATGGGCGGTCCACGGGAGGCCCACCATGGCACCGATCCACGGCAGAGCCCCGGTGAAACCTTCATGGACGCAGTAAAAGGCCAGCAGCAGGCCGCCCACGGTGACAATCCACAGGAGCGGGCGGATGTCGGCGATCATCCACTTTGAGAACTGAGACATATCTGGCCTCTTCCGGCTCTTACCTCCGGCCAAGCGCTTCCCGCCGTCCATCATACAAGACCGTGCTGCTGGGCGTAACGGTAAAAGAGCTGGGCGGCTTGCTCACGGGTCAGAGGGCTGGCCCACATATAGTTAGGCTGGCCGTCTGCGGTGGTGCCGTTGCCAGCGAACAGCCCCTCGCTGATGGCCCACTCTCTCGCCTCCCGGCTCCACTCGCCGCAGTCATTGTCCTGAAGCTCTTTCTGGTGTGCTGCCATAGCAACCTTGAACATCTCGTTGAACTTGGTCTGGTCCATATCATCGTCCTCCTCTGCCTTGCTTGCATAGTCAGGGAGGCAGTACCCCCGGATATACCGGCCGTTCACAGCCAGCGTCCGCCGGGCCACTGCCTCCCCCTTGTTCCCTTCAATGATGGTGATGGTGTTGCCCACCACCTTCTCCACGATACCAACGTGGTCAGCCCCGCCGGTGTTGTCTCCCTTGCCGGTGTCCTGCCAGTCATACATGATGATGTCGCCGGGCTCCGGCCGGTATGCATCGTTTTCCTCCCAGCGACCGGCAGCCCGGTAGAGTTCTATCATCTTTCCGCAGCCGCACTCTCCCAGGATGATGTCGTGGAGCCCGGCCTGGATACCGGCAGCGGTGACGCAGGTGGCGCACCACTCGTCGTCGTACTGGACAGCATATCCCCTGGGGAGGGGCCGCTGGGTGTTGTAGAGGTCGATGATGGAGCGAAACTTGCCGTTGGCCTCAGACCATCCCAGCCAGCCCCGCATGACATCTACGACTTTATTCCGTAGTTCCAGCTCCGTCATGTTTGTCCCCTCCGTCCACGGCGTCCTGAATCCGCTGGCTCTGGGTGCCGAAATAGAATGCGATGATGACCGCGTAGATGGTCATGAAATCCTGGCTGATCTGGTTGGTGCACGCCATGAAAGCGAACACTCCCGTCAGAGCCAGCGTAACGATGCTCTTGACAGACATGAGGGCGGCCAGGCGCTTGATGATTTTCTCGTTCATACTATGACTCCTTTCAATCGTCCAACAGGGCGTGAATACCCTGGCGGTCAAGAAACTCTTTCTGCTTGTGTTTGATGCTGGTGGCGTACTCCAGTGCCGAGTGCATATCCCCGTTACAGTGGGCATCAGGAATGCGCTGGACGGCCTTCGCGGTGGCTTCTCCGAGGGCGATGCTGGCCCGGGTGCTCTGAACGAGAATGAGGATCAGTTCTTGCTGATCCTCATTCTTCTTGTCCTGGGCCTTCTCTTTGTCCTCGATCCGGCCTTTTAGCCGCCAGACAATGAGCCCCATCACTGCCGACGGGATTCCCATGGCAACGATGAAGGCCATCACCAGTTCTCCAACTTCGATTTGAACCATTGGACTCACCTCCTTTTTGCTCCGACAAGTGCGGCGATGCGCTGCAGGTCAGGAATCGGCGCATTATAGAAAGCATAGTTCCACACCCACCAGTCCTCGTGCTCTGGCCGCTTGTAGGGCTGGCACAGCGGGGATTCCCATACCCGATCCCAGCGGGCCTGATAGTTGGCATCTCTCCGCTCCAGACGGCTCAGGATAGCTCCAACGAGCTGACCCCGGAGTTTCCCGTTGCCGTCGTCGTTCCGACTGAAGTAGTCGTAGGCGTTCTGGCTGCTAATCCGGCATAGCGGTCGGCCCTGCCAATAAAGAGAGCCGTCCTGCTCATCCAGGACGGCTCCCCAAGGGATATTGACTTGTCGGCCTCCGCTATAAAACCTGGCCCGCTTTCTGGCCACATACTGCCCCATTACTCCGTCACCTCCGACCACTGCCACAGGCCGGGCGTACCCGGAGCCCACACGCAGGGGGTCATTGTAAGATTACAGAGGTAGGTCTTTCCCTCGAAGCTGTAATACTTTCCCTGCTCCGTGTCCATGCCGTGCACAAATGGAACGGGGTCCTCTTGTGTCCCGGCATGGGCGGCGTCGATGGGCCGGTAAATTGCCAGCATTCCCTCGCTGTGCGGGGGCTGGTGCTCCTGAGGTGTCACTGGCTGCACGACTCTATACAGGACTCCACCGTCGTTGATGATGGTGTCTTTGGCGAGCTGGGTCCCGGCGGCCAACACCTCGGCCCAGGTCTTGAACAGATCCGGCATAGACAAAGCGGAGCTGTCATCGATGTCGGTGGCAGCCTGGACATATCTTCGGGCTGCCACTTCCATCTGCCCAGACAGCCGGGCGGCGGCCGTTACGGTATGGTTCACGAGCTGTAGTTCAGTCCCGGCGTCTGCTTCCTCCACTGTGACCGTCTCTACGTCTCCCATTTCTGGCCGCCCTGCCAGTTGGTAAGGTGTCCCAGAAAAAACAATGCCCGAAGCCTCCGGCTCCGAGCATAGGATATAGCAGCCATTCTTGGCTTTTTTGATGTAACTGAGGGCCTCGGTCATGCCGAGTTGAGTCCCGCCTTTGAGGATTTTGAACATTCGGTTGCACCTCCAAAAAATATGGCATGGTATAGCCGCCGCAAGCGCAGCAGCCGCCCATGGTCGTCAAAACTGCGATAGTAAGCGCTCTGGCATTCCATATACTGCTCAATGCTTTTGAAGTCCCGCTTTTCTTCCTTGAACTCCCGATAGAACAGTTTCAGTTTGCGTCTGGCCCGTTTGACTCCGTCCCGGCTCCCATTCACCCGGATCTTCCCGCTCTCCATCAGCGTAAACTTCGCTTTGCAGAAGCGGAATGGTTTGGTAAGCGGGGTGACCTTACACTTCTTCTTGTTTACCCGGATTCCCATAGATTCGAACCGCCGCACAATCTCATGCCCCATCCGCTTGGCTTCTTCGATGGTCGGAAAGACCAGAAGATAGTCGTCCATGAAATGCGCACCGTATTCGGCTTTAGCCTGACAGAGCATCCAGTTGTCGATTGAACTTGGGAGCGCCACCATTTCCTGCTGGCTTGGCTCCACGCCAAGTGGCATCCCCCGGCCAGGTGTGGTGCAGGGGGAAAAGTATATGATCTTGTCCGCAAGCTCTCGCAAATCCGGAGATGGTATCAGTTGTTCATGTCGCTGGTAGATCAAGTTATGGGGCGCATTGGGAAAGTAGCTTTTCAGGTCAATCTGGAGGACAGCGCCCTCCCGTCCGTAGCGGCGATAATGCCAAGTAAGGTGTTGTTTGACCCGGTCGAAGTGCCAGTGCAACCCCTTCCCAATTTGGCTGGCTCCATTGTCGTGTATCATGCTGGGGGTATAGAGCGGTATAAGGACCTCGTTGCAGAGGGTCTTGTGCACTTGCCGGTCTGTGATGTGCGGCGCGTCAATGGGCCGTACCTTCCCGCGTTCGCATAGAGTAAAATGGACACACTTCTTCGGTTTCCAGGTTCCATTCAAAATTTCTCTCCGCCGTCGGGCGGTGCCGGAGAATAGGTGCATCTCAAAGTTTTGGGCTGACTGCTTCCACCGTACTCCGTTGCAGCACTTTCGGCCATAAAAGAACATCTTCCGGTAGCTGAACACTTCTGCCAGCGATCCCAGAGCGGCGCAACGGTCCTCCCGCTTTTTCCGCCGCTTCTCTTTTCGCCGCTGGTAGCGGCCTTCTCTCCGTTCCTGACTGTTCATAATAAAAGTATTCGCCTTTCGTACAGATAAATTGTAGGGTGCCGTCTAATCTGCTTTGCCCTGACACATGAAACGGGAATAGGCACATACGCCCGCCATGCAAGAAGCGTCCGTGCAAGGGCATCAAAAGAAAGGGTATCGGCTATAAAATAGGTTATACCCCATCCCGCTTTCCCGAGCGGGGCAGTTTTAGGGATTTCCACCCAGGGCAGTATTTCTCCTTTTACGAAGGTCGTCTTTCACCTGGGCCTCGGCCCTGTTACTCCATTTGACCCCGTAGTTTCGTAAAATCCGGCGAAAAGCCCCCCACAGTTGTTTGCATTGTAATTGTTGACACCGCCGCCCGCGCCCGCGCCCACCGCGCTGAAGTTATTGTTGTTATTGTAATTAGGGGAGCGCAGCGGAGCCCAAACAGCCGCAGGGCAAATTAACAGAAATACACCCAATGCACAGTCAGGTTTTCAGCCGTTGTCCGGTGCTTTTGATCTGGCCTTTCAGCAGTTCATTTTCCCGATCAATCAGCTCACCCAGGTTTTGAGCCATTTTATCCAGCTTTTCGACGGCGTCCTTCGGCCCGACCGTTTTTCCCTTCGAGGTGGTAAAGCACCCCTCCGGGTTCTGCATCATGACTTGGTAGCAGTCTGTCAGCCGGGAGTCCAGCGCCATCAGCGAGGCCCGTGCTTCCAGAAGATGAGCCGTCCTCAGTTGTACCCTTTGCGCGTCAGATGGGAAGATGCTGTTTGCTTTCTCCGAATGGTCTTTGACCTCTCCGGCCAGCTTGGCCACAGGCTCTGCAATCAGCCGGGAATATCGTGCGGACAGCCGGGTCAAAAAGTTCATCGTTTCAACATAGATTTGATTTGCCACGTTGATGAACTCCGCCTTGCTGACGGTGCGCTTTTGTGCAAGTACCGACATACTCTCACTCCTTTCAACGCCCAGATAAGGGCCAGTATAACACAGCCCCGGCCGGGGGAGAATTCCTCTCCCCCTCGTTCTATCAGTTTTCGCTATAAAATATCGCAGTTCGGCAAAAAATCACGGGAGTGGTGATTTTGAAAATTCGCGTCGGGCGCTTACGCGCCCGATTTTATTTTCTTCCTTTCGGCCTTGTCCTTCTCCCCCTGGGCCGCCCCCTTACGGGGGCGGGATCGGGTCGGGATAGCTCTGCGGAGGATTAGACAGTAAAGCCGGCGAAATGCCCCCCACAGGCGTGTGCATTGTAATTGTTGACACCGCCGCCCGCGCCCGCGCCCACCGCGCTGAAGGTATAGCTGCTAATGTAATAAGGGGAGCGCAGCGGAGCCCAAACAGCCGTGCCCCGGTTGTCATGCCGGTACAACTGCTTATTGTTACCAGCCTTAAAATACTGGTACTGCTCCTGGTAGCCGCCCTCGTAGCTGTTGGCATAGGTACGGCTTCCGCCGTAGATCTCCTTCTCCGCGAAGCGGAACAGGTAATCCACCGAGGACGACACATTCCCGGCCACATCACCAGTGCCCCCCGCTACGTTGTCCGTGAACTTAGTCACCGACTTCATCACTTGCCGTAGGTCCTTGGGTAGCGCCGCCATGAGGGTATTCGCCACCGGGCTATTCACGATGTCGTAGCTTTGGGGGTCGTAGCCCACCCGGCCAGAGCTTGGGGAACTGCCGTAGCCGCTGGGCTGCTTGTTGGTGCTGCCCAGGATGTCATACCGAGCGTCACAGCCCTTCCAGCCGCCGTAGTTGTAGTTCCCCCAGTGGTTGGTATTGAACCCCTTCCGACCGTCCGTATAGCTGCTGTTGTAGTTGCTATCACACAGCGCGACCTGGGTGCCGCTGATCTTGCCAATAGCCCAATGGATGCGGTTGCTGCCCTCCCGGCTGGCATTGTGGTTAAAGCCGACAATGAATGTGTCGACCTGCAGGTTACTGAGCGCCAGGGTCCCCACAGTGCCGTTGAGGTTGATGGGCTTGGTGTCTCCCACGCTCCACACATTGGCCGCTTCGTTAGCGTCACTGGCCGCACGGATCGCCGCCCAGGTGTTGGCGCTCAGAGAATCGTCGAATACATTCACTGTCACGTTACAGGTCTTGGAGGCGGGGGCCGTGTAGTTCGTCCCGGCGGCCACATGGACGGTGATAACGGCAGTGCCATAGGATTTTCCGGTCACGGTGACGGTATTGCCGGACACGCTCACAGAGGCCACGCCGGTAGCATTGGATTCTGCCGTAACCGTTCCGTCACCCGCCCGGACGGCGGTGATGGTCCCGCTCTTAGTGGTGGAGTTCAGCGTCAGGGTCTGAGGGTTGAGGGATAGGCTTCCGGCTGCCTTCCCGATGGCCCACTGTACCGTCTGCGGGCCGGTTCCCCCGCCAGACCACTGATAGTTCTCGGTCGGCGTGAATGTAGTGTCATAGTTGCCTGCGTTCACGCCGCTGCTGTCCCCGCCCAACGTCAGCTTAGCCGGGTCATAGTTGGACCACTGCGGCGTCAACACAGAGCCGGTATAGGTAAGCGTTCCGCTCTGGGTGGGGGCTGCGGATACCGTAGCCCGGCCGATACTCCAGGCGGCGTTCTTTGCCGCCGTGCTACTATCCGGCCACTGGTAATTTGCCGTCGGAGTAAATGTAGCGGTATAGCTTCCGGCGTTGATTCCGCTCGTCGTACCACCGAGCGTCAATTTGGAGCTGTCATAATCCGCCCATGTAGGACTCTTGGAATTGCCGTCGTAAGTCAAGCTCCCGCTTTGCGTGGGAATGGTTGCCACTGTGGCTCGTCCAATAGTCCACTGTACGGTTTTAGCCTCGCTGCCGCCGCCGGTCCAGGTATATCCCTTTTTGGGGGTAAACTGCACTTCATAAGTCCCGGCATCGGTGGCCTTAGTAGTACCGCCTATATCCATCATCTCCGGGTTGTACCCATTCCAACTTGGGGTCTGCTCGGAGCCGGTATAGGTCAAGCTGCCGTTCTGCGTAGGGACTACGCTGATGGTGTGAGTAATGGCATCAATTCGTTCAGCCAGATCGGGGTGGGCCTCCGGGTCCTTATTGTGGGCGGTAACGGCCGCCGTCAGATCCTCCTGGCTTACTGTGTCCAGGGCCGGGTTAATGACGAACTGTAGTACCGAGGCGTCGGCCACAACGATGTGCATGAGCATGGTGAGCTTTCCGGACACGCCGCCGGAGATTGCCACCTTCTCAGTGTCTGGGGTATTGCACACGGCGACCATTACGCCGTCGTCCGAGTAAATAGCCGCTTCGCGGACCACAAAGCCGCCCACATCTTCTCCGATGACGATTTTCACGTCGATCATATTTGCCGTGGTGGTGCTGATAGTCGCGCTGACGATCTCGCCCCGCCATTTCTCGTTCTTCAATTCAGTCTGGGCAGGGGTCGGGGAATACGGCTCCCCGTTGCCATCGCCCACGGCGGCCTCGGTGATGGGGAGCTTGGTGCCGTTCAAGATACACTCGGCAATCAGAGCGGCTCCCGCATTGGTGATGACCGTCCCATAGGTCGTTGCCATAGGGTCATTCCTCCTTCGGATAAATTTCAACACGGGCGTGGTATTCCAGAGGCCCAGCCATAACGATAGCCCCTTGACTTTCCAGCTCGCTGATGATTTGGGGCCAGATTTCCATATAACTGGACTGTTCGGTGTAGGCTCCGTGAGTTATGGTGCCGTAGGTCTGCAAGAAAGCGGTCATAAGGACCAGCATATTGCACGGGCGGACTGCCAGCAGCATATCTAGGATTTCGCCTGCTAGGCTGCTGGCGTTAGGTAGGGCGTTGTAGTCAAGCTGGATATTCACCACATAACCAGACACCGTCAACTCATAGCCAGTAGCCCCGCACAGGCCCGCCAGCCAGTTCCGCAGCCACGGCACAGTATAGGGTAACTCCAGATTCCACATAGCCTTAATTCGGGCCTTGCGGACCTCCATGCTATCCGTGTCCTTTGGGTAGATGCGAAGCTCACGCTCCCACACGGATACCCCGTTTTCATCAGCAGTGTCTAGGAATTGGTTTGCTAGGACCAGGGTCAGCGCATCCCAGGCCACCGCTATCTCCGGCTCGTTAGCCTTGTTGATGGTCTGTATTTCAAGCACCTCCCGCAGCACAGGGGGTAGGTAATTCAAAAGCCGTCTATCCATCGGTTACCTCTCCTCTGGCGGGAATGCTGTCCGGGCTGAGCGCGTGGTTGCTTTCCTTCCCGTTGATTTTCGTCCCCCCGATGTCCGTGACCATATCGGAGCATTCAGAGAGGATGCGGCTTTCAATTTGCGAAATACGGACGGTTAAAAAATCAGAGCCAGCCCAGCTCCGGGCCAGCTCTTGGAAGTAACTGTCGATGACCTTTTCAATATAGCTTTTCGCAGATTCCCAGTCCCAGCCTTGTGCGTAAGTGGGGTGCAGCTCAATGTCGACACTCTCGGCGGCCACCCCTACCACCGAAACCACATGGCCAATAGGGGCCACCCCCAGGCCCTCTCCTGCATTTTGGATCGGGTCAATGGCGGTTTGAATCTCTTCCAGCAGTGTTGGTGACGGGGCCTTGTAGTCGGAGGCCATAACGACCAACTTCACGACCCCGCCCACAGTCAGCAACTTGTTTTTTGCCGCTGTATAAACTGCGGTAAGCCATGTAGCCACATCATCTTCCAAGGTGTCGACCGTTTCGTTGTACCAGCTTTCCACGCCCTTGTCTGGAATTAGGCTAGAAGGGGCGAGGCCCTCATTCCATACGGCGTGAACCTTGACATCGCCCACGCCAGGCATAGCCAGCACTTGTTCCCGGTAATCCGCTTGGTTCCCCCCAAATGCCTGGGACTGAAAACTGTCGAGCACCCGCTGCCGGAAAGTCTCCGTTTCCTCCTCGTCGTCTCCAGGGATCAGCAGCTCCACCAATTCCGCATGGGTAAGGCCCTGCACATACTCCACCGGAACCAGCGCCCCGCTGTAGCTGTTGGCGACTGTTCCTGGTGTCTCACAGGTGACTTGGTGGCTAAGTCCAGTTTCTGTATCGTAGCTGGTGTCCATACGGGCGGTTACAGCAAAGTTCAAGTCTTCACAGGAAAAACGAGTGCCCACTGGCACTTCGATATTAAACTCCGCCCGGAACACAGCCTGGCTGGCCGGATAGGGTGCCATACTGCGATCCGCAGCTCTCCGAATCAAGTACTCTCGTGGAGCCGTGGCAATATAGGTCGCCTGGAACACAAAATCGGCGGCGATGTAAAGCTGGGCAAGCTCCGCCATGGACGGCGCGACCCCGTTCATCACCATGGACCCCTCCCGCTTATCCCCCACAGAAGTCACCCTGGAGAGGGCTCGTGCAAGTAGGGTTTCATAGGTCATATCTTCAAACATCAGATTGCCACCTCCTTTTCTGCCTCTACGTCACCAAAGATAGTCCGTACAGTAAACTGAGCGCGGAGCTGATTCCTGCCTGTTTCAAAGATCCAGTTCTCCACGCCAGTAATACGGTCATCCTGGGTCAACGCTTCGGTGATACGGCGCTTGATTTCGCTCATAGCGTAGTCCTGAGGCTTGCCGATTAAGTCAATCAGTTCCGCCCCATAGCGTCGGGAATAAATTGGGTAGGCGTACCGTTCCACGTTAAGAATGAGGTACACCGCCTGGCGGACGGCGTCCTGGCCGTCTGTCATTCCCCGTACCCGCCCCCGGTCAATGTCCAGCTTGTGGGTGTCGCTGGGCTGTGTCTCCATAGTAAAAGCAATCAGGTTCAGGTCATCCCCGGTAGTCGGTAGCGTAGCCATTACGGTGCCTCCCATCTGTCCAGAACGATATATTGCTGGCCGCCGTCGCACCGCAGCAGGGTAACCTTTTCATCCTTTTTGAGCCCAAGATGTACCCGGAAGGACTTCCGCCCCTTGTAGGGGTGGGAGTGTTCCACCGCTGTTGCGGAGCCGCCGCCGGTATAGGTGTCCACGACTGGATGACCGTGGCTGATGCTTTCCGTTACATGGTCTACCGTCATTTCCACTGTGAAGTCCCGGACGGCGTTGGTAAGAATCAGCTGAGTTTCAGACAGCACCAGCTTTTGGTCTGTTGTAATTTCCAGCGGGGACACAGCGGTCACGGTCCCGTAACATACCCCCATAGGCCCGTCGGCCTTCACGGCCTCTATGGCTGCCTGTTTCACGCTTCGGACCAGCTGATTGATATCAAGCGACAAACGTACCACCTCGCATATTCAAGTCCATTACGTGCTGTTCGTTGCTGAAGGTATGCTTGACCTGCTCCACCATGAGATAACTCGACAGGTTCATATCCCCTAGCCCCAGCATAACTACCAGCATCGTCCCGGCCCGCACCCGGACATCCCCCAGCACGTCTTTGAGCTTAAGTGTCCGGGTCTTGGTGTTGTAGAGACTAAGAAGGGCGTCAGCCATCGCCTTGGCGTTGGCTGTACTGTCGATTTTTTCATAGTACTGTAGGACACCCCACTGATTGATGCTGGAGCCGTCCTGGGCAATGAAGATCTCCCGCTTGCCGGTATCCTTATTCTCATAGGATAGCTTCACCTTATCGTAGGTCTGGGAGGCAATAGAGGTCTTATAATCGAAGTCCCCGGCTGTTTCATTGTCAACAAGCAACCCCAGCTTCATATCGCCGATATTTTTCAGCGTTAACTTGCCCACATCGTCATAGAGCACGTACATCTGTGACGTGGCTTTTAAGGTCTCGTCCAAAGCTGTCTGAATGATGTCAAAGAGAGTCTTGTTGTCCTCCACCCGGCTGGCGATTGTGTAGCCCGTATCCGCCAGGGCCCCCACATTGAGCTGGAAGTCCTCGGCAATCATACGGATGACCGCCGCCGCTGTCTTATTGGAATACACATAGGTGTCCTTGTTTTTGAGGTAGTAGAGCTGATCATAGACCGTGATGGTGATGACCTGATCCATACTCCCCTTCCTCGCCTTTTCAAAGACAAACCCATAGAAAATGGGGGTGCCGTCCACGGAAAAGCGGCAGGGGTCCCCTTCTTGGAAGCTCAGGCCAGGGGTTTTGACAATGTCAGCCGTGAGTTTGCCCGGCTGTCCTTGGCGTTCCCATTCAATGCTCACGCTTTCTACCACCGGGGGCAGCATAACGGCCCCCTGGTGCTGTATTAGTAGTTCATAGGTCATGGCAACGTAAGCACCTGCCCTGGGTAAATCAAATTCGGGTTGCTAATCTTATCCGTGTTCGCGTTGTATATCTTGCTGTACTCGGCGCCCTTACCGTAATACTTGGCCGCGATGGCCCACAGAGAGTCCCCGGCCTTGACCGTGTAGGTCTTGGCTGTCGGGGCGGTACTTTCCTCCCGCTCCTTCTCGACGGCCACGGTAGCCGGTTCCCCGGCCGTCTGTGGTTGCTCTACGGTTGCGGTTTTTGTCCCGTAGTCCCGCCACTGCTTAAGGTTGACGTCTACTGTCACGTCCAGTCCACTCTTAGCGTCCTCCGTGATGTTGTAGTCCTCCACGCTTACCTTGATGTTGGTATCGTAGAGCGCCCCACCGGAAGGGGCTCTCCGCACTAGAATGAACTGAGTGGTCTGCTTGCTGGTCTTAAGTAGCTCCAACACACTCAAATAGTAATCTGGGGAGTTGGAGCCGGTGAGCATGGGTAGATCAAATGGCACTGTTATCTCGGTAAGCCCTGGAAAGCGTAGGAAGTTGACCTCCCCCTCGTTCAGTAGCACAAGGGTTTTATTCTTTCCCTTAATTTTGACCTGCAGTTTACTAGGCGTAGGCCACTGCACTCCACCCAAATAACAGGAATAGCTCATACGTGCACCCCTTCCGCCGCTGTTAGCAGGGCTTCTGTAAAACCATCGGTTAGTGCGGAGATTACGCCGTCTAGGTCAGCCCCACCCTCAATCCGGTTCTGCATTCCAGTCATATCAATTTTAACTTCGGCGGTCGTAAAGCGGTTAATGGCATCCCGTTCCGCAATATCCCGGAGATACTCGAGTTCCTCCGTAGTCGCCGTTAGAGCATCAGCGGTGGCTCCAGTATTGGCCGCCGTCAGGGCCGCATTATTGGAGATGTCGTCCAGCGCAAAGGGGGAGTCGGCCCCATAGTTTTCGGCGGCCCCAAGGTCAAAGTTAAACAGGCCGCCCACCGCGTCTTCGATGCCGCGTCCCAGGCTGTTTCCGGCAGCCCAGGCGTCCCCGTACTCAATCCGCTGAATCTGATAGTCGGAGGCGTTCAGCTTCTCCATGACCTCAACTTGATCGCCAACAATTTCTTCCACCTTTGTGGCCACCGTGTTACGGAAGCCAGCCACCGCACTAGACATATCAGTGCCCAGCACAGTATCAATCAGCGATGCGGCACTTTGGACGATTCCTAAAATGAAGTCAAACATTCCGGCGAATAGGTTGATGATGGCTCCCACGGGGTCATTGAACACATTAGCAAAGAAGTTCGCAAAGGTGGCAATCAGATTATAGAGCTCCACCCCAATTCCGATGACGAAGTTCACCACGCCCAGAATCAGATTGATAATAAACGCCCCCGCCACAGCGAAAGCGCCCATGACGATTCCTGTTGCGGACAGGGACGTCCCAGCAAAGTGGTTGATGGCCGCCACAGCTGCGTAGAAGGCCGCCACAAGAGCGATAATAAGCAGGACTATCCAAGTAATAGGACAAGCCAAGAGCGCCGCATTGAGGCCGTATTGGGCCACCGTGGCCGCGAAAGTCGCCCCGGTACTCATAGCCAGAGCTGCTGCCTTTACGCCCTCTGCAAGCGCCGTGGCCGCATTGAGGCCGTTTGTGATAAGTGCCACGGTATTGTAAGCGACGAAAGCCGCCACCAGCCCCCATACAATGGGCTCCAGCCAGCTCCAGTTATCTACCACTAGAGAGCCGCCGCTTATCAGTAAGTCAAGAACCACACCCGCCACAGCGGCTATGGTGGCCAGCCCGCTCACAATACCGTCGGTCACCGTCTCAAACCGCTCACTGTTCGCAACCTGATTCAGCTTGGAAAGGACCGGGTCAAAGGCCGCTATGGCCTTATTCTGCATCTGTGTCCATACCTGCCCCCAGGTCATGGGCATTTGCTGGAAACGGGCCTCTACTTCATCAGCGGAGTTGAAAACCGCTGCCTTGATAACGTCTGCGGTCAGGAGGCCCTCCGAGGACCAGTCCTTCATTGCCCCCGTTGCTCCCTGCACATTTCTCATATATTCCTCAATGGCTCCGGCAAGCATGGGTGCATTCTCGATGATGGAGCGGTACTCATCGCCCTGGAGGCGTCCCGAGCCCATAGCCTGAGTTAGCTGGTACATAGCCGCTGCCTGTTCTGTAGCAGACGATCCGCCAATGACGAAGTTCTTATTCAGCAGTTCCGTGAATCGAATCAGTTCGTCGTTGCTATTAAACGCATCTCCGGCCTGAAGCCCTAGCTTGCTAATCGTCTGCATCGTGCCCAAGTAGGATGCCCTAGACCTCTGCGCTGAGGCCATGATTTTCTGCTCCAGCGCGTCTACGGAGCCGCCGTCGTCGACAATAAGCGACAGGCGGGCGGAACTACTGGCAAGCTGGTCGGATAGTCCTAGGACTGCTTTCGCTCCCGCTCCGGCAGCCAGCGTCGTCACAATGCCTTTGACCTTGCCCAACAGTCCGTCCGCAGCACTTGCCCCATTTCGAAGCCCCTTGTTAAGAACTTCTTCCTGCTGCGCCGCCCGACGGTAGGCTTCCGCCATGTTGTCGACATCCCGGTTCGCCTCCGCCAGCGCCGCTCTGGCCGCCTGGATTTGGGTCACGTCTACCGCTCGCCCAGAGGCCCGCTGGACCTGCTCAAATGCATTGAGGGTTGTACTCAGTCCGTTTGTGATTCTTTTCAGCACTCCGCTGATACCGTCATTTAGGACCATTTGCGATCTGATCGTTGCCACGAACTCACCTCCCATTTGGGCATAGAAAGAGCCACCCTCCCGCCATGGGAGAGTGGCTCTGCTTAAAGCTCGATTTTAGTGTGCTGGTGCGGTCGCTTTTGAAAGAGCTCGGCCAGCTCTCGGCACTTCGGCGTGTGCGTAGCGAAAAAGGAAAGCACCGCCGGAGTCCCGTCTTTTCCGATGTAGTGAATTATCAGATAGGATTCCGTCTGCTGTGTCTGTTTCTCCTTGATCCGGCCGCCCACGACTGCTCCGATAGGCCCCGCAACTGCGGCTCCAAGAAGTGCGCCGCCCGCGCTACTGACAAACTGGGTCTGCCGGTCCACGTTTGTCTGGATGCTTACGCTCTGAATCTTGTCCATACTAAGGTCGTACTCTACGCCCCCAGCGTCAATCTCGACGTGGTCGTCAAAGTAGTACACTTGCGCGAGTGTCCGCTCTGGGACCGGAAGCCCGGATGCGCTGGGGACGGATACGAACACCCTGACCCCCGGCTGCTCGGCCTTGGCCCTGATTTCTGGATTCAGCTTTGGCTTAAATAACCCCATATCCGTGCACCATCCTTCTTGCTTATAGCCCCATCATAGCCATCAAACGGCGCAGTGTCAAGGCCGCCGCGTTTATCGGCGCTTGCCTCGCTTCATTTTGCTTTTCAGCTCGGCTTCCTTTTTTCTCTCCGCCTCGCAACGGACATTGATGGATGCTATCACGAAGGCCCGCTCACGACTTGGCAGATTCAAAAACTTGGACGGCGGCCACCCGAATCGCTGTAAGCAGAAATGTGCGAAGTTGGCCTCCGGGTCGCCGTCCATTATCAGTTTTTTGCGTCGTTAACCAACTCGTCCTCGGTTTTGAAACCATTGTGCTGGAACACCTCAGTCACATAGTCGTCAAACTCACCGCCGATCAGCAGCTTGCCAATCAGCTCCTCCGGCTTGGCAACCCCCCAGCTGTTCTGCAGCTCGGCGTTGTTGAGGTCCGGGAATACCGTGCAACGGGCGGCCACACGAGCCTGGAAGGTATAGGTGTCGAGTTGCTGGGTGTACTGTCCCTTTTTGCCCGCCACGGGCACTTGGCGAATACAGGCACCCCGGATGCGGGCGTATTCGTCGGCGGAGATACAGCAGATCTCCCATTCCACGGGCTTGCCGTCCTCCCCCTTGATTCGGTGGGAGGCAACGTATTTGTGATTCTTTACTTGCTCCACATTGGGCTGCATAAACGCAGACAGATTGCTCATAGGTCAAATCTCCTTTCTTACATATAGGCCGGATTGGTGTGCTGCTCCGGCCGGGTGAAGCTGTCACAGTAGCCCTCAATGGACTGTTCGACAAAATCGCCCTCGGAATTGAACATAGAAAGCAGCACGTCGCCGTCTAGGATACAGTCGTTGTAAATCTTGGTGCTACGCCCCACCGAGGTGGCGGGGTCATCGTTGGAGGTTTGGACAGTGAAGGTCGGCATTACGCCGGTTTTGAGGAACCGCTCCACCACAGTGTCGAAGATCTCTGTGCACTTGTAGATGGTCATGGAAAAGGCCAGCGCCATCGTCTGTGCCTTGTGGCCTACCACCGGGTTCCCCAGTTTGTAGACCTCTTTGGTGTTGATGGTTGCCTTACCCTCGAACTCCTTCGCCATCAGCATGGAGTAGCGCGTGCCGTCAATGGTGACAAAGCACTCCGCATAGTTGGCGCTGACAGCGTCCTGGGTATTCATACTCTGGTTCATTTAGCGCGCCTCCCTTACTGGATGATAACGCTCATATAGAGCTTTGCCATGGCGTTGACGATGTTAAGTCCGTCAACGGTGCAGAGGACAGCGTTTTTCGCGTCGCCCTGTTCGCAGGTCACGATCTCCGGGTCAAAGTCCTGCACGGCCCGAATGGTGTTCAGGTCCTGAATGAGCTTGGTGATGTCGCCCCAAAGAGAGGACCGCCCGGAAGCGTCATTGGGAACAGTACCCAGGTACTTGGTCGCGAACAGGACCGCCGTATCGTTGGCAATCTGGTCACACACGCGCATGGTCTGGTTGGACTGGAAGATTTCCCCCTTAGTATCGGACAGGGTAAGCAGGGTGTTAATGTCATCCAAAATCCGGGGGTCGCCGTTCACGTTGTGAATCAGCAGCTTTCCTGCCTTTAGAGCTGCCTCCAGCTCTGCCTGGGTGTAGTTGGTGTCAATGGTCAGTTCCCCATCATACTTGAAGTTGGTGAGGGACTTATTGACGGCGCACCCCGCCTCAGCCCCGGCCAACCAATAGACCAACAGGTGCTCCGGTACGTCAGCGATGCTGGAGTGGGTCACCTTGTTCCAGACGCCGATAATGCCCTCGTAGTCGGCGGTGGTGGGCTGCCAGGCTACCAGTTGGAACTTGCTGCCCACCTCGTCCCGTAACCGGCTGGTGAACTGCTGATACAGCTTGATCGTGGTAGGGTCGGCTGTAGGGCAGCAGAGGACGTTGTAAGAGTAGGGCTCGATCTTGTCGAGAAACGCCTGGTGACTCTCGCCGTTGATGGACGAGACATTCTCTCCGCCCTCCAGGGGTTTCCCGGCAGTGGCTTCCAGGGTGCCGGACGCCTTGAAGTCCACCCAGTCGTTTCCAACCAAGTCAGCCGCCTTCGATACGGTCTGCATATCCACCACAGCGCCGTCCACAAGGGTGCTGACATCCCAGAGGGAGCCTTCATCCACATTGGCAGCCACTGTGATGGCGATATCGTTGCCACGAGTTCCGCCGTACTTGGCTGTTGCCAGGTCGTTGGTGGCCTTTACCGCGCCCTTGCCCAGCCGGTAACAGTACACAGTGGTCGCGTGAGTGAAAATCTCACGCAGGGGCAGCAGGGCCGGGTCGGTGTAGCCGTAGCCGAAAATGGTCTTGCTATTCTTCTGCATATCCCCAGAGGTCACAGGGAAAACCTGCTCCTCCGGGCCCCAGTTCAGCTCGAAAGGGGCTGCCGCATATCCGCGGTCGGAAAGCGTAGCAGACGCCCTGGGCACACTGGAGAAGTTAACGTAGTAACCAGGCAGGACCTTGTTCTGGGTCTGCCAGGTGCCGCCGCCCAATGCCATCTTACTTCACCTTTCCTTTCATAAAGCCGTCAATGAGGCGGTCCGCCTCGTTCAGTGTGTAGGTTTTGCCATGTTCCAGCAGGGCCATGATAAGGTCCCGCCGCTTGGCGTATCGCTTGGAGGCCGCCAGCTGCTCCTTGGTAAACACAGCCTCGGTAGTCTCCGCCTTAGGCGTTTTTGCCGTTGCCATTGTTATCCCTCCATTTCAAGTTCCAAAGTTTCCATGAAGTCCTCGTCCTTGGGCGTATAGATGTAATGGTCGTAGCTCACCAAGATATGCAGGACCCCATCCTCCACCGACCACTCACAGCTGGTACAGTGGATAACATCCCCCTCCGGGGTGGTGATGTCTTCCAGAGCGCGGACCAGAACGTCCGCCGTCCTGTAGCACTCCGCCATTCCTTCTTTGGGGTAATAGATCACGTCTAGCGTTGGCGTTCGAAGATAACGGCTTCCCACCTGCCGAGTGTGTCCGGCAGAAGGCATAATCACGTTGAGGTCCCCAGGCTTGAGCCCCTGCTGGACATCTCCACCATGCACCTGTGCGACAGGGATTGCCCTATGGAGCGCCAGGCTCACGCCGTCATAGATGCTCGAAAAATCCAGGTTAGACATTGAACGCCTCCCGCAGCAACCGTTCTAGCTTCTTCTCAAGAATCGCCGGAGCCATACGCTCTAGGTCCCGCTCGGAGAGAGTCAGGAAGTACTGGCCCGCGACCCAGCCTTGGCCGCCCCGTGTCCGATGCCCGAACTCCACATAGCTGGCATAGTGCACCGGGTTGATCACCTCAATGTAGAAGTTCCGTCCCCGCTTGAATACCGGCAGAGAGTTGGCGTAGGCCGTCGGGTTTACCTTGGGGCCCCCACCCGCCCGAGCCGCTTCTTCCGTTTTAGCCGTCCAGCCTCGGCGCAGGGTTCCGCCCTTTCGCCCACTCTGCTTTGGGTACTTGCCCACCGGCGTCCGAGGGATGACCAGGGCCAGCAGCCGGGCGGCCAACTCACGAGACGCTTCTTCGCAAAATCGGGTCAAATCCATGCTTTGGAGCTTCTGCAAATTTTGCTGCAGCTTCTGAAGCTGCTTGTAATCACATCTTCCCCACTGCATTAGGCCCACCCCTTCCATAACTCCAGCGGAACTTCCTGGTGGCTGGTATAGACCGCCGGAGTCCCGCTCCGGCCATAGTCACGAGTGACTCCATTCTGTGTCACGGTAACTTTTGACCCCTCCGGGATTTCCACAGAGGGGTCAATGTATAGCACCGTGGTCTGGGTCACCTGAGCCGCTTCTTCAGCCGGCTCCGTATTCTTGACCGTTTTGTGGGACAGGCGGCAGGGCTGCTCTGTAGCAGATGCCTGTTCCGTCTGCTCTGTGCGGCCAGTGGTGGGGTTGAGTGCCCCGACCCGCACATATACTGTAGCTTTGCCGGTCCAGAGCCGTTGTATGGCCTTCTTATAGGCCGGGCTATCAATTACCATCGCAGCCTCCTAAACCTCGCCAGGGTACTTTCTGGAGGGTGCATCATGCGATCCAGCAGCGCATCAAATCGGCTTTCTGCGCTGCTGGACCCGTCACTAGCTCCGGCAAAGGTTACAGAGATGTCGCCCTCTGTGATGCTCTTGACCGGGGAATCAAAGTCAAAGCCCTCCAGGTCTCCGGCGGCCTTCTTATTGAACAGGAACTGCCCGGCGGCCATCTCCACGAGCGTATAGAAAAGGCCGTCAGGCAGTTCCCGGTGGTTGATATTTGCCAAAATGTCCAGTTCACATTTTGGAATCAGGTACTCAAGGCTCACTCTGTCGGCTTCCGTGGAGGTGTAGCCCAGCGTGGCCAGCCGGGCCACCACCGCTTCATATACGCTCATCATAGCCGTTAACCCCTGGAGAGGATGCGGGCGATGGGCACGGCCTTGTCGGCCACATAGGATCGCTGGCCCTCGTCACTTTCGCCGGAGTGGACCAGACACCAGTTCTCTCCCTTGGCCAGTTCCTCGTCAGTGGGAGAGAGGGACTGCTGACTCTTCTTCTCATAGGAGATGCCGAAGGGCGCGAACACCTTACGCTGGCGGGTATAAAGGGTATCCTGGCCGCCCTTAGTTTTGGGGTCACGGGCCATCTCGTAGGGTACACGGGCCCCGATGTCCTCGTAGCTGATGCAGCCGTCGCCCAGCACATAGGTCACATACTGCGTCCCGGCCACCACATAGCTGTCAGTATCAGGAGTGCCAGTGCCGAAGTAGGGGGTAACGTCAGACTTATTGATCTGGCCGGTGGTGGCACTGGAATCCTTGACCTGCAATGCGCCGGGAGTCTCCGCATCGGCGGGGAAGTAGCCATCGGTGGCAGGCATACCGTCGTCGACCACTACCAGCTTGCCGTTCCAGGTGTAAAGGGCGAGGTCGCGAGTGATGCCGTCCTTATCGGTGAACTTCAGCGCGGTCAGCAGATTGAGGTTCTCCAAGTTGGTGGACACTGCAGAATGCATGAACACCAGGGAGAACTTCTTCTTGCGGTCACCACAAGCCTGGGCGGTGGCGGAGTTCATAGTGGTGGCCTCTAGGTTTCCGTCCACGGTGTAGGTGTGCTTGGTCACGAACTCTCCGCTCTTGCCCCCAGTCATAGAGAACACGCCCTTGAGGATTGCCAGGATGGTGTCCTGGTCCACATCCTCCCAATAGGCGGCCACCTGCTGGGCCACATTGTCCATCCAGCCCACGCCGCCGGTGATGTCCGTGGAGAAATCCAGCTCAGTCCACGCCTTGGCCCGGCCGATGACGACTACGCCCTGCTCGAAGGTCTTGGTGGAGGTGGCGGTGATGTCGGTCTTGCCGTCGTAGTTCACAGCGTCGCCATCCAGCAGACCACGCATAGCGATCCGAGCATAGGCGGTGCCGTTCTGGGCGGAGAACACGTTGCGGATGTCGGAGTTCCCCGTCAAAGCACGGGACTTGCGGATTTCGTTCAGCCGGGTGCGGGGCACACGGTCTACAGTGTACTTGAACGCCTGAGGGTTAAAGCTCTTCGCGTCAAACTTATCGTTTGCCATAGTTCAATCATCCTTTCTCAGTATCGGTCTCGGTGTCGGTTTTCTTCTTGCGGCCGGATTTGCCCTTTGCTGGCGTGTTTACGCCCGTTTCATCCTCCGGAGTATCCGTGCCCGCCTTGGCCAGTTCAAAGGCGTCAGCGCCCGCCGTAGGCGTGTCGTTGGCAGAGAAATCGCTCATGCGGGCGAGCACCTCGCACGTCACCGCCTCCGCCAATTCATCCAGGGAGGGGATGTGCTCCGCCATGTACTGCACCACGCCCTCTTGAGTGCGGGGCAGTGCAGAAGCTGGCTTGCCGGTCAACTTAGACGCCAGATTTCTCAAAGCATCCTCGAAGGACACGGCACGGGCTGGGATTGTCATGTTTCTCATAGGGTCACCTCTCAGTCCAATTTCGCGTCGGGGTTCTGAGCCAGGTATTCCGCCAGCTCGTCATAAGACATCTCCGAGGGCTTTTTATCGGAGCCGGGCTTGCCCTTGTCTCCGCCCTCTCCGGGCTTCCAGCCGCTGTACTTGCCGTCCTTGGTAGCAAAGAGGAAGCCCGTAGCATCGTCCTTCTTCATCGCCTCCACCTTGGCGGCCAGCGTGACCATTTCCTCACCCACCTTGGCTGTCACTTTGCCATCCACGATTTTGGCGTCCTTGAGGAAATCCTCCAGAACAGCGCGGGTGGCAACTGTGTTTCGCGCACCGGCAGCAGTCAGTTCCGCATCGACAGCGGCGGCCAGACGTACACTAGCGAGTTCCTTCTCATAGGCCGCCTTGGCATCCTTGTTCTGCTGGGTAAGGGTATCGATCTGCTTCTTCAGCTCAGCGTTGTCACCTGCGGCTTCCTTCAGCTGCTCCAGCTGCTTGTCCCGGTCCTTGATCGTGGCGTTAAGCTGGCTCACTTGTGTCTCCGCCTCTTTGAGCTTGGCGGTCTTGTCGTTGAAGTCTGCGCGGGCCACAAACCGCTCCCCCAAAGCCGTGCACACCTTGGCGTCTATGTCCTCCGTGTAGACGTCTCCCAGGATGTCCTTAATCCACTGCAATTTCATAACTGGCTCCTTTCCGCTGCCGTCCTTTTGACCGGGCCTGTCCCCGTATGGCAGCCGCCCTGCTGTATCCGCCGGGCCAGCGGTATTTTTTTGTATGAAAAAAGCACCGGGCTTTTCAGCTCGATGCTTTCATCAACGATTCGGTTATAGCTGGTCACGTCGGCACCACCAGAACATCCCCGGTTTCCTTCATGACCGCATACTCGGCCTCTTGGCCTTCCACACTGCACAGGAACACGTACTGTTCCCCGGTCGTGGAAATACACTCTTTGACCTCCAAATGATAGCTCTCACCAGTCTCTCCATCCTCCTCTTGGTAGCTCTGGAGAATGGTTCTTGCTTCCTTTTCGCTCACGGCTTCTTCACCTCCACAGTGGCCGCTATGATAGCCTGATCCGTCGTCAGCGCCTTATCGTCCATGCGGAAAAATCCAAATCTCCCCTTGGAGCCCCTAGCGAAGTAACCGGAGGCGTCCATGTTTCCGGTCTGGGGGTCCATGTAATGGACTACCCCGCCGGACTTCTCCGCAATAAATACGTGTGCAGCGGGCGGGCGTCCCTTCCACTTGATGTATATCCCATACCGGGCCCCATCTGGAGCGGCGGCCAGTTCCCGCTTAACGGCGGCCTCCGTCTGGTTGAAAGTGTACGATACCGACCGCCCGGCGGCATCTGCGAAACACTCGGAGCCCCAGAAAATTGTGTTGTTCTTCTTCGGCTTCGGCCGGGCAATGACGTCATACCCACGCCGCCGCAACTCGAAGGTCTGCACACACCTCTGGCAATTCACTCGGTAGCCCTGGTCAGAGGAATAGTTGGGATTTGCTCCGGTAATGGCTGGCTTCATGTCCAGAGATGTGCCCTTAGCGGCCCCTACAGCCTTTTCAACTATGTCCATTATAGCAGATTTCCCAGTCCGCACAACCCCCGTCTTCACGTGGCCTTTCTTCCACTCATCGAAGGTAATGCCCGTGGGAATCTTCCCCGTGGTGCCATCCTCATTCCGCACCCACCGTTCTCCGATGCCCACCATATCCGCAAAATACGGCGCGATGCAGCACCGGCACCAAGGATGCAGCGGCGGGGCTGTCAAGCCCGCCTGGTGTTCAGACATTTTGAACACCTTGCCGTCCATGGAGGCGCACAGTTCACAGGTATCATGGTCGAAGGAGGCCACAAACATATATTCCTTGACCCCCAGGCCGTTGAAGCAATCCTTTTGCCCGGCACTGGAGAAATACGCGCTCTCGGTCATCACCAGGCGGCCCGCTTTAGAGCGGGATACATTGAACTGCTTAGAGATTGCGGAGATGGCCCGATCTGGGCCCTCTCCCCGAATAATCATCTGAGTAAGCTGGGTATTGACGCTGGACACCAAGCTCTGCTTATTCATCCAGCAGCGGTCACGGAAGGTCTGTCCGTCAGCCGTCCACGGTCGGGAGAGAACCTTGGAAACGGTACGCTCGTCGAGGGCTTGCATTGTCCAGCCTACGCCGAGGCCCTTTTGGATTTCATAGGCCGTGTGGTAGTAGCCGCCGGTGTAGACCCGCCGGGCAACGGCATCCAGAGTGTCAAGCTGGTTGGAGTACAGCAACTCGGCTTGTTGCTGCAACTGGAGCTTGAGCGCATCCAGCCGGGAGATATGGACTCTGGCGCTGGCGTTTTCCAGCTCCTTCATCCACGCCCCAGTGAGGGCGTTTTCCTCACCGTGCTTGATATACTCCTCCACCGTCCAGCGAAATTCCTCCAACTCACCACTGTTCAAGAGCCGCTTGGCATCAGCCAGAGTAATCTCGTTATTGTCCGCAAATCGCTGATACCAGGCAGCCACCTGCCGCTCAATTTCCGCCTGGGCTATCCGGAATTGAGCGTCTAGGTTTTCCATGTAGCTGTAGGACTGATTTAGAAGTGCGTCCTCCATGAGCTTTAGCCGCCGAGCCCAATACTCGGAACTACGCTCTGGCAGCTTATTCGTCGCCATCGCCATCACCGCCGGTCACGCCGTCTTGGGGGTCCCCGCCCTTTTTCCGGTTTGCCATGAAGGCGGCTTGGTATGGGTCTTCCGTGGCCTCCTTCTGTTCTTTCTTGATGCGCTCCAGCTCTTGCTCCGGGTCGGAGATCCACGGATGGTTCTTCACGATAGTTTCATTGGACAAAATACCCACGGAGTTCTTGCAGTTGTTGATGGCCTCGGTTTCGTTGATAAGCACGTCCCGGTCAAAGATAACCTTAACTTCTTCTCCCTCGAAATTTCCCTTTCCGGTGTTGGCGAGGTGCTGGTTGACAAACCAGAGCAACTCCTCCATGGCGGCCTGAAACTCGATTTCGATGCCGTTGGCGTCCAAATCAATGTCCGAGTACATGGACTGGATATTCATCTGATTGGGGTTTCCGCCCATACGCTCGTCCTTGGCGTCGTAGCCCCTGGCGTTTTCAATGATAGCATCCTTTAACAGCGCGAGAATCACTTTGAAATTCTCAGCGTTGACCTCAATTTCCAGAGTGCTTGCCCCACCCTCGGAGCCCTCATAAGACCGGACTTTGATGATGCCATAGGTTGCCAGATTTCGGCGGAGGCGGCCCAAATCCTCCCCGTCATAATTTTTGATAACGATGACGGTATTGTGGATGTCCTCCTCCATACGGTCAGCAAAGGCCGATAAAATCTGATTATAGGCATCCTGGAGACACTTCACTTTGGATAGCAACGGGATTTCGTGGTGAGAGGACTTAAAGCAAATCAGAGGTATCCGTTTCCAGTTATATCCACGCTGTTCCCCGGTTTTCGGGTCTGGGGCCGTGATATAGTCCCCGGACCTAGCACTGCTATCAGGCTCCAAGGTCCCGTCATCGTGCCGGATGAAACAATCCACCCCGCCACCATGCAGCACCTCTACTTTTATCACGGCTTTCGGGATTTCGGATTCATCGTATTCCTCTACCGCGTACACGTGGACAGCGGCATCCAAGATGGTATGATCTGCGTCAGCCCAGAAAGGAAGCACTTCGTCAGCCGGGAGCCGCTTAAACACCAGTTCTCCAGCATCATAATACAGGTAGAGCCAGCTTTTGCCCCCAATCCAGGCTCCTTCGCCCAGATTTCGCATTACCCGTCGGAAACGGGAGCCAAATACCTGGGAAAGCGCCTCCGCATAGCCCTTATCCTCCGTGTCAAATGAAAAGGGCCGCCCGAAAGAATAGTTTGTCTTCTGGTCTACCATCTTCGCATATTGATTGCTAATGAGCCGATTATTAGGCAGGTGCCGGACTTCAATGGGATCGCCGTTGTCATCTATGGCCATCCGCCGCTTTGCGAGGATGTCCTGCTGGTTATCATAGTACATCTCTCCCGCAAGCTGGCGCTTCCGTTCCGGGGAGCGGAGCCACGCCGTGATCTCCAGCTCCAGAAAACGCTTATCCGTCATACCCCGACGGAAGTCCGTATCCGTGCGTCCAATGCAGTCACCCCGCAGATTGAAGTTCACCATTTCTCTTTCCCCCCTTTCCCTTGTGTCTCTACAGCCGCAGAAAAACCGATGGGCAGGGCCTTGCTTTTCTCTAGCGTGAGGGTCTGCCCAGGAAGCTCCACTTCAATCCGCAGGGTGCGGTATGGTAGTCGCTCGGCCCATTGTTCGATTTTATCTAAGACATATCGCTGCTCAAACATAAAGCACCTCACGCAGTGGGGCCGATACTGAAAATATCAGGCCCGAATACCTTGTGGACGAAGTAGCGCACATCGTCCATAGCGTGGTCGTTTTCTTTGATGGGTCGGTCAAAGCCCGCCTTTTCGTCCCAGCGGTAGAGCTGGAACTCCCGGATACAGTCCCGGCAGCCCTCGCAGAAGAAAATCTCCCCCGTTTTAAGCCTGGTGGCGACGTTGCGAATACCATCCAGGACAGAGTTAGATGCTTTCTCCGCATAGAACCGGCCGTGCCGCCGGATGGCCTCTATGAAGCTGGCAGCCGACGGGTCCACGATGACCGCCCGGATTGACAGGTCCCCGGCCAGCTTCTCCAGCTCGGCGTAGTATTCCTCGTCCGTCAGCTGGCGGCCCACCTTCCGGCTGTCGTAGTAGTACTCCCGAATGCGATACCATTTCCCCTGGGCCTTGCCCCAAAGCCCCATGCTGGTGGGGTTGGCGGTGCCGTAGTCCACGGAGATATAATACCGCTCGTATGGCCGGGGCTTATCCGGCACCACATGAAAATCCCGGTTGAACATGGTGTAGATCAGCCCCTCGGCCACCACCCACAGCCCCAGGATATAGCGGTCGTAGAATACCCCGGAAAACTGCCGCTCATAGCGGGCCCGGACCTCCGGGGCCAGCGCCGGGTTATCGTCCATAGTGAAGTGAAGGTGAAGCGCGTTCATTTTCTTCGGGTTATCGCCCTCGATCCAGTTTTTATAAAACCAGTGTTCGGGGCCTTCCGGGTTGCAGTTGAACCATATCTTGCTCCCCTTGATGGAGCACCGGGCAAGGGCCTGTTCCACGAAGGACCGGGGCATGAGCACCACCTCGTCCAGCAGGGCCCCGGCCAGGGTAATGCCCTGGATCAGCATATAGGAGCTCTCGTCCCGGCCGCCGAACAGGAAGTAGGTGTTCTCCCGCCCCAGGCCGTCTGAAATAATCAGCTTGTTTTCTGACCGGCGCTCCACGATAGTCAGCTCCGGCGGCACCCAATCCCGGAGGTTCAGAACCACATTGCGCCGCAGGCTCTCGATGGTCTTGCCGCACAGCGCGAACCGCTCCCCGTTGAAAGTCGCCATGCTCCAGAGGATGAACCCGACGGTCATGCACACCGTTTTACCGGATCTGATGGAGCCATCACACAGAAGGACGTCCCGGCCACGGAAGCGGGGCTGCTGCCACCAGAGCATAGCTAACTTTTGCCGCTTACTCAATCTCCGGTAAATCATCCGTGTCAATCTCCCCCGTCTGCATGATGGCTTCCAACAGGTTATTCACGGCACCAGGGGCGGCGGCCCCGGAGGACTGTTCCTGCTTGAATTTCAATTCTTCCTGGCGCATCTTCAATTCGGCCTTTCGAATATCCAAGGCAGGACTTTCCCCGGCGGTGTCTCGGATGAACTCCGCCGCCCTGACGTCGCCTTTCATAGCCTCCAGCATAATACCGGCGAGAAGCGCGTCCTGATAGGTTGCATCGTCCGGTGTATAGCCGAAGGTTTTCAGTAAGGTTTTCACAGTCCCCATGAATGGGCCCCGCTCGTTCATGGGGATCTGCGTATTCAGCAGCATGGCCGCAGCCTGACGCATGGCCCTCTTTCGTCGTCGGGATGCCCCGGAGGCCACACCGGCCTTCCGGCCGTTTTCTACTGCGTCCTTGCCGCTTTTGAATTGCGTGGCTTTTCCCTTCTTCAAGTTTTCCGCATTGGCCATACCACCACCTTCCTCCCAAACGCGGGCCGCACTGTCTATCGTCTATGATAAGTCTCCGGGTCCGCTATGTTGTAGGTGCACCAGGTACAATCCCGGATGCAACCTCTGCACTCTTTCGGTGCTGTGTCCGAATCGAACACCGGGGCTTCCCCGCCCAGGGCGAGCAGCTCCCTTCGCTCTAGCCTTGGCCGATCCCAGGACGGCTCCCAGGTGGCGCAGCTTTCGTCCTGCTCCACCCATAGCCCGCTCCCTCGCTCCATCTCCCGAACGGCGTCCACTAGCAAACGGACTCCGACAGGGAAGATGGCCCGCCACAAATCGTGGTAAGTCCACCCAGGCTTAATCCATACCAGCTCTTGTCGGAGGATGTCGCCTCCGTCGGTCTTATCAGTCAGCCGGTACACGGTCCCGCCGGAGACATAATCCCCCATGTGGACTGCCCAGCGGACTGCATCTTTCCCCCGGTGTCTAGGTAGCAGCGAGGGGTGGAACCCTATCCCGCCAAACTGGGCCCGTTTCAGGCACTGGCTGGAGATCAGCCAGTGAGAGTGGGCCGCCACAATCAACTCCGTGCCATCGGGGATAAAGCTGGACACCAGGCTTTTGCAGTCCGTTACCAGCGGCAGCCCTTTAACTGCCGCATAGCCATATAGCTTGTCCTGGTGCTTCTGGGGCGGGGCCGGGGCCACACCCACAATCTCATGCCCGGCATCCAGCAGCGCCCGGCAAACCTCTTTCCCGAAGCTACGCTGACCACAAAGAAAAATCTTCATCCCTCTACCTCCCCGATGTACTTGAAGCCCTGCACCGCCCGGAAGTGTCCGCCATAACCAGACCCTATTCCGACCTTCCCGTGCCTGACTCTGGAGCTTTTGATGGTTGCCGCCGACTTCGCCTTGTTGCCGCCGAATAGGACAGCAGAGCACTGTGTCCACTTTGGGCTACGGCGAAGAGCGGCGCACATCTGGGGATGACTTGTGTGAAAATACAAGGGGTATTTGTGGCCGCCACGGCCCCCTCCTTGCTTATGGTACTCAGCGACCCAGTTTAGGAATCGCATCCCGACACCCGCCCCCTGCCACTCAGGCATGGTCACCAAGCGGGTCCCGCGATACCCTCGGACCTCAAAGCGAGGAGCCACCGCCATGTGACACGCCAACTCCCCATCTACAGTCCCGATAAAGTACTCCCCTGCCACCGGCATGGGGAGGTCTAAATAATAATGCGGCTTAAAATACTTCCAGTAACTCTGGTTGACCTTCCATATTTCAAGCTCAATGGTTGGCCGCTGTCGGGGAACCCCACGTTCAAAGGTCCTCGTCTTGGTATCGATGACCCAATCCGGCTGTATCCAGTCCAGAATGTCATAGTGGGGTGTGAGTAACACCACCTTCCCTCCGGGGTTTCCCCGCCGCCACGCCTTCTGAAACGCCTGGGAGCCGATTCGGGCTATCTGGCGATCCACCACCGATGTGAACTCGTCAATAACGATTTCCTGGGGCTTTTCACAGATAATACGGGCCAGCCCCACACGAAACTGCTCGCCGTTGGACAGCACCCTGAAGGGGCGGAGCCAGGACGGCACGGAGCCGAGGCCGACATTTGCCAGCGCCCCGGTCACCTCATTGAAGTCCCCATCCGGGGCGATGCAGTCGATCACCGGCTTATCCGGGGCCCAGCCCGCAGAATAGTCGTATATCTTATCGGTGCCGAAGATAGTCCGCCCGATAGAGGTCTTCCCCGATCCAGACGGGCCCACGACCACCCCGATACTCCAGTCACCGGACAAGTCGGCGTCAATCTCTAGATCGAAGTTACAGCCGTTTTCAGCATTGAACAGGCTTTTCACCCTGGCGGCCCGGTAGCTATTGAAGTCACTGACGTGGTTATGGACTTCTATCCTGGTCATACGGTCACCACCCGGCAATCGTAGCCCATGCCGCACAGCTTGTTATAGCACGCCTCTTGCTCGGCCTCGTCCTTCAAAATAACCGTGACACCGTACTGCTGGGAGTATTCAAACTCGGACTTGGAGAAATCCCCCGGCTTTTCCGAGCTCGCCGGTTCTTCCCCGGTTCCAATCCCCCAGTCAAGGTCCAGGCCGCCAAGGTCCAGCCCCTCCAGCTCTTCCTCCAAAAGGTCAATGTCCCAGGTCGCCAGCTCGTTAGTTTTGTTATCCAGAAGGCGGTACTTCCGCTTCTGTTCCTCGGTCAAGCCCTCTTTGACGATGAACTCGGCCTCTTTCCGCTTCAACCGCTTTAAAGCCCGATACCGGGTGTCCCCTGCAAGAATGATACCATTTTCGTCAATGATAATCGGCGCGATATACGTGCACTGCTGAATACTCTCCATCACCGCCGCAACGGCATCAGCGTTCTTTCTGGGGTTTCGCTCATACGGACGAACTTCTGACAGCTTCTTTGTTACCAGCTGCATATCCATTTTTGCTTACTCCTTTTTGTGGTGTGCCCGCCGTTGGTGACGTTGGCGACCGCCGCCAGCTCGGACCTGCCTCCGTGCAAAGGAGAAACACAGAGACCAGATAGACCTCCCTTCAACAAAAGTGGCGGCCCCCGAAAGCGGAGGCCGCCTGGCTTGGTTGGAATTTTACTCAGTAGCATTATAGCACGGGAGTTTAGAAAAAACTTCCCGTCTTTTTCCCATCTTTCTTTTACTCAGTCTCCGTCACACCATACAGCGCCAAAGTGAAATGCCGCAGGGCACTGTCCCGTTTACGGTAGATTGTAGACTGTTCCACATTGAGCCGCTCACACAGCTCCCGTGCGGCCCCCTTGGCCTGGTGGATGTAAAACCGATCCAACACCAGCCGCTCCTCGTCGTCCAGAACTCCAAGTGCTGCATCCACGACACCTACCCATAACTTGGATTCCTGCAATCGACGCTCCAGTTCATCCCGGTGGATGATATTGGACAACATGGCATCCTCCCTAGTGCTCCCGCCCCCCGAAATCGGGGTGCTGTCTGTAGTAGCACTGCGGATGCTGGTATAGCCTATCTCCAATCGCCGGATCTCCTGAGGGATAGTCTCCAGGGCCTTTTGGTGCGCCTCGTAATTTTTCAGCTTGTCAATTGCTTCGCGCTTCCAGTTCATGCTCTCACCTACTTTCTTTCCGTCGCTGCGGCCTTCTTTGCCCATATCACGCCGGGGTCCTTATCCGTAAGTACCCGCCCGCTGGCACACATCACGCACTTAATGCGCCACTTTGGCTGTCCAGGGGACGCGCCGTAGACCCGCTCGAAATGCCCATAGCCCGGCTCCACCCAGGCCCCGCAGCAGTAGCACCGGCCCGGATACTTATTTCTAGCCATAGTCAAGCCACCCCTCTCTTATATTTGTTCACTCTGGCCTTGATGGCCTCCATCATAGCCGCTTGCCCATCCGCCTTTGCATCTAAAGACCGCATAGCATCTTCCTCTACGGTTCCTTCAGCCACCAGAACGATGACGCTCGTGGTATGTTTCTGGCCCTGACGATACAATCGGTCGATAGTCTGTTCCCACAACTCCAGGTCGTAGATCGGCCCAAACCACACAACGATATGCCCGCCGTCCTGCAGGTTTAGACCATGCCCGGCTCCCGCCGGGTGAAGCAACAGCAATGGGATTTCTCCCGCGTTCCATGCAGCTATGGTTTCGCTGTCTTTCAGCTGGACCGCCTGAGGAAATCTGGCCATAATACGGTCCCGCTCGTGCTGATACCGATAGGTCAAAAGCACCGGCTCCCCGTTTGCTTCCTCCAGAATGTCCTCCAGGGCATCCAGCTTTTCGGTATGCAGTTCGTGGGGCTGGTGATCCTCGTCATAAATTGCCCCGCCCGCAATCTGCAACAATTTACCATTGACAGCTGCGGCGCTCCCGGCGTCAATCGTTGCCCCGGCAAGGGGGAGAACAGCTTCCCGCTCCATGCTGTTATACATGGCCCTAACCCCTGGGGAGAGAACCACTGACCTGATAGTTTCCACGAGTTCCGGCATTTTCACGTTGCCCTTGGTTTCCAAACTGACACAGATGTCCCCAATCCTCGCATATATCTCGTCCTCGGCTCCATCACACGGCACCCACTCATAAACAACATATCCATTCCGGCGTCCTGGATTGAAATACCGCCGCTTGTACTCCGTGAAGGTCTTGCCCAATCGCTCTCCCCGGTCCAGTAAGTAGACCTGGGCCCATAAGTTCAATAGACTCTTTGGCCGGGGTGTGCCAGTAAGCCCCCACAAGTACTTCACTAGAGGGCGTACCTTCCTAAGCGCCTTAAATCGCCGGGCGCTCGGATTCCGAAAGCTGGAAAGCTCGTCTATAATGACCACATCGAAGGGCCAGTTCATCCCGTATGCCTTCACCAGCCAATCCACGTTCTCCCGATTTATACAATAAATATCCGCGTCCGCCCGGAGAGCTGCCCGTCGCTCTTTTATGCTTCCCAGCACCCGGCTCACCCGCAGATGCTGTAGATGATCCCATTTGGCGCTCTCGCGGCTCCAAGTATCCTCGGCCACCCGTAGGGGCGCGATCACCAGAACCTTGGACGCCTCGAAGGTATCATACAACAGCCGCTCTGCCGCCGTAAGTGCCACCGAAGTCTTGCCCATGCCAGGCTTTAGAAAAAGGCCGGCTGCTGGGTGTTCCAACAAGTAGTCGATACAGAATTTCTGATATTCGTGGGGGTTGTACTGCATACGCCCACCTCACAATCTTCCCGAGTAGTATTCATCCCACAGCTCAGCCCAGTGTTCTTCGACTTCTTCAAAACAGTCGCTACAACAGGTCACATAGTTGCTTTCTTCATCGTGGTACTGGGTACTTTGTCTGCGACGCCTCGGATATTTAAACCACCGGCCGCAGCCAGGGCAGTACCCAAAAAGTCTCCGAACGATATTCATGTGATTTCCTCCAGCATACTGTCGACAGCGTCCTTGCTGTCCGGTACAAAGACTTGAAACCCCAGTGCTCGCAGCCGCTCATGCATCAGCTGCTGTTTCAGCCTGGGTTTTTTACCGAGGTCCTTCGTTTCCGCGAAGTAGACCCGCCCCCCAGGTAAAACTATCAGGCGATCCGGCACCCCAGTCCGACCAGGGCACACCAGTTTTAAAGCTATTCCCCCTGCGGCCTTCACGCGCTGCCGCAAATATGCTTCCACTGCTTTTTCCATAGGTTCCTCCATGAAATCGGCAATCGTCTGCCGATTTCCGTAATAGCTTCAAATCCGAAATCGCTTGCGGATTTGGTAGTGATGTCCCCCGTGTCGCAGAGCTCTCACGCGCATATATAGCACACGCGCATTAGGCGGTCGGCGCGGGAGTTTTCTGTCTAATCTATTTATTTCATAATTCGTTGTGGTACAAGCGGGACAAAATGCGGAAACCTCTTGCCCCGCATAGATTTAGCGCGTATCTTTCTAGTGCTACACGAGAGGGACACCGGGGACAAGCCCCGCCCCCACCTGTGCCTTTTGTCCCTCCCGTGTCGCACCCTGTATCAATCATCAAGAGACACGACGGAAGCGTGTCTGCTGGCCGTATGGGCCACACCGCTGGCGCTTTGGTTCTTCCTTCCAGCCCCGGAGTTGCCGCAGAATGGCGTTGACCTCAGCGCGGTCCTGGCGGGGGAAGCGATGCGGATCATTACCAAAGCACTCGGCCCATACCTCCACGGCGCTGATATAGTCCCGCCGCACGGTGCCCGCCTCCCGAATACTGTCATCTTCCTGGAACCATCCCCGGCGCTTCTCGGCGCTCATACCGGCCCAGCTCGTGGGGAGTAGGACTTCCAAGTAGTCCTCCACCAGCCCCCGGCGGGGATCGTCCTCGGTGAAGTCTTGCTGCTGTTCCTGGGCGCTTTCTACCAGCTCTGGGGGCAAGGTCAACTTCTCCCCGGCCCGATAGCGCGTGACGGCTTCCGCCCACATCTGGTCAATGACCGGCTGGGTCAGGTCTCCCCACACCGTCTTGCTCGGTGCAGCTTCCCCCAGACGGACCGGCCAGAATCGCCGGTTGCCCGTGTCATCCCGCAGGAAAGCCGTGCTATTGGTGGTGCCAATGAACACACACCGCCGGGGATGATCCTCCACCCGACGGCCATAAGCGGCCCGGTAGCTGTCCACCGTTTTTGAGATGAAGTTCTTGGTTGTCTCAATTTCAATTTTTCGCATGGCCGCCAGCTCGCCAAGCTCCACCAGCCAAAACCCCTGGATGCCCTCATAGGCTTCCTTGGTCCCGATACCAGCCAAGCTATCGGTGTACCAGCCGTTGGACATCTTCGCCACTAATGTACTTTTCCCTCGGCCCTGTGGGCCCGACAGGGTCAGCACATAGTCGAACTTACAGCCGGGGTCATAGATGCGGGCCACAGCAGCCGTGAAGGTCTTACGGGTCACCGCTCGCACATAGGCTGTATCCTCCGCCCCCAGGTAGTCCACCAATAGAGCATCTAGCCGCTCCACACCATCCCAGGTCAGGCCATCCAGATAGTTTTCTATCGGGTTGATGGTGTTGTCCTTAGCCGCGGTTATCATGCCATCCATGATTTTCTCTTTTCCGGTCAGCTTGTAATACTTCTCCAAGTACCGGCGCAGGGCGGCATCGTCGCTGTCACTCCAGGTGCTTCCGTTTACCGTGTCCATGACCTCCCGCCAAGGGAGGCTCCGAAGGGCGACAGGACGCACCTTGAGGTCATTGTAGGCTATGGCTCCTTTTAGCAGGGGATCATGGCGCATGATGATATACGCGTTGTCGATAGTGGAGAGGACCTTGCCCTTGCGGTCCACCTCTAGCTCGTCGGCCCAATTGTCGTCGTCTGGTTCCGCCGAGCCCTCAAAGTCGGCCTTTGCCCGATCTAATCGTTCCTTGTTCAGCAGTCGCTTCACTGCCGCATCAGCGGCGGCCAGATCGGACATCGCAAGGAACGACGGGCGACGGTTGATAGGGGTATCCTGTGGCACGTCCTCGTCCCGCTCCCCGTACAGGTGGATGCGGACCAAGTCGAAGGCGTTGCACAGGCGGCCGGAAATCGGGTCGGTAGCGTGATTGGAGTACACAAACTCGCCGCCGTCGTAGACCACCAAGCCAGCCGCCGTGGAGCCCTTAGCGTAGGTGTAGCGGCCTGGAAGAGCGCAGGGGGTATAAACACCCGGCAAGAACTTATCAATAGCCGTCTCGACGTCGTAGCACCGGCAGAAGGCCCCTATCAGCCCTGGCTTCTCCAGTGGGTTTCCCTGCTTCTTGGCCTCCCGTTTTCTAGCGTCCTCCGCTCTGGCCGCCACCGGCCAATAGGAGGTGTCCCTCCAGTCCGGGTATTGTGCCAGAACCATATCCGGGTCCAACCAGGGCGCATCCCGGAACTCCGGCTTGAACTCACCATTTGCGGCGGTGCTGGGGTAGTACATAATGCGGGTCGGCTGATAGGTCGTGTCGTCAAACTGTTCCATGCCCAGGTCATAGGCCACCCGTCGGCCCACCGCCTCGTACTCTTCCGCCGACACCTGCCGTCGGAGGGGCATCACGAGCCGGAGCCTGGGCTTCTCCGGGGTATGCTTATGCGTGGGGTATGCGGCGACGGCGCAACCGTACACCAAATCAACGGTATCAATGAGATCTGGCTGAGCAAAGTCGGCGTCAAGAGTCAGCAGGGTTCGGTGCTCCAGGTTTTCGGCCTTCCGGCTTCCCTCCCTCAGCCAGCCGCCCACGTAGGCTCCCACATCCTTTATGCGGTCCTGCTCGTCCTTGCTCATTTTCATATATTCCTGTAAAGTCTCTTTCGTCTTAGTAGTCGTGAGCACAGAGCCCAAGAACTCAGACCACTGGAGAGACTTGTTTTTTCCCCGCTTGGCCATTCGGGAGGAAAACGTGGCGATATGCACCTCCCCGTCATATTTAAGGCTGATGCTTGACACCATGCTCCCTCCTTTCTTGGTTCAAAAATTGCCTGATTACTGGCATATCTCGGTCAAACACGGTGCAGTGCTGCGTTGCGTCCATACGGGCGTAAAGGATGAGGGGTGTTTTCCTTCCTGGCCGCCTTGCCCTCAGCACCTCAAACAGGCCCTTTGTCGGCTCGATAATCCAGCCGGTATCCTGTAGCCAGCTTTTGAAAGCTGGAAGGTGTGAAAGGTGCAGTGTGTGTCTATTTGCCAAGGAAATCACCTCAATCTTTCATGTAGAAACTGGCCTCGAACCCAGCCGCCCGGAGGGGTAGCCCAGGGGCCCACGGTAACGGACGGCCCATGATTTCCTGCATATCCTTTAGGGACCCCTCGCTCTGAGGCATATCCGCTATGACTTCGTCATGCACGTGAAACACGATGCGGTATCCGGCCTTGTCCAGTGCGGCCATGGCATCTCGGAGACAGTCCCTCGCGGTGGCCTGGGTGATGTTCTCCACTAGCTTCCCGCCGTAGGATTTCTGCCGAACCCACTGCTTGTTCTGGCCAGTCCCCAGGTAGGTCAGCCCCAGCTTTTCAAACTGCGGTTCCGGCTTCAGCTCCGGCCGGTAGTAGGCCAGTCGCCGCCCGGAGGGCAGGGTGATGAACAGATACCCAGCCTCGCACTCGAAGTGAATGCCGTGATCCAGGGTGGCCGGGCGGCCCTGTACGGCCCCGATAGCCGCTTCCTCGACCTCATACCAGAAACGCACAATGTTCTGGTTGGCCTTGCGCCACCGGCGCACAATGCCAGGGAGCTCGTCCTCCGGGATGCCGCTTTTCAGGGCCCCCATCTGGATCAGCGCCCCGGTGCTGCCCTGGTAGCCACAGGCCAAAGTGGCGACTTTCCCTTTTGACCGGAGATCCGCACGGGGCCCGCCTTTCTTGATGTCGTCCTTCGGCACGTGGAACATCATAGAGGCCGTGGCCTCGTAAATCAGGCCGTCGCCGTAAAATTCCTGCAACACCCACTTCTCCCCTGCCAGCCATGCCAGCACCCGCGCTTCAATCGCACTGTAGTCGCAGACGATGAAGCGGCACCCCTCGGAGGGAATGAAGGCCGTGCGAATGAGCTGGGACAGGACGAAAGGCGGAGAGCCATAGGCCAGCTCCAGGAGGTCAAATTCTCCGTTCCGCACAAGCCCCCGTGCGGTCTCCAGGTCCGGCAGCTTGTTCTGCGGGAGGTTCTGGACCTGGACGAGCCTCCCGGCCCAGCGGCCGGTGCGCCCGGCTCCGTAAAACTGGAGTAGGTTGTGCACCCGGCCGTCCCGGCACAGCACCCGCGCCATGGCCTCGTACTTCTTCACGGAGGTCTTTCCCATTTCCTGGCGGAGCATCAGCACCCGCCGGGTGGTGTCATCCTGGGCAGCGGTCAGCAATGCGGGAATGGCCTCTTTGTCCAAGCTGTCAGTCACCAGCCCCCGCCCGGCCAGCCAGCCTTTCAGCTGGGAGTCGCTTTTGGGGTTGGGGAGGCCGGTCAGCTCCTGGGCTTCGTCCTTCAGCCGGGCAGAGTACTCCGCATCCAGCTTGAGGGCCTGGTCCACCAGCGCCACATCCAGGCGCACCCCTCGGTCGTTTATGCGCTGATCCAGCGCCCAGGCATCTAGTTCGGCCTGGGGCCGGGGCCAGCGGGAGAGTCGTTCCCGGATGTCGGTTTCTACATCCACATCCCGGATGTTATACCGGCGGAACAGCTCCCACTTTTCAGGGGCGTCCGCCGGATAGCGGCGGACGCCGTCCTTCGTAGGCTTGCAGAAGTAGCGGATAAGCTCTTTCCCTTCCTCCATCTTCTGCTTCTCCAGGCCCAGAGCCGCCCCCACCTGAGCCAGTGTGCCCGGCAGCCCCAGGGTGGCCGCCTGGACCATTGTGCAGCGCCACTGCTCCGGGGGCATGGGACAGTCAAAATACTGGGCCAGACAGGTTCTTTCAAAAGCGGCATTGTAGGCGGTCTTGGTGACCTCTGGGGCGGTGAGCAGACACAGAAACTCGTCCAGGTCACCGGCCGGAAGGTCCGAGGCCGTCACCGGCAGGAAGGTGATCGTCTCCCCCGCCCCGCCGGTCAGGTCAATAATTCTGGTGGGGCGGTCGTCCACCTTGTAGCCTATCAGCAGGATGGTGAAATCGGGGGCCTCCGTATAAGGCCGGACACCAGCTTTCGCCAGGTCGACGCTGGAATAGGTTTCAATGTCCACTCCCATAATCATTCCAAAGAAACCCCTTTCACGCCGTCAATTACTGCCCCGGCAATCCCCAGCAGGTTGAGGTCTGTAACCGGGATTTCACGCACCCCGCCCCCATGTGCGTGTTCGTACTCAATACGGACGACTTCCACGTGCTGGAGGTCATAGTAGAGATACGCCACCCGCTGGACCTGGCCGCCGGTTGCTGCCTTCATCATAGCTGAGAGATAGAACTCAACAAATCGCTTTTTACTCATCCTCTTTCACCCCATAAAGTGCTTCTCGGACAGCCAAGTATGTGAGTTCTAATTTGCTATGCACCTTTTCCAGCGAAATTTCTTTGCTATACCCGTCTCCCACCGCAGTTGGGGGATCATAGATTACAACGATTTTTTCTTCGCCGGTCTTAGGGTCAAATTCGTGCTTCACCGTACTGTAGCCCCCGCTGGCGATCTCTAACAGGTTAGATAGACAATAGTCTACAAAAGCCTTATAGCAAGGCTGGTGTGGGGCTTCCACGCCTAACTTTTCCAGTTCACAGTCCATGCGCCCGTATTTCTCGCAGTACCTCATAATTTCCTCCTTATATGCAAGCCCGCTCCCACCGCACCAATAGAGGGGGGAGCAGAGGGAGCGGGTTAGATAGGTTTACATGATGTCGTCCAGATCTCCGGTATAGTCGTCGTTAAAGTCATCCTCGGCCTTGCTGCCGCCAGCCAGGCGCTCGCCGTCGCTGACCTTCTGCAGATTGTTCAGGCCCACGGCCACACCGTTGTTGCCGTTGGTGGAGAAGGGATAGAACATCAGGGAGAACCGACAATAGCAGCCGCTATAAATTTCTTCTTGATCCAGAATCGGATTGCGGGCCAGATCCACGACCCCCGGCCGCTTGTTGGAATTGGCATTGATGAAGTAGCAGCCCTGGAAAGCCTCATCCTCCGGGCGCTCTTCGTCGCCGTCTCGCATGGGCAGCTTCAGCTTGCTCTCCGGGGGCCGCTTACCCTTCCACTTGGACTTGATACCGTCTTGAATCGCCGCCTCCGTGGCCGCCCGGACTTTCTCCGTCATGACCTTGTCGGTCTTGGGCCAGATGATACAGGCGCTGTACTTGGCCGGGGAGTTCTCGTTCATGCTGGAGGGCTCCCAGATATGGGCATAGGACAGGCGGCACTTGCCGGTGATAACCTTGCAGGGGTTGTTGACGTTGTTAGACATTTGATTACTTCCTTTCTTGTTATGGCGGGGCATATACCCAGCCGGGCTTTTCATGTTCAAAATTCTATCGATCTGAGCGTCTGCGATTTCTCCCATAGGTTAGCCCTCCGCAAAATCTTCAGCGGCCTCGGCGGCGGGGTCAAGCGGGGGGCGGCTGTCGCTCTCCGGCACCAGCGTGGGATCTCCGGCCGGCTTGGTGATGTAGGCTCCCGCCAGTTCCCCAAACCGTTTCTTGCCCACGAGCTTTTCCATAGCCGTCAGCCCGAGCAGTTCTCTGGGCTTGTAGATATCGGCCACCTTATAGCCCGCTTTCCGCAGAGCGGCGGCGATGGCGTCCTCGTCGGTGTACTTCCGGTTGCTCCGGCCCTCGACCACCTTGTAGCCGGGAAAGGTCACTTCCCCGCTCGTGGCGGCTTTCAGGGCATACTCCGACACCTTCTTGGCCCATGCTTGGAGAGCGGGAAGCCTATTCAGTACGTCCGAGATTTCTTCTGGAGACAGCATCGGCGGGTCCGCAAACTCCCGACGGGCAATTTCCATCTGATAGTCCCGGTGGGCCCGGCAGACGGCCGCCGCCTTACACCAGCGGCATTGTGCCTCTCCGGGGCAAAAATCACCTTTCCCCTCCCAGGCCAGAGCGGCCTTTGGCTTTAGCTCGGTCTCAGCCCAGGCCAACAACTCGTCCGCCGCCATGCTGGCTGAGGATACGTTATCCAGCCGGGGTTGAAAAATTGTCATGCGAATAGTATCGATCTGGTAGGCCCAGGACAAGGCCAGATAGCAGCCCAGACCGTAAATCCGCATCTGAGGGTTGCCCTCGGCGCTGACCGGCACTCCCTTTCCGTACTTCAGGTCGATAACGTCCATGACCCCGTCGGAGAGGATGATTGCGTCCGAGGTGCCGAAGCCTCCTGGCACGTATTCCTCAAAGCGCACGGTCTGCTCAATGAAGATGCGGGGATCTTCGCACCGGGTCCTTGCCTCGGCCATACGTTCTTCAATAAAAGCAGCATAGCTCTCCATGTGCTCACCCATTGAGCCCGAATAGAGGGGGTCTGCCTGGGCGTGTTCCAGCTCGGCAGTAATGTCCACCCCTTCCCAGCGTTGCCGCAAAAGCAGTTCTCCGATTCGGTGAGCAAGGGTGCCTTCTTCGGTGTAGGTACTGCCTTGGTCCGCCAGGCCCTCCCCCAACCGGGCGCTAGGGGGACAGGCCAACCACATACTGGCGCTAGAGGGCCCCAGCAAGGCATGGAAATCAGGCATCTTCCCCACCAGCTTTCTCTCCGGCGTCCAGCTCGTCGAGCTTGGCCAGGAACGCCGCCCGGTCCTTCTCGGCGATGGCGGACATCCCGGAGGCCCCGAACTGCTTGAGGATGGCCACGATTGCTTCTTTCCCGTGCTTACGGGATGCTTCGATTCCGCGCTCCCTCACCTGCGCCACCGTGGGGGGTGTGGGGGCGTCCTCAGCCGAGACAGCAGGAGGGGTAGTGGGCGACGGGTCAGAAGGGGGAACAGTCTGGCCACTCGTTGCCGGAGCCGGGCCAGGGGCATCCGTTTTCCCAGAGGTAGGGGTGGCGGCAACCTCAGCTTTCTGGGCGTTTTTCTCTGCCTCCAGAATGTGGTTTGCTGCGGCGTACACATCCGGGTTGCTTACGCAGTGGAGCCCGAAAGCCGTCAAAGACGCCAGAGCCTCCAGCGGAGTGTCGCCGGTAATTTCGATTTTCACCATTGTTTTCCGTCCTTTCTTTCAGATAAGTGCCGTCCCTTCAACAACGGCAAAGCATACTTCCGCCGGGTCATATCCGGCTAGGAGCAGGTCTCGCAGCAGCGAAATCTTGATAGACTTTCGAGGCCGATCCAGCGCCAGCGCAGGACAGTTGTCTGTGCCCATGCAGGTGGAGAACTTACAGTTCAGACACACCTTGGCTTCCTGCTGTTTAGTCATTCCGCGCCCCGCAGTTCCTCCGCCAGCTTCATACCCAGGCGGAAACCGTTGATAAAGCCCTGCTGCTCATAGGCCAAACACGCAGCTGACTGGCAGTCATCCAGTTGACTGAGCTGAGCAGGGTCCTGTAACTGAAGCCCCTTCATGTGCTCCGAGAATAGCTGATCAGCCCGGCAAACAGCTTCAGTGCGCTCATACAGCTCGCCCAAGTTCAGTCCATCCTTCAAGGGTAGTTCCATGTCGCTGCAAGCCCAATACAGGCGCTCGATGAAATCGCGACTCATTCTTCAGACCCCCTTCCCTTTCAGCAGTTCCCGCAGCTGGGGAGCCGCTTCATCGTCGGGAAGTTGCGCGATTTCACGCCGCTTTGCTAAGAGCGCCTCTCGCGGTTCCGGCTTCAGGCTTTTCGTAAGATCGAACACCTCGCTATCCAGTTTTTCGACCTCCATGGCTTTTCTGGCGGCCTCTGCACCACGCAGGTGCGGCTCAATGCCGGGGAAATCCCGGTCTCCAATAACCAGCGCATACTCCAGCGCCGCAGACCAGATGATGTCATCGATGGTGTAAATCAGCTCCCCAAGATGCTCAGCCTCGGAGCTCGAAATAGCTTCCTGATTCGCCGTTCCAAAATAGTCGTCCCATACACGCCCCAGCAAATTGTGGGCTCTCCGTACTTTGAAGTACATACCATCCAGGGCGCTGTCGATAATCCGCCGTTGCTCCTGGGTAGTGTTTGAAATATACATTTTTCCTCCTTGTTTTCTCGGAGGGGGCATGGTATAATCCACTTATCCCCTCTTGTGGGTTTTCTGGCTTCATACTCAAACGCTTTGGTCGGCTGGTTGAGTATGGGGCCTTTTTCTATCCTGGTTTTGTAGGACTGAGACCGTATTCAACGATATCAGTCCCCCTCGTCAAGTGTGGCGATCTCCACGCCGTCCTTATCAATGAGCCGCTGGACTCCATCAGCATCAGTAACAATTGTCAAAGCGTTTTCCATAATCTCTGGAAAAACCGCTTCCATCGCCTCACGCGCTGCCGCCCGCCCCTTCTCCGTATGAAGCATTCTGTCTAGCAAGTAGGCTTTAAGCGCGTGAGTGAACGGAGCGTCCACTTCATCCTCAAGCCAGCCTTTATCGTGCGGGTTTTTATAGTCTAGGTTATACACGCAGGTAATCTGAGAAAACGGCATCTCAGGAGTATCAAGTTTCGCCAACACTTGGGTCAGGTCACAGTTACAGAGATTGCACAGGTCTTCCATTGTAGCCCCCAAGCTCTCCCAGAGATCCAGTGTCTCGAAAATCTGCTCACCGAGCAGGGCGAGCTCACTCTCCGCCACCTGGAGGTCTTTCTGGAGTTTCTTCTTCCGGTCGTCTACAAGTGGAATTGTGATGCCCGCGCTCTTCAGCTTTTTCTGACCCCGGATCACCGACCGCAAACTCTCACGTGCGTTTGTAATCCTCTGGCTGGTGTATCTAGACTGGAGCCGGTAAAGCACCAACAGCGTTTTCGCTTGCTGCCTTGCCTTTTCTCGACGCCCTAAATGCACCGATACCCCGACTTTTCCGACATACTCGGATGCTTTATAAATGACAACTTCTTCTTTCAACGAGATTCCCCTTTCTACCCTAATTTCTAGCTTCGAGCCGCCGAATCCCATCTACGACACTCGGCCTTGGCTCTACCCGCTGAGTCCCCAGCCGCAGCAGTGCCAGAACGTCGTCCAGGTTAATAAGCGCCTTGCTCCCTGCCCATACAACCGGCACTGCACCGTCCCGTACAAGCCCTCGAACATAGTGTTCTGTGACTTCCGTGCCCGGGTCTAATGCCTTAAGCTCAGCCACTATTTTTGCTGGGGTCCGCATACGGGGTATAGGCTGGCAAACCGCAGCTTCTGCACCCATTTTTTCTCACCTCCCCTCTTTAATAGTCCGTTCTTTGGGACACCCTACTGATTATCCTGAGGTAGAAGGTCAGTGGGCGGCACTTGTAGCTCTTGCGCCAGCTTCAAAACTGTAGCCAGCGTAGGGCTGGCACCTCGCTTCCACGCAGTAACCAAACAACTGCTCAAGCCACTGCTCGTGACCACATCAGTCATGCTGCGCTTCCTTTCGTCGCAGAGGCCCTGAAGCTTGGTAAAAAATACTGCCTGCCCGTCCAAAATTTTGACACCTCCCCTCTTGACAAATAGCAAAGCTCGGGTTATATTCTATTTATAGAATTTTATCGAATATTACGTCGAACTTTGCGGAACTCGACTTCGCAAGGGTGGCATTTCTATTCGCTTTATCGAGTTTCTGTTTGCAGTATAGCTCTATAAATCGAATTTGTCAAGGGGCATTATATTCTTTTTATCGAATTTTTTTAGGAGGCCGTATTACCATGTTTTTTGAGCGCCTTAAAGTGGCCTGTGTTCAGAAGGGTACTTCTCCCACAACCCTGCTTAAAAAGCTGGGAATGAGTACCTCCAGCGTCACCGCTTGGAAAAGGGGTGTTTCCCCCTCTATTGGCACCATCTACCGTTTAGCCGAAGCTCTCGCGGTAGACCCGAAGATGCTACTGGATGATGGCCAGCCTATAAACCTAGAAGCAGAAAATGCGCCTGCCCTCACAGAGAAGGACAGGCGCGACGTGGCCAAGGATGTGGCCCGGATTATGAGTAGTCTAGAGGACAGTGGAGAGCTTATGTTTGACGGCGTTCCTATGTCTGATGAAGCCCGTGCTTCTATGGCTGCTGCTATGCGGATCGGCCTAGAGGAAGCTCGGCGGCGTAACAAGGAAACTTACACCCCAAAGAAGTACAAGAAAGGGTGATACCGTGCCCAACTCCAAGGCCATCGCCGATGGTCTGGCCAGAAAGCATGGCACTCGTGATCCTTTTAGGATCGCGCAGGAAATGGGCTTCATCGTCGTTCTTGCGCCATTAGTAGAAATGCGAGGCTTCCAGCAACGCGCAAAAAGGCGTCGGCTGATCTATATTAACTCGGATTTAGACGAGCAACAGCAACGCCTCGTCTGCGCCCACGAACTGGCCCACCATCTTATTCACAAGGGTCTGAACCGGATTTTTATGGACCGCAATACCGAAGTAGTTACACAAAAATTTGAAAACCAAGCAAATCTCTTTGCATCGGAGTTGATATACAGCGACCACGAACTCCAGCCCTTCTTATCGATGGGCACCCCTGCAGCGGCCGCCTATATGGGGGTTAACTATACCATAGCCGAGCGCCGCATGGGCGAAGTCGAGCCTACATTTCAGGAAGAATAATCCCCCGCTTCAAATCCGCCGACGTTGGCGGATTTGCTGATAAATAAAAAGCCTCCCCGGTGCTGGAACACCGGGGAGGCAAAAACGCAAGGACCAACCAGCTATGAAAGGCCCCTTTGCGCCCTTTAGTATATCATACTGCGGGGTTGGGGCGCAAGTATGAAAGGAGAGAACGCCCCCAAATGGCAACCGTAGAAAAGCGCGGTAAAGGTTACCGCATCACAGTGGCAGCCGGTATTGATCTGAACGGAAAGCAGATCCGCCACCGTATGGTCTGGACTCCAGATGAAAAGTTGACTGCCCGACAAATTGAGAAGGAACTAAATCGCCAGGTAGTAAAATTTGAAGAGCAAGTCAAGGCGGGAACCGGGGCTGTAGACGGCAACATTCGTTTCGTTGACTTTGCTAACCGCTACTTAGCCGAGTACGGCCGCCTCAACTTGAAGCCCACCACCCTATCCAACTATGAACGCAATCTAAAACGCATCAATCTGGCCATAGGACATCTTCGACTAAAAGACATAACACCTTTACATATTCAGGCTTTTTATCGCAATCTTCAAGAAGATGGTATCCGCCAGCGGGTTACTACCAAAGCCAAGCCTGAACTTGCCGCTTTTCTAAAAAAGGCAGAGATTTCGCAAAGCGCCCTTGCAAGTAAAGCTGGTATCACGCACCAAACCATCAGCCGTATGCTGAAAGGTGAATCGGTCAATTTGGCGTCAGCTGAAAAAATTGCTGCAGCTACTGACCAAAAACTCGACGTTCTTTTTAACGTTATCAAAGATACTACGCCTCTTGCTCCGGCCACGATTCATTCCTACCACCGCACCTTATCTTCGATTTTTGAACGCGCCGTCAAATGGCGATGTATCTCCAGCAATCCAGCAGAGCGAGCCGAACTACCCTCTCTGGCCGGGCATAAGGCCCGATACTTAGACGAGCCAGATGCAAAAAGAATGTTGCAGCTTCTCCAGGATGAACCTATCAAGTGGCGGGCCCCTATCGTATTTGATCTACTTTCTGGTTTACGTCGTGCAGAGTTACTAGGGCTCCGCTGGCAGGATATTGACCTAGACACGGGGGTACTCCATATCGTCCAGACTTCCAACTATGTGTCCGGCACCGGCGTCTACGTCAGCACTCCAAAAACGGAGGACTCCACCCGATTTCTCCGAGTATCGCGGACTGCTATTCTTATGCTACTGGAGTATAAAGCCTGGCAAGACGACATGAAAGCGAAGGTTGGGGATGCCTGGGAAGGGACCGATGATCGGGTCTTTACTAACGAAGTAGGCCGCCCCATCTTTCCCACTTCGCTCACTCAGTGGATGGGAAAATTTATCAAACGAACTGGGCTTCCTTCCAGCTCGGTTCACTCGCTCCGCCACACCTATGCTAGTCTGCTGATTGCTGACGGAACGCCGGTTGTGGTCGTTTCCAATAACTTGGGCCATGCTCAGGTTAGCACTACCAGCGACATTTACTCCCACATAATCTCCTCAGCGGAGGTAAAAGCCGTGGAGGTCATGGATCGCTTCTCGGAGGACATTCACCCCAAATTCACCCCAAAGCTCAAAAAGGCCGGGGTTTCATAAAAACAAAAAAACCCCCGTAACCATTGCGGTTACGGGGGTTTTCTTGGAGCTGCTATCCGGATTTGAACCGGAGACCTCATCCTTACCAAGGATGCGCTCTACCGACTGAGCTATAGCAGCACATTTGCTCCCTTGTGGGGAACTATTTCGAACAGGCCCAGCCTGGAACTTCCAAGGCTTCGGAAAACTCCGGTGGCATATCCAAACAACTGAAATCAGCTGGAATAATTAAATGGCGACTCGGAAGGGACTTGAACCCTCGACCTCCGGCGTGACAGGCCGGCGTTCTAACCAACTGAACTACCGAGCCATTTAATCAATATAAAAACAGATCACTCTGCAACTCTCTGGCAGGGGCAGAAGGAATCGAACCCTCGGCACGCGGTTTTGGAGACCGCTGCTCTACCTGCTGAGCTATACCCCTATATGGTGGGCCTTCACGGGCTCGAACCGTGGACCGGCCGGTTATGAGCCGGCTGCTCTAACCAACTGAGCTAAAGGCCCATACCGTTCCACAGCGTTTAAAAAGTAGGCTTGCCGTCACAGCAACTGTGGCGGCAAGCCACATTCTGGCTCCCCCTGTTGGACTCGAACCAACGACCCTGCGGTTAACAGCCGCATGCTCTACCGACTGAGCTAAGGAGGCATGGAAAAGGTCCAATCCGATTAGACCGAACCTTTGTGTTGGCACTACCTA
>PVML01017209.1_pt1 | contig 225909 bp, 211 predicted proteins | sample 1853371 | NCBI WGS metagenome assembly PVML01 (sample SAMN08533508, study PRJNA380276) | Human gut metagenome, whole genome shotgun sequencing project. | isolation source: participant 1, chromium library | host: Homo sapiens | collected 2017
AAGAGTTAATATGTAAAGGGTGGTTTCTGCCACCTAATACATATGACTGCGGCTCATTTGTGGTGAATGGAACAGCAGTTGTAGGAAAGGAGTAAAAACACCTTATAACCGCTGGAAATCAACACGCAAAGGAGCTAATTTTTATGAAATCACTGTTTGAGCAAATGGGCGGCACATACCGGCAAGAGGGCGATTACCTTATCCCAAACCTCTATTTGCCAGATGAGCCGGACTACCAGATCGGCAAGTATGGGCGTATGCGCCGCAGATATCTGAAAGAACATCGTCCTGTTCTCTACGCAAACCTGCTCACAAGCGGAACGCTGCATCGGCACCTTGCCGAGATCGACCAAGCCTGCAACGAGCGTATGGAAATCATCGTTTCTGCAATGGTGAAGCAAGAAGGCGTGACCGAAGCACTCAAAGCTGCCGATCAAATGGAATGGGTACGCCGCATGAACAGCATCCGCAGCCGCGCGGAGGAAATCGTTTTGACCGAGCTTGTATATGAATGACAAATGCCCGTTATCGGTTGCATGGCCGATAACGGGCATTTTTACACTTTAGTTCTTTTGTTCCGTGCTGGCTACCAGACGGTCAAAGTCACTCTGATACAGCTGATCCTGAATGACACGGTACTGCTCAAACTCGCTTTCGGCAAAGGCTTTTGCAATGGCAGCGGTGACTTTTCCCTTATTTTGCAGAATCTCTGCATCGTTGAATTGCAGAAAAGCGTCCAGCTTGGAAGCCCAATCTGCCATGGTCATAGGGATATGCCGTCTGGCCTGCCGGGTGGCGTAGTCCAGATACATGGTGACGATTTCGTTCAGCTCCTGCATTTCATCCATGGATAAGTAATTTTTTGCAACGGACACATCTGCCTTGACAATCTTGCCGTCAGGAGCATTCTTCCATGAGGTCAGCCCCATGTGTTCCTTGGTGTGATCGGCTCGTGCCATAATGACCTCTGCCGCTGTGCCGCCATGGACGGCATAGTGCATCTTATTCTGAACTGTGGCAAAGAAATCCTTTGTGGTCTGGCTATCGAGAGAGTAGTCCACCGCGGTGGCGTAAATATCCGTGATTTTCTGGTAAAAGCGCCGTTCGCTGGCCCGAATCTCCTGAATCTCGGAAATCAGGTGATCGAAGTAGTCCTCATCAAAAATCTGCCCATTGATGAGCCTGCTCTTATCCAGCACATACCCCTGCTTGGTGAAGGTGTCCAGCACCTTGGTTGCCCACTGACGGAACTGCGTGGCTCTGCCGGAATTGATCCGATAGCCTACGGCTATGATGGCGGGCAAAGAGTAGAACTTATAGTGATAGGTTTTTCCGTTATCCGCAACTTGTGCAAAATTTGCACAAGTTGCATCTTCGGATAATTCACCGCTTTCATATACATTTTTCAGATGCTTTGTCACAACGCTCCGGTCTACATCAAAAAGCTGTGCAATGGCCTTTTGGGTCAGCCAAACATCGTGATCCTGTACCCGTACCTCAATGCCATCCTCATGAGCATCTTTCGTGAACACAAGGAAATCCACTGTGCTGTTGCGGATTTGCAGTTTATCCTTCTTGGCGTCTGCCATATCGTTTCACCTCAATCTTCTTCGCTGGTTTTCTTCCCCCGGCTCTTATAGACATTATACTGATTCTTGCACCGGGCGCTGCAAAATGCGGAATTGGCCCGACTGCCGAGGAACACCTTCTGGCAGTGCTTGCACAGCCGCAGGGGTTTTGCATCGTCCACCATCATAAAGCTGAACATCATCTGGATGCCCAGCAGCAACGAATGGAAGTCCCAATAGATCGTGGGCTTCTCCAGCAGTTCAATATGATAGGTAGGCGCAATGCCGCCGAAGGCAGCCATGGCCTTGCGGTAAAGATTTCTTGTGTCCTCATCAATGCTGTCGTAGTCATTGTAGTACAGAATGGAGGTGGTCAGCGTGAATGCCCAATCCTTGAACTGCTGTGCTACCCAGTCATACGGCTCGGCGTACTCCCGCTGAAAGCTCATGTTCTTCGCCATTGGCTCATCCATGAAGGTCATTGTCAGGGCGATCATCATATTATCCCCGGAAACACTCCAACTGGATTCCACACCCTTTTTCACCACATCCAATTTATCGAAGGGATAGAACAGAGCAAGATAATCCTCTGTCGCCATGCTTTCTTCCTTGATGAAGTGATTCTTCGGCAGATAGACTGCCTCATAGTCCATAAATGACGGCATGGTGGGCAGTGCCGTCATCAGCCCCAACAGACCGTAGTGGGTCACAAAAGTCAAAATTGCCTTTTCCACCGCATCCTCCGGGCTGCGGTTCATCATCAGCATCCCTACGTTCAGCGCCTCCAACACCATCTCGGAGGATTCTTTCAGCGGGTTATAGATGTCGGGCTTTGCCGTTTTCTCCGGCGTAATATAGCGTTTTCCGGTCTTGCCGGTCTTGATCTCATAGCGGTCATACCGCACCCAATGGGAACGGGATTGCGCAAACAGATTGTTCATGACGTCGATCCTCTCAACTCGTAATCCAACTATATATTAACCATATTACTATTGTATCAACCGTCCTTGACATCGTCAAGGGTGGTTTTCTTTTTTCTCGGCTTCGTTTTGTTCTCCCGGCGGATCACGGCATCCTTGCCCCTGGTTTGCAGCAGCGCTTCATATTCCTCCATGAACTCGCGCTCCCGCAGGGTAAGGCCATGATCGTTTTCCAGCTTTTCGCTCAGATGCTCATACATCCGCCTTTGCAGCTTCTTCTGAATGGTCATCCGCAGCTTTCGGATATTCCGGTCGGACTGTCCTCGGATGGCGGCAAGCCTTGTGGTGCTGTATTGCTTGACGAACAGGTAATACAGTACCTCCTTCTGTTCATCACTGAGGGTGAAAAAGAGCTTGGAGAGAAAACGGTTTGCTGTCAGCTCGTGCAGCTCGTAGGGACAGGAGAAGATGATGTCAAGAAAATTTCCCTGACAGAGCTGACGGAACCTCGGCAGATTCATCCAGCGGGGAGCAATCTTCGGATCATGTACAGCCTGAAACTCCAACGGCACGTCACCGCGCAGGTTTTCGTGGTCACGCTCCCGGCGCTCCCGGTTCCTGTCCAGCTTGTTCCATTCGTCTACCACAGTCAGAAAATCCGATTCTGTCCGGGCCGCTTCCTCCAGCCGCCGCAGAGCCTCGGCGCGAATTTCCCGCTTGAGCCGTTTTTCGCTGGTGGGCGCGGCTTCCTCTTCCTCGTCCTCCAGCTCAGCATGATAGTCTCTGGGGTGCTCGTCCTGCTCCAGCTCGCTCTCCAGTTCCTGTGTGCGTTCCTCTGCAAGCGCTTCTTCCAGCGTCTCATCCACCGGCGCAGTGTCAGACGAATCCTCCCAATCGGCAAAGCTATCCTCATCCATTTCAAGGTCGGCTTCCTCTATTTGCTCCTCGGTATCTTCTTCCTCATCGGAAAAATCATCATCCCACAGCAGTTCATCCTCCCATGGTTCCACGACAGCTTCACCTCCTCGAAAAAATATTTTTCTTTTTCTCAAAAAACAGTTCCGATTTACACCCCGTTTTTCTCCTATTAGTGAAAGGGTAATCTAAGCGCAAGTTACTAGGGTTACTGTCATAAAACATAAAGGACAGAAAGGAGAAATGAGTATGGAAAATCAGCGCAAAGACATGATTGGCTTACAGCCAACGGAACCGGACTTATTATACCAAAAACCAACCAATCACGCAAGGAGGACGCCTATGGAGCAGAACAAGCGAGAACAGTTTATCATCCGCCGCATCGGCGGCACCACCTACAAGGTCAGAGTCGTGTTCAACGAAAGTGGCGGCGAGACCATGGAGGATAAAATTTTGCGGATTGTACGCAATGATATGGTTACAAACGACGGAACCTATGGTATAATGGAGACACCACAAATGAGCCGACAGTCTGAAAGGAGCGCATCATGAGCGTGAAACAGACTGAAAGCAAAATTACCGCTCTCTATGAGCGGCTGTCCCGCGACGATGACAACGCCGGGGATAGCAATTCCATCGTGAATCAGAAAAAATACCTCGAAAGCTATGCCCAGCAGAAAGGCTACACCAACTGCCGACACTATACGGACGACGGCTGGAGCGGCGGTAATTTCGAGCGCCCGGCATGGAAGCAGCTCATCGCAGATATTGAGGCAGGCAAAGTCGCCCATGTGATCGTCAAGGATATGAGCCGGGCGGGGCGTGACTATCTGCAAACCGGATTTTACACGGAGGTATTCTTCCGACAGCACGGCGTCCACTTTGTGGCCATCGCCAACGGCGTGGACAGTGATGACCAGAACAGCAACGAGTTTGCGCCCTTCCTCAACATCATGAACGAATGGTATCTTCGTGACCTGAGCCGCAAGCAGAAAACCGCCATTCGGGTCAAGGGGGAATCCGGCAAGCCAACCACCAACTGTGCCATCTACGGCTATAAGAAAGACCCGGAGAACAAATACCACTGGCTGATCGACGAGGAAGCGGCTGCCGTGGTGCGGCGCATTTTCCGATTAACCATCGAGGGCAAGGGCCACTACGATATTGCCCGTATTCTCTTTGAGGATAAGGTGGAAACGCCTGCTGTGTACTTCGGCAAGCAGGGCAAGGGCATCTGGAAAAGCAAAGAGGAATTTTCCAATCCCTATAATTGGAGCGGCTATGTTGTGGGACAGATTCTCTCCAAGCCGGAGTATATGGGGCATACGGTGAATTTCCGCTCCCACAAGCAGTCCTACAAGGACAAAAACGCCGTGATGAATCCCAAGGAGGATTGGCTGATCTTTGAGAATACCCACGAGGCCATTGTGGACAGGGAAACATGGGAGCTTGCACAAAAGCTCCGCAAGACGCCCAAGCGCATCGACACGTTGGGTGAGGCAAATCCGCTGACCGGCCTTTTGTACTGCGCCGACTGCGGCGAGAAGATGTATAATCACCGCTCCAAAGGCGGCACGGAGAATAATCCCTATCCATCCGACTTCTTCGATTGCTCCTCCTATACCCTTGCCCGTCAGAAAAGAACTGCCGCCTGCTGCGGCCATTATATCACGACTAAGGCCCTGCGCACCCTGATTCTGGACACCATCCGCACGGTCAGCACCTTTGCGATTTCCAATCAGGCGGCGTTCATGGAAAAGGTGCGCTCCGCCTCCCAGCTTCGACAGGCAGAGGCGGCCAAGGATGCCAAGCGAAAGCTGAGCAAAGACAAAAAGCGTATTACCGAGTTGGACACCATCATCAAAAAGCTCTATGAATCCTTTGCTGTCGGGCGCATCACCGATGAGCGCTTTGACAGTCTGCTGGCAGATTACGAAGCCGAGCAGAAAGCGCTGCAAGCCTCTGTCACAGAGGCGGAAGAAAGGCTGGCCGCTTTCACAGAGGACACCGCCCGTGTGGAGCAGTTTCTGGAGCTGGCAAGGAAGTACACCGATTTTTCTGAGCTGACCACGCCCATGATCAACGAATTTATTGAGAAAATCATCGTCCACGCCCCAGAGCGCATCGACGGCGACCGGGTGCAGGAGGTAGAAATTCACCTTCGCTTTATCGGGCAGTTCGAGTTACCCGCACCGGAGCTGACCGTGGAAGAAATCAAGCGGCAGGAACAGCTCAAGCGGCACCGCATCAAAAGCCGGGAGCGGTATCAGAAAATCAAGGCTGGAGAACACGCTGTCGGTCAGCCCTTCACGCTGACCTGCAAGTGCTGCGGGCAGGAATTTGCATCCAAGCGGACAAATACCCTGTTTTGCGGCCCCAACTGCCGTGCAAAATTTTACCGGCAGGAGGCGGCGGAGAGCCGCAGCCGGGCGTGTACCTGCGAAAGCTGCGGCAAGGAGTTTATCACAACGAGGTCAGATGTGAAATATTGCAGTGACGATTGTCGGTATGCAGCACAGATCAAGCGGCAGAGCGCACGAAAGAAAGCCTTGCGAGAAGCTAAGAACGAGAAAGAAACGAAAAAAGCATAAGAAAAGACGCAGACGGCGGCTTGCCCCAGATCGGGCAGGCCGCCGTTTTTGCGCAGAAATGGAGGTATCATGCGTATTTTTGAAATCGTAAAAGAAAATGTCAATCTGCGGGAGGCGGCAGAACTGTATGGGATCGATGTGAACCGATACGGCAAAGCCCTCTGCCCCTTTCACAACGACCGGAACCCCAGCCTGTATGTGGCGGACGATCACTATTATTGCTTCGCCTGTGGGGAGCACGGAGACGTAATCGACTTTGTAGGCAAGCTGTTTCAGCTTTCGCCCTATGATGCGGCGCGGAAGCTGATGGCAGATTTTCATCTCAGCCCGGACAAGCCGCCCAGCGCAGCGGCGCTCCACGCAAAACGCATCCGAACAGAAGCACAGCAGCTCATGGAAAACGAGCGGCTGTGCTTTTCTGTTCTGTCGGATTACGCCCGTGTGCTGCGGGATTGGAAGGTGCGGTATGCGCCGCAATCTCCTGACGCGCCTGTTCACGCACGGTTCATGGAAGCCTGTCACAAGCTCGACGAAACGGAATACTATCTGGATATTCTGTGCGTCGGGGATTCCCACGAACGCGCCAAAGTCGTGCAGCAGCAGATGGCAGACGGCAAACTGGACAGGCTACGACGGAGATTAGAGAAAATTCACAAGGAGGAATTGGAAGATGGATATGACACCGCAGGCGTGGCCTGACTGGTACGACGGCAGACACATCAATGAGGTGCTGTTCTGCCAACAGTTTCTGGAGAAGCACCCCATGAAATGTGTGCGCGGGCGGCTGTTCACGGTGGACGGTCTCATCGAGGACGAAGGGCAGATCGGTAATCTCATTCTGGAGGAAATCTCCGGAGTTCTGACCTCCGGACTGTCCAAAGTTGTGACAAATCTGCTTGCCAGCATCAAGCTGCAAGCGTATTCGCCGCCGCTGCCCATTGAGACGGACCGCATCCATGTTGCCAACGGAACGTATTTCATGGACGGCAGCTTTACCGCCGACAAGAGCTACTGCAACAACCGGCTGACCGTCGCTTATAATCCAAACGCACCCGCCCCGAAAAAGTGGCTGCAATTCCTGTCCGAGCTGCTGCAACCGGAGGATATTCCCACCTTGCAGGAGTTTTTGGGTTACTGCCTGCTGCCGACCACCAAGGGGCAGAAAATGCTCATGCTCATCGGTAAGGGCGGCGAAGGCAAAAGCCGCATCGGGCTGGTCATGCGCTCGCTGCTGGGCGACAGCATGAATACCACCAGCATCCAGAAGGTGGAGAGCAACCGGTTCAGCCGTGCGGATTTGGAAAACAAGCTCCTGATGGTAGATGACGATATGGATATGAGCGCTCTGCCCAAGACCAACTATATCAAATCCATCGTGACCTCCGAGTGCAAGATGGATATGGAGCGCAAGGGTGTTCAGAGCTATCAAAGTCAACTCTATGTCCGCTTTCTCTGCTTCGGCAACGGTGCGCTGACCGCCCTGCACGACAAGTCCGACGGTTTCTTTCGCCGCCAGATCGTGCTGACCACCAAAGACCGGCCCGCAGGCAGAGCAGACGATCCGTTTCTGGTGGATAAGCTGCTGCGGGAAAAGGAGGGCATCTTCCTCTGGTGTCTGGAGGGGCTGCGCCGGCTGATCGGGAACAACTATCAGTTCAGCATTTCCGGCAAGGCAAGAGAGAATATGGAGACGGTCAAGCGCAGCAGCAACAATGTGATCGAGTTTCTGCAATCTGAGGGCTATATCCGCTTTCGGGCAGACAGCGAAGCCAGCTCCAAGGCGATCTATGAAGCCTACACGAGATGGTGCGATGACAATGCGCAGAAGCCCATGTCGGCCAACCGGGTCAGCTCTGAGCTTGCACAAAACGAGCGGCTTTACAATGTAGAGGCCACCAACAATGTCCATGTCGGCGGCAAGCGGGTGCGCGGGTTTATGGGCATTGAGGTGGTCAATCCGCTGCCGTATTGAAAATGAAGAGCGGACCTCAAAATTGCCGTACACGCCGTACACTCTGTACGGCTGTTTTTGATTCCATCCTAAAAAACCGCTTTTGCTTGTGCGCACCGTGGAGTATTTCACGGCAGCGTGTAAAATCTGCCGCTGAACCGACGGTTGGTACACAAAACCGGCGTACAGAAGCGTACAGAAGCGTACAGAAGGCGGGCTTGCCGTACCAAGCCGTACACCGGTGGCTCAATTTTGCAGTCCAAAAAACAATCCTTGTGAAATCCGTGAAGATTTTCGCCGCAAGCCGAACGCACTGCACCATCCGGTGATTTACCGAAGCGTGAAGCCGCTGCACCTGACGGCGGCATATTCTGCCGCTTCGTATGCTCTCACACAGAACGATGAAGCCGATAGGGTGTTGTTATGAACAGGGCATCACGGACGGAAATCTGAGTTGATTTGCGGAACGGCAGATTTTTCACCGCAAAGCGCACACAGTTCACTTACTCAAAAACCAATATCACGAAAATATGGAGGTAAAAAGTTGATGAAATCCAATCTGAGAAATGAGATCAAGTCGTACATCGTCCGTCAGGGCATGACCATGCAGGAGGTGGTTGATCTGCTGCGGGACGAACACGGCTGGTCTGACAGTGTTTCCAACCTGTCCAATAAGCTCCAGCGGGAATCCCTGCGCTATGTCGAGGCTGTCCAGCTTGCCGACGCGCTGGGTTACGAGATCATCTGGCGGAAGCGAAGATAAGGAGGATTTTTCACATGACAGATGCGGAAAAGAAGCTGTTGCAGGCGCAGCACCGATTGGAGGAAGCACAGGCCAGAGACAGAGTCAAGGAGCGCAAAGCCAGAACGCGCAGACTTATTCAGGAGGGCGCGGTTTTGGAGAAAGTACTGCCGGAGGTGCGGACGATGGAGCTGTCTGCGCTGGAGGATTACCTGATGCAGAAGCTGCCGCAGCACGATTGAGTCCGCTTGGAGGTCTCCGGGAAACCGGGGGCCTTCCTCTTTTTTCTCCCGAAGGGCGCACTTACTCACCACCCCGAAGGGGCGGTGGTATTTCCTGCGGAAATCGTGCGCTCTGCGAGGCGAATGCGGCTGCTGCGGCAGCCTCCAGACAATGCCACAGCACCTGCAAGTGCTGCTGTCATCGTCTGCGCAGGTCGCAGTTGTTTCCGTTTTGGAAACAGTCTGCTCCCTACCCGCACAAACCTGCCACCGGCAGCTTTATTTGCGGCTATGACCCGAAGCTCGACTTCGGGTCATTTTCTCTTTTGCGAAAGAGAAACAGAAAAAGAAAGAATGAGGTGAAGAAGATATGGCGATTTATCATTTGGAAGCGAAGGTGGTCGGCCGGGGCGCAGGCCGCTCCGCCGTGGCTGCTTCTGCTTATCTGAGCTGCTCCCGCCTGTATAACGATTACGACGGGGTTCAGCATGACTACACAAGAAAACAGGGGCTTGTCTGGCAGCGGGTATTTCTGCCGGAATACGCCCCACAGGAATGGCAAGACAGAGAAAAGCTCTGGAACGCCGTGGAGGAAGTCGAGACAGCCAAGGACAGCCGATTGGCTCGTGAGTTTGTTGTGGCTTTGCCAATAGAGCTGAACCGTGAAGAACAAATCGAGCTGCTGCAAGAATTTGTCCGAGAACAGTTTGTGGCGGACGGAATGTGTGCCGATGCTGCCATCCACGACACGGACGGCCACAATCCCCATGCCCACATTCTGCTGACGGTTCGCCCACTGGACGAACGGGGCAAGTGGCAGTACAAGACCGAGAAAGAATACCTCTGCATGAAAAACGGCGAGGAACGCGGTTTTACTGCCGCTGAGTTCCGGGCGGCGCAGAACGAGGGTTGGGAGAAACAGTACCCTTACAAGGTTGGCAAAAAGAAGGTGTATATGACACCGTCTGATGCCGAGGTGCAGGGGCTTGTTCGGGCTGACAAGCATCCCAAAAGCACCCGCTACGGCAGGCAAAATCCTATCTCCGAGCGCTGGAACAGCGAAGAACAGCTTACAGCATGGCGGGAGGCATGGGCAGATGTGTCCAATCGCTATCTGGAACGCGCTGGGCGGGAGGAACGCATTGACCACCGCAGCAATGCCGCCAGAGGGCTGGATGAGCAGCCCACCATCCACGAGGGCGTGACCGCACGCGCACTGGAACGAAAAGGCATGATTGCTGACCGCTGCGAGATCAACCGGCAGATCAGGGCAGACAATGCCCTGCTGCGGGAGCTGAAAGCTGAAATCAAGAAGCTTGCCGCATTAGTTGCCCGCACCGTCCCTGCCATAGCGGAAGGGCTGGAAAAGCTGCGCAGCCGTGTGCTGATCTTCTGCTACCAACTCTCTCACATTCGCGGTGGCAAATCGTATATTCAAAAATCTCTTTCCGTATGGAAGCCGGAACTGGAGCGTTACGCCGGTCTGGTGCAGCAGATCAAGGAAAAGAGTAAGGAGCGCAAAGCGCTGGTTGCTGAGAAAAAGGAATTGCCAATATACCATGTGAAACGCCACAAAACGCTGGCTGTCCACATTGCAGAGCTGACGGAAGATTTAGAGGAATTGCGTTCCGAAAAGGCACTCCTTTTGCAAAAATTTGAGTATGCAGAAGATGCAGGCGCAGAGGCATTCCGCAAGGATATTGCCACCATGGAGGCCGGTCTGAAAAAGCTGGAGACGCAGGAACAGAAATATTCCGCCGAGTTGGATAAGGCTTTGACCGAATACGCTGAACTGAAAGCGCAGGCTACGGAGTTTGACCCGGTGGAGTTGTATGAAGCACGGCGGGCCATCCGTCCTACACAGGAAAAGAAGTCAGAAAAGCAGTTAGAGGATGCCATGCATGAGAAGCTATCTCTTATTATGCTGCTCAGCGCCAAGCAGGAAACATCCCACCTGCTTGGAGCGGATGCAGAAGAACGGCAGGCGCGGCAACTCATTATGCACAGAAATCAAGAACAGTATCGAAATTCTCTCAGTAAACGAAAAAGGAATGACCCTGAGCGGTAATCATGTAAAAGGCGACGGCTCTTACGAGTCGTCGTCTCTATACATGGGCATGTCGTTGAGCGTTGTGCAGATCGTTCCACAGGAAGATTATTGCAGATATCATATGTCGTTCATGTTGTGTTAATTCCTGCTTTTTTCTTGTAATCAATCCATCCGTGCAATATGAAACAAAATGGGTATCAGAACGCAGCATTTGAATGCTTCGCTCTGATGCCCTTTTACGATATAGTTTCTTTTACCGCGGCAACAGCGATTACCGGTTACCGGAATTCCAGCGTCTCTTTCTGCAACACTGCACTCCTTTTGATTAGCGTTTTTTTCTCCGCACCTCTTGCAAACCAGAAAGAAGCGCGGTATAATATGACCAGAAGAACTAAAGTGGTCATATTTAAGGAGGCATGGGCTTGGCTTTTACCGATTACGAGACTGAGCAGCTCCGCAAGGCGTTGCTGAAGGAAACGAGGCGTTGTGCCGTCACGCTGGGGATGAAGAAAACCTCCGTGGATCAGCTGACAAAGGCGGTCGGCATTGCAAAAGGCTCGTTCTATAAATTCTACGAATCCAAGGAGATGCTTTTTTTCGCGGTTTTGGAGGGCATTCACGCAGAACTCTATGGGGTGGCGGATCAGGCGTTGCGTGAAGCTGACGGCTTGCCGCTGTCGGAGCGTGCGGCAAAGGCGGTCCTTGCCGTCTGCTGGCGGTTGTCTGATACCGGCGACATGGCTTTCATTGAAAACGATGCGAAGCTGCTTTTGCAGAGACTGCCGGAGGATGTCAAAAACGTGCATTACCACGATGACGAGACGCACATCCGCCAGCTTTTGGAGAAATATGACCTTGCGCCAAAGCGCGGCATCTCTTTGGCTGCCGCCACGGTGCGGGGACTGATTCTTACCGTTTCTCACAAGGAGCAGATCGGGGAGCTATACCCGCAGGTGCTGGAAACTCTGGTGTACGGTGCTTGCAGGGAGTTATTTGAATAAGCGAAAGGCCGCAGAAATGCGGCTTTTCCAAGGCACAACGGTTAGCATCATCTAAGCGAACAACCACACATATCGGTTAGATAAATCTAACGCCGAAAGGAATGATAGCGATGCGAAAACACAAGAATTTCTGGGACAGAAATGCCGGTCGGTACGACCGCTTTATGCGAAAGGATCGGGCGGCATATGAGGAAATGTATGAGCTGATCCGGCCGGTCGTAAAAGCAAAAACAGTGCTGGAGCTGGCGACCGGCACAGGGCTGATCGCAAAAAGCATCGTGAACGCGGCGGCCCACATCGAGGCGACGGACGCCTCCCCGGAGATGATTCTTGAAGCAAAGCGGGACAACCGCTCGGCGAAGCTGCACTTTTCCGTGCAGGATATGTTCTGTCTGCCCTATGTGGAGGAGTCCTTCGACGTGGTGATCGTGTCCAACGCGCTGCACATTGTGCCGCAGCCGGAGAAAGCCCTTGCCGAGATCCGCCGGGTGCTGAAGGACGATGGCGTGTTGATTGCGCCGACATTCACCCATGCCGGAAACTCTTTTTCCGGCATGGTCAGGGCATTTTTTATGAGGATGGCAGGCTTCCCTCTCCACAGCAAGTGGACGAACGAGGAATATCTGACTTTTCTGCGGCAGAACGGCTGGACGGTGCGGAAAAGCGTTGTTCTGAAAGCGTCATTTCCGTTAACTTATACCGAATGTGTGAAATCGGAGGTGTGATATGTCTTTCTTTGAAAACACCCGCAAGCCCGTGGGCTTTGGCGGGAAACTCATGGTCGCCATGATGAATCTGGGTCACAGCCCTGTGGCACAGTGGGGACTTCAATTTCTGAATGCTGCGCCGGACGCCAAGGTGCTGGACTGCGGCTGCGGCGGCGGGGCGAACATCAAGAGACTGCTGAAAAAATGTCCGCAGGGCGTTGTCAAGGGCATTGACTATTCCCCCGTCAGTGTGGAGAAATCCAAAAAGGTCAACGCCGCCGCCATAGCGGAGGGACGCTGCACCGTTCTGCAAGGCAGCGTGGCGGATATGATGTTTGCTGATAACTTGTTCGATGCGGTGACTGCCTTTGAAACGGTCTATTTCTGGCCCGATCTGCCGCAGTGCTTCCGGGAAGTTTACCGGGTGCTGAAGCCCGGCGGGACCTTTCTCATCTGCAACGAAAGCAACGGCGATACGGACAAGGACAAGAAGTGGACGGAGATCATCGGCGGCATGACCATCTATAAGGGCACTGAATTAAAGGTGTATCTGGAACAGGCGGGCTTTTACGATGTGCAGATACACAAAAAGAAAAGCTGGCTCTGCATTACGGCGTGGAAATGAGGGGGCTAAATCATGAGTATCTTTGCATCTATCTTACGCAGCGTATACAAGCTCTCCGGCGCGAAAAAGGCGTTCGCTTTGCCGGAGGATGCACTGCAAAAGGAAATTGAAAAGCAGAACCGGCACCGCGGCGTTTTTACGCCCACCGACCGCAAGGCATATTATGAAACGATCGCGGTAAACGGCTTTCCCTGCCTGATTGTCAGAGAGAATGAAAAGCCGTCCGAGCGCGCGATTCTCTATTTCTTCGGAGGCGGCATGGTGATCGGCCCGGACAAAGGCGACCTGCCTGTGATGCGTAAGCTCTGCCGCGAAACAGGCTGTGATGTGTGGTTTCCGTTTTACCCGCTCTGCATGGAGCATTGTATTACCGAGACCTACGCGATGGTGTACGAATGTTATCGAAAAATGATTGCACTGTACGGCGGCGGGAATGTCAGTACCTGTGGCTTTTCCTCCGGCGGTGCGCTGGCTCTGGGGATCGCGGCGCACAACAACGCGCAGCCCGAGCCGCTGCCGCAGCCGAGACACATCGTCGCCGTATCCCCCGGCGAAGTACCGTGGAACGACGCGGAAAAGGTACGGATGCAGGCGCTCAATGAACGGGACGTCGCCATCGACTATGCCTTCATGGTGACGGTGGAAAAGTTCATGCGGCATGGCTGCGAGAAGGTGCCGGACTATATGCTCTCCGGCTCCCGGGGAGATTTTACCGGCGTGGGCGATATCCACTTCTTCTATTCTTCCGACGAGATACTCTACGGCGCACTGCCGGACTTCGAGGAAGCCTGCAAACGGGCAAATGTCCCCTATACGGTGTCCGCCCGCCCGAAGATGGTGCATTGCTACTGTATGCTGCCGATCTTCAAGGAGGCAAAAGAGGACTTCGTAAAGATTGTAGATTTTTTGAAGAAATGAGACCGGAAACGGTCGTGTGTTGATTGAAACACGGAGAGAAAACCATGGAACGAAAAGAGGCCATTCGCAGCGCATACCGACTGACAGGCGAAAGCAACTTTTATGACGGCATGATCACCTGCTCCACTTTGAGCGGGAAAGCGGTGTGCCGTCTGGTGTGGGCAATGAACAAGGCGGAAAACGACGATTATCTGGAAAAGGCGCTGTCCGGTATTCCGGAGCATTTCTCGGGCAGACTGCTTGAGGTGCCGGTGGGAACAGGGATTCTGACCATGCCGGTTTATAAGACGATGTCCGAAGCGGACATCACTTGCCTCGATTACTCGGCGGATATGATGGGGCAGGCGCAGGAAAAGGCGAACCGACTGAATCTGAACAACATAACCTTTCAGCAGGGCGATGTGGGTGCGCTTCCCTATGCAGACGACACCTTTGACATCGTTTTGTCGCTGAACGGCTTTCATGCTTTTCCGGACAAGGAAGCCGCCTATCGGGAGGTTTTCCGGGTTTTGAGACCCGGCGGGACATTCTGCGGATGCTTTTATGTGAGGGGTGAGCACAAGCGGACGGATTGGTTCGTCCGGCACGTTTATGAAAGGACCGGGTTCTTCACGCCGCCCTATGAGACGGCTTCCAGTCTGAAAGCACGGCTGGAGCGTATGTACGCAGCCGTGACCCTCGGAAATGTGAAAAGCATGGCATGGTTTGCCTGCCGAAAAGCGGGTTAAATCTGAGATGGTCTCATGCACGCAAGAAAGAACAAGGAGGGAGGCAATCAGATGAAGGACAGCGAATTGCAATTTGACCGCAACTGCCATGTGCTGTATTCCAAGCCCTGCAAAAAGGAAATACGGGCGAAGATCGCCCTGCACTATCATGCGGTAGAGCAGGAGACGATATGGGAAAAGGTACAGCGGCAGTATGCGGACTTTCTCTCCGACTGGCGCACTGATTTGGGAGGCAAAAAGAACTTCCACAACGGCGTAGGCGGCACCTACGACTGCATCGCCATCATGAGCTATTATGTGGTCTGCAAAGCCGTCACATCGTTCCGTGAGATCGAGGAGATGGAGGAAAATCTGATTCTTCCGACCTTCCGCAAGCTGCGGTTCGTGGACTGCAACAAGCCGTTCTGGAGGAAGCTGATGCACAGAGCGTTTGCGCGGGCGAAAAGCGGCTGCGACAAATGGCACGATTACGAGATGTCGGTTGCGCCTTATGAAACCGACAAGCCTATTTATTATGAATTTACATCGTGTCCGGCAGCGGAGTTTGCCAAGCAGTTCGGATTTACGGATATTATGCCCGCCCTGTGCAATGTGGACTATGCGTCCATGGAACTGCTCCACGCAAGGCTGGTGCGGACGACCACCTGCGTGGACGGCTGCAAGTGCGACTATACCATCTGCGGCGATAAAAACCCGTACTTGAAGGGACATCCCGAATACCGGGATGAGGCGGGCTTCAGGAGGAATCGGTAATGCTTTTACAGGTGATTTTGGAAGGCATCGGGCTGGGCGTTCTGCTCATTTTGGTTTGCGCCATCGGTATCCGCAAGGGCGCGGTGGGGATGGTGCATCTTTACAGCCCGGAAGTTCAGAACAGGTGTATAACGCTGGGACTTACAACACACGAAAAAATCAAGCGAAACGCCCTGCTGTTCAAAGCTGTCTGCGTCCCCGGCTACATCGCCTATGTGCTGGTCTGTGTCTATGCGGTGAACGGTGCGCGGGGTTTTCTTACGGGCTTCTGGCAGCTGCTGGTCATACTGTCCGTTATGAATCTCATAGACCGATTTTGGGTTGACGGCTATTGGGTAGGACATACGAACGCATGGGAAATTCCGGGAACGGAAGACCTGAAACCCTACATTACAGCCAAGGATAAGGGCAAAAAGTGGCTGTTCGGCACAATTGGTATGGCTGTCATTTCGGCAGCACTGGCGGCAATCATGATGCTTTTTATGGAAAGCTGAGACGATAGAAATGCTGTTTCAAACATATGGCGACGGGAGGAATCCTGCCGTGCTGTTCTTTCATGCAATGGGTGTGACAGGAGCGAGCAGCGAACCGATTGCGAGGTATTTGCAGGATCGATATTTCTGCATCTTGCCCACCTCCACCGTTTACTGCGAGGGGCAGAAATATGTCAGCAAGCTGGACGAAATACGGCAGGCGGAGGACTTTCTGCATCGACAGGGCGTGGAGCGGCTGGCGATGGTGGTTGCTTCTTCCATCGGTGCAGACCTTGCCATGGCGTTTCTGACGCAGACGAAGCTGCCCGTGGAGCACGCTTTCTTTGACGGCGGGCAGTTCGCCCAAATCGGAAAGGGCACGCGCCGTATCATGACGCCGTTTCTGTATTTTGCCATCAAGAGCCTATATTGGTCGAAGGGCGGAACACTGAAAAAGATACTGTGGTGTGACGATGACTCCATAAAGCCGTATTTTATAGCCGCAGGGGAAAATCTGACCTATACAAATTTGCGCCGCCAGATGGCGGACAGTCTGGAGGACAAGCCCTTTCCGTCCCTTCCCGAAGAATTGCAAAGGCATATCTATTTCGAGTTTGGCAGCATAGAAGATCATTTCAAATACCGTCAGGCGGTGATGAACGCCTATCCATACGGCAACTATCCCATCTTTGAGGGATATGAGCATATGCAATATCAGATACGCGATCCTAAGGGGTTCGCCGAAATGCTGGCACACATCGCCGAGCGTGACTGTATGCCGGAGCTGCCATTTATCAGAAAGTGAGCGTTACATATGAAATATAAAATCGAGAAAAACACCGTGCAGGAGACGCTGATCATTCCGCTGTATGCGCGGAAGGTCTGCTCAGAACTATACCCGAATCTTTACCGGGACGAAACAGCGGTTCGCCTGATCGACCAGATCGACTACGATTTTTCTGAGGCGGAGGAAAATTCCCGCAGTCTGATGCAGCGTTTCGGTTCGCTGGAGGTGGCCATGCGGCAGAATGACCTTGTCTTCGAGGTGCGGGATTATCTGAAATCTCACCCCAACGCGGCAGTGGTCAATCTGGGCTGCGGGTTGGACAGCACCGGCAGAGCCTGCAGCAACGACAGCTGCAAGATATATAATCTGGACTTCCCCGATGTCATAGCCGTGCGCAACGAACTTTTACCCGCCGGAGAGCGGGAGAAAAATATCCCCTGCGACCTGAACGAAACGGCGTGGTTTTCTGAAATTGACGCTTCCGGCGGCGCGGTGTTCTTTGCCTCCGGCGTGTTCTATTATTTTCTGACCGAGCAGGTCAAAACATTGGTGCAAAAAATGGCAGACGCTTTTCCGGGCAGCGTGCTGGTGTTTGACGCTGCGAATCGGACGGCGGTGAAGATGATCGCCAAGACATGGCTCAAAAGCGCGAAAATCAAGGACGTTGGCGCGTATTTTGCGGTTTCCGATGCTCCCAAAGAGATTGGCGCGTGGGACAGCCGTTTGCAGGTCACCAGCCGGGGCTATATGCTGGGCTACAATGATTTGAAGGACCCGTCCGTCAGCGGCTTTTTCCGCTTTCTCGCCAAGGTCGGCGACGGAATGATGAAGATGCAGATCGTAAAGATCAACTTTTGAAAGAGGCGTTTTGAATGAAACACATCCACTTTGATGTTGAAAGCGATGGCTTTTACGGCGCGTATTGGGCATGCAAGGACGGCTCGGACTGCGCCGTCATCGCCATGCTCGGCGACGACCCCGAGGATTATATGGCGCGCTCTGCGGTGAAGTGGCTACTTCGCCTCGGCGTGAACGTATTGACCATGTCGCCCGGGAAAAAGGACTACGGTCATCACAACTATCCCCTTGAGCGCATCGAAAAAGCAATAGCCTGGCTCAAATCCCACGGCAACGAAAAGATCGGCATTGCGGGAGCCTCCACGACGGGTACGCTCGCCCTGACGGCGGCTTCGCTATTTGGTGATATCTCTCTGACCATCGCAATGACCCCCAGCGACTTTGTGTGGCAGGGGTTCATGCAGGGCAAAAAGGATGGCTGCAAGGAATGGCCTATCGAGGGAGAATCACTCTTTTCTTACAAGGGCAAGCCTCTGCCCTATATGCCGTTTTGCTATCAGCACCCCGACTATTGGCGCATAATCTCGGAGGAGTCCAAACGCACCGGCAATATGATTGCCTCCCGCAAGCTGTTTGACGACTCTGAAGCGGCGCACCCGATTACCGAGGAGGAATTCATAAAGGTCGAGAATATCCGCAGCAAGCTGTTTCTTGTCGGCGCAGAGGACGACGCACTTTGGGACACCGCAAAATATATCCGCCGCATGGAAAAACGCTTTGCGGAGAAACCGCACTCCTGCGAAGTCGAGGCGGTCGTATATGAGCACGGCACGCATTTTGTTTTCCCCGACGGTATGCTCAAGACCATGCTTCCCGTCGGCTCGGCACTGTTTGTCAAGCTGGCGTTCAGCGCTGCGAAGACATATCCCAGGGAGTGTAAAACGGCGCGCATCGATATTGACCGCCGCATGACCCGCGTGATATGCGATTGGAGGGACAAAAAGTGACCTATTTTGGAATGCCTTTCGGCATGTGGACGATGTTTGCAGGCTCATTCCAAAAACAGCTGACGGTTGTATTCGGCTATGATGCCAATACGGCAAAAACCATCACGAAAAAAGCAAAGCCGAAATACAGGGAGATCATCTCCGAGCTGCCCGAATTTGAAAAGAGCGACCGGTTCAAGATGAACCTCGTCAACTGCGCAATGATCGGTGCGTTTATTCTCTCCATGCCGGAGCGCCCAAAGGTGGACAGACTGACAGATTACTACGCAAAATCCATGATGACAGCGCCTATGCAGTGGTTCTGCCGCAAGAGCGGAAAAAGCAAGTTTACCCCAAAGGATATTGCTGCTATGAAAGCCACCGCTGCCCTGAAAGCCGCCGACCGCAACCCTTACTCGTGGAACATGGAATTTTACGAATACCCGGATGGCAGTGGCTACGAGGGGCGCTTTACCAGGTGCGGCATCTGTGTGCTGATGAAGGAGTTGGGTCTGTACGACCTGACCCCCGCTCTGTGCCATCTGGACTACACCATGAGCGAAGCGGGCGGCGTGACAAATTTTGTGCGGCAATACACCCTTGCCTCCGGCGGACCCTACTGCGACTGCGGGTACAAAAAGAAGAGGTGACGGACGATGAAGAGGAAGGAAACCTATCTTTCCCGTGACTTCCGGGAGACTGCGGCACAACGTTTTCCTGCACAGGCAAAGCAGCTGAACGCCGCTTTTGATATGCGCCTGAATGCGCTGCTGGCTGAAAACGCGGGTGCAAGCAAGGAAAAGCAATACCACCTCAAGCGGCAGATATTACCAGGCATTGCGGTCTACGAAACCTTGCAGCGGGTCATGCCGAAAGAAGAAGCACTGCAAACCGTTCACGGCTATGTGGAGCGGCTGGCGAGAACAAGCCACAAACAGCTTGCCGCCCTGCTGCACATACCGGGGCTTTACCGCCTTGTTCCCGGCGTTTTCGTCAAATCCACCCGGAGCGTTTTCGGCCCGGCGGCGGGCTTTGCCCCAAAAGAACTGCAGACCGGTAACGGCGTCTGGCGTGTGGATATGATGAAGTGTCCCTATCACGACACCTGCACAGAATATGGCTGCCAGGAGCTGTGCCGCTGCTTTTGCGACAGTGATGACATCAGCTATACCGGGCTGCATCCGAAGCTGATCTGGGAGAGAAGCATGACGCTGGGGCGCGGCAATGATCGCTGCGATTTTTGCATGAAGGTCCGATAATAGCGGGGAGGCATATTGGCATGGAGATCAAACGATTCGGCAATATAGAGGGAAAGACCATGATGCTGCTGCACGGAAATCTTATGTGCTGGCGGCAGTTTGAGGATTTGATCCCGCTGCTGGAAAGGAAATTCTGCGTGTATGCCGTCAGCTTCGATGGCTTTGACGGAACAGGCAAAACGACCTACACGACCGCCCAGAATCAGGCGGACAAGTTGGCGGGATATATTGAAAAAGAACTGGACGGACGGCTGGATCTGCTTTTTGCAGAGTCGCTGGGCTGTGGACCGGCTGTTTTTCTGAAGGCTTCTCCAAACATTCGGATTGGTCGGATGATCCTCAGCGGGCCGGAGTATCTGGATTTCGGGGTGCTGAATCGACTGATCTTGAAGGTTATGCCGCAAAAGCAGTATCGAACGGCACACGAAAAGTACATGCCTGCATGGGCACTGCGCTTTATGGGGCAGACGGAGCAGGGAATGCAGACCATGCTCCACCGTATCCCGGATCATATCAACTTGGAATCCGTCCGTGCCACTTGGGAGGCAGGGCTTTATCTCTATCGGACGGACTTTCCGGTACAGCCCGATGCAAAGGTCGCCTGCTGGTACGGAGAAAAAGAAGGGCATATGAAAAAGGCCATCCAGCGGCTGCGGACGGCATATCCGAGCCTGATCGTCTGCTGCTTCCCCGGTTTCGGCCATGGCGAGATCATCAATCATCCGGCACTGCTTGTGTCGGAGATGGAGCACTTTCTGGCAGACGGCGAGACAGTGGCAGATGCGCAGCAGAATCAGGAAAGTGAAATACAATGAAAGTTACAACACTGGACGAGAAATCCATAAAAGAAATCCTGCATGAAAAAAGAAAAACAACAGAATACCATATCAAACAGCTTCAGCATGAGGGAAAACAAGGCATCCGCTACACCGCGATGATGCCGGACATTCCGTTTTTGATATTGGGGCTGATGAGCGATATTGGCTGGCTGACGCATCTGATCGCAGGCATTATTTATTTTTGCGGAAACGGCTTTCGTTATGTGCTGGACTATGCAGCGTTCCTTTCGCTGGCAGGCATCCTGTTCGGGGGTGTATATCTGATTCATCTGAACAAGATCCATGAAAAGGAGATCGCCACAAAGCTTCAGAAAAATCTGAGCTTTGGCATGACAGTCTATTCCGGACTGGCGGGGGCTGTGATCGGAATACTTCAGTTTGTGTTGGATGCAGGTGCTTCGTCGGAGCTTGTATGGCTCACCGTTGGCGGCGTTCTTAACTTCGTCGCAGGACTGCCGATTTTCCTCTCCTACAAAAAAGGGATTTTCTATGGGGTGCAGTGACTGGATGAACTGCAATGGGAGGCAAACGAAATGAACAGAAAAGCAAACAAACCGTTCATCCGCTGGTGCATTCTTGGCGCAGTCGGATGCGGATTTATGGCTGCCGGGGACTGGCTGCTGGGATGTATTCCGCTTCAGGAAACGGACACTGGTCTTTTCAACAGAGCCTATTATCTGTCCGGCTCCTATGGACTGTGGAGACCTGTGCTTACCGTTGGGCTGGGAGCAATCGGGGGCTTTCTCTATTACTTTGTGGTAAAAGCATTGAACGCGGACATTGATGAAAAATACAGAAAAACCAAAAGCGTCCAGTTTCTGTGCGGGATCTTCACCGTTGCGATCGCTCTGACCATCCATGCATGGGTGGCTACCATGGCATGGTTTGCCACCTATCTGGGGCCGCGGATCGGAGCGGAGGCCGCGCTTGCGGCAGTCACGGCCTATCAGGACGCGATGCTCCCCGCAATTCTTCCGATGTATCTTCCGATGCTATTGCTTATTGCCATCCATTTTGTGATGCTGCTTGCCGGAAAAACGCGCTATCCGAAATGGATGCTTGCGTTTCATCCGGTCACATGGAACCTTCTGCTGGCCGCAGTGCCGGATATTGCACAGGCGATGCAGATGCCGGTGGCTACATGGATGTCTGTTATGAGCCAGAGCAGCACGAACAGCGCCATCATGGTCTGGTGCATCGCGGCTGCGGTGTACGAGGAAAAGCACACCCAATGAAAAAAGGAGTCTTGAAAATGAAACCTGATTACAAAAACTGGATCCCCAAGGGGATGCTGTATTCGTTGATTGCCGGAACGCTGCTGTCGCTTGTACTGCTGCTCATTTTAGGCGTATTCGGTATCGGTGTGAGCGGAAAACTGCGCATTGCGCTGGGTGTGGTATTCGGCATCGCCTTTGTCGTCTGTGCAAAGTACACCGAGTGGTGCGTGCATGCCTATCGGAGCTTTTCCTATGACGGCGAACGAAAGCTCTCAAAACAGATCATCGAAGGAACCGCGCGTTATGTCACCCTGCCGGAGGGCGGCATTGGGCTCGATGTGGGCTGCGGCAGCGGAGCGCTGACCATTGCCTGTGCCAAACGAAACCCGCAGGGAAGGATGCTGGGAATTGACCGCTGGGGGAAAGAATATGCTTCCTTCAGTCTGCCTCTGTGCGAAAAGAATGCCGCCGCAGAGGGCGTGAAAAACATTTCGTTCCAACGCGGAAATGCTGTGAAACTGGATTTCCCGGATGAGAGCTTTGACGCGGTGACAAGCAACTATGTCTATCATAACATCACCGGAGAGGATAAGCAGGCGCTTTTGCTGGAAACACTGCGGGTGCTGAAAAAAGGCGGAACGTTTGCTATCCACGACCTGATGTCGCCCCGTAGATACGGCGACATGCAGACGTTTGTCCAAAAGCTCAGGGATATGGGCTATGAGCGCGTGAAACTGATCGACACGACCGACGGCAGATTCATGACGCCGAAGGAGGCCAAACGCCTGATGCTTCGCGGCTCAACATTGCTGGTGGGAAGGAAGTAATCGGTGCGGCATCAGCAAAAGCTGATCTCCGCACAGTTTGACAGCTACCGCCGGAGCATGGCGGAATGTACCGACCGCAAGACTGCCGGGCTTATATATGGGCGCGACGATGGTCTATCACTTCGGCGGCTGGGCTGCGTTTCTTAAGCCTGTAAATAAATCACGGGAGGAAAAGTGATATGAAATACAACGGTTTTTATTTCTGGATGTTCAAAAGCCCGATGAAAAAGGTTCTGGCAGAGAAGTACGGCAGGGAATATGCCGCCGACATTATGAAAAAGAGCAAAAAGGTCTATCGTGAGCTTGTCGAGAAAGCAGACGACATCGGTGACGATAACCCTATGGCATACAACGAGTTGTTCGCCCTTGCCTTCGTTGCGCCCTATGTGGCAAGCGAAAAGAAAATTCCGCCAACGGCCGTGCAGGAAATGATGCGCCGCTCACTCTATCATATCAAGTGGTATTTTGCAAAGACCGACTTGAATACCGACAAGGGCAAGGCGGAGAACAAAAAGAGCGTTGTCAAATACGCCAAATGGTACACGCCCGAAAAGGAAGCGAAATACCCGACCTCCTTCAAGGTGGATTTTGTCGGGCAGCCGTATGAGGGTGCCTGCTACTACCGCATCACCCGCTGCCCCATCTGTTCCTATGCGCGAAATCTCGGTGTTTCCGAACTTATGCCGTTGTTCTGCGAGCTTGATGAAGTGATGATCACGCTTCAGCATGGCGTTCTGCACAGGAAACAGACGCTGGCGAATGGCGGAGAGTATTGCGACTACTTTATTACCGGAAACAGAGAATAAACGGAGAAGCTCGTATCGGTCAATGGCTGATACGAGCTTCTCTTTATATTTCTTAGATTGTGTTTCTTCAGACCTTCCACCCGGCGGCCTGCTGCCGCTCCACCACGAAGCGGCGGTAGAGCCCGTCAACAGCCACCAGCTCGTCATGGGTGCCCTGCTGAACGATCTCGCCGTGATCGACAACGAATATCATATCGGCGTTGCGCACGGTTTTCAGCCGGTGGGCGATCATGATGACCGTCTTATCGTGGGTCAATTCCGCAACGGCCTCCATCAGCTCCTTTTCATTTTCGGGGTCAACATTGGCAGTGGCCTCGTCCAGAATGATGATAGGCGCATCCTTCATAATCGCCCGGGCGATGGAAATGCGCTGGCGCTCGCCGCCGGAAAGCGAGCTGCCTGCCTCGCCGATGACGGTGTCAAAGCCCTCCGGCAGCGCCATGATAAAGTCGTAGCACCGCGCCTTCTTTGCAGCGGCCTGCACCTCCTCCATGGAGGCGTCGGGCTTGCCAAAGCGGATATTGTTGGCGATGGTGTCGGAGAACAGATAGACCCGCTGAAACACAAAGGAGAAATTGCGGATCAAACTGTCGTAGCTGTATTCCCGCACATCCCGTCCGCCAAGGCGCACGCTGCCTGACTGCACGTCCCAGAACCGCGCCATGAGATTGCACAGCGTGGTCTTGCCGCTGCCGGAGGGGCCGACGATGGCGACAGTCGTTTTCTCCGGGATGGTAAGTGACACATCGTGCAGGATAGGCTTGCTGTCATAGGAGAAATCTACATGGGACAGGGCAATGTCCTCCCTCTCCGGAGTCAGTTCCTCGCCGTCAATGTCCATGGGTTCTACGCGCAGAATCGTGTTTGCCTTATCTACGCCGATGTCGATGGAGCGGAACAGAGCCGAAAAGCTCCCGGCAGAATCCAGCTGCTCAAAGAGAATGAAGGAGCAGATGAGCATCAAAAGGCAATTCGTCAGCTCCATGGTGCCGCCGAAATAGAATACGATGGCGGCCGCGCAGACGGCGACACCGGTGAGCTTGTTGACAACAAACTGCGCCAGCATATAAAGTACCGACGGGATCTCCATGGCAAAGGACGCCCTGCGGGCTTCCTCCACCGCGCCGTGTACCTGCGTTGCGGAGTCGTGAGTCAGGTCGAAATTCTTGACCTCGGCAATGCCCTGCACATATTCCAGCACCTTGGAGACAAGCCGCTCGTCGGCATTGAACTTCCGCTGGGAAAGGGCCTGCTCCGCCCGCTGCATAGCGGCGTTGACGGCGAAGAACAGCAGCAGTCCCGCCAGCGTAATAAGCCCCATACGCCAGTCAAAGAGGAACATCATCACCGCGATGATGCCGGAGGTCAGAAAGCCGCGGGTCGTGACCATTACCACGCGGGTAGCCACATTCGCCATGTTTTCCATGGTGTTGGTGGTGACGGAGGTCACCTCGCCCAGGCTATTGTCATTGAACCAGCCCATAGGCAGGTAGCGCAGGTGCTCGGCGATTTCGATGCGTTTGTTGGCGCAGGCTCGGTAGCCCGCACGGGTCTGGAGCATGGTAGCCTTCATGTTGATGGCGATGGTCACAATCAGTGATGCAACGATGATGCCGAGGCTCGTCCATAAAGTTGCCATAGTGACATTCCTTTTCAGCAGCGCCTGAATGACGATGGCGGCTGCCGGAATACGCATGGCAGAGCAAATGGCGCTGACCACGCCCAGCCATATAGAAATGATAAACATTTTGCGGTTATCCTCACCGCAGAAGGCGAAGAACTTTTTCAGTGTCCTGAGCATTATGCCACCTCCCCATCGTCTTTGACGCTGATGTGGGCTTCCCACATGGCTTGATAAAGCGGGCAGGAAGCAAGAAGCTCCGCCTGCGTGCCGGTGGCTTCGATCTTGCCTTGATTGACAACAATGATCTGATCGGCATCGGCGATGGTAGACAGCCGGTGGGCGATGACCAGCAGCGTCTTGCCCCGCACCAGCCTTGCCAGTGCCGACTGGATGACCGCCTCATTTTCCGGGTCAGTGTAGGAAGTAGCCTCATCTAAAATGACGATGGGCGCGTCCTTCAGCATGGCACGGGCAATGGAGATACGCTGCCGCTCACCGCCGGACAGGTGACCGCCGGATGCACCGCATACGGTCTGATAGCCGTTCTCCAGCCCCATTATGAACTCGTGGCAGCCGCATTTCTTCGCGGCGTCAATGACCTCCGCATCGGTCGCACTCTTTCTGCCCATGCGGATATTGTCCATGACAGAAAGGTCAAAAAGGTAGTTGTCCTGGGATACATAGGCGATGCGCTTCGTGCACTCCGCCAGCGGCAACGTGCGAATGTCCACGCCGCCCAGCTCGATAGAGCCGTCCTTCACGTCCCAAAGGGAGGCGATAAGCCGGGCGATGGTGGACTTTCCGCTGCCGGAGGGGCCCACAAGAGCATTGACTGTCCCCGGGGCAATGTGCAGATCGATTCCGTGCAGTACCTCCTTGTCGTGATAGGCAAAGCGGACATCCTTCAGTTGGATGGCGTTATCGGCCGGCAGCTTTTCCGCGCTTTCCGGGCGCTGCATATCTTCGCCGGACAGCACCTCCGCCACCTCGTCCACGATGGTCTTGACCTGGGCGATGTCATCGGTGTAGGAAAAGGCGGTGATCAGCGGCTGCATAACGCCGAAGGACAGAACGATAACCGTTAGGAACGTCTCTGCCGACAGAGTGCCATGCATATAAAGAACGCAGCCCACCGGTAAAATACCCAGCAGCGTAGAGGGAAATATCGCCATGCCCGCCACCTGCCCGAAGAGGCTGCCCCGCATCCAGTCGATGAAGCAGTCTGCCCCTTCCTTTGCAGCAGAGACAAACTTTGCGTAGCTGGTTTTGGACTGACCGAAGGCCTTGATGACCTCAATGCCGCTGATGTATTCCACAGCCGTGTCGTTCAGCGCCTTTGTCGCGGTGACCGTGCGCTGAAACTTCTCGTGATAGCCGCTGAACATGGACATAAAGCAGATAATGCCCAGCGGCACGACGATCAGCATGGAAAGCCCCATGCGCCAGTCCTCGAGGAACAGCAGCACCTGCACCGCCAGCGCACCGACGATGTTGGCAGTCATTTCCGGCAGCAGGTGGGCAAGGGTGGTTTCGATGGAATCGACCCGCTCAACGATGATGTTCTTATACGAGCCGGAGGAACGATCCAGCACCGTGCCAAGGGGCAGCGTCGCCAGCTTGTCCAGCAGCCGGACGCGGGTATTGGCCAGCACATGGAACGTCGCATGGTGGGAAAGCGAGGTGGACACGCTGTGCAGCAAATAGCGCAGCACCCAGAAGCCCGCCATCCACGCGCAGAGCGTCAGGCATTGCGTCAGCTCCGCCGTGCCGCCGACCAGTGCGGTAATGATCTGAATGATGATGAAGTACGGAATAAGCGAGCAGGCGACGCCCAACAGCGCCGCAAGGACACTCAGAGCGTACTCGCCGTACCGCCCTTTTGCCAGCTCTGCCAGCCACGAGGCGGCGGAGCGATTTGGCTCAATTTCTTTCATGGTGAACTCCTTTCGACTGCATTACGCAGCAAGGTGCTTTTTCACGATCCGCTTGCCGATCATTGCGCCGATAAAGGCCGCCACGATCACACCGGCCACCAGCGCCACAGACACCCAGGACTGCAGCATCTGGGATGCGGCAAGAATGGCGTCCTGACGGCCATCGGTGACCATCTGATCCGCCATCGCTTTGGCGGCAATCGCATAGGGAATGATAGTGCTGCCGAAGGCAGCCAGCACCTGATTGATGACATAACTGATGGTCAGCGCCTTCGCATTGCCGTAGCCCATCTTCCACAGCAGCAGCTCGGCAATGGCACCGGAGAGAATAAAGAGGACGATGTACGGCAGGTATCCACCCATAATGGCGCGGACGATACTGTAAATGAGGATCGCACCGGGCTTTTTCACCTTCGTGCCGATGATGAAGTAGACGATGCCCTCCAGCAGGGCGAAAAATACAGGCATCAGAATGATGGTAATGGGCGTTGCGTACAGGACGGAGCTGGCGAAGAAAATGACCACATTGATCAGAGCCAGCAGGACAACGGTGATGATGTCCTTGACTTTCAGTTTATTGGGGTTTGCAGTACTCATGGTAAAGACTCCTTTTTGAATGAAATATGGTTGAACGTCGCAGAGACGGCGATCACAGAACAAGGCCGGCGGCGATCGATGCTGCCAGCAGGACGCAGAACACAACATCCCGCGCAGAGAACCGAAGCGACAGATAGTTGCTCTTGCGGCGCTTTAAGTCGATGCCCCGTGTTTCGGCGGAGGCGGACAGCGTCTCGGCGATGCGGATAACGCGCAAAGCCATGGGAACGGTCAGAATTTCCAGATACGACGGCAGCGCTCGCAGCTTCTGAAGCGGTGTTGCAAATGCGCCCCGCGTGCGGATGGACTGCCGCAGTAGCTTCATGTCTCCCGACAGAACGGGGAAAAAGCGGAAGATCACTGCCACGATCATGATCAGCCGCTCCGGCAGGTGCAGGTCACGCAATGCCGCCAAGGTGCGGCTGGCTTCATTCCGCCCAATCAGCGTCCGCATGGAAATGCCAACGGCAATGATACGCGGGAACAGCACCAGCATAAAGGAAAACACCGTGCCCGGCACCAGGGCGTTAGCTGCCCACAGCAGCCCAAAGCTCATCCCGCCTGCCAGCGCCGTTCCGAACCAGCCGTCCGCTGCGGTCAGCAGGATCAGTGCCGCATATGCGGCATAAACTAAGTGGTTGTTGGATGTGGAGATCACGACCAGCAGAGTCAGCCAGTAAAGCAGTTTCGTCGCCGGGTGGAATCGTTCTTTATGCTGTTTTTTCGCCGGAGCATCGGAAGGATGGAAGCGCTCCATATATTGCCGTACCGCTTGCAAATCTCGTTCTGAATGAACGGGAAATTCTGCTTCTGCATGTCCATCCGACAGCCCGATGCAGTAGTCGCATGCGTCTGCAATCAGTTCAAGGTCGTGGGTGATGATGAGAACCGTCTTTTCCTTCCGCATCTCCCGGATCAGCGCCGCGCACCGCTCCAGACTTTCCGCGTCCTGTCCTGCTGTCGGCTCGTCCAGTATGACGATTGGCTTGTCGGACAGATACGCCATCATCAGCGTTAGACGCTGCATCTGCCCGCCAGAGAGGGAAAAGGGATGCCGGTCGCGGCAGTCCCACATATCCATACTTTTCAGCAGCGCTTCCGTTTTTGCTTCAAACTCCGGTGTCACCGCATGGCCGTATTGCAGTTCGTGCAGGACGGAGCCTGTGAAGAACTGGAACTCCGCCTCCTGAAGGATGAACAGCACTTGCTTTTGCAGCTGCTTTGGATTTTGCGACTTTCCGAAAAGCATTATCCTGCCGCCGGAGGGGCGGTAAAGCCCTGCGATCAGCTTGCCAAGGGTGGTTTTGCCGCAGCCGTTTGCGCCTACAAGGCCGACGATCTCATGCTCACGGACGGAAAAGCTGACACCAGAGAGGGTATCTGCGGCCTTCCTGCCGTATGTATGGCGGACATCTGAGACGGCAAGCACCGTCGGCGCGGTTTTCGGCAGCGGCTCTTTCTCCGGCACGGTGATCTCCGCAAGGTCGAGCGTGCGCAGAGAAAGTGCTTGTCTCCGCTCCACTGAGAACGCCTTTGCCTCTGCGGCAGTGTATTTTCCTTTGATCTCGCCGTCTGCCATGACCCAAAATTCGTCGGCAATGTCGGCAAGATAGTAGAGTCGGTGCTCGCTGAGCAGCAGCGTTTTGCCCTGCTTTTTCAGGGCAAGCAGAATCTCTTTTAACTGCTGCGTGGCTGCGAAGTCCAGATTGGCCGTGGGCTCGTCCAGCAGAAAAATGTCCGTATCCATGGCCCATGCCGAGAGGATGGAGATGAACTGCCGTTCACCGCTGGACAACTCGTAGACATTGCGATCCTTCAGTCGCTCCAGATGAAAGATCCGGAAGGCCTCATCTACCCGCCGTCGGATTTTATCTTGCGGCAGACCGTGATTTTCAAGACCGAAGGCCACTTCATTGGAACTGTTCACGGTAAAAAACTGACTTCGCGGATCCTGAAATACCGATGCTGCCAGCTCGCCGATCTCGCCGATACGCAGCCCGGCGGTGTCCTGCCCGTTCAGGCGGCAAAAGCCCTTCAGCTCTCCCTCGTAAAATTGTGGGATCAGTCCGTTGATGCACCGCAGCAGCGTGGACTTTCCGCATCCGCTGCCTCCGCAGAGCACCACGCAGCGTCCCGCCGGGATGCTGCCGCCGACCTGTCGGAGGATGGGCAGCTTCGCCTCCGCATATTGGAATTCAAATTCAAACTCTATCATCGCAAACTCTTTTCTTATTAGTTAGCCGCCTCTAACCGACAGTCGTAAGAAACGGACGGATGGACCGTCCGAATCATCTTTTCGGATTTATTGCAAGGTATCGCATAGCTGCCGCCAGCCAGCGTTGGTGAAATCAAGGACTGCCCGTAAGCAGGTAAGCATTCTGCCTTCCTCCATATGCTGATCCAGCAGTTGGCGGAAGTACCAGAACTGTGAGCCCATCAAAAGACGGATCGCATCGGCATTTGGCGCTTTCCCATAGATATGCGAAAAGAATTCCACCGTTTGTTCCGCTTTTTGATCCATTAGTTTATGCAGCACGGTTTCCATGGAGCTGCCATCGCTGCGGCAGAAAAATAAAGTGCAGTCATTGCAGTGCTCGGTCAGCAGTTGAAAATATACCTGTTCTTCGGCGTTGATGGCGCGGAGGATATCCTCCGGCTGCGCGCTGCACTTTGCTTTTTCGTATTCTTCCACGACGGGAGCAAAGAGAACCTGCATCGTCTCAAAAAAATCCTGAAGCAGACTGGCAAACAACGCGTCTTTGTTTTTGTACCTTGTGTAGATCGCTCCTGTGGTGACACCGGCTTTTTCGGCGATCTTGTGCAGAGAGGCTTTCTGAAAGCCGTAAGCAAGAAATTCCGAATAAGCAGCCTGAATGATCCCATCATCCAGGGAATGATTTCTATTGGCCATGTCTTCCTCCATCTGCGCCTAAATAATAACGTCATTATCGATAACGGCATTATTATAGCATTCTTTTTGCTGCTTGTCAATGCGAATTGCACACTCCTTTGCAAAAACATACCTTGACAAATCTCGTCTCAAAAACAGATTTTAAAAGAGTACGTAGAATGGAACGGCTTTCAGAATCTCCGGTCCTTTGTGGATGATGGATACTCCGGTGTCACCTTCGACCGTTCGGCCTATTTGGAGATGATGGCAGAGGTAGAGGCGGGACGGGTGTCTACCATTATCGTCAAAGACCACTCCCGCCTGGGCCGGAATCGGCTGGTGGTAGGCATCCTGCTGGAAGAAACCTTTGCCCAGTACCATGTTCGCTATATCGCCGTCAACGACGGCGTGGACACGATCAACGGCATTGATGACAGCATCGCCGTACGGGACTCGTTCAACGAGTGGCACGCCCGTGATACCAGCAAGAAGGTGAAGACGGTCATCATGGCGGCGGGGAGAGCGCATCGGGACCTCCGCCTCCTACGGCTACAAGAAGGATGAGGAAAATCCAAAGCATCTAGTCCCGGATGAACAAACCGCCCCTGTGGTGTCCCGTATCTTTGAGCTGTGCGCCGGCGGGCTGGGGCCGGACAAGATCGCCAGAATGCTCACACAGGAACGAGTCCTCACCCCGCCTACGCCTACCGCACCAGAAGTGTCCGCCACTCCGCTTTGAATCCGGACAGGCCCTATGCCTGGTCTGGGAGTACAGTGGCCGGTATTCTGGAGCATGAGGAATACATCGGCAACACTATCAACTGCCGGACCTATACCCCATCCTTCAAGAGCAAAAAGAGCCATCTGAACCCGCCGGACAAGATACTCCGATTTGAGGGGACCCATGAGCCTTTGATTGCTCTGGACACATGGGAAATCGTCCAGCGGGTGCGGCAGGGCAAACGTAGGCCTACCAAGCTGGGGCGGCAGGATATTCTCTTCGGGCTGGTCTACTGCAAGGACTGCGGCTCACGGCATTATTTCTGCCGGTGCGGAAGCTGGGACGAAAGCCGATATACCTTCGTGTGTGGCAAGACTGTACGCCCTACACCATTAAAGCGGCGGCCTTGCGGCGGCAGATTGTACTCAGCGAGATCCAGCGGGTGTCTGCCGAAGCGAGGGAGCATTGGGGTGAATTGTTCCAGCGCCTCACCAGCAGCCATCAGAGCCGGGCCAAAAAGGAACTAGCCGCCAAACAGCAGGGATTGGACAAGGGAGAACGGCGGCTGAAAGACTTGGAAACGCTGTTCCGCTGTTCTTTCGAGGAACTGGCTTTGGGTCATCTCTCCGACAGGCAGTTTCAAACGCTGGTAAAAGGCTATGAGCAGGAAAAGGCGGAACTGGAGGCAAAGTCGGAAACGCTCAGAAATGAAATTGCCAACCGGCAAGACACGCTTCTGAACGCCGACCGCTTCCACAGGCTGGTGGACAAGTACACGGATATTACAGAACTGACGCCGGAACTGGTGCGGGAGTTTATCCAGCGGATTGAGATACACGAACGCTCCGGGCGGTACAAGAAAAAGCATTACACCCAGCAGGTTGATATTTACTTCAATTTCATCGGCCAGGCATGACAAAACGGCCCCAGGATGCCGTAACATCCTGGGGCCATGTTTAGAACCCAAAAACATCCTTATCAGCGCAGACGCTTCTGCCAGCCCGTTTTTTAGTATGTAAGAAGTTGTTTGCAGCGTTGGGAGCGGTTGCTTCTATCCCTGCTGAAAAGGCTATGTCCATTTGTAAAATGTTTCTCGGAAAACTTTGTACAAAACGCCCGGAAAATAAAAGTTCCGTTTTGAGTCGTAAAAGTTGTAGTAGGGAGTTGAGAGGACTTATTGCCGTCCGCAGATCTCCCCGCTAAAGATTTATGCGATTTCCACAAATCTCTGTTCGGTTTTGGTCTTCAAAAATCGTGGTAAAGGTTAGGAAGGTCGCAACCCTCTCGATGCTCCTTGATAACCGAATACCCATTCGTCAAGTACATTAGTTCCGATGTACGAAAGCATGAGCCACAGCAGCAGGGTACGCCATGACCCTGTCCTATCGGACCGAGCGAGAACACCCTCTGCAAGCGCCAGTTTGCCCTTTGCGCGGCGATGACAGTCAGAATGACAATGGTACTCCCGCCCAGCCACAGTCTCAAGCAATGGGGGTGGCTCTGGCAGTTGGGGTGAAACTCCCGTGAGGCGGTGCGGCACACCGCCGCTTGACGACTTCCCTTTGCAGGCCGGAGTGTCGGGGACAAATAGGCTCTGTCAATACATAGTAAGCAAGTCAAACACGAAGGCCGACACTCCGTAAAGAAGTGTCGGCCTTCGGCTAGCCTGTAAAGAAAACAATCCTTACAGTAATATTAATTTTGCTGCTATATGTTTTTGCCGCTCTTCCCGAATGGCTTTCAGCGGCATTGTCCCGCTCTCTCCTAGCGAGGTCATGGCACGGTGTCTCATTCGGCCGGTCGGTCACTTGTCAGCGCGTACAAAGAAGCGTTACATAGGCGTACCAGCCCCGGCGGGAGTTCTCCTCCCGCTGGGGGGCCTTGCGTGGTCGTCTATGTAACGGCTGAATAGCTAGGTCAGGCCATATTCTGTTGCCCTGCTATGTTGTGGATTCCGTTTATCGTACACAAAGTGTCTTGTCAACAGGGTGGTAGTTCCCCCATCGGTCATGTCTTTTGTTTCCAGCACAATGCTTTCAAAGACCGCGCGATGGACAATAAGATGGTAGTTGCGTTGTTGGTGTTCCTCTTTGGATAGCTTTTGCTGTGAATTTCCAATAAAATTTGCACGACAGGAATCAGCAGGAAAGAGAATCAAAACTACAGCATGGTATCTCGAAAGACTGCCTCTCCGTTTTTCACAGTGAACACCGGCCGGAACCGCTTTGAGCCCTGCCGCAACTGACACTGCGGGTTAGAATAGGGGTGATCTCCAAACTCAGCATTACATTCTTCCAGCTTAAATACCGCAACATCTCCCCAAGCTCCCGGAGAGAGGCATCCGGCTTCGCTGGCAAGCCCCATATTTCTTGCGGGGATGCTGGTGCAGCAGGCAATCAGCGCATCAAGGCCAATGCCCATCATATAGTACTTGGACATCTGGTTGGCCATATTGAAGGCGGTGGGCCGCAGATTCATGCTCAATCGAGTCAGATCAGTGGCAATGAAATCGGGAAGAAATCCCTGCCGGATGGCCGACTCACCCACCTCAAACGAGAAGTGAGCCCGCGCATCCGCAGCCTCAAACAGCACTCCCCGTTTTCTGGCATCATAGGCCGCCTTGGAGACAGTTCCTTTCCCGTCCAGAATAGTGCTGCCCTTGTTCATATACATATGAGTAAGCACATCTCCAGGCCGCAGGATGGAAAGCAGTTCATCCATTTCACCCGGCGGGTCAGTGCAATGGACCATAACGGATACGCCCAGCTTTCCTGCCAACTCCAGGGTTCTCCTTAGCGGCGCATAGCCCAGTTCCTTCACGACTGCCCGGCTGGTGCGGAGTTTCAGCCCCTGAAGTATAGGCCCATACATCTGAAAGGCAGCTGCAATCTTACCTTCATCGAAATGGGCCGGGTCAACATCCTCCATCTCTTGCGGCAGCGAGTCCAACCCGGTAGAACAAACATTGAGATACGCCCGGATGGTCAACTTGCTCTGATCCATGAACAGGATGTTGGCTGAAAAAGTATCGCAGCCAGTGCTGCCTGCATCCACCGCAGTGGTAACTCCGGAGGAAAAGCACATTGCCTCAGCGGGTATTCCAATCTTAGCTAGCGGGTAAAGGTGGGCATGATGGTCAATCAGGCCCGGGGTGACGATACACCCGGAGGCGTCCACGACCATTACGGCGTCATTACTATATTGACCGATCCCTGCAATTTTCCCTTCGGCAACGGCAACATCTGCCTGGCCGTGAAATCTATTTGCAGGATCAATGACTATTCCGTTTTTGATGATGATTTGGTACATAATCTATCAACCTGCCTATTTGAGGGGGCCGGCTTGCGTTTATGCCGCAGAGTCGGCCCCCTGATGAAAATTATCCCTCAGTTTGAATCAGATCCAGCAATTCCTTCCGCTTTCCCAAAAGCATCCGTTTCCATGCGGTAGGATCAATAAACCCGGCTCCACTACCGTCATCCTGATCAGCGATTGCAAAGAAATCATGGCCTACACAATGCCCAGCATGAGAGGGTAGAACAACATCCACCTTGGCATCCACAACCTGATCCAGACTCCGCAGATAAATGTCTCTCGTCTCCAGCGGAAGATTTTTTTTCGCCAGATAATCACGGGTCAGAACTCCGTTGCCCAACCCACCATGAAGTGCGCAGCTCAGTTTTTTGCCCCGATGATCCACATCAAAGAAAATTGAAGTCGTTCCAGGTGTATGCCCGGGACAATGGACCGGGCGAAGAACGAAATTTCCCAAATCAATGGTACTCGAATAATTGAAAAACCTATCAATGGGGAATCCAGAGACATGATCTTCAAATGCAATTAGGTCACGGCGTTCCGTAAAGAAATACTCATCATCCTTTCCCAACCAGATCTCACACCCGCTCATCTCTTTAATTGCTCGGGCAGCACCGCAGTGGTCAAAATGCCCATGAGTCAGCAGTAGCTTTTTGATCTGACGGGGATTGAAACCGAGTTCCCGAATGGAATCTACCAGGAGATACAGCGTCTCCTGCATGGCACAGTCGATTAAAACCAGTCCTTTTTGCGTATTCAGCAAGAACGCGGATACCCAACTGGTTCCCACAAAATAAACATTGTCCACAACTTTGAACGGGCGATGCGCAAGTGTCCACGGATTTTTCAGCCAGTTGTTCACACGATCTTCAATTCCAGCCACAGAAATCACTCCTTTGGTGCTGCCTGTTTTGTCGCCCTCGAGCTGCGAACCTGCACATAAATTGTCCGAGCAATGATGACAAAGGAAATGATCAACAGTACGCAGCTAATAGGACGGGTAAAGAATTCCTCAAAGCTACCGTGGCCCAATTGGATCGCCCGGCGAAGATTCGTCTCAATGTTTTCTCCCAGCACAAGGCCCAGTACGAAACAGGCGCGTGGAATCTTGAACTTCGCCATTAAGAAACCCAGTACGCCGAACACAAACAGCAGCCACACATCGAACATAGTGCGGTTGTTGGCATAAGCGGCCACAATGCAGATAGCCAGCACGACCGGGTACAGGATCTCCCGGGGGACATCAATGATTTTAGAGAAGATGCGGATGCCGAAAAATTCCACCACGATCATAATCAGCGAGCAGGCGAACATGGCGGCAAAAATCAGGTTTACCAAATTACCGCTGGTGGTGAACAGAAGGGGGCCGGCAACTAGGCCGTGGATCGTGAATGCTCCTAGTAGCATTGCGGTGGGACCGTCACCAGGGATACCAAGCGCCAGCAGGGGGATCATGGCCCCGCCGATGGATGCGTTATTGGATGTCTCCGAGGCCACAATACCGTCCATGATACCGGTTCCAAACTTCTCCGGATGTTTCGATGTCTTTTGTGCTGCCACATAGGCCACTTGATTGGCCAAGGAGCCACCCATACCGGGCAGAAATCCGATCACAAGACCAATCACGCTGGACATCAGGAAGTTTTTCATTTGAGAGAACATCTCTTTGACTGAGAAACCAAACCCCCGAATTTTTTCAATTTTCCTCTGATCCACTCCCCCGGGCTTAATCGGCTTAGTCGCATTGAGCAATATCTCTGTCACAGCGAACATACCGATAACAGCGGGAGTCAAGGGGATTCCCTGCAGCAAGCCGGTGATCCCAAAGGAATACCGAACCGCACCGTCTACAGGCGCCATGCCAATCATGCAGCAGGCCAAGCCCATTAAGGCCGCTGCCAACCCCTTAAAAATATTCTTCCCGCCTACGCTGGATACTAAGACCAAAGCGAAAAATGTCAGTGCAAAGAACTCATAAGCGCTTAACCCTACCGCAAAATCCGCCAGGGTGGGTGCGGCAACGATCATAATGATCAGGCTGAATATCGTCCCCAGGAACGAGAACACAATGCCGATCCCCAGCGCGCGCTTGGCATGGCCGCTCTCGGCCATAGGGTGCCCGTCGTAACAAGTGGCGATGGACATAGCCGAGCCAGGAATGTTGATCAAGATAGCCGAGATCAGGCCGCCGGACACACCACCAATATACAGGGCCACCAGCAGCGTAAACGCTTGATACACATTTAAGCTGAACGTGATTGGCAAGAACAGGACAATAGCCATTGTCGCACTCAGGCCAGGAATCGCACCGAAGATGATGCCCACCACTACACCGACCAGCATCAAAGCCCAAAGGTCAGGCGACATGAGTGCGGAAAATCCTCCTAACAAGCCGTCCATTATCCAAGCACTCCTTCCAAAAGACCAGTCGGCAGTTCAACATACACGAACTTCCCGAACAGGAAGAAACACGCTATGGCGACCACAACTGCAGTCACAACGTAAATCACGGGTTTCCAACCATCCTTCGTGGACATAAATAACATGCTGAACACCATATACAGGATCGCAGTAGGAATAAATCCCAGGGGCGCCATCAAGGCAATAAATACCGCAATGCTGAGCAGGATAATGATGCCCCGCTCCAATGCCTGTACGGAATTGTCCAGCACTTGTCCAGTGGGGGCAGAGCCCCGATTGACTTTGATTTTTCGAATTCCCAGCAAAGCCATGACAATCCCCACAGGAATCAGCGCGCCAAATACCAACTGTGGAAAGAACCTCGCCGTATCCACTGCAGCCACAGGCTCTCTCATGATTCTTATGAAAAAGGAGTGATAAAAACCAGCCGCTCCTACCACCGCTAAAACAGCCCCCAAAATCACATCGCAATAGATGTGAAACCCAAGGACAATGGCACCCGCCAGCCTATCAATTTTTTGTTTCATCATAGTCCCCTCATTTAGATGCATCCCGTCATCACACATAGGGAGCCAGGATTCCGGCAAACTCCTCTCCCATCTGGAGGGATTCCTCAATAGACGGAACCGGGTGCGCAATCATGGTCAAAGTCTCCCGGTAAGTATCAATGAAATCAGGGTCAGCATAAATCTGAGCCAGCAGACTGTTGAATGCCCCGCAGACTTCGGATGGAGTTCCCTTGGGCGCCAGGACTACCATGGGCTGTGCCGCAAAAGAGAAATCCACGCCCTGCTCTTTGAAGGTGGGCACATCGGGAGCCAGTTCAAACCTCTCGTCTCCATCAATGGCGATAAACCGGAAATCACCAGAATCCACATATGCCTGAGAAGAAAGCACGTTAGTAATGATGAAGTCAACCTGCCCACCAAGCAACGCAGTATTCCTCTCAGCTGTTGTACCGCAATCCACATAGTAGAGGTCGATACCCACTGCATCAGCCAGAGCCTTAGAGAACATATAGGGCTGACCAGAGAGCGTAATCCCGCCGGTGACACTGGACGGATCGTTTTTGGCTGCATCCAGAAGATCGTTGATCGTCTGATAGGGGGAATCGGCCTGTACCGCAATCACAGTATTGAAGTCGCCCTCAATAAACGCGACCATCTCATAGTCGTTCCAGTCATAGTCAAGGGTCCCATCGAGCTCACTGGTAAAAATAGTGGTGGTGCCCATGATAAAATCATACCCATCGGTGGTGCCCTGATGTATCATTTCATACCCTGTCAGCCCCGTGATATTGTTGACAACAAAAGGCTGCCCTGTCATGCGTGTGAAGTATTCGTTGATTGTCCTGAGAATAAGGTCGGTGCCACCGCCGGCAGAGGCGGGGCAAATCACATTTACCGGCTGTTTCGGCCAATCGCCAGAACTCTGGACACCGGATCCATTACCCCCACTGCCCGACACTGAGGAACTAGGATTTTGACCACATCCGGTCAGCAGAACTACGCAGGTCATAGCCAGGGCCAACATACGTGCAAACATCTTTTTCATTGATTATTCTCCTTTTTTAATATGTTTGTGCCGCTTACGGCTGGTATACGCTGTCAATGATCTCGTACCCCTTTTCCTCCAGGGACTTCTCCACCCAGCCACGCTTGGCGGTGCCGTCCTTGGCGGCGGCCAACTTAGTCTCGTCGGCGGCCTGGAACTTTCGGGCATCCTCCAGAATGACGGGGGCATCCTTCCGCGGGATCACGATGACACCGTCAGGGTCGGCCAGGATGATATCACCGGGATTGACGCTCACCCCGCCGCAGGCGATGGGGACGTTGATCTCGCCGGGGCCCTCCTTATAGGGGCCGCCGGGGGTGGTGCCGGTGCAGTACACGGGGAAGTCCCACTTGCCGATCTCGTCAATGTCGCGGATAGGGCCGTCCAGCACGATACCGGCGATCTTCTTGGTGTACCGCAGATAGGCCATCATGATCTCGCCGATCAGAGCCCGGGTGTCGTCTTCCTCGTTGGACACCACCAGCACGTCCCCCTCGTGGCAGAAGTTCAGGGCGGCGTGGAGGGTCAGGTTGTCCCCCGCTCGGCACTTGACGGTGTAGGCGGGGCCGGCCATCATCTGGGCCTTGGGGCTGCTCACCAGGCGGATGCGGGGGTTCATGGCACAGCTACGGCCCATCACGTCGGCGGTGTTGGAGGCGGGGATGGACTTAAAAGCCTCCACCAGTTCCGGGGCGGGCAGCTCCCGCTGCAGATAGATCCTCTTTCCTACGCTCATGTCGATTTTCTCCTTTCAGTAATGTTCTTGTTTTATTTCTGAATCAGGTCACGCAGCTCGGGCACCACAAATTTTGGAGTGCGGCCGGAGAAGAAATCGTCGATAGCCTGGGCACAGGCCACGGAGGAGCGGCTAGAGGCCTCCTTGGTGGCACCGCCGATATGGGGAGCGGTGAGCACGTTGTCCATGGCCACCAGGGGGTTAGACGGGTCGATGGGCTCCTGCTCCAGCACGTCCAAGCCTGCCCCGGCGATTTTTTCCTCTTGAAGTGCCCGGTACAAGGCTGCCTCGTCCACGATGCTCCCCCGGGCGGCGTTGATGAGATAAGCGGTGGGCTTCATCAGGCCGAACTCCCGGTCACTGACGGAGTGGACGGTCTCAGTTGTGGCAGGCACATGGAGGGAGACGTAGTCGCTACGCTTGAATATCTCGTCCCGGTCCTCCACCATCCGAATATAATCAGGCAGGCCGGCGCCCTTGGCAAAGGGATCATAGGCCAGCACCGTCATATCAAAACCCAGGGCAGCCTTTTGGGCCACCAGCTTGCCGATGTTGCCCAGGCCCACCAGACCCAGGGTCTTGCCCTCCAGCTCCGTCTTGGGGACGCCCATCTTGGCCTGGCGGTAGTCCTGCAGATACAGGTTCTGGACCTTTTTGAAGTTCCGGGAACAGTAGAGCATGTAGAAGATGGTCAGTTCCGCCACCGAGATAGCGTTGGCTCCGCCGGCGGTACATACCAGCACTCCGTGCTCCCGGGCGGCCGCCAGGTCCACCCCGTCATAACCTGCCCCGTGGCGGGCCAGGATCTTCAGCTTGGGGGCCGCGTCAAAGATCTGCCTGGTAATTCGAGCGGTTCGGACAATAAGTGCATCGCAATCCCTGATATCGGTGATGATGTCCTCCTCGGTAAATCCTCTGCCGTCCACCGCCTCATAGCCATGCTTCCGCAGATATTCATAGCCCGCCGGCAGAATGGGCTGGGGGATCAGCACACGGGTCGCCATAAACATTCCTCACTCTCTATCGATATTTATTTTTCACAAAAAATGTTGTGCTCTTTTCGAATTCATGGTAATATGGACTAACCCAAAAAGCAAACAGAGATTTTTTCACTTTTCAACAAAATAATTTTGTAGAAGAGGAGGGGCCCATGGATCTGATCAGTCTTCACTACTTTCAGGAGCTGTCCAAAGACCTGAACATGACCAAGACCGCCGAACGACTCTACATATCCCAGCAGACCCTCAGCAACCACATTCAGCGCCTGGAGCAGTACTACAATGCACCTCTTTTTTATCGGAAGCCCTCCCTATCGCTCACCTGTGCCGGGGAGTTCGTGCTGGGCTTTGCCCAGGTGATGGAGAAGGAGGAACGCAACCTGAAGGACATCCTCTCCGACATCGAGCGCCAGGAGCGTGGCACCCTGCGGGTGGGGGCAAGCACGGTAAGGAGTATTCAGCTCCTGCCTCAGATCCTTCCGGATTTTCACAAAAAATATCCCCGGGTATCTGTCTCCTATGAGGATGGGCGGGCCTTCCAGTTGGAGAAAAAGATCCTCAATGGAGAATTGGACTTTGCCATCGCCTTCTCAAAGGAGTACCACCCCGATTTGATTGAGCACGAGTTCCTGCAGGACCCGGTTTACCTTTGCGTTCCGGAAGGATTGCTTCAGCAGTACTACAGCCCGGAGGAGATACAGGCCGTCAAGGCTCGGGCCACAGAGGACGTCGGTCTGGAAGATTTCGCCCGGCTCCCCTTTTCCATGATGGATACCCGGCTGGGTAGGTTGCTCCAGGAGCGGTTCAAACGTGCCGGAATCCGGCCCAATGTGTTTTTCACCAGCCCCTCCTCTTCCCAGATCATGCCGCTCTGTGCCATGGGTGTTACCGCTTGCTTTGCAACTCATATGGCCCTGTTAAGCCATCTGGATCAGCTGGGGACTGGAGTGAACATCTTCCCATTGTTGGAGGGAAATGGACCTATGACACAGTCCCTATCTCTTTTGCGCCACCGGCAACGGTATCTCACCCACTTTTCAAAATATTTCATGGAGCTGTTGTTCGAGACGACCGCCCGCATGGAACAGGTCCAAATCGCTCATATTGTTTAGCGGGGGATCCTGCTTGGTTATGCGGCACTGCCCCGCATAGTGATGATGACTTACCGTATCCTGGACAGTATCCGTCAGATCGCCATGAAGGGAGAGTTCAACGAGTTTGACCTAAATGTGTTTTTCTCTGCCAAAGGCACAGACGCTCGCTTTGTCTATGAAAATGAGGTGCAGAAGTGGCTGGATCTGATTCGGGGTGCTTATCTGGAAACCTGGGTGGATGATTTGAAGCTAGGAGATAAGAAGCTCGCCATGCCGTATGCCGATGTACGCTTGCTGAATGTGTTGCAGCATACACTTTGGTTTCTGCCCAATGTAGCTTCCTGCTATGCGATGAAAAATCTGCTGATGCAGAAGCAAAACACCTTCTATCATGATTACACCATCAATGTCTGCGCCGGTACAGGAGCCGGTGCAAAAATCCATGCGTGACCCGTTGGAGAGTAAGACAATCTCCCTCTCCTGTGGCAAGCTAACAACGGGTGTTACAGTCAAGCCGTGGACGGGGATTTCTATGTTGCGGAACCTGCCCAGCCCGAAAACCTATTTTCAGGCAGCGTTCCGGGTGCAAAGCCTGTGGGAGATTACAACAGACGACGGGAAAAAGGAAATTGTCAAGCAGGAATGTTATGTGTTTGACTTTGCGCTTGACCGGACGCTCAAGCAGATTTCCGATTACAGTTGCCGTCTAAACATTGACGAAGGTAACCCGGAAAAGAAATCGGCGGAGTTTATCAATTTCCTTCCAGTCATTGCCTATGATGGTAGCACCATGCAGCAGGTTGATGCAGGTGAGATTCTGGACATTGCTATGGCAGGTACCTGCCACCCTGCTTGCCAAACGTTGGGAAAGTGCGTTGCTTGTCAATGTGGATAACGATACTTTTTCCCGTTTGATGGCAAATCCGGCGGCGATGGATGCTTTGATGAAAATTGAGGGGTTTCGTAGTCTGAACGAGGATATAAAGACCATTATCAATAAGTCCGAAGCCGTTAAAAAGGCAAAGAAAGAAAGTACAGAAAAACTCACTTCAAAAGAGAAAAATGAGCTGAGTGAGGAAGAAAAAGAGTATAAATCCAAACGCAAACAGATTCAGGAGAACTGATTAAGTTCGCCACCCGCATTCCGGGTTTCATGTATCTGACCGAGTACCGGGAACGCTCTTTGAAGGATGTTATCACGTAGCTGGAACCGGGGCTTTTTAAGAAAGTAACAGGTCTGGATGTTAAAGCTTTTGAATTATTGGTGTCTCTCGGTGTATTCAATGATTCGCTGATGAACGATGCCGTTTATAAGTTCAAGAGATACGAAGATACCAGCTTGAGCTATACTGGCATTAGCCGGCATGAAGGCGAGAACCGTGGCGGTTGGGATACTGTTATCATGGATGCTGACTATAACAGTATGTTCGCTCTGCAACAGGCTTTGATAGAAGTACCAATTCCTTCGGCAGATGATTTGCCGGAAAAGCCATTTCTGGATTTTGCGGAAGCTGTCCGGGATATGGATCAGCCCAAAAAGTAAAAGCCGCACCAGACCGCAGCTGTACCAACCCCGGTACAGCCTGTGCCGCAAAAGCAGGTGGATCTGTCCCGTGTTACAGTTGGTAGTCAGCTTCGGCATAAGGCGTTCGGCATGAGGACGGTCAAAGAAGTCTAAGGCGGCATGATAATTGTACTCTTTGGCGAGACAGAGAAAAAGTTTCAGTTTCCAGGTGCGTTACTGCAGGGCTTCCTGAATTTTCCGAAATGATTCTACAACAAATATGTGCACACAGAAAATTGCCAAGAATAATTTGCTATGTAATTTAATACCCACATATCGCACAAATTGAATACGGCCTTTCATCCGGTACATAGACAACCAACACAAGAACCTCAGCGAGAGCAAGGCTCCCGCTGGGGTCGGTGCGTCTATGTACCGGCTTCTTTTTTGCTCTTTTAGACCGGCTGAAAGGAGGGCAGTTCACCCCCGGCCACGGCAGAAAGAGAAGCCGCCTGACCCCTGTCTTGTGGGGTAGAGAGCATAGCTTTTGTGTTGCCGGGGGCGCCCCAAAAGCGGGCGGCGCTTTGCGCCGAAATGGGCTCCGCCCCTGTAACCTCGGTCAGAAAGGAGCGGCTCAACATGACCTACAGAAAGAGAACAACAGCCATCCAGGTGCGGGTGACTGAACAGGAAAAGAGAAAGCTGGAACGTCAAGCCAAGCGGTGCGGCCTGTCCCTGTCCGGGTATCTCCGGCGGGTAGGCACTGGGGAGCCTGTGGCGGCTTTTCACAGCCAACGATTCCATGAACTCTACCGGCAGGTCAACGGCCTGCGGGATGATCCCACTACCCAGCCCATGGAGCGGACAGCGGCCCAACTGGACGAGTTGGCGGGTCTGATCCTGACGGCCTACACCAGCGGGGGTGTGGACGATGGCGACCACTAAAATCTGGCCCGCCAAGGACAGCCTTGCCCGTGTGGTGGACTACGCCCAAAACCCGGAGAAAACCACTTACTTGGATTTGCGGAATGTTCTCCACTACGCCGCGAACGAAGAAAAAACCGTTGAGAGGACGGAACGGGCCATGTTCGTCACCGGCGTAAACTGTAACCGGGACACCGCCTTTCAGGAGATGCAGGCGGTCAAGGAGCGGTTTGGCCTGCAAGAGAAAAAGGCGCTGACCGCCAAACGCAGGAACTGGACAAGGCCAAACAGCGGGTGACGGAAATTGACCAGCTTATCCAGAAAAGCTACGAGGACATGACCAAGGGCCTGTCCGAGGAACGGTTCTCCACGCTGACGGTATCGCTGGAAACCGAGCAGACGCAGTTGAAAGCGGCTATCCCGGAGATGGAAGCCATCCTGGATGCTACCGCCGCCGATTTTCAGCGTTTCATTGAGAGGGCCAGACAGGTGACCCGACTGACGGAGCTGACGCCTGAGATCGTCCATGAGTTTATTGAGAAGATCGTGGTATCCAAGCCGGAGAAATTGGACGGCAAGCGGCATCAGACAGTGGATATCCACTACAATACCATTGGCCTGTGGACAGAACCCGACCCGGAAACGCTGGAACAGGAATAGATGGCTTATTACCGAGCCATGCGGAAGCGCAAGAAAAAGACGGCATAGCAACTGCCACGCCGTCCTAATCAAATGATTTTCACTTACAAGTACCCAGATACGGGGCAACTTCCTTATGGGAGTTGCCCCGTATCGCCTGCGCGGTCTTTTTGTGCCCTTGCCCCAAAAGACGGCCTCCGTCCAGTCCCTCACACCAACATTCATGTGACCGTTTATTAATATTGACGCGTCCCCTTTTCAAAGCCGGTAGCCGCATCTCTCTTTATCGTATCAGTGTCCGGGGGCAGTACGCCGCCCCTGCCAGCAGGAGAGAGCGCTGGATTACAGAAGACCCCGCTCCTGACAGAAAGCCATAATATCCCCCACATAGTCCTCCCTGCACTTAATGGGAAGGTCAACATGGTCCACCCCCTGGTGGAGTACCAGCTTGGAGCCTTTCAGGGCCCTGAGAGTGCGGAGCATCAGTTCGGGGCTGCTGATGTTGTCCTCGGTCCCGCCCATCATAATGGTGGGGACAGTGATGCGGCCCAGCACCTGGGCAAGCTCCTCCTCTGTCTGAACTTTTGCAAAGGGTTTCCGGGGATTGAGAACAGCGGACTGGGCGGGCATGTTGGTCCAAAACTCCACAGTCTGCTCTACCGCTTTTTTGGCCTCTCCGCCGATGACGGGGTCAGACTCCAGAGGAACAAACGCCTTGGCACAGTAAGAGGCCTGCTTTTCCGCATAGGGGACCCAGGTCTCCCGGCTTTTCGCTGCGTTGATGGTGTCCATGCGGGCAGAGCCGGTTGGCTTGCCGTCCTTGAGATGGGGACCACTCCCGCTGGCAAAAAAGCCCCGCAGGCGGTCCGGGTGGTTCATGCACAGATGCCAGCCAATGCCGGCACCGTGGGAGTGGCCGGTGTAAAAAAATTTTTCTATCCCCATGGCATCGGCGAAATCCACTACGTCCTGAGCCCATACGTCATACCAGTCGTCTCCCAGGTCCTCTGTGACCATGGAGGAGGGGGCATAGCCCCGAATTCGGATGATGAAGGCATGAAAGCCGCAGCGGTCCGCCAGATCCTTGGTATAGTAGATATGGCTGTTGACAAACTGCTGCGCCTGGATGAGATAGCGGTCTCCCCGACCGAATTCTTCATAGTAGAGTGAAACATGGTTCAGATTCAGAATGGGCATAAAAGGTTCCTCCTCAGTTTGCAGATTGACGTTTTCCCTCGATTTGATGATCTGGATAGGGCCAGGGCCGCATGGGAATGCGGCGGCGGCAGTGGCTCATTCGCTCCATGTTGGATTCTACAACAAGGCTGAGACGCTGGCCGTTGAAACGGCAGTAAAATGTATTGTAGTCCATCCAATCTGTGGAGCGGACCTGAAAGATGAAGCAGAAATCAGAGGCCCAGCCGCCGCTGACCCAGTGCCGGACCGGACCCGTGTGAAACATCATGTTCAGCCGTTCGTTTTCCATGGGCATGGAAAGAAAGGCATCATTGGCGATCCAATCCCCATGGAGACCGACCTGAAGAGTACAGGATTCCTGATCCGTTTCCAGGGAAATATGGGGCTGTCCCTCCCGCAGGGACAGAGAGAGGGTGCGCAGATGCCAGGGGTTCTCCTCCAGCACATAGACGCAGCCGTAGTAGTCGTCCAGAAAGCTGGGCTGTGCCGCTGTGCGCGGAGCGCAGGACCAATGGGACAGATAGGACTTGAGACGGGCGGATTCTCCATGGTCGGGGACGGCTTGGGGCTGTATGGCTGAATAGAGGGTATCCCAGAGGACGGCAGGGATCAGACCGCTGTCCTCCTCAATGGCGTTGCAGACGATGGCCATTTCCTTGTCCGGGAACAGAAAACCGAACTGACTGCGGCCGCCGTCCAGGCGGGCTCCCTCCCGGGCGTTGCGCCAGAGCTGGAAGCCGTAGCCTGCCAGCTGGTCGCTGTGCATGAAGGAGATAGAGGAGCAGCGCCGGGTAGGGACCTGGAAGGAGACAGCTGCCCGCACCAGTCGGGCGTCCAGCAGCTGTTGTCCATTCCAATTGCCCTCCTGAAGATAGAACAGGGAGAGCTTGGCGAAACCTTCCGCAGTACACATGGTGCGGGAGCCCTCCAGCTCCCCGCGCTGGGTCTGTTCCACAGTGCAGTAGATGCCCAGGGGCTCCAGAAAGCGGGGGCGCAGGAAGTCCAGATAGTTGATGCCGGAGACTTTCTTCACGATCAGGCCCAAGATGTGGGGGACACCGTTGTTGTAGAGAAAATGGGTGCCGGGTTCAAAGTCCAGAGGCTCCTCCAGAAAGGCGCGGACGCTGTTGGTGCTGTTGAGCACCGGTCGGAAGGTGTCCCGATCATGGCCGGTGGTCATGGTCAGGAGATGGTAGACGGTGATGGATTCCATCCTGGGGGTGACTGTTTCGGGCAGATCTTCCGGAAAAAGCTGAGTCAGGCGTGTCTTCAGTGAGACCAGTCCTTCCTGAATGGCGAACAGAACAGCTAGGCCGGTGAGGGCCTTGGCAGCGGAATAGATGCGCCGGGGGGTGTCGCCCTGATAGGGACGGCGGTTGGCACCCAGCAGTTGAAAGCCGTTGCGGAAGATGTACAGACTGTGGAGATCGACATCCAGGCGGTCCAGCTCGGTCAGAAACTGCAGGATCGCACCGCTGGGAACGCCCTGGGAATCAGGGGAGGCGGTATGGAAGCGGCCTTCCAAATAGGGGACATAGTGCAAGGTGGTCCCCCTCCTTTCTGCGGCTGTCCGTCGTTAACCGACCAGACGAAAGCCGCCTAGAATTGCGACAAAAACAAGAACTGCGGAAAAAATGGGGGCGAGGATGGTCTGCTGCCGGATCAGCCTGCGGCGGAGGGACTCATCACTGCAGCCGGTGAGCACGGCGGCGCCCCCCTGGGAAAAGGGGCTGATGCTGCTGGCGGTCAGGCCCATCTGCATCCCGCAGTAAATGGTCCCCACTGGCATACCGGAGGCAGAGGACAGGGCGGAAAGCAGAGGAAGCATCATGGGAACCACCACGCCGCCTGAGACGAAAAAGCTGAGCACACACATGACCAGCACTACCCCGGGCAGGATCCAATGGGCGGGGATGGTGTTCTGGAGCAGATCGGACAGATAGCTGACGACCCCCATGGAGTTGGCCAGGGCCATGTACATGCCGGTCAGGGAGAGCATCAGCAGGGTGTCCCAGGGGATGCGCGTCTGAACCACGCGGTGATAATCCGCAGTTTTCAGAAGCACGTTCAGCGTGATGCCGATGACCGCAAGAAACTGAAAGCTGCAGTAGGTGCTGATCCACTGGGTCACAGGATTGGGGAACAGCAGCTGGACTGCGGCAGGCACCACGATCATAGCGATGATGCCGAGGATGATAAAGAGAGTCTGCCGCTGCCCAGTATCAAACGGGGCCGGTCTGGTGAGAGAGACCGCCGAGGATCTGACCCGCCAGCCCCTCAGGAGAACAAACATTGCCACATACAGAATGGTGTAAAATATTCCGCGGAAGGTAAAGAAGTCCACCACATATCCCGAGGAAGTGGAGAGATCGAAGTAGATCTCCAGCTGTCCCACATTGGTAGCATACCCGGAGGTCCAGGGCATGCTGCCACCCACCATGGAGGAGGTCCAGAGCGCCACGGATACCAGGAGCGGATCGATGCCCGCCTGGAGAGCCAAACTGAAGCAGATGGCAGACATGAAGAAGGGAGCGGCCCCACCAGCACCCAGACCGGCCACAATGGCGGACACGCCGAAAAACAACAGACCCAGAAGCCAGCCTGCCCCCCGACAGGAGTAGAGCAGATGTTCCGCCACTTTTTTCAGTGTCCCGTTTTCCTGGGCAAAGCCGAAGAGAAATGTGGCCACCATAAAGTTAAAAAACAGGGGCACTGGAAAGAGGGCGACCACGCCGCCGGGGGTCAGACCGCCTGCTGTGGTGCCCAGCAGAAAGGCAAAGCTGAGCGAGATCAGGCCAATGTTGATGTTCAGCCTGGTCCCCAGGATTAGGGCAAGCACGATAAAAACAAAAAACAGGATCGTATTGAGCAAGCTTACATCCCCTTTCGCTCCAGCATCCGATACAAGGTGGCGCGGCTGATGCCCAGCAGTTCGGCGGCCCGGAGCTTGTTGCCGCCGCTGAGGGCCAGGGCTTCCTCCAGCGTATAGCGGCTGCGGAGGCTCCCACCGACGGCGGAAAGCCCCCTGTTTTCCTGAATATAGGTCTCCACCAGCTCCGGACCGATCTCATCGGAGTCGCTGATGACGCTGACCCGGCGCACCATGTTCTGGAGTTCCCGGATGTTTCCAGGCCAGTCATAACGGAGCATGGCGGCTTTGGCTTGGCTGCTGAAGCGGAGATAGCGTCCCGCCCGCTCCGAGGTCTCGGAGAGAAAGGCGTCGGCCAGCAGGATAATGTCCCCCTGGCGCTGGCGCAGAGGCGGGATACACAGTCCCAGCACATTGATGCGGAAGTACAGATCTGCCCGGAAGGTGCCCTCCCGGACCATAGAGACCAAATCACGGTTGGTGGCAACAATAATGCGGATGTCAATGGGAATGGGAGTCTCAGCACCAATACGGCGGATGCTGTGCTCCTGCAGGACACGCAGCAGCTTGCCCTGCATGGAGGGAGAGATCTCACCGATCTCATCCAGAAAAATAGTTCCGGTATGAGCACACTCGAACAGGCCCCGCTTGCCGTCCCGGCTGGCTCCGGTAAAGGCTCCCTTTACATAGCCGAACAACTCACTTTCCAGAATGCTTTCTGGGAGGGAGGCGCAGTTGACAGCCACAAATGGCATGTCCCGCCGGCGGCTGGCCCGATGAATTCCCTGAGCAAACATTTCCTTGCCTACACCCGTCTCCCCCTGGATGAGCACAGTCTCGTCCACCTTGGAGTAGCGCAGGGCCAGCCTGAGTGCCTGCGTCATGCAGGGGCTGTTCCCCAGAATGTGGTCAAAGGAATAGACAGCCTGATTTTCCTTGGTGGTGAGCGTACGGCGGATACTGACCTCGGAGCTCATGACCGTGTTTACGTCCTGAAAGATGACCGACACACCCTCCAGCGTGCCGTCCCGCTTCCGCAGGATGGGCTCCGCATGGTAGAGAAAGATTCGGTCTTCCAGCTTGGCGATTTGATTAAGATAGGGACGGCGAGTAGAGATGACGTCAGCGATGCGGCTGAACTGGGGACAGACGTCATCCACAGAAAAGGCGACTGCATTGAGCTGGTCCAGCTTCAGATATTCGCTGGCCAGCCGATTCATCATCAGGATCTCACCCAGGCAGTCCACCGTAATGGCGGCATAGATGGAGGACTCCATCATGGGGGTCCCGGTCTCGGATTCATCCTGCCGCTTTTCCAGATAGGACTGGGCCAGAGAGATGGCCTTTCGGATCTCGGAATCCCGGGTCTTGATGAGTACAGTCGGGATCCCGTACTGCTTGGCGATCCTGGCCTGATAGTAGCCCCCCACCAGTACATCGATGTCCTGGACCTTCTCCAGCTCATGGGGGATCTTTTCCGGGGACACAGTAGGAAGCCATACCAGATCAATGGAGAGCAGGTCCCGGACATAAAACACATCCTTCAGAACTCGGCGGAAGCCAAAGATAGCGATGCGCTTTCCCAGCTTAGATGCCTCCAGCAGAGCGTCCATAACGTCCTCCGCCTGCAGATCCACCATAATTACGGGGACATCCACGCTCTGGCGCACGATTTTTGCAAACATGCCGAAGGCGATCAGAACTTTGGCGCCCTGGGCTACTTGGCTGCGGGATACCTCCTCAAGATCCTGGGTATTGGAGAGGACCACCTGGCAGTTGGCAGGGGATTCCCGCAAAATATTCTGGACCTTTTCGGCGGCCAGCAGGTCCGAGGCAATGAACGTAATGTCTGAGTGCATATCCCATCGCTCCTTTATTCGTTTCGGCGTTGCTCCGGGAGGGGGAGGACACACGCAGCTGAGCCGCCCCCAGGCCCGTGGGTGAAATATAACGATTATACCACAGCCCTGACCGAAATGTGGGGGAGCGAAACAGTCAGGCAGTCCTTTCCTGCTTTTCCAATCTGGACAAAATTACCACAGCCAGGGCAACGGCCAGGACCACAGGGACGACAAAGGCGGCAAAGCCCACACGGTAACCGAACACAGCGCACAGCACGCCGCCCACCGTGGAGGCCAGTGCAGAACCGATGTCCATGCCCAGGTAGTTGGTGGAATTTGCAGCGGCCTTCCGCTCCGCAGGAACGGTGCGCATAGAGATGGTCATCAGTACGGGAGAAATGCCATTCTGGCCGATTCCGATCAGGATACCGGAGATAATGAACCAGGTCAGATCCTGGGCAAAGGCGAGACACAGGAGGCCAGCAGAGAAGAACAGGCCTGCGGGGATCAGGGTGGCAATGGGTCCCTTCTTGTCGAGGAGAATGCCGAGGGCGGGGCGGGCGACCCAGCCCATGAGAGAGGCGGCGGTGGCAAACACGCCGATATTGGCGATCCCCAGCTCCTCCAGGGCAAAGGCAGCCATAAAGACGGTGATACCGGTCCGGGTGCCCTGAAAGGCCACATTGATGATCATGGGGGAGATGGCTTCCTTGGCAAACAGGTTGTTCAGCTTCAGGCCGCCGAACATGGACTGGCCGGGCAGGCGCGCTGGGACCTTGGTGGGGGCGGTGAAGCACACCAGCACCAGACCGAAGGCGGAGATGGCGGTAAAGACCAGCAGCATGGAGGCATAGCCCATGTACTCGGCCAGGGCAAAGGCCACAGGCTGGGAGACCGCAGAAGCGATCATCTGGGAAATCATGAAAAATCCCATGGCGGTCCCCAGATCCTCCCGGGGAACATACTCACTGACGATGACGGCGGTAATAGTGGAGATAAAAGTCCAGGATACGCCGTGGATAATTTTGGCCGGCACTGCAAAGGCGGAGTTGTCCATGCTCAGCGAATACATGAACACAGCCAGGGTCAGGGCCCCCACTGCAGCGATGTAGATCAGCTTTTTGTTGCCGCGGTCGGTAATAGGGGCAGAGAAGGGGCGGATGATGAAGGCGGCCCAGCTCATGGCGCTGGCAATGAGGCCGATAGTGGTCAGGTCCATGCCGGCCAGCCGCCAGCCTGCGCTGGTGACAGAGTTGGTCATAGAGTGGGTGATGCAGATGACCGTGTACGCCACAAAGAGCATAATAAAGTTCTTGTTGGCGATCTGGAAGAAGGTCTTCTTCTGCGGAACAGCATTACTCATTCAAATTTCCTCCCATTTTATAGTTTGTTTTGGAATTCCACAGATTAATACAAGCAAGTTCTGTGCCAACTTAATTTTATTAAAAATTACGGGAAAACGGCAGAAAAAAGGGGGTTTTTTAGAAATGATGCTGTCTCAAAAGTGTTTCATATCTGTCTCGCGATACAAAAAAGAGGACCATCAGCAAATTTGAAAGGCAGGAATATTTGGCTTGAACTGCCCGCTGCCCCGTACAGAAAAGAGAAGCTTGGTGCCAGAGCAAAAAAATGCCCCCGCTGTGTACACAGCGGGGGCATTTCGGAGAGAACTTATTCAATGGCAATGCGGTTTTGAGTGGGCAGGGTCTGCTGGTCCTTCTTGGGCAGGGTCAGCATCAGGATGCCGCTGTCATATTTGGCATTGATCTCTTCGGGCTGCACATCGCCCACATAGAAGCTGCGGCTGCAAGTGCCGCTGTACCGCTCCTGGCGGATGTAGCGGCCCTCCTGGTCCTTCTGGTCCCGGTCCAAGCCCTTGGCGGCCTGAATGGTCAGATAGCCGTTTTGCAGTTCCACACTGATTTCATCCTTCTGGAAGCCGGGCAGGTCGATATCCACCTCGTAGTGGTCCCCAGTCTCCTTCACGTCGGTCTTCATCAGATTCTTGGCGTGCTTGCCGTATAGGGGATTCCGGGCGCCGAACAGGTTCTTCTCCCAGGGCTCATCAAAGAATTCATCCAACAGGTTCTCACCAAAAATGCTAGGCAACATAAGTCATTCCTCCATTCGCGATCCTTATTTCGTGCCTGCCGGGGGACCTCTCAGGTCCCCCTCTTTCTTGGTACGCCCTTAGTATAGCACTGAAATTAGCGCTGTCAAGCAGAGAGTGCTAAAATTCATAAAGTGTTCACAAGATATTGCAAAAAAAGACATAAACAGAACGAAAATGGAAGAAATATTCCGAAAAAGTTGGGGTGGTCAGAGGGGAGGCAGGGGAAACCCCTGCCCCTGGGCGCGCTGGAGACCAAGCTCCATCAGGCGGCGGTCCGTGTCCAGGGTGGCGGGATAGGGCCAGCGGGGCGCACAGTGCTGGAACTGACGCCAGGACAGCAGGGCGGCCTCCGGGTCCCGCTGGGCCAGCAGAGCCCAGAGGAACTCCATGCGGCTGGTGGAGGGGGTGAACTTCCGGGTAGCCTTGCAGTAATGGAGAAGGGCAGGGGTGCGGAGGGGGGCCAGCTCCTCCTGGGAGCGGCCCAGGAGCAGGGAGCAGGAGAGCAGATCCACCGTCAGGTCCCACCGCTGGATGTCCAGCAGGCCAGAGGGGACGTCCAGCAGGGTTCGGAAAGCGGCTTCCGCCCCGGACAGGTCCCCCTGGTCCATGAGCCGGCTGGGGAGGAAGGATAGGGCGGCGGCGGTAAAGGGGTCCTGGGGCTCCAGGTCCTGGGGGAGCTGGAACCAGCGGGCGGGCTGGTCCCGGAGGGGGATGCCCCGCTGGAGGAGGGCGTGGCACCGCAGCTGGAGGGCGAAGGTCCGGCGGGCCTGGGGGCTGCGGGAGAGCAGGTGCAGGTTGAAGCCGTCGTTGGCTACCCCGTCCATGGAGAGAGGGATGAGGTTGACGGCCCCCAGAAACAGGCCGGCAGCTGCAAAGATCAGCAGGAAGACCGGCCAGGGAAAGGGGAGGAGAAAGGCGGTCAGGGCCGCCGCCAGGGCGGAAAGCAGATTGGCCAAGCCGCCCCCAAGATTATAAAGCCGGAAGGGGACCTCGTCCCCGTCTGGGGGCTCCAGCAGGCACTGGCCGCCAGTGCCGGGGAGGTAGAAGCGGCGCAGGACCAGGCGGCCATTCTGGCGGAGCAGGGTGAAAGAGCCCACCCGGAAGGAGAGGAAGCGGTAGCCGGAGAGCAGGCCGCAGACCAGGTGACCGCCCTCGTGCAGGATGGCCTGGAGCCAGAAGGAGAGGATCAGGCAGGCCAGGGAGGGCAGCAGGACAGTCATTCCATAGGGGTCCAGAGCCCACATGAAGAAGTAGCCCCCTGCGGCCCCCAGAAGGGCGGCAGGGATAAGGACAGCCAGCTTCCGCCAGGGGACGGTGTGCCGCTTCAAACGATCAGTCCTTTCTGTTGTGACATGTCGAAAAAATACAAATAGGAGAGAAAAGCTCACCCCTCCGCCCAGTCCTCATAGGGCACAAAGGTAAATGAGATGTCCCAAGGCTGCTGGTGGTAGACCAGATAGACGATGTCTCCCTTGCCTGCCATCTCATTGGCGGTGAACTGGGGAAAGGGGACCAGGGGCAGGGTGATCTGGCTGGCGCCTCCGTCAGCCTGGGCGCGGGCGGTGTCCAGCCGATGGACCCAGACGGCAGCGTTGCAGGCATACACTGCCACCAGCAGGACCCCAGCGGCGGCAGCCGCCCGATTCAGGCGGGTGAGGGGCCGCAGGCCCTCTGCCCGGGCACGTCGGAAGAGCACTGACGCGGCCAGGCACAGAAACAGGTAGCTGGAGAAGAACATCCGGGCGTTCACCGGGGAGACCACCAGCATGGGGCCGGTGACCACCAGCAGGGAGGCCACCCAGAACCAGAGCTCCCGCCTGTCCGCGCCGCCCCGCCACTCGACCGCCAGGATCAGCCAGAGCAGGGCCAGAGCCAGGCCCAGCCAAAGACATTCCTCCCGGTACAGGTCCCGCCGCTTCAGCACGACCAGAAGGCGGTCATAGCCGATGTAGAGGTGGAGGGGGAGGAGGAGGCAGGCCCACAGCCTCCAGCGGGGGCAGCCCTGCCGCCGTACCAGCCACAGCAGCAGGAGGCTGATGGTCAGGCAGAGGGGAATGGGGCGGAGGAGGACCTCGGTAAAGATGACAGGCAGGTTGTCCCGGGCCAGATCCAGCCCCACCCCCCGCAGGCCGCTGTCCACCTGAGCGAAGACGGAGTTGGTCATGCTCAGGGCCAGCCCGGCCCAGCTGCCTGCCAGCAGGGCGGCCCGGAGAGACGGGGCGGGCAGGAGGCCCCGGAGGGCGGGGACCAGTCCGGCCAGAGCCATAGCGGAGGAGAGGAGGACCAGATAGGCGGTATTGTGCTCGGTGAACAGACCGATGGACAGGGAGAGGAGCAGGACGAGGGGCCAGCGGTCCGGCCGCCCCTGGCGGAGCAGGAGAAGCAGGGGGAGCAGGAGCAGGGTGGGGGCCAGATAGTTGGCCCAGGCCGCAGACCAGCTGTACACCTGCTGCCAGATGCCCCAGGGGGCCCATACCACCAGGAAGAGGGCCAGGGCAAAGGATTCCCGGCCGCCTGCCGGCCCGCCCTGGAAGAAGCGGGAGAGGAGCAGGGTGAGTCCCAGCATCCCGCCCCCCAGGATCAGCACCCGGAGGGGCCAGAGGGGGGAAAACGCCAGCTTGCCCAGGATCAGCCCCAGCAGGTTGCCCAGATACCGGCCGTTGGATGGGACGCCCAGCACCACGCCCTCCTGGGGGATGGGGCGGACCAGCAGGAAGTCCTTCCAGGAGGCGAAGTCCCAGTAGATGAAGTAGCAGTCGTCGCACTCAGGGACGAAGAGGAGGGCGAGGAGCAGGAACAGGGCGGCGGAGAGCAGCACGTCCCAGCGCCGCCGGCGGGTGGTCATGGAGAGGCCTCCTTTCGGGGGATGAAAAAGCGGCCCCAGCCGCCGGTCAGGCCGGGGGAGGGGCCGTTTGTTCGCTTTGGGTGTTCTGGCGTGGAAGGGGGATCACTTCTGGCCGCCCTTCAGGGCCTTCATCCGGTCGCCGTGGTCCAGGATGCGCTTGCGCAGCCGGAGGTTCTCCGGGGTGCACTCCAGCAGCTCGTCGTCAGCCAGGAACTCCAGGCACTGCTCCAGAGACATCTGGCGGGGCGGGATGAGGCGCAGGGCGTCGTCAGAGCCGGAGGCCCGCATATTGGTCAGCTGCTTTTTCTTGCACACGTTGACGGAGATGTCCTCTGCCTTGGGGGTCTCACCCACGACCATGCCGGCGTACACCGGGGTGCCGGCGCCGATGAACAGCACGCCCCGCTCCTGGGCGTTGAACAGGCCGTAGGTCACTGCCTCGCCGGTCTCGAAAGCCACCAGGGAGCCGGTGTTCCGGCGCTGGATCTCCCCCTTCATGGGGGCGTAACTGTCAAAGACGGAGGCCATGATGCCCTCGCCCTTGGTGTCGGTAAGGAACTCGTTGCGGTAGCCGAACAGGCCCCGGGCGGGGACCAGGAACTCCACCTTCATCCGGTCGCCCACGGGGGTCATCTCCACCAGGTCGCCCTTGCGGGAGCCGATCTTCTCCATCACCGCACCCACACAGTCAGAGGGCACATCCACTACCAGGCGCTCGATGGGCTCGCACTTCACACCATCGATCTCCTGATACAGAACACGGGGGGGAGAGACCTGGAGCTCATAGCCCTCTCGGCGCATGGTCTCGATGAGAATGGACAGGGACATCTCACCCCGGCCGGCCACGTTGAAGGCATCAGTGCTGTCGGTCTCGGTCACCCGGAGGGAGACGTCCTTCATGGTCTCCCGGATCAGCCGCTCCCGCAGCTGGCGGGAGGTGACGAATTTGCCCTCCCGTCCGGCAAAGGGGGAGTCGTTGACGGAGAAGGTCATTTCAATGGTGGGGGCGGAGATCTTCACGAACTCGATGGGCTCCACCGCGTCGGGGGCGCAGATGGTGTCCCCGATGGTCACGTCGCCGATGCCGCTCATGGCGATGATGTTGCCGGCGGTGGATTCGGTGACGGGGACCTTGCCCAGGCCGTCGAACTCATACAGCGCGGTGGCCTTGGCCTTCTTGGGGGCGGCGTCGGGGGCGTGATAGTTGCACACCGCGATCTCCTGGTTCTGCTTGATTGTGCCCCGCTCGATGCGGCCGATGGCGATGCGGCCCACGAACTCGCTGTAATCGATGGAGGAGACCAGCATCTGGAAGGGAGCCTCCACATCGGCCTCCGGGCCGGGGATATACTCCAGAATGGTGTCGAACAGGGGCTTCAGGTCGCTGCCCGCCACATCGGGCTGGACAGAGGCCGTGCCCTGACGGCCAGAGCAGAACAGCATGGGGGAGTCCAGCTGCTCCGGGGTGGCATCCAGGTCCAGCAGCAGCTCCAGCACCTCGTCGATGACCTCGTACACCCGCTGGTCGGGGCGGTCGATCTTATTTACTACCACGATGACCCGGTGGCCCAGCTCCAGGGCCTTGGACAGCACGAAGCGGGTCTGAGGCATGGGGCCCTCCGCGGCGTCCACCAGCAGGATGACGCCGTTGACCATCTTCAGGATGCGCTCCACCTCGCCGCCGAAGTCGGCGTGTCCCGGAGTATCCACGACGTTGATCTTCACATCCTGATACTGAATGGCGGTGTTCTTGGCCAGGATGGTGATGCCCCGCTCGCGCTCCAGGTCGTTGGAGTCCATAACGCGCTCCACCACGGCCTGATTTTCCCGGTACACGCCGGACTGCTTGAGCATCTCATCCACCAGAGTGGTCTTGCCATGGTCAACGTGGGCAATTATGGCAATATTTCTCAGTTTTTCGTTCTTCATCATTTTTCCTCCTACCAGCAATATGGCAAGACCACTCGGGGCCCCATCGCCGATGGGGCGCGCCGAATGGCGCGTACAAGCTTTTGTCCGGAAGAAAAAGCTTGACGCAGGCGGAATTTATTTCCGCCAAGCATTTAAATATCTGGGGTCCCTGCGGGGCATCAGGCCCGCGGGGCGGCCATACCGTGGCCGGCGTGGGCGATCATGGCGGCACGTCTCTGTTTTTCGCGCTTTGCGGCCGCTTCTCATTTAAAGACACAAAACCATATGAGACGCCGGAGAGGAGGCTCAAATGGCGGATCGCCGCAGATCAGCGGGAAGCGCTCCCCAAAGGGGAGGTGTTCGTGTTGACGTAATATTATACAGCGCCCTTTCGAGAAACGCAACATTTTTTGCAGAAAAACAGGAAAGGATCTATTTGGATCCCCGATTTGACACGGAGAAGCGGAAAAATAGGAGAGGATATTGTGATTTCGCCAAAAATTTGAGGCGGGAAAACGGGGGGCACAGGGGCGCCCACGGATAGAGTGGGGAGGACGGGACAGGGGCCACAAGATATCGTGAAAAAACCGGAAAAAGACGAGAAAAAGAAATAAAAAATTTACATTTGGAGAGGAGAAAAAGGGGTTGACGTAAAGCGGGATTGCGTGTATAGTACGTTTGTAACCAAATTGTAACATTTTCTTTTCCGTTCTGTCACTTTTGGGGCAGCGGGAAATTTGATCTGGAAGAGGTCATGATTCATGGACGAGGTTTTGCACAAGCCCGCCGGCCGCCGGCCCCGGCAGAGTGACGGTCGGGAGCTGTCAGCTCAGGAGCAGCTGGGGCTGCTGGCGCGCCGGGTGGTCACAGATTGGAAGCATTTTTATCAGTGGGCCCGGTTCCATGGCCGCCGTGTGATCCACACGGTCCATGACCTGGCGGGGGGGAACCGCGCCACCGGTCCGGTCACCTTTCTGGCGGTGTCCGGAGCGCTGGGACTGGCGCTGACTGTCTCCACCCTATACGCCCCGGCCTATACTGTCACGGTGGACGAGGATACTCTGGGTGTGGTGAGCGACCAGGCTGTGGTAGCCGACGCGGTGGCTCAGGTGGAGCGCCGAGGCACGGAGATCCTGGGACACGACTACCAGGTGGAGGGGCAGATCGGTTATGATTTCACCCTTTCCCTGCGGTCTGAGCTGACCCAGCCCGACCAGGTGGAGAACTACTTCCTGGAGCAGCTCAGCCAGGTAGCCGATGGCCTGCGCCGCTATCAGGTCAGCGTCAACGGCGTGGCGGTGGGCTCCGTGGAGGAGATGGGAGCCCTGGAGTCCGTGCTGGACCAGCTGAAGGGCCAGTATGTGAATGAGAACACCATCTCCGCTGAATTTGTGGATGACATCCAGGTGGAGGATGTCTACTCGGAGGAGGGGCAGATGACCGCCGAGGAGCTCCAGACCGCCCTGATGGCCAACACCACTGGCGACACCACCTACACGGTGGTGAAGGGAGACACCTTCAACGCCATCGCCTATGCCAACGACATGTCTGTCAGCGACCTGAAGGCGCTGAATCCGGGCATCGATATCAACCGACTGATGATCGGGGACGTGCTCAATGTGAAGGAGCAGATCCCTCTGCTGTCGGTGACCACGGTGGACGACGTGACCTATACCGAGCCCATCGCATGCCCGGTGGAGGAGGTGAAGGACTCCAGCATGTATGTGGGGGACTCGAAGATCCTGACCCAGGGTACAGAGGGCGAGGCCCAGGTCCACGCCCAGGTGACCTATGTGAACGGGAGCGAGACCCAGCGGGAGATCCTGTCCTCCACCACCCTGCGTGAGCCCACCACAACAGTCAAGGCGGTGGGGACCAAGGAGAAGCCTAAGACAGCCTCCACTGGAAGCTACTCCTGGCCTATCCGGGGGCGGATCACCTCCTACTTTGGCGGGCGGAATATTTTCGGCAGTTACAGCTACCACTCCGGCATCGATATCTCCGCCTCCTACGGTGCGGCCATCAAGGCGGCAGACGGCGGCACCGTCACCTTCGCCGGCTACAAGGGGAGCTATGGCTATCTGGTCATCATCACCCACGACAACGGCACCCAGACCTATTACGGCCATAACTCTTCCCTGTTGGTGTCCGCAGGACAGAAGGTGTACAAGGGACAGCAGATCGCCAAGGCGGGCAGCACCGGCCGGTCCACCGGCACCCACTGCCACTTTGAGGTGCGGGTGAACGGCACCTCGGTGAATCCCCTGTCCTATCTCAGCTGAACGACCAGAAACCATTTGGGCTCCGGCACAGGAAAGGCTGTGCCGGAGCCTTTTCATGCCCCTTTGTACATGCGGAATAACGGGGGAATAAGAAAAGTCCCGCCGCTCAGGAGCCTGAGCGGCGGGACTTCTGATCGTTAGTCAGAAGGAAAGGGGGACCCGATCACAGATGGATGGCCTGGACCACCTTGGCGCACCGGGGGCACAGGGTGGGATGGGCCGCATTGGCACCCACCAGGGGGTGGTGCTTCCAGCAGCGCTCGCACTTGTCTCCATTGGCCTCGCTCACCAGTACCCGCACACCGGCGATGGGGGTGTCGCTCCCCTGGGCATACAGAGCCGGGTCGTCCGACACCTCCACGTCGGAGACGATGAACAGGTCGGCCCACTGGTCCTGGAACTTCTCCTGAAGGGCGGTCAGGTTGTCCGCCTGGTCCTGGGCCCGCACCAGAGTGATGTGGGCCTCCAGGCTCTTGCCGATCTTCTTCTCGTTCCGCGCGGCCTCCAGGGCGGCGTTCACCCCGTCCCGCAGCTGGATCAGAGCAGTCCAGGAGACCAACGCGCCCATGTCGTAGTCCTGGAAGGGCTGGTTCATCTCATTGAGAACCACATTGCGGGGGTCGTCACCCTCCCGGTGAGGCATGGCCTGCCAGATCTCGTCGCAGGTGAAGGCCAGGATGGGGGCGAACAGCTTAGTAATGGTGTCCAGGATCATCCACAGAGCGGTCTGAGCGGAGCGGCGCTCCAGGCTGTCCACTCCCTCACAGTACAGACGGTCCTTGATGATGTCCAGATAGAAGGAGCTGAGCTCCACCACACAGAAGTCGTTGATGGCGTGGGAGACCACATGGAACTCGTAGTTGTCGTAGGCGGCAAAGCACTTTCGGATCAGCTCGTTGAGCTTGGTCACCGCCCAGCGGTCCAGCTCCAGCATCTCCTCCGGGGACACCAGGTGATCGGGGTCAAAGCCGTCCAGGTTGCCCAGGCAGTACCGGGCGGTATTGCGGAACTTCAGATAGTTCTGGCTGAGCTGCTTAAAGATGTTGTCCGAACAGCGCACGTCCACATGGTAGTCGGCAGAACCCGCCCACAGCCGGAGCAGGTCGGCACCATACTTCTTAAAGATCTCCGCGGGGTCTACGCCGTTGCCCAGGGACTTGTGCATAGCCTTGCCCTCGCCGTCCACGGTCCAGCCGTGGGTGACGCACTCCTGGAAGGGAGCCCCCTTGCCCAGCGCGCCCACGGCGGTGAGCAGGGAGGACTGGAACCAGCCGCGGTACTGGTCCAGACCCTCCATATACATGTCGGCGGGCCAGAAATTCTGGTCCTTCTGCATGGAGGCGAAGTGGGTGGAGCCGGAGTCGAACCAGCCGTCCAGGGTGTCCTCCTCCTTGGTGAAGCCCGTCCTTGAGCCGCAGTGGGGGCAGGCGAAGTCCTCTGGCAGGATATCCTTGGCCTCCATCTCATACCAGGCGTTGGAGCCCTTCTCACCGAAGAGCCTGCTCACAGCCTCAATGGTCTCGTCGGTGACGATGGGCTTGCCGCAGTCGGCACAGTAGAACACCGGGATGGGCAGGCCCCAGCGGCGCTGGCGGCTGATGCACCAGTCGGCCCGCTCCCGGATCATGGAGATCATCCGGTCCTTGCCCCAGGCAGGGAGCCACCGAACATCGTCGCAGGCGGCCACCGCCTCGTCCTTGAAGGAGTCCACGGAACAGAACCACTGGGGGGTGGCCCGGAAGATGATGGGTTTTTTGCAGCGCCAGCAGTGGGGATAGGAGTGAACGATCTCCTCACTGGCGAAGAGGGCTCCGCTCTCCTTCAGGTCGGTAAGGATGACCGGGTTGGACTCCTCCGTCTTCAGGCCGGCGTACTTGCCCGCGTAGTCAGTGTGGCAGCCCTGGTCATCCACAGGGACCACCAGCTCCACCTTGTAGCGCTTGCAGGTCTCGTAGTCATCGGCGCCGAAGCCGGGGGCGGTGTGGACGCAGCCGGTGCCGGAATCCATGGTGACATACTCGGCGCAGCACAGCAGGGATTCCTTATCCAGGAAGGGGTGCTGGGCCTTCATATACTCGAAGTCCTGGCCGCGGAACTGCTTAACGATCTCATAGTGGTCAAAGCCGCCCGCCTGCATCACCTTGGCGCACAGGGCCTCGGCCACGATGTAGAGCTCTCCATTGTCCGCCTTGACCAGCACATAGCTCTCCCGGGGGTGAACGGCGATCGCCAGGTTGCCGGGCAGGGTCCAAATGGTAGTGGTCCAGATGACGAAGTACATGTTGGACAGGTCGCCATATTGGCTCAGACGGCCCAGATCGTCCTTTACCCGGAACTTCACATAGACAGTGGTGCAGGGGTCGTCCTGGTACTCGATCTCCGCCTCGGCCAGGGCGGTCTCGTCGTGGGGGCACCAGTACACGGGCTTAAGCCCCTTGTAGATGTAGCCCTTGCGGTACATGGAGCCGAAGACCTTGACCTCCTCCGCCTCAAAGCCGGGGTCCATAGTCTTATAGGGGTGCTCCCAGTCCCCCAGCACACCCATGCGCTTGAAGCCCTCCATCTGGATGTCGATGTATTTCTGGGCGTAGTTGTGGCAGGCGGTGCGGAACTCTGCCACGCTCATCTTCTTGCGGTTGAGCTTCTGCTCCTTGATGATGGCGGACTCGATGGGCATGCCGTGGTTATCCCAGCCGGGGATGTAGGGGGTATAGCGGCCCCGCATGGCGTACATGCGGGTGATGAAGTCCTTGATGGACTTGTTCAGGGCGTGGCCCATGTGCAGATTGCCGTTGGAGAAGGGAGGGCCGTCATGGAGGGCGAAGCGGGGTTTGCCCTCATTCTTCTTCAGCAGCTCGTGGTACAGGTCCATGTCGTTCCAGCGCTGGAGCATCCCGGGCTCCCGATTGGGCAGACCGGCCCGCATGGGGAAGTCAGTCTTGGGGAGATTGATGGTCTTGTTGTAGTCCATGGGTTTGCTTCCTCCTATTCTGGGTCTTTTTTAGACTTTTCGATCAAATTACATAGAAATGTGACCAGGCCACACGCCCGGCAGAGCATAGCGTGGGGAAATTCCGGAAACGGGTCCCGCGTGAACATACTGGTGGTGTCATCACCTGGGGGGCCCAGTTCCACCATATCCGTGGGGCTGTGAAAAAACCGCAATTCCTGCTGGGTCCAGAAGGGATATTTTTGCGTGTGCATGGTCCCTTCTTCCATAAGAAGGCCGCACTTAGGGCACTTCATCAAAGCCACTCCTCTCTGGAAAAACAAAAACGCCCTTGTCTCTCAAAGAGACAAAGGCGAACAAGACCTCTGCGGTACCACTCTTCTTGCCGGAAGGGCATCCCGTCCCAGCCACTCAAATGCTGCCCGGTAACGGGGGCGTCCGGAGGGGCTTACTCAGGTTCAGCCCCCCTGCTCCAAGGTGATCTTCCCCAGCCCCTCCCGTCCGCCTTGCACCAAACGGCGGCTCTCTGTGCGTCTCGGAGGCGGGTACTCTTCCTTTTCTGCGCATGATAACGATATACCCTTGTATTCTATCCACTTTATTGAGGAATGTCAAGAATTTTGTTGAGGATTTTCATGTCTAGCACGCTCCAGTCATAGGTGCGCAGAGCGCCCCCTCCGCACGGCGGAGGGGGCGCTTCCAGTGTATCTCTGCGATCTTATTTGATCTCATAGTCCCGGCCGAACTGGAGGTTGCCGAAGTCGATGCGGCGGGTGCCGTGGACCGGCTCCTCCTCAGGCTCCTCCTCCGCCTGGGGGGCGGGGGGGAACTCTGCAGTGTCCGACAGGTCCTCTGGGCCCTCCGCAGCCTCCTGGGCGGCCTGGGCCTTTAGATTCTCGGCGGTGGCGTCTGCCATGGCCTGGGCCACCAGGCGCTGGACATTGTCATCGATCTCCTCCACGGCCTCTTCCACCGGGTCGGCCTGGGAGACCGGGGCGTCGGGGCACAGCTGGGAAAGGCCGTCCAGGTAGCGCAGCTCCTGCTCGTGGAGGGCCCGCACCTTGGCCACATAGGCAGCGGTGGCGGATTGGGCGGCGGACAGACGGAACTCCTCGTCGCCGGCCTGCTTGCGGATATTGGCCACCCGCTCCTTGGCCTCCCCTTCGGCGTCGGAGAGGATCTGGGCCTTTTTGGCCTCCGCCTCCTTCACCAGCTCGTCGGCCATCCGCTGGGCGGTCATCAGCGCCTTGCGCATGGCGTCCTCGGTGGCGCGGTACTCCTCCACCTTCTCCACCAGGACCTTCATCTTGCTCTTCAAAACGGCGTTCTCATTGTACAGTGAGGTATAGTCCGCTGTGAGCAGATCCAGAAATTCATCCACCTGAGCCATGTTGTAGCCGCCGAAGGAAGCCTTGGGAAAGGCGCGCTCGGAGACCTCCTGAGGAGTGAGCATATTCATTACCTCCTAAATCAAAACGCTTTTTTCAGCGCAGGACCTCGTCGTCGTTCTGGGCGCGCCAGTCAAAATACTGCTCCAGGACCACGGGAGTGCCGTCGTCCCAGGTGAGGTGGGTCACCAGATAGCCCATCAAGTCCGACAGGGCCTGTCCGTACAGCCGCTGGGCCGTCCAGATACCCTCTTCGGCTGGGAGCAGGGCATAGATATCCCCCTCCTCCCAGGAGGCGGGGGCGCAGGGCCAGGCGAGAGTCCCGTCCGCCTCATAGAGCGGTCCCTCTCCCCGCAGCTCCAGCCATTGGAGCAGGTCCAGCGTCTCCACGGTGCCGGTCTCTGGTACGGTGATCTGGGCGGTCATGCCGGCCTGAACGCTCTGGATAGACCAGAGGGGGAGCTCCAGGACCTGAAAAGCTCCCTTGTCATAGGAGAGGACATGCACTTCCAGCATGCCGGCCCCGGCCCCATTGGACTGTGGGATCAGACCGGCCACCACCAGGGACGCGCCCTGCCGGTCCTGAATGGAGAAGAACAGGGGCTGATCCTGCTGGGGAGAATAGTAATAATACCGGCCATTCAGGTCACAGGTGACCAAGTCATCCCCAATCTGGGCCTCTACATACCAGCGGAACAGCAGATTCCGGGAATCCGAGCCCTCCGGCGGCAGCGCCTCAGGGGGCAGGTCGTCCGCGGCCTGAAGGGCATACAGGCGGACGGCCTCCTCTGCGCCGTCTCCGTCCAGATCCATGGAGAGGCAGCCGTGCTCCATGAGGAGCGGGGCCTGCGGCTCCTCGTCTTCGGAGGCGGAGGCGGCCCCTCCGCCGGCGCAGCCGGACAGCAGGGCCAGGAGCAAAAGGAGGGGGAGGAGCCGGCCCGGCGGCCGAACGGCGACGCGTCCCATCTGCTCAGAAGTACAGCCCGTTGTTCTCCAGCTCGTCGATCAGATCCCCCAGGATGTCCACATTGTAGGGGGTGATGATATAGGTGGAGATGGCCACCTTCTTGATCTTGCCCTCGTTGGCATAGGCCACGCCGGAAAGAAAATCCAGCAGGCGGCGGGCGATCTCCTTGTTGGTGGACTCCAGGTTGAGCACCACGGTGCGCTTCTCCCGCAGATGGTCGGCGATCTCGCTGGCGTTCTCAAAGCGCTCTGGCTTTACCAGCACCACCTGGAGCTGAGTAGTGGTGTGAATATTGACGACCTTGTTGCTGCGGCGCTCCGGCTCGACCGGGGCGCTGTACAAAGAGCCCGTGCGGTCCATCCGCTCGGAGCGGTCCCGGCGCTCAGGGACGGCAGCACGAGGCGCCGGCTCAAACTCCTCGAAATCGTCCTCGTCCTCATCCTCGTAGGGGTGGGCCAAGCGCTTGAGTTCATCCATAAATCCCATAGCGGTATCCTCTCTTTTCCTTGGTGTAAGCTCTGCCGCCGGTTCAACGGGCGGTGTGCATGGGCGGCCGGGGGCCGAACAGCGCGGTGCCGACCCGGACCAGCGTGGCCCCCTCGGCGATGGCGTCCTCAAAGTCGCCGCTCATTCCCATGGACAGGCAATCGATATCACATTGATTATCGGACATTTCGCGTCTTATGTCAACAAAAAGCTGATACATTTTTGCAAAAAAAGGCCGATTGGCACCGGGGAGGGGGCTGATAGGCGGGATGGCCATCAAACCCCGCAGGCGCACATGGGGCAGGGACTGAGCCAGCTCAGCCAAGGGACGGAGCTGGGCCGGGTCCACCCCGCCCTTGCTCTCCTCCATGCCGATATTTACCTCCAGCAGGATGTCCTGAACCAGGCCCAGCTTGTCCGCCTGGGCCTCCACAGCCCGGAGCAGATGCTCCGACCCCACCGACTGGATCAGGTCCACCCGTCCCACCACCTGCTTGACCTTGTTGGTCTGGAGGTGGCCGATAAAATGGACCCGGGCGCCCTCATAGGCGCCGGCGGCCAGGTGGGCGGTGAGTTCTTGGACCCGGTTCTCTCCGCACAGGGTGATGCCGGCGGCGATGGCGGCGCGGATGGTGTCGTCGCTCTGCACCTTGGTGGCGGCGCACAGGGCGATATCCTCCGGGCGGCGGCCGGACGACTCTGCCGCGGCCGCCATGCGGGCCCGGACTGCCTGGACCTGCTGTTGGATGGACATATGCAATCTCTCTCTTTCTCTACAGGTGACGGGCTGCCGGATGGGCGGCCCTCAGAAATTCAGCAATTTCCCGTCATAGAGCCCGGTGGCCCGGACGATGACCTCGTCCCCCGCCCGCAGGACGGCCCGCCCCTCGGTGGCGGGGGAGACCACATAGAAGTCGGACTCCTCGGTGAGGATCTCCACCGGCTTGAATTCTGCCCGGCCGCCCACCAGGGTATAGACCCCCACCAGGTTGGTCTGGACGGTCTCGCCGGTCTCCGGATCGGTGGACTCCTGGGTGACCATGCGCAGAGCGGCCTTGGGGATGCGCAGGCCGGAGCTGCTGCCGAAGATGAGCTCCACTGTCTGGCCGCGGAGCAGAGTGATCTGGGACAAATAGCGGTTGGAGGAGAGGACCACCACCGCACGGCCGTCCACCGCCTCCCCCACCTGCTCCAGCGTCATGGGGACGTCCTGGCTGAAGGAACCGGAAAAGCGGGCGGTGACGGAGCTCTCCTTGGACAGGCGCAGGGCCTCCTCCTCCGAGACCGCGGCCGCGAAGTACCAGCGGTCGGAGGTGATGAGCTTGCCGGCGGTGCCGGAGGGGGCCGTGACCTGCTGCCCGGCCAGGGCATCCAGGTCGGCGGGGGTCATGGTCAGGATGGACTGAGGGGTGAGCAGGCTCTCATAGCCGTCGGCCAAAGAGGAGAACACCCCCGCGGCAGGAGCGGTGATGCGGCTGGTGACGCTGCTGGACTGGGTGCGCAGGGCGCGGTACTCCTCTATCAGCGACTGCCGCAGGGCGGAGAGCTGGGAGGAGTCAAGCCCCTCACCATAGGTGTAGCTGCGCTTGAGCACCTGGCTTTTCAGCTCCATCACGTCGTCGTCCAGCTGACGGTAGGAGCCAGAGGCGGAGGCGAACCGCAGGGAGGCCAGGGACTGGAGGATGGATTCGTCCAGCCGGGCGGCGGAGACGACGTCGTCGGTCTGGTTCATGGCGTAATCCAGCAGCTCGATCTCCATGGCCAGCTCCTCCATCTGAGCCTGGACGTCCAGCGCCTGGCTGTTCTGGTGGACCAGAGCCACAGTCTGGCCCCGGCCCACTTCCTCCCCTTCTGCCCGGGTAATGTCCAGGATGCCCGATTGGGCGGGGAGGAGCTGTTCCTCCCGCACCACCCAGCCGTCTGCCTCCAGGCTGTCATTGGCAGTATAGGAGTAGGTGAGGGTAGTGGTGAAGGGATCGGTAAAGCTGTCCCAGGCGTAGACGCCCAGATAGGCGGCCAGCATCACCGCCAGAAGGACGATGACCAGCGTGACCAGACTGTTGCCCTGTTTCATGTGACCGGCTCTCTTTCTCTTTTGCGGATGGGTGTGGGGATGGGGCGGGAGTTACTCCAGCTCGCCGGGCTGGCAGAGGGGGACGGGCCGCTCCGGGACGATAGTGGAGATGGCGTGCTTGTAAATCACCTGCTGCTTGCCATCGCTGGTGAGGACCACGGTGAAGGCGTCAAAGCCGGTGACATAGCCCCGCATCTGAAACCCGTTCATCAGAAAGATGGTGACGGGGCGGCGGTCCCGGCGGACCTGGGTGAGGAAGATCTCCTGAAGATTGTTGGTTTTCTGCATGGTGAGCACTCCTTTTTTCTTTAAGGCGGAGCAGAGCTCGGCCCGAGTGCCTCTATACTAAACCAAATTCTTCCAAATATTTTGTCGAAGTCCGGCAGGCCGCTTCAAAATCAGGCTCCGGTCCCCAGAAGAGCCATTTGGCCCCTTCGGTACGGCGGAACCAGGTGAGCTGGCGCTTGGCGTACTGCCGGGAGCGGAGCTTGATCTCCTCCGCGGCGGCGCAGACATCTCCGCCGCCGCGCAGCGCGGCGGCCATCTCCTTGTAGCCGATGGCCTGCATGGCGGTGCACCGCACCGGGACACCGGAGTCCAGGAGGGCCCGGACCTCCTCCGCCAGGCCTGCGGCCATCATCTCGTCCACCCGCCGGTCGATGCGCGCCCACATGTCCTCCCGGCGCTGAAAGGCCAGGGAGAGGGTGAGGGCATCGTACCGGAGCGGGAGGGCCCGGGTCTCCCGGTTATGCTGGGAGATGGTCTTTCCGGTCTGCTGAAAGGCCTCCAGGGCCCGGACGATGCGCTTGCGGTCGTTGGGGTGGAGGCGGGCGGCGGCCTCCGGGTCGGCGGCGGCCAGCTCCCCCAGCATGGCCTCCCCCCCCAGGGCGTCAAAGCGGGCCTCCAGCCGGGCGCGGAGACCGCCGTCGGGGGAGAAGGGGGCGAAGGTGCGGCCGGAGAGGAGGGAGTCCAGGTAGAGACCCGTCCCGCCGGCCACGATGGGGAGCTTGCCCCGTGCCAGGATGTCGTCCACGCAGGGGGCGGCCAGCTCCACGTACCGGGCCACGGAGAAGTCCTCCTCCGGGGCGGCTACGTCCAGCATGTGGTGGGGGATGCCCCGCATCTCCTCCGGGGTGGGCTTGGCAGTGCCGATGTCCATCCGGCGGTAGACCTGCATGGAGTCGGCGGAGACCACCTCGCCGCCGTGGCGCAGGGCCAGCTCTACGGCCAGGCGGGTCTTGCCCGAGGCGGTGGGGCCGGAAATGACCAGGATCTTTGGGGGCATGGGAGACTCCTTTCAGCGGGCTCAGGGGCCGGTATAGAGAAAGCCTGCCTGGTCCAGCGCGGCGCGGACCCGGTGCCAGGCGGCCTCATCTGGGCAGAGGATGGTGTGCAGGTGGACACCGCCGGTGAGGGCGGACAGGGGCCGTGCCCCGCTTCGGGACACCTTTTGGAGGAACTGCCCCACGTCATACCGGGAGGATAGGTGGAGCTGGCCGGTGAGCTGGCCGTAGACCGGGTGCTCCACGATCACGTCCAGCACGGTGCAGCCGTTATCCACCATGAGCTCCAGCTCCCGGCCCATGTCCTCCGGCCGGTGGACACAGGCCAGCTGGCGGGTCAGACCGGGGGTGGGGCGGGGGAGCAGATAGCCCCGGGGGGTGGCGGCGATGTCCAGCCCGCCGGCCCTCAGCAGGGCGATGTCCCCCACAATGATCTGCCGGCTGACAGAAAAACGGGCCGCCAGGACGGAGGCGGAGACCGGCCCGGCCGCCTGGGAGAGATAGTCGGACAGCGCGGCCCGGCGCTGGACTGCGTCCATGGGGGACCCTCCTCTCTTGAAGATCTGGGTGATATTTAATCATAGCACAGATCGGAGCGGGAAGCAACTGCCGTCTGCGGCACGCCGGGCACCAAATCTTTCCGGGGACCGCTTTTGGCGCGTTTGATGGCTGCATGCGCCCCTTCGTTCCGCTCCCGCGGCACAGACAAAGGGGGCTGGGTCGGAATTTCTCTTGAAGGATCTTAAATAGATGTGTTATAATACTATTCTGAGCAACTATAGCCGAAGGGCGGGAAAGGAGCGGGTGGCCTGTGAAGTATGAAAAATGGACGGTGGCCCCTCCTGATCCGGCTGCCCTGGCTGCCCTGGAGGAGGCGGGGATCTCACCTCTGCTGGCGGCGGTGCTGTCCGCCCGGGGCGTACGTGTGCCGCAGGAGGCCCGGGCCCTGCTGGAGGGTGGGGAGACGGCCCTGGAGGACCCGCTGGCTCTGAAGGATATGGCACAGGCGGCCGGCCGGGTCAGGCTGGCTCTGGAGCGGGGAGAGACCATCGCAGTCTACGGGGACTACGATGTGGATGGCATCACCGCCACCTGCCTGCTGACCGATTTCCTCCGACGGAAGGGCGGGGCAGTCATCCCCTATATCCCAGACCGGCTGGAGGAGGGCTACGGCCTGAACCGGGAGGCGGTGACGGCCCTGAAGGAGCAGGGCGCCTCCCTGATCGTCACGGTGGACTGCGGCATTACTGCCCTGGAGGAGACCGCCTGGGCCCGGTCCCTGGGGATCGATGTGGTCATCACGGACCACCACGAGTGCAAGAGCGGCCTGCCCGCCGCCCAGGCGGTGGTGGACCCCCGGCGCAGCGACTGCCCCAGCGCCTGCAAGGGCCTGGCCGGCGTGGGGGTGGCCCTGAAGCTGGCCATGGCCATCAACGGACCAGAAGGGGACGGAGACGTGCTGGCGGAGTACTGTGACCTGGCCGCCGTGGGGACGGTGGCCGACGTGATGCCTATGACCGGGGAGAACCGGACCATCGTCCGGCTGGGGCTGGAGGAGCTCTCCCACCCCCGCCGGCTGGGCCTGGCCCTGCTGATCCGGGAGGCGGGGCTGGAGGAGAAGGCCATCACCGCCACCTCGATCGGCTACACCCTGGCGCCCCGGATCAACGCCTCCGGCCGGATGGGCCGGGCCCAGATGGCGGTGGAGCTCCTCCTCACCAGGGACCGGGAGCGGGGGGAGCAGCTGGCCCAGGAGCTGTGCGCCCTGAACCGGGAGCGGCAGACCATTGAGGGCGAGATCTTCCGGCAGTGTGTGGATCGGCTGGACCGGGCCCCCCAGAAGGGGGCGGTGCTGCTGGCCGACCCGGAGTGGCACCAGGGCGTGGTGGGCATCGTGGCCTCCCGCCTGACGGAGCGGTACGGCTGCCCTGCGTTTATGATCTGCCTGGACCACGGGATGGGGAAGGGCTCTTGCCGCTCCTGGGGCGGCGTGAACCTGTTTGAGCGGCTGGCAGAGTGCAGTGACCTGCTGGAGGGCTTCGGCGGCCACGCCCTGGCCGCCGGCTTCACCGTGCGGGAGGAGAACATCCCGCTTCTCTCCCGCCGCCTGCGGGAGGGTTTGGAGCGGGCCCTGGGGGCCGGGGCATCCCCAGCCGCCCTGGAGGCCGACGCAGAGGTGGAGGCCCGGGAGCTCACTGTGGAGGCGGTGGCCGATCTGGACCGGCTGGAGCCCTGCGGTACTGGCAACCCCCGGCCCGTCCTGGTGCTGCGGGGGGCCCTGATCCAGTCCATGTCCCAGGTAGGGCGGGGCCGCCACCTGAAGCTGCGGCTGGAGTCCAAGGGGACCCCGCTGGACGCCATTTTCTTTTCCGCCGACGGGGCCGAGCTGGGGCTGGCCCCCGGCGGCCGGGTGGATGTGGCCTTTTATCCCCAGATCAATGAGTTTCGAGGCACCCGCTCGGTGCAGCTCCAGGTGGCGGACCTGCATCCGGCCCCCACCCGGGCTCAGGCGGAGCGGGCTGTCTATGAGAAATACCGCCGGGGGGAGGGCCTGACCCCGGCAGAGGCCCGGCTGCTGATGCCTTCCCGGGCGGAGTTTGTGGGGCTGTGGCGCTATCTTCAGCGCCGGTGCGCCGGGCTGGGCCGGGTGGAGGACACCGCCTCCCGCATTGCCCGGGGGGCCTCCCGGGCCACTGGACAGAGGGAGGCCGCCGAGCGGGTCCTGCTGTGCCTGGAGGTGCTGGCGGAACGGGGGCTGATCGACCTGGAGACCGGCCCGCAGGGGGTGGCGGTCTCCCTGCGGCAGGTGGAGAGGAAGGTGGACCTGGAGGCCTCCCCCATCCTGGGCCGTCTGCGGCAGGCCATCCGCGGCGGCAGTGCGGAGGCGTAGCGCCGAGGAGAGAAGGCGCTGCGCGCTTTAGGCGGCCCCCGCTTTACTCTAAACTTTTGCGAGGTGATCCGAATGGACCCTATTCTGGAACGATATCAGGCGCTGGAAGACAAGGTGAGCGCCTATACCCCGGGACTGGACACCCAGCGCCTGTACCGGGCGTTTACCTATGCGGACGCGGAGCACAAGGGGCAGCTGCGCAAGGACGGCACCCCCTATATCACCCATCCCCTGGCGGTGGCGGAGATCGTGGCCGACCTGGGGCTGGACGCGGACTCGGTGATCGCGGCCCTGCTCCATGATACCATTGAGGACACCAACGCCACCCACGAAGAAGTGGCCAAGCAGTTCGGCGAGACGGTGGCCGCCCTGGTGGAAGGGGTGACCAAGCTGTCCCGGGTGCAGTACACCTCCAAGGAAGAGGAGCAGATGGAGAACCTGCGGAAGATGTTCATGGCCATGGCCCAGGACATCCGGGTGATCCTCATCAAGATCTGTGACCGGCTGCACAACATGCGCACCATGGAATACCAGTCCCCCGCCAAGCAGCGGGAGAAGTCTCTGGAGACCATGGAGATCTACGCGCCCATCGCCCACCGCCTAGGCATGCAGAAGCTGAAGTGGGAGCTGGAGGACCTGTCCCTGCGCTACCTGGACCCGGTAGGCTATAAGGAGATCGAGGACGAGCTGGCGGCCAGGTCCTCTGCCCATGAGGAGTTCCTGGCCGCCGTCCAGCAGCGCATCACCCAGCGGATGTGGGAAGAGGGCATCCGCTGCAAGGTCTACGGCCGGGTGAAGCACACCTATTCCATCTACCGCAAGATGTTCGCCCAGAACAAGACACTGGATGAGATTTTTGACCTGTATGCTTTCCGGGTCATCGTGGACGACATCCCAGAGTGCTACAATGTGCTGGGCTGCATCCACGACATGTTCAAGCCGGTGCTGGGCCGATTCAAGGACTATATCGGCACCCCCAAGCCCAACATGTACCAGTCCCTGCACACCACCGTCATTGGCCGGGAGGGGGTCCCCTTCGAGGTGCAGATCCGCACCTGGGCCATGCACCAGACGGCGGAATACGGCGTGGCCGCCCACTGGAAGTATAAGCAGGGGCTGGCCAACAAGCAGCTGGGCACGGAGCACGACTTCGAGTGGGTGCGCAAGCTGCTGGAGAGCCAGCAGGACACCGACCCGGACGAGTTCGTCCGCACCCTGAAGGTGGATATGTTTGCCGACGAGGTGTTCGTCTTCACTCCCAACGGGGACGTAAAGAGCCTGCCCGCCGGCGCCACCCCCATCGACTTCGCCTACTCGGTCCACTCCGCGGTGGGCAACCGGATGGTGGGGGCCAAGGTCAATGGCCGGATGGTCCCCTATGACCACCAGCTCTCCAACGGCGACATCGTGGAGGTGCTTACCTCCAAGACGGCCAAGGGGCCCAGCCGGGACTGGCTGAAGATCGCCAAGAGTAACGAGGCCCGCAACAAGATCCGTCAGTGGTTCAAAAAAGAGAAGCGGGAGGAGAACATCGCCACCGGCCGGGCAGCTTTTGAGTCGGAGCTGAAGCACGTGGGCCTGAAGCTGGAGGCTATCACCGCTCCGGAGGTGCTGCCCAGCATCCTGCGCAAGGTGCGCTTCGGCACCCTGGACGAGCTGTACGCCTCCATCGGTTACGGCGGCACCACCGCGGTGAAAGCGGTGGCCCGCATCCGGGACGAGATGTTGCGCCTGGGCCGCCTCCAGGCGGAGAAGGCGGCGGCCGCCTCCAAGACCACGGCGGAGAGCGTCATCGTTCCCGCCAGCAGCCAGGAGGTCCCGGTGCTGAAGGGGTCCAACAAGCACTCGGACTCTGGCATCATCGTGGAGGGACTGGGCAACTGTCTGGTGAAGTTCGCTAAGTGCTGCACCCCCGTGCCCGGCGACCCGGTGGTGGGCTTCATCACCCGGGGCTACGGGGTGTCCGTCCACCGGCAGGACTGTCCCAACGCCGACCCCGGCAAGCGCAAGCCGGAGGAGGCCGCCCGCTGGGTCAAGGTCTCCTGGGTGGAGGGCAGCCTGCCCAGCTACCAGACCAGTTTGGAGCTGTCCGCCAAGGACCGGGACGGCCTGACCCTGGATGTGGCCATGGCCCTGTCCACCGCCAAGGTGAAGGTGTCCGCCCTGTCCGCCCGCTCTATGCCCGACGGCTACGCCAGCGTCAGTGTGGTGCTGGAGGTCAAGGACCGGGAGGAGCTCTCTTCCGTCATCAACAAGCTGAATAACATCCAGGGTGTCTACCAGGTGGTCCGGGCCAGCGGAAAATAATATAGATGGACAAAGGGGGCAGGATGTCATGGTATGGGAGATCTTAGGGATACTGTTCGCTTGGACCTGGCCGATCTGGGCCTTTGTATTCGTGTTCTGCTTGGCGGCCGCCATCTCCAGGGCCGTTCAGGAGGCGGGAGACGGGAAGAGCCGGGGGAGCGGCTGGTATGCTTTTGGAGCGGCGCTGGCCCTGGCGGTCATCCTGGGCGGGCTGGTCTCCCTGATCGTCATGGCAGTGTGACGATCATCAAAAAACGATCGAGGTGAAATGCGATGAGAGCAGTGGTGACCCGGGTCTCCTCCGCCTCCGTCTCCATCGGCGGGACGGTGGAGGGAGCCATTGAGCAGGGCTTTCTGGTCCTGCTGGGGGTGGGCCCCGGAGATACGGAGGCCGTGTGTGACAAGCTGGCGGAGAAGATCTGCAACCTGCGGGTCTTTGAGGATGAGAACGGCAGGATGAACCTGAGCCTGGAGCAGGTGGGAGGTGCCCTGCTGGTGGTGTCCCAGTTCACCCTGTATGCCGATACCTCCAGCCGAAGACCTGGATTCACCGGGGCGGCCAGACCCGACCTGGCGGTCCCCCTGTACGAGCGATTCATGGAGCAGTGCCGCCGGCGGGGCTTCCAGGTGGAGCACGGGACCTTCGGCGCGGACATGCAGGTGGCGTCGGTGAACGACGGACCAGTGACCATTCTGTTCGATACGGACAAAAACGGAGCGGGAAGGGCGTAAAGCGCGGCGCGGTCCGCGCTTTGGCTGTCCCCGCCGGACTTTGACCCAAAAGAGGTGTTCTAACGATGAAAGTAAAGCTGCTGCGGGTGGGGCCCATCGGCACCAACTGCTATATTCTGGAGGACGACCAGACGAACCTGGCCGCCGTCATCGATCCCGGCGACGAGCCGGAGCTGATCCAGGAGGCGCTGGAGAAGGAGGGGGTGGAGGTCCGGTATCTCCTCCTTACCCACGGCCACTATGACCACACCACGGCGGTGCCAGCCCTCCACCGGGTGTATCCCCAGGCGGATATCTATATCCACCAGGCTGACGCCAACGGGGCGGGCAGTACCTTGTTCCCCCTGGCCGGCGAGGTGGACGATCTGAAGCTCTACGACGAGGGGGATGTGATCCGCCTGGGGGACCACGAGATCCAGGTGCTCCACACCCCCGGCCATTCCCCCGGCTCCGTCACCCTGAAGGTGGAGGACGTGCTTTTCACCGGGGACACCCTGTTCGCCGGCTCCTGCGGCCGCACCGACCTGCGGGGGGGCAGCTATGAGCAGATCATGCAGTCCCTGAAGCGGCTGGGGGAGCTGAAGGGGGACTTCCACGTCTGTCCCGGCCACGAGGCCACCTCCACCCTGGAGCGGGAGCGGAGGAGCAACCCCTTCCTGATGGAGGCCATGCGGAGCTGAGGGGGCGCCTGCCCGAAGATTTTTCCCGTGAGGAAGGTGGACTATGAAGCTGTATCTGGATCTGGACAACTATGACTACCAGCCGGAGCGCTATAAATACGCGGTGGAGCAGATGATGCTCACCCTCTTCCCGGAGGAGCGGCCGGAATATCCCCCCCGGGAGGGCCGTACACTGAAGGGGGAGACCAACGCCGCCCGCTTCACCCTGCGCCGCAGCCCCGTGTGGACCACCGTCCGCGCCCAGGTGTACCGGCCCCAGGGGATGGGGCAGGCTGCGGTCCGTGTGGGGAGCGGGGAGCTGGACCGTCCGCCGGAGCAGGTGTACCACACCCTCCAGCACGCCCTGAAGATGGCATTTTACCAGGCGGGCACCGCCCTGCTGGGGGGCGAGCCACCCTGGGGCGCCCTCACCGGCGTCAGGCCGGTGAAGCTGCCCACCCGGGCCATGCTGGCGGGGGCCACGGAGGCCCAGGCCTGCCGGGAGCTGGAGCGGGAGTACCACGTCTCCCCCCGCCGGGCCCGGCTGGCGGTGGAGTGCGCCCGGGCCAGTCTGGCGGAGGACCGGCAGCTGGAAGAGGGACAGGTGTCCCTGTATATCGGCATCCCCTTCTGTCCCACCCGGTGCGCCTACTGCTCCTTTGTCTCCGCCGACGTGGGTCGGGCCCTGAAGCTGGTGGACCCCTACGTGGAGGCGCTGCTGGAGGAGGTCCGCCGCACGGGACAGGTGCTGGAACAGGCCGGGCTGCGGGTCCGCACCCTGTATGTGGGGGGCGGGACTCCCACCACCCTCTCCGCATCCCAGCTGGACCGCCTGCTGGCGGCGGCGGAGGCCCATCTTCCCCTGGCGGGCTGCCGGGAGATGACGGTGGAGGCGGGGCGGCCGGACACCATTACCCGGGAAAAGCTGGAGGTGCTGCGGGAACACGGGATCGAGCGCATCTCCATCAATCCCCAGACCATGTCGGACCAGGTGCTCCAGGCCATCGGCCGCCGCCACACCGCCCGGGACATCCGGGAGGCGTTCTGCACCGCCCGGGAGGTGGGCTTCGCCTGCATCAACATGGACTTGATCGCCGGCCTGCCCCAGGACAGCGTGGAGGGCTTCCGGGACTCTCTGGAGGAGGTGCTGGCCCTGAGGCCTGAAAACATCACCGTCCACACCCTGGCCATGAAAAAGGGGTCCAGGCTGATGGAGGAGGGGGGCGCGCTTCCTTCCAGTGAGGAGACGGGCCGAATGGTGAACCTCAGCCTGGAGGCCCTGGAGGGGGCAGGCTACCGGCCCTATTACCTCTACCGGCAGAAGTACATGTCAGGCGGGCTGGAAAATGTGAGCTGGTGTTTACCGGGAACGGAAAACCACTATAATATCATCATGATGGAGGAACTGCAGAGCGTCCTGTCCCTAGGGGCTGGCGGGGTCACCAAGCTGGTGGACCGGAGTTCGGGGCGGATCGTCCGCCTCACCAACCCCAAGTATCCCCACGACTATTTGGCGATGTCCGCCAAAGTTCTGGAGCAGAAGGACGAGATCCTGCGCTTCTACCGGGAGGTTTGAACCAATGGCCTATCAACTTCAGGAGATCAACCGAAGGATCAAGACCGATGTCACCGAGTTTCTGGAGGAGTGCGACCAGGCGTATGCCCAGCGGGTGTCCCTGGCCGCAGACCGCATCCTGAGCAATCTGGACAAGAGCCCCGTGGTGCTGCTCTCCGGGCCCTCGGGCTCGGGCAAGACCACCACCGCCATGAAGATCGCGGAGGAGCTCCAGCGCCGGGGTGTCAATACCCACGCGGTGGCTATGGACAACTACTTCAAGAGCCTGAACCGCAAGACCGCGCCCCGCACCCCCGAGGGAGACATCGACTACGAATCTCCCCAGTGCCTGGATATGGAGCTGCTGGACCAGCACTTCGCCGCCCTGAGCCGGGGGGAGGAGATCATCATCCCCAAATTTGAGTTTGCCCGCCAGATGCGCAACGACGCCCGGGGCACCCCACTGAAGCTGGGGAAGAATGAGATCGCCATCTTTGAGGGCATCCATGCCCTGAACGACGACATCGCAGGTCCTCACCCGGAGGCCGCCAAGCTGTATATCTCCGCCCGTTCCAATGTGAACGACGGGGCGGCCCTCCGATTCAAGGGGACCTGGATGCGGCTGACCCGGCGGGCGGTGCGGGATTACAGCTTCCGCGGCACAGGTGTGGCTGACACACTGGAGATGTGGGCCAACGTGCGCCGGGGGGAGAAGCTGTATATCTCCCCCTATAAAAACCGGGCGGACATCATCTTCGACTCCTCCCTGCCCTATGAGGTGTCGGTGATGAAGAATTTTGCCCTGCCTCTGCTCCAGGCGGTGCCGGAGGAGAACACACGGCGTGGCGAGCTGCTGGAGCTGATCGAGGCGTTCCAGTGGTTCGAGCCCATCGACCCGGAGCTGGTGCCGGTGGACTCTCTGCTGAGGGAGTTTATCGGCGGCGGCAGCTATAAGTACCATTGAACGAAGAAGAGAGAGCTGGGGCGGTAGCCCGCGGGCTGTGTGGCCCGGGGCACGCCGTGCCAGAAAAATGTGGAGTGATGTTTGATGTCTGATCCTCTTGTCTATGACTCAAGGAGCGTGCGGTTCAAATCCCCCTATGGAGCGGTCCCTTCCGGGACCCAGGTGACGTTCACCCTCCGCCCCCTGCGGTCGGAGGGCTACTCCCGGGGGAAGCTCACCGCCCGGCTGGAGCAGCGGGACAATCAGATCATCACGGTGGAGCTGCCCTGGACAGACACCGAGCTGGGGCGGGATGCCTTCTCCGGCGTCCTGGACACTGGGGACTATGTGGGACTGGTGTGGTACACCTTTCAGCTGGAGACCATCACCGGTCGGCGCTGGAACATAAAGGAGGAGTACCAGCTTACCGTCTACGACGGGAGCGAGATCGTGCCCCGCTGGTTCGGGGAGGGGGTGAGCTACCAGATCTTCCCCGACCGCTTCCGCCGCACCCGGGTGCCTGACCCCGCGGGGCTGGTAGGGGGGCGCACTGTCCACCAGAGCTGGCAGGAGGAGCCGGAGTACCGACCCGACGCCAACGGGGAGATCCGCAACCGGGACTTCTTCGGGGGCGACCTGAGGGGCGTGATAGAGGAGCTGGACTACCTCCAGTCCCTGGGGGTAGAGACGCTGTACTTCAACCCCATCTTCGAAGCGGCGGAGAACCACCGCTACGGCACCGCTGATTACAGCCGGGTGGACCCAATGCTGGGGACCAACGAGGACTTCTCCGAGCTGTGCCGGCAGGCCCACCGCCGGGGGATGCGGGTGATGCTGGACGGGGTGTTCAACCACACCGGCTTTGTCAGCCGCTACTTTAACGGGGACGGCTATTACCCGGAGCCAGGGGCGGTGCAGAGCGAGAGCTCCCCCTACCGGCCCTGGTTCCAGTTCCGGCACTGGCCTGACCAGTACGAGAGCTGGTGGGGGATCTATACCCTGCCTGCTGTGGAGGAGAGCTGCCCCGGCTACCGGGAGTTCATTTTTGGGGATGAGAACTCGGTGGTCCGCCGCTGGCTGCGGGCGGGGGCGGACGGCTGGCGCCTGGATGTGGCTGATGAGCTGCCCGATGACTTTGTGGCCGGGATCCACACCGCCGCCCGGGCGGAGAAGCCCGGGGCCCTGCTCATCGGCGAGGTGTGGGAGGACGGTACCACCAAGATCGCCTATGGGGTCCGGAGAAAGCACATCCTGGGCCGCCACTGCGACGGGCTGATGAACTACCCCTTCCGAAATGCCGCCCTCAACTTTCTGCGGGGCGGGGACGGGGCCAAGTTCGTTTCCGCCATGGAGGCCCTGAGGGAGAACTACCCCTCTTTTGCCTTTTACTCTGCCATGAACTCTCTGGGCACCCACGACACCCCCCGCATCATCACTCTGCTGGGGGTGGGCAGCGAGTGCAGGGACCAGAGCAAGGACTGGCGGGCCTGCTTCCGTATGAGTATGGAGCAGTACCAGCGGGGAAAGGAGCTGCTGAAAGTGGGGGCGGTACTCCTTTACGCCTTTCCCGGTTCCCCCACAGTCTATTACGGCGATGAGGCGGGACTGGAGGGCTTTGAGGACCCCTTCAATCGGAGACCCTACCCCTGGGGCCGGGAGGATCGGGAGCTGGTGGGCTGGTTCGCCGCCCTGGGCAGGCTGCGGAAGGAATGCCCCGCCCTGCGGCGGGGGGATATCCGGTATCTGGCCGGGACGGGCCATCTGCTGGCTTTCCTCCGGAGCACGGAGGGGGAGCGCCTGCTCACCGCGCTGAACGCCGGGGACGAGCCGGCGGTCCTGGCTCTGCCCTGGACGGAGGAGCCGGAGCGCCTGCTGGGCGCTGGGGAGTGGGCCTTGACCGGGGAGGGCCCGGTGCTGATGCTGCCCCCCCGCAGCGGCGGGATCTGGCGCGTGGGGGAGGCGGAGCCGGCCCAGATGTAGAAGTGCCGCCAGTGGGACGAAAAAGTTCAAACGCCCCCTTGCATTTCCCTGAAAAACATGCTATACTTTTCCCTACGTCCGGGCATAGACCCGCTGAACAAACGATTTGCCCGCTCTGGGCTTTGAAAGGAACGAGAAATGCCATGAAAACTGCTGTTACCGTGATCCAGGTGCTGTGCGGACTGTTTCTGATCGCCGTGGTCCTGCTGCAGTCCGGCAAGAGCGCGGGCCTGTCTGGTGCCATCGCCGGCGGCGCGGATACCTTCCTGTCCAAGAACAAGGCCAAGACTGTGGACGCCAAGCTGGCCAAGTGGACCAAGTGGGTGGCCATCGCCTTTATGCTGCTCACCCTGTCCCTGAGCCTGATCCCCTGACTGTAAAGAGCCCCGCCTGTTTTGAAAACAAAACAGGCGGGGCTTTTTTATAAGATAGACTGGTCGGATCTATGAGCCGGTGCTGTGATGCCGTGCCCGGCGTACTTCCAACACCCGGCTGAGCAGGGCGCCCAGCAGGAGCACGTTGCCGCAGAAGTAGAGCCACACCAGAAGGATGATGAGGGAGGCCAGAGAGCCGTACAGCATGGAGTAGCGGGAGGACAGGCCGATGAACCAAGAGAACAGAAGAGAGCCTGCCACCAGTGAGACGGCGGTGAAGAGGGAACTGAGCAGCAGCTTCCGGCTGCTGCGGAAGCGCCGGGGAGTGCCCAGGCGGTAGATGGCCAGCACCAGCAGCAGGACGAAGCAGAACAGCAGCAGATAGCGGATCCAGAGCCAGAGACTGGACAGGGCGGAGAGGGGGATCAGGCGCAGCAGGGGATGGGGCAGATGGGTCTCCAGCAGATGGAAGAACCAGTCACCGGTGAAGATGACCACCACAGACAGGTAAATGGTGAGCAGGAACAGCAGGGAGAGGATCACGCTGAGGGCGATCCGGCGCAGCCCGCCGGGGTGTTCCAGGCCATACAGCTTATCCATGGCCAGCAGCAGGGCGCGGAGCCCTGCGGAGGCGGACAGGGCGATGGCCACCAGGGCGGCGGCCACGATGGCGGGGGACTGGTTCAGGGAGGCATAGGCCAGATAGTCCTGCATGACAGCCAGGGCCTGGTCGGGCAGGACCTGGTCCAGTCCCGACAGGAGCTGCTCCAGACTCAGGTGGAACAGTCCGATGAAGTAGTTCACGCACATAAGCAGGGGGAACAGGGTCAGGATCAGAAAATAGGACAGGGCGGCGGCCGCCTGCGCCACGCCGCAGCGGCCGTAGGTGCTGAACGCCTCCAGTGTGAAGGAGATGGGCGGAAAGGACAGCAGACGCTTCAAGAGGCACCTCCTCTCGTGTCCAACGGTGTCGAATAAGGGAAAATTGAGAAAAGCCGCCTGCAAAGCAGACGGCTTTTATGGTGCAAACACAGGGCAGGACTCAGGCCAGCTTGTTCAGCTTCAGAGTCAGGCTGCTCTTCTTGTTCGCGGCATTGTTCTTGTGCAGCAGACCCTTGGCAGCAGCCTTGTCGACCGCCTTGACAGCCACCTTGTAAGCGACATCGGCCTCGCTGCGGTTGCCTTCCGCCACCGCGGCTTCAAACTTCTTGATGTCGGTCTTCAGCGCGGACTTAGCGGCCTTGTTCTGCATGGCCTTGGCCTGATTGACCAGAACACGCTTTTTGGCAGACTTAATATTCGGCAAACCAAACACCTCCTCCGATCGAATCGTAAAATGGTGCACAGAAACTCTGTGCAGATATGTATTGTACCATTGGATCTTCAAAAAATCAACTGTTTTTTTAAATTTTTCCCGCTTTTTTGGATAGAATCCCTGGCGCCGCAAAAAATAGGGCAGAAGCGGCAGCTATTCCACTATATCTTGCGGAGGGAGGAGCGGGACATGCGGAACAGAAGGACGGACCTGGCTCTGGAGGCCAGGGAGCTGTGGCAGGAGTCGGCGGAGGAGCGTACCCAGCTGGAGGGGGTGGAGGCCCGGGAGGAGATGAGGGAGGGCATCCCCGTGACCCGGGTCAGCATCCTGGACAGGCGGGGGGAGGAGGCCCTGGGGAAGCCTGTGGGGACTTATGTGACCCTGACCCTGGACGGGCTGGCCAGACGGGAAGAGAATGCTTTCGGCCGGGCGGCCCGGGCGGTAGCGGCAGAGCTGGGGGAGCTGCTGGGCTTCCTTCATCCAGAGGCCCCGGTGCTGGTGGTGGGGCTGGGCAACCGAGCCATCACCCCGGACGCTGTGGGCCCCAAGGTCCACGAGTACACCCTGGTGACCCGGCACCTGGTACGGCAGGTGCCGGAGCACTTCGGGGACCTGAGACCAGTGGCATCCCTGTCTGCCGGCGTGCTGGGGACCACCGGTATGGAGAGCGGGGAACTGGTCCGGGCAGTGTCGGAGCGGCTGCGGCCCGCCTGCGTGATCGCGGTGGACGCGCTGGCCTCCCGGTCCCTAAAACGGGTGTGCCGCACGGTGCAGCTGGCGGATACCGGCATCGCCCCGGGCTCTGGGGTGGGCAACCACCGGGCGGCGCTGGACCGGGCTTCCCTGGGGGTGCCGGTGATTGCGGTGGGGGTGCCCACCGTGGTGGACGGGGCCACCCTGGCCGCCGATCTGCTGGGTACGGAGGAGCTGCCTCCCCTGGGGGAGGGGAGGGACTTGATGGTCACGCCCAAGGATATCGACAGCCAGGTGGCGGACCTGTCCAAGGTGATCGGGTACGGCATTGACCTGGCTTTACAGCCGAGCCTCACCCTGGAAGACCTGGATCTGCTGTTGAGCTGAGGGAGGAGCCGCTGCCAAATGGGAAGAAAGGGAGGTCCCGACAGAGGGGCGGCTCCCAGAGCCGCCCTTCAGGCCTTCCCCCCACCGGGGGGAAGGTGGCGCGGCGTATGCCGCGACGGATGAGGGGTCTTTCTTTTCCCGTCTCAGTCATGATTTGTCAGAGGGATTCCACCCTGCGGGGCGGAATCCCTTTTGTGGCATCCTGAGACGGAGGCGGGCCTGTACTCCTTATTTCTAATGGTTTCTTCCCGAAACGCCCCTGCCGTGGACCTTCCCCACATAGGACCAAAACACCCCCAGCCAGGACCGGAACAGAGCCGGTCCTGGCTGGGGGCTTTTTAAGAAGAAATTTCCCCGGGGATGACCACAGTCTCCCGGTAGTACTGGGCCTGGAGGAACTGCTGGTAGAACCGGGCCTCCTCCGGGACGAGAGCATCTGTGAGGATGCCGCCGCTCAGGAAGAGCCCCCGAGTATGGATCAAGGGGGAGATGGCCTCCAGCTGGCGGGACAGCTCCATGAAGCCGGGGCCCTCCCAGCCGCACAGCTCAAATACCTTGTTCATCAGAAAGCAGGGAGAGAAGTCGCTGCCCTCCCCGGTGAAGCTGCTGCCCAGCGCCTCACGGGCGGCGGAGTTGGCCCAGATAAGGTAGGGGGTGGAGTAGTACTCCCGGAAGCCGGAGAGCTGAGACAGGTCGAAGCCGGCCCCGATCTCGGTGTACCCCGTATTGCCGTTGCCCATCCAGGGCTTGTGGTCCCCAAAAAGGACCAGCACAAAGGGCTCGGGCCGGGCATTCAGCTCCCGGGTCAGCCGCTCCATGGCGGCCAGGGTGCTGGAGACATTGGACATATAGTTGTTGAGCATGTTGCAGGTCTCCGCCGACCAGCCGGTGTCCCCAGGGGACAGGAAGACCTCCTGGGCGGAGGCGGTCTCATAGGGGCCGTGGTTCTGATAGCTGACGGAGAAGGAGAACCAGGGGCCCGGTTCCCGCAGCCCGTCCAGAATACCGTCCACCAGCGCCTCGTCGGAGCGCATCACGGCATCCACCGGGTCCACCAGCGCCCCGTAGTAGTTCTCGGTGAACCAGCTCTCCTCAAAGCCCAGGTACTCGTTGACATTCTGGCGGTTGTAGAACCAGCTGTAGCCGGGGTGGTGAAAAAGGGTGTGATAGCCCTGCTCCCGGAAATACCAGACATAGGAGTCAGTGGGCTTGCGGAAGTCCTCGTGCTGAGTGTAGCCGGTAAGAAAGCCCCACTCGCTGTCCACCGTGCCGCCCGCGAAGATATTGGTCAGCAGGTCGCCGGAGACGGACTGCTCCTCAAGGTCGTGGAGCGGGGCATAGACCGCCTGGACGGCGGGCTGCTCCGCCAGGGCGGGGAAGTCGGTCAGGTCACAGAAGGCCTCCAGCATCACCCCGACCACGTTGACCCGGCGGTCCGCCGGGATGTCCTGGTCTGGATACCGGGCGAGCAGGGAGGCGGCCTCCTCCGGGTCGTAGTCCTCCGGCGGGGTGGGGAACATGTCCTGCACGCTGTACAGAAAGGGGTAGAGGCAGCCCCGGGAGACAAAGACCTCCACATCCGACCAGGGGGTGATATGGGTGTCGTTGGCGGTGCGGTCATACAGGCTCTGGTCGCAGTAGAGGGCCGCATAGGACACCGCCAGCAGGGCGGCGGAGGAGCACAGGCAGAACCAGCGAAGGGGGCCCCGGCCTATCCCGCGGGGCAGAAGGAAAACGGAGAACAGGAGACCCAGGATCAGGCAGGCCGCACACAGCCACACCAGCCAGGTCAGGTCCAACTGATAGTGTCCCACGATCCCCCCCGCCTCAGTGACCAGGCGCAGGTCGGCGGCCAGCAGAGGGTCCCCTCGCAGGCGGATCTTGAAGTAATTCACCAGGGCCAGTCCCACACAGGGGAGGAAGCTGCCCAGAAAAGCTGCCCAGGCCCGGCGGGTAAGAAAATAGAAGAACCAGATGAGCAGGATGGGCGGCAGGACATTGAGGAGCAGGAGCATGGGCTCCAACAGGAAATAGGACAGGAACAGGTCCGTGCTGTTCAGTTTGAGATAGGCGGTGGCGGCGAGCATCAGCGTCAGGACGCCGACACAGAAGCCCAGCCCTGTCAGGGCAAATGCCAGCCAGACGTGGTGCCAGCGGAGCAGTTTGGGCTGGGTCCCTGGGGGAGCCAGCAGAACAGCGCGCAGCCGAGTCATTCAGATCACCTCATGCGGGATGGGGGACGCGGCCCCATAATGGAGCAGTATATCACAGCGGACCGGAAAAAGAAACAGCGGATTTCCCAGGCGATCCAGCCCGATGCCCGGGCAGCCGCCCCCTGCGTGGAATGCGGGGCCCAAGAGACGGGAAGGGGCGGCGGCTCCAAGCATCCCGTGGGGGGCCCAGACCCGCCCCGCAAACTCCCGTCTTGCCTCTGCTGCCGTTCCAGTGGTATAATGTTTCCCGACCTATCACAGATACGGGACTATGTCCCGGGGAAAGGGTGTCGCTTATGGGTCTCAGAGGTATTTTTGATCCGGAAAACGGCTTTTTCCGCACACTCTCCCGCATGGTGGACGTGGTGGGGCTCAGCCTTTTATGGGTGGCGCTCTCCCTCCCTCTGGTCACCTTCGGCCCGGCCTGTGCCGCCCTGTACCACACGGTGACCCACTGTGTGGCCTGCCAGGGGGACAGCACCTACCTCACCTTCTTCCGCTCCTTCCGGGCCAATCTCCGGGTGGGCATCCCCGCCGGCCTGCTGGTCCTGGCCGCGGGCGCCCTGCTCCTCCAGGGGTACCAGATCATGGTCCTGGCGGCCAATTCCGTGGGCGGCGGCGCCCTGGCCATGTACGGCTGCTACTGCGCGGCCCTCATCGTCCCCGCCGGCGTGTCCTGCTGGGCCTTCCCTCTGCTGTCCCGCTTCCAGATGGGGCTGGGACACCTGCTGGTCACCTCCTTTCAGGTGACCCTGCGCCACCTGCCCCAGACCCTGCTCCTGATCCTGCTCCTGTTCGTCACGGTGTGGACCACAGCCGGCTTCTTCCCGCTGGCCGTCTTCACCCCTGCTCTCAACGCACTGCTTGCCTCCCTGCCTGCGGAGCGTGTCATCCGCCGGTATCTCCCGGAGGAGGAGAATGGGGGAGAGGAGGAGCTGTGACCCCTCTTCCCGCCTCTCATCCGACGGCAAACGGGCGGGGACACCATTCCCGGTGTCCCCGCCCGCTTTTTTCACTGCCCGAGCGCCCCCGTGGCCGGAGGGGAGAGGACCGCTCCCACCCTGGCCGCCAGCTGGGCATGGCCCGCCTGGGTCAGGTGCATGTGGTCCACTCGATTCAGCTCACAGCCCTCCCCGTCCAGGAAACGCGCGCCCAGCCTGGCTGCCAGCCGGCGGTAGTGCTCCGCCAGCTGACGGGACTTCTCCGCGCATCCCCGGCCCATGGCAGCGGCCACGGGGGAGTGCTCCACCTCCGGACGAATGGCGGGAGGCGCCACGATCAGCAGATCGGGTCCCCCGGGTCCCCAGCAGTCCTCTGACATGGCCTGCCGGGCCAGCCGCTCCATCCCACGGGCGATCTCCTCCGCCGAGAGGCCGAAGCGCTCCTTGGTGTCGTTGGTACCCAGCATCAGGATCAGCAGGGAGACCGGGGCATGGCTCAGCAGGCAGGGACGCAGATAGGAAATGGCGTCCAGCCCTGGCTCCAGGGGATCGGGGAATACCGTGGTCCGCCCGCACAGTCCCTCCTCGATCACCAGATATTCCTCTCCCAGGGCGCGCTGGAGCAGACAGGGCCAGCGTTCCGCCTCGCTGAACCGGCCTCCGCAGAGGGTTTCCCCCTCCTGAGCTCCACAGTAGCCGTGAGTATTGGAGTCGCCCAGACAGATAACATGGCGCTTCATGATATTTCAGTCCTCCGTTTTGTTTATTTTTTTGTACCTATAACCTATCAGTTTTCCTGAAATTGTCAAGGTTTTGTTTCAATTTGGGTCTAACTCCACGTTAAAAATTTTCTTTTTTCGCAATTTGTGAAAATTTTTTCATTCCGTCTTGACAAGCTCGGTGATTTCCTATAAAATTTTCTTAACCCAATCGGCAATTATTTGTGAAAAATGATTCACAAGGAGGACAATGAAATGAAATTCAAAAAAGTAGCAGCTCTTGTCTTGGCTTCCGCCATGACGCTGGGCCTGGCTGCCTGCGGCAACGGCAACAGCTCCACCCCCAGTCAGTCCAGCGGCGGTGCCTCTTCGTCGGGCACCACCTCCAGCAGCGCCACTGAGATCAGCCTGTGGTCCTTCAACATCGGCGGCTTCACCGAGGCATCTAACTGGGATTCCCTGATCGCCGCCTTCAACGAGGCCAACCCCGACATCAAGGTCACCGTCACCCCCATCAACTATCAGGACGGCGACCAGAAGCTCACCTCCGCCATCACCTCCGGCAGCGGCCCCGACATCATCTTTGAGGGCCCCGAGCGCATCGTGGGCAACTACGCCCGTGAGGGCCTGATGGTGGACCTGGGCGACGTGTGGGGCGATGCCTCCGCGGATATTGGCGAGAATATTTCCAGCGTCTGCCAGCTGGACGGGACCTACTACATGTACCCCCTGAGCGCGGCCGCCCACTGCATGGCCATCAACTACGAGGTCTTTGAGGCTGCCGGCGCCCTGCAGTACATCGATGAGGAGACCCGCACCTGGACCACCGAGGGCTTCGAGGCCGCCATGGCTGCCATCAAGACTGCCATCGACAACGGCACCGTCACCGTGGCCACCCCCGGCATCGTCTACTGCGGCGCCCAGGGCGGTGACCAGGGTACCCGCGCCCTGGTGAACAACCTGTACTCCGACTACTATGTCACCGAGGACGGCACTTCCTACAATGCCAACAGCGCCAACAATGTGAAGGCTCTGACCCTGCTGCAGAACATGGTGAACGCCGGCTCTCTGTCCGCCAACGCCAGCTACGCCGCTGCCGATGAGCTTCAGGCTTTCGCCAACCAGACCTGTGCGGTCAGCTTCTGCTGGAACTTCTCCAACTACAGCCAGTACGCGGACCAGACCCAGTTCACCCCCTTCGCCATGGCGTTCCCCTCTGACGATGGCACCCCCGAGCTGGAGATGGCCGGCCCCTACGGCTTCGGTATCTTCGACAACAAGGACCAGGCTAAGATCGACGCCGCCAAGAAGTTCATCGACTTTGTCTGCAACGATGCCACCGCCGGTGTGGAGGCTGTGAAGACCTCCAGCTTCTTCCCCGTGCACTCCGACTGGGGCGATGTCTACGCCGACGCTGAGGATGCCGACCTGCGCGCTCCCTTCGCCCTGATGAGCAACTATCTGGGCCGCTACTACAACCTGACCGGCGGCTGGACCGAGCAGCGCGCCCTGTGGTGGCCCATGCTCGCTGAGATCCTGACCACCGGCGCTGACGTTCAGATCGCTGCCGACAACTTCGTGTCTCAGGCGAACGCCAACATCGGCTGACCTCCTGCGGAAGCACGTATCCTGTTCCATGCGATCCTGTGCCCGCTCCCTGAATGAGAGGGGGCGGGCACTGTGTATCTTCCGTCCTCCCCGGGGGAGGGCAGGCAAATTCTTGTCAAAGAGGGGGAAATCTTATGGCTCAGAACACTCCTGCTCCGGCTGCCGGACAGAAGCCTAAAAAAGTCAAGAAAAGCGCTACCTCCGGTATGAGCCGCGCGCTGGTGCGGCGGGAGACCACCTCGGCCTACCTGTTCCTGCTGCCCAGCCTGATCTTCTTTGTGACCTTCGTGGTCGTCCCCATGTTCATCTGTGTGTATTACAGCTTTACCGACTACGGACTGGGCGGCGTCAAGGGCTTCGCCGGCCTGTCCAACTACATCAAGCTGTTCCAGGACCCCATCTTCCACCGCGGCTTTCTGAACACGGTGCTCATGGTGGTGGTGGCGGTGCCCAGCGTCACCGCATTCTCCCTGTGGGTGAGCTCCGCCATCTACAAGATGCACTCCATTCCCCGCTCCTTCTTCCGATGTGTGTTCTACCTGCCGGTGGTCACCGGCTCGGTGGCCATCACCGTGGTGTGGAAGTGGATCCTGGACCCCTACAACGGCATCCTCAATCAGGTGGCCGGCACCTCCAGCTTTGACTGGCTGGGCAATCCAAAAACCGCCATCTGGTTTATCATCCTGATCCTGTTCACCACCTCCATCGGTCAGCCCATCGTGCTGTATGTGGCGGCTCTGGGCAATGTGGACAACTCCATTATCGAGGCAGCCGAGGTGGACGGCGCCACCAAGTTTCAGGTGTTCTGGAAGATCAAATGGCCCTCCATCATGCCCACTACCCTGTATGTGCTGGTCATCACCACCATCAACACCTTCCAGTGCTTCGCGCTGATCCAGCTGCTGACCAAGGGCGGCCCGCTGAACTCCACCATGACCATCATGTACCAGGTCTACGACACCGCGTACCGGCTCAACGACCTGGGCTATGCCTGTGCCATCGGCGTGGTTCTGGCCCTCATCATCGCCATTTTCTCCGCCATCCAGTTCAAAGTGGCGAAGACTGACAATTAAGGAGGGGCGAGAACATGAAAAAAACCACTGATCTGAGCGGCACCTCCAAGGGGTATAAGGTTTTCTCCGTGGCCATCCTGGTGGTCATGGTGATCTTCTTCCTGTTCCCTCTGTACTGGATCGTCACCGGCTCCTTCAAGAACAAGCTGGAGATCACGGCCCGGACGCCCATCTGGTTCCCCATCGAACCCACGGTGGAAAACTACGCCCGGCTGTTTGACAACCCCGCCTTCCTGTGGCTGTTCAACATCATCTTCATTTCGGCGGCGGCTATGATCCTGACCTGTCTCACCGCCTCCCTGGCGGGCTACGCCCTGGGCAAGAAGCGCTTCATCGGCCGGGGCGTCCTGTTCACCATCATCATCTGCGCCATGGCCCTGCCCAAGCAGGTCATCGTCATCCCTCTGGCCCAGGAGATGACCAACTTCTTCCATCTGAACGATACCCTTTGGGCCGTCATCCTGCCCACGGTGGGCTGGCCCTTCGGCGTATTCCTGATGAAGCAGTTCTCCGAGACCATCCCGACAGAGATCCTGGAGGCGGCCCGGGTGGACGGCGCGGGTGAGCTGCGCACCTTCATCACCGTGGTCTTCCCTATGATCAAGCCCGGTATCGGCGCGCTGGCAATCTTCACCTTCGTCAACACCTGGAACGACTACTTCCTCCAGCTGGTCATGCTCACCAGCAAGGAGAGCTGGACCCTGCCGCTGGCCATCGCCAACCTTCAGGGCGAGATGTCCACTGACTTCGGCCTGATCATGGCGGGCGCGGCGCTGGCCTCCATTCCCATCATCATCGTATTCGTGGCCTTCCAGAAGTACTTCACCCAGGGTATCGCCATGGGTGCGGTCAAGGGCTGATCCTAAAAAACTTTAAATCTTTGCAAATTATATTGGAGTGATCGATTTATGCGCGATTTCAGCAAATATCAGGGCGTCATCCCGGCATTCTACGCATGCTATGACGATTTGGGCGCCGTCAGCGCCACCAAGGTGCGGGAGCTCACCCGCTATCTGATCGGCAAGGGCGTGAAGGGCCTGTATGTGGGCGGCTCCTCCGGCGAGTGCATCTACCAGAGCGTGGAGGAGCGCAAGCTGGTCCTGGAGAATGTGATGGCCGAGGCCAGAGGCAAGGTCACCATCATCGCCCACGTGGCCTGCAACAACACCTCTGACAGCCAGGCCCTGGCCGCCCACGCGGAGAGCCTGGGGGTGGACGCTATCGCCGCCATTCCACCCATTTACTTCCACCTGCCTGACTACGCTATCGCCAAGTACTGGAACGACATCTCCGCCGCCGCCCCGAACACGGATTTCGTCATCTACAACATCCCCCAGCTGGCCGGTGTGGCCCTGAACGGCTCCCTGCTCAAGGAGATGCTGAAGAATCCCCGGGTCATCGGCGTAAAGAACTCCTCCATGCCTGTCCAGGACATTCAGATGTGGAAGGACGAGGGCTGCATCGTATTCAACGGCCCCGATGAGCAGTTCCTGTCCGGCCTGGCGGCGGGCGCCATCGGCGGCATCGGCGGCACCTATGCCGTCATGCCCGAGCTGTATCTGAAGATCTATGAGCTGTACGGCAAGGGTGAGATGGAGACCGCCCGCCAGATCCAGAACGAGGCCTGCCGCATCATTTACAAGATGTGTACCGCCAAGGGCAACCTGTACGCGGTCCAGAAGGCCATCATCCGTCTCCAGGGCGGCCCCGACGCGGGCAGCGTCCGCCTGCCCATGCCCCCTCTGGCCGACGGAGACGCATCCATCGTGCGGGAAGCGGCAGGGATGATCTCGGCTGCCATCGGGAAGTACTGCTGATCTAACGAGACCAGGGCCGTGGGACTACTCCATTCTTCATAGTCCTCGGACCCATAAAAAAGGAGGAAGAAAAGACCGCCGGCCGGCGGTGCGGCAGTGTGGAGACCTGTCGTAAGCCCCGGGATGGACAGCCCGCCCGGGGGAGGGGCCTGCTGCGGAGGCAGAGGTCTCACGGCCAGAAGCCATGTCAACTGTCAGTCTGAAGAACATCTACAAGATCTATGACAACTCGGTCACCGCAGTGAGCGACTTCAACCTGGAGATCGCGGACAAGGAGTTCATCGTGCTGGTGGGCCCCTCCGGCTGCGGCAAGTCCACCACCCTGCGGATGGTGGCGGGCCTGGAGGAGATCAGCAAGGGAGAGCTGTACATCGACGGCAAGCTGGTCAACGACGTGGAGCCCAAAGACCGGGACATCGCGATGGTGTTCCAGAGCTACGCACTGTATCCCCACATGACGGTGCGGGAGAACATGGAATTCCCCCTGAAGCTGAAGAAAGTGCCCAAGGAGGAGATCCAGCAGCGGGTGGACCAGGCGGCGGAGATCCTGGGCATCACCCAGTATCTGGACCGGAAGCCCAAGGCGCTGTCCGGCGGCCAGCGGCAGCGTGTGGCCATCGGGCGAGCCATTGTCCGGGAGCCCAAGGTGCTGCTGATGGATGAGCCCCTGTCCAACCTGGACGCCAAGCTGCGCAACCAGATGCGTGCGGAGATCATCAAGCTGCGGCAGCGGATCAACACCACCTTCGTGTACGTGACCCACGACCAGACAGAGGCCATGACCCTGGGCGACCGGATCGTGATCATGAAGGACGGCTTTGTGCAGCAGATCGGCACCCCCCAGGAGGTCTTTGAGAAGCCCATCAACATCTTCGTGGCCGGCTTCATCGGTACGCCCCAGATGAACTTCTTCAACGCCCGCCTGGAGAAGAAGGGCGGCGACTACTCAGTGGAGTATGCCGGGGCGAGCTTCCCGCTGGACGGGGAGATGAGCGCCAAGCTGGCCGGGAAGGGACAGCAGAGCGCCGACGTGATCCTGGGCGTGCGTCCGGAGCACATCGCGGTGCAGAAGGACCCCTCCGCCTCCGCCATCGAGGCATCCATCGAGGTGTCCGAGCTGATGGGCAGCGAGCTGTACCTCCACGCCACCGTGGAGGGCGGCCAGGAGGTGGTCATCCGCACCCCCACCGTAGAACTGCCGGCGGAGTACCGGGGCGGCGTGCCCTATGGCACCAAGCTCCGCTTCACCTTCTCCCCCAGCCTCATCCATCTCTTCGACCCCGAATCTGAGAAGAGCCTGCTCGTCTGAATCGAGGAACAGAAGTAGGAAGACACGGATAAGCACCCGGTGCGGCCCCCGTCCGATCATGCGGACGGGGACCGCGCCTTTTTGCAGAGGGCCCCAACACCCGCCCACCTCCGGACGGGACCGTGCCCGTTCCAGCCTCCCTGTTCCGGCGCTGACGAGCCGGAGCAGGGAGGCTTTGCGCCCGGGCGGACATGTTTGGCGGGCCTTTGTCCGGATATACCATATTTTCCCATAGTTTTCGGTATTTTTAACAAAGTCATAGGGCGGCCTGCGTGCTCTCCCCGGCAGCCCCGGCGGCCAGTCTGGATTTTGATGCAGCTCATCCGTCTTTTTTGCATTATAATTTTTGCGCTCCTTTGTTTTTAATGGATTTGGCGGTAAAAATCCGTCATTTTCGTTAAAATATGAATTATTTATTTTCCCATCTTGCGTATCAATTTTTAAAGGACTATAATAGCATCACTTCGCTAACTCAATAAAGTACCTGGTGCCAGAGAAAACAAATTTCTAGGAGTGGTCAACAATGTCCTTTCAGAACGCTTACCTTAATTCCGTGATGGATGATCTGCGGGCCCGCTACGCCCACGAGCCCGAGTACCTCCAGGCTGTGGAGGAATTTCTGGAGCCCCTTTCCCCTGTGATCGATTCCGACCCCCGCTATGAGCAGCAGAACATCGTGGGCCGCATGGCCGAGCCGGAGCGCCTGATCTGCTTCCCGGTGTCCTGGGTGGACGATCAGGGCAAGACCCGCCTGAATCACGGTTTCCGGGTGCAGCACAGCTCCGCCCTGGGCCCCTATAAGGGGGGGCTGCGATTCCATCCCTCTGTCAACCAGTCTGTCATGAAATTCCTGGCCTTTGAGCAGACTTTTAAGGACTGTCTGACCACCCTCCCCATGGGCGGCGGCAAGGGCGGGTCCGACTTCGACCCAAAGGGTAAGTCCGACGGCGAGGTCATGCGGTTCTGCCAGGCCTTTATGAATGAGCTCTACCGCCACATCGGTGAGAACACCGACGTCCCTGCGGGTGACATCGGTGTGGGCTGCCGGGAGATCGGCTACCTCTTCGGACAGTACAAGAAGCTGAAGAACCAGTGGACCGGCGCCATCACCGGAAAGAGTCTGGCCTCCGGCGGCTCCCTCACCCGCACCGAGGCCACCGGCTTCGGCCTGTGCTACTTCGGCGCCGCCTATCTGGCCGACCACGGCCAGTCCTTCCAGGGGAAGAAGGTCATCATCTCCGGCTCGGGCAATGTGGCCACCTACGCCAATCAGAAGTGCACCGAGATGGGAGCCACCGTGGTGGCCATGAGCGACTCCAACGGCTATGTGGTGGACGAGAACGGCATCGACTTCCGCATCATCCAGCAGATCAAGGAGCAGAAGCGGGAGCGCATCAGCACCTATCCCAACTATGTCCCCACTGCCAAATACGTGGAGGGCTGTGCCGGCATCTGGTCCGTCCCCTGCGACATCGCCATGCCCTGCGCCACCCAGAACGAGATCGACACCGACTCCGCCAAACTGCTGGTGTCCAACGGCTGTAAGGCCGTCTTTGAGGGCTCCAACATGCCCTGTACTCCCGAGGCCATCCAGGCCATCAAAGCCTCCGGCCTCCTCTACTCCCCCTCCAAGGCTTCCAACGCCGGCGGCGTGGCTGTCTCCGGTCTGGAGATGAGCCAGAACAGCGAGCGCCTGTACTGGACCTTTGAGGCGGTGGACGCCAAGCTGAAGGAGATCATGGAGAACATCTACCGCCAGTGCGCCGACACCGCAGCTAAGTACGGCCAGGAGGGCGACATCCAGGCCGGCGCCAATATCGTCAGCTTCCTGAAGGTGGCCGACGCCATGCTGTGGCAGGGCGTGTATTGACCGCTCCGTCTGAGCTCCTATCAGAATGCGTCCCCGGGACAGAAACTGTCCCGGGGACGCATCAGCTTGTGGAAAAAGCCTGGCAGAGTTCGCGCCCGCAGATGCGAACCAAGTTCTGAGCTGTTTTTCCCGGCGACATGTGCGTCGGGAAAAACACTGCTCAGGCTGCAGGTGCAGGCATACTGTCGAAAAAACGGCCAGCCGAAGGACTCGGAGGGAAAGATACTGTGAAAGAAAACCTTCAAGGTTGTCTTTCACATGCAATCAAACCACTTTTCAGAACGTTAAAACGTTCTGAAAAGTGCTCTCAGCTCGTCGAAAATGCTTTGTCGACAAGCTGAGGGTTTGCCCGCCTGCGGCGGACAGACCCTGCGCGCAGCACTGCTGCTTTCTCGAAAAAGTGACTTTTCCACTTTTCGACAGTTTCACGCGCCCCCGGGACAGTTTCTGTCCCGGGGGCGCGTTGATATGCCGGGGTGTGGGCCCGATGCCAGTCCCCCTTTATTTCAGACCAGGCGGCATGATCCGCAGGGCGTAGGTCATGCTCTGGCAGGGGATCTCCAGGTAGTCGCAGACCTTCCAGTTGAGGTACACCTGGCCGTCCCGCTCCACAGTGGGGCCGAAGGTCATCTCCTCTGCTCCATCCACCACCAGCTCCTCAGTCCCTACGGTGAGCACCGCGGTGTGGCCCCGGTAGGTGATGGTCACCGTCCCGGCCTCACGGTCCCAATGACAGCCGGCTCCCAGCCGGCTGCATAGCTCCGCCGCCGGCACCTGGTCGTCAGCGCTCCAGCCGGGGTAGTAGAGGACGAAGGGCCGCAGGCTCTCGTCCAGCTCCGCCGGGACGGGCCCGCTGCTGTCCACCGGGTACTCCAGGTCCCCCAGGATCACCGACTCCACCTGGTCCAGATCCACCACCCGGTCAAAGAAGCCGATGGTGGTCTCGGTGATGGTGCGCTGGCCCTCCGGGGCATCGTCATACTCCGGACGGGTACCCCACCCGGCCTTCAGGTCGCCGGGGGTGTAAATGGTGCCGTCCTTCAGCTTCAGGAAGAACTCCCCCTGGAGGAAGGTGTCCCAGGACTCCTCCCACTCCCCATAAGAGTAGACCAGCTTGTAGCTCAGGGGGCCGAACTCCAGCAGGTGGACGGTGGCGCTCCGGTCCCACTCCGGATTGAGGAGGATCTTGCGCTCCGGCTCCACCGTCACGGCGCCCATGGAGCCCACCTCCGGCAGACGGATGGCATACTTCGGTCCCATGCAGTCCACCCCGATCCACAGGGTGTCCAGTCCCTCCTCCATCTCGTTGGGGTCGAATTCCACCCGGAGCTGGGTGGTCACGCTCCGGTCGGTGCGCAGGCTGATGTCTTCCCAATAGCTGTAGCTGTGTTCACCCTCCAGTTTGGGGGAGGCGTTGCAGTACCGCCAGGACAGCTGTTCCCCCGCGTAGTCGGCGCTGGCCAGCCATACGTCTCCGGGATCAAAGGTGGACTCAGGGGCATCATAGCGCTCCCATGGGCTCATCTGGGCCCCCTCCATCAGCCAGGCCGCCCCCTCGTCGGTGAGGGCCTCCAGGGTCACCTGGGCTACCAGGCCGTACTGGTCCACCACGGCGCTGTCCAGGGTCAGGCGGAATTTCCCGTCCGACACGCTCTCGCCCCCCTGGATATAGGGCTCCACCACGCTCAGGTCGCCCTTGAAATACCGCTCCAAAAATCCGCTGTTCACTGCCAGGGCGGTGCCCATCAGCAGTGCTGCCGCCAGGGCCGCTACCCCCGCAGCACGTATCCTGTGCTTCATCGGTCTGCTCCTTTCCGTCTGCCCCTCCGCCAGCACCCGCTCCATCAGCTCGGGCGCAGGACGGATCTGCTCCATCATCTGCTTGTATTCTCTTCGATCCATGCTATCCCTCCTCCAGCAGCACCCGCAGCCTGTCTCTGCCCCGCATCAGCTGGGACCGCACCGTGGCCGGGCTCCGGTCCAGCAGCCGGGCGATCTCCTCCGTGGTCATGTCCTCGTAGTAGTAGAGGTGGAGCACCGTGCGGTACTTGTCCGGCAGGCGGCGCAGCTCCTCCCAGAGCGCCTCTCCCTCCGGGGAGGGGGCCTCCAGCGTCTCACTGAGGGGCTCCGTCCGCCGCCGCCAGGGCGCCGCATGAAGCTTTTTGGCGCAGTTGATAGTGACCCGCAGCAGCCAGGCCTTCCGGTGCTCCTCCGAGGTGAACTGGGGGTCGCTGCGGAGGTAGCGGAGAAAGACCTCCTGGTACACATCCTCAGCGTCTGCGGTGTTCCCCGTCCGGGCAAAGGCAAGGCGATAGACCATGTCAGAGTAGCGGCGGACCGTCTCCTCCGCCTGGCTCGTCCGGTCCATGTCATCCCCCTCCTTTCACCTCAAACACCCCACAGCGGGGCAAAATGTTGCAGGGATCAAAAAATTTTTGCGCGGCCCCTGAACCGGACCTGCGCAGGGGCACACAGTGGGTGTCTGCCTCATAGAAGCGGGACGGGAGAAGAAAGACCCCTCATCCGTCACGGCTTCACCGTGCCACCTCCCCCCAGAGGGGGGAAGGCTTTGGGGGCGGTCCGCACCTTTCCTCTTTTGTGATCTCCTCATTTATGGTATATATATATCAGGAAAAATGGAAGGGCCGGCGGCCGGGCCCCATCTGTAAGAAACTTGTAAGACTTCCCCCAGCTTTTTTGTAAGAAATCTCTGCTATCCTGTTCCCAGGCAAACCGAGAGAGGAGCTGCGCTATGGACACAAAGGAGACCGTCCTGGTGGTGGATGACGACCGGGAGATCGTGGGGGCCATCGCCCTGGCCCTGGAAAAGGAGGGCTACCGGGTGCTGCGTGCCTATGACGGCATGGAGGCCCTGGACCACGCCCTGGACCCGGAGCTGCGGCTGATCCTGATGGATGTGATGATGCCCCGCCTGGACGGCCTCTCCGCCGTCCTCCGCATCCGGGAACGGCGCAACCTGCCCATCATTGTCCTGTCCGCCAAGAGCGAGGAGAGCGACAAGGTGCTGGGACTGTCCATGGGGGCGGATGACTATGTGACCAAGCCCTTCTCCACCCAGGAGCTGGTGGCCCGGGTGCGCAGCCAGCTGCGGCGGTACACCCGGCTTGGGGATGTGAACGCCTCCGCCAGAGACCGGCGCATCGTCAGCGGCCGGCTGTCCTACGACCCGGACAGCCGGGTCCTGACGGCGGACGGGGACGAGGTGAAGCTCACCGCAACGGAGCTGGGCATCCTGGACCTGCTGATGTGCAACTTGGGCCGGGTCTTTCCTGCGGAGGAGATCTACCGCCGGGTCTGGGGGGAGGAGGCCTACGCCTCGGAGAACACAGTGATGGTGCACATCCGCCGGATCAGGGAGAAGATCGAGCTCAACCCTCGGGAGCCGGACTATTTGAAGGTGGTGTGGGGAATTGGTTATAAAATGGAAAAACATCCTTAACAGAGGCAACAAGACAGACAGGGCCCCGGCACCGGCGGCGTGCCCGGCGGGGGGCCGCCTGCGGGCGGCGGCGGGGCTGACGGCTTTCCTGCTGGGGATCAGCCTCCTGCTGGCCGGCGGATTGGGCCAGTACGGCTGGTGGTCCACGGAGCTGGGCGCCCGGTGGGCCAGGGACAGCCTGGAGGAGGACTGGCAGGACACCGCCGCCTTCCGAACTATCATCTGCAACTGGCTGGACGCCTGTCTCACCGCGGGGACCTGGGAGTACACCTCCGGAGGCGACTACGGGAAGGAGCTCCTGGATGGCCTGGAGGGGGACAAGAACCTGCTCTACGCCGTGGCGCGGCGGGGCAGTGTCCTGTACACCAACACCTCGGACGGCGGCTTCCTCTCCTCCGGCCAGCCGCCGGAGGGGTACCGCTTCGCGCTGCGCTGTGAGGACGGAATGGTGTCCATTACCCAGGACGGCCGGGAACTGGATGTATATGGGGACGGCTGGTACACCGAGGACGACCTGTGGTTCGTCCCAGGCTATGAGAACTTCCCCATGGATGCGGATGCCAGAAACATCCAGGTCTATCTGGCCGCGGCGTCAGATCCAAAGCCTATGGTCTACGGGAATTATCTGGGCTCCGGCGCGGATATCTGCACCTCCCAGCTCTATGACCTGGTCCAGAACCTGGCGCAGTACCGCCGGGAGCTGCTGACAGAGTGGGGGATGCTGGGGGGCGGTGCGCTGCTGCTGGCCCTGGCTCTGGTCCTGCGCCGGGACAAGGCCAGGGCGGACCGCTTCCTGGCCCGGGGGACCGGCCGGATCTGGTTCGAGGTCAAGGTGCTCCTGGCCCTTCTGGCGCTGCTCCTCCTCCCCTGGGGGGAGTTGAGCAGTTGGTCCTCCGAAACACCCGTCGCGTCCTATACAGCGGCCTCTTCCACCGCCAGCAGCGGCTCCGCACAGTGGGACACGGGGGCCGTCGCCCTCTATTCTTACAGCGGGGATGTGGTTCAGTCCCAGGCAGAGACCCATGTGTATGGAACGGGGGAAGGGCCGGACGTGCTCTTCGATTTCCTTCAGGCGCTGGGCACCCGTCCCGCCGCCGCTGTTCTGGCCTTCCTGGCTCTGTACCTGCTGGTATTCAACGACCTGCGGTACAACAGGCAGGCATGGCGGCACGGAGTGCTGGGGATGCTGGCCGCCCGGGAGCTGGAGCTCCCTGTCCAGAAGCGGCTCAGCCGCTCCGCCGGCCTGGTCTCCCTGTCCTGTCTGCTGCTGAACTGCGTCACAGCCGGTCTGCTGATCTGGTGCTCCAGCTGGTCCTGGGGCTCCGTCCGGCTGGAGACGGCCTGGCTCCTCTGTCTGCCGCCCCTTCTGCTCGCTGCTGTGACAGCGGCATTCCTGTTCCGCCAGCGCCGGCTGTGGGGGGATCTGGGGGCGCTCACCGGTCAGATCGCCGCCGTCCGGGCGGGGGAGCTGGCCCGCCCCCTGGAACTGCCCCGGGACCACGACCTGTCCCAGGCGGCGGATGACCTGAACCACATCCAGCAGGGGCTCCAGGCCGCCATGGAGGAGCGCACCCGCAGCGAGCGGATGAAGGTGGAGCTGGTCACCAATGTGTCCCATGACCTGAAGACCCCCCTCACCTCTATTATCAGTTATGCCGAGCTGCTGGAGCAGGAACATCTGGAGCCCCCTGCCGGGGAGTATGTGACCATCCTCTCCCAAAAGGCCCAGCGGCTGAAGGGGATGGTGCAGGATGTGTTCGAGGTGAGCAAGGCGGCCTCCGGCCAGCTGCCGGTGAGCCTCAAACGGCTGGACCTGGCCCGCCTGCTCCGCCAGACCCTGGCGGATATGGACCAGCCCATCCAGGAGAGCGGGCTGCAGCTGCGCACCCAGCTCCCCGACCACTCGGTGCTCATCCAGGGGGACAGTGACCGCCTCTACCGGGTGTTCCAGAATCTGCTGGGCAACGCCTTGAAATACTCCCTGGCCGGTTCCCGGGTGTACCTGACCCTCACGGTGGAGGAGGGACAGGCGGTGGCCGCCCTGCGCAACACCTCTGCCGCAGAACTCCGTCCCGGCCTGGACTACACCCAGCGCTTCGTCCGGGGGGACGAGAGCCGTACCGACGGCGGCAGCGGGCTGGGCCTGTCCATTGCCTCCAGCTTTGTCCAGGCCTGCGGCGGTCAGTTCCAGGTAGAGACCCAGGCCGACCTCTTCACCGCCCTGGTCTCCTTCCCCTTGGACGCCTCCCCGTCCGATCCCAGGTGATCCGCATTTCGGAAACAGCCGTACGGGCGGACTTTTTTGACAAATGGAAAGGCCCAGGCGCTTTTGCGCCTGGGCCCTCTGTGTCAATGGGGTTACGGTCCTTCCGCGCGGACGGGGCGGAGGGCGGCCTCCTCGGTCTGATCGGGATACAGCTTCCGCAGATGGCGGATGCAGAGGATGGCGGCGGGGATCAGGAACAGATCGGCGCTGATCCAGGCCACCGGGGAGGCAAAGCAGGCGGCGGTGAAGCCGAACAGGGGGACGAAGACCTGGCCCATCACCGTCCGGGCGGCCATCTCGAGCACCCCCGCCAGGATGGCCAGCTGACTGAAGCCCATCCCCTGGATGGAGAAGCGCACGATATTGACCAGGGCCAGGGGGAAGAAGAAAGCGGTGAGGGTAGTGATATACTGGCTGGTGAGGGACACAAGCCGGGCAAGATCGGCCTCATCCTGGTTCAGGAACAGCATGGCGCACTGGGGAGCGAAGAGCAGCATGGCCCCCACGGCCAGCACGGCATAGCCCAGCCCCAGCCAGGCGCAGGCCCGCATCCCCTGTCCCAGCCGGTCCAGCTTGCAGGCCCCCACGTTCTGGCCGCAGTAGGTGGCCATAGAGGAGCCCATGGCGTCATAGGGGCAGCAGATCAGCTGGAACAGCTTGGCTCCGGCGGCCACCGAGGCGATAGCGGCAGTTCCCAGGCCGTTGACGGCGGACTGGAGGATGATGGAGCCGACGGCGGTGATGGAGTATTGGAGGCCCATGGGGATGCCCATCCAGCACAGAACCTTGGCGGAGTGGAGGTCAAACCGCTTCTCCGCCCCCTGCATGCGCAGGATGGGGAAGCGCCTGACCATGAAAGCCAGACAGGCCAGGCCGGACAGAGCCTGGGAGAGCACGGTGGCGATGGCCGCCCCCGCCACTCCCGCACGGAAGAGCAGAATGAAAGCGAAATCCAGGCCGATATTCAGGATGGAGGCCAGGGCCAGGAAATAGACCGGCGTCTTGCTGTCCCCCAGAGAGCGCATGATGGCAGCCAGCAGGTTGTAGAGGATGGAGGCCGGGATACCCATGAAGATCACGAAGATATAACTGTACGCATCCGCGAAGATCTCCTCCGGCGTCTGCATGGCGGTCAGGATCGTACGGCACAGCAGGCCGGTGGCTGCGGTGAGCACCACGGCGATGCCCGCCCCCAGATAGGCGGCGTTGGCTACGTATCGGCGCATTTTGGAGGGCTCTCCCGCCCCAATGCGCTGAGCTACCGGGATGGCGAAACCGTTGCAGATGCCCATGCAGAAGCCGATGACCAGAAAACTGATGGAGCCGGTGGAGCCCACCGCCGCCAGCGCGGCAGACCCCAGCAGTTTGCCCACGATCATGGTATCCACCAGATTGTAGAGCTGCTGGAACAACAGGCCCAGCAGCGTGGGCAGGGTGAAGCCGGCGATCAGCCGCATGGGGCTGCCGGTGGTGAGATCGCGGGTCATAGGGGGTCCCTCCTTCTGATGCGGAGCGGGGCGCCTGCGCCCGTCTCCTGGACTGCAATATTATAGCGGTCCGCCCCCCTTTGGGATAGAGCTTTTTTTCACAATCTTTTCCCCGCTCCCCTCCGGCCGGTCTGTCAAATTGTCATGACCGGGACCGTGGGGCCTTCTGCCACAGCGGCCCGTCTCGCCCCTCAGCCCTTCGGAGCGTCCTTCTCGGTGGGCAGCAGCTTTTTCCGCTGAGAGAGGAACAAAGTCAGGGTGGTGGCACTGGCCAGGATGTCGGCGATAGGCTCGGCCGCATAGATCCCCATGACGCTGCCGGTGACTCTGGGCAGGATGAGGGCCAGGGGCACCAGCAGGATCACCTTCCGCAGCAGGGCCAGGAACAGGCTGGTCCTGGCCTGACCAAGGGCCATGAAGGTGCTCTGGCAGGCCATCTGGGCGCCGAAGGCCCAGATGCCCCCGAAGAAGAGGGGCATGACCCGGGACACCAGCTGGATCAGCTCCTGCTCAGGGGTGAAGATACGGGCCAGCACCCCCGGGATCAGGGCCACCATGACAAAGGCGGAGCAGGTGACCGTCATGGTGACGGCCAGCAGCCGCTTGAAGGTCTGCCGGACCCGCCGGTAGTTCTTGGCCCCGTAGTTGTAGCTCATAATGGGCTGGACCCCCTGGGTGATGCCCTGGGTGGGCATGACGATCATCTGCATAATGGACTGGATGATGGTGATGGAGCCTACATACAGGTCCCCGCCGTAGGTCTGCATCCCGGTGTTCAGGACCACGGTCACCAGGCTCTCGGTGGACTGCATGATAAAGGGTGCCACCCCCAGGCCGGCGATCTTCCCCATCACTCTGGGGTCAGGCCGGACATAGGCGCGGCGGATGCGCAGGATGCTGTGGGGACAGCAAAGGAAGGCAAGCACCCAACAGGCGCTCACCGCCTGGGACAGGATGGTGGCCAGGGCCGCACCCCTTACCCCCCACTGGAAAACAAAAATAAAGATGGGGTCCAGTACGATATTCAGCACCGCGCCGATGAGCACGCTGAGCATGGCGGTCATCGCTTTCCCCTGGGCACTGATGAAGGTGTTCAGGCCCAGGGCCAGCTGGACGAAGACCGTGCCCAGCAGATAGATGCCGATGTAGCTGGAGGCATAGCCAATGGTGGCGTCCGAGGCGCCGAAGGCCCGCAGGATGGGCTCCTTGAAGGCGCTGAAGCCCACCGTCAGCACTGCGGCGGTCATCAGCAGAAGGGCCAGAGAGTTGCCCAGGATCCGCTCCGCCTGGTCCTTTTTTCCCGCCCCCAGCTGGATGGCGGCCAGCGGCGCGCCTCCCTGCCCGGCAAAGGCGGCAAAGGCGGACACCAGCGTAATGATGGGAAAGGTCACCCCCACCCCGGTCAGTGCCAGGTCCCCCACCTCGGGGATGTGGCCGATGTAGATGCGGTCCACGATGTTGTACAGCATGTTGATGAACTGGGCGGCCACCGCTGGTACGGCCAGCTTCAGCATCAGACGGCCGATGGGTGCCGTCCCCAGCACATTTGATCCTCTCTCCTCCACAGGAGTCACTTGCCTTTCTTTTCTGGATTTTGAGTCAAAGCCCCAGCCCATAGACCCGGTTGGCGTTGTCAAAGAAGACGGCGGGGCGGCGCTCCTCCGGCACGATGCGGGTGACGTAGTCCCGGTATTCTGACAGATTGACGATGGGCCAGTCGGTGCCGTACAGGAAGCGGTCCCAGCAGCCCAGATAGTCCATCCAGGTGCGCAGCAGCCCCACGTATCCGGCCCGCTCCACAAAGTAGCGGTCCAGGTCCGCACGCCCCTCCAGCAGCCCGGACAGGTCGGCGCACACGTTGGGGTTCTTCTCCAGCACCGCCGCGGCCGCCTCCAGGAAGGGGTTGCCGAAGTGGCACATGACGAACCGGGTCCTGGGGAAGTCCGCCGCCGCCTCGTCCAGCGCCAGGGGGTGGCTGTACTTCAGGTGGGCCCGGGGGTGGGCGGTGAGCCCCATATGGACCGCTACCGGCTTGTCATACCGCTCCGCCAGACGGTAGACGGGCTCGTACACCGGATCGGACAGCCAGATCCGGTTGTACCCGGGGTAGAGCTTCACGCCGCAGCAGTTCTCCCGCTTCAGATGCTCCTCCACCTGGTCGGGCAGGTCCTCCGGGATGTGGCTCCCCCGGCGGAGCACCAGGCTGTCCAGCCCCACGCAGTAGTGGAACAGGTCCCGGGGGTAGTTGTGGAAGCCGGTCTCCAGGCTGCGGTTGCCCATCACCACCCCGTGGACGATCTCCAGCTCCCCATAGACCTGCCGGAGATGCTCCACCGAGTTCTCGTGCCCCACCCCACGGGCCATGGCATCGGTCCCCGGCTCGGACGGAAAGATGTGCAGGTGCGCGTCAATGATCTTCATAAGTCCCTCCTCTGATCCGGCGGCGCAGCCAGGCCGCGCCCCCATTCAGGCCAATGGCCAGCAGTGTGGAGAGCACCGCCACCAGGAAGGGGAGCAGCCAGCTCCGCTCCATGGCCCAGGCAAAGCCCGGCACAGTGTCGCTCCACTCCTTCATCACCCCGTAGATGGGCACATGAAAGGCAAAGATATAAAAGGTCAGCTCCCGCCCGCAGCGGCAGGCGGTCCTCCTCAGCACCGGGCTTTTCACCGCCGGACCGGCCACACAGGCCGCCATCACGCACACCGCGGCCAGCACCGTCCCCACATGGAGGTCCAGGAATTCCGTGCGGTTGCGCTCCCACAGCGCCAGAAGGGACCCCGCCGCCGCCCCCAGCCAGAGCCAGCCCGGCCGCAGGGCCTCGATCCGCTCCCGCTGCGATCCCATCCAGGTGCCCAGGAGGAAGAAGGGCAGGCCGTCCAGCCACACGTTTCGGATGCGCACGCTGTCCACTGCCAGCCCCTGGAGGCTCCGGCCCTCCCCCAGCACCAGGTGGACGGCCAGCAGGCCCAGGGCCAGGAAGGCCAGCAGGCGGTGGGGCAGGTGGCTCCGGAGCAGCGCGGTGAGGCCCCACCACATCAGGTAGATCATCAGCAGCGCGGCCAGAAACCACAGCGGCCAGGAGTAGGGCAGGGGAAAGAGCTGCCACAGTACCAGCGATGCTGCGTTGGCCCAGGTAAAGCGCCCCAGAAGGTAGGCACCCATGGAGGCACCGCCGTGTCTGGCCATGGCGCACCCAAGACTCAGCAGGGCGAGGCAGGCGAAGAGCAGCAGGCCGGCGGTGCGGACCGTCCGGCGGGCCAGCACACGGGGCGGACTGCGCCAGCTGAAAAAGCCGGCGGAGAGGAAAAACAGCGGGACCGCGAACCGGGCCAGGCAGTTCACCGCCACCCCGATCTGTCCCGGAAGGAGGATATGGATAAAGATGACGCTGTAAATGGCGACACATTTCCACAGGTCCAGCTTGTCGTTGTGTCCGCTCCCGCGCTCCATGCGCCTCACCTCCTCTGGCCTGTAACGTAACATTATATCACAGCCGCCCGGGAAAGAAAAGCCGAGTCTGTCCCGATCTTCCTCCCTCTCTCGTTGAGTTGTTGTCCACAACTTCAACTTTAACCGATGAGGCATTGTCCTCCATCCTTTTTATTCATCTGTCCAGCATGTATTGTACTCCTACAGTAGGCGAACGACCGGGGGCAAAATTTTTCTTTACAGGGGAAGCGGGCTGTGGTATGATGCCGGGGACGAGTTCCCACATCTCGTCCAAGCACGGTCGTGAGACGCGCCGTGTTCGTTCGGGAGGCCATGCCTCTCGTTCTCTAAAAAAGAAAATGGAGGTTTTTTTATGCGCAAATTTACCACCCGAGACCTGACCCTGGCCGCTGTCCTGGCCGCTGTCTACGCAGCGCTCACCATCACTCTGCCCGTGCCCCAGTACGGAGCGGTCCAGATCCGGTTCGCCGAGGCCCTCACCGTGCTCCCGTTCCTGTTCCCCGCCGCCACGCCGGGGCTGTTTGTGGGGTGCATCATCGCCAACCTGTTTTCTCCCTTCGTGCTGGATGTGGTGTTTGGGTCCATGGCCACCCTGCTGGCCTGCCTGTGGACCAGCCGGATGACCAGCCAATGGCTGGCACCCCTGCCCCCCGTGCTGTGCAACGCAGTGATCGTGGGGGCGGAGATCGCCTGGGCGGAGACCGGCATCACTCCCGCGTTTTGGACGGCATTCGGCTTCAACGCCGTGACGGTGGGGCTGGGTGAGCTGATCGCCTGCTATGCTCTGGGCTCCCTGCTGCTGTCCGCAATGCCTCAGGTGCCCTATTTCAGGGGGATGATCCCGGCCGAGCGGCTGGAGCGGCTGTTTTCCCGTGCGGGGCGGGAGCGGGCCTGAAGATAGAACGAGAAAGAGATCACCGGTCGGGAGACCCGTCCGGTGATCTCTTTTTGCGCATGTTTGGGGTGGGACATGCATAATCTGGAGGGTGTGAGAGCGATCAGGGGAAAAGAGGGAGGGCGGGACATGAGATTCCAGGGGCGAGACGCCGCCAGGGGGCGGAGGATGCGGAAGGATCTGGGCCGGACGGCCGGAGCGGGGGTGGCCCTGGCGCTGGTCCTGTTCCTGATGCCCGCCCTGCTGGTGCGGCAGGGGGAATTTTCCCAGGAGCTTCTGCCCCAGGGAACACTGCCTCTCCATCGGACGCCGTCCAGCGTCTCGACCGCCAGCCAGGACCGGGGGCGGGTAGTGCGGCTGAGCCGATCGGACGGGACAGTGGAGGAGCTGACCATGGAGGAGTACCTGTGGGGGGTGGTGGCAGCGGAGATGCCCGCTTCCTTTGAGGAGGAGGCCCTGAAGGCACAGGCCTGCGCTGCCCGTACCTATACGGTCACCCTTCAGGAGGCATCCAGCCCCCGGCACCCGGACGCCCAGATCTGCGATGACAGCGGCTGCTGCCAGGCGTATCTGGACCGGGCGGAGGCGGAGGCCCGCTGGGGGGCCAATGCGGAACTGTACAGCGGAAAGATCCAGCGGGCCGTGGAGGAGACCGATGGACTGGGGGTGCTCTATAACGGGGCGCCCATTCAGGCGGTGTTTTTTTCCTCCGCTGCAGGCCGGACGGTGGGGGCAGTGGAGGCATGGGGGAATTCGGTGGACTATCTGGTGGGAGTGGAGAGCCCGGAGGGGGAGGAGGTGCCCAACTACCACAGTCAGGTGGTCCTGACGGCGGAAGAGGTCAGGACGGCGGCGCTGGCCCAGTATCCGGGGGCGGACCTGTCCGGGGACCCCTCGGGGTGGTTCTCGCAGCCGGTGGAAAATTCAGCCGGCGGAGTGGCCTCCGTGGATCTGGGAGGCGTCACCCTCACCGGGAGCGAGGTGCGGACTCTGTTCGGGCTCCGCTCCGCCAGCTTTTCCGTATCCTGGGACGGGGAAGCCTTCACCTTTGACGTCACCGGCTACGGACACGGGGTGGGCATGAGCCAGTACGGGGCCAATGCCATGGCTAGGGAGGGGAGCGATTTCGAGGAGATCCTCACCTGGTACTACACTGGGACAGAGGTGGGGGAGCTGTACGGAGCGGCGGGGGAATAAGATCGGGGAAACAGCCCCCGCCGCACCGGAGGCCCCTCCGCTTCTCACAGAGGGCCGTCCCGTCCGCCGCGGCCGCAGCACATAGGAAGAGCAGCAGATACGGGAACACGGCCCGATGAGGAGTGGACCAGAGAGCAGAATTCAAAGACCATCCCGCGGGGCGGTGCCTCCCTATATGAGCACCTGGAGCAACAGCAGAGCCGGCAGATGCAGGCCGGCCTCCGAATGGCATTGGGAAGAGGCGGGGATACAAAAAGGGCTCCGGCAGCTTCTGACTGCCGGAGCCCTTCCATATTTCATCCATCAAAGGTCAATATGCCACGCCCCAGTAGATCATGTGCTTGGCGGGCTTGCCGCAGCAGACGCAGGTGTCGCCCAATGCCTCCTGCTTGAGGGGCATGCACCGGGAGGTGACCCCGGCCTGCTCCTTCATTTTCAGCTCACACTCCAGCTCACCGCACCACATGGTCTTGGCGAAGCCGCCCTCGCCCTCCATGAAGGACTTGACTTCGTCCAGGGTGCGGCACACCTTGGTGTGGTCCTCCAGATTCTGTTTAGCCCGCTGGAACAGTCCGTCGTGGACCGCGTCCAGCAGCTCCTGAACCTTAGCCTCCAGCTCTGCCAGGGGGACGAAGACCTTCTCGCCGGAGTCCCGGCGGCAGATGCAGCACTGGCCCTTCTCCATGTCCTTGGGGCCGATCTCCACACGCAGGGGGACGCCTTTCATCTCGTACTGGGCGGCCTTCCAGCCCATGGACTGGTCGCTGTCATCCATCTGGGCCCGGATGCCCGCCGCTTTCAGGCGGTCCAGCAGGGCGGCGGCGGCGTCCAGCACGCCCTCCTTGTGCTGGGCCACGGGGATGACGATGGCCTGGATGGGGGCGATGCGGGGGGGCAGGACCAGGCCGTTGTTGTCCCCGTGGGTCATGATGATGCCGCCGATCATCCGGGTGGACACGCCCCAGCTGGTCTGGTGGGGGTAGTGGAGCTGGTTGTCCCTGCCGGTGAAGGTGATGTCAAAGGCCCGGGCGAAGCCGTCACCGAAGTAGTGGCTGGTGCCCGCCTGGAGGGCCTTCCGATCATGCATCATGCACTCCACGGTATAAGTCTCCTCCGCGCCGTTGAATTTCTCCTTATCTGTCTTGCGGCCCCGGACCACGGGCATGGCCAGCACATTCTCCATGAAGTCGGCGTAGAGGTTCAGCATCCGCATGGTCTCCTCCCGGGCCTCCTCCTCGGTGGCGTGCATGGTGTGGCCCTCCTGCCACAGGAACTCCCGGTGGCGCAGGAAGGGGCGGCTGGTCTTCTCCCAGCGCAGGACAGAGCACCACTGGTTGTACAGCTTGGGCAGGTCCCGGTGGGAGTGGATAATGTTTTTATAGTGCTCACAGAACAGGGTCTCAGAGGTGGGACGGATGCAGTAGCGCTCCTCCAGCTTCTCGCTGCCGCCGTAGGTGACCCAGGCGCACTCAGGGGCAAAGCCCTCCACATGGTCCTTCTCCTTCTGGAGCAGGGACTCGGGGATCAGCATGGGCAGATACACGTTCTCGTGGCCGGTCTCCTTGAACCGACGGTCCATCTCCCGCTGGATGTTCTCCCAGATGGCATAGCCATAGGGGCGGTAGATGAACATGCCCTTGATGGAGGAGTAGTCGATCAGTTCCGCCTTCTTGCACACGTCGGTGTACCACTGAGCGAAGTCCACCTCCATGTCGGTGATCTGCTCCACCTGCTTCTTCTTGTCATTGGCCATTCTAGATCCGTCCTTTATCATCAAACTAAAAACTGGCGCGGCCCCGCAGGGCCGGGCATCAGATCAATGTGTCCCATCCATTTTATAAACAGAACCGGGAAAAGTCAAGGAAAACAAGCGGTATGGGAGGCCCAGACAAGGGGAATTCTATATCCTCAGCCACGCCGCGGCAGCGGACCTGGTAGGCTGAGGCGGGGCGAGACCGGGCCTTTTCCTTGCGCGTGGGCCGATTTTGTGTTACAATGACCCGAAATGCACAGAGCAGGCGGCAGAGGATCATCCACGCCGCCTGCCGGGGAGACGAGAAAGAGCGATGACACGATACGACGCAGGAGAATTTGATGTGGCCGTCATCGGCGCGGGCCACGCTGGCATTGAGGCCGCCCTGGCCTGCGCCAGAATGGGGCTGCGGACGGCGTGCTTCACCATCAACCTGGATGCGGTGGGCAACATGCCCTGCAACCCGGCCATCGGCGGCACCGGTAAGGGCCATCTGGTCCGGGAGCTGGACGCCCTGGGGGGCGAGATGGGCCGGGCGGCCGACCGGGCCTGCATCCAGTACCGCCTGCTCAACCGGGGCAAGGGGCCGGCGGTCTGGTCCCTGCGGGCCCAGGCGGACCGGCGGGAATATCAGAAGGTGATGAAGCACACCCTGGAGCGCCAGGAAAACCTGTGGGTGAAGCAGTCCGAGGTGGTGGACATCCTCACAGACGGAGGGGCGGTGTCCGGCGTGGTCACTTACACCGGGGCGGTCTACCGGGTCAAGGCGGCTGTGGTGGCCACCGGGACCTATCTGGGGGGACGCACCATCGTGGGGGAGGTGGTCCGGGACTCCGGGCCTGACGGCCTGGCTGCCGCCGTCCCCCTGACAGCGTGCCTGACGGGGCTGGGCCTGACCATCCGCCGCTTCAAGACGGGCACGCCCCCCCGGGTCAATGCCCGCAGTGTGGACTTCTCCCGCATGGAGCGGCAGCCTGGGGATGAGGAGGGGCTGGCCTTCTCCTTCCAGACAGAGCGCCCGCCGGAGAACCGGGCGGTCTGCTGGCTGACCTATACCAACCAGCGCACCCACGACATCATCCGGGCCAATCTGGACCGCTCCCCCCTGTACGATGGCACCATCGAGGGGGTAGGGCCCCGGTACTGCCCCTCCATCGAGACCAAGGTGGTCCGCTTCCCGGATAAGGAGCGCCACCAGCTATTCGTGGAGCCCATGGGGCTGGACACGGAGGAGCTGTACATCCAGGGGTTCTCCTCCTCTCTGCCTGAGGAGGTGCAGCTGGAGATGCTGCACACCGTTCCGGGGCTGGAGCGGGCGGAGATGACCCGGTGCGCCTATGCCATCGAATATGACTGCGTGGACCCCACCCAGCTGGAGGCCACCCTGGAGAGCAAGCAGGTGCCGGGACTGTACGGAGCGGGACAGTTCAACGGCTCCTCCGGCTATGAGGAGGCGGCGGTGCAGGGCTTTGTGGCGGGGGTGAACGCCGCCCTGAAGCTGTTGGGCCGCCCGCCATTGATCCTCCGCCGGGACCAGGGGTACATCGGGGTGCTCATCGACGACCTGGTGACTAAGGGGACCAACGAGCCCTACCGCATGATGACCTCCCGCACCGAGTACCGGCTGCTCCACCGCCAGGACAACGCCGACCGCCGCCTGACTCCCATCGGCCGCGGGCTGGGGCTGGTGAGCCGGGAGCAGGCGGAGGCGGTGCAGGTCAAGTATGAGGCGGTGGACCGGGAAGCGGCCCGGCTGGAGCGGGCCGGGACACCTCCCTCCGCTGCCTTGGACACCCTGCTGGCGGAGAAAGGGGAGCCTCCGGTGCGGGACGGGGCCCGGCTGGCCGACCTGCTGCGCCGGCCCAGGATCACCTATGAGGAGCTGGCTCCCTTCGACCCGGAGCGCTCCCCCCTTCCCAGGGAGATTGTCCAGGAGGTGGAGATCACCATCAAGTATCAGGGTTATATCGACCGGCAGCTGCGGCAGGTGGCGGAGATGAAGAAGCTGGAGGACCGGCCTCTCCCGCCGGACCTGGACTATGAGGCCATTGGCGGCCTGCGGCTGGAGGCCCGGCAGAAGCTGGCCCAGATCCGGCCCCGGAACCTGGGGCAGGCCAGCCGGGTGTCCGGCGTCTCCCCCGCTGATGTGGCGGTGCTGATGGTCTATCTGGGCAAGTGAGGACAAAGGAGAAGAAGATGAAGCTGACACAAGTGAAGGGCAGCACCTGGGTGCTGGAGGCCAACGAGCTGATCCCCCTGTACCTGCTGGACGACCGGCGGTGTGTTCTCCTGGACAGCGGGCTGGCCAAGGAGCGGGAGGAGATCGAGAAGACCCTGCTGGAGGCGGGGCTGGAGCCGGCAGGCATCCTGTGCTCCCACGCCCATGTGGACCACTGCGCCAATAACCGGTATTTTCAGGAGAAGTATCACCTCCCCGTGGCACTCACCGCCCCGGAGGCGGGGATGTGCAGCAGTATCCTGAATTTGAAGTGCTACCGGCTGCTGGTCTCCCCCGATGCGGCAGAGCAGGAGATGAGCGAGATGGTGCACGTCCCGGACCTGATCCTCCCACCGGTGGACGGGCCCATCCGGCTGGCGGGAGCCATGTTCCGCATCCTGCACACACCGGGGCACTCCTCCGGCCACATCTGTGCTGTCACCCCGGACAACGTGTGCTACACCGGGGACGCCCTGATGTCCCAGGCGTTGCTGGACGCCAAGCTGCCTTACGGCCTGTCCATCCAGCTGGCCATGGAGAGCCGGGAGCGGCTGCAGGAGCTGGAGGACTGCGACTTCTTTATCATGGCTCACAAGGGGGTGTGCACCGGAAGAGAGATCGGCCCCCTCATCGACGCCAACCAGGAGCTGGTGCGCCGCCGGGCCGGAGAGATCCGGGACCTGATCACAGAGCCCATGGACTTCAGCCAGATCTGCCGGGCGGTATGCACCCGGTTTTCCCTGCTCACCCGGCGGCCCCGCCGGGCGCTGTACTACGAGCGGAACATCCGCCTGTTCGTGGAGTATCTGATGGACCAGGGGGAGCTGGGCATGGAGACCCGCCAGGGGACGGCCTTCTACCTGCCATCAAAGAAAATATGAGGACAGTATAACCGGGCCCCGGAGATATTTGATCTCCGGGGCCCGGTAAATTCTGTGCGGACCGTTAACGAGCATATTGCTGCCAGCTGGTCGGCGTATATTCAATATTATATAATTTTTGCGGGTAGATAATAACAAGGTTTAATATCGAGAAATTACAGAAAAATTAAACCAAAAATTCGAAAAATTTATTTCAGAAATAGAAAAGCTCCTCAAATTTTTTGTCCAGCGCGATGCACAGCACCAGGGCCAGCTTGGCGGTGGGGTTGAACTGGCCGGTCTCAATGGAGCTGATGGTCTGGCGGGACACGCCCACCAGCTTGGCCAGGTCTCCCTGGGACAGACCGCGCTCCGCCCGGGCCACCTTTAAGCGATTTTTCAAGACCAGCTGTTCATCCATGTCCTCACCATCCCTGTGTGAAGTATCTTACCAGATTCCAGGCCAAAAAAGCAAGAGAGATCAGCAGCGTCACCACGTCGGAGGTGTTCCTCCGCTTGGTGAGACGGTAGAGGCGGTTGCCCACACAGGAGGCCCAGAACATGGCCAGCACACTGTTGGCAGGCAGGCCGTGGAGCCGGTTGAAGATCACGATCACTACCCCCACCAGAAAGACCAGGATCAGGCTGAAGGACTCCCCCTCGATGCGGACAGTGCGCTCCATCTCGTCCTGAAGGACGTTTTCTTTGCGGCTTTTCGCCAGGATCTCTTCCTTGTTCATGGATCATGCTCCTTTCTTTTCTCATTGGGCGGGCACCAGCGCCAGTACCAGCAGCCGCAGCATTCCCGCCAGCAGGGCCAGCAGGAAAAGGGCGGACAGCAGCACAAACGTCAGTACCAGCCTGGCCGGCCCCAGCGGTCTGGCCGGGCTCACGGCAGGGTCTCCAGGATGTAGGAGACCAGGGAGAAGAGGGAGGCCAGTCCGGCCAGCACTGCGGTGGCCAGCACGCTCTTTTCCTTCCGGGCAAAGTAGCGGCCTGCGGCCTCGCAGGAGAGATAGGCCCAAAACAGGGTCAGGGGCAGGGAGTTGTCCAGCCCCCGGACCATGTTGTAGATCATGATGACAAGAAACAGCACCAGAAATCCCACCACGCCGTACTGCCGGCCCCGGTCCTGGGCATAGGTCAGGCCCTCGTCCTTCTCGCGGCGGCTCCGCTTCAGAATGTCTTCCTTGTCCATCATAGCAGCGCTCCTTTCGTTTGGTGAGACAAGCATATCACGTCACCCCAAATTTGTCAAGTAAACTTTGCAAAAAAATAATAATACTTTGCAAGATGACAAGCGTAATAAGATGACGGGGAACGGCAGAGGGCCGCTCCCCGTATGAGGTCAGGAACGAAACGAGAGCCTGGAGTCTGGCTGAAAGGGGAGGCGGCCGGGGTTGCCCTCCGCACGCAGGAGGATGCCGGAGGCCGTGTCATAGAGCACGGACCAGACGGTGTCCCGGCCCTCCCTGCGGTCATACTGGCACAGGAAGCCCATCCTGCCGGAGAGCAGGTCCTGTCCAGCTTGGAGGTCGAGCTCCGGGCCCCAGGCGGCCAGGGAGCGGGTGAGGGTCAGATAGCGCTCTTCCGCCCGCCAGTCGTCGTCCGTCTGCCGGCGGAAGGGGGCCATGGCGGAGAGGTGGAAGGAATTGACGGAGCAGACGAAGGCGTCCGTCTCCCCGGGACAATGGATCTGGGTGCGCTCCGGGGCACACTCCGCCAGGGCGATACGCCCAGCCCGGTCGGCCAGCACCAGCGTGTGGCAGGAGGAGACGGGGAGCTGCCGGAGCAGCGCCAGGGCCTGGGGAACATCCCGGCAGGATTCCAGCAGGAGCCGCAGGGTCAGACCAGCATTCAGCCCGGGGCGGGGTGGGTTGGGGGGCACCGAGGTGAGTCCCGCCGCCAGTCCGAACTGATTGACGCCGTCCTCCATCTGGAGGAAGGAGGTGGTGTTGCCCACAAAAGAATAGCCGCCGTCGGAAAAACGGTATAGGCAGTTGGCGTTGTGCTCTTCCAGCTCCGTGAGAAAGTCGCTGTTCCGGCCGAACAGGGCCCCTCTCCCCCTGCGCAGGGCAAAGCAGGAGCAGCAGGGGCCGGGCGGCATGGCGTACATGGAGAAGAGGACCCCGGCCAGTTCGTCCGGGGCACACCCCTGCCCCTGGGCCAGCCCCCGCAGCTCCTCCAGGGCGGCGGGGAACCACCGGCGGCAGAGGGGCAGGCAGGTCCGGGCAAACTCCAGCCGCGCCGGGGTGATGGGAAAGGGAACAGCGTCCAGGATAAAATGGCCGTCCCGGGCCAGACCGGCTCCCAGCTGGAAGCCGATCTGCCAGTGTGTGCCGTGCAGTTGTGTGTGAAGCATAAAAACGCTCCTGTTCTGTTCAGATCTCAGAGTAAAGAGCGCGGCGCCGCCTCTCAAAAGAACGGTAGCACAATTAAAATATTGGAGCAAGGCCGATTTATTTTTTAAATTTTTTTATTCCAGGCCGTTTTTGGAGGGCTGGCCCGGCCCCGCTCCTGCAAAAGACTTTGAAATTTTGGATTTTGGACGGGAAGGGCTTGCATTTGCGGGGAAAAAACGATAAAATTCCAAATATCTATGTCAAATGATGAAATGGCCCCCGGGCCGGGAAAGGATACTGCTATGAGTGAGACATTTCAGGGAAGCCAGGACTATGTCGCTTCCGAGGAACTGATGCGGGCGGTGAATATCGCTATGGTGCTCCAGAAGCCCCTGCTGATCAAAGGGGAGCCGGGCACGGGAAAGACGGTGCTGGCTGAGGCCATCGCCAAATCCCTGGGCAAAGAGCTGATCATCTGGAATATCAAGTCCACCACCAAGGCCCAGGACGGTCTGTATGTCTACGACGTGGTCCAGCGGCTGTATGACAGCCAATTCGGCGGCGAGGGCGTGGACGACATCGAGAAGTATGTCAAGCTGGGCAAGCTGGGGGAGGCATTCACCGCCGACGACCAGGTGATCCTGCTCATCGACGAGATCGACAAGGCCGATCTGGAGTTCCCCAACGACCTGCTGTGGGAGCTGGACCGGATGGAGTTCCACATCCCGGAGACGGGACGCACCGTCACCGCCAAGCACCGCCCCATCGTCATTATCACCTCCAATGCGGAGAAGGAGCTGCCCGACGCCTTCCTGCGCCGCTGCGTATTCCACTACATCGAGTTCCCAGACCGGGAGCTGATGGCAGAGATCGTCAACGTGCACTTCCAAGATCTGGACCAGCATCTGCTGGACCAGGTGCTGGAGGCCTTCTACCGCATCCGCAGCCTGCCCCAGATCAAGAAAAAGCCCTCCACCAGCGAGATCATCGACTGGATACAGGCCCTGATCCACGGGGGCTATGACCCCGACCGCGTCGTGGCCGAGGTGCCCTATCTGGGCGTGCTGCTGAAGAAGAACGAGGACATCGACGCCCTGCGCAAGAGCTGGCGGTGATGGTATGTTCGGTGATTTTCTCTATCTGCTGCGCCGCAGCGGCCTGAAGATCTCCCTCACCGAGTGGATGGCTCTGATGGAAGCCCTGGACAAGGGGCTGGAGGGGGCCAGCCTCACTGGCTTTTACTACCTGTGCCGGGCACTGCTGGTGAAGACGGAGGCCGACTTCGACCGCTTTGACCGGGCTTTCCTGGAGTACTTCAAGGACGTGCCCTTCGAGCAGGAGGTGTCCCAGGAGCTGCTGGACTGGCTGGACCGCCCCGATGCTCTGATGGGCCGGTATGACGAGCAGCAGGCCGAGCTCAATGAGCTGCTGTCCAACACAGAGATCGAAGAGATGTTCCGAGAGCGGATGAACGAGCAGCGGGAGCAGCACAACTGCGGCAACTACTGGGTAGGCACCCACGGCATGTCCGTCTTCGGCAACTCGGGCATGAGCCCCAACGGCATCCGGGTGGGGGGCGAGGGCCAGGGCAAGCGGGCCTTCCGGGTGGCGGGCGAGCGCCGCTTCCGGGATTTCCGGGGGGACAACACCCTGGACACCCGCCAGTTCCAGGTGGCCCTGCGCCATCTGCGGCAGTTCTCCGGCCTGGTGGACCTGCCTGCCACTGAGTTCGATGTGGACAACACCATCAAGGACACCGCCAACAACGCCGGCTCCCTGAAGGTGCGCTATAAAAAGCCCCGGCAGAACACAGTGAAGGTGCTGCTGCTCATGGACTCCGGCGGGTCCATGGAGTATTACAGCCGCCTGTGCTCCGCTCTGTTCCAGGCGGTGAGCAAGTCGGGCCATTTCAAGGACCTGAAGGTGTACTATTTCCACAACTGCGTCTACTCCCGCCTGTACACCGAGCCCACCCTCCGTCCCAGCAACACGGTGCCCACCGACTGGGTGCTGAGCAACCTGTCCAGCGAGTACAAGGTCATCCTGGTGGGGGACGCCCAGATGGCTCCCCACGAGCTGGTGACCCAGTTCCGCTACCGAACTCCGGATGGGGAGGAGCACAAGCGCTGCGGCTTGGAGTGGCTCCAGATGCTCAAGGGGAAATATCCCCATATCGTGTGGCTCAATCCCGGCGACCGGCCCACTTGGGGGGAGTACTGGACCCGGACCTATGATACCATCGGCCGGGAGTTCCCCATGTTCCCCCTGACAGTGGAGGGGCTGGAGGAGGCTATGAAGAAGCTTCTGGTGCGGTGAGCACCGGTTTTCCTGGAGCGGGCCAAGGCCGGACGCGGGGACCCCGTGCTCCGGCCTCCGTTTTTCTCTGTGCCCGGGGCGGAAGAGACCCATCTTGTACTTGTATTTTTACGGGAAATAGAATAAAATATGACCAGTATCAGTATGAAAGCCCATCCAGAGGGCGCGCCGCGGGAGAGCCCGCCTCAGGGCCCGCCGTCCGCCGCGGCCCCGGCCGCCCTGGTGAAAGGAAGGATGCAACCATGAAACTGGAAAACGATCTGGGCGAGATCCGCATCAGCAGCGATGTGTTTACTGCCATTACCGGCAGCGCCGCCACCAACTGCTATGGCGTGAAGGGCATGGCGGTCCGCTCCAAGACCGACGGCCTGGTCCATCTGCTCAAGCGGGAATCCATGGCCAAGGGAGTCAAAGTATATTACAACGAGGACGGGACCGTCTCCATCGAGCTGCACATCATCGTGGAAAACGGCGTCAATCTGGTCGCCGTCTGCCGCTCCATCATGAGCGAGGTGCGCTATGTGGTGAGCAAGACCACCGGCGTGGAAGTGAGATCCGTGGACGTCTTTGTGGACTCCATGCGGTTTTAACCATTTGTAGAAAGGAACATCGCCGATATGACACAGACCATTGACGCAGCGGCCTTTCAGCAGATGGTCATCCATGCCGCCGCCGCCATCAGTGCCCAGAAGCAGCACATCAACGACCTGAACGTATTCCCGGTCCCCGACGGGGATACCGGGACCAATATGAGCCTGACCATCAGCGCTGCCGCCGCGGAGCTGAAGAAAAAGCAGTGTGCCACCGTGGGAGAAGCGGCCCAGACAGCGGCCAGCGCCCTGCTTCGGGGGGCCCGGGGGAACTCCGGCGTCATCCTCTCCCTGCTGTTCCGCGGCATTGCAAAGTCCCTCAAGGACCGGGAGACCATCGACGGCCGGGATCTGGCCATCGCCCTGGACTTCGGCGTGGCCGCCGCCTATAAAGCGGTGATGAAGCCCGCGGAGGGCACCATCCTCACCGTGTCCCGCCTGGCTGCCGCTCAGGCCGCCGCCGCCGCCCGGGAGGAGAACGCGGCGGAGTCCGTGCTGGAGGCCGCCATTCGGGAGGGGCAGGAAGCCCTGGCCGACACCATCAACCAGAACCCGGTGCTGAAGAAGGCCGGCGTGGTGGACGCGGGGGGCAAGGGCTTCCTGGTGATCCTCCAGGGGATGCTGGACAGCCTGCGGGGAGAGCCCATGCCTCAGGTGGAGGAGGAGTCCGCCCCGGCGGACAAGGCCGACTTCGTGGCCATGGCCGCCGAGGACATCACCTTCGCCTTTGACACCGTATTCATCGTGCGCAAGCACACTGAGGAGGTGGATCTGGAGCCCTTCCGCACCTATCTGAACAGCATCGGGGACAGCCTGGTCATCGGAGAGGACGACACGGCCTTCAAGGTCCACGTCCATACCAACACCCCCGGCGCCGCCCTTACCGAGTCCCAGAAGTACGGCACCCTGGAGCTGGCCAAGATCGAGAACATGCGCACCCAGGCCGATGACCTGGCGGCGGGCAAGCACGTGCAGAGCACCGACGACCTGGAGGCGGTGGAGGCCGAACTGGAGGCCGGCGCCGACGGCGGGGCGCCGGTGAAGGCCGCCCCGGAGAAGAAGTATGGCTTTGTAGCCGTCTGTGCCGGACAGGGGCTGGAGGCTGTGTTCCGTGACCTGGGGGTGGACGGAGTCATCTCCGGCGGACAGACCATGAACCCCTCCACCGAGGACATCCTGCGGGAGGTGGATAAGACTCCCGCAGAGATCGTCTATGTGCTGCCCAATAACAAGAACATCATCATGGCCGCGGAGCAGTGCGTGCGGCTGTGCGAGGACAAGAGGGTGGTGGTCCTGCCCAGCAAAACGGTGCCCCAGGGCATCTCCGCCATGCTGGCGGTGGACTTGGATGCCCAGGAGGAGGACAACACCCAGGCCATGACTGAGGCGCTTCAGAATGTCCACACCGCGGAGGTCACCTATGCCGCCCGCGACTCCGACTTTGGCGGCTTCACCATCAAACAGGGGGACTATCTGGCCCTGGAGGAGCACCAGCTGTTCGGTACGGATCAGGACCTGGACACCCTGCTCACCCGGCTGGCCCAGGCCCCGGAGCACCAGGATGCCGGCTTCATCACCATCTTCTATGGCGAGGATGTGACGGAGGAGCAGGCCCAAAAGGCCGCGGATATCTTCACGGAGGCGTGTCCCTCCGCCGAGATCAACCTGCTGCCCGGCGGACAGCCTGTGTATTATTACATGATCTCCGCCGAATAAGTGCAAAAATATCGGGAGCAGCCTTAGGCTGCTCCCGATGTTTTTTTGGATATTCCATGCAGGATGTAAAAGAAGAGGGGATGAGGAGCTCAGCCCTCCCCCTGGACATTGGGGTCGGCCTCCGGCTTGTAGAAGTTGGTCTTCACACGGACCTCCCGCTCATAGGGGACCACGCCGGCCTCGCGGGCGGCGGTCATGGAGCGGAGCAGCCAGGCCATATTGTCCCCCACCAGGCGCAGGGTCTGCATCCCCTCCAGATCCGCCCGGACCTCCTCCGGCCGGTCCCCGTGGACGCCGTTCCAATACTGGGAGGACACCACCGGCATGGAGGAGATGGTGAAGTACTTGTTGAGCTGGTCAAAGGTGTTGCCGGCCCCGCCACGGCGGCAGGTGACCACGGCGGCGGCAGGTTTGTAGAAGAACAGCCGCTTGGCGTCGTAGAACACCCGGTCCAGCAGGCACTTCAGCCCCCCCGCGATGCCGCCGAAATAGACTGGGGAGCCCACCACCAGGCCGTCGGCCTGAATGATCTTCTGGATGCACTGATTGACGCTGTCATCGTCGAAAACACAGCGGCCCTTGCCCCAGCAGGATCTGCAGTCGATACACCCCCGGATGGGCTGATTGCCGATCCAGAAGATCTCGGTCTCGATCTCATGCTTCTGGAGCTGAGCCGCCACCTCGGACAGGGCGGTGTAGGTGCAGCCCTCTTTGTGGGGGCTGCCGTTGATGAGCAGGACTTTCACACGTATCTCCTCCTTTGGGCATCTTGAGCCCTTTCCCATATGCTCCCATTGTACCGCGCCGGGCCAGGATTTGCAATGAGAATCGAAAACACGGGAGAGATCGGGCAAAAGCGGGAAAAAATGGGAGTCTCCCAGGCGAAAGATTCTTTACCGGGCGTGCTCCGCGTGATACAATAAAAAAATAACCCGGAGGCGGCCCTGAGCGCGGACAGGCCGGCCTCGGAGGAGAAGAGAGGCGGAGCCTATGCATGAGAAGCTGATCCGAGAGATCAACGGGGAGATCGCCGACGCGCTGCTGGCGCGGAAGCTGCCCTTTGCCCCCAGCCGGAAGGCGGCGCTGGCCCTGCTGAAGGTGCCGGGATGGACGGAGGGGCTGGAGCAGATGCTGCCCATCCGGGGGCGGCTGGAGTGCGCCCATGTGCTGGAGCTGTGCTCCTGTGTACTGCCCCGGCTCGCCCCCCGGCCGGAGGAGGGGTGGCTGGCCTTCTGCACCCAGTACGCCCGGGAGCGGATGTACCCCGGTCAAGGCTTCGCCCCTGATCGGGAGGAGTATGAGGCGGGGGCCCTGTTTTTCCTCACCGTCCTCCAGGTGATGCTGGACCGGGAGCGGAGGGCGGTGCCCTTCGACCCCCTGAAGGACTTCCAGTTCCTCTCCTCAGAGGAAATGGGGGAATATGAGTGCGGGGAGGAGTACCGCCGCTTCCTGGCCGCCTTCCGGGAGGAGTACGTCTATGAGATGATGCGGCTGAGCGAGGAGACCACCCCCTTCCGCACCCTGGGGCACATCGCGGGGGTGCATTACATCGCCATGACCGTGGCCCGGGGCATCCGGGAGGCGGGGGAGAACGTAGACCTGGCGCTGGTGTCCGCTGCCGCCGCCGCCCACGACCTGGGCAAGTTCGGCTGCCGGCCCGGGGAGCGTGTCCCGCTCCTCCACTACTACTACACCGACCAGTGGCTGCTGGGGCGGGGGATGCCCGCCGTCAGCCACATCGCTGCCAACCACTCCACCTGGGACCTGGAGCTGGACACCCTCTCCATGGAGTCCCTGTGTCTGATCTACGCCGACTTCCGCAGCAAGCAGGGACGGGATGAGCAGGGGCGGGAGACCACCATCCTCTATCCCCTGGAGGAGTCCTTCCACATCATCCTGAGGAAGCTGGAGAATGTGGACCAGGCAAAGCGCCGCCGGTATGAGTTCGTCTACGGCAAGCTCCACGATTTCGAGGACTACATGCGCTCTCTGGGGGTGGACGTAGACCTGACCGGGCAGCCGGGGGCGCGGAAGCCCCCCAAGGACCCGGCCCTGATGCCCCCGAACGAGACGGTGGACAGCCTGATCCTGCTGTCGGTAGAGCACAACCTGAAGCTGATGCACCAGCTGAGCAGCGAGCGGAAGTTCGGCAACATCATCGAGGCCGCCCGCTCGGCCAAGAGCTGGCAGCAGCTGCGGGCCTATCTGGATGTGTTCGACGAGTACTGCACCTATCTGTCCGTGCGGCAGAAGACCCAGGCCCTGGCCTTCCTCTATGAGCTGCTGATCCACCGGGAGGGGGATATCCGGCGCCAGGCAGCCAGCCTCATCGGAAAGATCATCGCCAAATTCCACCTGGTCTACCGCAAGGAGGTGCCTGCCGACGCCCGCACTGACCCGGCGGAGGAGGTGCCCTTCACCCTGTGGGAGGAGTATCTGGACAAGCTCATCTACCCCGACCACAAGACCACCCCCCAGCAGCGGGGCCAGATCGGCTATACCCTGAAGCTGGTGGTGGACGCCCTGCTGGAGTACGGCCGGAGCGAGACCATGCCCCGCTTCATCGGGGCGCTGCTGCGCTACTATGACCGGCCGGAGGAGAAGGACGAGGATACCGCCTTCACCCTGCTGGACGCCATCCGCTATCTGCCCGCCCAGCAATATGACCAGGAGACCCGGGGCCGCCTCATCCGCTTTGCGGCCTGGTTCGCCGCCTCCGGCAACCTGCGCCTCCAGGCGGCGGCCCTCCAGTTCCTGCGGGAGGCCCAGCGTTCCCTGCCCCAGGATCACCCCCAGATGGCTCAGATCGCGGCGGCCGCCCGGTCTGCCGCCGGCGGGAGCCTGCCGCTGCTCTTCCTGCGGTATAAGGTCCTCCAGCGGGCGGGGGAGGACGTGTCCGACTATCAGGCGGCCCTGTATGAGCAGGACGTGACCAGTGAGATCTTCCTGGACAACCTGAAGAGCGCCACACACTGGATCATCAAGGTGGTGGGCATCGAGCTGCTCCAGGACCAGGTGGAGCACGGCCTGCGGGAGCACATGCTCCACATCGCCACCCACTTCTCCAACCTGGTGAAGGTGTCCGAGCGGGTGGGCGTCCGCCACGCCGCCGGCGAGGCCCTGGTCCGCCTGATCCCCCTGCTGCGCCGGGAGCAGCGCAACGAGGTGATGGTGGAGCTGGGCAAGGGCCTGGAGATGGGCCAGTACCAGATCTCCAAGTATATCCCGGAGTATCTGGGCCGGGCTGCCCTGTTCCTCCACCCCAGCGAGCTGGACGAGCAGGTGCTGTGGCTGAAGAACCTGCTGGGCTCCCCCACCAACATCGCCGTGTCCGGGGCGCTGAATACCGTGGGGGTGCTGCTCCAGCACTACCCCGCCTACCGGGGGCGCTTCCCTGAGCCGGAGCGGGCCTATGAGGCCCGCCGCCAGGAGCTGCTGGGCCTGCTGCTCCAGGGGCTGGCCCACTACCGGGAGGAGGTGCGGCAGGAGGCCCTTCTGGTCACCGGGACCATGCTCTTCGACAGCCCGGTGCTCTCCATGGAGGAGAAGTCCCGCCTGTTCTCCCTGTGCTACCGCAAGCTCCTCTTCCTCATCCAGGCGGGCCCCCGTCAGGACCCGCTGACCTTCTTCTACCGGGCTTCCGCCCTGGCCCACATCAACCGCTTCATCGCCCTGCGGCGGTTGGACAAGGGGCCCTTCGCCTTCTCCCAGCCCCGGAAGATCGCCTTTTTCCCCGGCACCTTTGACCCCTTCACCCTGTCCCACAAGGGCATCGCCCACGCCATTCGGGAGATGGGCTTCGAGGTGTATCTGGCGGTGGACGAGTTCTCCTGGTCCAAAAAGCCCCAGCCCCACATGATCCGCCGGCAGATCGTCAACCTGTCCATCGCCGGGGACTTCCACATCCACCTGTTTCCCAACGATATCCCGGTGAACCTGTCCAACCCCAGGGACCTGCGCCGCCTGCGGGAGCTCTTCCCCGGCCAGGAGGTCTATCTGGTGGTGGGCAGCGATGTGGTGGGCCACGCCAGCGCCTATCAGGCCGCCCCTGTGGACTGGTCGGTCCACTCCATGGACCACATCATCTTCCGCAGGGCGGGCCAGCCCCCCCTGCCGGAGGGAAAGGAGCTGGGCATCACCGGAAAAGTGATCCAGCTCCAGCTGCCCCCCCACCTGGAGGACATCAGCTCTACCCGTATCCGGGAGAACGTGGACATGAACCGGGACATCTCCACCTTCATCGACCCGGTGATCCAGGACTTCATCTATCAGAACGGCCTGTACCTCCGCGACACCCAGGACAAGCCCCTGCTCAACGCCCGGGACCTGTCCTTCCAGTGGGTGGAGCGGCCGGACCCCCTGCTGGTGGCCGATGTCACTGCTGGGCACCGGGAGCGGGAGAGCCTGCGGACCGCTATCCTCCGGGACGGGGACCAGCTGCTGGTGCTGCGCCACCGTCGGGAGGGCGGGGAGCCCATGCTGGGTTGGCTCAGCTTCCGCTATCTGTCTACAGCCGACCTCTACTCCGCGTTTCAAAACGCCGATCTGGCGGACCAGGTGCGCCTGCGGGCGGGAGGTAAAACTTTGTTCATCACCGGCCTGGCCGCCGAAGAGGAGCAGGAGAAGGACTATGCCCAGCTGCTGGTCAGTGAGGTGCTCTCCCACGCCCTGGAGGCGGAGTGCGTCTACGCTGTCTTCCACCCCCACGAGGGGCTGTGCCCCCCGGAGACAGAGGAGCTCTTCCGGCGGCAGGGCTTCATCCGCCGGGATGGGGGGCCGCTGGAGGCCGATCTGCGGGCCCCGGTGGTGCTGCTCCAGAATTTGGAGACCACCATTCAGGAGCCCCTGAGCCGCAACCCCAGGGTGCTCGCCGCCATCCGGCGGGGACACCAGCGGCTCGAGACCGCCCTCACCGGCCTGTATCCAGGCAACCTGGTCCTCACCCTGTCTGCCGACGTGATCCACCACCGGCTGCTGCGGATGATCACCCAGTTCAACCAGGTGCCCCAGGAGCCCACCACCCCCCGGAAGCTGGGGAAATATATGTGCGTCCCCTTCGGTAAGCTGCTCCGGGGCAAGACTGTGCCCAACACGGTCACCAAGACCATCCACACCGACCGGGTGTACTCCCCTGACCTCAGCGAGAGCACCATCGAGGCATTTCCCAACTACGCCTCCATCCCCTGCCAGGTGCGCACCATCAAATCCTTTGACCGGCCCGTCATCCTGGTGGACGACCTGATGCACCCCGGGGTGCGCATCAAGGCCCTGGACCCCGTCCTGCGCCAGGAGGGGGTGGACATCCAGCTTGTCCTGGTGGGCATCCTCTCCGGCTACGGCCGGGACCTGATGAGTCAGCAGAAGCGGCCGGTAGACAGCGTGTACTTCCTGCCCTCTCTGCGGCAGTGGTTCGTGGAGGCCACCCTGTACCCCTTCATCGGGGGCAACACAGTGCGCCGCTCCCGGCCCCCAGTCCCCGGCCTGCTGCCGGGAATCAACCACATCCTGCCCTATGCCGTCCCTCCCTTCGCCAAAGAGTGCGGGGAGGAGGCCGTCTTCCAACTCTCCCGCTGCTGCCTGGAGTCCGCCCGGGATGTGATCGGCACCCTGGAGCGGGAGTACCGGGCACTCTACGGCCGGAATCTGACTCTGGGCCGGCTGGCTGAGGCGGTCATCCTGCCCCTGTGTCCCGACAAGGGCACCTGCCTGGGTTATGACCCCAACTTGGCCGCGTCGGTCTATCTGGAGAACGACCTGGAGCAGCTGCTGAGGACCCACCCCCGGGGCTGACCTCCGCCGACTGCTGGAAATGATCTGCGGGAAACCATTACGAGGTGTAATATTATGTTCTATTATTATGAAAAGGCTGGAAAGCTCCTGGCCTCTGAGCGGAGGGACCTCCCCTATCTCAAGGCGGAGCCCGCCCCGGGGACTCCGATCTGCTATCTGGTGGAGGGGGACCCGGTGCTGGGCCGGGGCTCCTTCAAGGTGAACTGTCCGGGCCAGCTGAGGGCCCCCCACGGCCTGGAGGTGCTGGACGCCTCCCGCCTGCCGGACTTTCCCCTGGACGCGCCCCTGTCCGCCGCCCTGGAGGAGGGGATGCTCACCGCCGTCAATACCGGCCGGGCGGGGTGGGAGCAGGTGTTGTCCCAGAGGGCCGGGACGGAGAAAAAGCGGGTCAATATCCTGGCCATCGGGGACGTGGGTTCCACTCTGCTCACCGGGCTGAAGCTGCTGGGCGGGGATGTGATCTCATCCATCGGCATCTGCGACCTCTCCGACCAGATCACTGCCCGGTGGGAGTTCGAGATGGGGCAGATCAGCCTGCCCTGGGACTACGGGGCATTTCCGGAAGTGGAGGTCATTTCCCTGGAAAAGCTGTTTGACTGCGATGTGTTCGTCTTTGTGGCCTCCCGGGGCATCCCGCCGGTGGGCTCCCAGGTGAAGGACGTGCGCATGGCCCAGTTCGAAAACAACGCCGCCATTGTGAAGCAGTACGCCCGTATGGCACGGGCGGCCGACTTCCAGGGGCTGTGGTGCGCGGTGTCCGACCCGGTGGACCCCCTGGCCAAGACCGCCTATCTGGAGAGCAACCGGGACGAGAACGGCGTATGGGATGGAAAGGGCCTGCGGCCAGAGCAGATCCAGGGCTTCGGCCTGGGGGTGATGAACGCCCGGGCGGCCTACTTTGCAAAGCGGGACCCCAGGCTGGCCTCCTTCCTGACGGAGGGGCGCTCTTTCGGCCCCCACGGCACGGGACTGTTCATCGCCAACTCCATCGACCACTACGACGAGGAGGTCTCCCGGGAGCTGACCCACAGGACGGTCACCGCCAATCTGGTCATGCGGGAGATCGGCTTTAAGCCCTATGTAGCCCCTGCGCTGTCCTCCGGAGCCCTGTCCATCCTGCTTACCCTGCGGGGGGCGTGGCACTGCGGCTCCGTCTTCCTGGACGGGGTCTTTATGGGGGTCAAGAACCGCTATACCCCTGCCGGGGTGGAGACCGAGCTGCTGCCCCGTATCCCGGACCCCCTGTTCGGCCATATCCGGGAGGCGGCGGAGCATTTAAAGTCGGTATTATAGAGGGAAAACCGGTAAGGACGCGATTTGTTGTGCCCCTGCATCCGAATGGAATAACTTGCCCTGCATGACAAAGGGGGTGTCCCATGAGAGAAAAAATTTTGGCCCACCGCATCCGCTGGCTTATCGGTCTCTGTACATTTCTGGTGCTTTTCGGCTGTTCTGGCTTCCCCATCTATAATTTCACCACAGGGCGGCAGCTTGGCAGCTGGTATTTTATGCTAATGCTCTGTATCGGTTACTTTGAAATCGGACAGCTCCTGGGTGTGCTGTATAGCCGGAACAAGGTGTGGAGATCAGCTGCCCTCGCCCTCGGTATGACGCTTTTGGGGCTGGCCTGCCGGTTTTTGATGGAGTTTGGTGAGGTGTCCAATACCTGCAACTTTACGCCCCCCAATGTGGCGCTCCACCTCTCTGTCGCTGCGGTGATCACCGCCCTGGGGTCCCTGTCCTTTGTGGACGGTCGGCGGCCACCCCTGGGAAAAGACTGAACTTTCCGGTCTCTCCGCACATCAACTTTTGAAGAAGGTGATCTCATGTCCATCATTTTGATCCATCCATACCCGGGCCGGCCGGAGGCGGACGTCCGCCTGTCCGGTATCCTCTCCCACGCCCTGGCGGACCGGGAGGGGAGGACCATCCGCACCGCGGAGGAGCTGGACCTGAGGCCGGGAGACCGGGTCCTGTTTGCCCTGGCCCTGGACGGGGCGGGACAGAATTTGGAGTATTACCGCATGCTCTCCCGGCTGCGGCGGGAGCCGGACCTGCTGGAGGGATGCACCGCCGCGCTGATCGTGGATGGCCCCGGAGAGCTGTACACCAAATCCACCGCCGGAGAGCTGGCCCTGGCCGCAGATATGGCGGGATGCGCCCTCATCGGGCGGCCGCTGGTGGAGGGGACGGGCTCCCTGGCCAACTTCCGCGTCCAGGCCAAAAACCTGGGCACCGACCTGATGGGGGCCTATCTGGCGGCGGCACAGGAGCTGGTCCAGCGTCTGGACACCTTCACTTTCCCCCAAAAGGAGCGGCCTGAGCTGCTGGTCCTCCACGCCTCCAGCCACCACACATCCAACACCATGGCCCTGTGGGCAGGGGTGCGGGAGCGGCTGGGGGAGGTGTGCAGTGTCCAGGAGATCGGCCTGCGCAACGGGACACTGGACGACTGCTCCGGCTGTCCCTACACCATGTGTATCCACTTCGGGGAGAAGGGGGAGTGCTTCTATGGCGGAGTCATGTCCCGGGAGGTCTATCCCGCGGTGCGCCGGGCCGACGGGGTGGTCATGCTGTGCCCCAACTACAACGACGCACTCTCCGCTAATCTCACTGCCTTCATCAACCGCCTCACCGCCCTGTTCCGCCAGACCCGCTTCTATGACAAGGCCCTGTTCGCCCTGGTGGTCTCTGGCTATTCGGGCAGCGACTTGGTGGCCCGGCAGCTGATCTCGGCCATGAACATGAACAAGTCCTTCTATCTGCCAGGACGCTTTGCCCTGCTGGAGACAGCCAATGACCCAGGGGAGGCCATGGGGCTGCCCGGGGTCCGGGATCGGTTGGACCGGTTCGCGGACCATATGCTGGAAGTCCTGGCCCGGCGGGCTTGAAGAGGGCCCTTCTCCCTCGGTGAAAGGCATGGCGGGGCGGGGGATAAGATTATTCCGCAGACAGCAAAGGGCTCCACACCCATCAAGGGCGTGGAGCTCTTTTGATCCTTCAGCGCTGGGGCAGGTAGCTCACAGGGTCCACCGCCTTGCCGTCCTGGGCCATCTCCAGATGGAGATGGGAGGGGCGGCTGCTCTCGGCGATGGCGGTCTCACCCACCACGCCCAGCACGGTGCCGGTGCTGACGGTGTCGCCCTCCGAAACAGTTGGCTTGGCGCTGAGGTTGCAGTAGATGCTGGTCAGGCCGTCCCCGTGGTCCACTACCACGCAGGTGCCCATCAGGTCGTCATCGTAGACTCCCTGGACCGTGCCCGCGCTGATGGCCAGCACGTTGGTGCCCACGCTGGCGGCGATGTCCACGCCGCTGTGGGTGCGCCAGTCGCCCATGGTCTCATCATAGGCCAGCACCTCCAGGCTGAAGCCGGAGAGGATCTCCCCCTTTACCGGCCAGGTGAAGACAGCGGGAACAGGGTCCTCCTCCACCGGCTGGACCGTCTCGGCCGGCTCCTCCTCCACGGTCTGGGGGAGGGAAGCCTCCTGGCTCCCGCTGTCCTCTGGCTCGGTCACAGTAGGCGCGGTGGGTGTAGTGACAGAGGGAGTGGTATGGGGGGGAGCCGCATTCTGGCTGCTGTCGGGAAGGACCACGATGGGGCTGCCGGTGACCGGTTCCGCCTCTCCGGGGGTGCTGCTGACGGTGCGAACAAGGTAATAGCCCGAAATTCCAATGGTGGCGACACAGAGGAAAAGGACTATGTAGAAGCCCTTTCCCAGTACGAAGTCGCCCAGTTTCTGAAATACGGTTCGTTTCATGGAACCACCTCCGAAGCCTATTGTGGACAGGCCCGGGGATGGTTATACATTCCAGAGAAAAAATTTTATGGAACTTCTGCCCTCTGAGCAAAAATCGACCGAGCGATGAGCGCAGCGGGGGACTGCCCTCAGATCAGGGAAGGCAGTCCAGAGAAAAGCAGACCCGGTCCTCCTGCTCTTCAAAGCCGGTTTTTTGATAAAAGTGGTAAGCGGGCGCGTTTCTTTTGGTCTGGAGCGAGATGTTCCGAAAGCCGTGCTGACGGGCATAATTTCGGATCAGCTGGATCCACAGGGACCCGAACCCTCGTCCCTGATGTTCTGAGGCAATGCACAGGTCGTCAATGCAGTATTCAATGCCATTGTACCAGTGCCGCAGACGGCCCAGAGAGATCCCAATCAGGACATCTTCCGAAAAAAGTCCCAGGGCCAAAGAATTCTGATTGCCCATCACGTCCAGAATATAGGAATGAAACACATCCTCATCCTCCCAGCGGTCACACCAGGGTTCCGCCGAAAAGGCATCCCGGATCAGTCCTTTGACGGCCTGCTCATGCGCCATCCCCAATACTTTTAACATCATTTCTGTTGACCTCCCTTTTCTCTGTTTCCATAAAAAAAGCCAGACTGAAACAGCCTGACTGATGGTAGGTGCTCACCCAATAGGTCTATTGTTATAATATCATATTGCCTGGCAAAAAGCAACCGGAGGGAAAAAGGCCGCCGGAGGAAATCGTCTCCTGATTCCGACCATGTTTTTCCAAATAATGGATTATAATGTGGGGCACAACGTTCCGGACAAGCCGGAAGCTACATAGGAGGAGACGAGATGGCGGCCAGAGAGGATCTGAAAATGCGGCTGACGAGGCTGCGGGGGCAGACGGCCCGGCTGGGGCGGACAGGGCTGAGCGGCCCGGCGGTGCTGCGGACGGCAGAGGTGGGCATCCATCTAATGCTGGCGGCGGTGCTGGCAGGGGCGGAGGTGTTCGGCGGCTTCGCCCCCTTCGGCGTGGCCATGGTGGGGGCATCAGGCACCGGACTGTGCGGCGGGGCGGCCCTGCTGGGGGCGGGATTCGGCTATCTGACCCTGCTGGGCTTCTCTGATGCGCTGCGCTATCTGTCCGCTGCCATCCTGACCTTCGCGGTGGGCTTTGCATTTTACGACATGAAGCTCTTCCAGAGGCCCTGGACCATGCCCGGGGTGGCAGGCCTGATGAACGGCTGCACCGGCTTCATCTACCTGTCCCAGGGGGGCTGGCGAACAGTGGACGTGATCTACTTCCTTAGTGAGATCGCCCTGACGGTGGCCGCGGCCTGGTGCTACCGGGTGCTGCTGCTGCCTATACGGCGGGGGAGCGGGGAGGGGGTATGCTCCGCAGCCCGGCGGACCGGGGCCCTGGTCCTGGTGTGTACCACCTTGATCTCCCTCTCCAACCTGTATCTATGGAAGGATGTCTCCTTCGGCCGGACGCTGGGAGCCTGTCTGGTGCTGGCGGGGGCCTGGCAGGGCGGACTGGCGGCAGGAGCCGTACTTGGGGTGACCATCGGCTTGTCCATGGATCTGGCGGGCTCGGGCGTCCCACTCTACGCCATGGCCTGGGGGCTGGCCGCTCTGGCAGCAGGGGCCTTCCGGGGCAAGAAACGGGTGTGGGCGGCGGCGGCCTTCGCGGCGGCGGACGGGGCCGCCGTCCTGTGGACCTGGGACCGGGGGCTGACCCTGGCCATCCTGTATGAGGTGTTTTTGGGTTCAGTGGCTTTTTTCATGGTGCCGGAGCGCCAGTGGAAGCGCTTGGGAGGCCTGCTGGCCCCAGCCCCGACGGCGCCCCCGGATGGCAGGGCCCAGGGCTATGTGCAGAAAAAGCTGGAGGCCACCGCCGCCGCCTTCCGTACCTTGTACGAGTCCCTGCGGGGCTCCTTCCGGGTGCCGGAGAACGACAACGATGTGGCGGCGGTCTTTGACCGGGCGGCCTGTCGGGTGTGCCGGACCTGCTCCCTCCGGTCCAGCTGCTGGGAGCGGGACTATGTGACCACCTTCAACGCCCTCAACGACGCCACGGCCCCCATGCTGGAGCGGGGGCGGGGAGTGGCCAGCGACTACCCCCGCTACTTCGCCGACCGCTGCCTCCACTTCCCCGCCTTTGTGGAGGCGGTGAACCAGGAGCTCACCGCCCTGCTCTACCGCCGGCAGTACAACAGCCGCATCCGGGAGAGCCGGGCGGCGGTGTGCCGGCAGTATGGGGAGCTGTCCGCCCTTCTGGGGACGGCGGCGGCAGAGCTGAGCCGGGAGCTGATCCCGGACCCGGCAGGCAATCAGAAGCTGAGGCGGCACCTGGCTCTGCTGGGACTGGAGATGGAGACGGCAGTGTACCGGGACGAGTACGGCCGTCTGCGGGCGGAGCTGAAGGGGGAGGGATGCCAGACTCTGGACACACCGGAGGAGTTGGCCGCCCTATCGGATCTGCTGGGTGTGCCTACCCGGGCGGAGGCGGGGGAGGAGAGCCTGACTCTGATCCAGCTGGAGCCGCTGATGGCGGTAGCGGGCGTGGCAGCCCGGAAGAAGGACGGGGAGACGGTGAGCGGGGACGCCGGGACCTACTTCAAGCGGGAGGACGGCACCCTCTATGTGCTGCTGTGCGACGGCATGGGGAGCGGGCCCGGGGCGGGCCGGGAGAGCTCCCTGGCTGTCCGCCTGCTGGAGCAGTTCCTGATGGCGGGGGTGGAGACGGGCCACGCCCTGGCCACACTGAATTCTGCCCTGGCCCTTCGGGGAGAGGAGGAGGGGGGGTTCACCACAGTGGACCTGCTCCAGGTGGACCTGTTCACAGGGGAGGGGGCGGTGTACAAGCTGGGAGCTGCCCCCACCTATGTGCGGAGAGGGAGCTCGGTGCGGCGGATCGCAGGCAGCTCCCTGCCCGCTGGGCTGGCCCCTTCGGAGCACGCGGTGCCCGACCATACCCGGCTGCGGCTGGAGGCGGGGGACTGCGTCCTTATGGTCAGCGACGGCATCGCCGGAACTGGGGACGACGCCTGGGTCCGGGAGCGGCTGGCTAAATTCGATGGGGAGAGCCCCAAGGAGCTGGCCCGGAGTCTGATCACCGACAGCCCGGAGGGAGCCACCGATGACCGCACCGCCTTGGTGGTGCGGATCGCGCGGAGAACGTAGAGGTCAAGTGCGCGGACCCTTTGCCTGGCAGCAAATGCCCCTGGCGGCCGTATGGATGCGGCCGCCAGGGGCATTTTCCTACGGGATCAAAGCCGCCCCTGGAGCACCGGGATGAGAAGGATCACGGCCAGATTGACCGCACATACCAGCGCCAGGGACAGCAGCTGCTCCTTGGATTCATCGTCCATCTCCGCCCCTCCTTCAGATCTCTTGGCAAGATCCAGTGTACGGCGGGCCGGGCCGGAATATACCCGGTAAAATTGGGCAAGAATAACTGTGTACACAGGGGGCTCACGGCAGGGGCCCCGGAAACGGAGGAGGTATCTCATGGTCAAAGGCATCACACGCCAGGTCATCCTGGTGAAATCCCCGGACCCCAAGCTCTTCGAGGAGGCCATTTTTATCGTGAAAGAAGAGGCATTGGCCAGAGAGGGGGTCAGCGCGGACCAGGTCATCCGGGAGGCCAGACAGGCGGCGGACGGCTATCTCCGCCGCAGCCGGGCATGGAACGCCCGGGGCAGGCAGCTTCCCGGACCGGCCTGGGGAGCTGCGGGGGCGGTCCTGGCCTCGCTGGCCTGGGGGCTGGGTCTGTTTCTGCTGTAACAGACCTGAGACGCATGCATACAATGGGATGTGGACCGGGCGGCGGCGGACCCGTCTGCCCGGGCTCCCGGTCCAAGGCTGATAAAGGAGCTTACTTATGTGCGGTATCTGCGGATTTTGTGATTTTACCCGGGACAACGCGGGCCCGGTCTGGCGGGAAGCGGGAGAGCGGATGGGGGAGACCCTTGCCCACCGGGGGCCGGATGGAAAGGGACTCTGGCAGGGAGCGGACTGCGTCCTGGTCCACCGACGCCTGGCGGTCATCGACCCGGAGCGGGGGCAGCAGCCTATGGCCCGGGTGCGGGACGGCGTGGAATATGTGTTGATCTACAACGGCGAGCTCTATAACACCGATGAGCTGCGCCGGGAGCTTCGGAAGCTGGGCTTCTCCTTTGAGACGGAGTCGGACACCGAGGTGCTGCTCAACGCCTGCATCGCCTGGGGGGATGGGGCGGCCCAACGGCTGGAGGGCATCTTCGCCTTTGCTTTCTGGGACGGGAGGCGGAGGCGGCTGATGTGCTGCAGGGACCGGTTCGGCGTCAAGCCATTCTTCTATGCCTGGAAGGACGGGGCACTGGTGTTTGCATCTGAGCTGAAGGCACTGTTCCAATATCCGGGCCTGGAGCCACGGCTGGGCCGGCAGGGGCTGTGCGAGGTGCTGGGCATCGGCCCCGCCCGTACAGCGGGGGCAGGTGTATTCGAGGGGGTCCGGGAACTGAAGGGGGGCTGTCAGCTGACGGCCGGCCCGGAGGGCCTCCAGATCCGTCGGTACTGGGCACTGGAGAGCCGCCCCCACGAGGACGGCTACGAGGAGACGGTGGAGAAGGTGCGCCATCTCCTGGAGGGAGCGATCCGGCGGCAGCTAGTCAGCGACGTGCCCCTGTGCACCTTCCTGTCTGGCGGGCTGGACTCCTCCATCATTACCGCGGTGGCCGCCCGGGCCTATCAGGAGCAGGGGCGGGAGCCCCTGGAGACCTACTCCTTTGACTATGTGGGCAACCGGAAGCATTTCAAGGCGTCCGCTTTCCAGCCGGACGCCGACGCTCCCTGGGTAAAGAAGGCGGTCCGGGCACTGGGTACCCGACACCGGGTGCTGCGGTGCGACATCCCCTCCCTGCTCCAGCTGCTCCCTGAGGCCGTGGAGGCCAAGGACCTGCCGGGGATGGCGGATGTGGACTCCTCCCTGCTGTATTTCTGCCGGAAGGTGGCGGAGCGGCACACGGTGGCCCTTTCCGGGGAGTGCGCTGACGAGGTGTTTGGCGGCTACCCCTGGTTTGAGCGGTCGGAGCTGCTGGAGGCGGACACCTTCCCCTGGTGTCCGGACCTGGAGTTCCGAAGGGCGGTGGTGAAGCCAGAGCTGTGGGAGAGCCTCCAGGTGGAGGACTATGTCCAGGCCCGCTACCAGCAGTCCCTGGCGGAGATGCCGGCCCTGCCGGGGGAGGCCCTGTGGGAACGCCGCCGCCGGGAGGTCGGCTGGCTGTCCCTGAACTGGTTCATGTCCACCCTGCTGGACCGGAAGGACCGCATGAGTATGGCCGCCGGGCTGGAGGTGCGGGTCCCCTTCTGTGACCACCATCTGGTGGAGTATGTGTGGAACATCCCCTGGGCAATGAAGGCTATGAACGGGCAGCGCAAGCAGGTGCTGAGGGACGCGGCCGAAGGCCTGCTCCCGGAGGAGCTGCTCCGCCGGCCCAAGAGCCCCTACCCCAAGACCCACGACCCCCTGTATGAGCAGCTGGTCCGGGCCAGGCTGCTCACCATCCTGGACGACCGGGACGCCCCCATCCACAGCCTGGTGGACGAGAAAGCCCTGCGCGCAGGGCTGTTGTCCGACGCAGGGGACTATGGAAAGCCCTGGTTCGGGCAGCTGATGGCCGGGCCCCAGATGCTGGCCTACCTCATTCAGATCAACGAATGGATGTCCCGATACCACTTGACTGTCTGACCTGCGGTGACAGTGCGTTTCTCCTGTTTGTTCCTCCTGCTTTCTGGCGCGCCCCATCCGGGGCGCGCTTTTTTGTCCCTGGCTTTATGATTTCTTAAGAAAACCCTAAGAGCTCCTTTAGAGCATTTGAAGCAACTGTATGGTATCATTCATACAGTTTCAATAAACCATTTTGGGGCGGCGGAGCCGCCTGCGGCAAGGAGCGCATGAATATGGAAGAAATCTTGAAGGTCACAGACCTAAAAAAGGTCTATGGAAAGCGGGGGGCCGCTACGACGGCCCTGAACGGGGTCAGCTTTTCCCTGAGAGGCGGAGAATATGTGGGCATCATGGGGGCCTCCGGCTCGGGCAAGACCACTCTGCTCAACTGTGTCTCCACCATCGACCGGCCCACCTCCGGCTCCATCTTGGTAGATGGGAAGGAATTGTCCGACCTGAGGGGAAAGGAACTGGCCCGCTTCCGCCGGGAACGGCTGGGCTTTATCTTTCAGGACTGCAACCTGCTGGACACCCTGACGGCCTTTGAGAATATCGCCCTGGCCCTGTCCATCGTCAGGACGCCGGCGGGAGAGATCCGGGAACAGGTGGAGGAGAACGCCCGGCTGCTGGGCATCCAGGACTGTCTGGACAAATACCCCTACCAGATGTCCGGCGGGCAGCAGCAGCGCTGCGCTGCGGCCCGGGCCATCGTCACCCGACCCGCCCTGGTGCTGGCCGACGAGCCCACCGGCGCGCTGGACTCCAGATCCGCCCGGATGCTGCTGGAGCGGCTGGAGGAGCTGAACCAGATCCGGCAGACCACCATTCTGATGGTGACCCACGACGCCTTCACCGCCAGCTGCTGCCACCGGGTGATCTTCCTGCGGGACGGGCAGATCTTCCTGGAACTGAGCCGGGGCGGGATGGACCGGCGGGCGTTCTTCGCCCAGATCATCCGGGTAGTGTCCCAACTGGGAGGAGAGATGGAAGATGTTCTCTAAGCTGGCCCTGCGGAACGTCCGCCGCTCCTTTCGGGACTACGGGGTGTATCTGCTCACCCTCACCTTTGGCGTGTGTCTGTTTTATACCTTTAATTCCATCGACGGGCAGGGGGTAATGGTCTATCTGGCTCAGAGCCAAAACCCCATGGCCCAGCTGATCCAGACCATTCTGGATATTTTCTCCGTCTTTGTGGCGGTGGTGCTGGCCTGTTTGATCCTGTATGCCAACACGTTCCTCATCCGCCGCCGCAAGCGGGAGCTGGGGACCTATCTGCTGCTGGGCCTGAGCCAGCGGCAGGTGTCAGGACTGCTGGTGCTGGAGACGCTGGTCATCGGCCTGATCTCTCTGGCGGCGGGGCTGCTGTTGGGCCTGGCGGCCTCCCAGGGCCTGTCTGCCCTCACTCTGTCCATGTTCTCCATCCGGGTGGACGCCTTCGCCCTGGCCTTCTCCCCTCGGGCAGCGGTGCGCACAGTGGGCTATTTCGGCCTGATCTTTCTGCTCGTGATGGTGTTCAGCGGCATCCAGGTGTCCCGGGCCCGGCTTATCGACCTAATGCAGGGGGAGCGGAAAAATGAGGAGCTGCGGGAGAGGCCCCTGGGGCTGGCGGTGGTCCAGTTCGTGCTGGGGGCGGTCTGCCTGGCGGCCGCCTATGCCATCCTGCTGACCTTTGGCATGGCCATCGCTGTGGCGGTCCTGCCCATCTGTGCGGCCATGCTGTTCCTGGGCACCCTGGGCACTCTGCTGATCTTTAAGTCCCTGTCCGGCTTTGTGGTGAAGCTGGTCCAGAGCCGGCCCGGGCTCTACTTCCGGGGGCTGAACCTATTCACCCTGCGCCAGTGGCTGAGCAGGGTCCACTCCACCTACCTGTCCATGACGGTCATCTGCATCCTGCTGCTGCTGGCCGTCGGCATCACCGCCAGCTCCATCGGACTCAACTCCACCTTGGAGGCGGCGGCCGATGAAGAGGCTCCCTTTGATCTGACGGTACAGAATCAGTCCGCCGACAGCGCGGGCCTTGTGGACTTCCCGGCCGTGCTGGCGGAGGGCGGCTTTGACCTGGACCGTCTGGGAGAGCAGCTGGACGTACTGTTTTACTACAATGACCCAGCGGTCACCGGGGTGGAGGAGGTGTCGGCGGCTATCCGGCTCTCCGACTATAACGCCCTGCTGGCCCACGGCGGGCGGGGGAGCTGTCAGGAGGAGGTGCCCATGGTGCCTGACGACCCAGAGCGCCGGGCGGTCACCGGCGGGCTGTCCCTGAGCTACGCAGTGGTCCCAGACGAGCTGGCTGGACAGCTGGAGGTGCGGCGGCAGGTGTGGTTTGTGGACTACGCCGGAGGGGACGAGGAGCGGACGGAGGCCGAGTTGATCCAGCTGATCCGCCCCCTGGACCTGGACTACGCCCTCCACTTCTCCAGCCGCCTGGACGCCTATCAGAGCATCATGGGCTCCAAGATCCTGGCCCTGTTTCTGGGGCTGTATCTGGGCTTCACCTTCCTGCTGGCGGCGGCCGCGGTGCTGGCCCTCCAGCAGCTGAGCCAGGCGGCGGACAACCAGAAGCGGTACGCCATGCTCCGCCGGCTGGGGGCGGACGACGGCCTCATCGCCCGCTCGGCCTCCCAGCAGGTGGCTCTGGCCTTCCTGATGCCCCTGGGGCTGGCCCTGATCCACTCCATGGTGGGGATGAAGGCGGCCAACGACATCATTGCCACGGCGGGCGAGGTGGACTCGGTGGGGAGCAGCCTGGCCACAGCCGCTGTGCTGATCCTGGTCTACGGAGGCTACTTCCTGGCCACAGCCCTGGCCTGCCGTCGGATGGCCCGGCAGAGCTGGACCAAGCTTGAATGAAAGAACAGCGGCTCCGCGGAAGAGAGCTTCCACGGAGCCGCTGATTTGATGTTTTTAAAATTTTGCGCCGCCGAACTCTGCCAGCTGAAGGCCCTTGTTCCGGTCCTGGACCCACTGGATGGACCACTGGGAGGCGAACAGCAGCAGCTGATTGCCCTTGTAGTCCTCCACCAGCTTGGCGTCGTTGGGGAGCAGCAGGTCCTCCTCCTTCAGCGGGGGGGTGTCCTCGTCCTCCTTCACGATCCAGCGCAGGTACTCGAAGGGCAGGCCCTCCTTGTACAGCTCCACGTTGTACTCGCTGCGCAGGCGGTACTCCAGCACGTCGAACTGAAGGGTGCCCACCACGCCTACGATGACCTCCTCCATGCCGGTGTAGGGGGTCTTGAAGATCTGAATGGCGCCCTCCTGGGCGATCTGCTCCACCCCCTTGAGAAACTGCTTGCGCTTCATGGTGTCCACCGAGCGGATACGCTCAAAGTGCTCCGGGGCGAAGGTGGGGATGGGGTCGAACTGGAACTTTTTCCCTGGGGCGCACAGGGTGTCCCCGATGGAGAAGATGCCCGGGTCGAACACGCCGATGATGTCCCCGGCGTAGGCCTCCTCGATGATCTCCCGTTCTGCCGCCATCAGCTGCTGGGGGCGGGAAAGACGGATCTTCTTCCCGCCCTGGAGGTGGTAGACCTCCTTATCCGCATCAAAACGGCCGGACACCACCCGCATAAAGGCGATGCGGTCCCGGTGGGCCTTGTTCATGTTGGCCTGGATCTTGAACACAAACGCGGAGAAGTCGTCGTCCAGGGAGTCCACCACCAGCTCGCCCGCCCGCCGGGGCAGGGGGGCGGTGGTCATCTGGAGGAAGTGCTCCAGGAAGGGCTCCACGCCGAAGTTGGTGAGGGCGGAACCGAAGAACACCGGGGAGAGCTTGCCGTGGCGCACCCGGTCCAGATCAAACTCGGCGGCCGCGCCATCCAGCAGCTCAATCTCGTCGGTGAGCTGCCGGTGGAGCCGCTCGCCGATCAGGCCGTCCAGGTTGGGATCGCCCAGCTCCACCTCGGTGGCGGTGGCCGCCTTGGCTCCGCCATTGGAGGTGAAGTGGATAATCTTGCGGCTGTCCCGGTCGTACACACCCTTGAAGTCCTTGCCGCAGCCGATGGGCCAGTTCACCGGGTAGGTCTCGATGCCCAGCTCCTTCTCCAGCTCCTCCAGCAGCTCGAAGGAGTCCCGGGCCTCCCGGTCCATCTTGTTGATGAAGGTGAAGATGGGGATGTCCCGCATGGCGCATACCTTGAACAGCTTTCGGGTCTGGGCCTCCACGCCCTTGGCCGCGTCGATGACCATGACGGCGGAGTCGGCGGCCATCAGGGTGCGGTAGGTGTCCTCAGAAAAGTCCTGGTGTCCCGGGGTGTCCAGGATGTTGATGCAGAAGCCTTCATACTGGAACTGCATCACCGAGGAGGTCACCGAGATGCCGCGCTGCTTCTCGATCTCCATCCAGTCGGAGGTGGCCGCCCGGGTGTTCTTCTTGCCCTTCACCTGGCCGGCCTGGGCGATGGCCCCGCCGTAGAGCAGGAACTTCTCCGTCAGTGTGGTCTTGCCCGCATCGGGATGGGAGATGATGGCAAAGGTCCTTCTGCGCTTGATTTCAGATTCATATTGAGACATGAGCTTCACTCCTGAGTCAGTGGGATGGGGGGGCAGGCGGCGCTCAGCCCTGCTGCTCCTTCTGCCGCTCCAAATACTCGTCATAGGTCAGCTTCCGGTCGATGAGCCTGCCGTCCTCAGTGAAGTCGAAGACCCGGTTGCACACCGTCTGGATGAGCTGGTGATCGTGGGAGGAGACCAGCACATTGCACTTGACCGCCTCCAGGCCGTTGTTCAGGGCGGCGATGGACTCCAGATCCAGGTGGTTGGTGGGCTGGTCCAGCATGAGCACGTTGGCCCCGGACAGCATCATCCGGGAGAGCATGCACCGCACCTTCTCACCGCCGGAGAGGACCTTCACGGGCTTATACACCTCGTCGCCGGAGAAGAGCATCCGGCCCAGGAAGCCACGGAGATACTGCTCCTGGGGATCAGGGGAGAACTGGCGCAGCCACTGTACCAGATTGTCGTCGCAGTCCTTGAAATATTCGGTGTTGTCCTTGGGGAAGTAGGAGAAGGTGGCGGTCTGCCCCCACTTCACAGTGCCCTCGTCGGGCTCCATCTCGCCGGCGAGGATCTTGAACAGGGCGGTGTGAGCGTTCTCATTGTCACCCACAAAGGCGATCTTGTCCCCGTGCTCCACAATGAAGGAGACCTTGTCCAGCACCTTCACCCCGTCGATGGTCTTGGATACATCGGTGACAAAGAGGATGTCCTTGCCCACCTCCCGGTCGGGGGAAAAGCCCACCCAGGGGTAGCGGCGGGAGGAGGCAGGCATCTCCTCCACGGTGAGCTTGTCCAGCAGCTTGCGCCGGGCAGTGGCCTGCTTGCTCTTGGACTTGTTGGCGGAGAAGCGGGAGATGAAGTCCTGGAGCTCCTTGATCTTCTCCTCGTTCTTCTTGTTCTGATTCTTGATGAGCTGCTGCACCAGCTGAGAGGACTCATACCAGAAGTCGTAGTTGCCCACATACATCTTGATCTTGTTGTAGTCGATATCCACGATGTGGGTGCAGATGGTATTGAGGAAATGGCGGTCGTGGCTGACCACGATGACGGTGCCCTCAAAGTCCAGCAGGAAGTCCTCCAGCCAGTTGATGGCGTCGATGTCCAGGTTGTTGGTGGGCTCGTCCATCATCAGAATGTCCGGATTGCCGAACAGGGCCTGGGCCAGCAGCACTTTCACCTTCAGACGGGCATCCAGGGTGGCCATGTCGCTGGTGTGATACTCCGTGCCGATGCCCAGCCCCTGGAGAATGCGGCTGGCGTCACTCTCCGCCTCCCAGCCGCCCAGTTCGGCGTACTCCTCCTCCAGCTCACAGGCCCGCATTCCGTCCTCGTCGGTCATCTCCTCCTTGGCGTAGATGGCCTCTTTCTCCCTGCCCACCTCATACAGGCGCTGGTTGCCCATGATGACGGTGTCCATGACGTTGTAGGCATCATAGGCGTTCTGGTCCTGCTTCAGTACCGACATGCGCACGTTGGGCAGGATGGACACGGTGCCGCTGGTGGATTCCAGGTCCCCGGACAGGATCTTCAAAAAGGTGGACTTGCCAGCCCCGTTGGCGCCGATGATGCCGTAGCAGTTGCCCCGGGTGAATTGCAGGTCCACGTGAGAAAACAGGGGCTGTCCGCCGTACTGCAGCCCCAGATCGGTGACGGTGATCATAGTCGTCTCGCTCCTTACACTCCATGGTAAAAACAGTTTGCGTCCGCTCAGTGCACAAAGGGCGGCACGCCCGCGGTCTGCCCGCCCCGAAACGCCGTGCGGTCCTCTGCACACTGAGGTTACTATCTTATCACAAACAGGAGGAAAAGGATAGAGTATTTTCCGGAAAATTGGGGGCATTTTTTCGTTTACAGCTGTTTTTTTGACCAACAGGACAGCGGAAAGGGAGAAAAAGCGCCCCAGGACTCTCCACTGGGAGATCTCGGGGCGCGGAGGGGGAGTCAGTGCCGTGCGGGCCTCTCCGGCGGACGGGAGGCCAGGCGCAGGGCTCGGCGGAGCTCTGAGGCTCGGGCTGGGGAGAAGGCGGGGGCTCCGCCGCCGAAGTAGAGCTGGTCCAGACAGCGGGCCAGCTCCCCCAGCTCTTGGGCACAGCCGGGCAGCTCCGCCGCCGCCCGGTCCAGGAAGGCGCGGCAGGTCTCCCCCGGCCGGCGGCCCCTACGGCGGCGCTTCAGGCGGCGGTCCAGCCACACCAGCACGCCGGCGGGGGTATTCCGCCGGGCCAGGTAGGTGAGCTGGAAGCGGACGCGGTCCGCCAGCCGGGACCACAGCATTGCCAGGGTGTCCCGTGGGCTGCGGCGGTCCACGACGCGGCCCCTGCGGACCGGAGGGTGGGACCGGGTGCGGCTTCCGCCCCGGCGGAGGGCCCAAAGGATCGCGCCGACGCCGGCCAGCAGGACCAGGCCGGCCAGCACATAGAGGACCGCATCGCTGCTCTGGACGGCCTCGCCGGCCGGGCCGCCTGCGGCGGAGATGGGATCGGGCAGGTTTAGGGAGCCGGTCTCCGGGGCAGGGAAGAGGGAGAAGAGCCAGCGGAAGAACCGGTCCAGAAGGGCCAGCGCCCCAGAGGCCAGCTCACGCAGCCAGCCGGTGAGGGCGGTGAGGGCCTGGGCGGCGGTGCCGGTGAACAGCAGCACGCACAGGGCTGCGCCCCCGCCCAGGGCGGCCAGCAGAAGGAGAAGGAGCAGACGCCCCCGGAGGGAGCCGGCGGCCTGTCCGCCGGGACGGCTGTTGGAGGCTCTCTGTCCGGCCAGGGCTGCCAGGGCCAGCAGAGTGCCGGCGGCGGGGGCCAGGGCTGTGTCCAGGGGGAGGACACCGGCGGCGGTGCACAGGGCGGCGGCCAGCAGGACCAGGGAGGCGGTCTCGAAGGAGACCATCAGCTGCTCCGCGGGCGTGGGGCGGATCAGCAGCTCATAGCAGCGGAAGTAGGAGAAGCCCCACATGGCAAGCAGGCACAGCCAGGACAGCAGGGAGGGATAGCGCACCCCCCACAGCCAGACGACGGCCCCCTGGAGGGCCAGAGCGGCCAGCGCCAGAAGCAGGACGGAGCGCTGGGTCCGGGGGCGCCGGAGAAACAGGGCCAGACCCCCACAGGTCAGGGAGAGGCAGACGCACCAGATGAGCAGGCCGGCCGGATCAGACCGGCCGGTCTGACGGAAGGCGAAGATGGAGAACAGGGTGTGCAGGGCAGTCACATTGGACAGCAGGCCGGCCAAATCGACAAGGCGGGAACGGCTCTGGTTCACGGGCGGCTCCCCCCTTTCCGCAGGGAGTCCAAGGAGAGGGACCGGAACCCGGCCCGGGCGGGGACCTCCCAGTCCTGGGCGCACAGCACCCACAGCTGCCCTGGGTCCAGCCGCTCCATCAGGGCGGCGGGGAGGCGGCTGCCGGAGCAGGTGATCAGATAGGCGGTGCCGGACTGGGGGGCTGCGTCGGCGGCGAAGCGGGAGGGGAGAAAGGCCGGCCCCTGGGGGGAGCGACTCTCCTCTGGGACCCGCTGGGCCAGGCAGCGGTAGCCCGCCAGATAGAAGAGCAGGTCGTCCCCGCCGCCCTCCCCGGAGGAGACGGTCATGGGACCGAAGAGGCGGGAGTGGGGGAGGGAGAGGGAGCAGTCCACCCCTGCGCCAGACAGGCCGGAAAGGACGGAGGCCAGTACCTCCAGGGCCCCCTCCAGCTCCCTCCAGTCCTGGGAGAGACCGCAGAAGGATTCCCCATCCAGCAGAAAGCGCAGCCCTCTGGGCTGGATGGTCTGGTACAGGTTCACCGGCGTGCCCTGCTCCCGGGCGGCCATGCGCCAGTTGATATGCTTCCAGCTGTCTCCGGGCTGGTACTCCCGGCAGCCCCGGAGCACGGTGTTGTCCTCCATCCACCCCTGACGGCCGGCGGCGCAGTCCCACTGGGGGCGGAGAAAGAGGGAGAGGTCCACCTCCACCGGCCGGGGATAGACGGCGATGGCCGGGATCTGCCCGGCGGGGAGGGGCTGTTCCCCCTGGACCAGCCCGAAGCCGTCCCCGGAGCGGGCCACCAGTCGGTGGACCCGGTACAGTCCCCGCCGCTGGGCAGTCCAGGTGCTCTCAACCTGGATGGTCTGCCAGCTCCCCACAAAGGAGAAGGACTGGCGCAGGGCGGGGACCGGGGCGCCCCCTTCCTGATCCGGGGCGGGCTGCAGATAGGACTCAAAGGCATCGTCCGGGGTGAGGCACCCCTCCTCCGGGGCGTTTTGGGACAGCTCCAGCCAGATCAGCGGCAGAGACTTCCCGTTCTCCAGATGGTAGATGAGCTGGGTCTGCTGCCCGGGAAAGAGCCGGGGGCGGGGGCACTCCACCTGGATGGAGACGCCGCGTATGGCTCTGCTCCCCCACCACCGGGCGGCCAGCCCCAGCAGGAGGAAGAACAGGCATACCCCCGCCACCCCGCCGCTGCCCAGGCGCAGGGCCAGCAGGACCCCGGCCCCGAACAGCACCAGGGCAGGGGAAGAGATCAGCAGGCTGGAGCCCCGGCCGAACAGGGCCTTACGCTCCATGGAACTCATCTCCCGCCGCCGGGGGGACGGGGAGCTGGGCGGCGATCTGGTCCAGCACCCCGTCAGCGGTGACACCGGAGAGCCGGGCCTCGTTGGTGAGCAGCAGCCGGTGGGCCAGCACGGGGTGGATCAGGGCCTGGATGTCGTCCGGGGTAACGAAGGAGCGGCCCGCCATGGCGGCCCAGGCCCGGGCGGCCCGGAACAGGGCCCGGGAGGCCCGGGGGCTGGCCCCCATCCGGACCATGGGGTGGCTGCGGGTGGCCCCCACCAAGGAAACCAAGTAGCCGGCCACCTCCGGGGACACCCGGATCTGGGAGAGGGAGTCCTGGGCGGCCACCAGCTCCTCCGGGGAGGTGACAGTCTCCAGACCGTCCAGCGGGATGCTGTCTCCCAGGGAGAAGAGCATCCGCCGCTCCTCCTCAGGGGCGGGGTAGCCCATGGAGAGGCGGATGAGAAAGCGGTCCATCTGGGCGGCGGGGAGGCGGAAGGTGCTCTCCGACTCCACCGGGTTCTGGGTGGCCATCACCACAAAGGGGGTGGGGAGGGGAAGAGTCTCGCCGTCGATGGTGACCTGCCGCTCTTCCATGGCCTCCAGCAGGGCGGACTGAGTGCGGGGGACCGCCCGGTTGATCTCGTCGGCCAGCAGCAGATTGGTGAACACGGGGCCGGGCAGGCGGCGGAACTCCCCCCGGTTCCGGTCGTAGATGTTCATGCCCAGGATGTCGGCGGGCAGCAGGTCGGGGACGAACTGGATGCGCTTGGATCGGCAGCCGGACACGGCGGCCAGGGTCTTGATCAGGGTGGTCTTGCCTACGCCGGGCAGGTCCTCCAGAAGCACGTGGCCCTGGGAGAGCAGTGCCATGACGATCAGGCGGATCTGCGTCTCCTTGCCGTAGATGATCTTGGCGGTCTCCGCAGTCAGGCGGTCTGCCAGCTGAGCGATATCCATAGGGAGCTCCTCCTTGTGCCGGCTCTCGCCGGTTTTACAGATAAGCTCCATTTTACCACGATTTTTTGGGAATTCTATCCCCAATTTGTAAAGAAGTGCCCGACCCCGCCCCGAAGGGCTGGGCGGACAGTGCCCGGGCCTTCCGGAGCCGGAAGAGCGCCCGCATGGCGGTGCGCCGCTTTCTGAAATATCTGCCCTGTCAGGGGGCGGGAGCCATCCTCAGCAAGCCGGACGGGGACGGCTGGCGAAGTTCCCCGGAGGGGCAGACAGCAGAGCGGGGCGCTCCCGAAGGAGCGCCCCGCTCTTGGCGTGTGGGTGAGAGTATGGTTCTACTTGGGCTGATACAGCTCCAGGATGGCCCCGTCCTTCCACACGAAGGCCAGCTGGTCGCCCTGGTCGTTGGCCTGCATGGGGCCGCAGATGACGCTGTCCGCGTCGGCAATGTACTTCTCCAGGCTGTCCACCTTGTAGGCCACGTGGGGGCAGCGGTGAAGCACCTCGGGGAAGGGGGCGCCCTCCTCAAATTTCAGATACTCGATCTTGTAGTCGTAGTCGTCCACGTTGCTCACCCAGAACTTGGCCCCCTCGTTGTAGGTCATGCCGGGCTTTTTGTTGGTGATGGGGATACCAATGTGCATATACTCAGCGGACATGAAAGTTCCCTCCTGATCAGGCGTTTTTGATTTCCTGGTAGACCTCAAAGGCCTGCTGGGCGGTGTAGCCCCCGTGGACCACCTTGCCGATGGCCTGGGCCATGCCGGCGGGGCAGTCGGACTGGAAGATGTTCCGGCCCATGTCCACCCCGCGGGCCCCCTCCGCAATGGCCCGGTAGGCCATCTCCAGGGCCTCCAGCTCAGGCAGCTTCTTGCCGCCGGCGATGACGATGGGCACCGGGCAGGCGGCGGCCACCCGCTCGAAGCCGTCGCAGTAATAGCTCTTGACCACGTTGGCCCCGTTCTCCGCCAGCACACGGGTGGCCAGCTGGAAGAACTTTTCGGTGCGCTCCATCTGTTTGCCCACCGCCACTACACCCAGAGTGGGGATACCGTACCGGGCGCCGGCATCGGCGGTGCGGCACAGCAGCTCCAGGGAGCGGGACTCGCCGGGGGCGCCGATGAAGGTCTGGACAGCCATACAGTCCGCGTTCATCCGGACCGCGTTCTCGATGTCGCAGGCGATGCCGCCGCCATTGGACATCTCATCGAAGAGGACGGTGGTGTCATAGGTCACCCGGACGCACTTGGCCACCGGGGCGGCGGGGGAAATGCAGGAGCGGAGGATGCCCTTGGTGCCCATGAGCACGTTCACATAGGGGATCAGGGGAGGGATCACCACGTCGATGCGCTCCAGCCCGGCAGTGGGGCCCATGATGTAGCCGTGGTCAAAGGCCAGCATCACCGTGTTGCCCGACTTGGGATCAAAGAGGCGGGACAGACGGTTTTTCATGCCCCAGTCGCAGTGGGCGGCCCCCTTCACATAGAAGCCCTCCTGGACCGGGGCGATGTCCAGGTGATAGTCGTGGGCGGCCTTGTTTCCGATGTTGTCAGCCATGTCTTACTCCTTGCTGTACGCAGGGGTGTGGCAGGGGGTGTTCCACAGGCGGATGAACTCGTCGTCCCACTTGGCGATGTTCATCTGGAAGCCGGCGGCCTCCTGCACGGTGAGGATCTCTCCCACCATGCTGGCCACCACTTCCACGCCCTTGGCTTTCAGGAACTCCACGGTGTCCTTGAACAGCACCAGCATCTCCATCATGGTGGTGGCGCCGCAGCCGTTGATCATCACGAAGGCCTTGTCGCCCGCCTTCAGCTCCAGCTTCTTGGACAGGGCCTCGGCCACAGTGGCCACGGTATCCTTGGAGGACATCATGGGCACCCGGACGCCGCCGCCCTCGCCGTGCTGGCCGGCACCGATCTCCATCAGGTCGGTCTCACCCAGGTCGCCGAAAGACATGCCGTTCTGGGGGTGGGTGGCGTCGGTGGACTTGACGGTGACAGAGGCCATGCTGTCGGCGTACCGCTGGGCGATCTCGGCCACCTCGTCCAGGCTCTTGCCCTCCCGGGCGGCGGCGGCCGCAATGTGATACAGGGCCACCGCACCGGCCAGGCCCCGCTTGTTGTCCTCCCCGCTGGGGTCGTACTGGATCTCCTCGCCGGTGACCACCTGGCGGAAGTTCAGCCCAGCCTTCTGGGCCAGCTTGATGGCCTGCTTGCCCGCCAGCTGGTCGCCGGCGTAGTTCAGAGTGAGCAGCAGAACGCCGTGGCCCTTGTCGGCCAGCTTCATGGCGTCAAAGACCAGCTTGCCGTTGGGGGCGGCGAAGATATCGCCCACCGCCTGCACGTCCAGCATTCCCTTGCCCACAAAACCCGCCTGGGCGGGCTCGTGGCCGGAGCCGCCGTAGGTGACGATGGTCACCCGGTCTGCGTCGGCCAGGTCCTTGCTGATGACTAGATGGCCGTCCACCTCCAGAATGTCGGGGTAGGCCAGGCCAAGACCCACCAGCTCCTCGTCGGTGATGGTCTCGGGGGAGTTGATAAACTTCTTCATTTTCATATATGGAGTACCTCCCGTTCAAAATCAATGGAGATGCGCTCAGGGCCGTGCCAGCCCCTGGAAGAAATAGGCCATGGAGGCGGCCCCGGCATCCGGGGTCCCGATGGTCTGCTCGCCGTAGCTCTTGGCACGGCCGAACTTGGAGACGAACTGCTTGCTGGCCTCGGCCCCCTGGAGCGCGGCCTGGGCGGCGGCGTCGAACAGCCCGGCCTCATCGCTGCCGGAGTAGGCAGCGATGGCCTGACTGGCGGGGATCAGGGCGTCCATCATGGTCTTGTCCCCCACCTTGGCGCCGGACATGTCGCTGAGGGCCTTCAGCGCTTTGGCAAAGATGGCCTGGATGCCCGCCGTATCGATCTCATTCCCCTCGGGGGCCTCCTCCTGGAGACCATCCAGCCAGGTGTTCCACAGGGGGACGGCACTGCCGCCGTTCAGGACCATGACAGCCATGGCCGCATCGTCCAGCATGGCTTGGATGCCGCCCTCTGACTCCCCTGCTGCGGCGGAGACGGCTTTGGCGATCTTGCTCATGGTCAGGCCGTGGTCGGCGTCGCCGAACCGGGAGTCGATCTCCGTCAGCTCCTGCTCTGCGGCGGTCACTGCCGCACAGGCGTTCTGAAGCCGGGATGCAAATTCCTGCTTGGTCATATGGTGTCACCTCCCTCCTGGACAAAACTTAGGAAAGCTCCTGCTGGGCTGTGTTACTTCTGTGCATAGATACTACTATAAAAGGTAACAAAAATCAATAGATAGATCTTTTTTCTCTATCATTCACGTAATGATATATTGAAATTTATACAAAACAGACAAAAATAGAACTCCCTGTGGAAGAACGATCCTCCACAGGAAGTTACATATGTTACTTATTGGCCCAGCAGGGACTTGACCAGCTCCGCCCGGGCTGCGATGTGGGTGAGGATCCCGGACCGCAGGGCGCCCCGCAGGGCTTTCTCACTGGTGTTGGCGGAGCAGACGCCCACGATATGAGGGCACTGCTTCAGCAGCTCCAGAGGGATCTGGATGGCGAAGTCCTGATCCGACTGGATCACCGTGCCTGCCTCGTTGAAGTAGTAGACCAGCAGCCGTCCACAGGTGTGCTGCTGCTGGAGCAGGCTGCCGTACCGGACCAGGGAGGCAAAGTCGGGGCTGGAGGGGTAGTTTCCGATGTTGACCAGGGCGGTGTCCATCTGAACCCACTGGTCCTGGATCTGGCGGTAGACCTCGGTGGAGCACAGCAGCTGCTTCTCCTCCAGGCTCTCCGGCAGGGCGGGGAGATAGAGGAAGTGGGGGGCGGCGCCCAGCTGCTGGGCCATGAGGCGGACGTTTTCGTTGGACTGGTAGTTGCGGGCAGGGATGCTGGCATTTCCCACCAGGGGGAAGATATCAGTGACGGTGCTGCTGGGCTGGGGATTTTCCTCCAGCCAGGTCACCAGCTGGCCGATCAGGTGGCCCCAGCCTACCCCCAGGCGGCGGGCGCCGATCTGCCGCAGCAGGTCCACGGCCCCCTGGGAGAGCAGCTGATTGGTGGCGTCGTCGTCCCGGCCGTCCTCCACCAGCACGCCCCCCTGGAGGGAGGTGGACAGCCGCAGCCGGTCCAGCAGGACAGCGCTCTCTTCCCCCGGTTCGTAGACGGTGATATGCACCACGCCCAGCTCCCGGGCCTCCCCCAGCATCCGGCTCACCAGGGGACGGGACACCCCCAGTTCCCGGGCAATGTCGATCTGCTTCCAGTCCTCCAGATAGTAGCGCCGGGCCACATGGGCCAGACGGAGGAGCTTTTCCTTGCTGGGCGCCAAGCCGCTCACCTGCCTTTCTACACCGCGGCTGTTACATAAGTCAACTGTACCATATCGGCATAACAAATGCAACGGGAAGGGGGAAGAAAATCCGCCCGGCAGGGAAGGGCCTCTGCCGGACGGGGGAAATCAGGGGGACACCAGAGCGTTGAGCACCCGGGAGGCCACATCTCCGGCCGCGGAGGAGCCGCTCCCGCCGTTCTCCACCAGCACGAGAAAGGCGTAGGGGTGGTCCTCATCCCGGAGGAAGCCGGTGAACCAGGCGTGGGGGGCCTGGCCGCCCCCCACCTCCGCTGTCCCCGACTTGGCGCACAGGTCCATATTGGGAAAGCGGCTGGTCCCGTAGGCGGCGGTGACGTTGTAGGCCATCATGTCGGCCAGGGTCTCGGCGGTGTCCCGGGCAATGAGGCGGCCGGTGCGGCGGGTGAACTGGGGCAGATCGGGCAGGCCCGGCGTGTCCACCTGAAGGAGCAGGCAGGGGACGGCGGCCCTTCCACCATTGGCGATGGCCCCCATGTAGACCAGCATGGAGCAGGGGTTCACCGCGTCGTGGTACTGGCCCACGCCTGCCCAGGCCAGGTCGTTGTCCGAAATTCCGGTGAGGGAAAAGCTGCCGGCGGCAGTGGGGATGCCGTTGACAGAGTAGCGGCTGGTCAGGCCCGCCTTCCCGGCATAGCGCTCCAGGGTGGAGCCGCCCAGCTCCACCGCCAGCTGGCCGAACACCACATTGCAGGAGTTGGCCAGGGCCTCTCGGATGTCCTGCTCCCCGTGGGCGGCGGTGCAGGTGACCGTCCCGTCCCCGATCTGGGCCGAGCCCTCACAGACCCATGTGCGCTCCTCCAGGCCGGGCAGCTCCTCCAGCGCTGCCGCCAGGGTCACCGTCTTGAAGATGGAGCCGGGCGGGAAGGTGGAGGAGAGAAAGCGGTTGAGATAGACACCATCATAGCTGGGATCGGTCTCCAAGCCGGAGGGGATGTTCCGGGGATCGAAGGAGGGGGAGGACACCAGGCACAGGATCTCCCCCGTCTGGTAGTTGTAGACGGCCACCGTGCCCTTCCGGCCGTTGAGGGCCCGGTAGGCGGTCTCATTCAGGTCCGCATCGATGGTGAGGTACACCTGATTGCCCCGCTGGGCCCCGAAGGCGCCGTTGAGCAGGTCAAAGCCGGTGAGGCGGTCAGCAAAAGCGGTGAGGGCCCCGGTGCCGATGCTGCCGTAGGGGTCGCCTACCACGTGAAGGATGGACTTGCGGCGGGTCTCCCCATCGGGATAGGTGCGGCTGCCCGACTGGTCCACGGCAGAGAGCACTTCACCGTCCCGGTCCAGCAGGGTGCCGCTGATGAGCTGTCCGGCGCTGTTGTACAGGTGGCGGTTGAAGGGGGAGGAGGCCCAGTGCCCCCCGTCGGAGAAGAAGCGGAAAAGGAAGAGGGCCAGGCCGGCCAGCAGCAGGCCGGCCAGCACCAGGCAGAGCACGGCCCGGTGTTCGATTTTTTTCACGGGACAGGTACCTCCTTTCCGGCGGGAGAGCGGATGGCAAAGCTGGACTTTTCCCGGGTGTCAGAGGCCTTCAGGAAGGCCAGCAGGCCCCAGGAGGCCAGCATGGCGGAGCCGCCGTTGGAGACAAAGGGGAGGGTGACGCCGGTGAGGGGGAGCAGGTCCATGGCCCCGAAGATGTTCAGGGCGGTCTGCACCACCATGAGTGAGCCCGCGGCGCAGGCGGCGATGGTATAGAAAGCGGAGCGGCCCACCCGGCAGGCCCGGGCGGCAAAGAGGGCCAGGGTGACGATAGAGACCACCGCCAGCAGGGCGATGAGCAGGCCCCACTCCTCGCACAGCATGCCGAATACGAGGTCGGTGTCCGCCGCCGGCACGGTGTGCAGCCAGCCCTCTCCGGCCCCCACCCCCACCAGGCCGCCGGAGGCGGCGGCCGACATGGCCCGGGTCTGCTGATAGCCGGTGGTGGAGGCGAACTCCCAGGCGTGGCCCCAGGAGGCGAAGCGGCGGAAGATGTAGGGCTTGAAGTTGAGGACCAGCAGGCCGGCAAACAGGGCCCCGCCGCAGATCAGGGACAGGGTGGCGAAGTCGCCGGAGCGGAGGTAGGCGATCACCAGGAAGGTGGCGAAGAAGATGAGGGCGGTGCCGAAGTCGCTCATCAGCGCCAGACAGAGCAGACATACCCCGGTGAGCACCATGAACAGCCCCAGGTTGCGCCTGTGGAACAGCCGCTCCAGAGTGGCGGAGCCGGCAAAGATGTAGAAGATCTTGGCCACCTCAGAGGGCTGAAAGGAGAGGGGGCCCAGGATGATCCAGTTGGCCGCCCCAAAGCGGGTCTGTCCCAGCACCAAGGTGACGGACAGCAGGGCGATGGCAGCCGCAGCCATCAGCCAGCGCAGCCGCTGGGTGCGGCTGGTGTCCCGCAGCCACACCCCCAGCACCACAAGGGCGGTCAGCCCCAGCAGGATGGCGATGAACTGCTTCAGCACAGAGCCAGGGGCGGAGGAGGCGGTGACGGCCAGGGAGAGGGTGGAGAGAAAGAAGGCGATGGTCTCCATCTCGAACCCCCGGGCGCCGCAGCGGCGCAAAGCCAGATAGTAGGTCCACATGACGGTGGGGAGGCCGGGGAAGAGGAGAAACAGGCTGGGGGAGACCGACGCCCCCGCACTGACGGCCAGCTGGAGGGCAGCCAGCAGCTGGAACAAAGTCAGCCACAGCAGGGAGGGCCACATGGGCAGAGGGGCCTCCTCCTGCCGCCGGCGGGAGAGCTGCTCCCCCTCCTCCCGGGACAGGGGGAGGAAGAGCAGGTCCACGCCCCCCACGGTGAGGGTGTCCCCCACCCGGATGGGGGTGCGCTGGGAGACCTGGACGCCGTTGACCTGGGTGCCGCCCTTAGAGCCCAGGTCCGTGACCCACCAGGAACCGGACTCGTCCCGGAGAAGGGCGGCGTGCTGGCGGGAGACGGTGGAAAAATTGAGGCGGATATCTGCGGAGGAGGAGCGGCCCAGGATATTTTCCCAGTGGTCGATGGGGAGGGAGCCGCCGCCGGGCAGGCTGAGCTGTCCCCACTGCTCCGGGGTGTGGGGGACCCGCAGCAGGCCGCGGATGGCCCGCACCAGCACCAGCAGGGCGAGGATGGGGAAGAGGAAGCGGACCAGGGCGGTGTACCACCAGACGGCTTGGGCGTGCTCTGTCAGCCAGGTGCCCAGGAGTTGGGGAAAGGCCTGGAAGGCGGAGATCGATTCAGACAAGGGGACCCCTCCTTTCGGGGACGGCAGACCGGCAGGGGACTGCAAGACAAGAGATCGGTGATATTGTATCACAGGGACTGGAGAAAGCAAGCGGGAGTTAAAGGAGAAACAGCGGGCCTCCGGAACGATCCCGGAGGCCCGCTGTTGAAAATGAGATACGGTCAGCCCTGCTCAGGGGTGCGGGGAGGCTTCCCACTGCCCTTGGAGCGGCCGTCCCGGCCCTTGCCCTGGAGCTGGTTGTGCATGTCCAGCATGGTCTGGGCGGCCAAATCGAAGTCGCTGACCTCCTCGTAGTTGTCCACCAAGTCGCTCTGTACCAGGTCGCTGTAATCCTCTTCGGCCTTCTTCTTTGGGTAGACGGCGCGGAGCATGATGGGGGTGACGATGGTGGTGGCAGCCACCATGATGACCATGGGGGCCAGGAAGATGGGGTTCATCATTCCAGTGGCGATCCCCTTGTTGGTAACGATCAGGGCTACCTCGCCCCGGGATACCATGCCAACACCGATGCGCAGGGACTCGGCGTTGGTGTAGCCGAACAGCTTGGCCCCCAGGCCGCAGCCGATGACCTTGGTGACGATGGCCAGCGCGATGGCGATGACGGTGAGCAGGATGACGGTCCCATCCATGGAGGAGAGGGTGACTTTCAGGCCCACACTGGCAAAAAAGACGGGGGAGAGGAGCATGTAGGAGAGGGTCTCACACTGGGAGTTGACATAGACGGCCCGGGTGGTGTTGGCGATCATCAGGCCGGCGAAGAAGGCGCCGATGATATCCGCCACACCGAAGACCTCCTCCGCCACATAGGCATAGAAGAAGCAGAAAGCCAGGGAGATGACGGCGAAGCGCTTCCGGTTCCAGGAGGCAGAGTTCATCCACCGCTGGATCAGCCCGTGGAGGAAGTAGCCAGCCACGCCGGTAACAACAAAGAAAGCCACGATCTTGATCATCACGATGCCAAGGCTGATGCTGCTGTCAGAGGCACTGGTGATCAGGGTCAGCAGGATCAGCCCCAGAATATCATCGATCAGGGCAGCACCCAAGATGGCGTTGCCGGAACGGGTGGACAGCTTGCCCATCTCCTTCAGGGTCTCTACACTGATGGAGACGGAGGTGGCGGTGAATACGGTGCCCACGAACATGTTCTCCAGGAAGGAACCCCCGTGGTTGAAGACCTCGGCCAGGACATAGCCGCCCGCCAGGGGGACCAGCACGCCGATCAGGGCGATGAAAAAGGCGGCTTTGCCGGATTTTTTCAGCTCCTGGATGTCGGTCTGGAGTCCGGCGCCGAACATGAGCACCACCACGCCCAGCTCGGAGAGCATAGCGAGGAAGTCACTGGGCTGGACCAGGTTGAGGATGCTGGGCCCCAGCAGCAGGCCGGCCAGCAGAGAGCCTACCACCTGGGGCATATCCACCCGTTTGGTAAGCATGGCAAAGCACTTTGTGACCAGCAGGATCAGGGCCACATCAAAAATAAAATGATATGATTCCATGGCAGATTACCTTCTTGCAGACGAAATGATGCGTAACTGTGGCGGCTGCGGCGGACGCCCTATGGGGAATTAAGAGAAGACATCAATGCCCCCAGACGTCCGGCCGCTGGGATCAAAGAAAGAGCAACCGTCTCCGTCAGCGTATGGATACTACCACAAACAAAAAAGAAAGTCCAGTGATTTGCACCGAGAAGGTGTACGATTTTAACAGAAACTGAACAACAATTTTGTTATGAACGTCAAAAGTGAGAAAATGGAAGGGAAAGAAGCAAATAAATAAATGAGAGAGGAGATCGCACTAGAAATGCCGCGCCCGGGGTCACTTCCGGGCGCGGCATAAGACAGATTTTCAGAAAAAGATCAGGCCTGGGCGAGGAAGTAGTCGGTCATCAGATCAATGGCCACGCCCAGCACCTCCTCCCGGGGAAGAAAAGCGTCGTTGTGCAAAGGGTGCTCGGCCTGGCAGCCAATGTGGAAATACAGAGAGGGGACCTGATGGCTGAAGTAGTAGAAATCCTCTCCGATCAGGCTGGGGTGGATGTCCGTGTGGACGTGTTCCTGTCCCAAGAGCCGGGCCGCATGGGTGGAAAAGCGCTGGAACAGCTCCGGTGAGTTGCGGAGGACGCCGTATCCAGCCTGGATGTCCACCTTGGCCTGCCCGCCGTACAGGGAGGCGATCTGCTGGGGGATCTCCCGAATGCGGCGGTGGAGGTAGTTTCGGCTCTCCTCACTGGTGGTCCGGACCGTTCCGTCCAGGACGGCCCGGTCACAGACCACATTGTAGCGCCCAAAGGTCTGGAAGGAGCCGATAGAGACGGAGACGGGCTCGAAGGGATTGACCTCCCGCCGGAGCTTCTGGACCAGGGCACAGTCGATCTCGGAGCCGATGACAATGGCGTCCACCCCCAGGTGGGGCTCCGCCGCATGGGCGGCAGTGCCCAGCACCTCGATGCGGAAGCGGTCGGAGGCCGCCATAATGGGGCCGGGCCGCAGCTCGATGTCCCCCACCGGCAGAGAGGGCCACATATGCAGACCGTACATCTCGTCGATGTGCTGGTCGGTGAGAAAACCGGCCTCAGTGACAGGGCGGGCGCCGCCCACCGGGTTTGCCTCCTCGGCGGGCTGAAACAGGACCAGAATGTTGCAGTTCAGCCGATCCTTCACCCGGTTCAGCTCACAGGCGATCCCAGCGGCGATGGCGGTGTGCATATCGTGGCCGCAGGCGTGCATGACTCCCTCGTGGACAGAGGAGAACGGAGCGCCGGTATGCTCGGTCAGCGGCAGGGCGTCGATATCCGCCCGCATGCACAGGGTCCTGGCCTTTCCTGCGTTGATGCGGACAAAGCCGCCGTTCAGCGCGCCGATGGGGCACAGTTCCAGTCCGTCCCGGGCCAGAAATTCCCGGATGCGGCGGGTGGTCTCCACCTCCTGGTTGCTCAGCTCCGGATGCCGGTGGATATCCCGGCGGAACTCCAGATAGCGGGAAGGATCAGCTTTCATACACAACCTTCTTCCTGAAAAAGATGCTGGGGCAGGCCCCTTTTGGGAGGCTCAGTCCACGGGGCGGAGCAGCGTGTCCCCGTAGAGAGTGGGCTGCCGGTCCCGGAACATATGGATCAGGTCCCGGACCTCCCGGGTCTTGGTGTAGTCGATGGAGCCGGTGATGATCTCCTCCTCACCGCCGCCCTCCGCGATGATGTCGCCCCAGGGGTCGATGATGATGGAGTGGCCGCAGTAGGTCCCCATAGGGCTGGGGCCCACCCGGTTGCAGGCCACCACGAACATCTGGTTCTCGATGGCGCGGGCGGTCAGAAGGGTGCGCCAGTGGTTCACCCTGGGATTGGGAAAGTCGGAGGTGACCACCAGCACATCCGCCTTTTTCAGGGCGTAGGTGCGGGCCAGTTCGCAGAAGCGGATATCATAACAGATCATCATGCCCAGGCGGCCCAGCTCGGTGTCATAGACCTCGGTCTTGTCACCGTTGGCGAAGGGGACATGCTCGTCCATGTCGCTGTACAGATGCATTTTGCTGTAATCACCCACGATCTCCCCCCGCCGGTCGATGAGGAAGGTGGTGTTGCGCATCTTGCCGTCGGCGTGGAGGGTGGCGATGGAGCCGCCCACCACCCAGACCTGGTACTGCCGGGCCAGCTCCCGCAGCACCGTGACAGAGGGACCGTTTTCCGGCTCCACGAAGTCCTCCATGTGGTGGAACATCTCATCAGAGAAACCGGCGGACCAGTCCTCAGGCAGGACGACCACGTCGGGACGGGGGTCCTTGGCCATAGCCTGGGCAAACAGCTCCCGGACCCGCTTGAAATTGGCCTCGGGATCGCAGAACGCGATGTTGGTCTGAAGCAGTGCAAAGTTCGTCATACAAACATCTCCAATCTGATCAAATGCCGTTCACATGGTGTACAAAATGGCGCGGATGAGGACATAGGCGAAGGTGATGACAGTGATGACCCAGCCGTTGGCCAGCATGGCCTTGATGTTCTTGGAGCGGGCCAGGCCCATCTGTCCCACCATATCAACGGTGGGGGTGACGAAGAAGGTGACCTGGCAGCCCACCAGGACCACCATGCCCCAGATAGGCATGGCGATATTGAGGGACTGTACCATGGGGAGGAACAGCTCGTGGATGATCTGCGCCTGAGCCACGCCGGTGCCGGAGATGCCAAAGATGCCCACTGCGGCGCTGAGCATGAGGAAGGCGACCTCGCCGCCCACATCGATCAGGGGCTGCATGAGCTGGCAGACCGCATCGAAGGCGCCGGAGGCGCTGACATAGTTGAGGAAGGGCTCGAACAGGACGAACATGAAGAACATCCAGAACATTTTGGAGCCGCCCTGAATCATAGCCGTGAGGGAGGACTGGAAGGACAGGCCGCCCACCAGGCCTACCACGATAGAGGCCGTCATCATGACCAGGATGGCGTAGCTGGCGCCGGCGCCCACCACCAGGCCGTAGCCCAGCATAACGGCCATCACCAGCAGGAAGGCCAGGGTGGCGCGCTTGCAGCGGGCATCCGGGACAAAGGCGGAAGCGTCTTCCCCCGACTCCTCATAGGCCTCCAGCGCCTCGGTCTTCCGCTGGGTGCGGCAGGCCATGAAGAAGGTGGAGCCCCAGACGATGACGGCCAGAGGGATGCCGGCGGTGATGAGGTACTGTCCGTAAGAGAGCCCGGTCAGGCCGGTGATGGTGACCACCGGGGGGACGAAGGGGCCTACATACAGGCCGGTGGCTCCGGCGCCGTGGAGAATGACGCCCAGGGTGGAGGGGGTGAGCCCCACGCTGGCCACAATGGGGATCAGGATAGGGGCGATGATGGCGTTGGAGCCGGCCAGGGTGCCCAGCAGGGAGACCAGCAGGGTGGAGGTGATCATGGAGATCAGAATGGCCATCTTCTTGCTTTTCAGCTTGAAGCGGTTGACCACCATGTACACCAGGTTATGTGCCACTTTTGTCTGGGACAGGACTTCCGCCAGACCAGAGCCCAGGACGATGATGAAGCCGATGAGGGCACAGAAGGAGCCCAGGGAGGCGTAGAGCGTGTCGGCGAAGCCGGTAATGGATTCTCCGGTGAGGATCGCGCCCAGAATCACGCACAGAAGGACAGAGACGTTCATGTCCTTGCCCATCATCATCAAAACGATGTAGAGCAGCAAGGGCAGGAAGCCGAAGAGGGGATGCAGCCCAAAGATCATAGTTTCCATCTCCTTTTTTTCATTCTCGGTTTCCGTTGGGACAGGCATATTATATTCCTGCACCTTCCGGAGGCCGGCTTCTGCCGGAGGGCGCAAAAATACCGGAAGAAAAAGGAGCGGAATCAGATGGTCAGAGGTAGATGTGGTGCTCCAGGGCAATTTTGTCCTGCAGCTCCATCCGCTCCAGGGTCTGCTGGGCGTTCAGACGGCCCAGGGAGGTGATAAAGCAGTTGCACAGGGTGATGGCTCCCACGGGGGAGAAGTTCCCGCCGTTGGGGGCGATCAGCACCTCGGTGGCTTTCAGCGCGATGGGGGAGGTGAGCGAGTCGGTCAAAGCGACGATCTTGCAGCCCGCCCGGTGGAAGTGGGATACGATGTCATAGGAGGAGCTGGTGTACCGGGCATAGGAGATGACCAGCAGGCAGTCCTCCGGACGGACATCACTGAGCGCAGTGGGCAGGTCGCTGGTGGAGGTGGTGAGCAGATGGACGTTGTCACACATCTGCTGGAGCATGAAGGCCAGATAGTAGGCCGTGGCATAGGAGGAACGCATCCCGGCGATATAGATGGTCCGGGCCTGATGCAGGATCTCCTGGGCGCGGGCAAAGGAATCCCGCAGCTGGGGGGTGTACAGGGCCTCCAGCAGGCCGATGTTGTTCTGGATGGTCCACTGAAGGGAGTCCGGTCCGGCGTCCTCGGCAGGGGTCTCCCGGCGGAGCAGGGATTTCAGCTGGCCGAAGGGGGCCCACTGCTTCTGGTGCTCATAGAGCCCGCGCTGAAGGTCCGGATAGCCCTGAAAATCCAGCCTGCGGGCAAAGCGGGTGATGGTGGCCGGACTGATCCCGGTCCGCTGGCTGAGCTCATTGATGGAGAGAAAGGCCACCTCGTGGAGATTTTCCAGAATAAAATCAGCCAGCCTCCGGTGGCTTTTGGAAAAAGAATCGTAGTGGGTGCGGATCTGGGTGACAACATCTTTTGTCTGTTCCATAGTACAGTTTCCCTCTTTACGATCATAAAATGGCGGACTTGGGGCGGAAAAGCACAGCCCCGACAGAACCATTATAGGAGGAAACCGCCAGAAAGGAAACTGTTTTTCAACATTTTGGCACTCAGATAGGCAATCTTATTTTTTGATGCGGATGAGCCGGCTGTTGGTGCGGCAGAAACGGGGAGCGCGGTCCTGCTTCCCCTTGAAGCGGCGCACTGCGGCGCGGTAGTCTTCCAGATCCCGGCGGAGAAAGAGCATCAGGGAGCCGGCGATCAGCACACCGGCGGACACCCCGTAGAACAGGGTGGACCAGGGGGCGGTGTGCTCCCTGTACAGAAAACAGGTGGCGGCAAACTGGACCAGAAAGACGGCCATGTTGATCTGCATGACCATCAGGGCACCCTGGATGTGTCCACGGGCTCCCAAAAGGGCGATGCCCACCAGGACGGCCCCGCCGGCCAGCGCAAAGGGGAGGGAGCTCCCTGTATAGGAGTGGGAGACCAGCCCGATCAGGCGGTCCAGCACTACGATGACCGCCCAGGAGGCCATGATGATCTGTACGGTGCGGTGCGCCCGGCGGAAGGAGGCGTCAGACTGTCTGGCGCTGCGGATCTTCTGCATCAGGGAGTCAGGGCGGAGCTCAGGGTCGGGGCGCATAGGGATCCCTCCGTTTTCAGATTCAGTAACTGCATTATAACAAAATGAAAATGTATTTTCAATATAGAAAAAGAAATGAAAATATAAAACCATTTTTGGAGCATCTGCTGAAAATCAGGCGCGCTTTGGCCAAACAGACCTGAAAGCGGGGAGGTCTGAGGAGGTGCGTTCAGGCACGATCCGGATGAAATGAGGGAAAGCGAAGGCCGCATCGGTTTTTGGCCTTGATTTGAGGGGCTGAATCCTCTAAAATGGGAATATACAGAACACAGCGGTCCGGCGGGGCAGTGACGCCCCGCTGTTTTTGGGACCGGAAGGGGAACCATGAGAAAGCTGGTCATTGGAATTTTAGCCCATGTGGATGCGGGGAAGACCACCTTATCCGAGGGGATGCTGTACACCTGCGGCACACTGAAGCGGCTGGGGCGGGTGGACCACCAGGACGCCTTTCTGGACACGGAGGCGCTGGAGCGGGAGCGGGGCATCACCATTTTTTCCAAGCAGGCGGTGCTGCCGCTGCCCGGTGTAGAGGTCACCCTGCTGGACACCCCGGGCCATGTGGACTTCTCCAGCGAGATGGAGCGTACCCTCCAGGTGCTGGACTGTGCCATCCTGGTCATCAGCGGGACGGACGGGGTGCAGGGGCACACCCGGACCCTGTGGCGGCTGCTGGAGCGCTATCACATCCCCACCCTCCTCTTTGTCAACAAGATGGACCTGGCGGGGGCGGACCGGGCGGTTCTGATGGCAGAGCTCCAGAGGCTGGACAGCGGCTGCGTGGACTTCGGCCAGGAGGGACCCGGGCTCCAGGAGAGCGTGGCCATGTGCGACGAGGGAACGCTGGAGCGATATCTGGAGCGGGGGCAGGTGGAGCCGGAGGAGATCCGGGCCCTGGTGGAGGGGCGCAGGCTGTTTCCCTGCTGGTTCGGCTCCGCCCTGAAGCTGGAGGGGGTGGCGGAGTTCCTGGAGGGGGTGGAGCAGTATGCCCCCCGGAAGTGCTGTCCCCCGCAGTTCGGGGCCCGGGTGTACAAAGTCGCCCGGGACGCCCAAGGGGTCCGGCTGACCTACCTGAAGATCACCGGGGGCAGCCTGCGGGTGAAAACGCCCCTGACCGGCGGGGAGGGGGAGATGCGCTGGGAAGAAAAAGCGGACCAGATCCGGATCTACTCCGGGGCCAAATACCGGGCCGTGGAGGAGGCGGAGGCGGGGACCGTCTGCGCTGTAACAGGGCTGAGCCGCACCAGGCCGGGAGAGGGGCTGGGCTTTGAGGCGGCGGGACAGCCCCCGGTGCTGGAGCCGGTGCTCACCTACCGGCTGGAGCTGCCGGAGGGGTGCGATCCCCACGCGGCTCTCCGGCAGCTGCGGGAGCTGGAGGAGGAGGACCCCCAGCTCCACATCCTGTGGGACGAGCGCCTGCGAGAGATCCATATCCAGCTCATGGGGGAGGTGCAGCTGGAGATCCTCCGCCAGGTCATCGCCCAGCGGTTCGGCGTGGAGGTCTCCTTCGGCGCGGGGAGCATCGTCTACCGGGAGACCATCGCCGCGCCGGTGGAGGGAGTGGGCCACTTTGAGCCCCTGCGCCACTACGCCGAGGTCCACCTGCTGCTGGAGCCCGGGGAGCGTGGCAGCGGCCTGCGGGTAGGGACCGCCTGCTCCACCGACCAGCTGGACCTGAACTGGCAGCGGTTGATCCTCACCCACCTGCTGGAGCGTGAGCACTTGGGGGTGCTCACTGGCTCCCCCATCACAGATCTGAGGATCACACTGGTGGCCGGCCGGGCCCACGAGAAGCATACCGAGGGGGGCGACTTCCGCCAGGCCACCTACCGGGCGGTGCGGCAGGGGCTGATGCAGGCGGAGAGCATCCTGCTGGAGCCTTGGTACGACTTCCGGCTGGAGCTGCCCGCCTCCTGCCTGGGGCGGGCCCTGTCCGACATCCAGCGGATGGGGGGCGGGGCGGCGGCCCCAGAGAGCCAGGGGGAGGAGGCAGTGCTCACCGGCGGGGCCCCGGTGGAGGGGCTGCGGGACTACGGGACTCAGGTGGCCGCCTATACCAGGGGCCAGGGCCGGCTGTTCTGCACCCCTGGGGGCTACCGACCCTGCGGAGATCAGGCGGGCGTGGTATCCGCCCTGGGCTATGACCCGGAGCGGGACACGGACAACCCTGCGGACTCGGTGTTCTGTTCCCACGGCGCCGGCGTTACAGTGAAGTGGGACCAGGTGCGCGCCCACATGCATGTGGACAGCGGCCTGCGCCTGGGCGGGGAGGAGGCGCCTCCTCCAGAGACGCCTGTCCGTCCGGCGGAGCGGGGGCCGGCGGGCTCACTGGAGCAGGACAAGGAGCTGATGGCCATCTTCGAGCGCACCTACGGCAAGGTGGAGCAGAGGGCCTTCCAGCCCCAGAAGAAGCCCGCCCGCACCAGCCTGGATGGGGAGAAGTACAGCATCCGGACACAGAAGCAGGGGCCGGAGTACCTTCTGGTGGATGGATACAATGTGATCTTTGCATGGGAGGAGCTGGAGCGGCTGGCCCGCCAGGATGTGGCCGCCGCCCGGGGGGCCCTGGAGGATATCCTCTCCAACTATCAGGGCTTCCGCAGGTGCGTGGTCATCCTGGTCTTTGACGCCTACAAGGTAAAGGGGAACCCGGGCTCGGTGGAGCGGCGGAACGGGATCTACGTGGTGTACACCAAGGAGGCAGAGACAGCGGACGCCTATATCGAGAAGACCACCTATGAGATCGCCCGGGAGCACCGGGTGCGGGTGGTCACCTCCGACGGGGCGGAGCAGCTCATCATCCTGGGCCACGGGGCCCTGCGCCTTCCAGCTGCCTCCTTCCGCCGGGAGGTGGAGGAGGCGGAGGGGGAGATCTCCGCCATCCTGGCCCGGCACAACCGGGGGGAGCGTTCCCGGCCGGTGAAGGAGGCGCTGGAGCGGGCCGCGGCGAAGGAGCGGAGCGGGCCCGGGAGCGGCAGGAAGAGGTGACCGCCCCGCCAAAGCAGAAGGCGGGACCGGCCGGGCGTCCCCGGAGCAGGGGGAGGCACAACCGGGGCTGGACCGGTGTATATGATATTTGAGACCGCCCGGGAGCTGTATCCCGGGCGGTTTTTTCTGCCTTTGCAGGAAAAAGGGAGAGGAAAATGAAAATTAAAAAAGAAGAAAAGCGGGCGGAGAGGACACAATTGTGAAAACTCACAATTGACTTTTTTCCAAGGCTTGTTAGAATATCACTAAATTATTTTAATTAAATAATTTGAACTAAAATTCGACAAGGAGTGTTTTTATTATGTTTGAGAAGGTCAAAGAGGTCATTCTGGATACCCTGAGCTGTGAGCCCGAGCAGATCACCATGGAAGCCAGCCTGGTGGACGACCTGGAGGCCGATTCTCTGGACGCCGTGGAGCTGAATCTGGCGCTGAACGACGTGCTGGGCTTCTCCCTCACCGACGAGGAGCTGAAGAGCATCGTCACTGTGGGCGATATCGTCCGTCTGCTGGAGGAGCATCAGTAAGCCATGGATCTGAATGAGATCAAGGCTCTGATGGACCGGTTCGACACCTCCGCCTGTACCGTGCTGGAGCTGGAGGAGGGCAACCTGCGCCTGCGCCTGGAGAAGGGGACCGCCCCCGTTTCGGTTGCCCCGGAGATCCAGGCCGCCCCGGCGGCCCCTGGAGCGGCTGCGCCCCAGCCCGCTCCGGCGGAGGAGGGGCAGACCCTGAACGCCCCCCTGGTGGGCACCTTCTACGCCGCCCCCGCCCCGGGGGAGGCCCCCTTTGTCAAAGCGGGCGACCAGGTGCGGAAGGGACAGACCGTCTGTGTGCTGGAAGCCATGAAGATGATGAGCGAGGTCCCCGCTCCGGCGGACTGCATCATTGAGGAAGTGCTGGTGAAGGACGGAGAGCTGGTGGGCTTTGACGCCCCCATGTTCCGCATCCGGGAGGTCTGAAATGTTCCGGAGGGTTTTGATCGCCAACCGGGGCGAGATCGCGGTGCGAATCATCCGGGCCTGCCGGGAGCTGGAGATCGAGACAGTGGCGGTGTACTCCGTCGCCGACCGGGACGCCCTCCATGTCCAGTTGGCCACCCGGGCGGTGTGCATCGGTCCGGCCCGGGCAGCGGAAAGCTATCTGAACCAGGCCGCCATCCTGACGGCGGCGGTAGAGACAGGCTGTGACGCTGTCCATCCCGGATACGGCTTCCTCTCTGAAAATCCGGACTTTGCCGACCTGTGCGCCAAGTGCGGGCTGAAGTTTATCGGTCCCTCCGGCGACGTGATCCGGCAGATGGGGAGCAAGGCGGCGGCCAAGGCGCTGATGCGCCGCTCCGGCGTGCCCGTGGTCCCGGGCTCCGAGGGGGCTGTGGACCTGGAGGAGGCCCGCCGGGTGGCGGACGAGGTGGGCTACCCCGTGCTGGTGAAGGCCTCTGCCGGCGGCGGAGGCCGCGGGATGCGCCGGGTGGACCGGCCGGAGGACCTGCCGGCCCTGTTCCAGGCCGCCCAGTCTGAGGCAGTGGCCTGCTTCGGCAACGGGGAGCTGTATGTGGAGAAGCTGATCCTCCACCCCCGCCACATCGAGTTTCAGATCCTGGCCGACTCCCAGGGCAATGTGATCCATCTGGGGGAGCGGGACTGCTCCATCCAGCGGAAGAATCAGAAGCTGATCGAGGAGTCCCCCTCCCGGGCCCTCACCCCCCAGCTGCGGGAGGAGATGGGCCAGGCCGCCGTCCGGGCGGCCCGGGCCGCCCATTACGAGAGCGCGGGTACCATCGAATTCGTGCTGGATGAGGACGGGCGGTTCTACTTTATTGAGATGAACACCCGCATCCAGGTGGAGCACCCGGTGACCGAGTTCGTCACGGGGCTGGACCTGGTGCGGGAACAGCTGCGCATCGCGGCGGGCCTGCCCCTGAGCGTGGGGCAGGAGGAGGTCCGGCTGTCCGGCTGTGCCATGGAGTGCCGCATCAACGCGGAGGACCCCAGGGAGGGCTTTCGGCCCAGCCCGGGACGGGTGGAATTTCTTCATCTCCCCGGCGGGCCCGGGGTGCGGGTGGACACCGCCCTGTTCGGCGGCTACCAGATGCCGCCCTACTATGACTCCCTGTGCGCCAAGGTGGTGGTGTGGGCCCCCACCCGGCTGGAGGCGGTGCGCCGGATGCGCCGGGCGCTGGAGGAGCTGATGATCCAGGGGATGGTGACCACCGCAGAACTGTGCCATCTGATCCTCTATCAGCCCGACTTTGTAAAGGGGCAGTACCACACGGGATTCTTGGAAGAAAATCTGGAGACCCTGATGGCCTGGGACTGCGGGACGGAGGGGTGAGTCCCGTCCCCGCCGGATGGTGAGATAGGAACCTTTTCAGCCGGAGGACCCGGTTGAACGGCGCGGAGCGGAGGGAGAGGTCCCTCCGCTCCGGCCTGTGCGATGGAAGGAGCGCTATGGAAGAGATCTTTGCCCGCCGGAAGGCCCGGCTGATGGAGCTGCGGGCCCGGCGGAAGGGGGAGGACGGCGAGCCCAAAAGGCTGGCGGCCCGGCCTGTGTTCGATAAGTGCCCCAGCTGCGGGGCGGTGGTGCCCAAGACGGAACTGTCCCACAGCCTGTATGTCTGTACGAAGTGCGGATACCACCACACCATCGGGGCCTACCTGCGGCTGGCCATGCTGCTGGACTCCAAGAGCTTCCGGGAGCTGGACCAGGACCTGGTGGCCCCCAATGTGCTGGGTTTCCCCGGATATGAGGAGAAGCTGGAGCGCCAGCGGGATAAGACTGGCCTGATGGAGGCGGTGGTCACCGCCCGGGGCCGGGTGGAGGGCCGCAGCGTGGCCGCCGCCGCCCTGGACAGCCGCTTCTTTATGGGCAGCATGGGAGCGGCCGTGGGGGAGAAGGTGACACGCTGCGTGGAATATGCCCAGCGGAACAGGCTGCCCCTCATCATTTTCTCCGCCAGCGGCGGGGCCCGGATGCAGGAGGGGATCCTCTCCCTGATGCAGATGGCCAAGACCTCCGCCGCCATCCAGCGCTTCCGGGAGGCGGGCGGGCTGTACATCTCCTTTCTGACCCACCCCACCACCGGCGGGGTCACCGCTTCCTTCGCCTCCCTGGGGGACATCACCCTGGCGGAGCCGGGGGCCCTCATCGGCTTTGCCGGCCCCCGGGTCATCGAGCAGACCATCGGACAGACTCTGCCGGAGGGGTTCCAGCGCTCGGAGTACCTGGAGGAGCACGGCTTTGTAGACCGGATCGTCCCCCGGGGCGAGATGCGGGCCACCATCTCCAAACTGCTGCGCCTGCACGAGAAAGGAGGGACGTTCCGTGGCTGAGATCCTGACCGCAGCCCAGCGGGTGGTGCTGGCCCGGCATATTGCCCGGCCCGGGACGGCGGACTTTATTGCTGCCCTGTTTACCGACTTTTTTGAGCAGAAAGGGGACCGGCAGAACCGGGAGGACCCCAGCATCCTGGGGGGCATCGCCCTCTACAAGGGGCACCCTGTGACGGTGATCGGACACCGGAAGGGCAAGACTCTGGAGGAAAATGTGGCCTACAACTTCGGTATGCCGGGGCCGGAGGGATACCGCAAGGCCCAGAGGCTGATGGACCAGGCGGAGAAATTCAAGCGCCCGGTCATCACCTTTGTGGACACGCCGGGGGCTTATCCAGGGCTGGAGGCCGAGGCCCGGGGGCAGGGCGAGGCCATCGCCTCCACCATCGCCCGGATGAGCTGCCTCACCGTCCCGGTGGTCACTGTGGTCATCGGGGAGGGGGGTAGCGGCGGCGCGCTGGCGCTGGCCGTGGCCAACCGGGTGCTGATGCTGGAGAACGCGGTGTACTCCATCCTCTCCCCCGAGGGGTTCGCCTCCATCCTGTGGAAGGACGCCGGCCGCAGCGGGGAGGCGGCGGAACTGATGCGCATGACTGCCGCCGACCTGCTGGAGCTGGGGGTGGCGGATGAGGTGATCCCCGAGCCGGAGGGCGGGGCCCACAGTGACCCCCAGGAGGTGTTTGAGGCGGTGGACCGCAGCCTGTCCGCCGCCCTGGCCCGGGTGGTCAAAGAGGGCAGCTTTGCCGCCCGCCGGCAGGAGAAATTTCGCAGAATGGGGAGCGCCGCCCCCTGGAAGGAGAATCCATGAACGGACTGAGCATTTTGGGCACTGGCCGCAGCCTGCCCGACCATATCGTGACCAACGACGACCTGGCCCGGCGGGTGGAGACCAGCAACGACTGGATCGTCAGCCGCACCGGCATCCGGGAGCGGCGCTTCGCCCAGGGGGAGACCCTGACCCAGCTGGCCGTAGCCGCCGCCCGGCGGGCCATGGAGCGGGCGGGGGTCGGCCCCCAGGACATCGGTCTGTGCCTGATGGCCACTGTCACGCCGGACTGGATCACCCCCTCCCAGGCGTGCCTGCTCCACCAGGAGCTGGGCCTGCCGGAGGACTGTCCCGCTTTTGACCTGAGCGCCGGCTGCACCGGCTTCCTCTACGCCATGGAGACAGCGGCGGCCATGCTGCCCCGGATGGCCCGGCCCTGCGCTCTGCTGGTGGGCGGCGAGCTGCTCAGCCGCATTACCGATATGGATGACCGCTCCACCTGCATCCTCTTCGGAGACGGAGCGGGTGCCGCAGTGGTCAAAAGCACGGAGGGGGCCCCCTGGCACGCCCTGCTGGGCACCCGGGGCAACCGGGAGGCCCTGTGGGCGGCGGGCCCGGGCAACCACCCGGCCTACCTCCACATGAACGGCCAGGAAGTCTTTCAATTTGCCCTCAAGACTGTCCCGGAGCTGGCCCGGTCCCTGCTGGACAAGGCCGGGATGGACAGGGACCAGATCGACTGGTATGTGCTCCACCAGGCCAACCACCGCATCCTGGAGGGGGTGGCTAAGCGGATGAAGGTCCCCCTGGAGCGGTTCTATGAGAACATCGGCCGGTACGGCAACACCTCGGCCGCCACCATCCCCATTGCGCTGGACGAGATGGCGGAGCAGGAGCTGCTGCGGCCGGGACAGTGGATCATGTGCCTGGGCTTCGGCGCCGGGCTGACCTGGGGCGGAGCAATGTTCCGGTGGTGAGGAGCGCCGGGCGCTCTTTCCGCTGGGGACGTGGGGATGACAAACAAACTGCCTCGAGGGGCGGATGCGGGAGGAAACCATGAAATTGAATGAGCTTTTGGGGACGGAGTTCCCCTTTATCCAGGGCGGCATGGCCAACATTGCCACCGGTGAATTTGCCGCCGCCGTCTCCAACGCTGGGGCCCTGGGCCTGATCGGCGCGGGCGGCATGACACCGGACAGCCTGCGGGAGAACATCCGCCGGTGCCGAGAACTGACCGACAGGCCCTTCGGCGTCAATGTGATGCTGATGCACCCCCAGGTGGAAGAGATGGTCCGGGTGGTGGCGGAGGAGCGGGTGATGGTGGTCACCACCGGCGCGGGCAACCCCGGCGCCTATATCCCTGTCTGGAAGGAGTACGGCGCCAAAGTGCTCCCCGTGGTCCCCGCGGTGGCGGTGGCTAAGGTGGCGGAGCGGGCCGGCGCAGACGCGGTCATCGCCGAGGGCACCGAGTCCGGCGGACACGTGGGTGAGCTGACCACCATGGCCTTGGTTCCCCAGGTGTGCGACGCCGTGGATCTGCCCGTAGTGGCCGCCGGCGGCATCGCCGACGGCCGGCAGCTGCTGGCCGCCTATGCCCTGGGGGCCTGCGGCGCCCAAGTGGGCACCTGCCTGCTGGTCAGCCAGGAGTGCCCCATTCATGAAAACTATAAGCAGGCCATCCTGAAGGCCAAGGACAGCGGCACCATCGTCACCGGCCGGATCGCCGGCACCCCGGTACGCATCCTGAAGAATCAGATGGCCCGCACCTATGTCTCCAAAGAGCGGGCCGGCGCCACCATGATGGAGCTCGAGCAGTACACCCTGGGCAGCCTGCGCCGGGCTGTCTTTGACGGGGACACCAAAACGGGAAGCCTGATGGCCGGACAGGTGGCCGGGATGCTCCACGAGATCAAGCCCCTGCGGCAGATCTTCGAGGAGCTCTCCGCGGGCTGCGACCGCCGCCTGGCGGAGTTGAGAGGATAAGAATGGAAATACGAGGACATCACCTCTCCATTCCCGTTCTCCAGGGCGGCATGGGGGTGGGCGTCTCCCTGGGCGGCCTGGCGGGCGCGGTGGCCGCCTGCGGCGGCATGGGCACCATCAGCACCGCGGACGCGGGCTATCAGGAGCCGGACTTCCCCACCGACCCCGCCGGTGCCAACCTGCGGGCCCTGCGCCGGGAGATCGGCAGAGCGAAGGAGCTGGCCCGGGGGGCTGGGATGGTGGCGGTCAATGCCATGGTGGCCACCCGGCAGTTTGCCGATGCGGTCCGCACCGCAGTGGCTGCCGGGGTGGACGCGGTAGTCTGCGGTGCGGGCCTGCCCCTGGAGCTGCCCGCGCTGACCCAGGGGAAGACAGCCATCGCCCCCATCGTGTCCAGCCCCCGGGCAGCCCGGCTGCTCCTTAAGACCTGGGACAGAAAGTACCAGACCACCGCCGACTTCCTGGTGCTGGAGGGGAGCAGGGCGGGGGGGCACCTGGGCTTTGGGGAGGAGGCACTGAAGGAGGGGACTTGTCCCTCCTTGGAGGACCTGCTCCCCGGTGTGCTGGCGGAGACGGCCCCCTACGCGGAAAAATACGGGCACCCCATCCCGGTCTTTCCCGCAGGCGGGATCTGGAGCGGGGCGGACATGGCCCGGCTCACCCGGCTGGGGGCGGCGGGGATCCAGATGGCCACCCGCTTCATTGCCACCTGGGAGTGCGACGCCTCCCAAGGCTATAAGGACGTGCTGCTGGAGGCCGGGGAGGAGGACCTGGCCATCATCCACAGCCCGGTGGGGATGCCGGGGCGCGCGGTGCGCACCCCGCTGATCCGCCGGCTGGAGGCGGGGGAACGGCTGGAACCCCAGTGGTGCGCCCAGTGTATGCAGGGCTGCCGTCCTTCGGAGATCCCCTTCTGCATTACCCACGCACTGATCCAGGCGGTGAAGGGCAACCGGGAGGAGGGCCTGTTTTTCAGCGGGGCCAGCGTGGGCCTGCTGGACCGGATGTGCTCCGTCCGGGAGCTGATGGAGGAGCTGACAAGAGAATGGAGGGCATTGGCATGAAATTGGCCTTTTTATATGCGGGGCAGGGCACCCAGCACCCGGGAATGGGGCGGGACCTGTACGAGACTTATCCCGCCTTCCGGCAGGTGCTGGACAGCGCCCAGCTGGACTTTGACCTGAAAGAGCTGTGCTTCGAGGGACCGGAGGAGAAACTGTCCCAGACCCAGTACACCCAGCCCTGCATGGTGGCCTTTGCCGCCGGGGTGACGGCGGTGCTGCGGGAGAAGGGGATCATCCCGGAGGTGGCCGCCGGCCTGAGCCTGGGCGAGTACTCCGCCCTCCAGGCCGCCGGGGTGTTCGACTCCAAGACGGCGGTGGAGCTGGTTGCCTTCCGAGGGAAAGCCATGGCCCAGGCGGTGCAGGACCGGCCCTGCGGCATGGCCGCGGTGCTGATGCTGGGCCGGGAGCAGCTGGCGGAGTGCTGCCGTCAGGCCGGGGAGGCCGGTGTGGTGGAGATCGCCAACTACAACTGCCCCACCCAGCTGGTCATCGCCGGGGACGCCGCCGCCGTGGAGAAGGCGGGTGAGCTGGCCCTCCAGGCGGGGGCCAAGCGGGTGGTGCCGCTGAAGGTGAGCGGCCCCTTCCACACCTCCCTGATGGCGCCCGCGGGGGAGGCTTTGGCGGAAAAGTTCCGCAGCGTCGCCTTTGGGGAGATGAGCTTCCCGGTGCTGTTCAACTGCAAGGGCGGTCCCATGGAGGCGGGAGAGACCATCCCGGAGCTGCTGGTGCGCCAGGTTCAGAGCAGCGTCTATCTGGAGGACACCATCCGCGCCATGGCGGGGATGGGCGTGGACACCATCGTGGAGATCGGGCCGGGCAAGGCTCTGTCCGCATTTGTGAAAAAGACGGAAAAGGGCATCAAGACCTACGCGGTGGAGACGGTGGAGGACATCGAGAAGCTGTGTGAGGCGCTGAAAGGAGAGCAGGCATGAGCTTGAAGGGAAAAGTGGCCCTGGTCACCGGCGGGAGCCGGGGGATCGGCCGGGCGGTCTGTCTGGAGCTGGCCCGCCAGGGGGCGGACGTGGCGGTGAACTACGCCGGGAACGAGGCTGCGGCCCAGGAGACGGCCCAGGCGTGCCGGGAGCTGGGCGTGCGGGCAGTGGTCCTCCGGGCCGATGTGGCTGACGCTGCGGCCTGCGACGCAATGGTGGCTCAGGTGCTGGAGCAGCTGGGCCGGCTGGACATCCTGGTGAACAACGCAGGCATCACCCGGGACGGCCTGATGCTGCGGATGCCCGAGGCAGACTGGGACGCGGTGCTGGACACCAACCTAAAGGGGGCCTTCCACTGTATGCGGGCCGCCTATAAGACCATGATGCGCCAGAAGAGCGGCCGGGTAGTCAACATCAGCAGCGTAGTGGGCCTGCGGGGCAACGCCGGCCAGACCAACTACTCCGCCAGCAAGGCGGGTCTCATTGGTCTGTCCAAGTCCCTGGCCAAGGAGCTGGCCACCCGGAACGTCACCGTCAACGTGGTGGCCCCTGGCTTTATCACCACCGATATGACCGATGCCCTGCCGGAGGGGGCGCGGGAGGCCCTGCTGTCCACTATCCCCATGAAGCGGCTGGGCGCGGCGGAGGACGTGGCCCGGGCGGTGGCCTTCTTTGCTGGCGAGGGCGCCGGCTATGTCACGGGCCAGGTGCTGTGCGTGGACGGAGGAATGGCGGTTTGAGCCGCAGAAAGGAAACTGCTATGGAAAAAAGACGAGTAGTTATCACCGGCCTGGGCGCGGTCACCCCCCTGGGCCATACCGCCCGGGAAACCTGGGAGGCGGCCAAAGCGGGTGTGTGCGGTATCGCCCCCATCACCCTCTATGACCACTCCGCCCAGAAGGTGTCCCTGGCCGGCGAGGTGAAGGAGTTCGACCCCTCCGGCGTGCTGGAGAAGAAGGAGATCCGGCGGATGGACCGCTTCGCCCAGTTTGCCGTGACGGCGGCCGCGGAGGCCATGGCCCACAGCGGCCTGGACCTGGAGCGGGAGGACAGGGCCCGGATCGGCGTCGCCCTGTCCAGCGGCATCGGCGGCATCGGCACCCTCCAGACCTCCTGCGAGACTGGGCAGAGCCGGGGCTTTGACCGGGTCTCCCCCTTCTTCATCCCCATGGTGATCACCAACCTGGCGGCCGGCCATATCGCCATCCGCTTCGGACTGCACGGCATGTGCATCTGCCCGGTGGCGGCCTGCGCCGGCGGCGCCAATGCGGTGGGTGACGCTTTCCGCCACATCCGGGACGGCTACGCCGAGGTGATGGTGGCCGGCGGAGCCGAGGCCTCCATCACGCCCCTGGCCATGGGCGGATTCACCTCCATGAGCGCCCTGACCGACGCCTCCGATCCCAGCCGTGCCTCCATCCCCTTTGACAAGGAGCGCAGCGGCTTCGTCATGGGCGAGGGGGCCGCGGTGCTGATCCTGGAGGAGCTGGAGCACGCCAGGGCCCGAGGGGCCCAGATCCTGGGCGAGATCACCGGCTACGGCGCCACCTGCGACGCCTACCACATCACCGCCCCCGACCCGGAGGGCGCCTGGAGCGCCGCCTGCATGGAGCAGGCCCTGGCCGATGCCGGCCTGGCCCCGGAGGCGGTGGACTACATCAACGCCCACGGAACCTCCACCCCCCTCAACGACAGCGGGGAGACCGCCGCCATCCGCCGGGTGTTCGGCGCCCACGCGGACCGGCTGATGGTCAGCTCCACTAAGTCCATGACCGGCCACCTGCTGGGAGCCAGCGGCGCGGTGGAGGCTGCCCTGTGTGTGTTGGCCCTGAAGGATGGGTTTGTCCCCGCCACCATCAACTATCAGGTCCCGGACCCGGCCTGTGACCTGGACATCGTGCCCAACGGGGGCCGGGAGGCGGACATCCGCTGCGCCATATCCAATTCTCTGGGCTTCGGCGGGCACAACGCCTGCCTGGTGTTCCAGAAGTGGGAGGGCTGAGACATGGAGTTTGACGCCAATCAGATCCAGGAGATCCTGCCCCACCGCCCGCCCTTTCTGCTGGTGGACCGCATCACCGGCGGAGAGCCCGGTGTCTGGGCCCAGGGCATCAAATGCGTCACTGTGAACGAGCCCTTCTTCGCGGGCCACTTTCCGGGGTATCACGTGATGCCCGGAGTGCTCATTATGGAAGCGCTGGCCCAGGTGGGGGCTGTGGCTATCCTGTCCCTGCCGGAGAACAAGGGGAAGCTGGCCTTCTTCGGGGGGATCAAGAACGCCCGGTTCAAGCGCCAGGTGGTGCCCGGAGACGTGCTGGAGCTGCGCTGTGAGCTGACCCGCCAGGTGGGCAGCGTGGGCTTCGGCAAGGCGGAGGCCCGGGTGAACGGCAAGCTGGCGGCCCAGGGAGAATTGACCTTCGCTGTTGCACAGCCGGGCGATCCCTGATAAAATGGACTCCAGCAGAGAAAACAGGGGAAAAGAGGAGGGGTCCATCTTGCTGGAGAAGGATTTTAACGAGGTGTACACCAAATTCAAGCTGCATTTTTACCGGGCGGTGTTCGGGCGTTTCAAGCGGCGGGAGGCCACGCTGACCACAGTGGAGACCTTCTGCATGGAGATTATCCTGGCCCTGGGGGAGCCCACGGTGAACGAGTTTTCTAATTTCGTGGGCATCTCTCCCCCCAACGCGGCCTACAAGATCAACAGCCTGGTCCAGAAGGGGTATGTAGAAAAGCGGCAGTCCCAGGAGGATAAGCGGGAGTACCACCTGGTGGCGACCCAGAAGTATCTGGATTATTACAACATCAGCTATCATTATCTCAACACTGTCATGAGCCGTATCCGGGCCCGCTTTTCCCCGGAGGACGTGGCCAAGCTGGAGGGGATGCTGGAGATCATCTCCCGGGAGCTGATGCCCGAGATCCCCCTGGGGGACCAGATCCATCAAGCAGAACAGGCATAAAAAACCCGGCGATCACAGGATCGCCGGGTTTTTATCCATATAAAACTCGATCAGTCAGTGACGTAGGGCAGCAGGGCGACCTGACGGGCGCGCTTGATGGCCTCAGTCAGCTGGCGCTGATGCATGGCGCAGGTGCCGGTGGTGCGGCGGGGCAGGATCTTGGCCCGCTCGGAGATATAACGGCGCAGCTTGGCGGCGTCCTTATAGTCGATGCACTCCACCTTGTCCACGCAGAAGGCGCAGACCTTGCGGCGCTTGCGGCCGCGAGGGCCCCGGTTATCACGATCCATAGGCATGAGAGAAACCTCCTTTTCAGACCATATCGGTCAAAGTATCACGGGTGTCCCCTCTCAGAAGGGCAGCTCCCCGTCGTCATCAGAAAGCTCGGCAAACTGGTCGCCCATGTCGGGGGCGCCGAAGCCGGAGGGGGCGGGAGAACGCCCGCCGGAAGGGGCGGAATAGCCCCCGCTGTACGGGCCGGCGGATTCCGCGTCCCGCTTGGAGTCACCGAAATAGACGTTATCGGCAACCACCTCGGCACTGCGGCGCTTGTTGCCGTCCTTGTCCGTCCAGTCGCGGATCTGGAGGCGGCCCTCCACCACGGCCATGCGGCCCTTGGTGAAGTACCGGCTGACAAACTCGCCGGTCTGCCGCCAGGCAACCACATCAATGAAATCGGTGGTGCGGTCGCCGGTGGCCTTGTCCTTAAAGTCCCGGTCCACTGCCAGAGAGAAGGAGGCCACAGCCGTCCCGGTCTGGGTGTGCCGGAGCTCGGGGTCACGGGTCAGACGACCCATGAGGATGATCTTGTTGAGCATATGCCCGCCTCCCTCACTGGTCCTTGCAGACGATCAGGGAACGCATCACGCTGTCGTTGATCCGGAACAGACGGTCCAGCTCGTGGGGAATGGCGGCGGCGGCATTGAAAGTCATCAGGACGTAGTAGCCCTCGTTCAGGTCGTTGATGGGATAAGCCAGACGGCGCTTGCCCCACTGATCGATCTCAGAGACGGTCCCGTTGGCCTCCACCACACCCTTGAACTTCTCCACCAGAGCGGTGATCTCCTCCTCGCCCAGGGCGGGGTCCAGGATGTAGAGCGCCTCGTAGTTCGCGTTGATTTTTGCCATAGTTCTTGCACCTCCTTATGGACATATGGCCCCCGGAAGATCCGGGAGCAAGGATATCTCCTGTCTCATCAGAAAGACAGGCTTAATTATTATATAGGAAATCCCCGGGATGTCAAGAGAAAATCCCGGGGATCTGGCAAAAATTTTATTTCAGAGGCAGGAAAAACACCTGGGCGGGACTCAGTAGCGGCGGACTACCGCCACCACCTTGCCCAGGATCTCGGCCCGGTCGCCGTCGATGGGGGTATAGTCGTCGTTGGCCGGCATGAGCCACACATGGCCGTCCTTCCGGCGATAGGTCTTGACGGTGGCCTCATCCTCAAACAGGGCCACCACGATCTCACCGCTGTGGACCTCCTGCTGGCGGTGGACCACCACTAAGTCCCCGGGCAGGATGCCGGCGTCCAGCATAGATTCCCCCCGCACCCGCAGGGCGAAGTGCTCCCCGGACAGGCCCTGGGTATCAAAGGTGAGGTAGTCCTCAATGCACTCCTCCGCCAGGATGGGGGAGCCGGCAGCCACACTGCCCACCACCGGGATCTGATCGGCGTGGGGGTCCTGCTCCTCCGCCACCGGCCGGCCGGTGCCGGACAGGGTGATGGCCCGGGTCTTGCCCTCTGCCTTGATGATGACGCCAGCCTCCTCCAGCCCCTTCAGATGGAAATGGACGGTGGAGGGGGACTTGAGACCCACAGCCGCGCCGATCTCACGGACAGAAGGGGGATAGCCATGTTCCGCGGAAAAGGTCTGGATGTAGTCGTAGATCTTCTGCTGCTTCGCAGTGAGTTTCTCCATGGTCTGACTCCTTTCCACAGATGGGCGTCGTCGGTTCATTTAATAAAATCATAGCACAGGAAAGCAAAAAAGTCAAACGAATGTTCCAAATAAGCTTTCTGAAAATGAAATAAATGGAGGATGGGGAGCGGTGGGGCCTGTATCCCGTGCAGGGCCGATGGGGGGACTACGCCCTACACGGGGACGCAGCCTCCGCAGAGGGGAGGGCCGGTCCATTTATGAACAATTTTTGAAACATACAGGGCTCCCCTTGACTTTTTATGGCCGAATGCTAAAATAATCAGCATGTTAATTATTAAGCCGTTAATGATTGAAAAATATTCCGTAAGGGGGCGGAGATATGTCCAGTCTGAACATGGATCTGGGTGTGTTGGAACACCAGATGCATCAGGCGCATCGGAATGCGGTGCAGGCGGAATTGAGCGCGGCGGGACTGCAGGAAGTGGGCCATCCCCTTCTGCTGTGCATCCTGCGCAGCGCGGGGGAGCGCTGCCCGGACGGGCAGGCCCAGAGGGAGCTGGCGGAGCTGCTGAACATTTCGCCGCCCGCAGTGGCAGCATCCCTGAAATCCCTGGAGAAAAAGGGGTATATTCACCGGGAGCCGGAGCCTGGGGACGCCCGGAGGAACCGGGTGCGGCTGACCGCCAAGGGGGAGAAGGCGGTGGACGACTGCTTCGCCTGCCTGCAGCGGGTGACCCGCAGAATGTTCACCGGCTTTACCACCGAGGAGCAGGCAGTGATGCGGGGCTTCTATCTGCGGATGCTGGAGAACCTCCAGGCTCCCCTGGCCGGCGTGCGGGCTTCTCCCCTTGCCTGAGGGCGGGAACGATGAAGCGGCGGGCGCGCGGCTGGATTTCTCGTCATTTTGACCATAAGCTTCTTAAAAAACCAAGAAAGGAAGATGATCGATTTGCTTCAGTTGTTTCTGACCCACCTGCAGGGCTACAAGCGGCAGGCGGTCTGGTCTCCCATCCTCATCGTGGTGGAGGTCATCTGTGAGCTGCTGCTGCCCCTGGTCATGGCAGAGATCGTGGATACAGCCATCCCAGCCGGCGACGAGACTTACATTTTTCAGCTGGGTGCGGTGATGCTGGTGCTGGCGGGCGTGGCCATGCTGTGCGGTGTGCTGGCGGCCAAGTATTCTGCCTTTGCCAGTCAGGGCTTTGGCGCCAATCTGCGCCAGTGCCTCTTCGACAAGGTGCAGGAGTTCTCCTTTGCGGACATTGACCGTTTCTCCTCCGCCTCCCTCATCACCCGTATGACCAACGATGTCAATGCCATGACCATGATGCTGGCCATGGGTCTGCGGATGCTGGTACGGGCTCCAGTGATGCTGGTGGCCGCCCTGTGTATCAGCTTCTATCTGAACGCCAGGCTGGCATTGGTGCTGGTGGTGGTCATTCCTCTGATGGTGCTGGTGATCGGCATTCTGATGAAGGTGTGCACCAAGCTCTTTGAGACTATGCAGACCAAGATCGACAACCTGAACAATACGCTCCAGGAGAATCTGGTGGCCATCCGAGTGGTGAAGGCCTTTGTACGGGAGGGCTACGAGCGCGTCAAGTTCAAGAAGTCCAACGATGAGCTGATGGACGCCGCTCTGGCGGTGGGCCTGCGGATCATTGCGATCATGCCGGTGATGATGCTGGCCCTCAACGGGGCCACAGTGGCGGTGCTCTACTTCGGCGGAGGCATGGTCATGGGGGGCACCTTTGAACTGGGCGACCTCCAGGCCTTCATCAACTACATCGTGCAGATCCTCATGAGCGTGATGATGGTGGCCATGTCCCTGCTCCAGCTCTCCCGGGCTCAGGCCTGCGCCCACCGCATCAAGGAGGTGCTGGAGACAGAGCCCTCTGTGGAGAACAAGCCGGAGGGGGAGATCTGCCGGGCGGCCCTCCCCGGGGAGGCGGCGGACGGAACGGACCACGTCCTGCCCGCCCCCAGGGGCGAGGTGGAGTTCCGGGACGTCTCCTTCAAATATGTGGCCTCGGGCAGCGGGGACGACGTGCTCTCCCACATCAGCTTCCATGTAAGGCCGGGGCAGTTCGTGGCCATCGTGGGCGGGACCGGCACGGGCAAATCCACTCTGGTCAACCTGATCCCCCGGTTCTACGATGTCACCGGCGGCCAGGTGCTGCTGGACGGGGTGGATGTGCGGAACTACCCCCTGGAGGAGCTCCGGGGCCGCATCGGCATGGTGCTCCAGACCAACATCCTCTTTTCCGGCACCATCCGGGAGAATCTGCTGTGGGGCAACCCGGAGGCCACAGAGGAGGAGATGATCCAGGCGGCCAAGGACGCCCAGGCCTATGACTTCATCATGTCGTTCCCCGACGGCTTCGACACCAGCCTGTCCCAGGGCGGCGTCAACGTGTCCGGCGGCCAGAAGCAGCGACTGTGCATCGCCCGGGCCATGCTCCGCAAGCCGGCGGTGCTCATCCTGGACGACTCCACCTCTGCCGTGGACTCAGCCACAGAGGCGGCCATTCGGGAGTCCTTCGCCACCAACCTGAAGGACACCACTGTCATCATCATTGCCCAGCGGATCTCCTCGGTGCAGTACGCCGATGAGATCCTCATTCTGGAGGATGACCACATTGCGGCCCGGGGCACCCATGAGGAGCTGCTGGCTACCAGTCCCATCTATCAGGAGATCTATCAGTCTCAGCAGGAAGGAGTTGGTGAATAATGCCGGGACCCAATCGCGCCCCCCGGGGGGGCTATCAGAAGCCCAAGGATCTGGGCAAGACCATATCCAGGCTGCTGGGTTATCTCACCCGCAGCAAGCTGCCCCTGATGGCCGTGTTCGGATGCCTGCTGATCTCGGTGTTCACCAACATCGGCGGCTCCTACATGATGCGGGGCATCATCAACGACTTCATCTGGTCGGGCTGCACCGACTTCGCCGGCCTGGGCCGGGCCATCCTGGTCCTGGTAGGCATCTACCTCATCGGCTGCGCGGCCACCTACGGACAGTCCGCCGTTATGGTGCGGCTGGCCCAGCGGGGGATCAACCGGCTGCGCAAGGACCTGTTCGACAAATTGCAGGACCTGCCGCTTTCCTACTTTGATAAGCACCCCCACGGCGAGTTGATGAGCCGCTTCACCAACGACGCGGACAACGTGCAGCTGGCCCTGGAGCAGAGCGTGGTCTCCATGTGCTCCAGCTGCCTGATGTTCGTGGGCCTGGTGGCCATGATGCTTTTCATCAACTGGAAGCTGTTCCTGGTCACCGCCCTGGTGCTGGCGCTCACCATGGTGCTGTTCAACAAGCTGGGCGGGCGCAGCCGCCGCTTCTATCAGAAGCAGCAGGCAGCCCTGGGCGACGTGAACGGCGACATCCAGGAGATCATCGAGGGGCTGAAGGTGGTCAAGGCCTTCACCCACGAGGAGCAGGCCAAGGATCAGTTCCGCAAGCTCAATGAGACCTACCGGGACGCGGCACAGAAGGCCAACTTCTACTCCACCATGATTATGCCCGTGTCGGGCAACCTGATGAACATCAGCTACGCCCTCACCGCCGCATTCGGCGGACTGCTGTCTGTCATCCAGGGCTTTGACCTGGGCGGCCTGGTGGTCTATCTCAACTACTCCAAGCAGGTGGGCCAGCCCCTGAACCAGATCTCCCAGCAGATGACCACCCTCCTCTCCGCCCTGGCGGGCGCCGAGCGGATCTTTGAGGTGATGGACACCCAGCCCGAGGTGGACGAGGGGACCGTCACCCTGGTGGGGGCGGAGAAGGACGCCAACGGCACCCTGTCTGTCTTTGACGGCGCAGGCCGGCCCCGTGTCTGGGCCTGGAAGACTCCAAGGACCGCGGCCATGGCGCTGGTCCCCGTGCTGGTGGGAGCAAAGGATGCCCTCACCGAGCTGGGCCAGGCGGAGCGGACCGAGAGCGGCGGCCTGAAGCTGCTGCCTCCCAGCGTGGACTCCTCCCAGGGCATCTGGGTGGAGGTGGCTTCTGACGGCAGGCTCACCGAAGTGACCGACCTGGCCGCCCTGGCCGGCCACGGCTGGGCCTGGAAGTACCAGGACCACACGGGCAAGCCCTCCCTCCACCTGATCCGGGGCACCGTGCGCAACGTGCCCGGGGAGGACTACTACCTCACCGAGCTGAAGGGGGCCGTCCGGTTCAGCCATGTGGACTTCTCCTATGTGCCCGGCAAACGCATCCTGAAAGATGTGACCGTCTACGCCAACCCGGGCCAGAAGATCGCCTTCGTAGGCTCCACCGGCGCGGGCAAGACCACCATCACCAACCTGATCAACCGCTTCTATGAGATTGAGGGAGGACTCATCACCTATGACGGCATCGATGTGAAGGCCATCCGCAAGGACGACCTGCGCCGCTCCCTGGGGGCGGTGCTCCAGGACACCCACCTGTTCACCGGCACCATCATGGACAACATCCGCTACGGACGGCTGGATGCCACTGACGAGGAGTGCGTCGCCGCCGCTAAGAGCGCCAATGCCCACTCCTTCATCCGCCGCCTGCCGGACGGCTACCAGACCATGGTCACCGGGGACGGGGCGAACCTGTCCCAGGGCCAGCGCCAGCTGCTGGCCATTGCCCGGGCGGCCGTGGCCGATCCCCCGGTGATGATCCTGGACGAGGCCACCTCCTCCATCGACACCCGCACCGAACGGCACATCGAGCAGGGGATGGATGCCCTGATGGAGGGCCGCACCGTCTTTGTCATCGCCCACCGCCTGTCCACGGTCCGCAACTCCAACTGCATCGTGGTCATCGAGCATGGCGAGATCCAGGAGAAGGGCGATCACCAGGAGCTGCTGGACCAGAAGGGACGCTACTATCAACTCTACACCGGTCAGTTCCAGCTGTCCTGACCCCCGGACGTGGGCGGAAGGCACCGGAGACAGGAGGAGCGCCATGTCGCAGATCACAAAGCGGGCCCTGGCCTCTGCGCTGAAGGAGCTGCTGGAGCACAAGCCGCTGAACAAGATCACCATCGCCGACATCACCGAGCAGTGCGGGGTGAACCGCCAGACCTTTTACTACCACTTTCAGGATATCTACGCCCTGCTGGAGTGGATCTACACCACCGACGCCCAGCGCCTGCTGGAGGGAAAGCGGGACGGGGACACTTGGCAGCAGGGGTTCCTCCAGGTCCTGAAGTACATCCGGGACAACCGGGCCCTGGTCCGCAATACCTACCACTCCGTCAGCCGGGAGCTGCTGGAGGGCTACCTGTACCGGGTGACCTACCAGCTGATGCGGGACGTAGTGGAGGAGAGGGCGGCGGGGACCCAGGTCCCGGAGGAGGACCGGGCCTTCCTGGCCCACTTCTACAAGTACGCCTTTGTGGGGCTGACGGTGGAGTGGATGCAGGGGGGCATGAAGGAGGAGCCCGCCAGGCTGGTGAGCCGGGTCAATACCGTGATGGAGGGAAATATCGCCGCGGCCCTGGAGCGCATGGCCCGGCGGAAAGAGCCCTGAGATCCAGACAAAGGGGGCCCGCTGTCGCAATTTGCGACAGCGGGCCCCCTCTATCCATTGGCAGGCAGGGCCGGGGGCGCTATACTGACCTCACAAACTCGATCTGGAGGTCATGGATATGTATTACAGCAGCGGAAATTACGAGGCATTTGCCCGCCCCCGTAAGCCGGAGGGCGTGGAACGGAAATCCGCCTGGCTGGTGGGTTCCGGCCTGGCCAGCTTGGCGGCCGCCTGCTTCCTGGTGCGGGACGGGCAGATGAAGGGGGAGAACATCCACATCCTGGAGGAGCTAAAGCTCCCCGGCGGGGCCTGCGACGGCATCCAGGACCCCACCCGGGGCTTCGTGATCCGGGGCGGCCGGGAGATGGAGAATCACTTCGAGTGCCTGTGGGACCTGTTTCGCTCCATCCCATCCCTGGAGCACCCGGAGAATTCTGTTTTGGACGAATACTACTGGCTGAACAAGGAGGACCCCAACTATTCCCTGTGCCGGGCCACGGTGGATCGGGGAAAGGACGCCCATACAGACGGGAAGTTCACTCTGAGCGACAAGGCCGCCCTGGAGATCATGAAGCTTTTCCTCACCCGGGACGAGGACCTGTACGACAGGACCATCACCGACGTGTTCACCGAGGAGTTCTTCCGCTCCAACTTCTGGCTCTACTGGCGGACCATGTTCGCCTTCGAGACCTGGCACTCTGCCCTGGAGATGAAGCTGTATCTCCAGCGGTTCATCCACCATATCGGCGGCCTGCCCGACTTCTCGGCCCTGAAATTTACCCAGTACAACCAGTATGAGTCCCTGATCCTGCCCATGGTGCACTACCTGAAGGAGCACAATGTGCAGTTTCAGTATGACACGCAGGTCACCAACGTGATCTTCGACATCGCCCCGGGCCGAAAGTTGGCAAAGCAGCTGGTGTGGGTCCGGGAGGGCCGGGAGGAGGTCAGGGAGCTCACTGAGGACGACCTGGTGTTCGTCACAAACGGCTCCTGTACGGAGAACTCCTCTCTGGGCAGCAACGACCGCGCCCCGGAGTTCCTCACTGAGCCGGTGGGGGGCTGCTGGCAGCTGTGGCGGAACATCGCTGCCCAGGACCCGGCCTTCGGCCGCCCGGACAAGTACTGCACCAAGCCGGGCCTTACCAACTGGGAGTCGGCCACCGTCACCACCCTGGACGACAAGATCCCGCCCTATCTGGAAAAGGTATGCAAGCGGGACCCCTTCTCCGGGAAGGTGGTCACCGGTGGTATCGTCACGGTGAAGGACTCCGCCTGGATGATGAGCTATACCTTCAACCGCCAGCCCCACTTCAAGGCCCAGCCGGAGGGGCAGCTGGTGGGGTGGATCTACGGCCTGTTCACCGATGTCCCCGGGGACTATGTGAAAAAGCCCATGCGGGCGTGTACCGGCCGGGAGATCTGCATGGAGTGGCTGTACCACCTGGGGGTGCCGGAGGAGGAGATCCCCCTGCTGGCGGAGCAGTCTGCCAGCACCATCCCCTGCATGATGCCCTACATCACCGCCTTCTTTATGCCCCGGACCCGGGGGGACCGGCCCGACGTGGTGCCGGAGGGCTGTGTGAACTTCGCCTTTATCGGCCAGTTCGCCGAGACGGCACGGGACACCATCTTCACCACCGAGTACTCTGTCCGAACCGGTATGGAGGCCGTCTACACCCTGCTGGACATCGACCGGGGGGTGCCTGAGGTGTGGGGGTCTTGCTACGATGTGCGCTGTCTGCTGGATGCCGCATCCAAAATGATGGACGGCAAAAAGCTGACGGAGATGGACTTGCCCTTCCTGTATGGATTCGTGGAGAAGAAGGCCCTGAAGCATGTGTCCGGGACCGTGATAGAGGAACTCCTCCTCCGCTACCACCTGATTTGATGGCTCCCGCCCCAGCCTGGTGCTGGGGCGGGACTTTTTTTGCCTTTTTTATTGACAAAAAGGGATATAGGTGATATGGTTAATTACACAAGTAATGAACCAATAAACCGAAGGACAGGAGGCGGTGAGATGCATGGGACCCTCAGCGATCAGTCACTGATCTATCTCCAGATCGCTCAGATGCTGGAGGATGACATCCTGCGGGGCGTCTACCGGGAGGAGGAGCAGGTGCCCTCCACCAATGAGCTCTCCCGGGTCTATCACATCAACCCGGCCACGGCGGCCAAAGGGCTCAACCTCCTCTCGGCGGAGGGGATCCTGTATAAGCGCCGGGGCATCGGCATGTTCGTGGCCCCGGGGGCGGAGCAGGCCGTGCGGGCCAAGCGGAAAGCGGCGTTTTACGACAGCTATGTGCGGCCCCTGGTAAAAGAGGGGGCCTCCCTGGCTGTGACCGGGGAAGAACTGCTGGCCATGGTGCGCCGGGCCATCGAGGAAGGAGAAGCCAAATGAATACAGGCATTTTGAAAGCAGAGGGGCTGTGCAAGTCCTATGGGAGCAAGCGGGTGCTGGAGGGGCTGGACCTGACCATCCAGCCGGGCAGGATCTATGGGCTGATCGGACGAAACGGGGCGGGTAAGACCACCCTGCTGGGCATCCTCACAGGCCAGAACACCAAGGACAGCGGGCAGGTGACCTGCGATGGAGAGCCGGTGTGGGAGAACTGCAGGGCGCTGGAGCAGATCTGCTTTTCCCGGGAGCTCCAGCCCACCCTGTTCTCAGGTCCCAACAACCAGAAGGTCCGGTACTACCTGAAGTCGGCCGCCATATTCTACCCCAACTGGGACCAGGAGTATGCCGACCGCCTGCTGAACGAGTTTCAGCTGGAACCAAAAAAGAAGATCAGTCAGCTGTCCAAGGGGCAGATGTCTATGGTGACCATCCTGATCGCCCTGGCCAGCCGGGCACCCATCACCATTCTGGATGAGCCGGCGGCGGGGCTGGATGTGGTGATGAGGGAGCGGTTCTATCAGCTGCTGCTGGAGGACTTTGCCCAGACGGGGCGGACCTTCCTGGTCTCTACTCACATCATAGAGGAGGCCGCCTCCGTCTTTGAGCAGGTCATCATCCTGGACCAGGGGCGCATCCTGGAAAACAGCCCCACAGAGGAACTGGTGGAGCAGTTCCGCTATATCTCCGGCCGGGAAGACGTGGTGGACCAGGCCTGTGCCGGCCTGGAGGTCCTCTCCGTCCAGCAGATGGGGCGGCACAAGACCGCTGCCGTCCGGGGGAGCGACGCCCAGTTCCGTCAGGTCCGGCAGGCCGATGTGGATGTGTCCCCCATGAACCTTCAGAACGTGTTTGTGGCCCTGTGCGGCCACGGAGATGCCCAGTAAGGAGGGGAAGGTATGAGAAAGGAATTCCGCTTCCTGCTTCAGTCGGCCAGGATCAATCTGGCCCTGGTGGCGGGATATGCGGCGGTGCTCACCTTGGGAGCCATCCTGTTCCCGGCCCCGGAGGGCGAGCGAAATCTGTTCTACAATTATTTCATTTCCGCGCCCATCACCGTCTCGTTCATCCTGTTTATCATGAGCTTTTCCATGGGCGCAAACAACCTAAACATCTCCCTCACTCTGGGCGGGCGGCGGCGGGACTACTTCTGGGCCCTTCAGCCGGTCCTGGCGCTCTATGTAGGGACCAGCTGGGCCATCCAGCTGCTGATGTCGGCGGTGCCCAAGGCGCTCCGGTGGACCGATCCCTGGGGGTGGGATCTCTCACTGCTGGGAGGCTGGCCCCTGTGGGTGTACCCCCTGGTGTGCTGGACAGTCCTGGCCTTTGGCACCCTCTGCGGTCTGCTGATGGTAGAGTCCAGGGTATGGAGGGGGATCGTGGTTGCTCTGGCCGCAATGGTGATGACGGCAGCCCTGATTTTCCTGATGGTGATGGCGGCGGGGCCCAAGATCCCTCTGTGGGGCGATCTTCCCTATATCCTGGGGGGCGTTCTGGCAGTGGTCCTGGCGGTCAGCGAGTTCTTCCTGTGGCGTAGGATCACCCGTTTTTCTGTGAGGTGAGCATATGATGATGAAAATGATCCGGGCCAACTGGGTGGATCTGGCCCAGGGCTGCGGAGTGGTGGCGGGGATTTTCCTGGCCATCCACCTGATCACGGCGGGGGTGCTCTTCTGGGGCCATCCAGACAGCAGCGTCACCATCTCCGGGATCGCTCTGCCCGCGGCGGCGGGGCTGATGATCCTGGTCGTTACCGCCACCTATCTGGCCATCACCTTTGACCAAATGGTGCGCTTCAGCCTGACACGCCGCCGGGCACTGGGGCTGCTGATGGGGATGGCCGGGGCACAAGCGCTGTGCTCCATGGGGCTGGCCGCCCTGTTGACCTGGGTGGAGCGGGCCACGGCGCCCATGCTGTGGAAGGCCATTTCCGGCGCAGCGTCGGTGACGCTGGAGCGGAGCGGACAGGTGATCCCGGAGCTGGGGAGCACGGCGGCAGCGGAGGCGGTGCCCTCCCTGCTGGTGGTGGATATGTATTTGGAATGGTGGTGGTATCCAGCCATCGTCCTGGCCGCCATTGCGCTGGGGCTGATTATCGGAGGCGTGATCCAGCGCTTTGGAGGAAAAGGAGGCTGGTTCCTGTGGGCCATCTGGATGGCGGTCATCTTCGGTGATTCCCTCTTCGGCGGCTTTGTGTTCCTGAAGGATCTGGTCCCCCTGATGGTGGTCCTGCTGGCGGGGTCCCTGGTCTGGTCCGTGTGGTCCCTGCTCCACGCAGTGGTGAAAAACTGAAAGGAGGGGGAGGCCATGATACCGGCGGGTGCCATCCGAAAGAGAGCCATCATCAGGCAGTTCCTGGAGGCGGGGGCGGTCTCGGAGGAGACGGCCAGAACGCCGGAGGAGGCGGGGGTCTTCCGGGGGCTGGGCATCAAATTTGACCAGCTGGTGGAGCGGGGCGTTCTGGTCCCCTGTGCTGGAGGACGGTATTACGTGGACCAGTGCAAAAGCGGTTGAAAAAGGGAGGCGCTTCCGCCGGAAGCGCCTCCCTTTTTTCATTATGCCGGTATTCCCCGGCGCCGCAGTCATTTCCCGCGCCGGGACCAGACTTCTATGGTATCCAAGGGATGGATCGAATGCTCTGAAAGCCGCTTATTTGATGGCCTTGGTCCGCACGTCCTCGGCCAGAAGGGCCTGGAACTGGACGCAGGACATGGCGCCCAGGTCCTCACCGGAGCGCATGCGGACAGAGACGGTCTGACCCTCCATGTCCCGGTCGCCCACCACCAGCATATAGGGGACCTTCTCCATGGTGGCCTCCCGGATCTTCTTGCCGATCTTCTCGTTGCGGTGGTCCACCTCTACCCGGAAACCGGCCTCATCCAGGTCCTTGGAGATCTGGTCGGCGTACTGGGCGGCCCGGTCGGTGACAGGCAGGACCTTCACCTGGACGGGGGCGAGCCATGCGGGGAAAGCGCCGGCAAAGTGTTCGGTGATGACGCCGATGAACCGCTCGATGGAGCCCAGCACCACCCGGTGGATCATCACGGGGCGGTGCTTCTGGCCGTCCTCGCCGGTGTACTCCAGCTCGAAGCGCTCGGGCAGCTGGCTGTCCAGCTGGATGGTACCGCACTGCCAGGTGCGGCCCAGGGAGTCGGCCAGATGGAAGTCCAGCTTGGGGCCGTAGAAGGCGCCGTCCCCCTCGTTGATGACGAAATCCTTGCCCATGGCGGTGATGGCGTTTTTCAGGATGTCCTGGTTGCGCTCCCACTCCTCCACGGTGCCGATGTGGTCCTCTGGCATGGTGGACAGCTCAATGGTGTAGCTCAGGCCGAAGACGGAGTAGACCTCGTCGAACAGGCGGACGGTCTCCTGGATCACGTCCTGCATCTGGTCCCGGGTCATAAAGACATGGGCGTCGTCCTGGTTGAAGCAGCGCACCCGGAACAGGCCGTGGAGGGCGCCGGACAGCTCGTGGCGGTGGACCAGGCCGATCTCGCCCACCCGCAGGGGCAGCTCCTTATAGGAGTGGGGCTGGCTGGCGTAGACCAGCATCCCACCGGGGCAGTTCATGGGCTTGACAGCGAAATCCACATCGTCGATGACGGTGGTGTACATATTGTTCTTATAGTGGTCCCAGTGGCCGGAGCGCTCCCACAGCTGGCGGTTGAGCATGATGGGGGTGGAGATCTCCACATAGCCGTACTTCTTGTGGACCTGCCGCCAGTAGTCCAGCAGGGTATTCTTCAGGGTCATGCCCTTGGGCAGGAAGAAGGGGAAGCCGGGGCCCTCGTCCCGGAGCATGAACAGGCCCAGCTCCTTGCCCAGCTTCCGGTGGTCCCGCTTCTTGGCCTCTTCGATCTTGGCCAGATAGGCGTCCAGCTCGTCCTTCTTGGGGAAGGCGATGCCGTAGATGCGCTGGAGGGTCTCCCGGTTGGAGTCACCGCGCCAGTAGGCGGCATTGCAGGCAGTGAGCTTCAGGGCGTTGCCCTTGATGCGGCCGGTGGAGTCCAGGTGGGGACCGGCGCACAGGTCGGTGAACTCGCCCTGCTTATAGAAGGAGATGTGGGCGTCTTCGGGCAGATCCTGGATCAGCTCCACCTTGAAGGGCTCTCCCTTCTCCTCCATAAATTTGACAGCCTCCTCCCGGGGCAGCTCGAACCGCTCCAGCTTCAGCTTCTCCTTGCAGATCTTCCGCATCTCGGCCTCGATCTGCTCCAGGTGTTCCGGAGTGAAGGCGAAGGGGGCGTCCATGTCGTAGTACCAGCCCTCGTCGATGGAGGGGCCGATGGCCAGCTTCACCTCGGGCCACAGGCGCTTGACCGCCTGGGCCATCACATGGGAGCAGGTGTGCCAGTAGGTCTGGCGGTACTCAGGGTTTTCAAAGGTAAATTCATTTTTGACTTCTTCGGACATCAAAATACCTCCTTGCGTCCGCGGGGGTGCGCAGGGCGCACCCCCAAAAGGCTCTGAGGGGCAAAACAAAAGCGCCTCGCCCCTGAATCTCCATCAGGGGTGAGGCGCAGTAAGGCGCTCCACGGTTCCACCCTGCTTGCGGTTTTACAGAAAACCGCCGCTTGTGACCGCTGTAACGGGCGGGCCCGTCCCGGTCATCCCGGGCGGCTCAGGAGTGGTACCAGCCGCGGCAATGTCGCAGGACGCTTCCAGCCTTTGCGTCCCTCTCTGGGCGAGTCCCGCGGCCTCTTCTCCATCAGTGCTCATTTGACAAACGCACTATATCACCAAACGCCCGACCTGTCAAGTGGGGAATGGAAGAAGGAAAGGAGCCGATCTCAGCCCAGCACCTCGAAGAGCGCGCCCCACACGTAGTCCAGGTCCTCAAACCGGACAGAGGGGGCAAGGCGGAACACGGCGTCCTCCCCATCCTGAAGGACGGTGACACCCCAGTCCCGCTCCAGCCGGTCCAGCACCCCGCCGGTGTCCTGGCCGGGGAAGCGGGCGGTAACGGTGCCGGACGCCTCATCCACCCCCGTCACTTGGGGCCCGCCGGGGCCGAAGTCCTCCAGCCGGGCCTTCAAGTGCCGGGTCAGGCGGGCCACCCGGGCCCGGTCACCAGAGGGGGCTCCGGGCCGGGCCAGATCCACCCGCCTCACAGCTTGGTCTCCATCGGGGTACTGACCACGTACTCCCGATAGTTCAGCTGACGAAGCAGGGCGGGGAGAACATCCGCGGTCTGCCGGCTGTCATCCAGGGTAACATAGGCGCTGTTCAGGGCAGCCCGGCCCAGCTGGCGCAGAACGCCGTAGGAGTAGGAGGCGGCGCTCTGCTCCCCGTCCAGAGGAACGGCGTCCAGGCTCTCCTGCCAGCAGACCCAGCCCTCCGCCTCCAGCCCCTCCCACAGGGCCTCTCCGCAGTAGACATAGCGGGTGCAGCTGCGGGTCTGCTCCGCCAGGGCGCGGTTCCCTGCCTCCAGCTCCGCTCGGGCCCCCTCCGGGGTGCCGGCCTGGACAAGGATGCCAACGCTGTGCCCGGTGCCCAGCAGGCGGCGGACCATGTCCCCATGGACAGAGAGCTCCTCCGGGGCGAAGAAGAAGACGCCGGATTTTCCGGATTTCTCCAAAGTGGTGAGGATGCTGTCCAACGCCTCCCCCGTCTGGCAGCGGAAGGCCAGATAGGTGGGGATGGAGGTGGGGTCCAGCTCCTGGCCCGGGGGATCGGCGGGGACCGCTGGGGTGACGTCAGGGGTCTCGGGTTCCTCCACAGGGAGCAGGCTCTTTTGGTACTCCTTCAGCTGGAGGTTCATCTGGTTGCCGGCCGAGTCGATGAAGACATCGTCGGTGAGGATGGAGCGCCGCCCGTTGGAGGCGGTGTCGTCCCGGTTCTTGATGCGGACCAGATAGCCGTAATCGGTGTGGAGATAGGAGCTCCGCAGCCCGAAAAAGTCCACCACGATGTTCAGGGGGAGGTAGATGCGGCCGTTGCGGGTGATGGCCCGGCCGCTGAGCAGCTCGCCGGTCTGCTGGTCTACGCAGATGCCGGAGTTCAGGTCAAAGACCAGGATGCCGCTGAGGCTGTAAAGGGTGATGGTGCCGCTGCTCTGGCTCTGAGTGAGGCTGACCCCCAGGGTCACGCCGTAGCTGGCGTTGGTGGCGCTGCCGTCGAACAGGGAGGCGGGCACGTAGAGGACGCCTCCGGACCAGAGGGGCATGGTGTCGGAGGCCAGGGGCAGCAGCTTGTTGTTCAGGGAGGTAAAGCACACCTCCTCCAAAGCCGAGGCGGGGGACAGCAGGGCCAGACACATGACCAGGGCGCACAGCAGGGCGCCGAGACGCTTTTTCAAGGGGCACACCTCCGTTTCCAGTTGATAAGGGGATTATAGCATAGTATAATGAGAATCACAAGCAGCCGCGGGAAAGGCGTTTTCATCCATTTTTAAGAAAGGCTAAAGGACACTTCAAGCCCGGGCGGTTATACTGACGTCAGAACAGGCAGACTGCCCGGAAAGGAGCGATTCAGGATGGAGATCACAGTGGAGATGGTAGAGCGCCTGCGGGAGAAGGCCCCCGTGTCCTACGCCCAGGCCAAGGAGGCCCTGGAGTACAGCGAGGGGAATCTGCTGGACGCCCTGATCTATCTGGAGGAGAAGGGGGCCATCCCCCAGGCGGAGGGGACCCGGTGGTCGGGCCGGGAGGAGAAGGAGTCCCAGCCCACGGCGGCCGAACTGGTGGTCCAGGAGACACCGGAGCCGGGAAAGAAAAAGAAGCACAGGAGCCCGCTGGGCGTGGTGGTGGTGTGGCCCAAGGGGGAGAAGCGGCGGGGCCGCTCCCTGCGGGAGCTGCTGTCCCGGCTCTACCGGGTGCTGGTAGATAACGAGCTGGAGGTGTGGCGCCGGGACGAGCCGGTGACCTCCCTGCCCCTGCTGATCCTGTTGATCCTGTTTGTGTTCGCCTTCTATGTGACCATTCCCCTGCTGCTGATCGGGCTGTTCTTCGGATTCCGCTACCGCTTTTCCGGCCCCGAGCTGGAGCGGGACAGCATCAACGACGTGATGGAGAACGTGGCCAGCACCGCCGCCGACATGGGACGCCAGGTAATGGATGAGCTGCACCTCCAGTATGAGAAGCGGACCCGGGACCGGGACGGCAAGGAATAGATCTCCGGGGGAGTGCCCGGATGTTGAGGTGAGAGAGGATATGGAAGAAAAGATCCTTCTGGTGGAGGACGAGGAAAAGCTGGCTCGGATGGTGGAGCTGGAGCTGCGGTATGAGGGCTATCAGGTGGACAAGAGCTTCGACGGCCGCTCCGGCCTGGAGCGGGCCCTGTCGGGGGAGTACGACCTGGTGCTGCTGGACATCATGCTGCCCCAGCTGTCCGGCATGGAGGTGCTGCGCCGCCTGCGGAAGGAGGGGGTACAGCTCCCCGTCATCATGCTCACCGCCCGGGACAGCGTGGTGGACAAGGTATCCGGCCTGGACTCCGGGGCGGACGACTATATCACCAAGCCCTTCGCCATCGAGGAGCTGCTGGCCCGCATCCGGGCGGCCCTGCGGAAGCGGGGGAGCGGAGAGCGGCCGGAGGAGCCGCTGCTGTCCGCCGGTCCCCTGACCATGGACGTGGAGCGCCACACCGTGGCAGTGTCCGGGACGCCGGTGGAGCTGACCCGCCGGGAGTTCGACCTGCTCCACCACCTGCTGGAGAACAAGGGCAGGGTGCTCAGCCGGGAGGCCCTGCTGGACAGCGTGTGGGGCTTCGACTTCGTGGGGGAGACCAACTCGGTGGACGTATATATCCGTTTCCTCCGCAGCAAGATCGACGAGGCCTTTGACATCAAGCTGATCCACACTGTACGGGGCGTGGGCTACGTCATCCGGGAGGAGTAAGGCCGGGAAGAAGGGGAGCTGATTCATATGACGATCGTTTATACCTCCAAGACCGGTTTTACCCGGGAGTACGCCCAGATGCTGGGCCGGGCCGCCGGGCTGCCGGTCTGTGCCCTGGACGAGGCTACGGGAAAGGTGGGGCCCGGGAGCGACATCCTGTACCTGGGATGGCTGATGGCCGGGCATATCAGCGGCATCGACCACGCAGTTAAGCGCTTTCATGTCCGGGCCGCCTGCGGCGTGGGCATGACGCCGCCGGGGGACAAGGTGCTGCAGGACCTGGCCCGGTCCAACTATGTGCCAAACGCCCCCATCTTCTACCTTCAGGGCGGCTGGGCACCGAAAAAGGTGGGGTGGCTCCAGCGCCGGATGGTAGGGATGGCCACCAGGGGGCTGCGGCAGTCCCTCCAGCAGAAGCGGGAGCGGACCCCTCAGGAACAGCGGCAGCTGGATCTGCTGCTCCGCGGGGGCAGCTGCGTGGCCTTCCGGAATCTGACGCCCCTGCTGGAGTGGCTGAAAAAGCAGGAGGGCTGACCGGCTGCGGCATGGAAGGAGAGGAGGGGGCCCGGTGGGAAAACGGGACATGAAGAACAAGACTCCCCCCAGCGGGGCCAAGTCCCAGTCGCTGGTCCTGCGGCTGAATACCCGGCTGTTTTTCCGGCAGCTGGGGATCTTTCTGTGTATGGACCTGCTGCTGGTGGTGCTGGCCCTGATGGGGCAGCTGATGTGGGCGGAAAAGCGCTGCGCGGACGTGGCCCAGCTGGTCCAGGAGCGGGGGGTGCCCACCGCGGAGGCCGTCCCCTGGATGGCTGCCAGCGACTACACCATCATCCCACTGGACCGGGAGCCCAAGGGAGTGGACGTAGGGGAGCTGGGGTGGTTCTCTGGCGGGGAGGCAACAGCGGACGGCCTGCGCACCTATGTGCTGTTCTCCTACTACACCGTGGAACTGCCCAACGGCGGGGAGCCCTACGCCATTACGGTGGATCTGTCCGGGATCGGGCGGATGTTGAAGTGGGCGGGCTTTATCCTCCTCACGGTGCAGATCATCTCCCTGATTGCCAACCTGTTCCGCAATGCCGGGACTATCCGCCGCACCCTGAGGCCCATCCAGGAGCTGGCGGCCACTGCCGCCCGGCTCAACTCCATGACCCACATGTCCAGGCGGGAGCTGGAGGCCCTGGCCGGCGAGCTGAGCAAGATCAACGCCACCCACCTGGACAGCCGCATCGACCTGCCCGGCACCCAGAAGGAGCTGAAGACCCTGGCCAAGGCCATCAACGACATGCTGGACCGGGTGAACGCGGCCTACTCCGCGCAGATGCAGTTCGTCTCTGACGCCAGCCACGAGCTGCGTACCCCCATCGCGGTCATTCAGGGTTACGCCGCTCTGCTGGACCGGTGGGGCAAGGACGACCCGGAGGCCCGGCAGGAGGCCATCGACGCCATCCGCTCCGAGTCGGACGCCATGGAGCGTCTGGTGGAGCAGCTGCTGTTCCTGGCCCGGGGAGACAACGACACCCAGCCCATCCGGCCGCAGCTGATGGACCTGACCGCGGTGGCGGAGGACGTGCTGCGGGAGGAGCAGATGATCCACCCGGAGCGGGCCTTCCTGGCCCGGTGGCAGGGGCCGGTGGTGGTCCGGGCCGACCCGGGGCTGGTGAAGCAGGTGATGCGCATCCTGATGGACAACAGCGTCAAGTACAGCGGCCCGGAGGGGCGGGTCTATCTCCGGGTGTCGGCCCAGAAGGACTATGCCAGGGTCACGGTCCAGGACGAGGGGATGGGCATCGTGCCCCAGGCCATCCCTCATATCTTTGACCGCTTTTACCGCACCGACAGCTCCCGGGCCCGCCAGACCGGGGGGACCGGGCTGGGGCTGTCCATCGCCCGGTGGATCGTGGACCGCCACGGCGGCTGGTTCGAGGTGGTCTCCCGGGAGGACGTGGGCACCCGCATCACCTTTGTGCTCCCCCTGGAGGGGACGGCATGAGCTGGTGGGTCTATCTTCTCCGGTGCGGGGACGGCACCCTCTACACCGGGATCACCGACGATCTGGACCGCCGTCTGGCCGCCCACAACGCGGGCCGGGGAGCGAAATATACCCGGAGCCGCCGCCCGGTGACGCTGGTGTGGCGGGAGGAGCAGCCCGACAAGTCCGCAGCCCTGCGGCGGGAATACGCCGTCAAACAGCTGACCAGGGCCAAGAAGCTGGCTCTGATCGAAGGCGGGCCGCTTGTGTAGATGGTGTTTTAAGACCTTCACTGCTTATGGCGCTGAAACCAAGGATGTCCGTTCAGCTTCCGATGAACCTCTTGATTTACCAAAATTCTAAAGTGAAGGTGAGCTTATGGAAAAACACAATCATTTTAGTGAACGGCGCTGCTTTGACACGAAACATACTGTTCTCCAGGCTTGATTTATCAAAAGACCCCGGCCCCTTCCGAATGGAAGGGGCCGGGGTTCTCATTTCTATTTAGCTCTTCAGCCTCTGCGTGAGAGCAGGGATGCGGCCGGCGGCGGCGATCATGCCGATGCTGGTACCGTCCGTTTGGGACGACCAATTTTGCCTTCTTCTTTATATTTGGGAATAGCCCTCATAATTGGTTATTTGTGATATATCAGATATATCATATTCTGCCCTGGATCACAAACGCATTTTCTCCCAGAGTGTGTTGAGCTTTCATCAAAAAGCGTCTGTTTCACCCCAAAAGGTGCGATTTTCCGGAGCAGGATGACAGATACAGCTGGATATGGTAAAATAGGGGAGCCGATCTTAGGAGGGCGCCATGCTGATCTATTTGACCATGATCGAGGCGGAGGAGGACCGACACCGGTTCCTGTCCCTCTACCGCCGATACAAAAAGCTGATGCTGTATATCGCCCACGACATCCTGCACGACCCCCACGACGCGGAGGACGCGGTGCACGAGGCTTTTTTGCGCCTTGCGGAAATGATCGAGAAAATTCATGAAATTGACTGTCCTGAAACCAGGTCTCTGATCGTTATGATTACAAAGAGCAAAGCCATCGACCTGTACCGGAAGAAAAAGCGGCGGGCGGGGACGGTCCCCCTGGAGGACTGGGCCGCCGCCGCACCACCCCAGGCCGAGGGTGTGGAGCGGGGGGACGGGGTGGCCCGGGCCATTGCGGCCCTGCCCCGGCGTGAACGGGATGTGCTGCTGCTGAAATACGACCAGGGATATGGCAATTCCGAGATCGGGAAACTTCTGGGCCTGCGGCCGGATCACATATCCCAGATCGCCCACCGGGCCAAAGAGCACCTGCGCAAAAATTTGGAGGAAATGGGGGTGGAGGTATGACCGATCAGGAGCTGGACCGCCTTTTGTACGCCCACGCCGGGGCGGCCCGGGACCTTGTGCTGGCCCAGCTGCCCCCGGAGGGCGAGCTGCCCGACATCCCCACCTCCCCCCGGTTCCAGCGGCGCATGAAGGCCCTCATCCGCCGGGCCGACCGCCCGGGCTGGGCCAAGGCCGCCCTGCGCTGTGCCCGCCAGGCGGCGGTCATCCTTCTGGTGTGCGGGACCCTCACCTTCTCCGGCCTGATGGTCACCTCCCAGGCCTTCCGGACCCAGGTCCTGGCTGTGGTCACCCAGGTGTTCCAGGAGTTCACCGAGTTCCGCTTCTCCGCCCGGGAGGAAACGGCGCGCAGGGCCGGGGACGTCGCCCTGACCTATCTGCCCGAGGGCATGGAGGAAATCGAGCGGGAAACCGATGCAAATCAATGCTATATTTATTTTGAAGATGATCTGGGCAATTTTATGGATATAACTCATATCATGATCGGTCCAAATACCGCCAGTACCCTTGGCCTTGATACAGAAAATGCGGAGGTAGAACAGTTCTATATCCGGGGTGAACAGGCTACCGCAATCTACAAAAAAGGTACCGCTTCCATCCTCTGGACCAGCGGCAACAGCGTCTATCTGCTCACCGGGACCATCTCAATGGACGAATTGAAGCTGGTGGCCGCGGGGGTCCAATGACCCAGTAAAAAACTTTTTTAAAAATTTTTGGACTAACTGTCAAAAACAGCCTCCCTCCGTCGTTATGGTATATGAACGCACGGAGGGAGGTGATTTTTATGCGTATCAAAGCAAGCAAGCTGCTGGCGGCGGGGCTGGCCCTGTGCCTGACTCTGGGGACCGCCCCCGCCGCCAGCGCCGCCGCGCTGCCCCAGTCCACACCCGGCGTCCAGGACATTACCCCGTACTTCCTGTACATCGGCGATTCCAACTGTTCTCTGGACATCTCGGGCCGGACGGCGCACCTCAGCGCCAGGGTAAAAGGCTATTCCGGCGAGGCCACCAAGTGCAAGGTCCGGGCAGAGTTGCAGGAAAAGTCAGGCACTTTCAGCTGGACCACGGTGGAAACCTGGACCGACCAGCGGGATGGTTTTCGGGCCTCGGTCTCCGAGACCGCAGCTGTGACCTCTGGTAAGACCTACCGGGTCAAGGCCACCGTCACCGTCTGGGCCGGGAGCCAGTCGGAGAGCCAGACCTTCTATTCCGACGAGGTGGAAGCATGAGATAAAACGGCATAAGGCGTGTGCGGTTACTGAAAGACTAGGAAAGAGACAGATGGTTCTATCTACCCAAAAATGAACTGGAGGTTGCTATGAAAAAAATTCTTTCACTGTTATTAGTGCTTACGATGGTTTTTTCGCTTTCTTCCACATCTTTTGCTGCTGCGGGCGATTCTGTTCCAGCTTCCGGTGAGGAAGAAATCGATAACTTTTATGAGAAATATACCATTGATTTTTCTTCTAATATTGAAACTTATACCGCTGAGTATAGTCCCGAAAATGCAAACGAGCAGAATATTGAAAAGGCCAAAGACTATGTCATGTCGCTCAATCTAAGTACATCTGGTCTTCAGGCCATCGAAGATGCGTGTTTGTCTCATTTAAATGTTCTGGAAGATGAATTAAATAAGGTTAGCGGAACCTTGTGTTCCTATAGTGTTTTAGTTCCCAGGAATAGGGCCTTAAGTTATACATACTATGGAAGCTATAGCGGAAAAGATTTCTACTACGCTTATTACGACGAATATACGTATAGCCTTGAAAAAAGCAACGATTATAATACTGACATGATGAAACACTGGATTTCTGGTGTAGTAAATGCAGTACTCTTGCTTCCACATATTCCAACGCTGGCCACTATCTCCTGGAATGTGTTCTCTGCAATGGGGATCCCGCAGAAGTACGAGATTAATAATAGCGCTTATACAAAACGCTATGCTATCGTGGATATATCGTCTCGCGGGATTTATTGGGCCCAAGGAAGTTCCACTTCGACCTATAAATTAGTATATGAAGATGAAAAAGGCCTTGTAACCCCTTCGTTCCTCTTTTATCCTGTAGATAGTAGCTTGCCAAAGTCCGTGTATGAAGCACGCTGCAAGGAGGTTGCCATTCGTTCAGATAACTTCAATGACAAGGAATATATTTTAGACTCGGCAAATTATGCCGCAGTTCACGAAATGCAATTCCGTGAACCAATTTATATTGGTAGTAAAAATGTAGAGCTTCGGTGGGAAGAACCGTGAGCAACTCAAGAACTTCAAAAACAAAGCTCTATTCCACAATAATAGGTTTCATATCCGTTCTCCTGATTGTTGTGGTGTTATTTGCAGTATTTGGAAGAAAGAGTTTACAGTCTTTCCTGCCCTATAAACTATCTAAAGTTACCGAATACCAAATTGTAGAAATGACAGAAGTAAAATCATCAGACATATATCTTGTTGATCAAAGTGAGTTATTAAGTGCATTAACTCATTTGACTGTAGCTTACCGCGGACCATACAATACTATTCCATTTGATAGAGAAACTCAGCATATTTATCATTTGGTTTTAGTGCGTAGATATCAAAATGAATTTGATCAACTTGGTACGATTACATTAGACGAAAACGGATATATCTACATTGAAGGTAGCAAGTTCAAGGTAATCAACGAAGATCCATACGAAAAGATTATAGAAGTGTGTGATAATAGCTTCCACTTCTAAGGTAGGCATCCGCTTTTAGCAAACCCCTGCCCCTTCCATTTGGAAGGGGCAGGGAAGGGGCATTTTTATTTGGTTTTTCAGGCTCTGTATCGGCGATAAAACTGCTCATGTTCTGGGGTGGACAGGTGAAGCAGTTCTTTACCCGCGGCGAGCAGGCCGCCGCTGTCTCCAAGGGACTGGACCGTACCATCCTCTGAACCACCGGAAACTCCGTCTATCTGCTCACCGGGACCATTTCAATGGATGAATTGAAGCAGGCAGCTGAAGCGATCCAATGAGCCAAAAAAACGTTTCACAAAAATTTTCGGATTTTTTCTTCCATTTCAACTCCCTCCGCCGGTATAATAGATAGATCGATACGAAGGGGGGTTTTTAGTATGGCAGGACAGATGTTCTCAAAAAACAATTTCAAAAATCTTTTTCTGCTCTTTTTTATCATCTGCCAGTTTGGCGCAATAGTTTCCGACAGCCATATCTGGGACTGGGGCGTTTATCTGGCCCTGAATATCCTGATCGTTCTGTACGTCTATCTGCGTCCAGGTGAAGCACGCACGAAGTCCTCCCAGCAAAAACTCCTGATCGCCGTGCTGATCCACACCGCAGTCATCATATCCACACTCTGGCGCGCCTATCGGGTCAGTTTTATCATGGATATCTTTTTTGATATTTTGGACTTCTGGGCAATTTTGGGATTTATTCTGATCCTGAAATTTGGCTTGTCAAAGAGATAGAACTGCTGCCGGGATGTAAGAGAACGGAACGGTCGCACAAAACCAGTATGGCAAACACATAGTCATACAAATTTTCAGAAGGTTTATCTTAACGGATTCGCTTCAATGGAATATTCAGCGGTCTATCCCAGCAAGGGCAGGCCGCTGAATATTTTAAAAATACAGAAACTATAACTGCACATCTGTTCCGCCGGGTGCAGGGTGAGTCCTATGAAATTTATTATGGAATTATTTACCCTCCTAAGTTATTGTATCCCTTTCGTCACAATACCTGTATTCGCGGTAAGTGCCATCTTGATGATACGTACTTTTTTTGCTGAGCAGGCTCCCGAGCAAAGTAAGAAAAGGAGACGGTATCTTGGTTACATGCTGGTCTCCTTTCTTTTTTTCTGCCCTATTTTTTGGGGGGGAGTTTACTTCTCATTTTACTGTATCCCTTTCTTCACAATACCTGCATTTGTAATAAGTGCCATTTTGATGATACGTACTTATTTTGTTGAGCAGACTCCCGAGGAAAGTAGAAAAAGGAGAGGGTATCTTGGCTGTATGCTGGTCTCTTTTCTCCTTTTCCTGCTCTTTTTTGGGGGAGTTATCTTAATGCTGTCATGTGTGATCGATTGATTTTCAAAGGAGTTTAGTAAGCAACTTGCGATTTACATAAAATTATGGTGAATTGTCATCTGGACAACTCACCATAATTTTTTAACCACTGATTCTTTTTATTTAGTTTTTCAGGCTCTGCATCGGCGCCGGAATTCTGCCGCCCCGGTCCACGAAGGCCTTGGCGGAGAAGGGATGGACCGGCTGTACCGGGGCGGAGCCCAGCAGGCCGCCGAACTCCACCGTGTCCCCCACCTGTTTGCCGGGGGCGGGGATGAGGCGGACGGCGGTGGTCTTGGAGTTGACCATGCCGATGGCGGCCTCGTCGGCGATGATGGCGGAGAGGGTGGCGGCGGTGGTGTCGCCGGGGACGGCGATCATGTCCAGGCCCACGGAGCACACGCAGGTCATGGCCTCCAGCTTATCCAGGTGGAGGGCGCCCGAGCGGGCGGCGGCGATCATGCCCTCGTCCTCGCTGACGGGGATGAAGGCGCCGGACAGGCCGCCCACCGAGGAGGAGGCCATCACGCCCCCCTTCTTCACCGCGTCGTTGAGCAGAGCCAGGGCGGCGGTGGTGCCGTGGGTGCCGCACACCTCCAGCCCCATCTCCTCCAGGATGCGGGCCACGCTGTCCCCCACAGCGGGGGTGGGGGCCAGGGAAAGGTCCACGATGCCGAAGGGGGTGTCCAGGCGGCGGCTGGCTTCCTGGGCCACCAGCTGGCCCATGCGGGTGATGCGGAAGGCGGTCTTTTTGATGGTCTCGGCCACCACATCGAAGGGCTGGCCCTTCACGCTCTGAAGGGCGTGGTACACCACGCCGGGGCCGGAGACGCCCACGTTGATGACCCGCTCCGGCTCGCCCACGCCGTGGAAGGCGCCGGCCATGAAGGGGTTGTCCTCCACAGCGTTGCAGAACACCACCAGCTTGGCGCAGCCGAAGCCGCCCCGGTCCGCGGTGCGCTCCGCCAGCTCCTTGATGGTGCGGCCCATGAGGGCCACCGCATCCATGTCGATGCCCGCCTTGGTGGAGCCCACGTTGACGGAAGAGCACACCAGGTCGGTGGTGGAAAGAGCTTCTGGGATGGAGGCAATGAGCTTCCGGTCTGCGTCGGTCATGCCCTTCTGGACCAGGGCGGAGAAACCGCCGATGAAGTTGACGCCGGTAGCTTTGGCCGCCCGGTCCAGGGCGGCGGCAAAGGGGGCGTAGTTGTCTGTCTCCGCCGCAGCGGCCACCAGGGCGATGGGGGTGACGGAGATGCGCTTGTTGACGATGGGGATGCCGAATTCCTTCTCGATGGCCTCGCCGGTGGCCACCAGATTTTCGGCGCAGCGGGTGATCTTGTCGTAGATGGCGTCACAGGCCTGCCTGGGGTCGCTGCGGGCGCAGGACAGCAGGGAGATGCCCATGGTGATGGTGCGCACGTCCAGATGCTGCTGGTCGATCATCTGGATGGTCTGCATGATCTCGTGTTGATTGAGCATAGTTTCCTCCTGTAAAAGGCGGTGTGGCCCCGCGGGGATCGCGCTGGGCGGCCGGTCCGCGGCGGTCCTCCGCCCTCAGATTCGGTGCATGGCGTTGAAGATGTCCTCCCGCTGGATGCGGATGGACAGCCCCTGTTCCCTGCCCGCCTGCTCCAGCAGGTCGGACATCTCGCCGATGGAGGCGGTGCAGGCGGAGAGATCCACCAGCATGACCATGGTGAAGTATTCCTGGAGCACGGTCTGGCTGATGTCCAGGATGTTGATGCTGTGCTGGGCCAGCAGGGCGCAGACGGCGGCAGTGATGCCCACCTTGTCCCGGCCGATGACAGTGACGATGGCCTTCATAGAAGACTTCCTTTCCACAGTAAATTTTGAGGAATGCGGAGAGACGGGGGAGGAGAAAGCCGCTGCGCGGCGGGGCCGGAGGCAGGCGCTGCTCCTCAGCTCAGCTCGTCCAGAGTGAGCTCAAAGCCGGGGAGGAACTCCTCCATAAAGCAGCGCAGGGCGGGCAGCGGGTTCTGAAGGAGCGCGGCGTAGGTCTGCTCCTTGGCCTTGCGGAACTCGGTGTTCCCCGCCTTCAGCTCCTCCAGGCACTTGAGGTAGGCGGAGAGCTTGTCCGCCGCCTTTACCAGGTCCCGCACATGGGGGTCCGGGATGGTGATGGCCTCGTCATAGGCGGGGCGTAGGTCGGGGGGCAGCATGGACAGCAGCTTCTGCTCCGCTACGGCCTCTACCGCCTTGTAGGCGGTCTGGATGTCCGGGTTGTCGTACTTGATGGGGGTGGGCATATCGCCGGTAAGGATCTCACTGGCGTCGTGATACAGGGCCGCCACCGCCACCACGCCCGGGTCGGTCTGCCCGCTGAAGCGCTCGTTCTCAATGACGGCCAGGGCATGAGCCAGCACCGCCACCATGTGGGAGTGCTCCTGGACGTTCTCAGGGTCGGTGTTGCGCATCAGGCCCCAGCGGCTGATGTAGCGCATCCGGGCGATCATGGGGAAGAAATGATAGGGCACGGGGCGCCCCTCCCTCTGTTGAGATAAAAGTTATTTTATCATAGCCCGCCCCGGATGTAAACTGTTAAAAGGGGAGGCGGGGCGGCAGTTGACGGATGGGCGGGAATCGGAGATAATAGATCAAAGGCCCAGGGTCTGCCGCTTCCGGGGCGGAGGGGGCCAGGGGCCGGAAAGGGGAGAGCCGCGATGGCAAAGAAAAATTCCCGCAATACCAAGGGGCGCATCATCCAGGCGGCATGGCAGCTGTTTTACCAGCAGGGCTATGACGATACAACGGTGGAGGAGATCATCGAGGCATCCGGCACCTCCCGGGGCTCCTTTTACCACTATTTCGAGGGCAAGGACGCCCTGCTCTCCTCTGTCTCATTCCTGTTCGATGAGAAGTATGAGGAGCTGATGGCCCGCATGGACCCGGAAAAGGACCGGTTCGAGGTGCTGATGGAGCTGAACCGGGAGCTGTTTGCCATGATCGAAAACTCCATCTCCCTGGACCTGCTGGCCCGGCTGTACTCCTCCCAGCTGGTCACCCGGGGGGACAAGCATCTGCTGGACCACAACCGCACATATTACAAGCTGCTGCGGCAGATCGTCCTTCAGGGGCAGCAGCGGGGAGAGCTGAGGGGAGATGTGACGGTAAATGAGATGGTGCGGGTCTACGCCCTGTGCGAGCGGGCCCTCATCTACGACTGGTGCCTGTCCGGGGGGGACTACTCCCTGCTCCAGTACGGCAGGATCATGATGCCCATGTTTTTGGGAGGATTTCGGACAAGCCAAAAGAATTTTGTACAAAATATCTAAAGGATGATTTTAGAAAGTGTACGGCTGAAATCCCGCAGTATAAAAGAGAAAAATGGGAAATAGAGAGAACACAGTATAGAATTTATTCTATACTGTGTTCTGTATTTTGTTCTTAAGATCTCCATGCTATAATAAAAAAACGCCGTGCGCTGCCGGCGGCCGTCCTGCTCCTGCTTTGTGTGTGGGGGAGCCGGAGGGTAACAGAATATGAGGAGAGATACTATGACCATTTCGCAGATCTGCATCTGCCTGGCCATCGCGGTCTATCTGATCGCCATGCTGGGCGTAGGCGTCTGGTTCTCCAAACGCAACAACTCCGTAGACGACTTCTATCTGGGGGGGCGGAAGCTGGGCCCCTTCGTCACCGCCATGAGTGCGGAGGCCAGCGACATGTCCTCCTGGCTGCTGATGGGGCTGCCCGGCGTGGCCTACCTCTCCGGCCTGGCGGAGGCCAGCTGGACCGCCATCGGACTGGCTGTGGGCACCTATCTGAACTGGCTCATCGTGGCGCGGCGCATCCGCCGCTACTCCCACCAGATCGACGCCATCACGGTGCCCCAGTTCTTCTCCAAGCGCTGGGGGGATGAGCGAAACCTGCTCTCCGCCATCGCCGCCGTGGTCATCATGATCTTTTTCGTGCCCTATCTGGCCTCCGGCTTCTCCGCCTGCGGAAAGCTGTTCGCCTCCCTGTTCGGCATCAACTATGTTTCCGCCATGCTCATCAGCGCCGCTGTCATCGTCATCTACACGGTCATGGGCGGGTTCCTGGCGGCCAGCTTTACCGACCTGGTCCAGTCCATTATCATGACGGTGGCCCTGGTGGTGGTGCTGGGCTTCGGCGTGGCGCAGGCTGGCGGCATGGAGGCGGTGATGGACAACGCCCGCTCTCTGGCGGGCTACCTGTCCCTGGTCAACATCCACGACCCGGCCACCGGGGGCTCTGCCCCGTACAGCCTGCTCACCATCTGCTCCCTGCTGGCCTGGGGCCTGGGCTACTTCGGCATGCCCCACATCCTGCTGCGCTTCATGGCGATTGAAGAGGAGAAAAAGCTGGCCCTCTCCCGGCGGGTGGCCACTACCTGGGTAGTCATCTCCATGGGCGTGGCGGTGTTTATCGGTGTGGTAGGCAACGGCATGACAAAAGCGGGGGCCATGGAGCAGCTGTCCGACGCGGAGACAATCATCGTACAGATCGCCAACCTGATCAGCTGCTACGGTGTTCCAGCCGCTCTGCTGGCCGGCGTGATCTTGGCGGGTATCCTGGCCGCCACCATGTCCACTGCAGACTCCCAGCTGCTGGCCGCCTCCTCCTCTGTCTCCCAGAACCTGGCGGTAGAGTTCTTCCACCTGAAGATCAGCGGAAAGAAGAGCGTGCTGGTGGCCCGGAGCACCATGGTGGTCATCTCCCTGATCGCAGCATTCCTGGCCCGAGACCCGGACAGCTCTGTCTTCCGGGTGGTCTCATTCGCCTGGGCGGGCTTCGGCGCCGCCTTCGGGCCGGTGGTGCTCTTTGCCCTGTTTTGGAAGCGGTCCAACAAGTGGGGGGCACTGGCAGGGATGGCCACCGGCGGCGTGATGGTCTTCGTGTGGAAGTATCTGGTGGCTCCTATGGGCGGCGCGCTGGCCATCTATGAGCTGCTGCCCGCTTTTCTGTGCGCCTGCGTGGCCATCGTGATGGTCAGCCTGCTGACCCCCGCCCCGGAGCAGAGCATCCTAGAGGCTTTTGAGTGCTTTAAGTCCAAGCAAAAGCAGAAATAACGATAGAGGAAAAAGCCTCGCAGAGTTCGCGCCCGCAGGCGCGAATCCAGTTGTGATCTGTTTTCGCCGGCGGCATGTGCGTCGGGGAAAACACTTCTCAGGCTACAAGTGTGGGGTTTGTCCGCTTGCGGCGGACCAATCCCGCGCGCGGCAGGCTGCTGCTTTCTCAAAAAAAGTGGCAAAGCCGCTTTTTCGACAGTCTCAGGAAAAGGGCCTTTGGCCCTTTTTCTTTTTGTCCCAGCGCGGGTCTTAGAGGAGTTTTTTGGAAAAAGTAAGAGCGGATCGCCCTGGAGACTGCCCTTGTAAGAGAGAGCGGCGGACCCGCTGGGCCCTGCGGGGGGCGGACTGTAGGACCGGCTCGCCGAGTTGCAGCGCCTGGCCTGGAATGCATAGACCGTCTTACTTGCCCAGTCATGACACGTGCCCCTCTGCCCCAAACATGCCGCGGTACAAAAGCTTCAGTCAAAATATTATTGACATATGACAAAAATGGAGCTATACTAAAGAGGAAAGAGAGGGGGCGGTCCCATGGCGCGGCCGGTAAAACGGAGAAGGGTATGCGGGCTGCCTCCTGTGGGGGCGTTCCGGCCTGAAGGAGGGCCAGGCGGCCCAGTGATCGAGGTGACAGTGGACGAATATGAGGCGGTGCGGCTCATCGACCTGCTGGGGCTGACTCAGGAGGAGTGTGCTGCCCAGATGAATGTGGCCCGGACCACGGTGCAGGCCATCTACGACTCTGCCCGGGAGAAGCTGGCCCGCATGCTGGCGGAGGGCAGGCCCCTGGCAGTCCAGGGGGGCACTTACGACCTGTGCGGTCAGGCGGAGCACTGCTGCGGCCGGCGCTGCCGCCACCGGGGCGGGGGAGGGGGCCGGTGCGAAAACGGCCGCCTGACCTGCCGGGAGGAGGGCCGCTGCCCGGGACGGTCTGGAGTGGAACAGAACAGGATGAAACAGGAGGGGCAGAACATGAAAATAGCAGTGACATATGAGAATGGACAGGTCTTTCAGCATTTTGGGCACACGGAGCGATTCAAGATCTATGAGGTGGAAGACGGAGCGGTGACTGCCAGCCAGGTGGTGGACACCGCCGGCAGCGGCCACGGGGCGCTGGCTGGATTCCTGCGTGAGCGGGGCGTCCAGACGCTGATCTGCGGCGGCATCGGCGGCGGGGCCAGAACAGCCCTGGCCCAGGCGGAGATCCAGCTCTATCCCGGCGTATCGGGGGCGGCGGACCAGGCGGTGGCCGACCTGCTGGCAGGCCGATTGGCCTATGACCCGGATACAGTGTGCAGCCACCACCACGAGGGGGACGGAGCCCATCAGTGCGGCGGCCACGGAGAGGGGGAGGGCCACTCCTGCGGCCATTCCCACGGGGCTGGCGGCCAGGGCTGCGCCGGACATCAGGGATAAAAACGTCCCGGCATCCAATCAGGATGCCGGGACGTTTTTTACTTACAGTTTGCCAGCTGGAGCTCAGCCCAGATTCAGGGCTTCCTTCACCTTGGCGATGATGTGGGCACCGATGTCGCGGGAGGCGTCGGTGCTCTGGGCGCCCAGGTGGGGGGAGACCAGGAAGTTCTCGCACTCGAACAGGGGGGAGTCAAAGCCGGCACCCTCGGTCAGGCCGCCGCCGGCCAGCTCGTTCTCCATAACGTCGGAGGCATAGCCGCCGATCTTGCCGGCCTTCAGGGCCTCGTACATGTCCTGCTCATTGACGATGCCGCCCCGGGCCATGTTGAGGACCACGGCGTCATCCTTCATCTCGGCCAGAGACTTGGCGTTGAACAGATCCTTGGTCTCGGGGGTGAGGGGCATGTGGATGGTGACGAAGTCGGAGACCTTCAGCAGCTCGTCGATGCCCATGCTGGTGGCCTGCTGCTCCTCGAACACGTGGGCGGGCAGGTAGGGGTCATAGGCCACGATGTTCATCTTGAAGGCACGGCCCAGTTCGCCCACGCGCTGGCCGATGCGGCCGAAGCCCAGGATGCCCAGGGTCTTGCCCCGCAGCTCGCGGCCCACGAATTTATACTTGTCCCAGGTCTTGTTCACCTTCACGTCGTAGTTGGCGGGGATGGTGTGGCGGGACAGATCCAGCATCTTGGAGAAGGTCAGCTCGGCCACGGCGTTGGCGTTCAGGCCGGGAGCGTTGAAGACCTGCACGCCCTTTGCCTTGCAGGCGTCCATGTCCACGTGGTTCAGGCCCACGGAGCACACGCCGATGACCTTCAGGTTGGCGGCGGCGTCAATGATCTCCTTGGTGATCTTGGGGTCCACGCGCATGATGAGCACATCGTAGTCCGGGATGAGCTTGACCAGCTCCTCCTGGGTGGGGAGCATGTGGGTGTCCACCTGCATATACTTGCCCAGCTCCTCGGCGATGGCACTGTGGACGGCATCAATGATCAGACATTTCATGGGAAATCTTCCTTTCTTCTTCTTCATATTGGGGCTCTTTGGCGACTCAGGTCGGAAGATGCCCGTTTCCGCCCGGCATTGGTAAAATAGGCAGAAAATCTTCCAGTTATCATGATTATAGCATGACAGACTAAACAGGGACATCACATTTTTCCTGAGGGTTGCCACAGTCGTTCAACTGTGATAGAATACTTGCAGGAAGAGAATGGAACAGAGGGGCGCCCGGAACCGAAGGGCGGAAGGAGCGGCTTTTGGAGGGAGACACGTGAATTTTTTACATCTGAAGTATTTCCTCATGGTGGCGGAGGAGCTGAACATCACCCGGGCTGCCGAGCGGCTGTATATCTCCCAGCAGTCGTTGAGCAACCACATCAGCAACATGGAGCGGGAGCTGAATGTGAAGCTGTTCACCCGCTCCCCCAAGCTGGCGCTGACCTATGCCGGAGACCTGCTGGTGGACACGGCCACCCAGATCCTGGATCTGCACAGCCAGTACCTCAACAAGGTGGGGGATATCAACCGGCACTATATGGGGGTGCTGCGGGTGGGGATCTCCTACACCTGCGGCTTGGCGGTGCTGCCTGAGATCCTGCCCCAGTTCCGCAGGGAATTCCCCATGGTGGAGTTCTCCATGTTCGAAGGCAACTCCTCCGAGCTGGAGGACGAGCTGGCCCACGGCCGGGTGGATCTGGTCATCGCCTTCCACCCCATCATGCTGGAGGGGGTGGAGACCGTCCCCCTGACAGAGGACCGGCTCATCATGGTGGTGCCCAAGGTCTTCACCGACCAGGTGTTCGGTCCCCGGGCGGAGGAGATGCGGGCCCAGTACGCCCAGGGGGCGGATATCACCGCCTTCCGGCAGATGCCCTTCATCCTGCTCAAGCGGGGCAACCGGGTGCGGGGCATTGTGGACCAGTACCTGAGCCGGTGCTACTTCAAGCCCAAGATCATCCTGGAGACGGAGAACACGGTCACCACCCTGGCTATGGCCCGGGAGGGGATGGGCATCGTCATCTGTCCCCAGCTGTTCCTGCGGACCATCCAACTGCCGGGGGTCAAGCCCGCCCCGGAGGATGTGGACCTGTTCCCCCTGGCCGACCCCTCCACCCTGAGCCGGCTGGTGGTGGGCTACCGCCGGGACCGGTATCTGTCCCACTTCGCTGAGCGCTTCATCCTCATCGCCCAGGACGTGCTGAGAAAATAAGCGGCGTATTCCTGGCAGACAGCTGATCCTTTCCTGTAATAGAGATGACCAGAGGCTCCAGTCCGTACTGCACACGGGCTGGGGCCTCTGGTTTCAGATCCGTTCATTCCAATGGGAGACTGTGGGCACAGATATCCAGGAGCGGTCGACAAAGCTATTGATCCAGATAGACCCCAGTATAAGGACCCTGGAAGGAGGCCTCTAATTTTGATAAGATGTCCAAAACCCGGCCCGTATCTGCCGGGATCATAGAGGATGTCACGCCTTCAGTTACTTTATAAATTTGATATTCCATGATATCAGATAGCTCATGATAAAATGCGTTGCAGCTCCTTTGGACCCAATATCCCCCAGACAGATCCTGCGTACAGAAGAAACAGGCCCTTCTCAGGGCGGACGCCTGTTTTGCTAAGTGGCCTTTGTGACAAAATAGGGGCCCAGCTCAGGCTCATGGGTGACGATGTAGGCCCATTCAAAATCGGGGTCCACAAAGTAGAAGTCCCCTGAGCCCCGGAAAAAGGCGGCCTGGAAGGGCTGGAAGCCGTCGATCTGATAGAATTTATAGATGTCGGCAATCCCCTGATGGGGCGGGGCGGAGGGCCTAAAATCGAAGCGATAAAATTCGCTGAAACGGAGATGGTACAGACCCAGGACGCTGGGGTGGCTGCGCCGGTCAAAGGCCTGCTCCGCCGCCTCCCCCTCCAGGAATGGGCACAGGCGGCAGCTGAAGGCGTGCCACAGTTCCTCCGTGACGCAGTGGCCGCAGAACTGCTCGTCGGAGACCGCGGGCAAAAACGCGCGGCGGAATCTGGCCTCGAACTCCGGGAAGCGGACCGTGGTCAGACGCCGGACCGACGTCCCCTCTTGGGAGAGACGGACCGTGATCCCGCTGTCGTATCCAGGGGCCTCCCAGAAGCAGTCCAGCGGCAGGGACAGCCGCAGGTCGGCCCCGCCGTCAGGCTCTGCCCAGAAATATTTTGCTTTTGTGTTAGTCATAATACCAGCAGTGCCTCGAACTTTGTTTATATTCTCCTGTGCCAATTACAAATACAGTTGGATGATAATGGTAGTAATAGCCTACGCAACCTTTGTGGTGAATATAGGGGCCAAGTGCCACCCCATTTGGAGATGCATTGATGCAAGCAGTTTGTGCTAGACCAGGTGTTTTGGCCCAAACATCTCCTGCATCTGTAAGCAAAATTACAGCTGTAGCAAAAGAAATTCCGGGACCGATCCAGACACTTCCACTGCTTCTCCTAGCTCTCCAATAATCATAGTTTTCTTGGTCCAAATATTCCAATGCTTCGGTGGCAATAACATAAGTTGTGCCAGCAATAATTGTTGCCAATCCAATTGCCATTAAAGCTTCTAAGAGTTCCTGAGCGATTCGCCAGCCAGTAATGACCGTCATTGGTTGGATAGCAGAATCTGATTCAAACAGGTCAATTCTGACATAATCACTGGTATCTAAGTTGAAACTATCTGCATAGAAATTTTTAGATATATCTGATGTATTTCCGATATAATAAACTTCGTCAACAATTTTATTGGTAGCATCGTCATAGTAGTAATTATCGACAAAGAAATCATATGATTCATTTGTTGACAGATTTTTGATTTCGGCGATTCGGCTCTCAATATCATAAGTCAAATACCATTGCACACCTTTACAGTTGACCAATAATTGAGTTCCTTCAACATCTCTTTTTACTATTTCTATATCAGAACTTTGAATTTCTCCATCTGTAATTTTAGAAATGGGTTCACGTGTCAATGTGGAGGAAAATGTTGATTGTGCACTTGTGTTTTCGACAGGTACAGCCAGTACTGTTGAATTTAACAGTAAGATACAGGCCAAAAAAGTGCATATAGTTTTCATTAACTTTTTGCGCATTGTGCCACATACTCCTTTTCCATACTTATTGTTTGCGATTTTTCAGTTTACTTCTCTGCCTAATCAAAATACAGCAAAAATTTATTTCAGCCAAACACATAGTTGTTAGTATCTGTTTTCACCTCCATCTACAAAAATAGGGATATAGAGCTATGCTGTTGCAGTTTCGGAGTAGATAGTTGCGGTTTCGGACTGGCTGCCGGCCCAGACAGTGACCACCGCCTTGACCCGGTAGGTCTCGCCGGGGGTCACAGACACCGTCTCAGAGACAGATGCCCGGGTCCCGTCCTGGCGGTCGGTCCAGGAGTCCACCAGTATCCAGGCGAAGGAGCCGGATTTTTGCTGGAGCTCCACCCGCACCTCACATTCGGTGGAACGCCCGGTCTGTCCACTCACCCAGCCTTCGATAAATGCGGTCCTGTCGGAGATCATCAGGTCACATCCTTGGTTTTTGATATAGAGGGAATAAGGAACGATTTCTTCAAAAACGGGCGTGTCCTGGGGCGGCTGGGCGGCAGAGGCGGCGGGGGTGGTCACCAGGGTCAGGCACAGGGCCATCCCCGCCGCCAGCCAGCGCATGGGTTTCTTGCGCATAAAAATCACCTCCCTTCATCGGTCCTACTAATATACCGACGAAAGGAGGCGATTTCGGACAAGGAAATCAAAATTTTTTTGAAAAATTTTTAAGAAATGGGTTCCAGACCCAATGCGACCTGTTTCAGCTCTTCCATAGGAATGGTCCCGGACAACAAATAGTAGCAGTTGTCTTCGGTCCAAAAAATAGTATGATCCAGATTTTTTGAAATTGCCATGGCTTCTGAGTTATGGATTTTGAAGTACTCAACCTCTGCGTCCTCAGTGTCTACTCCCAGAATACTGGATGCATTGGCGCCCACTACGATGTGGGTTACTTCCAACATATTTCCAGCGTTGTCCTCGAAACAAATATAGTGCCTGATTCTGCTGGACTGCCGTACAGTCTCCTCCATCCCCTGCGGGAGGTAGGTAAGAACAAAATCTCCGGCTGTCCGATCTGTTTCGCCCTCGGCGGAGAAACGGAAGTTGGTGATCTCCTCATAGACCTGGACCAGCACCTCCAGCACCTGGGCCCGGAAGGCCTGGGAGGTGACCATCAGGCCGGAGAAGCCCACCGCCAGAAAGACCAGCGCCACCGCCGCCGCCCGCCGCACCTGGGCCAGGGCACGGACCCGCCGGGGGGAGCGCCCCATCCGGCGGATCAGGCGGTCCATCCGGCGCTGAAAGGCGGGGGAGGGCCGGGCCTGGGGCAGCTCCCCGTCCCCGGGCAGGGAGGAGAGCCACAGGTCCCGGGCCATGGGCGCGGCCTGGCTGAGCAGCCGGTCCAGCTCCTGATCAGTCATACCTCCACCCCCAATCCCTCAAGAGCCTCCCGCAGCCGGGCCTTGGCCCGGGACACGGTGCGCTCCACGGCGGACACGGTCATGTCCAGCACCCGGGCGATCTCCCGGTTGTCCAGTCCCCGGTCATATTTCAGCAGCAGCACCGTCCGCTGACGGGCGGGGAGCCGGGCCATGGCCTGGGCCGTCAGCTCCCGGAGGGAGGACGCCTCCTCCGGGGGGCGGCCGGCCTGCGCCGGGGCCCAGTCCTCCAGGGGCTCCGCCCCCTGCCGCCGCCGGCGGCGGTACAGATCCAGTGCCTTGCCCTCTACTATCATACCGACCAGGGCCTTCGTTTCCGGACAGACCGGGTCATGAATTTTTTCGATGATTTCCGTGATGCGGAGCAGGGCCTCCTGCACCGCGTCCTCCGCGTCCTGCTGACTGCCCAGGATGCGCAGGGCCAGATAGAACATCAGGTCCCGATATTCCCAGTAGAGGAGGGCGAACTTGTTGCGGCCCTCCTCTGTGGGGATCATCGCCAGGTAGACCAGCATGGACTCGCCCCCTCTCCCTCTGTCCAGTGTAACACAGGCGGGGGAAATGTCACCCCCGGGCGGCCCCGGAGGGAACAGAAACAGGGGGCGGCAGCGGTCAGGCTGCCGCCCCCTGTGGGCGTGCAGGACAGGGGTCAGCGGTCCAGCTGGGCGGCCACTTCCTCCAGGTAATTGCGCTCCGCCCCCTCCACCTTTCCGGCGTCGCAGGCGGCGGCCAGGGCGGGGTCAATGGGCAGGCGGGCCAGGATGGGCAGGCCCAGCTCCCGGGCCACCTCCTCCAGGCGGCTCTCCCCGAAGATGGCGTGACGGGCACCGCAGTCGGGGCACTGATACCAGCTGTAATTTTCAATGAGGCCCAGCACCGGGATGGACATCATCTCCGCCATGTGCACCGCCTTGGAGACGATCATGGACACCAGATCCTGGGGGGAGGTGACCACGATGATGCCGTCCACCGGCAGGGACTGGAACACGGTGAGGGGCACGTCCCCCGTTCCAGGGGGCATGTCCACGAACATATAGTCCACCTCGCCCCACACCACGTCGGACCAGAACTGCTTGACCACGTTGGCGATGACCGGGCCACGCCAGACCACGGGGTCGGTCTCGTTGGCGGTGAGCAGGTTCAGGGACATGAGCTTGATGCCGGAGGGGGTGACGGCGGGGTCGATGCCCGCGTCGGTGCCGGTGGCCCGCTGGTGGACTCCGAAAGCCATGGGGATGGAGGGGCCGGTGATGTCGGCGTCCAGCACGGCCACCTTCCGGCCCCGGCGGGCCATGGCTACGGCCAGGGAGGAGGTGACGGTGCTCTTGCCCACGCCCCCCTTGCCGCTGACCACGGCGATCACCTTCTTGATGCTGGACAGGGCGTTGGCAGGGACGCGCAGGTCCCGCTCGCTGCAGCTCTCGCCGCAGGTAGAGCAGTCATGGGTGCAGTTTTCAGGCATGATCGATTCTCTCCTTCATATGGTTGGGATCACTTGCCGTCCTGACGGCCGGCAAAGGTCTTGTTGATGCGCTCGCCGGTGGTGTGGACCAGCTGGAACATGGACTGGTAGAGCACCGGGTAGTCCCGGGCCAGGATGTCGTGGCTCAGCTCGGGCATGCGGCTCTTGTCCTTGCCCTGGCCGGCCAGGGCCTCGCACAGCTCCACTTCGCTGCACGCCATGTCAGCCTCGGGCAGGCCGGCGGCGAACTGCCGGGCCGGGACGGAGAAAAAGTCCGGGTTGTTGGACGGGTTGGCCTGATACAGGCGGCGGAACACCTTATAGACAGCGGTGGACAGGTAGTTGGAGGCGGCGCGGATGGCCTCCCGGCTGCCGGTCTTGCCCAGCAGGTCGAAGAGCATGCCCACCGAGTTCACCAGCAGCTTTTTGGACAGCAGGGCCAGTACGCTGCCCATCATGGAGTTGTCCTTCTCATCGCTCAGGTCATAGAGCTCCTCCGGGGCAATGGTGGTGCCGTCCCGGGTGAGGGTGCGGCCCAGGAGAAAGTCGGCGGAGACCCCATAATAGTCACAGGCCCGGACCACGAAGGCCAGGCCGGGCTCCCGGATGCCGTTCTCATAGTGGGACAGCAGGGCCTGGGAGATGCCCAGGGCACCCGCTGCGGTGCGCTGGCTGACCCCCCGCTCCTGCCGCAGCAGGGAGAGGGTGCGGGAAAATTCTGCGTTCAAATTTCTCACCTCGAGGGGCGGCCCGCAGGCCGCCGTTTCTGGATCTCATCTCGATCTGCAATACATACAGTATAGTATAACGGAAGCATTACGCCACGTAAAGAGAAAAATGAAAATTTTCGCGGAAATTTGACATGGGTGGACAACGGCCGCCAAAACAGGGCTGTTATTCCCGGAAGGAGCGGGGAAAACTGAAAAAAGAGGTCCCACAGGAATTTTATGCGCTTCTGCAGCGGATAAGCCTTGAAATTTCTGGCTGAAAATGCTACCATAAGGGACAGAAAAGCGGCCTTACGGCCACGAATCGAAAAGTTGGAGGGATCACCCATGCACATGTTTCAGAATCTGATCGACAAACTGAAGGCTCATCCCCGCAAGATCGTCTTTACCGAGGGCACCGACCCCCGCATCCTGGAGGCATCCGCCCGGTTGCTGTCCGGGACCTTCCTGACCCCCGTGCTGGTGGGCAACGAGGAGGAGGTCCAGGCCGCCGCCGAGAAGGCCGGCTTCAATATCCGCGGCGCCATCATCATTGACCCGGAGAACTATGACGGCATGGACGCCATGGTGGAGAAGATGGTGGAGCTGCGCAAGGGCAAGATGACCGCCGATGAGTGCCGGGCCGCCCTGAAGAAGGGCAACTACTTTGGCACCATGCTGGTGAAGATGGGCGTGGCCGACGCCCTGCTGGGCGGCGCCACCTACTCCACCGCCGACACCGTCCGCCCCGCCCTGCAGCTGGTCAAGACCAAGCCGGGCAACAAGATCGTCTCCTCCTGCTTTATCCTGGTCCGCGCCTCCGCCACCGGCGACAACGATGTGCTGGCCATGGGTGACTGCGCCATCAACATCAAGCCCGAGGAGGACGAGCTGGTGGAGATCGCCGTGGAGACCGCCAAGTGTGCCAAGATCTTCGGCATCGCCCCCAAGGTGGCTTTCCTGAGCTACTCCACCAAGGGCTCCGGCAAGGGGGAAGATGTGGACAAGATGCGCAACGCCTGCGAGAAGGCCAAGGCACTCATGCCCGATATCCCCGTGGACGGCGAGATGCAGTTTGACGCCGCCGTGTCCCCCACCGTGGGCCAGCTGAAGTTCCCCGGCTCCCCCGTGGCCGGCTACGCCAACACCTTCATCTTCCCTGACATCAACGCGGGCAACATCGGCTACAAGATCGCCCAGCGTCTGGGCGGCTTTGAGGCCTATGGCCCCATCCTGCTGGGCCTGAATGCCCCCATCAACGACCTCAGCCGCGGCTGCAACGCCCAGGAGGTCTACTCCATGGCCATCATCACCGCCGCTCTGGCGGAGTAAACGGCCAGACGACCACAGACTGCGACGGCGGGCCCCGTTGGGGCCCGTCGTTTTACAGAGCGGGGGCCATGGAGTAGACCTGGGGCCCCATCGAAGATGGGGACGGCGCTTGCGCCGTACAAGCGTTTTGCCGGAGGCAAAACCTTGGCGGAGGGGCGGCTGGGCCGCCCCGAGCAATGAGATCCCGAAGGGAACCCGCAAAATGGAAACATTTTGTGGGGCTGCTCCATGGCCATCATCACCGCCGCTCTGGCGGAGTAAACGGCCAGACGACCACAGACTGCGACGGCGGGCCCCAGTGGGGCCCGTCGTTTTGCGTCTTGTGAGGGGACAGGGAAGAAACGGCAGGCACATGGGAGATGCGGTTTTATAAAATCGTTTCGGGGGCCTGTACCGCTTTTTAAGATGACCACCTTGAAAGGACTGGGAAAAAAACGGCGGATTTTTTCCCTCTGTGTTGCATTTTCTCTGCGGGTAAGGTATGATAATAAAAGCGCATTCTCCCAGTTTTAGGAGTGTTGTCATGAGAAAAGATATCGCTTTGCCCGTGCTGGCCCTGGCGGGGGGCGGCGCCTGCCTCGCCCTGCGCCGCTGGCAGCTGGCCGCCGCGCTGGACCCAGAGACCGAACTGTTCCGCTCCGTCCCGGCCACGCCGGTGCTGATCGGTGTGCTGGCCCTGCTGGCGCTGCTGTTCCTGGTCCTGATCCAGGGGGGAGGGAAGCCGGAGGACTATCCCGCAGCCTTCCGCTGTCCCAGCTCCCTGTATATGACCCTGGTGACGGCGGGGAGCCTGCTCCTGCTGGCCGCCGCGGCGCTGGGCACCCTGGGCTTTTTCCGGGCGTTTCAGCTGTGGCGGGACGGACTGGGCCAGGGACTGCCCGTGATGGAGCTGCTGGCTGCCGTATTGTGCATCCCCTCCGCTGCAGCGCTGATGATCCTGGGGCGGGGCCATTACCGGGGAGGCCTGCCCGCCTGTTATCCCGGCCTGACCACCCTGCCCGGCTACGCCGCCCTGCCCTGGCTGGTGGGGATCTATCAGGAGTACTCCCGGGACCCGGTGGTGCTGCGGTTCGCAGATATGATCCTGGCGGTGGTGTGTGCGGTGCTGGCGCTGTACTTCGCCGCCTCCTTCGCTTTCCGCCACCCCAGGCCCAGGCTGTGCCTGTTTTTTTCCCTGATGGGGATCGTTCTGAACCTGGAGGCGCTGGCCAACGGACAGTCCCTCTTCTTTACCGCGCTGACCGCTGCTGCGGTGCTGGTCCTGCTGGCCCAGAGCTGGGCGCTGCTGCGCACCTGTTTCGGCCCGGCTTGGCCGGAGTGCCTGCTGGAGGATCGAATGCCCAGCGGGGCATTGGAACGGGCAGAAGGGGACAATGCCCCGGGAGGAGCCGGGGTCGAGAATCATCATCGGGAGGACGACTGAATATGGAACGCAAGAGATTTTATATCACCACCCCTATCTACTATCCCAGCGACAAGCTGCACATCGGCCACACCTACTGCACCGTGGCCACCGACGCTATGGCCCGGTATAAGCGTCTCACCGGCTGTGAGGTCATGTTCCTGACGGGCACCGACGAGCACGGCCAGAAGATCGAGGACAAGGCCAAGGAGGCCGGCGTCACCCCCAAGGAGTATGTGGACCGCATCGTGGAGGGGGAGCGGGGCGTGCTGGATCTGTGGAAGCTGATGAACATCAGCAACGACCGGTTCATCCGCACCACCGATGGCTACCACGTGTCCGCCATCCAGAAGATATTTAAGAAGATGTATGAGAAGGGGGACATCTACAAGGGCAAGTATGTAGGGAAATACTGCAAGCCCTGCGAGTCCTTCTGGACCGAGAGCCAGCTGGTGGACGGCAAGTGCCCTGACTGCGGCCGGGATGTGGTGGACGCGGAGGAGGAGGCCTACTTCTTCCGCCTGTCCAAGTACGCCGACCGGGTACAGCATCTGCTGGAGGACACCGACTTTTTGGAGCCCCGCAGCCGGGTGAATGAGATGGTGAACAACTTCATCAAGCCCGGCCTGGAGGACCTGTGCGTCAGCCGCACCTCCTTCACCTGGGGCGTGCCGGTGGACTTTGACCCGGGCCACGTGGTCTATGTATGGGTGGACGCCCTGTTCAACTACACCACCGCCCTGGGCTTCCTCAACGACCGGTATGACGACTATGAGAAGTTCTGGCCCGCGGACGTCCACTTTGTGGGCAAGGAGATCGTCCGGTTCCACTCCATCATCTGGCCCGCCATGCTGATGAGCATGGAGATGCCCCTGCCCAAGAAGGTGTTCGGCCACGGCTGGCTGCTGCTGGACGGAGGAAAGATGTCCAAGTCCAAGGGCAACGTGGTAGATCCCTATATCCTGGCGGAGAAGTTCGGAGTGGATGCCCTGCGCTTCTTCCTGATGCGCACCTTCCCCTTCGGCTCTGACGGCAACTTCTCCAACGAGCTGCTGATCCAGACCATCAACACGGACCTGGCCAACGACCTGGGCAATCTCCTCTCACGCACCGTGTCCATGGTGGGCAAGTATTTCGGCGGCACCCTGCCTGAGGAGCAGGCGGCGGACGAGGAGAAGGATGGGGAGCTGGTGGAGCTGATCTCCTCCCTGCGCACCAGGTATGAAGAGCAGATGGAGCACTACGCCTTCCAGAACGCCCTGGCGGAGATCTTCAAGGTGATCGGCCGGGCCAACAAGTATATCGACGAGAACACCCCCTGGACCCTGGCCAAGGACATGGAGGCCAACGGCGCCCGGCTGGCCCGGGTGATGTACAACCTGCTGGAGGTGCTGCGGGTCTCCGCTATCCTGCTCACCCCCTTTATCCCCCAGTCTGCTGCCGAGGTGCTCCGGCAGATCGGCGCCTGCGAGACCTGCTCTACCTGGGAGAGCGCCGCCGGCTATGGGGCCCTGTCTCACACTGTCACTGTCTCCCGGGGCGAGAACCTGTTCCCCCGCATCGACGCAGAAAAGGCCCTTTCCGAGCTGGAGGAGGCTGCGGCGGCCGCCAAGAAGGCAGCTCTGCCCGATTTGGAGGTGGAGCCTCAGCTCACAGAGAAGGTGGATTTTGACACCTTTTGCAAGAGCGATTTCCGGGCCGTTAAAGTCAAGGCCTGCGAAACAGTGAAGAAGTCCAACAAGCTGCTGCGCTTCACCCTGGACGACGGCACCGGCACCGACCGGCAGATCCTCTCCGGCATCGCGATGTGGTACAAGCCCGAGGAACTGGTGGGCAAGACCCTGGTCGCCATCGTCAACCTGCCCCCCCGGAAGATGATGGGACTGGAGTCCAACGGTATGCTGATCTCCGCCGTCCACACCGAGAAGGGCGAGGAGCAGCTCAACCTGCTGATGATCGACGACAAGATCCCCGCTGGGGCCAAGATGTGCTGAACGGGACTGTGGGACAGATCGAAAAAGATCTGCGTCATTTTAATGGGGCGGGCCTTTGGCCCGCCCCATTTTTGTGCTATACTGAAAGCAGACGCCGGGGGGAGAAACTGGCTCCGGCCCCGCCTCCGGGTACCGGAACGGGAAAGCATCTTTGAGAAAGGAAGGATGGACATGTACCGATATGAATATGTGACCTATCGCACCGGGGGCGGCTTCTGGATGGACAACAGCGCCTGTGAGCACCGGGAGATCATAGACGAGTACGCGGCCAAGGGTTGGCGTTACGTGGGATATCTGCCCACCATGTTTTCCGGGGAGGGCGGCACCAAGGAAGTGGACCTGATCTTTGAACGGGAGGAGCCCTGAGCCATGTGGTCCAACTGTTTGTTCGTGGCCCTGGGGGGCGGCCTGGGCGCCGTGGGGAGGTATCTGCTCAGCCTGATTGCCGCCCCATGGTCCTTTCCGGTGATGACCCTGCTCACCAATTTTCTGGGGGCGGTGGTCATCGGCGCCGTGGCCCAGGCGGCGGGACAGCTGCCCATGTCCAAAAGTGCAGTTCTGTTTTTGAAGACCGGACTTTGCGGTGGTTTTACCACCTTTTCCACTTTTTCACTGGAGACGGTGGAGCTGCTGGAGCAGGGGAGGTGGGCCGCCGGGGGCGGGTACATCCTGGCCAGCGTGGGTCTGTGCCTGGCGGGGGTGCTGCTGGGGCGGGCCCTGGTGTGGAAGATCCTTTGAGGATGGAGACCCGCATCTGAGGGCGGCGCCTCTATCCAAATGAGGGCTGCCGCGGGGAGAAAATCGTGCGGACGGGGTTGACAGAGAAAGGATCTTCTGCTATATTAGTTAAGCAAATTTATATAAATTCGCTTAATGAAATGAGGGGAACGGATGGACCTGCGGGATAGTCTGAACCGGTATTACTACGATGTAACGGTCAGTGATCTGAGGCAGATCAGCCGCACCGGCGGCGGAGAGCTGTCTTATAATAGCATCATGTATCTGGATGTGATCTCCTACCAGCGGGCCCAGGGGGAGTGTACGGTGAGCACCCTGGCCAATACCCTGCACATCACAAAGTCGGCGGTGACCATCAAGGTCAACGAGCTGGAGCGGCTGGGGATGGTGACCAAGACCCGCAGCGAGACCGACCGGAGGGTGATCCAGTTGGACGTATCCCCGCAGATGACACAGTCGCTCCGAGCCTATGAGGGCCCGTTTGAGCGGGCGATCCGGCTGGTGGAAAGGAGCTTCACACCGGAACAGATCGCGGTGTTCTGTTCCATTTTGAATACGTTTACTTCGGAATATATAAAGGATTTTTAAAATGACACAGCATGAAAAATTATTTGAGAGCCTTCCGCCCACTCGGCTGTTTTTCCGGTGCGCCTTGCCCAGCATGATAAGCATGGCGATGCTCTCCCTGTACACAGTGGCGGACGGCATCTTTGTGGGGCGCTATGTGGGCCCCAACGCTCTGGCGGCGGTCAATCTGGTGATGCCGCTGATCATGATGAGTTTCGCACTGGTGGACCTGGTGGCGGTGGGGTCCTCCGTTCAGATCTCTATCCGCCTTGGGGAAAAAAATGAGAGGGCGGCCAACCGGATCTTCAGCTTCTGCACCGGGCTGATTGTGGCGCTGTCCTGCGTCATCGGGCTGGGCGGCTTTTTCCTGGCCGGGCCGATGGTGTCCCTGATGGGGGCGGAGGCGGAGGTCACCGCCATGGGGGCGGAGTATATGCAGGTATATGCCGTATTCGCGCCAGTCATTATGGTATTCTTTGCAGTGGACAACTATCTGCGCATCTGCGGCCGGGTGCGGTACAGCATGATACTCAATGTGGTTACAGCACTGTTGAACATCGTGCTGGATTTTCTATTTTTGGTAGTTTTCCGCTGGGGGGTGGCCGCGGCAGCGGCGGCCTCCTGTCTGAGCATTGCCCTGGGTACAGTGCTGGGCTTCCTGCCCTTTGTGATGGGCCGTCTCCCTCTGCGTTTTGTTCGGGGGACCATCTCTGCCCGTCAGCTGGGGAATATTTTGGCCAATGGCAGCTCGGAGTTCTTTTCCAGTATTGCGGGATCTGTGATGATGGTCATTCTCAACAGCGTACTGCTGAGGCTGTCCGGGTCTATGGCGGTGGCGGCTTTCTCTATCGTGATGTATGTGGACAGCATCGTGGGCTCTCTGCTGTTTGGCATGGCAGATTCCATTCAGCCCGCCATCAGCTACAACTACGGCGCCCGGCGCCGGGACAGGATGCTGGCCCTGGAAAAGAGGGTGCTTTTGACAGGCGCGGCGGTGTCGCTGGCGGCTTTGCTGTGGATGCAGCTGGGGGGACAGTATGTCATCCCTCTCTTTATCCAGGGGGATGACCCCGCCCTGCTGGAGATGAGCTTGCGGGCCATGAGGCTGTTCTCCCTGTCTTATCTGCTGGGCTGGGCAGGGACCTGTCTGAGCTCCTTCTTCACCGCATTGAACCGGCCGGGACGCTCCCTGATCCTGGCCTTCAGCAAGACGCTGGTCTTTCCGCTGGCCTGTCTGGCGGTGCTGCCAGCCGCGCTGGGGCTGGACGGCGTGTGGCTGACGGCGCCGGCGGCCGGAGTGCTGACCGCCGCTCTGGCAGTCTGGTTTTTGACCGCAGTGCTGCGGCAGGAGAGAGCCCAGGACCGGCAGGAGGGGGAGGGTACACCCCAGGCGTGAGACCCGGTCCCATCATCAGAAAAAACAGGTCCTGCGCTCAGAGGAGCGCAGGACCTGTTTTAATGAATCACGGCGGTTCACGCCTCCTGGGCCATGACGGCCAGGGCCTCATCCACGGCGGAGAGGAGGTACTGGATGTCCTCCTCTGTGTGGGCGGGGGAGAAGCAGAGGCGGCTGTTGTGCAGGATGCCGCGGTCCTTCAGCAGGGCCATAAAGCGGCTGTGCTTGGGGAAGCTGGCGTTGGCCAGGGCGTCCCGGTGGTTGATGATCTTCTCCTTCTTGGTGAACACAGGAAAGAGCGCCCCCGGCATCCCCTGGACGATCATGTCCACGCCGTGCTTTCTGGCCAGAGCCTCCATGCCATCCTTGGCCATCTGGGTGTACCGGCGGATCAGGCGGAACGCCTCTCCGTCGTTGGCCTCCAGCTGCCGGATAGTCTCCAGCACAGCCGCGGCGGCCAGGGGATGGCCATTGTAGGTGCCCACGGCCAGGACGCGGTTGTCCTCGATGACCTGCATGACCTCCCGCCGGCCGGCGAAGGCGGCCACAGGGAAGCCGCCGCCGATGGCCTTGGCAAAGGTGCACAGGTCGGGGGTGACGCCGAAGTACTCCTGGGCGCCTCCCAGCGCCAGGCGGAAGCCGGTGAGGGTCTCGTCAAAGACCATCAGCACGCCATACCGGGTACACAGCTCCCGCAGTCCCTCCAGAAAGCCGGGCTCAGGCATGCAGCCGGTCATATTCAGGGTCACGGGCTCCATGATGACGCAGGCGATCTGATCCCCCTGCTGCTGGAACAGGGCGGCCAGCCCCTCCAGATCGTTGTATTCTGCCAGGAGGCAGTCATCCAGGGCGTGGGGGGCGCGGCCCTCGGTGTAGCACATGGCGGAGTAGAAGTCGTCCGGGTCCACGCCGTCCCGGGCCTGAAGATCGCCGCGGTCGGTGCGGCCGCCCAGAACGAAGTCCATGCCCCCGTTGTACTGCCCCTTGAACTTTACATACAGGGGGCGTCCTGTATAAGCCCGGGCCACCCGGATGGCGTTGAAGACCGCGTCCACGCCGGAGACGGCGAAGCGGACCAGCTCGGCGCAGGGGACCACCTGCTGGATCTTTTCCGCGGCTTCGATGGCCGCCAGACAGTCCCGGTTCGTGTAGGCCTGGTCCAGCTGCTCCCTGAGGGCCCGGCGCAGCCCCTCGTTGCTGTGGCCCAGAATGGCGGGCCCGGCGGAGAGGGAGAAGTCGTAGTACACATTGCCGTCATAGTCGGTCATGCGGCAGCCCTCGGCGCTTTTGACATAGACCGGAGCGACGCCTTTGGCCTTCTTGAAATTGGACAGGACACCGCCGGCCAGACAGCGGCTGGCGCGCTGGAACAGAGCTTCATTTTCCGTATGGACAGTCATGTGGGTGGCCTCCTTCTGAATCGTTGTGCTCTGAGTATAACAGATGTATACATCTTAGTCAATAGAAAAAGTCTAAATTAAAAAAGAAAATTAAAAGATGCATACAATAAGAGATCCCCCGGCAGTGTCGGGGGATCTCCAAATCAATATTGAATGTGGTTCTCCAGCAGCTCTGTCAGCCGCGCCAGATCCCGGCGGCGGATGCAGTCCAGGATGGCCAGGTGCTCCGTAAGGCTCTCCTCCACCCGGGAGAGCAGGCGGACCGACAGGTACTGATACCGGCGCAGCACGGCCCGCAGGTCGTTGGTGGCCTTCTGGGCATAGCGGTTGCCGCTCTTTTGCAGGATCTGGTCGTGGAGGGCCCAGTCCGCGTCGGCAAACTCCTCCACGCGGACAGTCTCTCCCTGTTCCAGCCGTACCTGGAGGGAGCGGAAGCGGGCCTCCAGGGCGTCCAGCTCCTCTGAGGAGAAAGCGCCAATGGCGGTCCGGGCGGCCAGAACCTCCAGGGCCTGGCGCACCGCGTAGGCATCCTCGATGTCCTTCTGGGTGGCAGATTTGACGAAGGTGCCCACGCCGTCCCGGATCTCCACCAGGTCGTCCCGCATCAGCATCTTCAGGGCCTCCCGGATGGGGGTGCGGCTCATGTTCAGCTTCTGGGCCAGGGCCACCTCGCTGAGCATGGCGCCGGGGGGGAGCTGATTGTCCAGGATACGGCGCTTCAGGGTGTTATAGGCGAACTCTGCGCGGCTGGTCTTTTTCTCTTTGACGGGCAAAGGGCCACCTCCTTCAAGACGGAATGACTGATTATAACACGGAAGGGGAGAGGGAACAAGAGGGGGATTCATAGGGAGAGGGGGGCGGGCTCTCCCATCCGGGCCACCACCTGGGCCAGCTCCGGGATGCTGGGGATGCCGCCGGGGTGCTGAGTGGAGAGGCTGGCGGCGGTGACGGAAAAGCGGGCGATCTCCTCCAGGCCGCCCCGGTCCAGCTCCTCCGGGGGGACGCGGAAGTCCAGCAGGCGGTGGAGGGCGCTCCCGCCGAAGATGTCGCCCGCGCCGGTGGTATCCACAGGGGAGACCTGGGGGGCGGTCAGGGCACAGCTCCCCCTCCGGTTCTGGAGGTAGCAGCCCCGGGGACCCAGGGTGACCATGGCCAGGGAGACGCCGCACTCCTCCAGCAGGCGGCGGGCCCCCTCCTGGGGGGAGCAGCCCCAGAGAAAGTCCACCTCATCGTCGCTGAGCTTGACCACATCCGCCTGACACAGGCTCCACAGGATCTGGGCCCGGGCCTCCGCAGGGGAGGGCCAGAGGGGGAGACGCAGGTTGGGATCAAAGGTGACGGTCCGGCCCAGCTCCCGGGCGTAGGCCACCGCGGCCCGGGTGGCGGATCGGGCGGGCTCGTCAGTGAGGCTGAGGGAGCCGAAGTGGAAGAGACGGCAGCGCTGGATGAGGGAGCGGTCCACCTCCTCCCACCGGAGCTGGGTGTCCGCCCCCGGCTTGCGTGCAAAGCTGAAGGAGCGGTCCCCCGCGGCATCCAGGGTGACAAAGGCCAGAGTGGTGAAGGCGGAGGAGGTGAGGCGGATGCCCCGGGTCTGGACTCCAGCCCGGCGCAGGGACTCCAGAAGGAGGCGGCCGAAGGCATCCTCTCCCACCTTTCCCAGAAAGGCGGTGCGCCGGCCATATCTGCTCAGGGCGGCCAGAAGATTGCCCGGCGCGCCCCCGGGGTTGGCCTTGAGCGTGGGACAGCCCGCCCCATCGGTGGACACGGGGGTAAAATCAATGAGCAGCTCGCCCAGGGCCACAACGTCATAGACAGCTTCCTCACACATAAAAACACCTCCACAGCGGCCGTGGGGCCCACGGCCGGGATCGTATTTCCATTATATCCGAGAGTAAGAAGAAAATCCAGAAAAAGCGGGGGCGCGCACGATGCGCCCCTCAAAAATGCCCATGGGTCCTGTGGAGGCGGGACAGAAATGGGCATAGTCCCGCTTGATTTCCATAATTTGTATTGAAACGTCTCACAAAAAGCTCTTTCCCTCCGGTTTTGAGCGGGTCAGGATATGGCGGGCCCAGTCAGGACAGGAGGGATTTTTTATGGCAAGGGGACAGACGCAGTATTATGGACTGAATCAATGGGAGGCTGCGGACCAGGTTCTCCGGACGGAGTTTAACGCGGATAATCAAAAGATCGACGGGGCGCTGAAAGCCATGCGGGATCTGATCGTCAGCCCCAGTGTTCTCAATGCGGTACTGGATAAGCTGCGCAGTGATATCAACGCCCTGTCTGCCCGGGTGGATAAGCTGGAGGGGAAGTGAGAGAGCCCCCCGGAGCAAATGCTCCGGGGGGCTGTTAAATTGCGTGAATCAGAATCTCACTCTAATCAGCGCTTCTGACCAATGGTGAGGGTCAGCGCACCGTCAGCATCATACTCCACAACATACTCACCGGTAATCACGGCCTTGGTGCCGAGATCTTCGTAGTAGTACAGAGTAGTGGTAGTACCAGGGGTACTGTTCTGCTGAGTCTCACAAGTGGAATCACTGTAGAGCTTTCCATCAGCCGCCAACTTAAGGGCTAGCTGGAAATCCGCATCGGAGTTGGTCACCGAAACAGATTTAATGACAGGATCCTTGCCCTCCACAGTGAGCTCGGCGTCACATACGGCGTTGCCGTCAATGCGGAACTCACGGACCCCGTTATGTTCGTCACTGGCCTTAACCTCGGTCCCGGTAAAGGTGTAGCGCTCACCGACCTTTACTTTATTGCCGGTATTGACGGGATTACCATCTTTATCGGTAACAGTGATCTTCCACACAGCAGAATCACTATAGGTCAGGGTGTACTCATCGGCCTTGGTCTCTACGTCGATCACCACGTTCTCCAGACCGGCGGGAATGGTGACGGTCCAGTTCTTGGTGTCGATCTTGGCGGTAACATTGCAATCAACAGAAGTGATGGTGTAGCCCTCCTTGGGGGTCAGTGTCACCACAACCTCCTCATCGGTCTTAGCGCTGTCCTTGTCGCCAGTAGCATTACCATTCACAGTGATGGTGCGGCCGTTGGCGGTGGCCTTCGCGTTGATCGTCCGGTCTCCAGTAATAGTGTACTCGCCGCTCGGGTCCGCAGCAAAGGAGTAGCCGGGCTTGGCGGTGGCGGCCACGGTGATCTTGGTGCCGGCAACGACCTTCACAGGCCCGGTGTAGGGCTCGCCGTCGATGGTCACGTCGGCGTTCTCAACATCGACAGTCACGGTGTAAGAGATGATGGGGTCCACCACGGGCTTATAGATGATATATACCAGCTCGGCGTACTCCTCGTCCTTCTCCACCACGGTGACGTAGGTCAGATAGTCGATGCCGTCCTGCTCCTCGGGCTCATCCTCAAGGATCATGTCGCTGATGCCGCCCTCAGAGACGGAGTACTTCCAGCCGCCCGTATAAGCGGCATAGGAACCAGCAGCCTTAAACTCAGCGGGCTTCTTGGGCTCCATCTCCACGTAGACGAAGACGGTCCCCTCATCGCCGCTGTCGGTGTCGAACTTGACTTCCTTGGACTGGGTGGTGGTCAGCCAGAAGGCGTCATCGCCGGTGGCGTTGACCACGTTGTCCTCCAGCGCGGCCTCCCGGTACTCGGTGATGTACTGCTCATCGGTGGTCTTCACAGCCTTGTACAGGGTGCCCTCTTTCAGCGCGTTCAGATCCTGGTCGATGAACACGGACTGCTTCTGGCCGTCCACATAGGCGTTGAAGTACTCCCAGTAGTAGTCGCCGTCGTACTTCAGGGACTCGCGCTTGGTGCTGGTCAGGTAGAAGTAGGTGCTGTCCTCGTCATAGATCTCGCCATCCAGGATGAAGACGATCTCAGCCACGCGGCCGTCCATGACATAAGCCAGCTGGGCCTTCTCCACGTTGGGCACCTCGTCATAGCCGATGTAGGCCACGTTGTTCATGGTGTCCACGAAGATGGTCTGCTTGTCAACGATGAACTCGTTGTCGCCCTGGGAGACATAGGCCTTGCCGTTCTTGATCTCGGCATCGGGATCAGCAACAAAGGCGCCACCAGCCTCCTTGGCGGGCAGGTACTTGTCGTTGACCTCCTTCAGGGAGTAGACATTGCTGCTCTCGCTGACGGTGTAGGCCCAGACGCGCTCGTCGATATTGGTGGCGTTCTTAACAACGTGCTCGGAATCATTATCCCACTTGATATCCTTGCTGTTGCCGTTGGTATCCTTGTAGGTGTCCTTCAGCTCCACCTTGGGGCTGGTGCCGTCGGCCAGGTCAACACGGGCGACCCAGTCGCGCAGCTCCTCGTCGGAGTCCTGAACGTACAGGTACTTGGTCTCGGACTCGCCGGCCAGCTTGAAGCCCAGAACGTAGCCGTTGGGATCCAGGTACAGGTCGTAGTCCTCACCCAGCTCGGGGTGCTCATCGGTGTTGCTGTCCAGATCGTAGACGATGTGGTTTGCACCGGAGTAGGGGTACTTGGTGCCGTCGTCCAGCTTCAGATAGGTGTCGTCGCTGTCGCGGTCGTTCTCCACGCGGCTGACCTCACCGGTCGCGACCTCGGGAGTGATGACCTCGGCAATGTAGAAGTCGTCGTCCTCGTTCTGGTCGATGGTGAAGACGATGTAGTCGTCCTCCTCATAGCCCTCGACATAGAAGTCGCGGTCGTCCAGTTTGGCGTCGTCCTGGCTCAGATTGGACAGGGCCTTGACGTTGATGTACTCGCCGTCGTCGTCGGTCTTCACCTTGGAGACCTGGCCCATGTAGTAGTTGATGGCGACCACAGTGACAGTGGCGTCAGCGTCGTCCACATAGATCTCGGTGACGGTGCCCTTGCCGGTGTACTGATAGTCAGCATCTTCGCCCCGCTCAGGAACGTCGTTGCCCACGCTGTTGTCATAGACGGTGTCAGCGACATCGGTGCCCTCGTCATAGACCTTCTCGCCGTTGACATAGACGGTCCACTCATAATCGTCCTCGTCGCAGACGGACTTGCCCAGATCCTTGTACACGTCGTCCTCATCGGTGCCGGTGGTATAGGTGTAGGTGGGGGTGTTGGGAACGGTGATGATCTCGTCCTTGTCCAGCATGCGGACCATGGAGGCGATCAGGCCGCCGTCCTCGGTCAGAGTATCGGTCTTGCTGGTGTCGCCGGCATCGGTCTTGACATTGTAAGAGCCGGTGCCCCAGGTGGTGGCGGGACGGCCATAGATGGTCTCGGTGTCGGTGCGGTACACCAGGTCGAAGTTCTTGTAGCCCAGGGTCTGCAGGTAGTTGAACTCCAGGGAGTAGATGATGCCCTGGTTCTCGTTGTAGTACACACCCAGCAGCTCGTTGTACTGAACAGGCACGGCCTTGGTCAGGGCGTTGAACACCAGCTCAGCCACGTTGTCGCGGGTCAGCCCGGCGTTGGCGGTGAGCTTCAGGTCGCCATACAGGCCCAGAGCGGTGCCCTTGGCGGTGGCGGCCAGCATCCAGTCATTGCCGAAGTCAGCGGCGCTCTGGAAGTAGCCCAGGGC